>Ga0268254_10000006_pt1 | contig 493658 bp, 449 predicted proteins | sample AgamicOrSfrz_FD_200251 | JGI IMG/M metagenome (GOLD analysis project Ga0268254, IMG submission 200251) | Agave microbial communities from Guanajuato, Mexico - Or.Sf.rz (v2) (version 3) | ecosystem: Host-associated > Plants > Phyllosphere > Phylloplane/Leaf | place: Guanajuato, Mexico...
CGTGTGCGTAGTGGCGAGTCGGGGTGTCATATTCAACGTGAGACGTGTTGATGGTGATACCACGAGCTTTTTCTTCCGGCGCGTTATCGATCTGGTCGAATGCGCGAGCAGAACCACCGTAGGTTTTTGCCAGAACGGTAGTGATTGCAGCGGTCAGAGTAGTTTTACCATGGTCAACGTGGCCGATAGTACCGACGTTGACGTGCGGTTTTGTACGTTCAAATTTTTCTTTAGACACGGCTTTATTCCTTACTATAGTGCTCTCCCTCTTTGGAGAGAGCACGGGACTTTGGTTTTAACCCTGCGGCTTATTTACCACGGGCTTCAATTACGGCCTGAGCAACGTTGTTCGGCGCATCATCATACTTCAGGAATTCCATAGTATAAGACGCACGACCTTTGGTCAGAGAACGCAGCTGAGTTGCATATCCGAACATTTCAGACAGCGGAACTTCAGCGTGGATCTTAACGCCAGTAACTTCAGATTCCTGACCGCGCAGCATACCGCGACGACGGCTAAGGTCACCGATTACGTCACCGGTGTTCTCTTCCGGAGTCTCTACTTCAACCTTCATGATCGGCTCAAGCAGAACTGGTTTCGCTTTCTTAAAGCCATCTTTAAAGGCAATAGACGCAGCCAGTTTAAACGCCAGTTCAGAGGAGTCAACGTCGTGGTAAGAACCGAAGTGCAGACGCACACCGAGATCAACTACCGGGTAACCCGCCAGCGGACCAGATTTCAGCTGTTCCTGGATACCTTTATCAACGGCCGGGATGTATTCGCCAGGAATTACACCACCTTTGATGTCGTTGATGAACTCGTAACCTTTCGGGTTAGAGCCCGGCTCCAGCGGGTACATGTCGATAACAACATGACCGTACTGACCGCGACCACCAGACTGCTTAGCGTGTTTACCTTCGATATCGGTAACTTTCGCACGAATCGCTTCGCGGTAAGCAACCTGAGGTTTACCGACGTTCGCTTCAACGTTGAATTCACGTTTCATACGGTCAACGATGATGTCGAGGTGCAGCTCACCCATACCGGCGATAATGGTCTGGTTAGATTCTTCATCAGTCCATACGCGGAATGACGGGTCTTCTTTCGCCAGACGGCCCAGAGCCAGACCCATTTTTTCCTGGTCAGCTTTGGTTTTCGGTTCTACCGCGATGGAGATTACCGGTTCCGGGAATTCCATACGCTCCAGAATGATCGGGTGATCCGGGTCACACAGGGTGTCACCAGTGGTCACGTCTTTCAGACCGATTGCAGCAGCGATGTCGCCAGCGCGAACTTCTTTGATCTCTTCACGTTTGTTAGCGTGCATCTGAACGATACGACCGAAACGCTCACGTGCAGATTTCACGGAGTTCAGGATGGTATCACCAGAGTTAACCACACCGGAGTACACACGGAAGAAGGTCAGGTTACCAACAAACGGGTCGGTAGCGATTTTGAACGCCAGCGCAGAGAACGGCTCTTCATCACTTGCGTGACGCTCAGCCGGAGTATCTTTACCATCGTCCAGGATACCGTTGATCGCAGGTACGTCAGTCGGGGACGGCAGGTAGTCAACTACCGCATCCAGCATCGCCTGAACACCTTTGTTCTTAAACGCAGAACCACAAGTTACCAGGATGATTTCGTTGTTCAGAACACGCTGACGCAGAGCTTTTTTGATCTCTTCTTCAGTCAGTTCTTCACCACCCAGGTATTTCTCCATCAGCTCTTCAGAAGCTTCAGCAGCGGATTCGATCAGATTCTGGTGCCATTCGTCAGCCAGATCCTGCATCTCAGCCGGGATATCTTCGTATTCGAAGGTTACGCCCTGGTCTGCATCGTTCCAGTTGATGGCTTTCATTTTCACCAGGTCAACAACACCGGTGAAACCTTCTTCAGCACCAATTGCCAGCTGCAGCGGAACCGGGTTCGCGCCCAGACGGGTTTTGATCTGACCAACAACTTTCAGGAAGTTAGCGCCCATGCGATCCATTTTGTTAACGAACGCGATGCGCGGAACTTTATATTTGTTTGCCTGACGCCATACGGTTTCAGACTGCGGCTGAACACCACCAACGGCGCAGTAAACCATTACCGCACCGTCAAGAACACGCATGGAACGTTCTACTTCGATGGTGAAGTCAACGTGCCCCGGGGTGTCGATGATGTTTACGCGATGCGGTTCATACTGCTTCGCCATACCAGACCAGAATGCGGTAGTCGCTGCGGAGGTAATGGTAATACCACGCTCCTGCTCCTGCTCCATCCAGTCCATGGTTGCGGCGCCGTCATGAACTTCACCGATTTTGTGGTTTACACCGGTGTAGAACAGAATACGTTCGGTAGTCGTGGTTTTACCGGCGTCGATGTGCGCACTGATACCAATGTTACGGTAGCGTGCGATGGGTGTTGTACGAGCCATTTGATTCCTCGTTTGTCTCTTTAGGCGTTCAGATTTAAGTTGCCAAACGGCGGGCCACTTGCTTGAAGCGCCCGCCATGTGACTAAAACTCCGAAGGGATTACCAACGGTAGTGTGCGAACGCCTTGTTGGCTTCGGCCATACGGTGAACGTCTTCACGTTTCTTAACTGCGGTACCTTTGTTGTCCGCAGCATCGGAAAGTTCGTTCGCCAGGCGCAGAGCCATGGATTTATCACCGCGTTTACGAGCAGCTTCAACGATCCAACGCATTGCCAGAGCATTGCGACGAACCGGACGAACTTCAACCGGAACCTGATAAGTAGAACCACCAACGCGGCGAGACTTAACTTCGACAGTCGGGCGCACGTTTTCGAGAGCTACTTCGAAAGCTTCCAGTTCATTTTTACCAGAACGCTGAGCCAGGGTCTCAAGCGCGCTGTATACGATTGCTTCTGCAGTAGATTTTTTACCGTCTACCATCAGGATATTGACAAATTTAGCCAGCAGTTCTGATCCGAACTTCGGATCCGGCAGAATTTTACGCTGACCAATAACACGACGACGTGGCATGGAAATACTCCGTTGTTAATTCAGGATTGTCCAAAACTCTAAGAGTTTAGTTTGACATTAAAGTTAAAACAGTTTGGCCTTACTTAACGGAGAACCATTAAGCCTTAGGACGTTTCACGCCGTATTTGGAGCGAGATTGCTTACGGTCTTTAACACCGGAGCAGTCGAGCGCGCCACGTACAGTGTGGTAACGAACACCCGGGAGGTCTTTTACACGACCGCCACGGATCAGGATCACGGAGTGCTCCTGCAGGTTGTGACCTTCACCACCGATGTAGGAAGTCACTTCAAAACCGTTGGTCAAACGAACACGACATACTTTACGCAGTGCGGAGTTCGGTTTTTTCGGGGTGGTAGTATATACGCGAGTACATACGCCACGTTTTTGCGGGCATGCTTCCAGCGCAGGCACGTTGCTTTTTGCAACTTTGCGAGCGCGTGGTTTGCGTACCAGCTGGTTAACTGTTGCCATTAAATAGCTCCTGGTTTTAGCTTTTGCTTCGTAAACACGTAATAAAACGGCCTCATATAATATGAGGACGCAGAATTTTATGGCTGTGCTTAAAAGGTGTCAAGAAATATACAGCGATCACACATTACCAATGCATCTGAACAGCGTTTTTCACCGTCAGACTAACGAAATCAGTATAGCCAACCCTGACGACACTGCTTGAAATTTGACCACCCAGACCACGGGCATCGATATCTTCTTTAAGTGCGTGCACAGTTATGGGGGCGTTTAGCAATAACTCAACATAGCGCCCGTTTTGCAAGGCTGCTGTTACGCCATCTGAAAGCAGCAGAAGATCGTCGCCGGGGCGCAGCAAACGGAGCATCGACGCCATATCACACTGCCAGGGAGAGCGGGACAAGGTATGCAGCATAAATGCCTCAAAAGGTCAGAACGACAGTGTAACTATCAAGCTTTTCGCGCAGCGCATCCGGCTCCAGGCGCTGAGCCGGCAACACGAAGGTTGTCTCTTCACCTAATCCACGTTCACGCAGGGAAGCCGCACACAGCCAGCACTGTTCGATGTCATAAAGCGGCAGAACTTTAAACGTCGCGATGTAATCGCGCGCTAATACCGCGTCCGGCTGCTGATTGGCCAGCAACTGGAATACACCATCACCAATAAAAAACACGCCGATATCATCAGTAAACGCTGAAGTCGCCAGCAACGCATCCAGCCCTTCGCGACCGGAAGCGGAACCATGCGGCGCAGAAGTAAATACAAAGGCGATACGTTGCATCAGAATTGCACCACTCGATCGCAAGAGAGCGCGGCTTCCGCCAGCGCGCCAAGGCCAGTCAGTGAAAAACCGGCTTGCAGGTTTGCGCCAGGCAGCGCCAGCCGTTGTGCTTCAGCATCATCAACAACGCCTCGGCGCAGCGCGGCGGCAACGCAGATATGCAATTCGACCTGGTGTTCCTCATGCAGGCGCTGCCAGGCGCGAACCAGGTCAAATTCATCACTGGCAGGCGCAGTGAGCGCGTTCGCGTTGCTCACCCCTTCGCGATAAAAAAAGACGCTGGCTAACGTATGCCCGGCATCGAGTAGCGCCTGCGCAAACTGGTACGCGCTGCTGGCCTGTTGGGTTCCATATGCCGGGCCGGTGACCATCAGGGCAAAACGCATTAACGATCCTGTACGGAAAAATCACCGCTTTTGAACTGGCGGATATAGAGATAAACGGTGTGTTTTGAAATGTTGAGGCGATCGGCGACCTGGTTGATAGCGTCTTTGATATCAAAGATCCCCTTCTCGTAGAGGTTCAGTACGATCTGGCGATTCTTGGCGTTGTTAGAAACGTTACGATCGGCGTTGACCTCTTCAATGGTGAACTCCAGCGTTTGCATGACCAGATCTTCCACCGAGGAAGCAAAGTTCACCGAAGAGCCAACATCAGGCGTTTCCGGTGGCACAAAGGTGCTCATGATCTGTGAGAACGGCACATCAAGGTTCATGTTGATGCATAACAGGCCAATCACGCGGTGATCGCGGTTACGGATAGCGATAGTGACGGACTTCATCAGCACACCGCTTTTCGCGCGGGTAAAGTAGCACTTCGATACGCTGCTGTCGGCACCGGTCATATCATGCAGCATGCGCAGAGCGAGATCGGTGATGGGCGAGCCAATTTTACGCCCTGTGTGTTCGCCATTGGCAATACGGATTGCGGAACATTTCAAATCTTGCAGGGAGTGCAAAACGATTTCACAGTGGCTGCCAATGAGCATCGCTAACCCGTCCACCACCGCTTCATAGGATTTGAGGATATCGAAGTCGGTCTGATCGAAAGGACGTTGATCCAGCAAATCAAGTTCACTGGTTTCGTTGGTTAATAGCGACCTGGACATGAAAAAAAACACTCCTTTTCAGGAACCTGTCGTTATGTTTTCAGGGCAGGCTCAGTATTTATATGGGGATATAAATTAATACATCGTAGGTTAAGCTTTCCAGAATTATATCCCTGCTGCAAAAAAAAACGCCGCCCGAAGGCGGCGCTATTGCAAATTTTATTTCTTACTGGTGTCTGCGGCTTTCGCGTCAACAGCTTTATCGCCCGCTGCCGGTGCAGCTTCTGGCGCTGCGGCATCTGCTTTCGGTGCGGCTTTGATATCCAGCAACTCGACATCAAATACCAGCGTGGAGTTAGCCGGAATGCCCGGAACGCCCGTTTTCCCGTAAGCCAGTGCCGGTGGGATAACCAGTTTGATCTTGCCGCCTTTCTTGATATTTTTCAGGCCTTCGGTCCAGCCAGGGATAACACCGTCAAGACGGAAAGAGAGCGGCTCACCACGGGTGTAAGAGTTATCGAACTCTTTACCGTCGATCAGCGTACCTTTGTAGTTCACAACAACCGTGTCGCTGTCTTTCGGCGCATCACCGGTACCTTCTTTCTCTACTTTGTACAGCAGACCGGTATCAGAGGTTTTCACACCTTTCTCTTTGGCGAAGGTGTCACGGAAGGCTTTGCCTTTTGCTTCGTTGTCAGCAGCGTCTTTTTCCATGCGATCCTGCGCGGCCGTTTTCACACGCGTCTCAAACGCTTGCAGGGTTTGTTCGATCTCCTGGTCGCTCAGTTTGCTCTTATCGGCAAACGCGTCCTGAACACCGGCGATCAGCTGAGCTTTATCCAGTTTGATACCCAGTTTTTCCTGCTCTTTCAGCGAGTTTTCCATGTAGCGGCCCAGCGAAGCGCCAAGCGCATAGGCGGATTTCTGGTCGTCATTTTTAAATGCCGCTTTGCTGTCAGCTGCTGCAGCCGGTTCTTTCTTTGCAGCGGTATCGGCAGCGAAAGAGATCGGTGCGTGAAGGGCGACGGCCATCGTGGTCGCCAGCAGCGTGACTTTAAACAGTGATTTCATCCATTTCTCCAGGGGCCGGGGCATCTCGCCCCAGGGTTAAACAAAAATGTAAGAGACGTACTATAAAGCGTTGCGGTGGAAATCAACATAAGGACACCACCTGAATTCACCTGTTTTCTGACTATTTTTGTTTAAATAAGTTTCTGCTTTTCTTTGCCAAAGCTGTACCTGGCGGCAAAGTTCAGTAAAATTCGCCCGTTTAACGAAAATCAGGCCGGACGCAATCCAGAGGTGATGTATGCAAGAGTTAACAATAGAAGCGCGACTGGCGGAACTGGAAAGCCGGTTGGCTTTTCAGGAGAGGACCATCGAGGAACTGAACCAGACGGTTGTCGCCCATGAACTGGAAATGGCGAAGCTGCGCGAACATCTGCGGTTAATGGCGGAAAAACTCAAAGCGAGCCAGCCATCGCACATGGCCTCCCCTTCAGAAGAGACGCCGCCGCCCCATTATTAAGGCGTAAAAAAAGCGGGTTTCCCCGCTCATCAATGACGCTATGGATTTCGTGTTGCAGGCAGGCGGCAAACTTGAAAATCCCCGGGAGCATAGAAAACGATGCAACCGGGGTTTGAAAGCGAAGCCAACAGCCCTGCGGCGCGAAAAACAATGGGTATTAGTGGCAGCCGCAACCGCCATTACCGCCGCAACCACCTTTACCGTGGTCATGGCCGTGATCGTGACCGTGGCCGCCGCAGCAACCGTCATGATCGTGGTCGTGGTCATGATCGTGACCATGCGGACCGTGAACGTGGCCGTGAGCCAGCTCTTCTTCGGTTGCTTCGCGAATAGCGACAACTTCAACGTTGAACTTCAGGTTCTGGCCAGCCAGCATGTGGTTTCCGTCAACAACAACGTGGTCGTCTTCCACTTCGGTGATTTCTACCGGTACCGGGCCCTGATCGGTTTCCGCCAGGAAGCGCATGCCAACCTGCAACTCGTCAACGCCCATAAAGACGTCTTTCGGTACGCGCTGCACCAGGTTTTCGTCGTACTGACCGTAAGCGTCGTTCGCGCCAACAGCCACATCGAATTTGTCGCCGACTTCGTGACCGTCCAGCGCGTTTTCCAGACCAGAGATCAGGGAACCGTGACCGTGCAGGTAGTCCAGCGGCGCACTCACCGGAGACTCATCAACCAATACACCGTCTTCTGTACGTACCTGATAGGCCAGGCTGACCACCAGGTCTTTTGCTACTTTCATGATATCTCCTGAGCGTGGGAAAATTACTGGCGCAGATTGTAGCGGAATTCTGCACCCGTGTACCCTTTAGCTTAAAAAAAGCTGCCCGATCTCGCTAGTCCGGATGAAAAATCCCAATCACTTGCTCATCTTTGCGAACATGCTCGCGGGCTTCTTTATCCGCTTCACGCATCTGGTGCCCACACTTAACACACTCAACAATATCGACATTATTTTCACGCCACATTGCCATTGAGTCCTTCGCCTGGCAGGCCGGGCAAACCGCCCCGGCGATAAAACGTTTTCGTACAGCCATTCGATTCCCCTTATTCAAACTCGTCCCAACCATCCAGCTGGCGACGCTCTTGCTGCATTTCACGCTGGAAAATCTCCTCCAGCTCGCGCCGCGCTTCGCGGACACGGGAAATTTGCATCGTATCGGTATGCACCGGCATCAGCTCGCGCAGCATACGCATATCCAAACGTTTAAAGTGCAGTTGCGCACGCTGAGCCTGATGTGGATGCATCCCCAGCGAAATAAGCGTCTTACGCCCTAACTCCAGCGCACTCGAGAACGTCTCGCGGGAAAACTGCGTCACACCAGCCTGCAGGAGTTCATGCGCTTCCACACGTCCGCGCGCGCGCGCCAGGATTGCCAGGTTCGGGAAATGCTGCTGGCAAATCTCCACCAGCTTCATCGTATCCAGCGGGTCATTACAGGTGATGACGATCGATTGCGCCGCTTCCGCGCCCGCCGAGCGTAACAATTCCACCTGCGTTGCATCCCCGTAATAGACCTTATATCCATATTTACGCATCAGATTGACGGCGCTGATATCGCGCTCCAGCACGGTAATGCGCATCTTATTTGCCATTAACAGGCGGCCAATCACCTGACCAAAACGGCCAAACCCCACCACAATCACCTGGGGTTTATCATCTTCCACCCATGGGGTTTCATCTTCATCTTCCGGGGTATTAAAACGCCGGGAGAGCAGTTTATCCACGCCGCGCATCAGCAACGGTGTGGTCATCATCGACAACGTGACAGTGACCAGCAGCAGCGCCATTTGATCGTTCTGGAACAGACGCTGAGAAGATGCGGAAGAGAACAAAACAAACGCGAATTCACCACCCTGACTTAACACACCGGCGAACTGCATACGCTCCGAGCTGCGCAAACCGTATATCCGCGACAACCCGTACAGCACCAGCGATTTTACCGCCACCAGCACCGCAACGCTCAGCACCACCCATAGCAGATGGGTATAGAGCACGCCGAGGTTCAGCGCCATGCCAACGGAGATAAAAAACAACCCCAGCAGCAGCCCTTTAAAAGGCTCGATCGCGATCTCAAGTTCGTGGCGATATTCGCTTTCGGCCAGCAACACGCCAGCGATAAAGGTTCCCAGCGCCATTGATAACCCCAGCGCATCCATAAACAGCGCCGAACCAAGCACCAACAGTAACGTGGCGGCGGTAAACACTTCACGCACCCCGGAACCGGCAATAAAGCGGAACACAGGCCGCAGCAAGTAGCGCCCGCCAATCAACATGCCCGCGAACGCCAGCACTTTCATGCCAACTTTCATCCAGTCGAGATGCTCATCGCCATTGCCTGCCAGTAGCGGCACCAGCGCCAGCGCCGGGATCACCGCTAAATCCTGAAACAGCAGCACCGAAAATCCCAGTTGGCCGGACTCGCTGCGGTTCATGCCTTTATCGCGCATCAGTTGCAGCGCCATTGCAGTGGAGGACATCGCCAGACCGATACCGCCAATCACTGCCGCCTGCCAGGAAAATTGCGTCAGCATCAGCAACCCGGCGAGGATCGCCGCACTGAGCAGCACCTGTGCTGCGCCCACGCCAAAGATGGAGCGCCGAAGCTCCCAAAGTTTTCGCGGGTTCAGCTCCAGTCCGATGATAAACATCAGGAATACCACGCCCAGCTCGGAGAAATGGAGGATTTCATCTACATCGCTGATAAAGCCCAGCCCCCACGGGCCAATCGCGATACCCGCAAGCAAATAGCCGAGCACCGCGCCAATCCCTAAACGTGCGGCAAGCGGAACGGCGACAACTGCCGCGAAAAGAAACAACACACCGGCCAGTAACAGCGCGGAACCTTCCATTAACGGCCTCCCACAGGCAACGGCGACGCCAGCCAGTCACCATAAGCTTTGGCATGACTCGCCAACTCCTGCGGCTGTTGCCGGCGCGCCCAGTACACAATAATCGGGCTTAACCAGTGCATACGGCACATGGCGGCAGTCAGCTCAAACGGGCGCAAAATGTCATTCATGGAGTAGCGGTTAAGCCCATCGTGGCGATACGCGGCCTCCGGTTCCCCGGTGGTGACCACGCTACGCCAATACTTTCCCGCGAGTTGGTTCCCGCCAATGCCGCTGGCAAAGCCACGGCTTAACACACGATCAAGCCACTCTTTGAGCAGCGCCGGGCAACTATAGGTATATAACGGATGTTGAAACACAATGACGTCATGCTCGCGCAGCAACGCCTGTTCATAAGGAATATCGATAAAAAAGTCAGGGTAACGCGCATAAAGATCGTGCACCGTGACATTTTGCAGCTGCGTTGCCGGCTTAAGCAAAACCCGGTTAGCCACCGAGTCCTGTGATTCCGGATGGGCATACAGCAGCAATACTTTCGCTGTCTGCGACATCATTCCCCTCCCGGGTGTCAAACTCTGGCGAGCGGCCTGTGGGCGCTGCCAGAATGATTTTGTCTATCATCTTCATTTTGGGCTACCATTGCGGCCCCGGTGCGTCTTTAGGCCGCACTCTTACATTATCATAATGACAAATTAACATAGTCTGAACATACGGCGCCTTATGATTGTTTTCTCCTCGTTACAAATTCGTCGCGGCGTGCGTGTCCTGCTGGATAACGCCACAGCCACCATTAACCCGGGCCAGAAAGTAGGCCTGGTGGGTAAAAACGGCTGCGGCAAATCCACGCTGCTGTCGCTATTGAAAAACGAGATCGGTGCAGACGGCGGCAGCTTCACGTTTCCCGGCACCTGGCAACTGGCATGGGTGAACCAGGAAACGCCGGCGTTAAATGAAGCGGCTATAGACTATGTGATTGATGGCGATCGCGAATACCGCCAGCTTGAAGCCGAACTTAACGCCGCCAACGAGCGTAACGATGGCCATGCTATTGCCACCGTGCACGGTAAACTCGACGCGATTGATGCGTGGACCATTCGTTCTCGCGCGTCCAGCCTGCTGCACGGTCTGGGTTTCAGCAACGAGCAACTGGAGCGCCCGGTAAGCGACTTCTCCGGTGGCTGGCGTATGCGTTTAAACCTCGCGCAGGCGCTGATTTGCCGCTCCGACTTACTGCTGCTTGATGAACCGACCAACCACCTCGATCTCGATGCGGTGATCTGGCTGGAGAAGTGGCTGAAAAGCTACCAGGGAACGCTGATCCTGATTTCCCACGACCGCGATTTCCTCGATCCGGTGGTGGACAAAATTCTGCATATCGAGCAACAAAGCCTGTTCGAATATACCGGCAACTACAGCTCGTTTGAGCGCCAGCGCGCCACGCGCCTTGCCCAGCAGCAGGCCACTTATGAAAGCCAGCAGCAGCGCGTTGCGCATCTGCAAAGCTTTATCGACCGCTTCAAAGCGAAAGCCAGTAAAGCGAAACAGGCACAAAGCCGCATCAAAATGCTTGAGCGCATGGAGTTGATTGCGCCAGCGCACGTCGATAACCCGTTCCACTTCAGCTTCCGCGCACCGGAAAGCCTGCCCAACCCGCTATTAAAGATGGAAAAAGTGAGCGCCGGTTACGGCGATCGCACCATTCTGAACGCCATCAAGCTGAATCTGGTGCCGGGTTCACGCATTGGCCTGCTGGGACGTAACGGCGCGGGTAAATCCACGCTTATCAAACTGCTGGCAGGTGAACTGGCGGCGCAGAGCGGTGAAATCGGGCTGGCGAAAGGCATTAAGCTCGGTTACTTCGCCCAGCATCAACTGGAGTTTTTACGCGCTGACGAATCACCGTTGCAGCACCTGGCGCGTCTCGCACCGCAGGAGCTGGAGCAGAAACTGCGCGATTACCTGGGCGGCTTTGGTTTCCAGGGCGATAAAGTGACGGAAATCACCGAGCGCTTCTCCGGCGGCGAAAAAGCACGTCTGGTGCTGGCGTTGATCGTCTGGCAGCGTCCAAACCTGCTGCTGCTCGATGAACCGACCAACCACCTCGATCTGGATATGCGCCAGGCGTTGACCGAAGCGCTGATTGAGTTTGAAGGCGCATTAGTGGTCGTATCGCATGACCGCCACCTGATTCGCTCCACCACAGACGATCTCTACCTGGTTCACGACGGCAAAGTTGAGCCGTTCGAAGGCGATCTGGAAGATTACCAGCAGTGGCTGAGCGACGTGCAAAAACAGGAAAGCCAGCCTGCGGATACGGTAAAAGAGAGCGCCAACAGCGCGCAGGCGCGTAAAGATCAGAAGCGCCGGGAAGCCGAGCTACGTACGCAAACTCAGCCGCTGCGCAAAGAGATTACCCGGCTGGAAAAAGAGATGGAAAAACTCAACGCCCAGCTGGCGCAGGCCGAAGAGAAGCTCGGTGACAGCGGTCTTTACGATCAGAGCCGCAAAGCGGAATTAACCACCTGTTTGCAACAGCAGGCGGCGGCAAAATCGGGCCTTGAAGAGTGCGAGATGGCCTGGCTGGAAGCGCACGAGCAACTGGAAGCCATGTTGCAAGGGGAGTAACACGCAACAACGGCGGCGGGAGAGCTTATGAATCTGGATATCACTAACGACATTACGTTTCGCAAGCTGGGCATCTTCATGGCCTTTATGGAAAAAGGCAATATTGCGCGCGCCGCCGAAGCGCTCAATCTCAGCGGTGTGAGCGTACACCGTGCGCTGCACACGCTGGAAGAAAATGTCCGTTGCCCGCTGTTTGCCCATAAAGGCCGTAGCCTTATCCCGCTGCCTGCTGCGTGGACGCTGCTGGAGTATTGCCAGGAAGTGACGCAGTTAATGGAGCGCGGGCTGGATGAGGCGCGTAAAACCGCCGGCGTTGGCCAGGGGCGGTTGCGCCTCGGTACGCTCTACTCCCTGACGCTGGAAACCGTACCGCGGCTGATAATGGGAATGAAATTGCGGCGTCCGGATCTGGAGATGGGTCTGACGATGGGCTCAAACGAAACGCTGTTGCATATGCTTGAGGAAGGCAGCCTTGACGCGATTTTGATCTCCATTTCAGAAAGCGAAATCGACCGCAACAACCTCGAAGTTCTGCCACTGTTTCATGACGACATCTTCCTTGCCGCACCAGCGAGCGCCACGCTTGAAACCGATACCCTTGCCGATCTGCGCGACTACCGCACGCAAAAATTTGTCTCGCTGGCCGAAGGTTTCGCCACCTATGCCGGTTTTCAGGAAGCATTTCACATTGCCGGTTTTGAGCCGGAAATTGTCACCCGCGTCAATGACATCTTCTCTATGCTGAGCCTGGTGCAGGCGGGCGTCGGCTTTACGCTGATGCCGGGAAGAATGAAGAAAGTCTACGAAGGATCAGTGCAAATGTTGCGCCTCGCCGAGCCGTATCAAATGCAGCAGTTGATCGCCATTGTCTTTTCCCGCAACCGCGAGCGCGATCCCAACTTACTGGCGCTGGCGGCGGAAGGCCGCATGTACGCCCGCAGCCTGCAAGAAAACATTACGCCTGCATCCTGAGGCGATTCGCCAGATGCACCGCCACATCCACATCGCTGCGCTCCAGCGAAATGCTTTCGCCGTTCCACGCGGCTTGCCGTGTCAGGCAGGTGAGAATACCGCCCGGCGGCATTTCAATCGCTAGCCGCGCGTCACGTTCGTTAGCGGCAACAACCGCCTCTTGCCAGCGCACGGTGCGCGCCATATTCCACGCCAGATCGTCAGCGATTTTCTCCGGCTGCCATAACACGCGCCCGGTGCTGCCGCTTAAGTAAGCGCACTGCGGGCGGCGGAACGTCACATCCGCAAACGCCTGCGCCAGTTTTTCGGCGGGTTTTTCCAGCAATGCGCAGTGGGAAGGTACGCTGACCGCGAGGCGCTGCGCCTTGCTGGCCCCTTTTGCTAATGCCCGTTGCGCCACCTGCGCCATCGCCTCATCGCTGCCGGCGATGACAATCTGCGTTTCGGCGTTGAGATTGGCAATATAGGCTCCGCTGCCTTCGATCAGCATTTCCACCGTGGGCAACGTCAGCCCCATAATCGCCGTCAGCCCGTAACCATGCGGATACGCCTGTTCCATTAAATCGCCGCGCAGTGCCACCAGACGCAGCGCATCGCGAAAATCGAGCGCGCCCGCGATCACCGCCGCCGGATATGCGCCAATCGACAGGCCGCTGGTGATATCAACACGCACGCCACGCCGCTGTAATTCACGCGCCCAGGCGACACCGGCAATCAGCAGCGCCAGCTGTACTGCGCGGGTATGCTTTAGTGATTCGGCGGTATCTAGGGTGTCGATTTCCGCCCCCAACACATCGCGAGCTTCGTCTATTTCACTGCCGGGAAGCGCCTGTAACATTCCCGGACGCTGTGTCCCCTGCCCCGGAAAAGTAAAGATGATCTTCATGAATCCTCCCTTTGCCACGGGTCGCTCACCAGGCGCGGCCCGTGGTTGGTTTTCAGCATTACCCGCCCGTCACGCAGCCACTCGGCTAAGGCAAAGCCGCCATTCGGGGTTTCTACCTGGGTATCCGCCCGGCAAAGCCCGCCGCTAAGCTGCTGTTGCCAGCGGGCCAGATCGCGGGTGGAGAGCGGTTCCGGCGCGCGGATCAGCAAGTCGAGATCGCTGGTCGCATGGATAACCGGAATACCAGTCGCCAGCGCATAACCGCTGCTGCCGGTTACTCCCCACGTCCACGGCCAGCTAAACTGCGCCAGTTGCAGCGCCAGTTGTACCGGCGGCTGGGAGATAAACGGCGAGCGCGGCAGTTCTTGCGGTGCGACCAGTTGTTCGGGTGAAACCACACGGACAACCTGTTCAGGCTTTACCCACCCTGCCGCGCGTTGATCGCGGCGCAGGCCGCGCACGCCAACGGGAATGCATCCGTTTTGTGCAACATCACGCCGCACCACCACCGGTAAACCAGCGTGCCAGATCTCGGCAACCCAGGGTTCGGTTACCCCTTCCAGCGCACCTTGTGCGCGAAGCCAGAGCAGATCGTGCGGGCGTAATGTTGCGGTCATGATTACATTCCTGAAGTCAGCGAGATAAACAGCGGCAGCGACAGGATACAGAGCACAGAACTCAACAGCAGCACGGCTTCTGCATCCGGCGATTGCACGCCAAAGCGGTTACCAAATACCACACCGAAGAAGCCCGCAGCCAGGGCAATCATCAGGATAGCGGTGATTGCCACCGAACCGTGCAGACCAAACACCAGCACAATCCCCCACGCAATCGCCGGTTGGATCAAAAGCTTGGTGATGGTGGCAGAAATAACCATGGTGTTAATCGCCAGTTTTCGCGCCGAAAGGATCACACCGGTCAGGAACAGCGCCGCAGCTGTCGCAGCGAGACCAAGCGGTTTGATGGATGCCAGCACCAGCTCCGGCATTTTAATGCCGATAGCGGAGAGCACCACGCCCAGCAGCGGCCCCCAGACAATCGGTTTTTTCACCGAGCGCCACATCAGTACCGGCAGCATCGCCAGCGTAGAACCGGTGTTGTCACCCGCAGCCCGCGCTTTTTCACGCTCAAGGATCAGTAAGCAGAACGGCGTCATCAGCACTGAACCACAGGCGATAGAAACTGCAACGGAGAGCGATGTCGACGAACCTTCACCCAGCACGCTGCCCAGGATCGGCAGGCCGAGCGCGGCGTAGTTCGGCAGTGCGACAGTCAGCGTCAGCACGGCGGCATCCTGCGGTGATTTTTTGAAAACCGAGGTCGCCAGAAAGTAGATAGCGGCATAGGTAATCCACATGGAGAGCGTCAGTACCAGAATCAGCGGCGACTGCGCGATGATCCCGGTCCACGGCGTCTGAACGGTAGCGCTAAACAGCGCTGCGGGCAGGGCAAAATCCATCACAAAAATATTCAGCAGGGAGACGTTTTTGTTGTCGACCATTTTGGCCTTTCCCGCCCAGAAACCCAGCAACATGATGACGAATATCGGTGCGAGGGCATGAACAATTACGTAAGTCATAAATCACCTGTAAGCCTTTAAAAGGAAAAGAAATAGCACTAGCGCGATGGTTATTATTTTCAGTAGCGCATGAGCGCGGCGTGCGCGCCCATGCGTTGCTATCTGGCAGGTTTCTTTTTACTTACCAGCTCGCTTTCATGCGTTCGCGCACGAGAGCGGAGCTGCGGCGGTTGTCAGCACCCAGACGGTTTTTCAACGTGGTGTCCTGACGAGCGTCATTGATGGCCTGGTGCAACGTGCTCTGCACCTGCGCCAGATCGGCGTCTGATGGCGCGTCCGGGTTGCTGATGTTCAGCAGATCGGCAAGCAGCCCCAGCGTCGCGTAGTTACTGATGTCATAAGCCATGGGCGGAATGGTGGCCGCCAGTTTTTCCAGCGCCTCCACGGTACGCAAGGTAATGCGCGCCGCCGATTCTTTGCCCATCGCGTGGATCAGCACACCCGCATCGTTAAAGGCAATCAGGCGGTTTGCCTGGTAGCCGTGGGCCAGAAACGCTCCGGACATCGCTTTACCGACGATCAAACCAATCACCGGATGTCCCGCCAGCCGCGCATTGGCATAGGCCGCAGCCGCACCGGCTAGCGCTTGGTGAATACCAAACGCTTCTTCGCGGCGACCATAGGCCTGGCTTGGCACATCAATCACCGCAATGATTGGGCGCTTCACGCTGTTGTTGGTATCGGCGGCAACGGTTTCACTCACCACTTTCGCCAGCGTCCAGCCCTCCAGCAGACCAACTTCACCTTTTGCCGCACGCGGATAATGGTTGTTGGCATCCGGCACCACGGCGATAAAACGCACGGCTTCGCCATTAACCTTGCCATCGGCTGCCTGCACGGACGGACACAGCCCGCTCAGACGTGTTGCATTCGGCGCTAGTTTCTCCAGCCATAACGCGCCGCGGCTTACTGTCGTACTCATGCTTTCCCCTCCCCGGCAAACAACGCGCTGATCTGTTCGGCATCCGCTTGTTTGCGGGTGTCGAAGTGGGTCAGACGTTGCAAATAATCGTCGTACTTATCGGTGCGATGTTTGGCAGGCACGCCTTTGGCAATCGCCTCGTTCATCGCCTGTTTCACCGCATTGATGCCGTCGCCGACCAGCGCATCCACCAGCCCGCTGCGATAACGCACTTCGCCGCCGGTCATGCTCCAGATAAACGGACGGTCGCGGGAGTCGTACTCTTCAATCCCGGCTTCCTGCTCGATAACCTGTGGGCCGTTCAGACCAAGACGCGCTTCGCGCGTCACAATCAGGTAACTACAAAGCGCGGCGGCGATAGACATCCCGCCAAAGCAGCCAACTGTACCGGCAACGATGCCGATAACCGGCGTGTAGCGGCGCAGGTCAACAATTGCCGCATGAATATCAGCAATCGCCGCCAGCCCGAGGTTGGCCTCCTGCAAACGCACGCCACCGGTTTCAAGGCACAGCACCGCCTGAGTCGGGATGCCGTTACGGTTATCTTCCGCAGCCAGCTCAAGTGCCGCCGCCATTTTCGCGCCGGAGACTTCGCCCATGCTGCCGCCCTGGAACGCGCCTTCAATCGCCACCACAACCGCCGGCTGGCCATTAATGGTGCCTTTGGCGACCACCATGCCGTCGTCCGCCTGCGGCACAATGCCCTGCGGCCCTAACCACGGCGAAATAATGCCTTCAAACGGATCCAGCAATTCGCGGTAGCTGCCGTCATCAAGCAGCGCCTGTGCGCGCTGGCGCGCTTTGAGTTCGATAAAACTGCGATCGTCACGCATAGCTCACCTCTTCGAATACCTGTTCGATACGGATGCGCGCCACACCGGGCGTCGCGCCGAAATCGTGGATCACAAGCTGGCCCGCAGGCAGCGTGCTTACCAGACCGAGACGGCTGAACAGCGCTTCCCAACGTCCACGGCTGTTATCCACGGAGGTGGTGATCTCAATTGTCAGTGTTTGCCCCTGGTCGGCGGTGAATAACACCTCCATATCCCCGGAGCCCACAACGCCCGCCAGCGCTTTGCCGCGTAATGCGCGGCCAGCAGGCACGGTTATCGTAATGTGTTCCATAACTTCCTCTTAATTCGCTAAATAAGGCGTGGTCATGCGATCGAGAAACAGTGTCGCCGCGAGTAAATCTGCCGCGCCGCCCGGCGACGCGTTCAGCGCCAGCATCCGCGCATCCAGTTCGGCTAACGCTTGCTGACCGGCCTTTGACGCAACGCCACCGGCTTGCAGCACCGCGCTCGCCCCCAGGCGCATCGCCTCCAGACCTTCCAGCCCCGCGCGGGAAAGCACGCAGGTATCGCTGAGCGAGGTCATGATGGCCATCAGTGCATCGAGCCTGGCCTGCGCTTCGCTGCTGCCGCGCTGGCGGCTGTGCTGCAACTGCGGCAACGCCAGCTTGATAATGTGCGGAAAGCCTTGCTGCGCCTCTTCACGCGCGCCCGGTACCCGGTAACGGTGCGTGGCGCGCAGCCCTTTGCTGAAAAGCTTCGGCGCAGCGTCATCCGGCAGTTGCGCCAGCTTTGCGGCCGTGGCGGCAATCGCCTGTGCCGGTGCGTTACCGCCGGACATGGCCACCGCGCTTACCAGCAACCCTAATGCCCAGATCGCGCCGCGATGGGTATTTACGCCACCGGTGGCCGCCATCATCTGCTGCTCACCTTCCCGACCTAATCGCCCAATGGTTTGTCTGAGCGCCACATCCGCTGGCCGTCGCCAGCTTTGTTGCGCCAGCGCCTGAAACGTGGGGGTCAGGCTGTGCGCGGAACGCTCCATCAGTTCGAGCGTTAAATCGTGATGCGCGCCGTTCCCCCGGCTGTCCACCAGACCGGGCTTCGGGCTTAATCGTGCTTCGTCAATCAGACACAGTGTGGCGGTTCGCGCCAACCATTCGGCACCGCCTTCAGCGTCAATCCGTGGCAGAAGTTTCATTACCAGCTCCGGAACTTCGCAGGTGGGTTGTACAGCCCGCCGGACCACTCAACCAGATCCGCGACGCTGCTGGCAGCCAGCAACGAACGGGTCGCGTCAGTACGGCGAATGCCCATATCTTCCGGGTAGACCACTTTGCCGGTCTGGCGAAGCTGGGCGACACGTTTGGCGTCAACACCCAGACCGATATCGGTGATCCCCGCCACCGCCGCGACCATCGCCCTACGCTCTTCAAGGCTTTCAGCGCGATAGAGGTAAGCAATCCCCTCTTCGGTCAGTACGTGCGTCACGTCATCGCCATAAATCATCACCGGAGCCAGCGGCATGCCGGAGGTTTTCGCCACGTCCACGGCGTCGAGTTTTTCCACGAAGGTGGGTTTCGCACCGGCCTGGAAAGTTTCCACCATCTGCACCACCAGTTTTTTACCGCGCTGCATCGGGTCAGGTTCGGTGATCATGTTCAGCCAGGCCGGTGTTGCGTGGCGGCGACCATGCGGGTCATGGCCCATATTTGGCGCACCACCAAAGCCTGAGAGACGACCGCGGGTCACGGTGGAGGAATTCGCCAGGCCGTCGACTTGTAACGTCGAGCCGATAAACATATCGACCGCGTACTGACCGGCTAACTGGCAGAACGCACGGTTGGAACGCATGGAACCGTCGGAACCGGTGAAGAACACGTCCGGGCGGGCGCGGATGTACTCTTCCATCCCCAATTCGCCGCCGAAGCAGTGCACACTTTCCACCCAGCCGCTTTCAATCGCCGGGATCAGCGTCGGGTGCGGGTTCAGCGTCCAGTGTTTACAGATTTTGCCTTTCAGACCGAGCTGTTCACCGTAGGTCGGCAGCAGCAATTCGATGGCTGCGGTGTTAAAGCCGATACCGTGGTTGAGCGACTGCACCTGATGCTCGGCGTAGATACCTTTGATGGCCATCATCGCCATCAGAATGTGTTCTTGCTTGATGAGGCGCGGGTCGCGGGTAAACAGCGGTTCGATAAAGAACGGTTTGTCGGCGACCACGACGTAGTCGATCCAGGAACCGGGGATATCCACACGCGGCAGGTCGCATTCGTCATCCACCAGCTCATTAACTTGAGCGATAACGATGCCATCGCGGAAGGCGGCGGCTTCAACCAGCGCCGGGGTATCTTCGGTGCTTGGGCCGGTGTAAAGGTTACCTTTGCGGTCCGCTTTATAACCGGCAATCAGCGCCACATTCGGGCACAGGTCAACGTACAGGCGGGAGTAAAGCTCGATGTAAGTGTGGATCGCACCGATTTCCAGCAGGCCATCTTCCAGCAGTTGCGAGATGCGCAGACTCTGGGTACCAGAGAAGGAGAAATCAAGCTTGCGGGCAATGCCTTTTTCAAAGATATCAAGGTGTTCACTGCGCCCGACGCTCGGCATAATCATATGCAGGTCGTGGACTTTCTGCGGATTGACTTCGGCAAGTGTTCGCGAGAGGAAATCCGCCTGTTTTTGGTTGTTCCCTTCCAGCACCACGCGGTCGCCCGGTGCAATCAGTTTTTCCAGCATGGCGACAAGGTCGCCGGTCGGCAGTACCTTGCCCTGCACCGGAATGGACGCCAGGCGGCGCTGTTTCTCGCTGCGCCGCGTGTTCCATACCTGTGCTGGCGTTTGCCCAGATAACATTATTAACCTCCTGATTCAGCTCATCATTTTGACTTGCTTAACACTGAACTCAGTGTGCGCCGTGGTGAGAAAGCCATCAATTAAGGAGGCGGCCAAATCATTAGCCTGAGAGTAATAATTAAATGAAAGTATTTGTGATGTGCGTCAATTTCCACATCAGAAGAAAGGCTTATAGCGCTGGCGGTACGGGCGTACCGCCAGCTGAGGATTAATGCTGGTTCGCCAGGCGCTGGCGAATCTGTTCGAAATGCTCGGTCTGATAAAGCTTGCCGTCGAGGAAGCGGGTTTTCAGTTCACCGCCTTTTTCCTGCTCCCAGCTCTGCTCATCGTGCAGTTGCAGTTCGCCTTGCGCATCGCGATCCACACGCAATAACCCGCGCGCCGAACGTTTCAGGCCGTTATCGGTTTTTGGCTCTTTAAAAATCATGCGTCCTTCACCGTTTACCGCGCCCCAGGTGGCTTTCATCGCAAAACCGAAGGTGTCACGGGTATTGTACTGATAAGTAAACGAGCCGACGCCAAACACCACGTTAGAACTGGCAAAACCTTTGGCCTCAAGACGGCGCAGGATCTCATTGGCGCGCGCCAGGGTAATGGAGTCGCCGTAAATCAGACCAACGTGCGGGTCCAGCACTTTGTAGCCCTTCTCATTGACCGTGCCGCCAAAGATTTCCCACAGCACTTCGACCGAACCTTTCTCCTCCGGGCTACGTTCTGCACGCGTGTCATCATCCGCGCCTGTACCGCACAGGATGTCTACCGGATCACCGCTGTCCGGACGGAATACCACGCGCCCGTCACGCCCCAGGATTATCTGTTTCAGTTCGCGGGTATATTCCGTCAGTACGCGCCAGTAATCCCACGTATCGGAGACGATAGAGACAAATCCCTGCGGATAGATATCAGCAATCAGGCGGCGAAAGGTTTCGATTTCATGGTCGTGTTCGCCCATGCACATCACGCTGTGCTCGGTCGCCGGAATGCTGGCACCAATAAAGTACTCTTCCCCAGCGGTGTAGTGATCGCGGGCATACAGCAGAGAGGGAATACTGTCGGTGCCTTTAAAACTCAGTAAGTGCCCTGCGCCCGCCTGCGCTGTATCGTGCAGGCCAGCCATGCCGCGAAACGAGAAGTCGTGGCACTGGAAATCGAGATGCGACAAATCCGTGCAGGTTTTTGCTGCCCATTGTTCGCAAATTTTCCGGTAGTGGTGCGCAATGGTGGCGTTGGTGGAGGCTTTCCACAGCTCGGCGGAAAGCACCGTTTCCAGGTAGTTCACCAGCCAGAAAAACTCTTCGCGGGTATTGGTAATGGTCAGAACCGGCACTTTCATCGGTACTTTACTGCCTTCATCCAGCGATTTAATGTGCAGCGGCAGATAGCCCAAACGGTGCAGCGCGCGAATGTGATCGACCGCCACGGCGTCCCTGCCGAGATAGTTATCCATCACTTGCTTGTATTCATTAACGACTTCCTCTTCCGGGCGGGCAAAAAAGCCGTCGTTGAACAAATCGACCATAAACCACTTCAGGAAACCCTGCAGACCGAAAAACACCAGCTTGCCGTCCGCCACCGGCGACTGAAAAAAGCGGTCGCTGCGCGGCGTGAAATTGGAATAAACCTGCGTTGTCCCTTGCGGGTACTGCACACGGTGCGAAACTTTGTAACCGTCGATAGCCAGAATCGGATTGATATTCATGATGTTGTCTCCCTCAGGCGCGGAAAATAGCGTCAATGTCGATCAGTTCAACTCGCGGGTCCGTCAGTGCAGGCGAGGTGAAGGATGTGGTGGTGTAAATCACGTCGATACCGTTATTCAGCAGGTTCTCAACCCCTTTGGAAAAGACGCCGTGCGTGACATACAGGCTGACGCTGCGGGCGCCGGCGTCGCGCAACACCTGGGCTGAACCAATAAATGTGCCACCTGCGTCGCAAAGATCATCGACGATCAGCAGATCTTTGCCCGCGACGTCTCCGGCCACCAGCGCGAAGCCCGTCAGGTTTCCGGTGGCAACATCACGCTCCTTCGTGAGGATCGCGTACTCTTGTGCGCCACTGGCTTTTGCCACGTTATGGATTTTCTTCAGCGCACCGGCATCCGGCGCGACCAGCATCAGCTCGTGATTGCCAATGGCGCGACGCAGGGTTTCGCTCTGCATTAAGCAGCTTTCCTGGGAGATAGCCACGCAGTTATTGATGGCTGCGGCAGCGGCGTCGCTGTGCGGATCGAGCACAAAAACTTTGTTGAAATTGAGTGTATTGAGTAAGTTTGCGAAAACTTTCAGCGCGAAGCTGTCGCCAGGCACCATATGCCTGTCCTGGCGCGCCCACGGCAACCACGCCAGTTCCAGATGGCTCACGGCGATATCGGTGGCGTGACGAACGGCGTCCACCAGTTGTGCCAGCAACATGAAGTCGTTCATATCGCGCATCGCGGCAACACGCACCCGCATCTGCTGGCCGAATGACGGAAGTTTGCCGGTCACTTTGAGCCAGACGGCTCCGTCCGGAAAGACGCCATGGCTCAGTGCAACTTGCTCGTTATCAATGAATAATTCGATTCTGCTCGCCATCTTTCACCTCGACTCAATAATTAGTGTCCCTTGGACACGTTTAATATTGTCTATAAGACACTTATTAGGCAAGCGTTTTTTTAATCATTCAGGGAATAAATAGTTAAGCCCATGAAAATTAATCAGATAAAAGTTAACTTGCCGCACCAGGGCAGGCTGATAAACTTGAGGCGTGTAAAAAGGAGCGAGTGAGCGATGATCAGTGAAGCAGAGTACCTGAAATCTTATGATGCCAGCCGTTTCCCCTCACCGCTGGTGACGGTGGATAGCGTGCTGTTTACGCTGCATCAGCAGGTGCTTTGTGTGTTATTGGTTCAGCGAGCCAGCCAGCCGCAGCAAGGACGCTGGGGATTGCCCGGCGGGTTTATCGATATGGCGCAGGATGATTCCACGCGTGCTACGGCGCTGCGCAAACTGACGGAAAAAACCGGCGTTTCGCCATCATGGCTGGAACAGCTGGATACTTTTTCCGGCCCGCAGCGCGATCCGCGCGGCTGGAGTCTGACTATCGCCTGGTTTGCACTGATTTCGTGGGTCTCCTGCGCGCCGCATATCGCAAGCGTTAGCGATGCGAAATGGGTGCCGGTAAGCGAGCTGGCGACTTTTGAGCTGGCTTTTGATCATCAGGCGATAATTCAGGCGGCGCTGCATCGGCTGCGGCAGAAAACCATGTACTCGCTCCTGCCGGTTTACTGTTTGCCCGATACGTTTACCCAGGCGCAATTACAGGAAGCGACGGAGATAATCCTTGGTCAGCCTATTCAGCGCAAAAGTTTGATTCGCCGTTTTGAAGCCTCTGGCATGTTTGAAGAGACCGGCGAAAGCGTGGCGACCGGCGCGCGTAAAGCGCGTTTATGGCGGCGCAAACCGGGCGTCGACATCCATCTGTTTTCGCGGAATTTGTTGGCGGATGGGTAATGCTGTCGGCACCCGCAAAAGTGCGGGCGCGACATGAGGGTCATTTGCGGTAACCGTCGGTTTTTAGCATTTTATCCAGCGTGGAGAGTTCTGTTTTTAAATCAGTTTGATCGTTTATTAACAGGTCCTGATGCTTCTCCTGAAAGGCATGACCTAGCGTTTTTAACGCTTCCAGTTGTTCATTAATCGATTGTTGCTGCTGATCTTCTTTCAACTGGCTGGAGAGCGATAGTCCTTTAGTCACAATCGCCTCTGCCATCGGTAAATAGCGCTCTAGAAATAACCGCCCTGGCTGTTCATCCCGTTCATCTCTCTGCATACAAAGTTCAATTAATCGCGCAGTGTTGGTAATTACGTTCAGCTCTTTTTTTAATGCGGCAGGTAGATGACCGATGCCTTCCAGACGAGAGATCTGCTTACTCAACGCACTTTTTACTTCCTGCTCGCGCTGTTCCTCAAACCTAACCTGGGCTTGTTTGATTTTGAGCCGCTGCTGGTTACGCACTTCAATGTACTGCGCATATTTTTTTATTAAAAAGAGGGAGACGAACATCAAGCCATACAGGATCAGGAAAAGGGAAGGTACGTTGAAAACAAAAAGTTTTTGGTAGGCCAAAAACATGAGTACGCCGACGAAAAGATACCACCCATGAACATTCATGAGACTGTGTCGGCTTCGGCAAAAATGAAAAACCAGCGTTGTTATTGCCGCCCAGAAAGGCATGGCTGCCGCATCACCAAAGAATAACCATATTGTTCCGGCAATGATGCCCATAACCAGTGAGGAGCGATCGTAAATAAGCCCCCTGCATAAGATGATGAACGCAAACCAGTACAGCGTACTTAATGCACCTTTCCACTGTGCGTTCCCCAGCAAAGTAGGCTGGACGTCTGTAGGTATGGCACTAAAGAAGGAGGGAAACATCATTGCCAGAATGAAAATGAACAGATGGAAAAAAACGCGCATCCATCGGCTGTCACGTATTTGATCAAAGGGGAGGAGTAATTTCTGTAACATAACTTATTCCCTGCCTCTTACGGCTGTGCAGACTTGCCGCTGGCAATGTCAGCCAGGCGAGTGCGCATTTCGTTTTCCATCGTGACGAGCTCTTTTTCTACTTCTGCACGGCGTTGACGCGCATCAGAGGCAATTTTCACTGACTCTTCCAGGGTATTCAGCAGGCGTGACTGTACGTCGCGCAAAGTCTCGATATCGACAACAGAACGTTCAACTTCTCGCGCCGTTTCCAGGGTGCCGGTTTGCAACATTTCCGCATTGCGGCGCAGTAAATCATTTGTGGTATCGGCCACGTCTTTTTGCAGTTTCGCTGCCTGGCGCTGAGTCTGTAGCGACATCGACAGCGCAATTTGGCTCTTCCAGACAGGAATGGTGGAAAGGATGCTGCTCTGGATCTTTTCCGCCAGCGATTGGCTGTTACTTTGCATCAGACGAATTTGCGGGGCGCTTTGCATAGCAATGGTGCGCGACAACATTAAGTCATGCAGACGACGTTCAAAACGCTGGATACCCTCCATCAGGTCGCGCAAACGCTGTGCGTTCATCGGATCAGACGCCTGAGCTTGTAATGCGGGCACTTCATTCCGCTTTATCTCCTCAAGCTTTTGCTTACCGGCAATGATATGCAGCGTGATTTGCTGGAAAACATCGCGGTTACGATCAAAGAGGATCTCCAGTACCGAGATATTTCGCAGCAGATCCACCATTGCCTGATTGAGTTTTTCGGTGATGGTATCGACTTGCTTCGCCAGCGTCTGATACTCCAGCATGGTGCGCTCAATACGATTAAACAGCGAACCCAGCAGCGGAAGCGAGGCAAGAAAGCCCGGTTTCTGCTCAAAGTGACTGATATCGACCTGTTTGATTTTCATCAGCAAGTCAGTCAGTTGCGCACCGATAACCCCTGCGTCTTTTGCGCGGACTTCCTGCATCAGCGAATCAGAAAACTGCGAGATGCTGTTCATGGTTTTCGCGCCAAAAGAGAGCGAGAACACCGGGTCGTTAATATTAATCTCGTCAACAATATTCTGGATTTGTGCCTGCTCGGCTGGCGTTAAATTTTCACTGCCGGGTAAGTCGTTAATGGTTTGGCCCAGAGATGGCGACGTTGCAAGGTCACGCGAGGTATTGTCTGTCATCTAATACATCCTCAATGATTTAAAAGCAGACGGCAGTAATCCAATGAAAGTAATAGATTTCTTAGAAAGTTATCGGGCCGACTGCAAAGGCATATACGGTACAACAGCAGCAAAGTATTAAACAGCCCATTTATTAACAAGTATAATAATCGTCTATTGACTTACGTTTATTGACAAGATGGCAGATATTACACCTGCAAATTTCCTTGAAAATCAGGGAGACTCGCTTAACTTTCATCCAATGCCAGGTGCGCGTAATCCGCATCTACAAACGATGCTGCCACGCATTTTACGTCGACGTCTCCAGTTTGAACCCTGGTGGCAGCGCCTTGAGCTGCCGGATGGCGACTTCGTTGATTTGGCCTGGAGCGAAGAGCCGAATCAGGCGAAACATAAACCGCGACTGGTGGTTTTTCATGGTCTGGAGGGCAGCCTGCACAGTCCTTACGCGCACGGTCTGGTGCATGCGGCGAAGCAGCGCGGCTGGCTTGGCGTGGTGATGCATTTTCGCGGCTGCAGCGGCATCCCGAATCGTCTGAACCGCATTTATCACTCGGGTGAAACCGAAGATGGCACCTGGTTCTTGCACTGGTTACATCAGGAATTCGGATCCGCGCCAACCGCAGCGGTGGGTTATTCGCTCGGCGGGAACATGCTCGGTTGTTTGCTGGCAAAAGCCGATGACGATTTGCCCGTCGATGCAGCGGTGATTGTCTCAGCTCCGTTGGTGCTGGAAGCTTGCAGTTATCATATGGATAAGGGATTTTCCCGCGTTTATCAGCGCTACTTGTTGAATTTGCTGAAAGCGAACGCAGCGCGCAAATTACGCGCTTATCCTGGCTCGCTGCCAACCACCTTGCCTGCGCTGCGTAAGCTGCGCCGCATTCGCGAGTTCGACGATCTGATCACCGCAAAAATCCACGGTTTTGCCGACGCGCTGGATTACTATCGCCGCTGTAGCGCAATGCCGGTTTTGCCGGATATTCGTAAACCGACGCTGATTATCCACGCGAAAGATGACCCGTTTATGGATCACAACGTGATCCCGGATGCCGGGCATTTGCCGGCAAATATTGAGTACCAACTGACGGAACACGGCGGCCATGTCGGGTTTGTGGGCGGAACCTTGCGCCACCCGGAGATGTGGCTGGAAAAACGCATTCCGGATTGGTTATCCGCTTACCTGGAAAAACGATGATTATTCCCTGGCAAGAAATTGAGGCACAGACGCTGGACAATCTGATTGAGAGCTTTGTCTTGCGCGAAGGCACTGATTATGGTGAACATGAGCGTTCACTTGAGCAAAAGGTCGCCGACGTTAAACGGCAGCTGCAACGCGGCGAAGCCGTACTGGTGTGGTCGGAACTGCACGAGACGGTCAACATAATGCCGCGCGGGCAGTTCCACGACTGAACAAGTACATGGCGGCTGGCTATACTGAAATAATCGTTAATTCAGGGAGTTGCTATGTCCGCCAAACATCCGGTTATCGCCGTTACAGGCTCCAGCGGCGCGGGAACCACCACCACCAGCCTCGCCTTTCGTAAGATCTTCGCCCAGCTCAATATGCATGCGGCAGAAGTAGAAGGTGACAGCTTCCATCGCTATACCCGTCCGGAAATGGATATGGCTATCCGTAAGGCCCGCGATCTTGGGCGGCATATCAGCTATTTTGGCCCGGAAGCCAATGATTTTGGCCTGCTGGAACAGACATTTAGCGAATATGGTCTAACCGGCAAAGGCCAGGCGCGTAAATACCTGCATACCTACGATGAAGCCGTTCCCTGGAACCAGGTACCGGGCACGTTTACGCCGTGGCAACCGCTGCCGGAGCCGACCGATGTGCTGTTTTATGAAGGTCTGCATGGCGGCGTGGTGACGCCGCAAAACGATGTCGCGCGTCATGTGGATTTGCTGGTGGGCGTAGTGCCGATCGTCAACCTGGAATGGATTCAAAAACTTGTCCGCGATACCAGCGAGCGCGGGCATTCGCGTGAAGCGGTAATGGATTCTGTCGTGCGTTCGATGGAGGATTACATCAATTTTATTACGCCGCAGTTTTCCCGTACGCACATTAATTTCCAGCGCGTGCCAACGGTGGATACGTCCAATCCGTTTGCCGCGAAAGGCATTCCCTCACTGGACGAGAGTTTTGTGGTGATCCACTTCCGTAATCTGGAGGGTATTGATTACCCGTGGTTGCTGGCGATGCTGCAAGGCTCGTTTATCTCGCATATGGATACGCTAGTGGTGCCTGGCGGCAAAATGGGACTAGCCATGGAGCTGATTATGACGCCGCTGGTGCAACGGCTGATGGAAGGCAAAAAGATCAAATAATGCAGAAAGCCCGGTCAGCAACGCGCCGCCGGGCTTTTCGCATCAGGCTTCGATAACGTTGTAAGAGTGGGTGATATTCACCGCTTTTTCGAGCATCAAGGCCACGGAGCAATACTTCTCCGCGGATAAATCCACCGCACGGGAAACCGCCGCATCCTTCAGATCTTTTCCGGTGACGATAAAGTGCAAATTGATGTGGGTAAACAGGCGCGGCGCTTCTTCACGACGCTCTGAAGTCAGCTTCACTTCGCAGTCGGTCACGTCATGACGCCCTTTTTGCAAAATAGAAACCACATCGATGGCACTGCATCCACCTGCCGCCATCAGCACCATTTCCATCGGGCTTGGCGCTTTGTCGCCGGAGTTACCGTCCATCAGGATTTGGTGGCCCGATGCGGACTCGCCAAGGAACGTTAACCCTTCAACCCATTTCACACGTGCCTGCATTTTCTTCACTCCGGAGTGGCAATTTTCTTTACAGATTACGCGTACATAACAAAACTCGCAACGGAAGGCGACCTGCGTCATGCTGAAGCGAGACACCAGGAGACAGGCGGTAAAAGCTATGCTAAAACACTCTGGATGCTACAGAGATAAATGGATGTTACGCATGTATGCATGACATCATACTTTAGAGACCGCAGATGACGCTGACGGTCCACTTCCCTGGATGCGGGAAGCTTAGATTGCAACCCCAGACGTAGGGGCTCATCCTGTGTCTGAGACAGCTTATAACAGAGGATAATCGCGCATGGTGCTTGGCAAACCACAAACAGACCCGACGCTTGAATGGTTCTTGTCTCATTGCCACATTCACAAGTACCCGTCGAAGAGCACGCTGATTCACCAGGGTGAAAAAGCGGAAACGCTGTATTACATCGTTAAAGGCTCAGTGGCAGTGCTAATCAAGGACGAAGAGGGTAAAGAGATGATCCTCTCCTACCTGAACCAGGGAGATTTTATCGGTGAACTGGGCCTGTTCGAAGAGGGTCAGGAGCGCAGTGCATGGGTACGCGCTAAAACTGCTTGTGAAGTGGCTGAAATCTCGTACAAAAAATTCCGTCAGTTAATCCAGGTTAACCCGGATATCCTGATGCGTCTTTCCTCGCAAATGGCGCGTCGCCTGCAGGTCACTTCAGAAAAAGTGGGTAACCTCGCCTTCCTGGACGTCACCGGCCGTATCGCGCAAACGCTGTTAAACCTGGCGAAACAGCCAGACGCAATGACCCATCCGGACGGCATGCAAATTAAAATTACTCGCCAGGAAATTGGTCAGATCGTCGGTTGTTCCCGTGAAACAGTGGGCCGCATTCTCAAAATGCTCGAAGATCAGAACCTGATCTCCGCCCACGGTAAAACCATCGTCGTATACGGAACGCGTTAATCTGTAAAACGGCGCAGCTTACGCGCTGCGTCGTTTTTCTTCCCTCATGTGGCGCAGGCTGATTTATCACCCCGAAATCAACTACGCACTGCGACAAACGCTGGTGTTATGTTTACCTGTGGCCATTGGTCTGGTTACGGGTCATCTGCAACAAGGTCTGCTGTTTTCCCTCGTTCCCGCCTGCTGCAACATTGCCGGGCTTGATACGCCACATAAACGTTTTTTCAAACGCCTGATCATTGGCGGAACCCTGTTTGCCGGCAGCAGCCTGGCGGTGCAATTACTGCTGGCGAAAGATCTTCCATTGCCGCTGATCCTCACCGGGCTGACGCTGGTTTTAGGCGTCACCGCCGAAATCAGCGCACTGCACGGTCGCCTGCTTCCGGCTTCGCTCATTGCCGCCATCTTTACGCTCAGTCTTGCCGGTAATATGCCGGTATGGGAGCCGCTGCTTATCTATGCGCTGGGCACGTTGTGGTACGGGCTGTTCAACTGGTTCTGGTTCTGGATGTGGCGAGAGCAACCGCTGCGCGAATCTCTCAGCCTGCTCTACCGGCAACTGGCAGACTACTGCGAGGCGAAATACAGCTTGCTGACGCAGCATGCCGACCCGGAAAAAGCCCTGCCGCCTTTGCTTGCCCGCCAGCAAAAAGCGGTGGATATGATAAGCCAGTGCTACCAACAGCTGCATATGCTGGCCGCCAACAAACACAACGATTACAAACGGCTACTGCGGGTTTTCCAGGTAGGGTTGGATCTGCAAGAGCACATTTCGGTGAGTTTGCACCAGCCGGAAGAAGTGCAAAAGCTAGTGGAACAAACTCACGCCGAACAGGTGATCCGTTGGAACGCGCAAACCATCGCCGCTCGCCTGCGCGTGCTGGCAGACGACATTCTTTATCACCGCTATCCCACGCGCTTCAACATGGATAAGCAGATTGGCGCGCTGGAAAAAATCGCCCGCCAGCACCCGGATAACCCGGTCGGGCAGTTTTGCGCCTGGCATTTTAGCCGTATCGCGCGCGTCTTGCGCACTCAGCGCCCGCTCTATACCCGCGATCTGATGGCGGAAAAGCAGCGGCGCTTGCCCCTTTTCCCGGCGCTGAAAAGCTATTTATCACTGAAATCTGCGGCGCTGCGTAATGCCGCGCGAATCAGCGTCATGCTTAGCATCGCCAGCCTGATGGGCAGCGCACTGCATTTACCAAAACCCTACTGGATCATGATGACGGTAATGTTTGTCACGCAAAACGGTTATGGCGCAACGCGCGTTCGCATTGTCCACCGGGCGGCAGGCACCATTGCCGGGCTGGTGATTGCCGGAGCTACGCTGCACTTTCATGTTCCACTCGGTTTTACGCTGGCGGCGATGCTGATGATTACGCTGGTCAGTTATCTCATTATTCGGAAAAACTACGGCTGGGCGATGGTGGGTTTTACCATTACCGCTGTCTACACCTTGCAGTTGCTGACGCTAAATGGCGAGGAGTTTATTGTCGCCCGCCTTATCGACACGTTGATTGGTTGCCTGATTGCTTTCGGCGGCATGGTCTGGCTGTGGCCGCAGTGGCAAAGTGGCTTGCTGCGTCAGAATGCGCACGATGCGCTGGAAACAGATCAGGAAGCGATTCGCCTGATCTTAAGCGATAACCCGCAGCCCACACCGCTTGCCTGGCAGCGCATGCGCGTAAACCAGGCGCATAACGCCCTGTTCAACTCGCTAAACCAGGCGATGCAGGAACCGGGGTTTAATACACGTTATCTGGAAGATATGAAACTGTGGGTAACGCATAGCCAGTTTATCGTTGAACATATCAATGCGATGACGACGCTGGCGCGCGAACATACGATGTTGACGCCGGAACTGGCGCAGCGTTATTTGCAATCCTGCGAAATTGCCCTACAGCGCTGCCAACAGCGACTGGAGTACGACGGGCCGGGAGGATCCGGCGATGTGAATATCCTCGAAGCCCCGGAAACGTTAACGCACGGGCCAATGAGCACGCTGGAGCAGCATTTACAACGGATTATCGGGCATCTGAACACCATGCACACCATTTCGTCGGTAGCATGGCGTCAGCGCCCGCATCACGGCATCTGGCTTAACCGCCGCCTTAACCGTTGACCACTTTCGCCACCGCATTCGCGAAGCGCTTCATCCCTTCTTCGATATCCTGCGCGTCAATAATGAGCGAAGGCACAAAACGCATGACGTCCGGACCAGCATTCAGCACCATAACGCCCGCATCGGCAGCGGCGTAGAGGAAATCGCGCGCGCGGCCTTTATATTGCGGATTCAGCTCAGCACCAATCAGCAGCCCCATGCCGCGAATATCGCTAAACAGGTTAAACTTCTCGCCAATTTGCTGCAGATGCTTAACGAACAACTGACGTTTTTCATTCACACCGCTGAGCACTTCCGGGGTGTTGATAATGTCGAATGCGGTTCCGGCGACGGCGCAGGCCAGCGGGTTGCCACCGTAGGTGGAACCGTGTGAACCGGCGTGGAAGACACTGGCAATGTCATGCGTGGTCAGCATCGCGCTGATAGGGAAACCGCCGCCGAGCGCTTTGGCGCTGGTCAGAATATCCGGCTTCACACCATAGTGCATGTAAGCAAACAACTCTCCGCTGCGGCCCATGCCGCACTGCACTTCGTCGAACACCAGCAGGGCGTTGTGCTGATCGCACAGCTCGCGCAAACCTTTCAGGAAATCCGGCGTGGCGGCAGTAACGCCGCCTTCACCCTGAATAGGCTCTACCACTACCGCGCAGGTGTGATCGTCCATCACCGCTTTCACCGCGTGCAGATCGTTAAACGGCACATGAATAATGTCCGCCGGTTTCGGGCCAAAGCCATCGGAATACTTCGGTTGGCCGCCCACGCTTACGGTAAACAGCGAACGACCGTGGAAGGCATTATGGAACGCGATGATTTTTGTTTTGTATGGGCTGTGGCGCGTAGATGCATAAAAACGCGCCAGTTTGAATGCCGTTTCGTTAGCTTCAGTGCCGGAATTCATAAACACCACGCGCTCAGCAAACGTGGCGTCGATGAGTTTACGCGCCAGGCGCAGAGCAGGCTCGTTGGTAAAAACATTGCTGGTGTGCCACAGGGTCTCGCCCTGCGTTTTCAGCGTCTCCACCAGCGCCGGATGACAGTGTCCTAACGCAGTAACCGCAATCCCACCTGCAAAATCAACGTACTCTTTACCCTGCTGATCCCACACCCGGCTGCCTTTACCCTTTACCGGGATAAACTCGGCCGGTGCGTAAATTGGCAGAATAACGTCATCGAAGTTTGCACGCGTTACCGCGTCTTGCTGAGTTGCCATGGCTTGCCCATCCAGTTTTACGTTGCATTGATTATGAAAATATAATCACGAAATATGCATAAAAAATCAGTTAATGGCAACCACAAATCAGCGTTCGAGGAAGTTTTTCAGTAACTGATGTCCCTGCTCGCTCAGGATACTTTCCGGGTGAAATTGCACCCCTTCCAGATCCCACTCCCGGTGGCGAATGCCCATGATCTCGCCGCTATCGCTCCAGGCGGTAACCTCGAAGCACGCCGGTAACGTAGGCGGATCGATAACCAGGGAATGGTAACGGGTGACGGTTAACGGATTATTAAGCCCGCAAAATACGCCAGTGCCGTTGTGGGTGACAGGCGATGTTTTACCGTGCATCACTTTTGCCGCACGCACGATAGTTGCACCAAAGACCTGCGCAATCGCCTGGTGACCAAGACAAACGCCAAGAATCGGCAATTTCCCCGCGTAATGGCGGATAACCGCCAGCGAAACGCCGGACTCATCCGGCGTACAGGGGCCGGGCGAAATAACGATCTTTTCCGGCGCCAGCGCGGCAATATCCGCAAGCGTTATCTCATCGTTACGCCGCACCTCTACGCTTGCCCCCAGCTCACAAAAATATTGATACAGGTTCCAGGTAAAGGAGTCGTAATTGTCGATAAGCAGGATCATAGCGGCCTCTGATGTCGGAAACCGCGCTAGTTTACTCGCTTTCGACCGCTTCACTCACCACTTTGCTGAAGATGGCGCAAAGCGGGGCTAAGTCGCCCATTGCGCCAGCCTGGTTTGCCTCGCGCCACTCATCAGGATCGATGCCACGCCAGTCGAGCGAAAAACCCGCGTGCAGCGCCAGTTGTTCGAAGAAGATGCGCTGAGCGATGCCGTTGCCAAGGCGGAACGGATGCAGCACGTTGATTTCACAGTAGTAGTGCGCCAGCCGCTCAATAAACGACGCCTTTTCCAGCCCGCACAGCCACTCTTCATCTTCCAGTTGCTGCATCAAGGCATTGCCCTCTTTCTCGATATACTCGAAGTGGCAAAATCGGGTATCGCCTTCGTAAATATCCACTTCGCGGATCTGCCCGGCCCAGTCGAACACGTCCTGATAAAGATGGTGGTGAATGGCGCATAAATGAGGAAGGCCGCGCACCATCGGGCCAAGATCCAGTGTGGCGGCGCGTAAGGCGGTGAACTGATAAGCCGCCTGCTCCAGTTTCTGCGCCTGGCGAAGCCCCAGTTCATTGCGCATCACATTCAGACCAGGATAGAGATACGGATCGCGCCCGTCGCCGAATTTATCGCTCATAGTGCCTCCGCAGTTCTTCAAGGCGCGCATCGGCTTCCGCGCTACTTAGCGTCACCCGTTCGCTGTCGACATTCTCCAGCCGTCGGCTGGCCTGAAAATTGGCATTGCGCTGCTGTTCCCAGAGACGGGATTTTTGCCGGTCGGTGAGTTTTTTGGTCATAGCGCCTCCCTGTTTCACATGTCGGTGCCCAAATTATAAGCAGAAATGACAGGTTACGCAGGGAAGCTCAGGAAGCACGGGGTGAACACCCCGTGCGGGGGAAACTTACGGCAGCACTTTCGCGGAGAGAATAACGACCGTTTTTGACGGGACATTCTGGTAAGGCCCAACGTCGTGCGTCGGTACCTGGGAGATTTTGTCGGCGACATCCATGCCTTTCACCACTTTACCAAACACCGCATAACCAAAGTCGCGCTGACCATGATCGAGGAAAGCGTTGTCAGCGACGTTAATAAAGAACTGGCTGGTTGCGCTGTCTTTATCGGCGGTACGCGCCATCGAAATGGTGCCGCGCGTGTTACGCAAGCCGTTGTCAGCTTCATTTTTGATAGGCGGGTTAGGCTGCTTTTGCTGCATCTGCTCGTTGAAACCACCGCCCTGCACCATAAACCCCGGGATCACACGATGAAACGTGGTGTTGTTATAGAAACCGTTATTTACGTAATCAAGGAAGTTTTTCACCGACACAGGGGCTTTCTGGTTGTTCAGCTCCAGTTCAATGTTACCGGCGGAAGTGGTGAGCAGAACATGAGGATCGCCTTTTGCCGCCAGCGCAGCAGAAGAGAAAGCAGAAAGGGCAAACACAGCCGCAACAGCCGCCAGAGTCGATTTAACCATAAGGTTTCCTTAACGAAGAGCAGTAAAGAAAGCGAGTGGCTTGATTCTAAAGAGCAGTCAGCCAGCAGGCCAGCCTTTTACTTAATTTTACGTATTTAGTAACAGATGTAACGTCAGACCGCTCACAACCCGCTTCATGAAGGCTACATACCTGAACGATAACGGCTAAAAAGCACCGCTTCGCCGCCGTTATCCATCTGAATCCAGCTTTGTGCGGGTTGCGTGCTGGCAATGATTCGCCCTTGTCGAATCGACCAACGCACTGGCGACTGGCAGCGCACCGCATCAAAACCGCTCTCAACGGGCAAAATAACCATATTCGCCGGGTTCCCCGTTTCAATACCGTACTGCGTTAAACCAAATGTTCTGGCGCTGTTATGCGTGATAAGACGCAACCCATCATTAATTTGCTGGTAGCCCATCAACTGGCAAACGTGCAGCCCCATATGCAGCACCTGCAACATATTGCCAGTGCCAAGCGGATACCAGGGATCAAACACATCGTCATGGCCAAAACAGACATTTATCCCCGCCGCCAGCAGCTCTTTTACCCGCGTAATTCCCCGGCGCTTGGGATAATCGTCAAAGCGCCCCTGCAGGTGAATGTTTACCAGCGGGTTAGCAACAAAGTTAATGCCGGAAAGCTTTAACAAACGGAACAGCCGCGAGGTGTACGCGCCATTGTAAGAGTGCATCGCCGTGGTATGGCTGGCGGTAACGCGCGGGCCAATGCCCATCTTCAGCGCCAGCGCAGCAACGGTTTCGACAAAACGCGACTGCTCGTCGTCAATTTCATCACAGTGAATATCCAACGGACGGTCATATTTTTGCGCCAGTGCGAACGCAATGTGCAGCGATTCAACACCATATTCACGGGTAAATTCAAAGTGTGGGATCGCGCCAACCACATCCGCGCCAAGCTGGAGCGCCTCTTCCAGCAATGCAGCGCCGTTGGGATAGGAGAGGATCCCTTCCTGCGGGAAAGCGACGATTTGCAGATCAATCCATGGCGCGACCTCGCCTTTAACTTCCAGCATGGCTTTCAGCGCTGTCAGACTGGGGTCGGAAACATCAACATGGGTCCGCACATGCTGCACGCCGTTCGCCATTTGCCACTTCAATGTTTGCCAGGCGCGCGCTTTGACATCCTGATGGCTCAGCAGCGCTTTGCGTTCCGCCCAGCGCTCAATACCTTCAAACAGCGTGCCGGATTGGTTCCAGTTCGGCTCTCCGGCAGTTTGCGTGGTATCCAGGTGAATATGTGGTTCAACAAACGGCGGTAGCGCCAGCCCACCGTGCGCATTCAGCACTTCCAGGCTATCGCTGTGTGTTTCATTCATCGGAGTGATTTCACCGAAGCGACCATTCTCAATCGCGATTTGCCATACCCCTTCGCGATCGGGTAAATGCACATTCTGAACTAACCAAATCGGTGCTGCCGACATAGTGTGACTCCCTCTGTTTCCCTCAGATAATTTGTATCAGACGTGCGTGCAAAAACCCTCTTTTTTTGTACACAAATTCTGCAAACCATAAAAGCCAGCGATATCCGCGACTTATAAAAACCAATAAAAATCAAACATCTACCCATTAAGTGGTATGTGAAGGTGTATTTGATGCACATCAATAAGCCGGGTAGCTGAATCGTTAAGGTAGGTGGTAGTAGAAAAGAAATCGAGGCAAAAATGAGCAAAGTTAAACTCGCTATTATCGGTAACGGCATGGTCGGCCACCGTTTTATTGAGGATCTCCTCGATAAAGCCGACGCCAGCCAGTTCGATATTACCGTCTTCTGTGAGGAGCCGCGTAAAGCCTACGACCGCGTCCACCTCTCTTCCTATTTTTCCCACCATACAGCTGAAGAGCTGTCGCTGGTTCGCGAAGGCTTTTACGAGAAACATGGCGTAAAAGTACTGGTCGGCGAGCGCGCTATCACCATCAACCGTCAGGAAAAAGTGATCCACTCCAGCGCCGGACGCACGGTTTATTACGACAAATTGATCATGGCGACCGGTTCCTATCCGTGGATCCCGCCGATCAAAGGTTCCGAAACACAAGACTGCTTCGTTTATCGCACCATTGAAGATTTGAACGCCATCGAATCCTGCGCACGTCGCAGCCGCCGCGGCGCGGTCGTCGGTGGTGGTTTGCTCGGTCTGGAAGCGGCCGGAGCGCTGAAAAACTTAGGCGTGGAAACCCACGTCATTGAATTTGCGCCAATGCTAATGGCAGAACAGCTCGACCAGATGGGCGGCGAGCAACTGAAGCGCAAAATCGAAAGCATGGGCGTGCGCGTACACACCAGCAAAAACACTAAAGAGATTGTGCAGGAAGGCACCGAAGCGCGTAAAACCATGCGTTTTGCCGATGGTAGCGCACTGGAAGTGGACTTTATTGTCTTCTCCACCGGTATTCGCCCGCGCGACAAACTGGCAACCCAGTGCGGTCTGGAAGTGGCGCAGCGCGGCGGTATCATGATCAACGATAGCTGCCAAACCTCCGACCCGAATATCTATGCCATCGGCGAGTGCGCCAGCTGGAACAACCGCGTATACGGTCTGGTCGCGCCCGGTTACAAAATGGCGCAGGTGGCGGTGGATCATATCCTCGGCACGGCCAATGCCTTTGAAGGTGCAGACCTCAGCGCCAAACTGAAACTGCTCGGCGTCGATGTTGGTGGTATCGGCGATGCGCATGGCCGTACGCCAGGCGCACGCAGCTATGTCTATCTCGACGAAAGCAAAGAAGTCTACAAACGTCTGATTGTCAGCCCGGATAACAAAACTCTGCTCGGCGCAGTACTGGTTGGCGACACCAGCGATTTCGGCAACCTGCTGCAACTGGTGCTGAACGCTATCGAGCTGCCGGAAAACCCGGACGCGCTGATCCTGCCAGCCCATGCGGCAGGCGGCAAACCCTCTATCGGCGTGGATAAGCTGCCGGACAGCGCGCAGATCTGCTCCTGCTTCGACGTCACCAAAGGTGACCTGATTGCCGCGATTAACAAAGGCTGTCACACCGTTGCCGCACTGAAAGCAGAAACCAAAGCCGGTACAGGCTGCGGCGGTTGTATCCCACTGGTCACCCAGGTGCTGAACGCCGAACTGGCGAAACAGGGCATCGAAGTGACCAATAACCTGTGCGAGCACTTTGCTTACTCACGCCAGGAGCTGTACCACCTGATCCGCGTGGAAGGCATCAAATCCTTCGACGAACTGCTGGCAAAATATGGCAAAGGTTATGGTTGCGAAGTGTGTAAACCGACTGTCGGTTCACTGCTGGCGTCCTGCTGGAATGAGTACATCCTGAAACCGCAACACACGCCGTTGCAGGATACTAACGACAACTTCCTCGCCAACATCCAGAAAGATGGCACCTACTCCGTGATCCCGCGCTCCGCAGGCGGCGAAATTACCCCGGAAGGGCTGATGGAAGTGGGCCGTATTGCCCGTGAATTCAATCTCTACACCAAAATCACCGGTTCTCAGCGTATTGGCCTGTTTGGCGCGCAAAAAGACGATCTGCCGGAAATCTGGCGTCAGTTGATTAACGCGGGCTTTGAAACCGGCCACGCCTACGCCAAAGCGCTGCGTATGGCGAAAACCTGTGTCGGTTCGACCTGGTGCCGTTACGGTGTGGGCGACAGTGTGGGCTTCGGCGTTGAGCTGGAAAACCGCTACAAAGGGATTCGTACCCCGCACAAAATGAAGTTCGGCGTCTCTGGCTGTACCCGTGAATGTGCCGAAGCGCAGGGTAAAGACGTGGGGATCATCGCCACGGAAAAAGGCTGGAACCTGTATGTGTGCGGTAACGGCGGCATGAAACCGCGCCACGCGGATCTGCTGGCGGCGGACCTCGATCGCGAAACCCTGTTGCACTACCTCGATCGCTTTATGATGTTCTACATCCGCACCGCCGACAAACTGACGCGTACCGCCTCCTGGCTCGACAGCATGGAAGGCGGCATCGAATATCTGAAGAGCGTGATTATCGATGACAAACTGGGCTTTGACGCACAGCTGGAAGAAGAGATGACCCGTCTGCGCGAAGCGGTAGTCTGCGAGTGGACAGAAACGGTGAACACGCCTTCTGCGCAGCTTCGCTTTAAACACTTTATCAACAGCGACCGCCGCGATCCGAACGTGCAGGTGGTGCCAGAGCGTCAGCAACATCGCCCGGCAACCCCGTATGAACGAATTCCGGTGGTGTTAGTGGAGGAAAACGCATGAGCCAGTGGAACACCGTCTGCAAAATCGACGACATCATCCCGGCGACCGGCGTGTGTGCGTTGGTGAAAGGTCAGCAAGTCGCGATTTTTCGCCCGCGCCATGATGATCAAGTGTATGCCATTAGCAATATCGACCCGTTTTTTGAGTCCAGCGTGCTCTCTCGTGGCCTTATTGCTGAACATCAGGGCGAGTTGTGGGTTGCCAGCCCGCTGAAAAAACAGCGCTTCCGCCTGCGTGACGGCGTATGCATGGAAGATGAAAGCCGCTCTGTCGCGCATTTCGATGCGCGCGTGAAAGACGGCGAAGTACAGATTAAAGCGTAATACCCCTGCGGGGGCGCAATGCTCCCGCTGTTTCACTTTTTCGTTTTCATTTTTTTCTTTTAAACATTTTCTTTTTAACTTTGGATAATCAACATCATGTTTACCGACACTATTAATAAGTGCGCGGCTAATGCTGCGCGTATCGCTCGCCTCTCTGCACAAAATCCGCTGGGTTTCTGGATAAGTTCCGCCATGGCGGGCGCGTATGTTGGCCTCGGTATCATCCTGATTTTTACCCTTGGCAACCTGCTCGATCCGGCATTGCGCCCGCTGGTGATGGGCGCGACGTTCGGTATCGCCTTAACGCTGGTGATTATCGCCGGTTCAGAATTGTTTACCGGTCACACCATGTTTCTGACGCTGGGCGTCAAAGCGGGCACCATCAGCCACGGGCAAATGTGGGCTATTTTGCCGCAAACCTGGCTCGGTAATTTGCTCGGCTCAGTGTTCGTCGCGCTGCTGTATAGCTGGGGCGGCGGCAGCTTGTTACCCGTAGACACCAGCCTGGTGCACGCGGTAGCGCTGGCGAAAACCAGTGCGCCAGCAACGGTGCTGTTTTTTAAGGGGGCGCTGTGTAACTGGCTGGTGTGCCTGGCTATCTGGATGGCAATCCGTACCGAAGGCGCAGCAAAATTCCTCGCTATCTGGTGGTGTCTGCTGGCGTTTATCGCCTCGGGTTACGAACACTCCATCGCCAATATGACGCTCTTTGCGCTCTCCTGGTTTGGTCATCACAGCGAGGCGTATACCCTCTCCGGTATCGGTCATAACCTGCTGTGGGTAACGCTTGGCAATACTCTCTCTGGTGCGGTATTTATGGGGTTAGGTTACTGGTATGCTACGCCGAAATCTGAGCGTCCTTCTGCGGTCACCCGCGTGGCAAGCCAGGCTACAGCGAATAACTAAAATGTTGAGGTAATGTCGTGGATCATTTGCCAATTTTTTGCCAGCTACGCGATCGCCAGTGCCTGCTTGTCGGTGGTGGCGATGTCGCAGAACGTAAAGCCCGGCTGTTAATGGATGCGGGTGCACGGCTTACCGTTAACGCGCTCACGTTTGTTCCCCAGTTCACCGTCTGGGCCGAAGAAGGCATGTTGACGCTGGTTGAAGGCGAATTTAGCGAAACGTTGTTAGACGCGTGTTGGCTGGCGATTGCCGCAACGGATGACGAAGCGGTTAATCAGCGCGTCAGCGACGCCGCAGAGCAGCGCCGTATCTTCTGTAACGTTGTCGATGCGCCCAAACAGGCAAGCTTTATCATGCCGTCAATCATTGACCGCTCGCCGTTGATGGTGGCGGTCTCTTCCGGTGGCACATCGCCAGTGCTGGCGCGTTTGCTGCGTGAAAAACTGGAATCGCTATTGCCGCAGCATCTGGGTCATGTCGCCCATTACGCAGGCAAACTACGCAGCCGGGTCAAAAAGCAGTTCGCCAGTATGAGCGAGCGCCGCCGCTTCTGGGAAAAATTGTTCGTCAACGACCGCCTGGCGCAATCCCTGGCGAACCAGGACACCAGTTCAGTGGAGAAAATTACCGAACAACTGCTGACCGAGCCGCTGGATAACCGTGGCGAAGTGGTACTGGTTGGCGCAGGGCCTGGCGACGCCGGACTGCTGACCTTAAAAGGTTTGCAGCAGATCCAGCAAGCCGATGTGGTAGTGTATGACCGGCTGGTTTCAGATGAGATCATGAACCTGGTGCGCCGCGATGCCGACCGGGTTTTTGTGGGCAAACGCGCGGGCTATCACTGCGTGCCGCAGGAGGAGATCAATCAGATCCTGCTGCGCGAAGCGCAAAGCGGCAAACGCGTTGTCCGGCTTAAAGGCGGCGACCCGTTTATTTTTGGTCGCGGCGGCGAAGAGCTGGAAACGCTCTGCCACGCGGGTATCCCTTTTTCGGTAGTGCCCGGTATTACGGCGGCATCGGGCTGTTCAGCTTACTCCGGCATTCCGCTAACCCATCGTGATTATGCGCAAAGCGTGCGGCTGGTGACCGGCCACCTGAAAACTGGTGGCGAGCTGGACTGGGCCAACCTGGCTGCGGAAAAGCAAACGCTGGTGTTCTATATGGGGCTGAATCAGGCGGCAACGATTCAGGCGCAATTAATGGCGCACGGAATGCAGGCAGACATGCCAGTGGCACTGGTTGAGAACGGCACCTCTGTGCAGCAGAAAGTCGTCAGCGGCGCGTTATCGCAGCTGGGCGAGCTGGCACAGCAGGTGCAAAGCCCGGCACTGATTATTGTTGGCCGTGTGGTGGGTCTGCGCGATAAGCTTAAGTGGTTCTAAAAATAGAAAAAGGGCAGGTAGAACCTGCCCTTTTTTATTCTGTCGTCGATTACGGTTTAGCAACGAAACCAATCGCTTCGTAGACTTTTTTCAGGGTTTCCGATGCCCGCGCGCTGGCTTTTTCCGCGCCGTCTTTCATCACCTGTTGCAGGAAAGCTTCGTCATTGCGATAGCGATGATAACGCTCTTGCAGCTCGGTCAGCATGCCGGAAACGGCATCCGCCACTTCCCCTTTCAAATGACCGTACATTTTGCCTTCAAAGTGCTGTTCCAGCTCCGCAATGCCCTGACCAGTCACGGCAGAGAGAATATCCAGCAGGTTGGAAACGCCCGCTTTGTTGGCGATGTCGTAACGAACCACTGGCGGCTCGTCGGAATCGGTCACCGCACGTTTGATTTTCTTCGCTACCGATTTCGGATCTTCCAGCAGGCCGATAACGTTGTTGCGGTTATCATCCGATTTGGACATCTTCTTGGTCGGCTCCAGCAGTGACATCACGCGCGCGCCGGATTTCGGAATGAACGGTTCAGGCACTTTGAAGATATCGCCATAAATCGCGTTGAAACGCTGGGCGATATCGCGGCTCAGTTCCAGATGCTGTTTCTGATCTTCACCCACCGGCACCTGGTTGGTTTGGTACAGCAGAATGTCCGCCGCCATCAGCACCGGGTAATCAAACAGACCGGCGTTGATGTTTTCCGCATAGCGTGCGGATTTGTCTTTGAACTGAGTCATGCGGCTCAGTTCACCGAAATAGGTGTAGCAGTTCAGCGCCCAGCCGAGCTGCGCATGCTCCGGCACATGGGACTGAACGAAGATGGTGCTTTTTTGCGGATCGATGCCGCACGCCAGGTAAAGTGCCAGCGTATCCAGCGTCGCCTTACGCAGCGCTTGCGGATCCTGGCGCACGGTAATCGCGTGCTGGTCAACGATGCAGTAGATACAGTGATAGTCGTCCTGCATGTTCACCCACTGACGCAGCGCACCCATATAGTTGCCAATGGTTAATTCACCTGAGGGCTGTGCGCCACTAAAGACGATGGGCTTAGTCATTTTTCATTTCCTGATTTTCACTGTGCGAAAGCCCGAGTGCGGGCAGTAAATCTTTGAAGTGATCGAACACGTAATCCGGCTCGCTGGCGGTAATCGCTTCGCCGTAGTTATACCCGTAAGTCAGACCAACAGAAGCGCTACCTGCCGCCTTAGCGGCCAGGATGTCATTACGCGAATCACCAACGAAGAGTAACTCATGAGGTTGAATATTGAGCTTTTTGCACACCAGAAGCAACGGTTCCGGGTGCGGCTTTTTGTTCACCACATCATCGCCGCCGATCACAAACGTGAAGTATTGCGCAATGCCCAGCGCCTCCAGCAGCGGTGCCACGAACGGCGTCGGCTTATTGGTGACCAGCGCCAGTGGCAAGCCTTTGGCATGCAGAGCCGCCAGCGTTTGCGCCACGTCCGGAAACAGAAAACTGCCCTCTTCCACGGTCTCTTCGTAATAACGGTTGAACAGCTTACGCAGCATGCGTATCTGCTCTTCTTGCGGAATATCGTTACCTACGTCCGGCTTGCCTTGCGCCGCGCGCTGGCTGCTGCGTTCCTGGCGAGCCCAGTTAAACGCCCGCTCCATCAGCACATCTGCGCCGTTACCAATCCAGGTCACCACACGCGCTTCACCCGCCTGCGGTAACTCAAGGGCATACAGCGCGCTGTCCACCGCGGCGGTCAAACCCGGCGCGCTTTCCACCAGCGTACCGTCGAGATCAAAAGCAATACCCTGAATCGACTGCATTTTATTCATGACTTACCTTTGCCAGTTCGCTACGCATTTCATCAATAACTTGTTTGTAATCGGGTTTATCGAAAATCGCCGAACCCGCGACAAACATATCTGCGCCCGCGGCGGCGATGTCGCCAATGTTGCTCACCTTAACACCGCCGTCGACTTCGAGACGGATATCAAAGCCTGAGGCATCAATGCGGTGACGCACTTCACGCAGCTTATCCAGCGTGTGTGGAATAAAAGACTGGCCGCCAAAACCGGGGTTTACCGACATCAGCAGGATCACGTCCAGTTTATCCATCACATGATCCAGGTAGCTGAGCGGTGTTGCCGGGTTAAACACCAGCCCCGCTTTACAACCGTGCTCTTTGATGAGCTGCAGGGAGCGATCGACGTGTTCGGACGCTTCGGGATGAAAGGTGATAATGCTTGCGCCAGCGGCGGCGAAGTCCGGGATCAGCCGATCAACCGGCTTCACCATCAGGTGAACATCAATAGGCGCGGTGATGCCATAATTGCGCAGCGCTTTGAGCACCATCGGGCCAATGGTCAAATTCGGCACGTAATGGTTATCCATCACGTCGAAATGCACCACATCACCACCCGCAGCCAGTACGGCGGCGGTATCTTCGCCCAGGCGAGCAAAATCAGCCGACAGAATCGAGGGGGCAATCAAATACTGTTTCATCCGCATCTCCTTGAGAAAGTAGGGTTCGGCAGGCAGCGCGGTGAATGCGAATTATCGCGGAGCCGGGCGATAGAGTGCCAGCAGCTCATCCACCTTTTTACGTGTACCACCGTTACTGCTGATACTGCGCCGCACTTTTACCACGTGCAGTTTTGCCTGACTGTACCACTCACGCGTTAACAGCGTGTCGTGGTTGGAAATCAATACCGGGATCCGGTTTTGCACCAGGCTTTCGGCTATCGCCGCCAAATGCGCCTGCTGCTCAAGACTGAAACTGTTGGTGTGATACGCCGTAAAATTGGCCGTCGCCGACAGCGGGGCGTAAGGCGGATCGCAGTAAACCACGGAGTTCTCGTCAGCGCGCGCCATGCTATCTGCGTAAGATTCACAGTAAAAAAAGGCATTCTGCGCTTTTTCGGCGAAGTGGTACAACTCCGCTTCCGGGAAATAGGGTTTCTTATAACGCCCGAACGGCACGTTGAATTCACCGCGCAAATTATAGCGGCACAGACCGTTGTAGCCATGGCGATTGAGGTATAAAAACAGCAGCGCGCGCCGGAAGGGCTCCTGGCACTGGTTAAACTCTTCGCGCAGCTGGTAATAAACCACAGACTGATTCGTCTCAGGCGCGAACAGCGCCCGCGCCTGGCGCACATACTCGTCAGGCTGGTCTTTAACGATGTTATAGAGGCTAATCAAGTCGCTGTTGATATCAGCGAGGATATAGCGGGAGAACGACGTGTTGAGAAACACCGAACCCGCGCCGACGAACGGCTCGATAAGGCATTCACCCTGCGGCAGATGCCTTCCGATATCGTCCAGCAGGGGGTATTTCCCCCCTGCCCATTTCAAAAAAGCGCGATTCTTTTTCATGCTGACTGATTACTTACACTCTCTCCGGCTGTGGAGAAAGCTCCGACAGCATCCTGCGCTTTATACATTACTTCAGATCGGCCTGAACCTGGTGTATCGGTTTGGCCCAGGGATTTTTCGCCTGTACGTCTGCCGGCAACGCCGCAACAGCGCGTTTCGCATCGTCTTTAGATGCGTACACACCGCTCACCAGCACGTACCACGGCTGGCCGTTACGCGTTGTCTGGTATACCACGAAATTTTTCAGATTCTCTTTCTTCGCCCACGCATTGAGGTTGTTGGAGTTCGAGGAACTGCTCAACTGCAATGTGTAGTGGTTACCCGGCGCAGACTTTAACGCTCCAACATTTCCGGTAGCGGCAGCAGTGCTTGCTGCAGGCGCGGCGCTGGCTGCTGGTGCAGTCACGGCTTTAGGCTGTGTTTGCACAGGTGACGACGTTACCGCAGGCGCTTTTACCGGCGCGGTAGAGGCGGTTTCAGTGCGTTTCGGCGGCTGAGCGACAGCTTTGGATTCGGCTTTCGGTTCTGCTTTCGACACGGACTCTTTAGCCACCGCCTTCGGCTCGATCACCATCTGTTTGCGTTCGGTACGCGGCGCAGCGGTATGGCTTTCAGCTGTAGCAGATTGTTGCTGACGCGCAGCAGCGCCGTTGCCGTTACGTACCGGCGCAACTGTTGCAGGCTCGGTTGGCAACGTCGAATTCACCGCATTATCCAACTGAGACTGGTTTTGTGGCTGAGTCAGCGCGTTGTTCAGATCGCCCTGCACTTCAACACGTTGCTGACCCGCAGGCGCGGCAGGAGTTTCAGCTTGTGATGGCGTAGAAGAAATTGGCGGCAGCGAGACATCCTGCTGCGCGCCTGAAGTGGGTTGCTGAGCAGGTGCTGGCTGTGCGCCATTCGCCTGATCTGCGGCACCGGTATTGCTGGCATTGTTATTGCCTGCAGAGAGATCGATGCTTTTCTCCGCCGGTGCGTTTTGTTCATTGCTCGTTGTCGGTGCGGGGGATTTCAGCGCGGAACCGATGCCGATGATTAACAGAAGCAGAACCAGAATGCCGACGCCCATCATCACATACTGACGGGAAGCGGGTTTCGCGGCTGCCGCTTTCTTACGTTTACGCGGACGGCGCTCTTCGCGCTCCTCGTCAAACGCTTCTTCATCTTCTTCATAGCTCTCTTCTTCACGCTCATCACGCGCCCGGCGGCTGCGAGAAGGGCGGCGGTCGTCCGCATCGACATCAACATCATCAAAGTTGATCTGCGGTTCATCGACACGCTCGGAAGATTGGCGAGAACGACCAGTACGACGATCGCTGGGATCGGGTTTCAGCTCGTCTTCTGGTTTGAATTCATCCATTTAACACCCCACACAAAGGCGTATGCCACATCATGCATCTCGCCCGAAGTTAAACGCCACGCGGTGCGTGACCAGACCTTTCTAATAGTTACGCCTGCTGGCAATCAGCAATAGCGCCAAGTACTACGTCGTGCGACACTCCGCCGCGAACTTCACTCTTCCCTATTGCCAACGGGAGCACTAAACGCATCTCTCCCGCCAACACTTTTTTATCGCGCATCATGTGCGGTAAATAAGCCTGCAAGGACATCTCCTGCGGGCCTTGTACCGGCAAACCTGCGCGTTTCAGCAGCGCCTTTATACGCTGCGTGTCCGCTTTACTAAACTGACCTAGACGCTCCGATGCATGCGCCGCCATCACCATACCTGCCGCGACAGCTTCACCGTGCAACCAGTTCCCATAGCCCATTTCCGCTTCAATAGCATGGCCGAAGGTATGCCCCAGATTCAGTAAAGCACGTAAGCCTGTTTCCCGCTCATCGGCGGCAACAACTTCTGCTTTCAGCTCACAACAACGGCGAATACAGTACGCCATCGCTGGACCATCAAGGCGCAGCAACGCATCCATGTTCTGTTCCAGCCAGGTAAAGAACTCGCCGTCGAGAATAATGCCGTATTTGATCACTTCCGCGAGGCCGGAGGACAATTCGCGGGCAGGAAGCGTAGCCAGACAATCAAGGTCGACAACCACCGATGCAGGCTGATAAAACGCACCGATCATGTTTTTGCCGAGGGGATGGTTCACCGCTGTTTTGCCGCCAACAGAGGAGTCAACCTGAGAAAGGAGCGTGGTCGGCACTTGAATAAAGCGCACGCCGCGCTGATAGCTGGCTGCCGCAAAGCCGGTCAAATCACCCACCACTCCACCGCCCAGCGCGACCAGTGTGGTATCGCGGCCATGGGGCTTTTGCAACAGCGCGGTGAAGACTGTGTCCATCACCGCAAGGCTTTTGTACTGCTCGCCATCCGGCAGAATCACGCTATCCACTTTCACGCCAGCCTGTTCAAGAACATGGCGAACTTTATCAAGATAGAGCGGAGCCAGTGTTTCATTGGTGACCAGCATAACCTGATCACCAGACTTCAGAGGCGAGAAGGAAGCTGGATCGTTAAACAAACCAGCCGCGATGGTGATAGGGTAACTACGTTCCCCGAGAGTGACTGTGATCCTCTCCATGACGCGACATCCACCTTAGTTGCTTAAACCCGCAGGCGTGTGAATTAAGCCAGAATTAGTTGCTTTCCAGCATATGAATAATCTGGTTTGCCACCACTTTAGCACTCTGATCGTCAGTGCGAATGGTCACGTCGGCAATCTCTTCATACAACGGATTACGTTCGTCGGCCAACGCTTCCAACACTTCGCGCGGCGGCGTATCCACCTGCAGAAGCGGGCGTTTTTTGTCACGTTGAGTGCGAGCTAATTGCTTTTCGATAGTGGTTTCCAGATAAACCACTACGCCACGGGCGGAGAGACGATTACGGGTCTCGCGAGACTTCACAGAGCCACCGCCGGTCGCCAGTACGATGCCCTGTTTTTCCGTCAGCTCATTGATGATTTTTTCTTCGCGATCGCGGAAGCCTTCTTCACCTTCAACATCGAAGACCCAGCCCACATCAGCTCCGGTTCGTTTCTCAATCTCTTGATCAGAATCGTAAAATTCCATATTGAGTTGTTGAGCTAACTGACGCCCAATAGTGCTTTTGCCGGCACCCATAGGCCCAACCAGAAAGATATTGCGTTTCTCTGCCATTTTTTCGGTACTACTAAGACTATTCGTTGATGATAAACCCGCTTCGCAAAGACTCGGCGTAGCAGGACATGAACTGAAACCTCATATGCGATAGTGCGAGAGTCAGATCGAAAATTATCTCAGTACTCCGGCTTGTTTGGCAACTGAATAAACACGCAATCCTTCATGCTGCTCATTGTTCGACGGAGACCACTGACGCTCAAATCGGTACTCCTTGTAAGCTAAATCATGTCTCACGTCAAACACATGAACCAAGTTCCATTGAAAAAGGGGGAGTTACGGCAGATTTAATGTACCGCCGCCAACCTGGGCGTAATAAACACCACCAGCTCGCGCCGCTCATTATCTTTCGCGTCCTGGCGAAATAACCTGCCGATGCCTGGAATCGAGCCTAAACCCGGAACCTGCGCACTGTCGGCAGAATTTTTTTGTGAAAAGATGCCGCCCAGCGCCAGCGTATCGCCGCTTTTTACTTCTACCTGCGTTTCAATCTCCTGCTTGTCAATCGCCATCGCCTCACCCCCTGCCTGCTGTAGCACCTGGCCCGGCATATTTTGGCTAATGCGCAACTTCAGCCGGACACGATTATCGGGCAGCACCGTCGGCGTGACTTCCATTCCCAGCACCGCTTCTTTAAATTCCACAGCTGTGCTACCGCTATCGCCGCTGGCAACCTGATAAGGTATTTCGCTCCCTTGCTTGATACTCGCTGGCTGGCGGTGAGAGGCCAACAGGCGCGGGCTGGCGATAATTTCAAGTTGCTGTTTTTGCTCAAGCGCTGACAATTCCAGCTCCAGCAGTTGGGCGTTGATACTGCCGATATTAAAGCTGACGCGCGTACTGGCATCCTGAACTGAGAGATCGGCAGAAATACCGCTAAGTTGCCCACGCGCCGCAGGTTTATCCTGCGCCAGTCCCCATTTCACCCCCAACTCGCGCAGGCTTTTTTCATTGATGGTGACGATATAAGCCGCCAGCTCTACCTGCTCGACCGGTAGATCCATCTGCGTGACCCATTTTTCCAGTGCGGCGAGCCCTTCTTTATTGTCACGCACCAGTAACCGGTTAAGCCGCACATCAACCGTCATCGCCCCTTGTGGGCTGAGCAGTTTTTCCCCGGCTTTTGCCAGCTCTACCGCGTCGGCATAGCGCAATACAAAACTGCGTGTTTGCAAGGGTATGTTCTGCTTGCGCTGGCGCTGAGCAGCCTCCTGCTCAGCCTGCTTTTGCTCTCGCCATGCCGTGGTATGAACCTGCCAGATATTGCCCTGCTGGTTTAACGTTAATCCGGCACTGGCAGCAACGGTTTGTAGCGCCTGCTGCCAGGGAACATCTTTGAGGTTCAGCGACACCGTGCCGCTGACCTCAGGTGAAATCACCATGTTCTGCTTCTCCAGCGCAACCAGCGCCTGCAATACCTGCGTGACAGGCACGTCGTCGACGGTCATTGTGACGACACGTGATGTCTGCGCGCCAGCAAGCGGCAGGCTAAAGAGCATCGCGCTCGCTATCCATTTTCGCATGTTGAGTTCCTTCTCGTTGCCAGCGCCATTGCGCTGGAGTGCACTCTTCGCCAATCTCAATCAGCATTTCATCCTGGTGGATAGCGACAACGCGCCATCCGGTGGGCAGTGTTTCGCCGGTAATAAGGCGATACCAGTGCCCGGTGTCATCGCGCACGATCCCTGTCGATTGCTCGCCCGTCACTGCGCCGTGAAAATGCCAGTTGCCGAGCTGCGCGGTTTGGCATGTATCTGGCGGTGGTTGAAAAGGATCGCGCATGCCGCACAGAAACAGGGGGAGCAGCGCGGCCAGTAACAAACGTCTAATTCGCATTGTCCTGCTCCACTCGCAGCGTAAAATTCAGCGCGCCTTCACTAGCCATTAATGAAAACGCAGGAACCTGCATGCCGCGCTCTGTTAGCAGCGAAAACGTCTCGACTACACCTTTCCAGCCGGTCTCAAGCACTAATTCTCCGCCCCCCTGAGCAGGCTGCCAGCGGGCAAGCAGGCGCCCCTGCGACTGAAAATCGAGCGGGCTAAATGCCTGAAGCTCCGGCAAGGCCACTGTTTCTGACGGCGGCACCAGCGCGTGTAACTTTTGCCACTGCGCACGTAGCTTTGTGCGTTGTTGCGGTTGTTGAGCAACCAGCCGCATCTGCGTCTCTTTGACCGGAGATATCGCCAGCCACCATAAAAGTGCCAGTGCGCAAAGTGAACTGAGTAGCCAACAAAGCACGCGCGTTCGTAATGACAAAGCAAACCAAACATCAGGGTTGAGCATCATCACGCTCCCGGTTCAGTTGGTAGTGGAATTGCCAGCGCCCCTGCGCATCACGTTCTACTGTGCCTGCGGGTTGCAAATGAAATCCTGTCGTTTTCTGCAACCCTTGCTCAAGCTCGCTTAATGCGTGAAAGGAACCGGCCAGGCCAGCGATTTCAAGCTGGTTTTGCTGCCAGCGCAGAGCAGTAAGCCAGGCGTTAGGCGGCAGATTTTCCGCGAGGGTGAGCAACGTCTGTCGCCACGCCTGGGTACGCTGACGCCGTAATCGCTGCGCCTGCTCCTGCTGCCAGCGCTGTCGACGAAGCTGCAACGGCTGCTCAGCGGCGTGCAACCCGGCGAGTAATGCGGCATCAGATTGCTGCCACAGCATAGCCTGACGCAGATCAACCGCAGCGGATGCCCGCCATAATGCGCCCCCGAGCACAATCACCAACGCTGTTGCGATGAAAACCGCGCCCCACAGACGAATGCAGCGCAACCGCTGTTGACGCCGCCATGGCAGAAAATTCACGGCGGGCTGCATTAGTATCCCCTGGCAACAGCCAGTCCCAGCGCTATCGCGTAACGTTCTCCGGCATCGGGTAAAGGCGGTTGGCGCGACAGGACAGCGCTCCAGCAATCAAATCCACCGGGCATCTCGCCACACTGTGCGATTTCGTCTGCGGGCAGCCCAAGCACGGCGGCAAGCTGGGCGGCATTTTCGGCTTCTTCCCGCGCTCGTCGCCCCCAACTCTCTCTCGTGGCCCACAGCCACTGGCGCTCATCACACCAGGCCAGGCAACGAGCCGGTGGCGTAAGCCAGGGTAACAATGGCTGCAGCGCACTGGCGTCCGGCGTAATAGAGGAAAGATGAAGAGATAATGTCTGCGCTATCTCCAGCAGCGACGCCACATCTTTATTTTGCGCAGCAGTAACGCCGTACGCTTTGCCGGGCTCATCTTCGGTGAAATCGAAACAGAGATCGTTTTCTGCCATCTCCAGTTCACGCGCCATTGCCTGCGAAACCCAGCTTGTTAAAGCTGGTTCGCGCAGCGTAATTGCCGGTCGCGGCAGCTTTTTTTGCAGGGTTTGCCCGGCGGGAAATGCCATGCGTACGCAATGGCGTTGCGGTAGGGTTTGCCGCCAGGGACGCAATGCATCGAGCAGTTCGTCTGGCGCTTTTATCCGCCCCTGCACCACGACGCCAGGGGATAGCGGAAGGTGCCACCAACGGCGCAGCGCCTGGCCGCGACGCCCGGCGGTAAGGGCGACAATGAAGATGCCATCTTGTTGAATATGCAAACCAATTTGCCAGTGCCTGAATGCCATAAATCCCGATCTCCTTATCGTCTCGCTGGATGACGCTATATCAATGCATCAGGCTTGCCTTTATACTACCGCGCGGTTGTTTATAAACTGCCCAAATGACTCTAAATGGGAAATCTCCAGTGAAGTTCGTAAAGTATTTATTCATCCTTGCAGTATGTTGCATTCTGCTGGGAGCAGGCTCGATTTACGGTCTGTACAAATATATTGAGCCACAGCTACCTGACGTCGCCACGCTGAAAGACGTGCGGCTACAAATTCCGATGCAGGTCTATAGCGCTGACGGCGAATTGATCGCGCAATATGGCGAAAAACGCCGTATTCCGCTGACGCTGAATCAAATCCCGCCTGAAATGGTTAAAGCGTTTATCGCCACGGAAGATAGCCGTTTTTATGAACATCACGGTGTCGACCCGGTGGGGATTTTCCGCGCCGCCAGCGTGGCGATGTTTTCCGGACGCGCGTCGCAGGGCGCAAGTACGATTACCCAACAACTGGCACGTAACTTTTTCTTAAGCCCGGAACGCACGCTGATGCGTAAGCTTAAAGAGGTGTTCCTGGCGATCCGCATTGAACAGTTGCTGAGCAAAGATGAGATCCTTGAGCTTTATCTCAATAAGATCTACCTCGGTTATCGCGCGTACGGCGTGGGTGCAGCAGCGCAGGTCTACTTTGGGAAAACGGTCGATCAGTTAACGTTGAGTGAAATGGCGGTGATTGCCGGTCTGCCAAAGGCACCATCTACGTTTAACCCGCTCTATTCGCTAGACCGCGCCACTGCGCGCCGTAACGTTGTGCTGGCGCGTATGGAAAGTGAAGGTTACATCACCGAGCAGCAGTATGATCAAGCGCGCGGCGAAGCTATCGATGCCAATTACCATGCACCGGAAATCGCTTTTTCCGCGCCTTACCTTTCCGAAATGGTGCGCCAGGATTTGGTCAATCGCTATGGCGATAAAGCCTACGAAGATGGCTACCGCGTTTACACCACCATTACCCGTAAAGTGCAGCAGGCCGCGCAGGCCGCCGTGCGTAATAACGTGATGGATTACGACATGCGCCACGGTTATCGCGGCCCGTCGAATGTGTTGTGGAAAGTGGGCGAAGCGGCGTGGGACAGTAAAAAAATCACCGACTCCCTGAAAACGCTGCCGACTTACGGCCCGCTCTCGCCGGCAGTGGTGACCAGTGCCAATCCGCAAGAAGCAACGGCGATGATGGCCGATGGCACCTCGGTTTCTTTGCGCATGGAAGGTATGCGCTGGGCGCGTCCGTATCGTTCCGATACGCAACAAGGCGCAACGCCACGCAAAGTTACTGACGTGGTGCAGGCCGGGCAGCAGATTTGGGTTCGCCAGGTGGACGATGCCTGGTGGCTGGCGCAGGTGCCAGATGTTAACTCCGCGCTGGTTTCTATCAACCCGCGCAACGGCGCCGTATTGGCGCTGGTTGGCGGCTTCGATTTCAACCAAAGCAAGTTTAACCGCGCGACACAGGCGCTGCGTCAGGTAGGTTCTAACATCAAGCCGTTCCTTTACACCGCGGCAATGGATAAAGGCCTGACGCTGGCGAGCATTCTGAATGATGCACCAATTTCCCGCTGGGATGCAGGCGCAGGTTCCGACTGGCGACCGAAAAACTCGCCGGATGAGTATGCCGGTCCGATTCGTTTACGTCAGGGTTTGGGGCAGTCGAAAAACGTGGTGATGGTGCGTGCAATGCGCGCAATGGGCGTGGATTACGCGGCGGAATATCTGCAGCGTTTCGGCTTCCCGGCACAAAACATTGTTCATACCGAATCGCTGGCGCTGGGCTCTGCTTCCTTTACGCCAATGCAGGTCGCCCGTGGTTATTCGGTGATGGCGAACGGTGGTTTCCTGATCGATCCGTATTTCATTACCAAAATCGAAAACGATCAGGGCAATGTGCTGTTTGAAGTACGCCCGAAAGTCGCCTGTGCCGATTGTGATATTCCGGTGATTTACGGCGATACGCCTAAATCGAACGTGCTGGAAAACAAAGACATGGAAAACGTCGCCACCTCACAAGAGCAGCAGAACGCGGTAGTACCGCAACCACAGCTTGAGCAAGCCAACCAGGCGCTGGTGCAAAGAAGCGGCGCCGAAGAGTACGCGCCACATGTTATCAGCACCCCGCTGTCGTTTTTGATCAAAAGCGCGCTGAACAGTAACATCTTTGGCGAGCCAGGCTGGCAGGGCACAGGCTGGCGCGCAGGTCGTGATCTCAAACGCAATGATATTGGCGGTAAAACCGGGACCACGAACAGTTCGAAAGATGCCTGGTTCTCGGGCTATGGCCCAGGTGTGGTGACCTCCGTTTGGATCGGCTTTGACGATCATCGCAGGGATTTAGGGCGTACTACCGCATCCGGCGCGATTAAAGATCAGATTTCCGGCTACGAAGGCGGCGCGAAAAGCGCGCAACCTGCCTGGGATGCGTATATGAAAGTCGTGCTGGATGGGGTTCCTGAAGAGCCATTAACGCCGCCGCCAGGCGTGGTGACGGTGAATATCGACCGCAGCACCGGCCAACTGGCGAACGGTGGTAGCAGCCGCCAGGAATACTTTATTGAAGGCACGCAGCCAACGCAGCAAGCCATCCATGAAGTGGGCACCACGTTAATGGATAACGGCGAGTCTCACGAACTCTTTTAACTCTGCGCCGGGCTGATCCCGGCTGGCAGACAGCAAAAAGGGCGCAAATGCGCCCTTTTCATTTATTATTTTGTGCGTTCAGAGCCGCCCCTGACCTTTTAGCCATTCGCGAACCAAAAACAGCGCGCTGACATTGCGGGCTTCGTTGAAATCAGGATCTTCCAGCAGATCCATTAAGTGCTTCAGCGGCCAGCGTACCTGCGGTAACGGTTCCGGTTCATCACCCGGCAGCGACTCCGGATAGAGATCTTCTGCCACGACAATGTTCATTTTGCTGGAGAAGTAAGAAGGCGCCATACTGAGTTTTTTCAGAAAAGTAAGCTCTTTTGCGCCAAATCCGACTTCTTCTTTTAGTTCACGGTTCGCCGCTTCGTATATACTCTCACCTGGATCGATAAGCCCCTTGGAAAATCCCAGTTCGTAGGATTCAGTGCCAACCGCATATTCGCGGATCAGGATCAGGTGATCGTCAATAATTGGCACAATCATCACGGCTTCGTGCGTAGAGGGGCGCATACGTTCATAAACACGGCGCACGCCGTTACTGAATTCCAGATCTACACTTTCGACGTTAAAAAGTCGTGAAGACGCGACCGTTTCTACGTTAAGAATGGTGGGTTTTTGCAATGATTCGCTCATTATTATCGGTCTTTGCAGAGAAACTTTCGTTATTGTGCGACACTACGCACTGTTTGGGCAATGTACTTTGCCGCTAATTTACATTCCCGTAACCTCATCGAAATCAATTCCCAATTTGACTCAAAAGTCAATAGCTTGAAATAAAACTAAGAATTTGCTGATATTCCCGTTAGGGTGGTTTTGCTATTCTCTTTGACATTGGTATGCGCTTAAAAATACTCAAGTTAATTGCTTGCTTAAAAGGCCAACCACATTAGATTGTTACGGGAAGGGTGCAACTGACTACACCTGTTAGAAAAAGTAAGATGGGGAAAGCATGAGCACCATTTTGATTTTTTTCGCTGCTATGCTGGCCTGCGCATTCCTCGCCGGATGGATTTTCAGGTTCAGGTCGCAACGTCGGTATCGACTGCCGTATTTACAGGCTTTCACCGGCGCGACGACCCGCAAATTAACACCTGAAGAACGTGAAATGGCGGAGCGTTATCTGGAAGCGCTCTCTCGTACGCAAAACAATCTCGCCCCGACGGGCGCGACTGCCGCCCCTGTTTTCATCAATCTTACCGCGCATAGCAACACGGTGCTGTATGTCACGCACTCGATCACCCGCTATGGCATCACCACTGACGCCCCGAATAAATGGCGCTACTACCTTGATTCTGTCGAAGTCCATTTGCCCCCGTCCTGGGAGCAGTACATTACCGACGAAAACAATGTTGAACTGATCCGCACCGACTCCATGCCGCTGGTTATCTCGCTCAATGGGCACACGCTCAGCGAATATATGCATGAAGAGCGCGGGGGCGAACTTGAGCGCGTATCGTCGAGCCAGTCCGCTATCCGTGGCGAAGAGAGTGAGCAAATTGAGCTGCTCAATATTCGCCGGGAAACGTCGGAGGAGTACGCATTAAGCCGCCCGGACGGCATGCGCGAAGCACTGCTGATCTCGGTCTCGTTTCTATTGTTTTTCTTCTGTCTGGCCTCGCCCGATGTCTTTATCCCGTGGCTGGCTGGCGGCGGCGTGATGCTGCTTGCAGCAGGGCTCTGGGGTTTATATGCGCCGCCGGCTAAAAACACACTGCGGGAGATTCATTGTCTGCGTGGCACACCAAAGCGCTGGGGGCTGTTCGGTGAGAATAATCAGGAGCAAATGAATAATATCTCGTTAGGTATTATCGACCTGATTTATCCGCGTCACTGGCAGCCCTTCGTCACACAGGATTTGGGCCAGCAAACCGATATTGATATCTACCTTGATCGCCACGTTGTGCGCCAGGGGCGTTTTCTTTCCCTGCACGATGAAGTGAAAAATTTCCCGTTACAACACTGGGTGCGCAGCGCCGTCATTTCCGTCGGTTCGCTGGTGGTGCTGGCGATGTTGTTGATTTGGATGCCGCTGGATATGCCGATCAAATTTACCGTGTCGTGGATCAAAGGCGCGCAGACCGTTGAAGCCAGCAGCGTGAATCAGCTGGAAGCCGCCGGGTTGCGGATCGGTGACACGCTGCGCATCAGCGGCACCGGCATGTGTAATATCCACATGCAGAATAACTGGACTTCACGGCAGACGTCGCCATTCACGCCGTTCGACTGCTCGCAAATTATCTGGAACAACGCCCCGCCCTTGCCGTTGCCAGAATCCGATATTGTGAACAAAGCCACTGCGCTTGCTCAGGCGGTCAGCCGCCAGCTTCATCCCACTACCGAAGACGATTCCCGCGTAAGCCCGGTGTTACGCTCAGCCATTCAGAAGTCCGGCATGGTGCTGCTGGATGACTTCGCCGATATCGTACTGAAAACTCAGGATTTGTGCGCTGGCCAGGATGAGTGTCTGCGGTTGAAAAACGCGCTAGTCAACCTCGGAAACAGTAAAGACTGGGAGACACTGACCAAACGCGCCAGCGACGGGAAACTCACCGGCGTGAACGTCTTACTGCGCCCGGTAAGCGCCGAGTCGCTGGATAATTTGGTCACCACGTCTACCGCGCCGTTCATTATGCGGGAAACCACCCGCGCCGCGCAGGCGCTTAACAGTCCGGCACCGGGCGGTTTTGTGATTAGCAGTGAAGAAGGCAGCGAGCTGGTTGATCAACCCTGGCCGCCGATTGCGCTGTATGACTACCCCGCGCAGGAACAATGGAATGAATTCCAGCGGCTGGCGCAAATGCTGATGCAGACGCCGTTTCGCGCGGAAGGGATCATTACCAATATCTATACCGATGCCAACGGCACCAAACACATCAGCCTGCATCGCATGCCGGATGCAAGCGGCCTGTGGCGTTATGTGGGAACCACACTTCTGCTGGTCGCGATGGTGATTTGCAGCCTCTACAACGGTATGCTGGCGCTGCGGCGTTACCAGCGCAACCGCACACGTATCGAAGAGATTCAGCAGTATTACGCAAGCTGTCTAAACCCCCAGTTTCTGCCCACCCAGGATAGCCTCAGCAGCTAACGATCTGTCGTGCGAGCTGTGTTAACCTGTCGCGCACGTTTTCTCTGGCTGGAGTTTTTAATGCACCTTGATATCGCATGGCAGGACGTCGATACCGTTTTGCTGGATATGGACGGCACGCTTCTCGATCTCGCGTTTGATAACTTCTTCTGGCAAAAACTGGTGCCGGAAACCTTTGGCGTCAAACAAGGCTTAACGCCGGAAGAAGCGCAGAACGTTCTCCGCCAGGAGTATCACGCCGTGCAGCATACGCTAAACTGGTACTGTCTGGATTACTGGAGCGAACGCCTGGGCCTGGATATTTGCGCTATGACCACTCAGCAGGGGCCGCGCGCGGTGCTGCGTGAAGATACGGTGCCGTTTCTGGATGCGCTACAAAAGAGCGGTAAACGCCGCATTTTGCTGACCAATGCGCATCCGCATAATCTGGCGGTCAAACTTGAGCACACGGGTCTCGCGTCGCACCTTGATTTATTACTTTCCACCCATACATTTGGTTATCCGAAAGAGGATCAGCGCCTGTGGCAGGCTGTCGCGCATGAAACCGGGCTCAATCCTGAACGGACGCTGTTTATCGATGACAGCGAACCGATTCTTGATGCGGCGGCGAAATTTGGCATCCGCTATTGCCTGGGCGTCACCAACCCGGACTCGGGGCTTGCGGAGAAACATTATCTGCGCCATCCGGGCACTAATGACTACCGCGGCTTGATCCCCTCACTTCTCAAGGAGATGTGATGAAACAGCAGCCTGCGCAGGAAGTTCGTCTGGATAAGTGGCTGTGGGCCGCGCGTTTTTATAAAACCCGCGCCCTTGCCCGCGAAATGGTTGACGGCGGCAAAGTGCATTACAACGGGCAACGCAGCAAGCCGAGTAAAATCGTCGAGCTGAACGCCACGCTCACGCTGCGTCAGGGAAATGATGAGCGAACCGTCATCATTAAAGGCATTACGGAGCAGCGTCGACCGGCAAATGAAGCTGTCGAGCTGTATGAAGAGACGGCAGAAAGCATCGAGAAACGCGAAAAAATGGCGCTGGCCCGCAAACTTAACGCGCTCACCATGCCCCATCCCGATCGCCGCCCGGATAAGAAAGAACGTCGCGATCTAATAAAATTTAAATTGGGTGATAGCGAATAACGCTCACCCGCAAGAGAGATAATCATGGCCATTCAAGACCAATTACACCGCTATCTTTTTGAAAATTATGCTGTTCGCGGCGAGCTGGTGACCGTTTCCCATACCTGGAAACAGATCCTCGACAACCACAACTATCCGCTGCCGGTAAAAACCGTGCTCGGCGAGTTGCTGGTCGCCACCAGCCTGCTGACCGCAACGCTGAAATTTGCCGGTGACATTACCGTGCAGTTGCAGGGTGATGGCCCGATGAGCCTGGCGGTGATTAATGGTAATAATCGCCAGCAAATGCGCGGTGTGGCGCGTGTTCAGGGCGATGTGCCGGAAAATGCGGATCTGAAAACGCTGGTGGGTAACGGTTATTTGGTTATCACCATCACGCCGGAAGAGGGCGAGCGTTACCAGGGCGTTGTGGGTCTTGAAGGTGATACGCTGGCGGCATGCCTGGAAGATTACTTCCTGCGTTCAGAACAGCTGCCGACACGCTTGTTTATCCGCACCGGCGAGGTTGATGGTCAGCCAGCAGCGGGCGGCATGCTACTGCAGGTATTACCGGCGCAGGAAACGCAGGCCGAAGATTTTGAGCATCTCGCCGTGCTGACAGAAACCATCAAAGCGGAAGAGTTGCTGACGCTGGCGGCGGAAGATGTGCTGTGGCGCTTGTATCACGAAGAAGAAGTCACGCTGTACGATCCGCAAGATGTGGAATTCAAATGCACATGCTCCCGCGAGCGCTGCGCGGGTGCGCTGAAGACGCTGCCGGACGAAGAAGTGGACAGCATCCTCGCGGAAGAAGGTGAAATCGACATGCACTGCGACTATTGCGGCAGCCACTATCTGTTTAACGCAATGGACATTGCCGAGATCCGCAACAACGCCTCCCCTGCCGATCCACAAGTCCACTAAATTTCTTCTTTCCTCACGCCGCCTGCGGGCGGCGTTTTGCATGGCTCATCACGTTTCCGCTAAAATCCCCAATGAAAGTGTTACGTAACTTACTTTCATGAAAGCGATTACAGTCACAAAGCTGCGGTTAAAAATGTCGTCTTACGCCATTTTTGGAACATTTACCCCATAAATGAGACTATTTTTGCCATAATCCGTCTCGTTACGTGACCACAATCACAGTGTTTTCCGTCAGTCTGGGTTTGTCGAGTTAGGTAAATCTATGAGCCTCGTCCCGGTAAGCGGGTAAAAAACAACCCTACAATTTAAGGCAGTACATATTGGCTAAGGAGCAGTGACATGCGCGTTAAGAGCTTAACCCCGCAGGATCTCAAGGCTTATGGTATCAACGATGTTCAGGATGTCGTCTACAACCCCGATTACGATACGCTGTATCAGGAGGAGCTCCGTCCAGACCTGGAAGGATATGAGCGTGGAGTGCTGACGAATTCTGGTGCTGTCGCCGTCGACACCGGTATTTTTACCGGCCGTTCGCCGAAAGATAAGTATATTGTGCGTGATGACACCACCCGCGATACCGTGTGGTGGTCCGATAAAGGCAAAGGCAAGAACGACAACAAGCCGATCTCGCCTGACGTCTGGCAACATCTAAAAGGCCTGGTCACCCGGCAGCTTTCCGGCAAGCGTCTGTTTATTATTGACGCGTTTTGCGGCGCAAACCCGGACACGCGTCTCTCGGTGCGTTTTATCACCGAAGTGGCCTGGCAGGCGCACTTTGTGAAGAACATGTTCATTCGCCCGACCGAAGAAGAGCTGGCAAGCTTTACGCCGGACTTTATCGTGATGAATGGCGCGAAGTGCACCAACCCGCAATGGCAAGAGCAAGGTCTCAACTCGGAAAACTTTGTCGCCTTTAATCTCACCGAACGCATCCAGTTGATTGGCGGAACCTGGTACGGCGGCGAGATGAAGAAAGGCATGTTCTCAATCATGAACTACCTGCTGCCGTTACAGGGCATCGCCTCGATGCACTGTTCAGCAAACGTCGGTGAAAAAGGCGATGTTGCCGTGTTCTTCGGCCTTTCCGGCACCGGCAAAACCACCCTCTCTACCGATCCGAAACGCCGCCTGATTGGCGATGATGAACACGGCTGGGATGATGACGGTGTTTTCAACTTCGAAGGCGGTTGCTACGCCAAAACCATTCGGCTTTCGGAAGAGGCTGAACCGGATATCTTCCACGCCATCCGTCGTGATGCGCTGCTGGAAAATGTCAGCGTCCGCGCCGATGGCAGCATTGATTATGATGATGCGTCGAAAACGGAAAATACCCGGGTGTCGTACCCGATTTACCATATTCAGAACATCGTTAAACCGGTCTCCAAAGCAGGCCACGCAACGAAAGTTATCTTCCTGACAGCGGATGCTTTCGGCGTACTGCCGCCGGTTTCACGCCTGACCGCCAGCCAGACGCAGTACCATTTCCTCTCCGGTTTTACCGCTAAACTTGCCGGCACCGAACGCGGCGTCACCGAGCCGACACCAACTTTCTCTGCCTGTTTTGGTGCCGCGTTTTTATCGCTGCATCCGACGCAATATGCGGAAGTTCTGGTGAAAAGAATGCAGGCCGCCGGCGCGCAGGCGTATCTGGTCAATACCGGCTGGAACGGCACCGGTAAACGCATATCTATCAAGGACACGCGGGCGATTATCGACGCGATCCTTAATGGCTCGCTGGACGATGCGGAAACCTTTACCCTGCCGATGTTCAACCTGGCAATCCCGACCTCGCTGCCCGGCGTGGATACGCGCATTCTCGACCCGCGCAATACCTATACGTCCCCGGAGCAATGGCAGGAGAAAGCCGCGCAGCTGGCAACGTTATTTATTGAAAACTTCGAGAAGTACACCGATACCGCTGCCGGCGCCGCGTTAGTCAGCGCCGGGCCAAAAGTGTAATTTGGCTACGCAAGAGAAACAAAACCCGCCATCTGGCGGGTTTTTTATGCTTCTTTATTCTGCCCACTCAGTCGGGCAATCGGGATCGGCAGCCAGGCGCGAATACAGAGCCCGCCCCGCTCGCTGGTGCCCAATTCAAGAATGCCGTTATGGTTATCGACAATACGCTGCACGATCGCCAGCCCGAGGCCTGTGCCACTGGTGCTGCGCGCGCTGTCACCACGGACAAACGGCTGGAACAGATGTTCACGCTGCTCCGGTTTGATACCAGGACCGTCGTCTTCAACCTGGAACCAGGCGCGATTGTGCTCGGTGCCGCTGCTGACTTTGATCCAGCCATTGCCGTAGCGCGCCGCGTTAACCACCATATTGGCAACCGCGCGTTTAATGGAAAGCGGGTGCATACGCACGAAAATCTCGCTCTCTTTCAACCCGGTATCGATCTCACGCTCGTAGCCACTTTCCGCCGCGATGACTTCACCAAGCACCGCGTTCAGTTCAGCCACTTCCATCGGCATTTCCTGTCCGGTACGCAGATAATCGATAAACTGCTCGATAATCGCGTTGCACTCTTCAATATCTTTATTAATTGATTCCGCGAGATAGCCATCTTCTTCCGCCATCATCTCCGTCGCCAGGCGAATACGCGTGAGCGGCGTACGCAGATCGTGGCTGACGCCCGCCATCAATAACGTGCGATCGTCGGCAAGCTGTTTCACCCCGGCGGCCATCTGGTTAAAAGCACGGGTGACCGAGCGCACTTCCGACGCGCCATATTCACGCAGCGGCGGCGGAATATGCCCTTTACCCACCTTCAGCGCAGCGTGCTCCAGGTCAACAAGCGGGCGGTTCTGAATGCGGATAAACAACCAGGCACCGCCTATCGCCAGCAGCATAATCGCCAGCGTGTAGCGGAACAGCGGGGAGAAATCACCTTGATGAATTTCGGTCAGCGGTACGCGCACCCAGATATTGGGCGACAGCCAGGTTTTCAGCCACACCACCGGCGAGCTTTTATTCACCTCAACGCGTACTTCGGTCGGGCCGCCAAGCTGCTGCGCCATTTGCTGGCTTAAGAATTCGTAGTGCTGCGCCCAACGCAGGCCGGCGTCTTCCGCGGCCTCGTTGGAATAAAGCGAAATGCCCAGCTCGCGGTAAATCTCACGGCGAAACGCCGGAGGCACCACCAGCTGCGTGCCGTCCTCCAGTTGCAGTTTATCGGTCATCAACATACGCACTTCGTACGCAAGAACCTTATTAAACTGTTGGAGACTAGGCAGAATGGCGAAGTTCAGCACCACCAGGTAGGTCGTCACCAAGCTGGCGAACAGCAAGGTGACAATAAGTAACAGGGTGCGGGCAAATGAACTTCGCGGCGAGAAACGCACTCGCATCATGCTTTAGAGCCGTCCGGCACGAAAACGTAGCCCAGACCCCAAACCGTCTGAATATAACGAGGATGTGCCGGATCTTCTTCCACCATGCGGCGCAAGCGTGAGATTTGCACGTCAATAGAACGCTCCATCGCCGAGTATTCACGCCCGCGCGCCAGGTTCATCAGCTTATCGCGAGACAGCGGCTCACGCGGGTGGCTCACCAGCGCTTTCAACACCGCGAACTCACCGCTGGTCAGCGGCATCGGCTCATCTTCGCGGAACATTTCGCGCGTACCAAGATTCAGCTTGAACTTACCAAACGCAATTACCGCTTCTTCCTGAGACGGCGCGCCCGGCAGTTCATTCGCCTGGCGGCGCAGCACAGCGCGAATACGCGCCAGCAGCTCACGCGGGTTAAACGGTTTGGGAATATAATCGTCGGCACCAATTTCCAGACCCACAATGCGGTCCACTTCTTCGCCTTTCGCCGTCACCATAATAATCGGCATCGGGTTGCTCTGGCTGCGTAAACGGCGGCAGATAGAGAGACCATCTTCGCCGGGCAGCATCAGATCCAGCACCATCAGATGGAAAGATTCACGGGTTAACAGACGATCCATTTGCTCAGCGTTAGCTACGCTGCGAACCTGGAAGCCCTGCTCGGTAAGGTAACGCTCAAGCAATGCGCGCAGGCGCATGTCGTCATCCACGACCAGAATCTTATAATTCTCTTGCATTGTTTATACTCCCAAAGGTTCCGACAATAATGTTTCCGTATTCTAGAAAAGTGCGCGTTCACGACCAGCGAAATCTGGTATACATTCTAGTCGAAATTGTTACAAAGCATATTTAACAGCAGCTTATATGCATATGTCATCACAGAAAGCATGATTAATCTGCACCTTACACTATCCCGTTTGTAAAGTGTGTGCAGGCAAGAACGTCACGGAAATAAGGCCCAAGAATGAAAACGCCCCTGATTACCCGCGAAGGTTATGAAAAACTGAAGCAGGAACTCGATTTTCTCTGGCGTCAGGAGCGCCCGGAAGTCACCAAAAAAGTCACTTGGGCGGCCAGCCTCGGCGACCGCAGCGAAAACGCCGATTATCAATACAACAAAAAGCGTCTGCGCGAGATAGACCGCCGCGTGCGCTATCTCACCAAGTGCCTGGAAAATCTCAAAATCGTTGATTACTCCCCTCAGCAGGAAGGCAAAGTCTTTTTTGGCGCATGGGTGGAAATTGAAAACGACGACGGCGATACACTGCGTTTTCGCATCGTTGGCTATGATGAAATTTTTGGCCGCAAAGATTACATCTCTATCGATTCGCCGATGGCACGCGCCCTGCTGAAGAAAGAGGAAGGCGACGTGGCGGTAGTGCAAACCCCCGGCGGTGAAGCAACCTGGTACGTTAATCAAATCGAATACGTGAAATAGCCCCCAGAACCGTCTGAGAAGCCCTGCGCGACTGGCATTTTGCAATGCCAGTCCGTATAACTATCCCCTGATTTTTGTTCAGAAGATGAAATGACATGATGAATGATTCGCTCTGCCGCATTATTGCGGGTGAACTTCAGGCACGAACCGAACAGGTGGAATCCGCCGTTCGCCTGCTTGATGAAGGGAACACAGTGCCGTTTATCGCGCGCTATCGTAAAGAAGTCACCGGCGGTCTGGATGACACGCAATTGCGTCAGCTCGAAACCCGCCTTGGTTATCTGCGCGAGCTGGAAGAGCGCCGCCAGGCGATTCTGAAATCGATTGGCGAACAAGGCAAACTCAGCGATGAGCTGGCAAACGCCATTAACGGCACGCTGAGCAAAACCGAGCTTGAAGATCTCTACCTGCCGTACAAACCAAAGCGCCGCACGCGCGGGCAAATTGCCATTGAAGCCGGGCTGGAACCGCTGGCAGATTCCCTGTGGAATGACCCGGCGCAAGACCTGGAAACGCTGGCCGCAACGTTTGTCGATGCCGACAAAGGCGTCGCCGACAGCAAAGCGGCGCTGGATGGCGCGCGCTATATCCTGATGGAACGCTTCGCGGAAGATGCCGCGTTGCTGGCAAAAGTGCGTGACTATTTGTGGAAAAACGCCCATCTCGTCTCCACCGTAGTTAGCGGTAAAGAGGACGAAGGTGCCAAATTCCGCGACTATTTCGATCACCACGAACCGATTTCGACTGTCCCTTCACACCGCGCGCTGGCGATGTTTCGCGGGCGTAACGAAGGCGTGCTGCAACTGGCGCTGAACGCCGATCCGCAGTTTGATGAGCCACCAAAAGAGAGCCACTGCGAGCAAATTATTATCGACCACCTCGGCCTGCGCCTGAACAATGCGCCTGCGGACAGCTGGCGTAAAGGTGTGGTGAGCTGGACGTGGCGTATCAAGGTATTGATGCATCTGGAAACGGAGCTGATGGGCACCGTGCGCGAACGCGCGGAAGATGAGGCCATCAATGTTTTCGCCCGTAACCTGCACGATCTGCTGATGGCTGCCCCTGCCGGGCTGCGCGCCACGATGGGTCTTGATCCGGGCTTACGTACCGGTGTGAAAGTCGCGGTGGTGGATGCCACCGGCAAACTGGTCGCCACCGACACCATCTATCCGCATACCGGGCAGGCAGCAAAAGCGGCAGTAGCCGTCGCTGCGCTGTGCGAAAAATACAATGTTGAACTGGTGGCGATTGGTAACGGCACCGCCTCGCGCGAGACGGAACGCTTCTACCTTGATGTGCAGAAACAGTTCCCGAAAGTGACCGCACAGAAAGTGATTGTCAGCGAAGCGGGCGCATCGGTTTATTCCGCTTCCGAGCTGGCAGCGCTCGAATTCCCGGATCTGGATGTTTCACTGCGCGGCGCGGTCTCCATCGCTCGTCGTTTGCAGGATCCGCTGGCGGAACTGGTGAAAATCGATCCGAAATCTATCGGTGTCGGCCAGTACCAGCACGATGTCAGCCAGACGCAACTGGCGCGCAAACTGGATGCGGTGGTCGAGGATTGCGTAAACGCCGTCGGCGTTGATCTGAATACCGCTTCTGTGCCGCTACTGACGCGCGTCGCCGGTTTAACCCGCATGATGGCGCAGAATATTGTCGCCTGGCGCGATGAGAACGGTCAGTTCCTGAACCGCCAGCAGTTGCTGAAAGTGAGCCGTCTGGGGCCGAAAGCCTTTGAACAGTGCGCGGGCTTCCTGCGCATTAACCATGGTGACAACCCGCTGGATGCGTCTACTGTTCACCCGGAAACCTACCCGGTGGTTGAACGTATTCTGGCGGCAACCGAACAGTCACTGCGCGATCTGATGGGCAACAGCGCGGAGCTGCGCAAACTGAAAGCCAGTGATTTTACGGATGAACAGTTCGGTGTGCCGACGGTGACTGACATCATCAAAGAGCTGGAGAAACCGGGGCGCGACCCGCGTCCGGAATTTAAAACCGCGACCTTTGCCGAAGGCGTGGAAACGATGAATGACCTGCTGCCGGGAATGGTGCTCGAAGGCGCGGTAACCAACGTGACTAACTTTGGCGCTTTCGTTGATATCGGCGTGCATCAGGATGGCCTGGTGCATATCTCATCGCTGGCGGATAAGTTCGTCGAAGATCCGCATACCGTGGTGAAAGCGGGCGATATCGTGAAAGTTAAAGTGCTGGAAGTGGATTTACCGCGCAAACGAATCGCGTTGACTATGCGTCTGGACGAGCAGCCAGGCGACACCAGCACCCGTCGTGGCAACGGCAACAGCAGCAACCGCGATAACGGCAATCGTAATGCTGCGCGCCCGGCGAAAGCGCCACGCGGTCGCGACAGCCAGCCGAGCGGCAACAGTGCAATGATGGATGCGCTCGCTGCAGCAATGGGTAAAAAACGTTAATCTTTCCCCCTCCCTTCACCGGGAGGGGGTTTTTGCAAACACATTCGAAAAAGTCCAAATTAAATCTGCCGCCTGATGCACGAAAAGCAATTAACTCGTTATTTCACCTGTCGTTTAATATTCAAAATTATTAACTAATCACACTTATATTTAATTGCACTAACGACAGCTGCATTATTTTGCTTGCGCGATGCACATTACAAATATTAAACACGCATTAACTTTGTAAAATAAAAATTATCTTTTTAACCTGCCGGCAATATTTCTACCTTTTGCAGCGGGAATTCACAACCCTACAAATTTTTGAGCTACATCAAGAGAGAATCAAATTATCAATTCTGCCCCCGGCAAACGCATTTTTATGATTGATGATAAAAACTATTCTCATTATCATCGGGTCAGTAGATTATTTCTCCACTCCTTCGATGATGGACAGTGCGCCAGACGGCGCGTGATAACTCTTGGCTCGCAGCGTAAATAAGTAGGCTCTATGCAATTCTCTCCTGACAGCGCGTGGAAAATTACCGGTTTCTCTCAAGAAATAAGCCCGGCCTGGCGACAAAAACTCCTGTCATTAGGGATGTTGCCCGGCTCCTCTTTTAATGTGGTGCGCGTCGCCCCTCTGGGTGACCCTATTCATATTGAAACCCGCCGCGTTAATTTAGTGTTACGGAAAAAAGATCTCGCGTTCCTCGAACTGGAAGCGGTATCTCGTTAATCAGCCAGTCGTTACAAAGAGTGCTAAGTAAAAATGAAAAAATTGACCATTGGCTTAATTGGTAACCCTAATTCTGGCAAGACCACATTATTTAATCAGCTCACTGGCGCGCGTCAGCGGGTAGGAAACTGGTCCGGCGTAACCGTTGAGCGCAAAGAGGGCCAGTTTAACACCACCGACAACCAGGTGACGCTGGTCGATCTTCCCGGAACCTATTCGCTCACCACCATTTCCGCGCAAACCTCGCTGGATGAGCAGATCGCCTGCCACTACATTTTAAGCGGTGATGCCGATCTGGTGATTAACGTTGTCGATGCTTCCAATCTTGAGCGCAACCTCTACCTGACGCTGCAATTGCTGGAGCTGGGCGTGCCGTGCATCATCGCCCTCAACATGCTGGATATCGCGGAAAAACAGAAAGTCCGCATTGATATCGACGGCCTGGCCGCACGCCTGGGCTGCCCGGTGATCCCGCTGGTTTCCACGCGTGGTCGCGGGATTGAAGCGCTGAAAATGGCTGTCGATCGTCACCAACACAACGACAATGTTGAACTGGTGCATTACGCCCAACCCCTTTCCCGCGAAGCAGACGCGCTGGCGCAGCAAATGGCCGCTGATGTGCCGTTGCAGCAGCGTCGCTGGATGGGCCTGCAAATGCTCGAAGGTGATATTTACAGCCGCGCCAACTCTGGCGTCAGCGAACAGCAACTGGCTGCCTCGCTCGCACGTCTGGGAACGGAAATGGACGACCCTGCGTTGCACATTGCCGATGCGCGTTATCAGTCGATTGCGGCGATTTGCGATACCGTCAGCAACACGCTCACCGCCGAGCCAAGCCAGTTCACCGCCGCAGTTGACCGCATCATCATTAACCGCTTTTTGGGTTTGCCGATCTTTTTGTTCGTCATGTATTTGATGTTTCTGTTTGCCATTAATATCGGCGGCGCATTCCAGCCCATTTTCGACGCGGGCTCAGTAGCCATATTTATTCATGGTATTCAGTGGCTGGGTTATACGCTGCACTTCCCGGAATGGCTGACCGTGTTTCTGGCACAAGGGCTTGGCGGCGGTGTCAACACCGTGCTGCCGCTGGTGCCGCAACTCGGCATGATGTACCTGTTTATGTCCTTTCTTGAAGATTCCGGTTACATGGCACGCGCCGCGTTTGTGATGGACCGCCTGATGCAATCGCTGGGGCTGCCAGGCAAATCTTTCGTACCGCTGATTGTCGGTTTCGGCTGCAACGTACCGTCAGTGATGGGCGCGCGTACATTAGACGCGCCGCGTGAACGTCTGATCACCATCATGATGGCGCCGTTTATGTCCTGCGGCGCGCGTCTGGCCATCTTCGCGGTTTTCGCTGCCGCCTTTTTCGGCCAGCAGGGAGCGCTCACCGTCTTCTCGCTGTATGTGATCGGTATCGTCATGGCGATCCTTACCGGCCTGGTACTGAAACATACGCTGCTGCGCGGCGAAGCATCACCGTTTGTGATGGAGCTGCCGGTTTACCACGTTCCGCATCTGAAAAGCCTGTTGCTGCAAACCTGGCAGCGTCTGAAAGGCTTTGTCATCCGCGCGGGTAAAGTGATTATCATCGTCAGCATTTTCCTCAGCGCGATGAACAGCTTCTCGCTGGATGGCCGCACCGTACACAAAATTGATGAATCCGCACTAGCCTCTGTCAGCCGCGTATTTACCCCGCTGCTGGAGCCGATTGGCGTGCATGGCGATCACTGGCAAGCCACTGTGGGTCTTGTTACAGGCGCAATGGCAAAAGAGGTGGTCGTCGGTACGCTGAACTCGCTTTACACCGCAGAAAATATTGAGCAGGAAGCCTTTAACCCGGCGGAATTCAGCCTGACGGGTGAGCTGATTGCCGCTCTGGAAGACACGGTGAAAAGCGTGAAAGAGACATTCAGCCTGAGCGTGCTGGCTAACCCAATCGAAGCCAGTAAAGGTGATGGCGAAATGGCGACCGGCACCATGGGCGTGATGAGCGAAAAATTTGGCAGCGCGGCCGCCGCTTACAGTTATCTGATTTTTGTGCTGCTTTACGTACCGTGTATCACCGCCATGGGCGCTATCGCCCGCGAATCCAGCCGGGGCTGGATGGGCTTCTCGGTGCTGTGGGGGCTGAATATCGCCTACTCGCTCGCCACGCTCTTTTACCAGACGGCGACTTTCAGCGATCATCCGGTCTACAGCCTGACCTGCATTCTGGCGGTTCTGCTGTTTAACGTGGTGGTAATAAGCGCCCTTCGCCGCGCCAGAAGCCGGGTGGATGTCACCCTGCTGGCCACGCGTAAAACTGTCACCAGCTGCTGCGACAGCCCGGCGGGCGATTGTCACTAAGGAGCAACCACATGGCGTCGTTAATTGAAGTGCGTGATTTGTTGGCATTGCAAGGCCGGATGGAGGCTCAGCAACTGAGCGCCGCGCTGCATACGCCGCGCGCGATGATCGACGCCATGCTCGGTCGCATGGAAGCCATGGGTAAAGCCGTGCGTATTCAGGAAGAGGCTACCGGTTGTTTAACCGGTAGCTGCAAGCAGTGCCCGGAAGGGAAAAGCGCCTGCTCTCGTGAGTGGTGGGCGTTGCGTTAAACGAGCCTGGATTTCAGCGCCAGCAACGCCTCGCAGAATTGCGTCGGGTGCGACACAAACGGCGCATGTGCCGCTTTCGGGAAAATTAACGACTCGCTTTGCGGCCACATATCATCCAGTAAAGGGACGATTTTACGCGGCACCAGCCCGTCAAGACGGCCATACATACGCAAAAACGGCAACGTCAGTCCACTCAGTGCTTCGCGTAAATCCACCGTTTTTAAAATCTCCAGCCCGCCGTTCAGCACTTCGGTTGGCGGCATCGGAAGCGACAGTACCGCGTTTTTAAGCTCGCGCGCATCCTGTCTTGCGGTTTCGGTGCCGAGCGTCTGCAATGCCAGGAAACGCTCAACGGTACGCTGAAAATCCTCACTCAGTTGCTGCTGAAAACCGGCCAGCACCTCAGGCTTGATGCCCGCCCAATCACCCTGTGCGCTAAAACAGGGCGATGAGGCCACCGTAACCAACGCGCTGACGCGTTCAGGTGATTGCAACGCAATCTGGCTCGCTACTAACCCGCCCAGGCTCCAGCCCAACCAAATCGCCTTTTGTGGCGCGTGAGATAACACGATATCCGCCATCTGCGGCAGGGCCAGCGCGCCAAACCCTTCGCTTCTGCCATAGCCCGGCAGATCCACTAAATGCAGCGTAAATTGCGAGCTCAGTTCCGGAGTAATGCAATCCCAGACCTGCGCATTCAGCCCCCATCCGTGCAGCAGCACAAGATGACAATTTCCTTCCCCTTTGGTTTGCCACCAGATGTTCTTCATCAGCTATCGTTCTCTTCTTTCACACAAGGAGGTGGCACATGCTAACAGTGCCAGGCTTATGCTGGCTATGTCGGATGCCATTGATGCTGAGCCAGTGGGGAGTCTGTTCCGGCTGCACACGCGCCATGAAAGTACGCGAAAAAGTTTGCCCTTTGTGCGGTTTACCCGCCGCTCGCGACAACATTGCCTGCGGGCGCTGTCTGCAAAAACCGCCGCCCTGGCAGCGGCTGATTGCCGTCAGCCGTTACGCGCCACCACTTAGCCCGCTGGTGCAGCAGTTTAAATTTTTGCCTCGCCCGGAAATCGCCCGCGCGCTGGCCCGTCTGCTGGTGTTAGACGTATTAAACGCACGCCGCAGCGGAAACTGGCAGGCGCCGGATATTATCCTCAGCGTACCGCTACATGCGCGTCGCCAGTGGCGCAGAGGGTTTAATCAAAGCGATCTCCTGTGCCGGGCGCTGGCGCATTGGTTGCAATGCCCATACTCTTCCGGCGCTCTACGCCGGGTGCGGGCAACGCCTGTGCAGCATCAACTCAATGCCCGTTTGCGCAAGCAGAACCTGAAAAATGCCTTTCGTCTTGAATTGCCCGTTGCCGGTCTCCATATCGTCGTGGTGGATGATGTCGTCACGACCGGCAGCACCGTTGCGGAAATCACCCGGCTGCTATTACGCAGCGGCGCAGCAACTGTTCAGGTCTGGTGCCTGTGTCGAACCTTGTAGACCCTCGATGATGGGCGTATTATAACCAAGTAAAATAGTCAACTATTAGGCCATTGCTATGATCCGTATTTCCGACGCTGCCCAAGCGCACTTTGTCAAACTGCTGGCAAATCAGGAAGAAGGGACACAAATCCGCGTATTTGTGATTAACCCAGGCACACCCAACGCTGAGTGTGGCGTCTCTTATTGCCCGCCGGACGCGGTTGAAGCCACCGACACCGCGCTGAAATTTGAACAACTGATTGCCTATGTCGATGAGCTGAGCGCGCCGTATCTGGAAGATGCGGAAATCGATTTTGTCACCGACCAGTTGGGTTCCCAGCTGACGCTGAAAGCGCCGAACGCCAAAATGCGTAAAGTGTCCGACGACGCGCCGCTGATGGAGCGCGTTGAGTATTTGCTGCAGTCGCAAATCAACCCGCAGTTAGCCGGCCACGGCGGCCGTGTTTCGCTGATGGAGATCACCGATGAAGGCTACGCCATTCTGCAGTTTGGCGGCGGCTGTAACGGTTGCTCCATGGTCGACGTGACGCTGAAAGAGGGTATCGAAAAGCAGTTGCTGACCGAGTTCCCGGAGCTGAAAGGTGTGCGCGATCTGACCGAACACCAGCGCGGCGAGCACTCTTACTACTAAGCCTGCTTTCTGCTGTAGATTGCCCGGCGGCGTTCTGCTTGCCGGGTCTACAACGTTAATCCTGTGTTACCCGTATCTCCCCGCCCACATTTCTCTTTTCATACCTGTTTAGTTTCCTGGCGTTAATATGACGCATGTCTCAGATCTTACATTTAGATCGCCAGAGTGATTCTCTTTTCGTGGATGTTACCCGTATCATTCCTGCCAGCACCGACAACTTAAAAAACATCCGACTACAATTTTTAGCAATGGATGTCAGCCGCAACGGTGCCGCAGCTCGCTCCTTCCTTTTTCGGGAATTTTCAGCGGCTGCCAGAAATACTGACGTTACCCATAACAAATTAAAGGCCAGGTAAATCATGCCATTAGTCATAGTCGCTATCGGTGTTGCTCTCTTACTCCTGTTAATGATCCGCTTCAAACTGAACGGATTTATCGCCCTGATCCTTGTGGCGCTCGCCGTGGGGATGATGCAGGGCATGCCGCTCGATGCCGTTATTAAATCCATTAAAAATGGTGTTGGCGGTACGCTCGGCAGCCTTGCGCTGATCATGGGCTTTGGTGCCATGCTCGGCAAACTGCTGGCGGACTGCGGCGGCGCACAGCGCATTGCCACCACGCTTATCGAAAAGTTTGGTCGCCAGTACATTCAATGGGCAGTGGTACTGACCGGTTTTACCGTCGGTTTCGCACTGTTCTATGAAGTTGGCTTCGTACTGCTGCTGCCGCTGGTGTTCACCATCGCCGCGTCCGCCCGCATTCCGCTGCTGTATGTTGGTGTGCCAATGGCGGCAGCGCTGTCCGTGACGCACGGCTTCCTGCCTCCGCACCCCGGTCCAACGGCGATTGCGACCATTTTCCATGCGGATATGGGCAAAACGCTGCTCTACGGTACGCTGCTTGGTATCCCCACCGTTATCCTTGCCGGCCCGGTCTATGCCCGTTTCCTGAAAAGCATTGATAAACCGATCCCGGATGGCCTCTACAACGCGAAAACCTTTACCGAAGAAGAGATGCCAGGCTTTGGCGTCAGCGTCTGGACATCGCTGGTACCGGTGATCCTGATGGCGCTGCGCGCGGTAGCCGAAATGCTGCTGCCGAAAGGCCATGCGCTGCTGCCTTACGCAGAGTTCTTCGGCGACCCGGTCATGGCAACCATGATTGCGGTACTGATTGCGGTATTCACTTTCGGCCTGAACCGTGGTCGTTCGATGGACGACATCAACGAAACGCTGACCAGCTCCATCAAAATCATTGCCATGATGCTGCTGATCATCGGCGGTGGCGGTGCGTTCAAACAGGTTCTGGTTGATAGCGGCGTTGATAAATACATCGCCTCAATGATGCATTCCACCAATCTCTCCCCGCTGTTTATGGCGTGGTCAATTGCTGCAGTGCTGCGTATCGCGCTGGGTTCCGCCACCGTTGCGGCAATTACAGCGGGCGGTATTGCGGCGCCGCTGATTGCCACTACCGGCGTGAGCCCGGAGTTGATGGTGATTGCGGTCGGTTCCGGTAGCGTGATTTTCTCTCACGTTAACGATCCGGGTTTCTGGCTGTTCAAAGAGTATTTCAACCTGACTATCGGCGAGACCATGCGCTCATGGTCGGCACTGGAAACTATTATTTCGCTCTGTGGCCTGATCGGTTGCCTGCTGTTAGGCATGGTGGTTTAATTCAGTCGCTGCACGTAGAAAGGCCCGGATAACCGGGCCTTTTTTATTTCCGCTTTGTCGCCGCTTTACGGCGTCGATCGAGGTCTTTTAATAACTTATTGACCTTTTCATCGGCAAACATCGCCTCCAGCGACACCGCCAGCTTCCGCCGCCAGTTTTTATACTGGTAACTGGTGCCCGGAATATTCACCGGCCCGGCCATATCCAGCCAGTCTTCCGGTTGCAGCCCCAACAGCGCGCTGTTGCTGTCGGCGATATAACGCTGCATTCCACGGTTGAGCACCGACGTCATTGGCATGCGCGACGCTTTATGTCCGGCACGCTGCGGCAGACAGCCGTACTGATGAAGCGCATCGAGCAGCCCCTGTTTCGCCAGTTCGCGATCCTGATACAAGCCGCGTAAAACAACCTCATCCGGATAGAGACCCAGCGTTTTACCGAGCGTCAAATCGCCGCTTTCCCAGTAGCCGCGCAATGTAGGGAGATCGTGCGTTGTCGCCACCGCCATTGACTGTTGCGGGTACGCCTGCGGCGCGCGGAACGTTTTTTCATGATCGTTTTCGAAGTAGAGCACTTTGTAAGAGTACACGCCGCTGCTACGCAATTTACCGACAATCTCCACCGGCACGGTTCCCAGATCTTCACCAATCACCATGCACTGATGACGCTGGCTTTCCAGCGCGAGAATGGCGAGCAGGTCATCGACCGGGTACTGCACATACGCGCCGTGATCCGCCGTTTCACCATACGGGATCCACCAAAGACGCAGCATCGACATCACATGATCAATGCGCAGCGCACCGCAGTTTTTCATATTGGCACACAGCAGATCGATAAATGGTGTATAAGCGCGGGCGTGGATCACGTGCGGATCCATCGGTGGCAAGCCCCAGTTTTGCCCCAGCGGGCCGAGAATATCCGGCGGCGCACCAACGGAAGCTTTCAGGCAATACAGCTCGCGGTCGCACCAGGTTTCTGCGCCACCTTCGGCGACACCCACGGCCAGGTCGCGATACAAACCAATCGGCATCGTGTAACCCTGGCTGGTTTGCCAGCACTCGGCAAACTGGGTGTAAGCCAGCCATTGCAGCCAGAGGTAGAAATTCACCTCATCCGCATGGGTTTTGCAGAACGCTTTCACCTGCGGGCTATGTGTATTCTGGAATCCTTCCGGCCACACCGGCCAGCCCCAGCGCAGCAGATCTTCTTTCACCTGGTTTGCGTGAATAGCATCGAACGCCGCCTGCCAGTAGAGGCTTTCACCTTCCTGCTGCACAAAACGCTGAAACGCCACAACCTGTTCATCGCTCTGCGCACGCTGGCGGAAGCGCTGCCACGCCATGCGTAATGCCTCCAGTTTCAGCGCGGTGACGGTGGCGTAATCCACCCATTGCGCATCGCGGGCGGCCCGCAGCGTTTCGCGTGTCGTGGGCAGATGCCACCAGGCCTGCGCCTCTTCGCTGTCGCGGAAATCCGCCACCGCATTGACATCGATATAGATAACGTTCAACCAGCGCCGCGATGACGGGCTGTACGGGCTGGCGCTCTCCGGGTTCGCCGGATAGAGCGCATGAATCGGGTTAAGCCCGATAAACGCACCGCCGCGGCTGGCCACCTCGCCGAGCATCTTTTTCAGATCGCCGAAATCGCCAATCCCCCAGTTACTCTCAGAACGCAGGGTGTAAAGCTGCACACATGCGCCCCATAGTTTCTTACCGTCGAGCAGCGCCTGAGGTTCATAACAACGCGCCGGCGCGATGATCACCCGGCACTGCCAGTGCTGATTTGTCTGTGTCACGGTCAGCGTGTGATAACCCAGCGCCAGGCCGGTGGGCAGCGGCAAAGTCGCCCCGCCGCGCACGTCGCCCTGGTACTGTTTGCCCGTTTCCGTGGTGAGTTGCCACTGGAAATCTCCTTTACCAGCAACCGGCAGCACCTTTTTCTTGCCATGGATAAATACCTGTACCACGGGCACCGGCGGCGCACTGGCTGCCACCGCAGGCGCCGGATGCATCGCATCCAGCAAACGCTGCTTGGTTTTCACGGTAATGGATTGCGGTTTACCGTGCGCATTGATGTAGTTTGGGCTGATCCCCGCCGCCAGCGCGGCCTGTTCCAGACGTTTACTCTCCATCACCCTTCCTTAGCGTTTCGCCTGCCAGATACGGGTTTGATAATCGCGGATCGAACGGTCGGAGCTGAACATACCGCAGCGCGCGGTGTTCAGGATCGCGGCACGCGTCCAGGCTTCCTGGTCACGGTAGAGCACATCGACACGTTTTTGCGCGGCCACGTAATCGGCGAAATCCGCCAGCACCAGATACGGGTCGCCGCCCTGTTTGCCGATACTGTGCAACATCTGGTCGAATGCGTGTTTATCGCCATCGCTGTATTTACCGCTTTCCAGTTCTTTCAGCACCGCATCCAGTTGCTTGTCTTTTTTGCGCCACTTCAGCGGGTCGTAACCTTTCGCTTTCAGCGCTTTTACCTGCTCAACGGTATTACCGAAGATAAAGATATTCTCATCACCCACCTGTTCGGCAATCTCGACGTTGGCACCGTCCAGCGTACCAACGGTTAACGCGCCATTCAGCGCCAGCTTCATGTTGCCGGTGCCGGATGCCTCTTTACCGGCAGTCGAAATCTGCTCGGAAACATCCGCCGCCGGAATCAATTTTTCCGCCGCCGATACACAATAATCCGGCAGGAAAACGACCTTCAGTTTGTCGCCAATGCTGGCGTCGTTATTAATCACTTCCGCCACTTTATTGATGGCATAAATAATATTTTTCGCCAGGTAGTAGCCCGGCGCGGCCTTCGCACCAAACAGGAACACGCGCGGTACGCGGTCAGCTTGCGGGTTTTCGCGGATCTCTTTATACAGCGCAATAATATGCAGCAAACCAAGATGCTGGCGCTTGTACTCATGCAAGCGCTTGATTTGGATATCAAACAGTGCATGCGGATTGATTTCTATGCCGGTACGCGCTTTCACAAACGCCGCCAGCTGCTGTTTGTTGTGCTGTTTTATCTCGCGGTACTGTTTACGGAACGCCGCGTCGTCGGCGTATTTCTCCAGGTTAATCAACTGGTCGAGATCGTTGGCCCACTCTTTTTTCAGCGTCTTATCAAGCAACGCAGCCAGCTGCGGGTTGCACTGTTTGATCCAGCGACGCGGAGTGATGCCATTGGTGACGTTATGGAATTTGCCCGGCCACAACTGGTGGTATTCCGGGAACAGATCTTTCACCACCAGATCCGAGTGCAGCGCCGCCACGCCGTTGACCGCGAAACCGCCAACCACGCACAGGTTCGCCATGCGCACCTGTTTGTGATGCACGACAGCCAGCTTCGCCCACACCGCTTTGTCGCCCGGCCAGGTTTGCTCGACCAGCACTTTAAATTTGTCATTGATCTGCTTGATGATTTGCATATGGCGCGGCAGCAGCGCTTTCACCAGCGTTTCGTCCCAGCACTCCAGCGCTTCTGGCATCAACGTATGGTTGGTATAGGCGAAAGTGCGGCTAGTGATCGCCCACGCATCGTCCCAGCTCAGTTGATGTTCATCGAGCAATACCCGCAGCAGTTCAGGAATAGCGATGGTTGGGTGCGTATCGTTCAGTTGAATAACTTCATAATCCGGCAGTTGCGCCAGCTTGCGCCCGGCCAGGTGATGGCGGCGCAAAATATCAGCCACCGAGCAAGCGCACTGGAAATATTGCTGCATCAGACGCAGCTTTTTGCCCGCCTGGTGGTTGTCATTCGGGTAGAGCACTTTGGTGAGTTTTTCCGCATCAATACCCGTTTGTTCAGCCCGCAGAAAATCACCATCGTTAAACTTGGTGAGGTTAAACGGGTGCGCGTGCGTCGCCTGCCACAAACGCAGCGGTTGAGTGACGCCATTGCGATAGCCGATAACCGGCAGATCCCAGGCTTCACCTATTATCGTGAAAGCCGGTTGCCAGTGCCCTTCTTTACTGACTTTCCCGCCAATGCCTACCTGCACATCTAATTGCTCGTTATGGCTAAACCACGGATAGCTACGGCGATGCCAGTCGTCCGGCGCTTCGTGTTGTTGCCCGTCAACGAAAGACTGGCGGAACAAGCCGTATTGATAGTTCAGACCGTAACCAGTAGCCGACTGACCAACGGTGGCCATCGAATCCAGGAAGCAAGCCGCCAGGCGACCTAAACCGCCGTTGCCGAGCGCCGGATCGATCTCCTCTTCCAGCAGGTCGGTCAGATTGATGTTGTGGTGTTGCAGCACCTCGCCAACGCCCTGATACCAGCCCAGATTCAACAAGTTGTTGCCGGTCAGGCGACCAATCAAAAACTCCATGGAGATGTAGTTAACGTGGCGCTGGTTTTTCGCTGTTTTCGGTGCAGGCTGCGCCGCCAGCAGTTCCGCCAGCGCACCGCTGACCGCTTGCCACCACTGGCGGGTTGTCATGTCGCTCGCGGCCTGAACCCCAAAACGCTGCCACTGGCGCGTAAGAGCCGTTTCAAATTCCGCTTTGTTAAACGTTGGCTTTGACATAAAGAATCCGGGTCCTGTAATGAAGTAAATCGACGTTTGCGCTAGTGTGCCTGGCTCAACAGGTGACTTCCTCATCCTGCCAGGGATTAGCCGGGGAGGAGTAGCGGGGATGAGCGAAAAGTGTGATCGCCGCCACCTAAAGGTAGCGTCTTTTTTGAACATTATTCAATCAAAAAAGCAGCAACAGATGTGTAGAAATTCAGCGTGCGCGCAGGAAAAATGAAATGATGTTTCGGAGAGAATAAATATCGCTGACCGGTGAGAATTTGGCGAAATAATATTTCGCTGAGCGGAATTGTTCGTTTTTTGCTATTTGTGCGTTTATGTCAGCCAATGTCTTAATATTTCTTATAAAGACCTTATAGTTGCCGATTGTATTACAAATCCCGGCCTGCATCGCCCGCCAGCCCTGACTCCCCCTCTTTTGCCATTATTGTGCTTTCTTTATTCACGACATAAATAGAAATGTGACATGGTGCAAATTCACAATCGCCAGATTCGGACATAACTTGCAATATTTCTTCATCTGGCCGACCTTATTACTATTAATTACGAAGCGCAAAAAAAATCGTCCCCTCCGTTTTTCGCACAGTGAAGTGATAACTATGTTGATTCCGTCTAAATTAAGTCGCCCGGTTCGTCTCGACCACACGGTGGTGCGGGAACGGCTGCTGGCTAAACTTTCCGGCGCCAACAATTATCGGCTTGCGCTGGTAACCAGCCCTGCGGGTTACGGCAAAACTACGCTCATTTCACAGTGGGCGGCAGGTAAGAACGACGTTGGCTGGTACTCGCTGGATGAAGGCGACAACCAGCAGGAACGCTTCGCCAGCTATTTTATTGCCGCCATTCAGCAGGCGACGGGCGGGCACTGTGTTAGCAGTGAAGTGATGGCGCAAAAGCGCCAGTACGCCAGCCTGCCGTCACTCTTTTCACAGTTATTTATTGAGCTGACCGAATGGCAGCGCCCGTTATATCTGGTGATTGATGATTACCATCTCGTCACCAACCCGGTGATCCACGATGCGATGCGCTTTTTCTTGCGCCATCAGCCAGAAAACCTGACGCTGATTGTGCTGTCGCGCAACTTGCCGCAGTTAGGCATCGCGAATCTTCGTGTGCGCGAGCAGTTGCTGGAAATTGGCAGCCACCAACTTGCCTTTACCCACCAGGAAGCCAAACAGTTCTTTGACTGTCGCCTGACCTCCCCTATTGAAGCGGCAGAAAGTAGCCGTCTGTGCGACGACGTGGCCGGTTGGGCAACGGCGCTCCAGCTTATCGCGCTTTCTGCCCGGCAAAACCACAGCGCGCCGCACCAGTCTGCGCGCCGCCTGGCGGGCATTAACGCCAGCCATCTTTCGGATTATCTGGTTGATGAAGTGCTGGATAATGTCGATGTCGATACCCGTCATTTTCTGCTGAAAAGCGCGCTGCTGCGTTCAATGAACGATGCGCTGATTGTGCGCGTGACCGGCGAAGAGAACGGGCAGATGCGGCTGGAAGAGATTGAGCGCCAGGGCCTGTTTCTGCAACGGATGGACGATTCCGGCGAATGGTTTAGCTACCACCCGCTGTTTGGCAGCTTCCTGCGCCAGCGTTGCCAGTGGGAACTGGCGACAGAATTACCGGATATTCACCGCGCGGCAGCGGAAAGCTGGATGGCGCAAGGTTTTCCGAGCGAAGCCATTCACCATGCGCTGGCGGCGGGCGATGGCATTATGCTGCGCGATATTCTGCTGCATCACGCCTGGGGATTGTTTAACCACAGCGAGCTGAGCGTGCTGGAAGAGTCGCTAAAAGCGCTGCCGTGGGAAAGCCTGCTGGAAAACCCACGGCTGGTGCTGTTACAAGCCTGGTTGATGCAAAGCCAGCACCGCTACAGCGAAGTGAACACGCTCCTGGCGCGCGCCGAACAGGAGATGACCACGCAAATGGACGCCTCGCTACACGGCGATTTCAATGCCCTGCGCGCGCAGGTCGCCATCAACGATGGTGACCCGGTGGAAGCCGAACGGCTGGCGATGGTGGCGCTCGAAGAGTTGCCGCTGGCAAATTATTACAGCCGCATTGTGGCCACCTCGGTTCACGGCGAAGTGCTGCACTGCAAAGGCGAGCTGACCAATTCGCTGTCGGTCATGCAGCAAACCGAACAGATGGCGCGTCGCCACGATGTCTGGCACTACGCGTTGTGGAGCCTTATTCAGCAAAGCGAAATTCTGTTCGCCCAGGGCTTCCTGCAAGCGGCCTGGGAGATGCAAGAGAAAGCCTTCGCGCTTATCCGTGAGCAGCATCTTGAGCAGTTGCCGATGCATGAATTTTTACTGCGCATCCGCGCGCAGCTGCTGTGGGCGTGGGCGCGACTGGACGAGTCCGAAGCGGCGGCACGCCAGGGTATGGAGGTGCTTTCCGCCCTGCAACCGCAGCAACAATTGCAGTGTCTGGCGTTGCTGGTGCAAAACTCACTGGCGCGTGGCGATCTGGATAATGCCCGCAGCCATTTGCATCGGCTGGAAAACTTGCTCGGCAATGGTCAGTATCACAGCGACTGGGTTTCAAACGCCGACAAAGTGCGGGTGATCTACTGGCAAATGACCGGCGATAAAAAAGCGGCGGCTCAGTGGCTGCGCCAGACGCCTAAACCTGAATTTGCCAATAACCATTTTCTGCAAAGCCAGTGGCGCAATATTGCCCGCGCGCAGATCCTGCTCGGCGATTACGACCCGGCAGAAATGGTGCTTGAGGAATTAAATGAAAACGCGCGCAGCCTGCGCCTGATGAGCGATATCAACCGCAACCTGTTGCTGTTGAACCAGCTTTACTGGCAGGCGGGACGTAAAAATGACGCGCAGCGGGTGTTGCTGGAAGCCTTACAACTGGCTAACCGCACCGGGTTTATCAGCCACTTCGTGATTGAAGGGGAAGCGATGGCGCAGCAGTTGCGTCAGTTAATTCAGCTTAATACGCTGCCAGAGCTGGATCAGCACCGCGCCCAGCGCATTTTGCGCGATATTAATCAGCATCACCGTCACAAGTTCGCGCATTTTGACGAGAACTTTGTCGAACGGCTGCTCACTCACCCGGAAGTACCGGAACTGATCCGCACCAGCCCGCTGACCCAGCGCGAGTGGCAGGTGCTGGGGCTGATTTATTCTGGCTACAGTAATGAACAGATTGCGGGCGAGCTGGCTGTCGCGGCAACGACCATTAAAACCCATATCCGCAACCTCTATCAGAAACTCGGCGTCGCCCATCGCCAGGACGCGGTTCAGCATGCGCAGCAGTTGCTGAAGATCATGGGCTACGGGGTGTAAAAACCGCCGTAAGGCGGTTTAGCACAGCTCCAGTTGGACATTATTACTGGTAATCACCTGCACCACGCTGGCGGGCGGCATCGTATCGGTGTAGACCGCGTCCACCATGCTAATGCTGCCCATATTGACCATCGCGTTACGACCAAACTTCGAGTGATCCACCACCAGCATCACATGGCGCGAGTTTTCAATGATCGCCCGTTTGGTACGCACTTCATGGTAATCAAACTCCAGCAATGAGCCATCGGCATCGATACCGCTGATGCCGAGGATGCCGAAATCGAGGCGGAATTGAGAGATAAAATCGAGCGTCGCCTCGCCCACAATTCCACCGTCGCGACTGCGTAGCTCTCCGCCCGCCAGAATCACCCGAAAGTCGTCTTTCTTCATTAATGTATTGGCGACGTTCAGGTTGTTGGTGACGATGCGTAAATCGCTATGGTTGAGCAGCGCATGGGCGACCGCTTCCGGCGTGGTGCCGATATCAATAAACAGCGTGGCGCCGTTGGGAATCTGTTCCGCCACTTTGCGGGCGATACGCTCTTTTTCCGCCGTTTGCGTCGCTTTGCGATCGTGCCAGGAGGTGTTTTCCGAGCTCGATGGCAGCGCCGCGCCACCGTGATGACGCAAAATTTTATTCTGATCCGCCAGATCGTTCAGATCGCGGCGAATCGTTTGTGGACTAACGGAAAATTGCTCGACTAACTCTTCGGTACTGACGTATCCCTGCTGTTTAACCAGTTCAATAATTGCGTCATGACGCTGTGTTTGTTTCATGAATTGTCCCTGGATAATTATGTTCGTTTTCGCACATTTCTTGTGTCGACCAGCGCCATCGCCAGCCCAATCACCATCCCCGCCGTGTGCGCGCCGTTAGCAATGGCGAAGCCGGTCAAACCGAACCACTCCGCCACCATCAGCACAACGGTGAAGATAAACAATCCGTTAGGTAACGCAATCTGCGAGTCCGGGTCACGTATACCGCGCAGCCAGACATAACCAATCAGCGCGTAAACCACGCCGGATAAGCCGCCAAACCACGGGCCGGTAAGCTGGTGCTGCACAAAACCGCTCAATAAAGCGCTAATGAGGGTAATGACCACCAGTTTTCCGGTGCCCAGACGTTTTTCAACCACGCCGCCAAGATACCACCACCAGAAAAGGTTGAAGATGATATGCACCAGCGAAAAGTGCATTACCGCATGGGTGAAGTAGCGCCAGATTTCAAACCGCACGCTTGCGTCCCACGGCCAGGCAAGCCACATCATCACCGTTTGATCACCGATGACGCTCATCATCACAAACACCACGATGCACAGCGCCGACATCAACAGCGTTAATGGCCCGCCACGCTCACGCAGCGCCGCCCGCAACGGAAAGCGGCGATAGTGCAAGCCGCTATCGATTTGCCCGGATTGCCAGCTCGCCGCCAGATAACGCGGGTCGCCGGGGTTTTCCATAAAACGCGCCAGTTCGCTGCGTACGCGCTCCGCCTGGCTTTCATCTGCCAGCCAGACATCGCTTTGCTGATGGTGTTGAAGGGTGAGGATCACACCCTGGGTCTGCATATAATCAACAAACGCCTGGGCGACGCGAGGGTTGGAAAAAGAGGTAATCATCAACATGGCAGGCGTCGTTTAGTCCCTACAAAAAAAGACAGTATACCGAAGACGAGCGCAATGCCTACAGCGCGCCGTGCATCACTTCTGATGGAAAGTGGCGATGCCAGGCGTCGAAACCGCCGTCCACGCTGTAGACCTGATCGTAGCCCTGCTGCAATAAATATTGCGCAGCGCCTTTGCTGCTGTTGCCGTGATAGCACATCACCATCACCGGCGTTTCGAAGTCGTTATCACGCATAAACGCGCCCAGCGTGTCGTTGGTGAGATGAAACGCGCCTGGTGTATGCCCCATTGCAAAGCTCTGCGGATCGCGAATATCCACCAGTACAGCCTGCTGCTGGTGCAATTTTTGGTGGGCTTCTTCTACGTTAATACACTCAAAGTGATCCATGACGTTCTCTTAATTGACACAGTAAATGGCTATCCTGCCGTCAAGTGTACGTCGTGACAGCGGGTTAGCGCCATTATGTTATGCATATCACTCTAAATTGTTTTTTTGATGTTACCAAAAGCGCGTTCCTTTGCTATTATGAGCGATATCGAACATTTTTGAGCTATAACGAAAGTGCATGAGGACAGCATGGAAACCAAAGATCTGATTGTGATAGGCGGGGGCATTAACGGTGCCGGTATCGCGGTTGACGCCGCAGGGCGTGGTTTATCCGTGCTGATGCTGGAAGCACAGGATCTCGCCTGCGCGACATCCAGCAACAGCTCCAAATTGATTCACGGCGGCCTGCGCTACCTTGAACACTACGAATTCCGCCTGGTGAGCGAAGCGCTGGCCGAACGCGAAGTGCTGCTGAAAATGGCACCACACATCGCTTTCCCGATGCGTTTTCGTCTGCCACACCGCCCGCACCTGCGTCCGGCGTGGATGATCCGCATTGGTCTGTTTATGTACGATCACCTGGGTAAACGCACCAGTTTGCCTGCATCCCGCGGTTTGCGTTTTGGCGCAGAATCGGTGCTGAAACCGGAAATCGTGCGCGGTTTCGAATATTCTGACTGCTGGGTGGACGATGCGCGTCTGGTACTGGCCAATGCGCAGATGGTGGAACAAAAAGGCGGTAAAGTGATGACCCGCACCCGCGCCACCAGCGCACGCCGCGAAAACGGCATGTGGATTGTTGAAGCGGAAGATATCGACACCGGAGAAAAATTCAGCTGGCAGGCGCGCGGTCTGGTTAACGCCACCGGCCCGTGGGTGAAAGAATTCTTCGATGACGGCATGCATCTGCCATCCCCGTACGGCATCCGCCTGATCAAAGGCAGCCATATTGTGGTGCCGCGCGCACACGCGCAAAAACAGGCGTATATCCTGCAAAACGAAGATAAGCGTATTGTCTTTGTGATTCCGTGGATGGATGAGTTTTCGATTATCGGTACCACGGATGTGGAATATAAAGGCGATCCGAAGCACGTTGAGATCGATGAAAACGAGATTAACTACCTGCTGAAAGTCTATAACGGTCACTTCAAGAAACAGCTGAGCCGCGAGGACATTGTCTGGACTTACTCTGGCGTGCGCCCGCTGTGCGATGACGAATCCGATTCACCGCAGGCCATCACCCGTGACTATACGCTGGATATTCACGACGAAAACGGCAAAGCGCCGCTGTTGTCAGTGTTTGGCGGCAAATTGACCACTTACCGCAAGCTGGCCGAACACGCGCTGGAAAAACTGACGCCGTACTACAAAGGCATTGGCCCGGCATGGACGAAAAGCTGCGTATTACCAGGCGGGGATATTGCTGGCGACCGCGATGATTACGCCGCCAAATTGCGCCGCCGTTATCCGTTTATCAGCGAATCGCTGGCGCGCCATTATGCCCGTACTTACGGCAGCAACAGCGAGTTGATACTGGCGAATGCCACCAGCCTTGAAGAGCTAGGCGAGCATTTCGGTCACGAGTTGTATGAAGCCGAACTGCGTTACCTGGTCGAACACGAATGGGTAAGACGCCTGGACGACGCTATCTGGCGTCGCACCAAACTCGGCATGTGGCTGAATGCGGAAGAGCAGTCGCGCGTAGCGCAATGGTTAACGCGTCATCATAAAGCGGAACTGTCGCTGGCGTCGTAACAGAATCAGTCTCTCCCCTATGGGAGAGTGGCATTGCAAGAGAAGGAACCTCTCCCAACCGGGAGAGGTTTTTTTATTACAGCCGAACCGGTTTGATATTCCAGATATTCTCAGCATATTCCTGAATAGTGCGATCCGATGAAAAGTACCCCATATTGGCGATGTTACGCATCGCTTTATTGGTCCACTCTTCCGGGTGGCGATAGAGCTCATCCACTTTTTCCTGGCAGTCGATATAGCTACGGAAATCCGCCAGTACCTGATAATGGTCGCCAAAGTTGATCAATGAATCGACGAGATCGCGGTAGCGCCCGGGTTCCTGCGGGCTGAACACGCCAGTGGCGATTTGCGTCAGCACCTGATGCAACTCTTCATCTTTCTCGTAGTATTCACGTGGCTTATAGCCTTTACGCCGCAGCGCTTCCACTTCATCCGCCGTGTTACCGAAGATAAAGATATTCTCTTCGCCGACGTGTTCCTGCATCTCAACATTCGCGCCATCCAGCGTGCCAATCGTCAGCGCGCCGTTGAGGGCAAACTTCATATTACTGGTGCCGGACGCTTCCGTGCCCGCCAGTGAAATCTGCTCGGAAAGATCCGCCGCCGGAATAATGACCTGCGCGAGACTGACGCTGTAATTGGGGATAAAGACCACTTTCAGTTTGTCACCAATCTGCGGATCGTTGTTGATCACCTGCGCGACATCATTGATCAAGTGGATGATATGTTTTGCCATGTAGTAAGCAGACGCGGCCTTACCGGCGAAGATATTGACGCGCGGCACCCATTGCGCCGTGGGATCGGCCTTGATGCGGTTATAACGCACGATAACGTGCAACACATTCATCAACTGGCGCTTATATTCATGAATGCGTTTGATCTGCACATCGAAGAGCGCTTTCGGGTTCACCACCACGTTCAGTTGCTGGGCGATAACGATCGCCAGCCGCTTTTTATTCTCCAGCTTCGCCTGGCGCACCGCCTGGTTCACCGTCGGGTAATCAATATGCTGCTCCAGCTCGCTCAACTGGCTGAGATCGGTACGCCATGTGCGACCAATATTTTCATCCAGCACATGCGAAAGCGACGGGTTCGCCAGCGCCAGCCAGCGCCGTGGCGTCACGCCGTTAGTGACGTTGAGAAAACGCATCGGGAAGATTTCTGCGAAATCGGCAAACAGCGACTGCACCATTAAATTGGAGTGCAGCTCGGAAACGCCATTCACTTTATGGCTCACCACCACCGCCAGCCAGGCCATACGTACGCGGCGTCCGCTGGCTTCGTCAATAATCGACGTGCGGCTCAACAAATCGGTGTTATTCGGGTGCTGCTCCTGCAAGGTCTTGAGGAAATAGTCATTAATCTCAAAGATGATTTGCAAATGGCGCGGCAAAATTTTACCCAGCATATCTACCGGCCAGGTCTCCAGCGCCTCACTCATTAACGTGTGGTTGGTGTAAGAGAAGACCTGACAAGTCACCTCAAAGGCGTCATCCCAGTCGAATTTATGCTCGTCTATAAGTAAACGCATTAACTCAGGAATAGACAGCACCGGGTGGGTGTCATTGAGGTGAATGGCGATTTTATCTGCCAGGTTGCTAAAAGTCTGGTGCAACTGATAGTGGCGGCTGAGGATATCCTGCACCGTCGCGGAGACCAGGAAGTACTCCTGACGCAGACGCAACTCGCGCCCGGAGTAGGTGGAATCATCCGGGTAGAGCACACGGGAGACGTTTTCCGAGTGGTTTTTATCTTCCACGGCGGCAAAGTAGTCGCCCTGGTTGAATTTGCCGAGGTTGATTTCGCTACTCGCCTGCGCATTCCACAAACGCAGCGTGTTAGTCGCATCGGTATCGTAGCCGGGGATAATCTGATCATAGGCAACCGCGAGGATCTCTTCGGTTTCAACCCAGCGGCTCTTTCTGCCTTCCTGCTGAATGCGCCCGCCAAACCGCACTTTGTAGCGCGTGTTGTGGCGTTTAAACTCCCACGGGTTGCCGTACTCCAGCCAGTAATCCGGCGACTCTTTCTGCCGCCCGTCGACGATGTTCTGTTTGAACATCCCGTAGTCGTAACGAATGCCATAACCGCGACCGGGCAATCCCAGCGTCGCCAGCGAATCCAGGAAGCAGGCCGCCAGTCGACCCAGCCCGCCGTTGCCAAGACCGGGGTCGTTCTCTTCATCAATCAGCTCTTCAAGGTCGAACCCCATTTCATCCAGCGCGTTTTTCACATCGTCATAGATACCGAGTGAGAGCAAGGCGTTAGAAAGGGTGCGACCAATCAGAAACTCCATCGATAAGTAGTAAACCTGGCGCACTTCCTGAGAGAGCTGCGCACGGGTGGAACGCAGCCAGCGCTCCACCAGCCGATCGCGCACGGCAAACAGCGTGGCGTTCAGCCATTCGTGGCGATTGGCGACAGCCGGATCTTTACCGATGGTGAACATCAGTTTGTAGGCAATCGAATGTTTTAACGCCTCAATACTTAACGTAGGTGAAGCATAAGTAAAAGGTGCATTCATATAATGATTCCTGGAAAACTATTTCAACCGAAGGTAAAGATCGCGGTATGACTGCGCGGCGACCTGCCAGCTAAAATCCATCGCCATCGCCTGACGCTGTACAAAACGCCAAAGTGATGGACGGGACCACAACACGAAAGCACGCCTGATGGCTCTAAGCAGCGACCAGGCATTACTGTCTTCAAAGACAAAACCGCTGGCGACACCATCCGCCAGGTTTTCCAGCGAACTGTCGGAAACCGTATCCGCCAGCCCGCCCGTGCGGCGCACTAATGGCAGCGTGCCGTACTTCAGGCCATACAATTGCGTCAGGCCGCAGGGTTCAAAGCGGCTTGGCACCAGAATGACATCCGCCCCGCCCATAATGCGGTGCGAGAACGCTTCATGGTAACCAATCTGCACCCCTACCTGCCCGGAGTGTTCAGCGGCGGCGGCGAGGAACCCTTCCTGCAACACCGGATCGCCCGCGCCGAGCAGCGCCAGTTGCCCGCCCTGTTCCAGAAGCCCAGGCAAGGCTTCGAGCACCAGATCCAGCCCTTTCTGGCTGGTAAGGCGGCTCACCACCGCAAACAACGGGACTTTGTCGTTCACTTTCAGCCCCATCGCTACTTGCAACTGGCGTTTGTTTTCCGCTTTTTCTTCCAGCGTATCGCGCGTGTAGCGCGCACCGAGCAACAAATCGGTGGCCGGATCCCAAATCTTTTCATCCACGCCGTTCAGGATGCCACTCAAACGCCCTTCTTGCTGGCGCTGGCGCAACAGCCCTTCCATACCATAGGCGAACTGCGGTTCGGTGATCTCGCGCGCGTACGTCGGGCTGACGGCGGTAATATGATCCGCGTAATACAACCCCGCCTTGAGAAACGAAATCTGTCCGTTGAACTCCAGCCCATGCATATTAAAGAACGACAATGGCAGTTCGATGTCATTCATATGCTGTGCATAAAACATGCCCTGATAGGCAAGGTTATGCACCGTAAACACCGACTTGGCCGGATGCCCCTTCGCCGCGAGGTAAGCCGGTGCCAACCCTGCATGCCAGTCGTGCGCGTGCACCACATCCGGGCGCCAGAATGGATCAAGTCCGCTGGCCATTTCACTGCCGACCCAACCGAGTAACGCAAAACGCAGCACGTTGTCGGTATAGGCGAACAAATTCGTGTCGTGATAGGGACTTCCGGGCCGATCATACAGATGCGGCGCATCGATCATGTAAATCCCCACCCCGTTGAAGTGACCGAATAACAGCGAAATATGGCCGGCAAATGTCTCACGCCGGGACACCACTTTCGCATCGCTCACACCGCGACGAATATCAGGGAACGCAGGCAACAGAACGCGAGTATCAACACCACCGGCAATTTGTGCCGCAGGCAACGCGCCAATCACGTCTGCCAGACCCCCGGTCTTCAGCAACGGAAACATCTCAGAACATACATGTAAAACCTGCATTATCGCTCCTGTTCAAAACCCGTTGGCCTTGATGCCAGAAATGGGGAAACAGCGCGCGGACCCCTTCCGCGCAAGGTTATAATCAGATGCTTTCAGCTTTTAATTTGCGCAGCATTTCACGTGTGACCAACACAATGCCTTCTTCGGAACGGTAAAAGCGACGCGCATCTTCTTCCGCATTTTCACCAATCACCGTTCCTTCCGGTATCACGCAGCCTCTGTCGATAATGCAGCGATGGAGGCGACAGGAGCGCCCCACCCACACTTCCGGCAGCAAGACCGAAGAGCCGATATTGCAGAATGAGTTGACGCGCACGCGGTAGAACAACACCGACTGCACAACAACCGATCCTGAAATAACGCAACCGCCGGATACCAGCGAGTTCAACGTCATGCCGTGGCTGCCCGACCTGTCCTGGACGAATTTCGCCGGGGGTAAAGATTGATTATAGGTACGGATAGGCCAATTTTGATCGTACATGTCCAGTTCCGGCATCACCGAGGCTAAATCAAGGTTCGTTTTCCAGTAGGCTTCGAGCGTACCGACATCCCGCCAGTATGGGCTGGCATCAGGATCAGACTGCACGCAGGACAACGGGAACGGATGTGCATACGCCATGCCTGACTTCACTATCTGCGGAATGATGTCCTTGCCAAAATCATGGCTGGAATTTTCATTCTCATCGTCCTGCTCCAGCAGGTCATACAGATACTCCGCATCAAAAATATAGATCCCCATGCTGGCCAGCGCCTTGCTGTCGTCCCCTGGCATGCTGGGCGGCGACGCGGGTTTCTCCACGAAGTCGATTATTTTGTCGTTCTCATCCACGGCTATTACGCCAAAAGCGGTGGCCTCATGTACGGGCACCGGCAGGCAGGCAACGGTACAGCGCGCCTCTTTTTCGACATGATCAATCAACATGCGCGAGTAGTCCTGCTTGTAGATGTGATCGCCCGCCAGAATGACGATGTACTCCGCGCGATAACGACGAATGATGTCGAGATTCTGCGTGATAGCATCCGCCGTGCCGCGATACCAGTTTTCCCCGTGTACGCGCTGTTGAGCGGGCAACAGATCGACAAACTCATTCATTTCGTTATTAAAAAACGACCAGCCGCGCTGAATATGTTGAATCAGCGTATGCGACTGGTATTGCGTAATGACACCAATTCGCCTAATGCCGGAGTTGATGCAGTTGGAAAGCGCAAAGTCGATGATGCGGAACTTGCCACCGAAGTGCACCGCGGGTTTGGCGCGTTTTTTGGTTAAATCTTTCAGACGCGTTCCCCGGCCGCCCGCCAGGATCAGGGCAACAGATTTTAGTGGCAACTGGCGCGCCAGCATTGTTGGGTCGTTCTTATCTAATCTCACCATGACTGACTCCTTTTTTATGACCGCTGAAATACGCACACTCCATGCGCGGGCCCGTGCCAGACAGAGACGATGACCGGATTGTCCTCTCCGGCAAAAGGCGGAATGGCGCACCATTCACCTGCGGGTAAAGCCATTTCTGCAACTTCTGCGGTGGCATTGAGGGTGATTAACACGCTGTCTGATAACAGGATCTGTAAGCGGTGCACCCCGTTTTGCCACGCCTGCGGCGTGAGCTGTTGCCCTTCGTCATTTAACCAGGCGACGTTGCCGTCACCCACTTCCCACCACGCGTCACGCGTGAGCGCAGGAATACGCTGGCGCAAATGGATAAGCGCGGCGGTAAAAGTCACAAGCCCGCTATCCACCTGGCTCCAGTCAAGCCAGGTTAATGCGTTATCCTGGCAATAAGCATTGTTATTGCCGTGCTGGCTATGCCCCATTTCGTCGCCAGCCAGCAGCATTGGCGTGCCTTGCGAAAGCAGTAACGTGGTTAAGAGCGCGTGCATGCTCGCACGCCGTCTTTCAACCACATCAAGGCTGCCGCCTAATCCTTCTGTTCCGTGATTGAAACTGTGATTACTGTTGGTACCGTCGCGGTTGTCTTCGCCATTGGCTTCGTTATGTTTATGGTCAAAAGAGACACAATCCCGCAGCGTAAAACCGTCATGCGCGGTGATCAGATTGACAGAGGCCGATGGCAGGCGGCCATCACGTTTGAACACATCGCTGGACGCGGCAAAGCGCCCGGCGAACTCCCCCAATGAGAGGGATTGTTCGAGCCAGAAACGGCGCGTCGCATCGCGGAAATGGTCGTTCCACTCAGCAAAAGGCGGCGGATAGTTCCCCACCTGATAACCACCGGGGCCGATATCCCACGGCTCGGCAATCAGCTTCAGAGAGCGCAGGAGCGGATCGTTTTTAATGGCGTTAAACAGCGGTGCCTGCTGGCTGAATTCCGGCGTGCGCCCCATCACCGAGGCCAGGTCAAAGCGAAAACCATCCACATGAAAGGTCTCCACCCAGTAACGCAGGCAGGCGTGCGCGTAATCCACCACATCGGCGTTATTCAAATTGAGCGTGTTACCGCAGCCGGTCCAGTTGTGGTAGTCGCCATCTTCGCGAATCCAGTAATAACTTCGGTTGTCGATGCCGCGCAGGGAGAAGGTCGGCCCGTCGAGGTCGCTTTCAGCGCTATGGTTGAGGACGATATCGAGGATCACTTCGATCCCTGCCCGATGCAGCGCTTTTACCGCATCGCGAAACTCAGTCATCGCCTGCGCCGGATTACTGGCGTAGCGGGGTTCCAGCGCAAACAGCGCCAGCGGGTTGTAGCCCCAGTAATTAGACAGCCCCAGCCGCTGCAGGCGCGGCTCGCTGGCGAAATGCGCCACCGGCAATAACTCCAGCGCGGTGATCCCCAGTTGTTTAAACCAGTTGATCATCACCGGGTGGCCCAGCGCCTTGTAGGTGCCGCGTATTTCCTGCGGGATCTCCGGGTGCAGCCACGTCAGCCCTTTGACATGCGCTTCGTAAATTACCGTGTTACCCCAGGGGATGCGCGGCGGCGCGTCCTCTTCCCAGTCGTAGTTTTCATGCACCACAACGCTGCGTAAGCCGAGCACGGCGTTATCGTGGGGATCCGGCGCGTCATAACCGCCGTGAAACAGCGGGTTGTCGAGCGTTTCGCCTTCAACACGCCGCGCACACGGATCGAGCAGTAATTTGGCCGGGTTAAAACGGTGCCCACGAGCGGGTTCCCACGGGCCATGAACACGGTAGCCGTAATGCAAGCCCGGCTTCGCGCCCGGCAGAAAACCGTGCCAGATATCGCCGGTGCGACCGGGTAAGTCGACGCGCTGTTCATTGCCTTCGTCATCGAACAGGCACAGCTCCACGCGCTCAGCATGGGCGGAAAACAGCGTAAAGTTCACACCGTCTCTCTGCACATGTGCGCCGTGAGGCGTCGCTTTTCCGGTCGTCAGCTTGCTCATTCGCCCTCCCGCACCAGCCAGATAGTCGCCAGCGGCGGTATGGTCAGCAGCAGGGAGTGCTCACGCCCGCGATTGGCGATCGCGTCGCTGTGCACCACGCCGCCATTGCCGGTATTGCTGCCGTGGTAATGCATTGAGTCGCTGTTTAACTCTTCGCGCCAGCGCCCCGGTTGGTTAATGCCGATGCGGTAATCCGGGCGCGGCACGGGGGTAAAGTTACTGACAACGAGGATTTCATTGCCCTGTTTATCACGGCGGACAAAGGCAAATACCGAAGCTTCATGATCATCCACCACCAGCCATTCAAAACCGTACGGGTCGAAGTCCAGCTCGTGCAGCGCTTTATGATGGCGGTAAACCTGGTTCAAATCGCGCACCAGCCGCTGCACGCCGTGATGCCAGTTATCACCGCCCTCCAGCAAGTGCCAGTCGAGGCTGCCGTCGTGGTTCCATTCGCGGCCCTGTGCGAATTCGTTGCCCATAAACAGCAGTTTTTTACCGGGGAACGCCCACATCCAGGCGTAATAGGCGCGCAGGTTGGCGAATTTTTGCCAGGCATCGCCTGGCATGCGGTCAAGAATCGATTTCTTACCATGCACCACTTCGTCATGGGAAAGCGGCAGAATAAAGTTTTCGGTGTAGTTATAGAGAATACCGAAGGTCATCTTGTCGTGATGATATTTGCGGAACACCGGATCAAGCTTCATGTAATCCAGCGTGTCGTGCATCCAGCCGAGGTTCCATTTGTACCAGAAGCCCAACCCGCCTTGCGATGGCGGGCGCGACACGCCAGCGAAATCGGTAGACTCTTCCGCCATGCTCACGGCACCAGGCGCTTGCTCACCGAGGATGCGGTTGGTATTGCGCAAAAACTCGATGGCTTCGAGGTTCTCGCGCCCCCCGTATTCATTGGGGATCCATTCCCCCTCTTTACGGCTGTAGTCGCGATAGATCATCGACGCCACCGCATCCACGCGCAGAGCGTCAATGCCGAAGCGCTCAATCCAGTACAGCGCGTTACCGACCAGATAGTTGCTCACTTCCCGGCGACCATAGTTATAAATCAGCGTGTTCCAGTCCTGGTGATAGCCTTCACGCGGATCGCTGTGCTCGTAGAGTTTGGTGCCATCGAAATCCGCCAGACCAAAATCATCGGACGGGAAATGGCCCGGCACCCAATCGAGGATCACCCCTAAACCGGCGGCATGCGCGGTATGAATAAAGTGCAGGAAATCATCGCGCGTACCAAAACGGCGGGTCGGCGCGTACAAACCGGTAGGTTGATACCCCCAACTGCCATCGAACGGGTGCTCATTCACGGGCATCAACTCAAGATGGGTGAAGCCCATCCATTTCGCGTAAGGCACGAGCTGATCCGCCAGCTCGCGATAGCTGAGCCAAAAATTGTTGTCGGTATGGCGACGCCAGGAGCCCAGATGAACTTCATAGATACTGATTGGCGCATCGAATTCATTGGCGCGTTTGCGCTCTTCGCTCTGCGTTTTCTTGCCCGGCAAGCCGCAAATCAGCGACGCGCTGTCGGGCCGCATCTGCGCCTCAAACGCGTAAGGATCAGCTTTGATACGCAGCTTACCGTGCGCATCAATCATCTCGAATTTATAGAGCTGCCCATTGAGCGCACCGGGAATGAAAAGCTCCCAGATACCGCTTTCCCGACGCAGGCGCATCGGGTGGCGGCGGCCATCCCAGTAGTTAAATTGCCCCACTACCGAGACGCGCTGCGCATTCGGCGCCCAGACGGAGAAACGCGTTCCCACCACGCCATCGACCGTATCAGCGTGTGCACCCAGCGTTTCGTAAGGCCGCATATGCGTGCCTTCGCTCAGCAGCCAGGCATCCATATCCTGGATTAACGGGCCAAAACGGTAGGGATCGTCAATCAGGTTTTGTTGGCCGTGCCAGATAACGGCGAACTGATAATAGAAAGGGTTTTTACGGCGTTGCATCACGCCGCTGAAGAAGCCCCTGGAATCCAGGCACTCCAGTTTTCCCACTTTGCGCCCGGTTTTCGGCTCGATAACCCACACTTCGGTGGCATCAGGCAGCAGCGCACGTACTTCCAGACCCGCTTCGGTCTGGTGCATCCCCAGCACCGAAAAAGGATCAGCAAAATGACCCGCAATAAGCGCGTTAATGACGTCTTTATCAACACGAACGGACATGGTTCTCATCCTGTTGTTGTGGCATCGCACCTTCCACCGTAGTAAGTCCGGTTGCGACACTTTTTTGACCTGAACGGCGCAGCACCAAATGTGCATCCTCTCTGCTCCGTCCCATCTTCAGGCAAGATGTTCCGACACCTTGTCTAAAGCATAGCCAACACTTTTCAACACTTGAGAAAATAAACACATCTGTGCTTCTTTCTGGCAAAAAAGCACAAAAAAAGGGCGCCGTAGCGCCCCTTGTGGTGGTGAACTCTGTTACGCCAGTTGGCGCAACATGCGACGCAGCGGTTCGGCCGCACCCCATAACAACTGGTCACCTACGGTGAAGGCCGAGAGGAACTCCGGTCCCATGTTCAATTTACGTAGACGACCAACCGGCGTGGTCAGCGTGCCGGTGACGGCGGCTGGTGTCAGTTCGCGCATGCTGATCTCGCGATCGTTTGGCACCACTTTCGCCCACGGGTTATGCGCCGCCAGCAGCTCTTCGACGGTCGGAATCGACACATCTTTTTTCAGCTTGATGGTGAACGCCTGGCTGTGGCAGCGCAGCGCGCCGATACGCACGCAGAGGCCATCAACCGGAATGACATTGCCGGTGTTAAGAATTTTGTTGGTTTCAGCCTGACCTTTCCACTCTTCGCGGCTTTGCCCGTTATCAAGCTGTTTGTCGATCCACGGGATCAGGCTGCCCGCCAGCGGTACGCCAAAGTTATCGACCGACAACTCGCCGCTGCGTGTCAGCGCGGTCACTTTACGTTCGATATCCAGAATCGCCGACGCCGGATCGGCAAGCTCAGCGGCAACATGGCTGTGCAACTGGCCCATTTGCGTCAGCAGTTCACGCATATGGCGCGCGCCGCCGCCGGATGCGGCCTGGTAAGTGGCAACGGAAACCCACTCCACCAGATCGTTGGCAAACAGCCCGCCGAGCGACATCAGCATCAGGCTGACGGTGCAGTTACCGCCGACGAAGGTTTTCACGCCGTTGTTCAGACCGTCGTTGATCACCGCCTGGTTAACCGGGTCGAGGATAATGATGGCGTCATCTTTCATGCGTAAAGAGGAAGCCGCGTCGATCCAGTAACCCTGCCAGCCGCTTTCACGAAGCTTTGGATAGATTTCGTTGGTATAATCGCCGCCCTGGCAGGTGACAATGATGTCGAGTGCCTTCAGCGCTTCCAGATTGAATGCGTCCTGAAGCGTGCCTGCTGTACTTCCGCCAAACGCGGGTGCAGCCTGCCCAAACTGGGAAGTGGAAAAGAAGACAGGGCGAATGGCGTCGAAATCGCGCTCTTCAATCATGCGCTGCATGAGAACGGAGCCGACCATTCCGCGCCAACCGATAAAACCAACATTTTTCATAGCGAAGTTCCTGCGAAGGTGTGTGCTGTGTATACGAACCAGTATCCCACTGGGAATAGCCACATTACAAAATGCAGCCAAAGTCGCAAGTGAAATTAATCAATGATCGCGAACGTATCAGAAATGCAGCTAATTACTGTAATTTTGCTGCCTGCGTCAGGGATAAGAGTGAATGACTGATATCATCTCCGCCACCGTGTTGTTGATCCTGATTATGGATCCCCTGGGCAATCTGCCCATCTTTATGTCGGTACTGAAACATACTGAGCCGAAGCGCCGACGGGCGATCATGATCCGCGAGCTGCTGATTGCGCTGCTGGTGATGTTTATCTTCCTCTTCGCCGGGGAGAAAATCCTCGCGCTGCTCAATTTACGCGCGGAGACGGTTTCTATCTCCGGCGGCATCATTCTGTTCCTGATTGCCATTAAGATGATTTTTCCCAGCGAATCCGGCAGCAGTTCTGGCCTGCCCGCTGGCGAAGAGCCGTTTATTGTTCCTCTGGCAATTCCGCTGGTGGCAGGTCCAACACTGCTGGCAACGTTAATGCTGCTTTCCCATCAATATCCGAATCAAATGAGTCATCTGGTGATTGCGCTGCTGATTGCCTGGGGCGGCACCGTGGCTATCTTGTTGCAATCGTCGCTGTTTTTGCGCCTGCTCGGCGAGAAAGGGGTTAACGCGCTGGAAAGGCTGATGGGGCTGATTCTGGTGATGCTCGCCACCCAGATGTTCCTGGATGGGATTCGGGTGTGGATGAAGGGGTAAAACGAACCCTCTCCCGCCGGGAGAGGGTGTGCAAACTTAGCTCAACAGTGAAAAGGCGATCATCCCGATAATCGCACCGGTGGTGCCAAGGATGGTTTCCATCATGGTCCAGGTTTTCAGCGTTTGCGCTTCGGTTGCGCCGGTGAAGCGGCCATACAGCCAGAAACCGGCGTCGTTGACATGACTTACCACAATCGAACCGCCCGCGATGCAGATAGAGAGTGCCGCCATCTGCGCGCCGTTGAAATGCAGCTGTTCAATAACTGGCATTACCAGGCCAACAGCCGTCAGGCAGGCAACCGTGGCGGAACCCTGAATAATGCGCACCGCAGCGGCCAGCACAAAACAGGTAATCGCAATTGGCAAGCCCATGCCGGTCAGCGCTTCGCCCAGTGCCGGGCCAACGCCGGAATCCACCAGCACTTGCTTGAACACACCGCCCGCACCAATCACCAGCAAGATAATGCCCGCCGGTTGCAGCGCGTGACCGCAGATTTCCATAACGCGATCTTTCGGCATCCCCTGACGCATCGCCAGGCCATAAATCGCCACCAGGCACGCAACAAGGATCGCGGTGAACGGATGACCGATAAACTCCAGCCAGTCGTACAAATTGCTGCCTTCGGTGACGAAACGCGCGGCGATGGTTTTCATCCCCACCAGCACCAGCGGGAGCAAAATCAGCGACAGGCTGAAACCGAACGAGGGCATTTTGCCTTCGCCCAGATGCGGCTCGCTAATATCATCAGGAATGTGCAGCTCCACATGGCGGCTGATAAAGTTGCCCCACAGCGGACCGGCAATCAACATGCCCGGAATCGCCGCGCACAGGCCAATCAGGATCATCCAGCCGAAATCAGCGTGCATCTGCGATGCCAGCAGCATTGGCGCAGGCCCTGGCAGCAGAAACGCTGCGGCTGCCGCAACGCCGGCGAACAGCGGAATCACCAGTTTCACCAGGTTGGTGCCGGTATGACGCGCCATGGAAAACGCCACGCTAATCAGCAGAACAATCGCTACTTCAAAGAACAGCGGCAGCGCACAAATCAACCCCGCCAGACCAATCGCGTAATGGGCGCGGTTGTGGCCGAAAGAGTGGAGCATTTTGACGGCGATTTGGTCCACCGCGCCGGTCTCGTGAAGGATTTTGCCGAACATCGCGCCGAGCGCGACCACAATCGCCAGAAAGCCGAGCGTGCCGCCCATCCCTTTTTCCATGGTCTGCGCGATTTTTATCAGCGGCATCCCGGAAAAAAGCCCTGCACCAATGGAAACCACCATCAAAGCAACGAAAGCGTGCATACGTGCTTTCATCACTAAAAACAGCAGCAGCAAAACCGAGCCTACTGCTGTTAAAACAAGCGTTAATGTACTCACTTAGCACTGCCTTTATTAATGACTTCAATGGTGCTGGCAACAACACCATCCAGCGGCTGGTCAATATCCACAACCAGAACATCCGGCTCATCCGCACCCGGTTCTTGCAGCGCTTCAAACTGCGTTACCAACATTTGCGTTTTGAAGAAGTGCCCTTTACGCGCTTTCAGACGGCCTTCAATCACCTCGAAATCGCCTTTCAGGTAGATGAAAGAGAGGTTTGGGTTACCGTCGCGCAGCTGGTCGCGATAGTGTTTTTTCAGCGCCGAGCAAACAATCAGCGACACTTTGTTGGTGCGCTGCATGGCGAAAGCGGCGTCGTTCAGCGCCTGCAGCCACGGTTTGCGGTCATCGTCGTTCAGCGGTTCACCGGACGCCATTTTGGTGATGTTGCTGCGCGGATGGAGGAAATCGCCGTCGAGAAACGCGGCATGTAACTGATGCGCCACTTCGCTGGCGACAGCGGATTTGCCGCTGCCTGAAACGCCCATCAGAACATAAACGTGGTGATCAAGGTTAGTCGTGCTCAAGGGTAGCCCCCACAGGTGCAAGAGTGAATTGTTACGGGTAACTGTTATCGGTAACATTGTCCTGCTGGGGTAATGGAGAAGCAATATCCATTCGTGCCAGAGATAAATAAGTGTGAGCTAGTTCAAATTTGTCAGACTAAATAGATCCGCCCGGTGACAAAGTGAAACCTAAATCTAACATTTTCGGCGTAACTGACTCACCACGAATGCGCGCCAGTAAGCGTTCAGCGCCAATACGCCCCATGCGTTCACGCGGCGTGAGCACGCTTGCCAGACGCGGCTCCATTACCTGGCCAATGTCGTGACCGTGGAACCCGGCGATTGCCATATCCTGCGGAATTTTCAGCCCCAGACGCTGGCACTCAAACGCCGCGCCTACGGCAAGGTCGTCGTTAGTACAAAAAATTCCGTCAAGCTGAGGGTACTCGCGGCGCGCCTGGCGCATCAGCTCAATGCCTGCGGTGTAAGAGGAAGATTGCTCCACCATTACACTGTACGGCGTTAAACCCGCATCCAGCATCGCCTGCTCGTAACCCTTCTGTTTGATGATAGTACGTTCGTCCAGGCGCGCGCCGAGATAAGCGACCCGACGGTGGCCGCGCTCAATGATGGCTGACGTTATCTGCCGTGCCGCTTCGAAGTTATCAAAGCCAACGGCGATATCGAGGCACGGCGAGCGGCTGTCCATTAGCTCCACCACCGGAATACCAGCAACTTCAATCATTTTCAGCGTGCGCGGGGTATGGGTACGTTCGGTAAGGACCAGGCCGTCAATGTTCCACGAAAGCATCGATTCCAGGCGCTCTTCTTCCATCTCAGCTTTGTAGCCATAGTGCGCCAGCATGGTTTGATACCCGTGCGCGTCGGTAACGCTTTCAATGCCGCGTAAAACTTCAGCAAAAACCTGGTTGGTCAAAGAGGGGAGCAACACGCCAATTGCCCGGCTGGTGGCGTTGGAGAGAATATCGGGAGCCCGATTCGGAATATAACCCAGTTCATCAAGTGCAGCCGCGATTTTGCCACGTAACGCGACGGAAACTTGTTCCGGGTTACGTAAAAATCGGCTAACGGTCATTTTGGTCACGCCAACGCGATCGGCCACATCCTGAAGTACGGGTCTTTTCTTTTTCATCGTCCTGACATTTTATTCTGAGTGAGAGATTTCCTCAGTTTATCACGGACAACGCGCAACCTTCCGGCCAAAACCAGGAGGTTGCGTCATTTATTTAACCAACATCATACCGGCGGCAGATCGAACAGCAGGATTTCACTGTCGCTATCGGCATGCACCGAGATAGCCTGCTCATCCCAAATTGCCAGACCATCGCTGGTGGTGGCTTTGGTCCCGTTGATGGTGACTTCGCCTTTTACGACCTGGATCCACACGCGGCGTTCGGCGGCGATCTGGTGGACAGACTGCTCATCTTTCAACAGCGCCCAACGGTAAAGCTCCATATCCTGATGCACTTTCAGCGAACCATCACGCGCATCCGGCGACAGTACCAGTTGTTTGCCCTGCAACGCATCAAAGCGGCGCTGTTCATAGCGCGGCGTGATACCGTTAGTTTCTGGAATAATCCAGATTTGGTACAGGCGCAGACGGTCGGTTTTGCTCGGGTTGTATTCCGAGTGACGCACCCCAGTACCGGCGCTCATAATCTGGAACTCGCCCGCAGGAACCTGCTCTTTGTTGCCCATGCTGTCCTGGTGTTCAACCGCACCTTCCAGCACATACGTCAGGATTTCCATGTCTTTGTGCGGGTGAGTGCCAAAGCCCTGACCTGCATCGATAACGTCATCGTTAATCACCCGCAGTGCCGAGAAACCCATAAAATTTGGGTCGTAATAGTTGGCAAACGAGAAGGTGTGCCAGGAATCCAGCCAACCATGATTTGCATGGCCACGGTCATTTGCTTTGCGTAAGAAGATCATGTTTTTTACCCCCGTATGTTTTCGATGGAGTAAGTGTGGACGCAATTGACCAACGATCATAGAGGGTGAAAATTGACTCCTCTGTTCAAAAAAAGTGAACAAGTTATGAGGAGCCTTTTTCGGTTATTTCGCGAGGGTTATCGTGGCAGGAGAAGCCTGTTCAAAGGCGCGTTCCAGCAGTTCAAGGTTGGTGAGAACTTCAGATTCCTTGACGTAATTTGGCGCACCGTTTGAAAGCGTTTCGTATAGCGCATCGTAGACGCGTCCGTAGTCACCCGTTTCCGGAGCTACCTCTTCCCGCACCGTTTCACCTGCCGCATTCACATATTCCAGAATGCCTTTGCTGTCGTCAGCAGCAAAACCGGGCTCGCCCGGCATGATATTGGCTTTCAGGCTGGTTTCCTGCTGGTCGATACCGTATTTAATAAACGACCCTTTAGTGCCATGGACGATAAATTTCGGGTAATCAATCTTCACCAGATGGCTGGTTTTGACGATGGCTTTCAAATCGCCGTAAAACAGCTGGGCTTCGAAAGTATCGTCCGGGTTGGCTTTATTACGCAGGCTGCGGATGTCATACGCAGCGTGATCCGGGCGGCCAAACAGCGAAATGATTTGATCCATCGTATGCACGCCAAGGCCATAGAATGAGCCGTCCTGCGGCAAACCAGGCTTGGTTTCCGCAACCGGGCGGAAATAGTCAAAATGGCTTTCGATTTCCACGATGTTGCCGAGTTTGCCGCTTTCAATCGCCTTTTTCGTGGTGAGGAAGCAGGAGTCAAAACGGCGATTCTGGTACGGCGTTACCGTCAGGCCTTTACGTTTTGCCAGCTCGAACAGTGTTACCGCTTCCGCCATTGTTGGGGTGAACGGTTTTTCCACCAGCACATTTTTCCCTGCTTCCAGTGCGCGCTTCGCGTAGTCGAAATGGCTGTCGGCATGGGTACAGACGATCACCAGTTTTACCTGCGGATCATTAAAGATGTCGTCAATATCGCTGGTGAAATGAATATGTTGATACTGCGGATGCTGCTCTTCCGGCTTCGGATGGCGGCGAAAAATGTGCGCCACATGCCAGCTGTCTTTGCGGTGCAGAACATACGGGAGGTGATAACGGGTGGTGCTTTTACCAAAGCCAATAAAGGCGCAATGTAGAGTCATAATTCAGTCCTTATCAAGGTGACTCCTGTTACCTTAGCGCATCTGCAAAGGCGCTGTCCTTGCCCCTTTTCCCAAAAAGGCGGCAAACGGGAAGGCAAATCGCAGGCAAAAAAAAGCCAGCACGCGGCTGGCTAAGAAATACTGGAAGCAATGTGAGCAATGTCGTGCTTTCAGGATTACCGCAACGGTTTCCCTGAACGCATGGCAATAATAATCATTATCATTCGCACTTGTCCACTTTTTTTTGCAAAAAATGGCAGTTGACGCTTCGCCAGAAAGCCAGGAAGGTAATCATCTACCCCATCAACAGGAGAAGCAGGATGAGTGAGATAGTGGTACGCCATGCCGAAGCGCGCGATGCAGAATCTTTACGTCAGTTTTATGCGCAACCCGAGGTGTACCATAACCTGCTACAGCTACCTCATCCCCCTGCTGAATTGTGGGAAGATCGCCTGAAGCCGCAACCCGGTCGCCGCCAGTTGGTTGCGTGCATTGACGAGCAAGTCGCTGGAAACCTGACGTTAATGGTGGAACAAAACCCGCGCCGCAGCCATGTCGCGATATTCGGCATGGCGGTGTCATCCGCCTTCCAGAACCGTGGCGTCGCCAGCGCGCTGATGCGTGAGATGATTAACCTGTGCGATAACTGGCTGCGCATTGAACGCATTGAGCTAACGGTATTTGTCGATAACGCTCCAGCGCTGGCGGTGTATCGCAAGTTTGGTTTTGAAATCGAAGGCACCGCTAAGCGCTATGCGCTACGTAACGGCGAATTTGTTGATTCGTACTTTATGGCGCGTATGAAAGGCTAAAAATATCCTCTCCCCAACGGGGAGAGGATTTGTTCAGTATCCGGCGGTTAAATCATCCACCGAGCGCGGATCCGACGCGCCATACAGCGTACCGTCCGGCCCGACCATAATGCTCTGCGTACTGCCCATCGCTTCCTTCACTGTCACTTTTTGCCCTTTCTGCTCAAGCAGTTTTAACGTGTCCGGGCTAAAGCCTTTCTCGACGCGCAGTTCATCCGGCAGCCATTGATGATGAAAACGCGGCGCATTAGTAGCTTCGGCAACGTTCATACCAAAATCGATGCTATTCACCACCATTTGCAGCACCGTGGTAATAATTCGGCTGCCGCCGGGACTGCCGGTTACCAGCCAGGTTTTGCCATCTTTCAGCACAATGGTTGGCGACATTGAAGAGAGCGGACGTTTGCCCGGCCCAATCGCATTCGCATCGCCGCCTACCAGCCCGTAGACATTCGGCACGCCCGGTTTGGCAGAGAAATCATCCATTTCATTATTCAGCAGAATGCCGGTGTTGCCAGCAACAATGCCGGTGCCGAACACCGTATTCAGCGTATAAGTGACCGCAACCGCATTGCCGTCTTTATCCACCACTGAGTAGTGCGTGGTTTGGTTACTTTCGTAAGGTTCCAGCTTACCGGGGCGGATCTGGCTGGAGGGTCGCGCTTTGTTGACATCAATCTGCGCGGCAATCGATTTGGCGTACTCTTTGTTGGTTAACGCCTGCCACGGCACTTTGACAAAGTCCGGGTCGCCCAGATATTCCGAACGGTCGGCATAGGCGTATTTCTCCGCCTCGGTCATCACCTGCATCGCATCTGCGCTGCCGAAGCCATACTTCGCCAGATCGAAGTTTTCCAGGATATTGAGGATTTCCACGATATGAATCCCACCTGAAGAGGGCGGCGGCATGGAGTAAACCTCGTAACCGCGATAGCTGCCGCTTATCGGCGTGCGCTCTACGGCTTTGTAGTTGGCTAAATCCTCTTTGGTGATAAGCCCGCCGTTTTTGCTCATCTGCTGGGCAATTTGCTCAGCAATCACGCCTTTGTAGAAGGCATCCGGGCCTTTCTCCGCAATCATCTCCAGGCTTTTGCCGAGATTGCTTTGTACCAGCTTGTCGCCCTTTTTCAATGGTTCGCCATCTTTCCAGAAAATGGCTTTGCTGGTTTCGTGGTTGGGCAACACTTCGCTGCCATAGGTTTTCAAATCACCTGCCAGCGCATCGTTCACCACAAAGCCCTGTTTCGCCAGCTTGATGGCCGGTTGCACCACTTTGTTCAGCGGCAGTGTGCCGTACTTTTCCAGCGCCAGCGAGAAACCCGCAACGGTGCCGGGCGTGCCGGACGCCAGATGGGAAGTCAGGGATTTTTTACTGTCCGGGTTGCCCTGTTCGTCCAGAAACATATCGCGTGTTGCGCCAGCGGGTGCCATTTCACGGAAATCAATCGCCGTAACGTTCCCTTCTTTGCTACGAATCAGCATGAAGCCGCCACCGCCAAGATTACCCGCCTGCGGGTGCGTAACCGCCAGCGCGTAACCGACTGCTACGGCGGCATCCACCGCGTTACCGCCCTGCTTAAGAATATCGACACCGACGCGCGTGGCGGTTTCATCCACCGAGGCAACCATGCCCTGTTTCGCCACCACCGGATGGAAGACATCGGCTTCAACCCCGTAAGACACCGGAGGCGGCGCGGTTGCCTGCCCTTCTGGCGGCGCCGCCGCAACGCCAAAACATCCTCCCGCCATCAGCGCGGCAATCGCCAGCCAACGCGCAAACTTCTGTTTCACCATCGTCGTTCTCCCAAGTAAGGGCTACAGTCCCCGCTTAAGCCTGGTTCACAACTCTTAAAAATGCATTGTCACGAATGAAAGCGAGTAAACTGATAGGAAACCTCAATGGAGGACAGGACGATGAAACGATTACTGATTCTGGCGGCGCTGCTGCCCTTTAGCGCCTTCGCACAGTCATTAAACACCACCAATGATCCGCACCAGCCGGGGTATGTAATCCCAAGCCAGCAGCGGATGCAGACGCAGATGCTCAACCAGCAGCAACAACATCAAGGAATGCTGAAACAGCAGATGCAGACGCAAACCCAGCTGCAACAGCAACAATTACAGACGCAGATGAACAACAATTCCCAACGGGTAAGGCAGGCGCAGCCGGGGGAGCTCAATCCCGGCGGCCAGCAAGTGCTTCCCAACAACAGCGCCGGGATGCTCAGCGGGGGAACAACTAGCAGCGGTATGACGCAGCAACATATGCTGCCGCAAACGCAAAACGGCGACATGCTGCAAAGCACATCGCCGTCGACAACACCTTAGTACTGGAAGTGCGGTCCGATATCGTCGATTTTATCGGTGCAGATACAGTCAACGCCCCAGCGCAGAAGTTCCGCCGCCCGCGCGGGCTGATTGACGGTATAGACCAGGATGCGCAAGCCCGCATCGCGCAGCATACGCACGCGGGCTTCATCCAGCAGTTTATGGTTCAGATGGATCGACACGCAGCCCAGCCGCTCAGTGAGCGCCTGCCAGTCATCGCGCCACTCATCAAGCAGCAGACCACGCGGCAGTTCCGGCGCGGCTTGCTGCGCCGCTTCCAGCGCGTCAATTTCAAACGATGAAAGCAGCGGCGGTGTCATTCCTGCCCACAACTCGCGCGCAGCCAGCGCCACCACTTTACCAGTCAGCGGCCCGGTGCCGGTGGTCGGTTTGATTTCGATATTCGCCATCATGCCGTGCTGGCGGCAGCGATCGGCCACTTCAGAAAGCAGTGGCAGCGGTTCGCCTTTGAATTCACCGCTGAACCAGCCACCCGCATCCACTTTTAACAGATCGTTCCACGCCAGCTCGCCCGCGACACCCCAACCGTTACTGGTACGCTCCAGGTTGTCGTCATGCAGCAGGAAAATCTGCCCATCTTTCGACAGTTTGGCGTCGAACTCGATCATCGTGTGCCCGTAACGCGCGCCAACATCAATGGCGGCCAGCGTGTTTTCCGGCGCCAGTTTACCGCCGCCGCGATGGGCGACAATGTGGGGATATGGCCAGTTGCTCATACTCGTTGTCCTGTTTCACCATCAAATAAGTGCAGGTGATTTTCCGGCAGATGGAGCCACAACGTGCTGCCCGCCGTCGGGCGATCCTGATGCGACAAACGCACTACCAGTTTCTGCTCGCCCCAGCGACCATGTGCTAAGTTATCCGCGCCAAGGATCTCCAGCGTGTCCATCACCAGCGGTACACCGCCTGCGGCCTGTGAGCTTAGCGCAATATGTTCCGGGCGGATACCCAGCGTCATCTTGCGGCCTGCATACCCGCGATAGTACCAGTTGATCGGCAGCGCCATGCCGCTCTCCAGCTCAAAGTGCGTGCCAGCGCTGCTGATACGACCATCAAGCAGGTTCATCGCCGGGCTGCCGATAAAGCTCGCCACAAAGCGGCTGGCAGGCTTTTCATACACCTCAACCGGCGTACCGATTTGCTCCGCCATACCTTTATTCATCACCAGCACACGTTGCGCCAGCGTCATGGCTTCCACCTGATCGTGAGTAACATACAGCGAAGTGGTGTTCAGGCGGCGATGCAGCTGTTGCAGCTCGAGGCGCATTTGCACGCGCAGCTTGGCATCGAGGTTGGAAAGCGGTTCATCGAAGAGAAATACCGCCGGATCGCGGACAATCGCACGGCCCATCGCCACACGCTGGCGCTGACCGCCAGAGAGTTCACGCGGGCGACGTTTTAACAGACCGTCTAATTCAAGAATACGCGCCGCTTCCGCGACACGCCCGGCGATATGCTCTTTACCCATGCCGCGAATTTTCAACCCCCACGCCATGTTCTCTTCCACACTCATGTGCGGGTAGAGCGCATAGTTCTGGAACACCATCGCGATACCGCGATCTTTGGGCTCCATTTCGGTGACGCGCTGGGTATCAATCCAGATATCCCCGCTGGTTACGCGCTCCAGACCTGCGACCATGCGCAGCAGCGTTGATTTACCGCAGCCAGAGGGGCCAACCATCACAATAAACTCGCCGTCGGCGACATCCAGCGTCAACGGCTGGATCACCTGGGTTTTGCCGCTGTCCCAACTCTTGGTGACCGCTTGTAATTTTAATCCTGCCATATAAGGTTGCATCTCTTGATTGTTCGTGAACGTCGCTGGCGGCCATTTTTGCCCAAGGCAAGGCGCGAGCGGCGAAGTTTGGTGGGCCCAAATAAAACGCGAGTAACGCAACTTTGGGCAAAAATGGCCCCAGCCCTCCGGGACGCGTGCCGAAACCGCGTACTCTGCGTTGTCGGATTTGGACATAGGCCCACTATGTCCATCATCCTCCGCCTTGATTACGCGGTTTCGGCTCAGCGTCGACGTCACGCACAATCAAGGGATACAACTTACTTCTCACTGTCGACCAGGCCACGCACAAAGGCGCGCTGCATGGCTAAAACGATAACGACCGGGGGGATCAACGTCAGCAACATAGCTGCCATGACCTGGTTCCATTGCGTGGTGCTTTCACCGCTGGCGATCATGCTTTTTACCCCCGCCACGGCGGTGCCAAGATTGACATCGCTGATGATCAGCAGCGGCCACAAATACTGGTTCCAGCCGTAGATAAAGGTGATGACGAACAGCGCCGCGAGGTTGGTTTTTGACAACGGCAACACGATGTCGCGGAAAAAACGCATTGGCGATGCGCCATCAATTCGCGCCGCTTCCATTAACTCGTCCGGCAAGGTCATAAAGAACTGGCGGAACAAAAATGTTGCTGTTGCAGAGGCCATTAGCGGCAGCGTCAAACCGGTGTAGCTGTCGAGCATTTTCAGGTTCGCTATCACTTCCACCGTAGGGAAAATACGCACCTCAACCGGCAGCATCAGCGTACAGAAGATCATCCAGAAGAAGAGGTTACGCAGCGGGAAGCGAAACCAGACAATGGCGAAGGCCGAGAGCATCGACACAGCGATTTTGCCGACGGTGATGACCAACGCCATGATGAAGCTGTTGGTCAGCATCAACCAGAACGGTGCGCTATTCGCGCCTATACCGTTGACCCAGATGTTGCGCAGGTTCTCCCACAAATGGGTGCCGGGGACAAGCGTCATTGGCGTGTCGTAAACGGCGTTGATATCCAGCGTCGCCGTTACAAAGGCGACATACAGTGGAAATAGCACCACCGCAATCCCGAGAATAAGCATGATATGGCTGAACAATGTCAGTCCGGGGCGATTCTCAATCATTGGTAGCGCACCTTACTTTCAACATAACGGAACTGGACAACCGTCAGCACTATCACCAGAAACATCAGCACTACCGACTGCGCTGCGGACGCGGAGAGATCCAGCCCGGCGAAACCTTCGCGGTAAATTTTATAAATCAGTGTCGTCGTCGCCTGAACCGGACCGCCTGCTGTCGCGGCGTCAATCACCGGAAAGGTGTCGAAAAAGGCGTACACCAGGTTAACCACCAGCAGGAAGAAACTGACCGGCGCAATCAGCGGCAGCGACAATTTAAAGAAGCGACGGATCGGCCCGGCACCGTCAATGGCGGCGGCTTCAACCAGGGAGCGTGGAATCGACTGCAAGGCGGCAAAGAAAAACAGGAAGTTGTAGCTGATCTGCTTCCATACCGAAGCAAAAACCACGAGGAACATTGCCTGACCGCTGTTTTGCGCGTGGTTCCAGTCATAGCCAAACTGCGCCAGGAAATGGGTAAGCAAGCCACGGCCGGGGTTAAAGAGAAAAATCCACAGCACAGCGGCAACCGCTGGCGCAACGGCGTAGGGCAACAGCATCAGCGTTTGATAAATGCGGCTGCCGCGCACCACGTTGTCCACCAGCGCGGCGAAAAACAGTGAAACCAGCAGGCCGCTGAACGTCACCCACGCGCTAAAGCGCATGGTGGTCCAGAAAGAGTCCAGATAATAGCTGTCGTGAAACAGCGCGACGAAATTATCCAGCCCGACAAACTGGCTGGAGAGGCCGAACGGATCAACACTTTGTACCGAATACCACAGCGCTTCAGTCGCAGGCCAGATAAAGAAAATAATGGTGATCGCCAGTTGCGGTGCAACTAACAGGTACGGAAGCCAGCGCGAACGAAACACCGGACGGGATGAGGACATAAGCAACTCTTTTCAGATAGGCCGGATAGCAACGGCCTACCGTTAAGTAGGCCGTGTTTGTCTGCCGGGTAAGTGCATCTGCCCCGGCAAAGCGCTACATCAAGACTTGGTTGACTGCTCGAAGCGACGCAGCAGTTGGTTACCACGCTCAACGGCGGAATCAAGCGCCTGTTGCGGGGTTTTCTTACCGGTCCACACGCTTTCCAGCTCTTCATCAACAATGGTACGGATCTGCGGCATGTTGCCCAGACGCAGACCTTTGGTGAATGCCAACGGCGGCTTGTTCAGCATCTGACGCGTAGCGATATCTGCGCCCGGGTTCTTGTCATAGAAACCCTCTTTACGCGTCAGATCGTACGCTGCGGTAGTGATCGGCAGATAGCCGGTTTTCTGGTGCCATTCCGCTGCGTTTTCCGGTTTCGCCAGGAAGTCGAGGAACTGGGCAACGCCTTTGTAAGTAGCATTGTCTTTACCCTGCATCACCCACAAGCTCGCACCGCCGATAATGGCGTTCTGCGGCGCACCTTTCACGGTAGCGTCATACGGCATCATGCCAACGCCATAATTGAATTTGGCGTAATGGCGAATATCCGCCAGCGAACCAGAAGAGGCAGTAGTAATGGCGCAGTCGCCGTTATAGAACTTCTCAGTGGATTCATCTTTACGCCCGAAGTAGCTGAAGTCGCCTTTTTTGTTCAGCTCTTCCAGCATGGCGATGTGTTTTACCTGCTCCGGCTTGTTGAACTCCAGTACCGCGTCGGTACCATCAAAGCCGTTGTTTTTGGTAGCAACCGGCAGACCATGCCAGGCGCTGAAGTTTTCAATCTGGATCCAGCCCTGCCAGCCGCTGGCGTAACCGCATTTCATCCCGGCAGCTTTCAGCTTAGCGGTGTACTCAGCCAGATCCTGCCAGGTTTTCGGCGGCTGATCCGGGTTCAGGCCCGCTTTTTTAAAGGCATCTTTGTTGTAATACAGCACTGGCGTAGAGCTGTTGAACGGCTGAGAGAGCAAATGACCCGTTTTAGAATCGGTGTAGTAACCCGCAACGGTCGGCACAAACTGGCTTTCATCAAAGTTGATGCCCGCGTCTTTAAACACCTGGTATACCGGTTTGATCGCTTTAGACGCCATCATGGTGGCGGTACCGACTTCATAAACCTGCAAAATCGCCGGTGCATTACCGGTACGGAAGGCCGCGATACCCGCGCTCAGGCTCTGCTCGTAGTTGCCTTTATAGATGGGTACGATTTTGTAATCCGGGTGGGTGTCATTGAAACGTTGCGCCAGGGAGTCAACTTCTTTACCTAACTCCCCTTCCATCGAATGCCAGAACGGAATGGTGGTGACCGCCATGGCGTTGCCTGCAAAGACTAACCCCATCGCCAGACCCAAAGCTGTATGTCGTAACGTTGTCATTGTGCTCTCTCTTGTTATGCGGATGCGCGATTTCACGCGTTTTTATGCTCGCGAGGTAACATGACATGCTCGAATTACAGAAAAATAACCATTTAATTACAAATAGATGACAGCCAGGCGTCAGGGAAATGTCGCCTGGATGATGGTACGGTGAAGGAAAAATGGCGGTTAATGGGCGGTGCCGTCGTGTTTTTGAAAGGAAAAAGGGCTTCTCTGTTAAACAGAGAAGCCCTTTGTAAAGGCGCTAAGAGGTATACACATCACCATTTCCCCTGAAAAGGCAGGGATTTATCCCTGCCTCCAGGTTGCTACTTACCGGATTCGTAAGCCATGAAAGCCGCGACCTCGCGGAACCCATCTTTGTAACGAATTTCGCACAGCGATTTTCGTGTCAAATATGTGAATATCAGCAGTGTGAAACACACGATAAACACGCACCAGATAAGGGTTCCTTGCGGTAGCTTCATAGCCTGCGGCTCCTTGCCTTTCGGCGGGTAAGAGGCTACTCTACATGTGTCGAGCATATAGACAGGCCTCGTTGGTTAATTGAAAAATGACCTTCGGGGCTTTCTTCTTTCTGCCGCACAACTTTTTACCGTCATGAGGCAAAAAGCCTCAAGCGCCACCCGCATCATATCCCATCAAGCCGTCTGGTCGCATCGCAGGAAAACGTTTTTAAGACAAAAAACCGGTCCTTGCGAGACCGGTTTAAATGCTATTACATCAATAAGTTACCCGCCCAAGTAAGCGCTGCGCACCGCTTCGTTCGCCAGTAACGCGTCGCCGGTGTCTTCCAGCACAACATGGCCGTTTTCCAGCACATACCCGCGATCGGCGAGCTTCAGCGCCTGGTTGGCGTTCTGCTCCACCAGGAAGATGGTCATTCCTTCTTTGCGCAGTTGTTCAATGGTGTCGAAGATTTGCTGAATAATGATCGGCGCAAGACCTAGCGAAGGTTCATCCAGCAGTAACAAACGCGGCTGGCTCATCAGTGCGCGACCAATCGCCAGCATCTGCTGCTCGCCGCCGGACATAGTGCCAGCGCGCTGGATGCGGCGCTCGTGCAGGCGCGGAAACAGTTCATAAACCCTTTGAATACGCGTCTGATACTGCTCGCGGTCGGCGAAAAAACCGCCCATCGCCAGGTTCTCTTCCACGGTCATCCGAGAAAAGACGCGGCGGCCTTCCGGCACAATTGCCACGGCTTCGCGCATAATTTTCGCGGTCTGCCAGTCGGTAATGTCTTTGCCATCAAACACAATGCGCCCGCTGCTGGCGCGCGGATCGCCGCACAGCGTGCCGAGCAGCGTGGTTTTCCCCGCGCCATTGGCACCAATCAGCGTCACGATCTCGCCCTGGTTAATATGCAGACTGACATCATGCAGTGCCTGGATTTTGCCGTAGTGAGCGCTAACTTTGTCAAAAGATAACATCGCGTTTTCCATCTTATGCCTCACCAAGGTATGCGCGGATCACGTCCGGGTTGTTACGAATCTCTTCCGGCGTCCCGTTCGCCAGCGGCGTGCCCTGGTTCACGACATAAATCCGGTCGGAAATCCCCATCACCAGCTTCATATCATGCTCAATCAGCAGGATGGTGGTGTTGTGATGGTTACGCAGCTCGACAATCAGCTCGTCCAGCTCTTTGGTCTCTTTTGGGTTCAGACCGGCCGCCGGTTCATCGAGCATCAGGATTTCCGGCTGCGTCACCATGCAGCGCACAATCTCCAGACGGCGCTGATCGCCATAAGCGAGGTTGCTGGCCTGGCGGTTAGCGTGCGCTAACAAACCAATGCGATCCAGCCAGGTTGCGGCGCGATCCAGCGCTTCACTCTGCGCGCGGCGAAACGCCGGTGTTTTCAACAGGCCGGAGAAAACCCCGGTTTTGAGCTGCTGATGTTGTCCCACCAGCAGGTTTTCAATCACCGTCATTTCGCGAAACAGACGCACATGCTGGAAAGTCCGCACCACGCCCATACGGGCGATTTGCTGTCCCGGCAGCCCTTCCAGGTGCTGATCACGCAGCATAATGGTGCCGCCCGTCGGTTTATAGAAACCGGTCAGGCAGTTAAACACGGTGGTTTTGCCCGCGCCGTTCGGGCCAATCAGCGAAACGATCTCCTGCGGGCGCAGCTCTAACGACACATTGTTGACAGCCAGCAGACCGCCAAAGCGCATCATCAAACCGTTTACGGATAACAGTGGCTGACTCATGCCTGCTCTCCTTTCGCTTGCCCGTTTTTCAATTTCAACTGCGGACGGGTCATCGGCAGCAAGCCTTGCGGACGCCAGATCATCATCAGTACCATCAAACCACCCAGCATCAACATGCTGTATTCATTAAAGTCACGCATCAACTCGCGGGAAACCACCAGCAGGATAGCCGCAAGGATCACCGCGAACTGCGACCCCATACCGCCCAGCACCACAATCGCCAGCACAAATGCGGACTCGGCGAACGTGAACGATTCCGGGCTGACAAAGCCCTGGCGCGCGGCAAACAGCGTACCGGCAAAGCCGGCAAACGCGGCGCTGATGGTAAAGGCCGTCAGCTTAATGCGTGTCGGGTTCAGGCCGAGCGAGCGGCAGGCGATTTCATCTTCGCGCAGCGCTTCCCACGCGCGCCCCAGCGGCATGCGCAGCAGACGGTTAATCACAAACAGCGTCAGCACCACCAACAGCAGCGCAACCAGGTAGAGGAACACCACGCGGTCACTGGGGTCGTAAGGCACGTTAAAGAAGTTGCTGAAAGTATCCCAACCCCCTTCACGGGCGGTGCGGCTGAACTCCAGTCCGAACAGGGTCGGTTTGGGGATCTGGCTGATACCGTTCGGACCGCCAGTGATTTCGGTGTTATTCAACAACAGAATGCGGACGATTTCGCCGAAGCCAAGCGTCACAATCGCCAGGTAATCACCGCGCAGACGCAGCACCGGGAAGCCCAGCAGGAAACCCGCGGCAGCGGAAACCAGCCCCGCCAGCGGCAGGCACGTCCAGAAACCGAGACCGTAATAGTGGTTGAGCAGTGCAAAGGTATATGCGCCGATGGCATAGAAACCGCCGTAACCCAGCACCAGCAAACCGGAAAGCCCGACCACCACGTTCAGCCCGAGGCCGAGAATGATATAGATCATCGTCATGGTGGCGATATCCACCGTGCCGCGTGAAACGACAAACGGCCACGCCACTGCAATCACCAGCAGCGCCAACAGGAACAACTTCTGTTTGAGCGTAGAGCCATCAATTGCCGGCAGCACGAATTTCGGACCGGAAACACCCTTGAGGCTTTTCTGCAAAACAGGCCGCAGCAACTGGAAGAAAAACACCACCGCCGTGCCGATAAAGATCCACTGCCAGCGAATATCCGCCGCAGTATCAACCACCAGTTTGGTGCCGTTCAGCTCCAGTTGAACGCCCATAAAGACGCTCGCCAGCACGAAAAACATCGCCGCCGACAGCAGCGCCATCGCAAAATGCATCGGTTTCATACTTTTTCAACCTCCGGGCGACCGAGGATGCCGGTCGGCATTACCAGCAGCACCACAATCAACAGCGCGAACGACACCACATCTTTGTATTCGGTGCTCAGATACGCCGAAGAGAGAGATTCTGCGACACCCAGAATCAGGCCGCCGATCATTGCGCCTGGAATGCTACCGATTCCGCCCAACACCGCTGCGGTAAACGCTTTCATCCCGGCCATAAAACCGATATACGGGTTGATAACGCCATAGAACTGACCAAGCAGTACACCCGCAACCGCCGCCATCGCTGCACCAATCACAAAGGTCAACGCGATAACGCGGTCAGTGTTGATACCCAGCAGGCTTGCCATTTTCAGGTCTTCCGCACAAGCGCGGCAAGCGCGCCCCATGCGGGAATAGCGGATAAACAGCGTCAGCGCCAGCATAGCCACAAACGTCACAATCCAGATAACCAGCTGCATGGTGGTGATGCTTGCCGAGAAGTGTTCACTGCTGCCGACAACCCACTGGCCGTTAAACAGGCTTGGCAGCGCCACATCGCGGGAACCTTCGGTCAGGCTGACATAGTTTTGCAGGAAGATAGACATACCGATGGCGGAGATCAGCGCAATCAGTCGCTTGGAGCTGCGCACCGGGCGATACGCCACCCGTTCGATACTCCAGCCGTAAGCGCTGGCAATGATAATGGCACCGACGAAACCGGCTGCGACCAGCAGCCAGCTGGAGTCGATACCCATCATCATCAGCGCGGCGATGATCATAAAGGAGACATAACTGCCGATCATGTAGACCTCGCCGTGGGCGAAGTTGATCATGCCGATAATGCCGTAAACCATGGTGTAACCAATGGCGATCAATGCATAGGTGCTTCCCAGCGTGACGCCGTTAAACATCTGCTGCAAGAAATAGAGAAACTGCTCGGACATAACGTAACCTTCTAAAATCTCCCGGAACATTGCGCCCCAGGAGAGGGATGACAGTTATTTCGCCACGGACGACGAACCATCGGCGTGCCATTGGAAGACACCGAATTCAAATCCTTTCAGATCGCCTTTTTCATCCCAGTTCAGCGGCCCAATCACGGTTTTAGCCCCGTTGGCTTTTAAATCTTTAATCAGCGCCAGCGGCTCACTGCTGCCGGTGCGCTCCAGCGCGGTGGCCAGCGATTGCACGGCGGCGTAGGTGATCCACACATACGGACCGCTCGGATCTTTCTTCTCGGCTTTGAGCGCATCGACAATACTCTGGTTCGCCGGATCCTGGTCATAACGCTTCGGCATCGTCACCAGCATGCCTTCTGCCGCTGTCCCCGCAATATTCGACAGCGAAGCGTTGCCCACGCCTTCCGGCCCCATAAAGTGGGTTTTCAGACCGCTGGCGCGCGCCTGGCGCAGGATTTGTCCCATCTCCGGGTAGTAACCACCGTAGTAGACAAAGTCGATATTTTCTTTTTGCAGACGCGCCACCAGCGCAGAAAAATCCTTCTCACCGGCGGTGATACCGTCGAAGAACACCACATTCGCGCCGCCTGCTTTCAGCCCTTCCTGCACCGAGCGTGCAAGGCCTTCGCCGTACTGCTGCTTATCGTGAATAATGGCAATACGCTGCGGTTTCACGGTGTTCAGGATGTACTTCGCGGCGGTCGGCCCTTGCGAGGAGTCCAGCCCGGCGGTACGCATAATGTGTTGATAGCCGCGCTGCGTCAGCTCCGGGTTGGTCGCGCCGGGCGTGATCATCAGGATACCTTCGTCTTCGTAGATGTCCGATGCGGGCTGTGTAGATGATGAGCAAAGATGGCCAATTACATATTTCACACCGTCATTGACGATTTTGTTCGCCACGGCAACGGCTTGTTTTGGGTCACAGGCGTCGTCATATTCCACGGCGACCAGTTTGTCGCCCTTGATCCCGCCCTTAGCGTTAATATCGTGGATAGCCTGGCGCGCACCGTTGAACTCCATATCGCCCCACTGGGCAACCGGACCGGACATCGCACCGACAACCGCTACCTTAATATCCTTCGCCATGGCCGCGTGAGACATCGCAAGTGCTACTATCCCCGCGATTAATGTCTTCGCGTTCCTTTTCATTGTTGTAAATCCCCATTCGTGATGTCGTGTTTACACTTCCTGCCTCAGGCAGCCGGAACGTTGGCTTGCTGTTGCCTGAATTATTCGTGTAATAATTTTGTTTTATTATGGTTAAAAAGCATTCTGTACTTTTAATGCACAACGCTATTTTTACCAGTGCCTTTAATGGTTTAGCGCAGTTTTTTAGCAAAAACCAGACTAAATCCTCTATTTTTCAGGCTATTAAGCAGAGATAATATTCTGTATTTCTTCCGAGATAAACAAAAAAAGCCCCGACGCCAGCATAAAATAACGGCACATAAAGCGGAATAAAACGCTACCACTTAGGTTAAAATCCTGCCTGTTTTTATATCTCCAATGTTTAACACTACGCCAACCGCTGCGGCAAAATTATTCACCTGTCGAATGAAAAATAAAAAACGATCAAACCCTGCCATGCGAAATTGATTACACTCACACTATGTTTTGCGTTTTGGACAAGCTGTACATGAAATTGACTATCGTCCGGCTGGTGACCTTCACCGAACAGGATCATATTGATTTAGCGAAAGTCTGGCCGGAATACTCCTCTGCATCGCTTGACGTGGATGACACTCACCGCATCTACGCGGCGCGTTTTAATGACCGTTTGTTAGCAGCCGTTCGCGTGACACTACTCGGCGTCGAAGGGGCGCTGGATTCCCTGCGTGTGCGCGATATCACGCGTCGTCGCGGCGTGGGGCAATATCTGGTGGAAGAAGTGATGCGTGATAACCCGTCGATCACCAGTTGGTGGATAGCCGATATCGGCGTCGAAGACCGGGCCGTAATGGCTGCCTTCACCCAGAGACTGGGATTTACCGCGCAGGAAAACGGCTGGGAAAAACGGTAAAGCCCGCGCTGTGGATGTGACTGGTGGCGCGACGCTTACCAGACCCGTCGTCAAAAAAAGCCGGGATTCTCCCGGCTTTTTCAATTAATTCTGACCTGGACTTTCGCATCGCAGGAAGGCGGTAAGTTCGCTCATCCCCGGGAGCTGACTGAAGTAAGTGACCGACCGGGGTGAGCGAATGCAGCTAACGCCTCTGCGCCGCGAAAGGCGGCGGTCAGCTTAGAAAATCACTTTGCGTCAGTCGCTGTACCGTTCGCATGCCAGGTAAACACCCCAAACTCAAAGCCTTTCAGATCGCCCTTCGCATCCCAAGACAGCGGCCCCATTACGGTATCCACTGAATGGCCTTTCAACCAGGTTGCAATAGCTGCCGGATCGGCAGACTGACCCAGGCCTGCAGCCAGCGATTGCAGCGCAGCGTAAGTGGTCCAGACAAACGCGCCGCTTGGATCCTGTTTCTTCGCTTTGATCGCATCCACAATCGGTTTGTTCGCCGGAACCTGATCATAGTTTTTCGGTTTGGTGACCAGCATACCTTCTGCGGATTCACCGGCGATGTTAGACAGGGAAACGTTCGCCACGCCTTCCGGCCCCATAAACTGGGTTTTCAGACCCGCGGCGCGAGACTGACGCAGGATCTGCCCCATTTCCGGGTGATAACCGCCGTAGTAAACAAAATCGATGTTCTCTTTTTTCAGGCGCGCAACCAGCGTAGAGAAGTCTTTCTCACCGGCAGTGATACCGTCAAAGAACACCACGTTCGCGCCGCCTTTTTTCAGCCCGTCCTGCACTGCACGCGCCAGGCCTTCACCGTACTGCTGTTTGTCATGGATAACGGCGATGCGCTGCGGCTTCACTTTATCCAGAATGTATTTCGCTGCGGTCGGGCCCTGGTCGGAATCCAGACCGGTGGTGCGCAGTGTCAGTTTGTAACCACGCGCGGTCAGCTCAGGCGCTGTCGCCGCAGGCGTGATCATCAGAATGCCTTCGTCTTCGTAGATATCAGACGCCGGCTGGGTAGAAGAGGAACAGAGGTGGCCGATAACGTATTTAATGCCGTCATTGACCACTTTGTTGGCGACCGCCACCGCTTGTTTCGGGTCACAGGCATCGTCATATTTTACCGCAACCAGTTTGTCGCCTTTAATCCCGCCTTTGGCATTAATATCGGCGATAGCCTGTTCCGCACCGGTAAACTCCTGGTCACCGTACTGCGCAACCGGACCGGACATCGCCCCGACAACGGCAACTTTGATATCTTTGGCGAATGCCACGTTGCTCATTGCTAACGCAATACATCCTGCCAGTAACGCTTTGCCCTTCATTTTCATCCTGAGTTTCCCCATTGTTATGGTTATTGCATTTGTTGTGATGTTGTTGTGTGGCACATTATTTCACTTATTGTCATAAGCAAAGAATATGATAGTAGTTTTTAACCGTTCTGCCGGTGCCTGAGCAGCATACTCTGCTAAAACATACCCCATTTTTCAGAATATGGAATAACAATTTTGAAGGTTGTACGACAGACTGATGACAGAAAATGAGAAAGCCGCCCATCAGGCGGCTGAATAATTAGTGTGTCAGCGACTGGGAGATAATATCCAGCGCCTTGCGGAACTGAACTTCCGGAATGGTTAACGGGTAGAGGAAGCGAATAACATTGCCGTAAACTCCGCAGCTCAGCAGCAACAGCCCGTCCGCCAGCGCTTTTTCCTGCACCTGTTTAGTAAATTCAGCCGACGGCGCGCCGGTTTGCGGATCGTTAAATTCCACCGCCACCATGGAGCCCTGTGCTCGAATATCAGCAATATAAGGGCACTGCGCTTTTGCGCGGTTTAGCACTTCCACCAGATGCTGGCCGAGATGGTTAGCCCGTTCGCACAGGTTTTCTTCTTCAATCACATCCAGCACCGCATGCGCCGCCGCGATAGCGAGCGGATTGCCCGCATAAGTGCCGCCCAAACCACCCGGCGCAGGCGCATCCATCACCTCCGCACGCCCAGCCACCGCCGAAAGCGGCAAACCACCGGCCAGACTTTTCGCCATGGTGATTAAATCCGGTTTCACATCATAATACTCACTGGCAAAAAGCTTGCCGGTGCGGGCAAAACCGCTCTGCACTTCGTCAACGATCAGCAGAATGCCATGGCTATCGCACAACGTGCGCAGCGCCTGCATAAAATCATTTGGTGCGACGTTAAAACCGCCCTCGCCCTGCACAGGTTCCAGCAGAATGGCGGCCACTTGATCCGGCGCGATATCCGCTTTAAAAATACGCTCCAGGCTTTTCAACGCCTCTTCAGTGCTTACACCGTGCAGCGCGTTAGGATACTGGGCGTGGTAAATCGAACCGGGGAATGGGCCGAAACCAATTTTATAGGGCGCAACTTTGCCGGTGAGCGCCATGGTCATGAAAGTGCGACCGTGGAAACCGCCGCCAAAGGTAATAATGCCGGGGCGTTTGGTATAGGCGCGGGCAATTTTAACGGCGTTTTCCACCGCTTCTGCGCCAGTCGAGAAAAACGCCGTTTTCGCCGGACCAGCAATCGGTACGAGTTCGTTAATACGTTCCGCCAGCGAGACATAGCTTTCGTAAGGAACAATCTGGTAAGCGGTATGCGTAAATGCCTGTAACTGTTTTTCCACCGCAGCCATCACTTTTGGATGGCGGTGCCCGGTGTTAAGCACCGCAATCCCGGCGGCAAAGTCGATCACTTCGTTCCCTTCCACATCCCACAGCGTCGCGTTTTCCGCTTTTTCAGCGTAAAAACCGCACATGACCCCGATGCCACGCGGCGTCGCCTGTAAACGGCGCTGATTCAATTCGTTGTTCTTCACCTTGATTGCCCCCTGTCTGTGTATGCCCGCTTACCAAGTATATAGCGCCTTTGATAAAGCGATGTTTTACTCAGTCTGGCGCAAGCGCAGGGACACCGACAGGACAGCTTTCCTGCCGCGTTGTGACAGAAGGCGAATGAACCCGTGATGATGTGGAGATATTGACGGCGGGATTATTCAGATAATAAAAAGCCGGGTAAGGCTTACGCCGACCCGGCTTATTCACTGCAATACGCTTACGCTTCGATAGCGGCGCGCAGTTTTTTCATTGCGTTCTTTTCAAGCTGACGCACACGCTCAGCGGACACACCGTAGCGATCGGCCAGCTCCTGCAAGGTGGTCTTGTTATCTTCGTCCAGCCAACGGGCACGGATGATCTGCTGGCTACGTTCGTCGAGACCCTGCATCGCATCGGTCAGCTTGTTGGCCGCCTGCTCTTCCCAGTTATCATCTTCAATGCCATCGGCAAAGTTAGAGGATTTATCCTGCAGATAGAGCACCGGTGCCATCGGCTGGCTGTCGTGCGCATCGTCATCGGAAGACATATCAAACGTCATGTCCTGCGCCGCCATACGCGACTCCATTTCACGCACGTCTTTGCTGGTCACGCCCAGTTCACGGGCGACCATTTCCACTTCGTCCTGGTTAAACCAGCCAAGACGTTGTTTAGCTTTGCGCAGGTTAAAGAACAGCTTACGCTGAGCTTTGGTGGTCGCGACTTTCACGATACGCCAGTTGCGCAGCACATACTCGTGGATCTCAGCTTTGATCCAGTGCACGGCGAAAGAGACCAGGCGCACACCCACTTCCGGGTTGAAGCGGCGAACGGCTTTCATCAGGCCGATGTTACCTTCCTGGATGAGATCCGCCTGCGGCAGACCATAGCCCGAGTAGTTACGAGCAATATGAACAACAAAGCGCAGGTGAGACAGAATCAGCTTTTTCGCTGCTTCCAGATCGCCCTGGTAATGCAGCTTTTCAGCCAGTGCCCGCTCTTCATCAGCCGTCAACATCGGCCATGCGTTCGCAGCCCGGACGTAAGATTCCAGGTTACCAACAGGGGCTAAAGCTAAAGTTTGCATTTCTTTGGTCATTCAAATCCTCTCAATTCACTTATCAGCTGGCGGCGGTCTGTCCCCATCAGGCAACAAACATGCCAGCGCTTTTGAGCAACGAGAATAGCATCCACATTTTTATCAGACAGTGATTTTATCCACAAGTTCCTTGTAGGTCTGTGAATAAATTACGCACAAAATGTGACATCAGGATGATAAACCGGAGCAAGGAACCTCAGAAGGGGTATTACGCTTCCCTGCTACGGGAATACTTCACGTGCAGGGAAGGAGTATATCAGAGATTTTTTAGTCCGGAGTAAAGTGACGTAAATGTTGAACTGTTGCCAGCCAGGCGGCAATCCAGCCAATCATCGAACACACCAGCAACAGCAGCAGGCACTCGTCAAACGACAGCCCGCTCAGCTCAAACTGCGTGCCGAATACCTTCGCCACTTCCGTCACCGCTGACGACAAGCGCATCACCAGGATTTCCGACAGGATCAGCGATAAAAACGCGCCGGAGAAACCGAGCAACGCGCCGCCGTAGAGGAACGGGCGCAGGATAAAACCGTCCGTTGCACCAATCAGTTTCTGCACGTTAATGGTATCGCGACGGGCGAAAATACTCAGTCGCACGCTATTGCCGATGACCAAAAACACAGCCGCAACCATCAACACACCAATCATGGCCGCCACACGCCCGACCAGGCCAGTCAGCGACGCCAGCCGCGCAAACCAGCTGTCATCCATGCGCACTTCATCAATACCCTGAATGCGGGAAATGCGGTCACGCAATGTGTTCAGCGAATCCGTACTCTGGAAATCCAGTTTCGGTACCACCACCGCCACGGCGGGCAGCGGGTTCTCCTCGAGCATATCCAGCGCGCCGCCAAACCCGGACCAGTTACGGAACTCGCCCAGCGCATCTTCACGCGACAGGTAGTTCACCTTTTCCACGCCCTGTTCGGACTGGAGCTGGCCCACCACCTGCTGCGCCGCGTTGTCATCCAGCGCTTTATCGAAATAGACGGTGATCTGCGGCGACGGATAGTACTGCGACGCCGCCTGATTAACGTTTTTGTAGACCATGTAACAGACGCTGGGCAGCGTCAGGGAGATGGCAATGACCATCACCGTCAGGAGCGTCGCCAGTGGTTTGCTTTTCAGATCCTGCAACGCACCGTGCCAGGCGTAGCGTACCTGCTCGTTAAAAACGTTACTCTTACGCGAAGGCGCTTTAACTGGCGCTTTGCCGCGGCGCGGCGCATTGCGGTTGCCCTCGCTGGACGATACAGACGATTTACGAAAACGGTCTAATTTGCTGCCAAACTGCCGAATGTGGTTTAGTGCATCGCGCTTATTCACCCGCCAGGCCTCCATGCAAATGACCGTCGCTCAGGCTCAGCATGCGGTACGAACGACGGGAAATCAGCCCGATATCGTGCGTTGCCATCAGCACCGTTACCCCTACGCGGTTAAATTCTTCAAACAGACGTAAAATCCCTTCAGACAGCGCTTCATCCAGGTTACCGGTCGGTTCATCCGCCAGCAGCACGGCCGGTTTGTTCACCACCGCGCGGGCAATCCCCACGCGCTGTTGTTCACCGCCGGAGAGCTGAATCGGGAAGCTTTTCGCTTTGTCGAGCAGCCCGACTTTATCCAGTGCCGCCGAAACGCGACGGCGAATGTCATCACCGCTGGCACCCGCGATAATCAGCGGGATCGCCACGTTATCGAACACGGTTCTGTCCATCAGCAGATGGTGATCCTGGAAAATCATCCCGATTTGACGACGCAAAAACGGCACTTCCCGGTTTTTCAAACGGGTAATATCGTGACCGCCGAAGAGGATTTTCCCGGCGCTTGGCCGCTCAATCCCACAAATCAGCTTCAGCAGGGTACTTTTCCCCGCACCGGAATGCCCGGTCAGAAAGGCCATCTCGCCCTGCTGCAGGTGAAATGTCACCCCCTGCAGCGCTTGTCTCCCACCGAGATAGGCTTTGCTGACGTGTTCAAAGCGAATCATTGTTAATCCTCTCGGGCAAAAAGTGCCTCTATAAAATCGCCCGCATTAAACGGACGTAAATCCTCAATACGTTCGCCGACGCCGATGTAGCGGATAGGAATGCCAAACTGATCCGCCACCGAGAAAATAACGCCACCCTTGGCGGTGCCATCAAGTTTGGTCAGCGTAATGCCGGTTAAGCCGACAGCCTCGTGGAACAGTTTGGCCTGGCTAATGGCATTTTGCCCGGTGCTGGCATCAATGGTCAGCATCACTTCATGCGGCGCGTCTTGGTCCAGCTTCTTCATTACGCGGACAATTTTCTTCAGCTCTTCCATCAGGTGCGCTTTGTTCTGCAAGCGGCCTGCGGTATCGGCAATCAGCACATCCACATGGCGCGCTTTCGCCGCCTGGATGGCATCGAAAATCACCGAAGCGGAATCCGCGCCGGTATGCTGGGCAATCACCGGGATATCGTTGCGCTGGCCCCATACCTGAAGCTGCTCAACGGCAGCGGCACGGAAGGTATCGCCCGCCGCCAGCATCACCGATTTCCCTTGCTGCTCAAACTGGCGCGCCAGTTTACCGATGGTGGTGGTTTTACCCACGCCGTTAACGCCAACCATCAAAATCACAAACGGGGTTTTGCCTTCGATGTTAAGCGGCTCATCGACTTTGGCGAGGATCTCGCTCATCTCATCTTTCAGCAAACCATAAAGCGCTTCCGCATCGCGCAACTGCTTGCGGCTCGCGCCTTCCGTAAGATTGGTGATGATTTTGCGCGTGGTTTCCACACCAACATCGGCAATCAGCAACTGCTCTTCCAGTTCTTCGAACAGATCATCGTCGATCTTTTTCCCGCGGAACAGACTGATAAATCCGGAACCGAGGTTTTCTTTGGTTTTAAGCAGGCTGCGTTTCAGGCGCGCGAAGAACCCTTCTTTTGTCGGTTTTTCCTGCTCCTGCACGGATTCTTCAACCGGCACGACAACCAGCGCTTCTTCCGCCGCTTCGGCGGCCAGCGCTTGCGCGTCCAGCTCTTCGTCGCTTATCGGAACATCATCTTCTTCCAGCGGTTCAGCTTCCGTCTGCCACTCTTCTGCACCGATCTCCTGCTCAGCCACCTCTTCCGGCAACGGCAGTTCTTCATGTTCGATAACCGCCGGGCTTTCTTCGATGACAGCTTCCGCCGGCGCCTCTTCGTGCACCTGTTGCTCGCTGACTTCGACAATTTCTTCGGCGAATTTTTCGCTGTCGGCTGCTGGCTCGGCAACCGGGGTTTCTTCAACCGGCTGCTCAGCTACAGGTTGCTGTTCGGTTTGCGCCTCTTCAGCCTTCTCTTTCTGCCCAAGGCCAAGCCAGGAAAAAAAGCCACGTTTCTTCTCATTTGCCATTGGCGACCACACTCCTCGCTATTGTTTCATGGCGCAGCCCGTCTGCACGGCCGGGACTGAAAACATTTGTTAATTAGTCGGATAGTCTACCACTTTCCTCAACTTGCATCACGGCTTGAGGATTAGGGTTTAACGTCATTCGACAGACCGCTAGAATAGCAGGTCGAAATGATGAGCAAAGCGATAACCATGAAGAAACCTACCCGCGCCGCCACCGGCCAGATCCGCATTATTGGCGGCCAGTGGCGGGGCCGTAAATTACCAGTTCCGGATAGCCCCGGCCTGCGCCCGACCACCGATCGCGTGCGTGAAACTTTATTCAACTGGCTGGCACCGTCAATGGTAGACGCCCACTGTCTCGATTGCTTCGCCGGCAGCGGTGCGCTGGGGCTGGAAGCGCTCTCGCGCTATGCCGCCAGCGCAACTTTGCTGGAAATGGAGCGCAGCGTCGCCCAGCAGTTGCAGCAAAACCTGGCCACGTTAAAAGCAGCTAACGCGAAAGTGGTCAACACCAACACGCTGACGTTTTTAGCCAATCCCGGCACGCCGCACAATATTGCGTTTATCGATCCACCGTTTCGTAAAGGGATGCTGGAAGAGACCGTACGCCTGCTGGAAAACAACGGCTGGCTCGCCGATGACGCGCTGGTCTATATCGAAAGCGAAGTCGAAAATGGATTACCGCCCGTACCCGCTCACTGGCAACTGCATCGGGAAAAAGTCGCCGGGCAGGTAGCATATCGTTTGTATCACCGCGAAGCACAAGGAGAGAAGCATGCCGCTGTTGATTAACCTCGGGCGTCTGTTGATGCTCTGCATCTGGGCGTTTCTGATCCTGAACCTGATTAAGCCCTTTCCGCGTCCGCTGAATATTTTCGTTAACGTCGCGCTTGTCTTCACCGTTTTTATGCATGCGCTGCAAGCCACCATGCTGAAAACGGCACTGCCGAAAGACGGCCCGCAGATGAGCAAAGCGGAGCAGATCCGTGTTTTTCTCTTCGGCGTGTTTGAGCTGCTCATCTGGCAGAAGAAATTAAAAGAGAAGAAATAACCTCACCGCCCGGTGGCGTCATGCTTACCGGGCCGCTTCCGGCGTAAAGTCCACAAAACGCGAGCCCTGATAACGCAGCACGCCTCTGTCGCCCACCGTCAGCGCATTATATTGCTGCTCATCCAGACGAAAACGCATCTCCGCCCCGCCGGTTTGCGGTTTAAAACTCACTTCATAACGCATGGCGGTTCCCGCTGGCGTAACCTGTTGCTGGCGCGAACGACGCGGATTAAGCGGTTTTTCCCGTTTGTTGCTCACCACCACACTTTTTTGCTGCTGCGGCGCACTATCGTTTTCGGCTTTTTCGCGCCGCTGCTGTACAAAGCGGAAAGAGGCAAAAACCACAATCAATCCAATAGCGATAATGAAAAAAAGCGGTGGTTTACTCATGGCGAATACCTGTCGGAAAAAGCGGAATTGAGCTTATCGCGGCGGAAATAGCGTTGTCATCCTCCTTTTCCCGCCACTACACTGAGTAAGAGAGATTTACGCAACAATAACAGATACAGGGACTTAATTATGCTGTGGTCATTTATTGCTGTCTGCCTTTCCGCCTGGCTATATGTCGACGCTTCGTACCGTGGCCCGGTCTGGCAGCGCTGGGTTTTTAAACCCGTTACGCTCTTACTGCTGCTGTTACTGGCCTGGCAAGCACCCATGTTCGATGCCATTAGCTACCTGGTGCTGGCGGGTCTGTGTGCCTCGCTGGTCGGTGATGCGCTCACGCTGTTGCCGCGGCAAAAACTGCTCTATGCCATCGGCGCGTTTTTCCTCGCGCATTTGCTCTATACCATCTATTTCGCCAGCCAGATGACGCTTTCGTTTTTCTGGCCGCTACCGGTGGCGTTGCTGATTATCGGCGCGCTGTTAGTGGCGGTGATCTGGTCGCGCCTCGAAGAGTTGCGCATGGCGGTATGTACCTTTATCGCCATGACGCTGGTGATGGTGTGGCTGGCAGGTGAACTGTGGTTTTTCCGCCCGACCAGCCCGGCACTGTCGGCTTTCGTTGGCGCATCGCTGCTGCTGCTCGGCAACGTGGTCTGGTTAGGCAGCCACTACCGCAAACGCTTTAGCGCCGATAACGCCATCGCCTCCGCCTGCTATTTTGCCGGGCACTTTTTGATTGTCCGCTCGCTGTATATTTAAAAGGCTTGACTCTGGAGTCGACTCCAGAGTGCATACTCCGGTTAATGAGAAAATTATCATTCACCGGAGGATGCCATGCCAACCCCCACCTCATCGCCTGAATTGAAAAAAGCGCCGCAATTCGCGGCGGTTAAACTGCGGCCGATAGAAGAAAAGACGACATCCTGCTGCGCTGACAGCCACTGCGAAGCGCGCGAAACACCCGCAATTTCCGCCGAAGGCGAACGCTATAGCTGGCAGGTTGACGGTATGGATTGCGCCGCCTGCGCCCGCAAAGTGGAAAACGCGGTGCGCCAGGTCGAAGGCGTCGGCCAGGTTCAGGTCGCCTTTGCCACCGAAAAACTTATCGTCATTGCGCAAGGTGATGTGCGCGAGCGCGTAGAGCGCGCCGTGCAACAGGCCGGGTATCAACTGCGCAGCGAAAACGCATCGGCGCCAGAAACGTCACGGCTGCGCGAAAACCTGCCGCTTATCCTATTGATCGTGATGATGGCGCTCAGTTGGGGACTGGAACAGGTCAACCATCCATTCGGCCAGATGGCATTTATCGCCACCACGCTGGTCGGGCTGTGGCCGATTGCCCGCCAGGCGCTGCGCTTAATGAAAAGCGGCAGTTGGTTCGCCATCGAAACATTAATGAGCGTGGCGGCCATTGGCGCGCTGTTTATTGGTGCGACGGCGGAAGCGGCGATGGTGCTGCTGCTGTTTTTAATTGGCGAGCGGCTTGAAGGCTGGGCCGCCAGCCGTGCGCGGCGCGGAGTCAGCGCGTTAATGGCGCTAAAACCGGATACCGCCACACGCTTGCGCAACGGTGAACGCCAGCGTGTCGCGGCAAGTGAATTGCAACCGGGCGATGTGATTGAAGTCCCGGCGGGCGGGCGTTTGCCGGCGGATGGTCGGCTGGTCTCGCCGTTTGCCAGCTTTGACGAAAGCGCCTTAACGGGTGAATCCGTGCCGGTTGAGCGCGCAGAAGGTGAAAGCGTTCCGGCAGGTGCCACCAGCGTCGACCGTCTGGTGCAACTTGAAGTGGTTTCTAAACCGGGCGAAAGCGCGATTGATCGCATTCTGAAACTGATAGAAGAAGCAGAAGAGCGCCGGGCGCCGATTGAGCGTTTTATCGACCGTTTCAGCCGCATTTATACCCCGGCTATCATGGCCGTGGCACTGCTGGTCGCCATCGTTCCACCGCTTTTGTTTGCGCAACCCTGGCTTGCGTGGATCTACAAAGGGCTGGCGTTGTTGCTGATTGGCTGTCCGTGCGCGCTGGTTATCTCCACGCCGGCGGCGATCACCTCTGGCCTTGCGGCGGCGGCACGTCGCGGCGCGTTGATTAAAGGCGGCGCGGCATTAGAACAGCTCGGCAGCATTCGTCAGGTGGCGTTTGATAAAACCGGTACATTGACCATCGGTAAACCGCAAGTTGCCTCCATCACACCGCTAGCCAGTACAGAAGAAGCAGAATTGCTGGCGCTCAGCGCCGCTATCGAACAGGGCTCCACCCACCCACTCGCGCTGGCGATTGTGCAGGAAGCGCAGCGACATGCGCTGGCGATTCCGGAGGCCCAGGGGCAGCGCGCTCTGGCGGGTAAAGGCATCGAGGCGAATATCGCCGGGCAGCGGGTGCTTATCAGCGCGCCGGACAAACTACCGTACGGTACACTTCACGACACCGTGCGAGCGCAGATTGCGCAGCAGGAGAGCCATGGGCAAACCGTGGTGGTGGTGCAACGTAACGGCGAGGTTATCGGTACCATCGGCTTGCAAGACACGCTGCGCGACGACGCCAAAGAAGCCGTTGCCGCCCTGCATGCGCTCGGCGTTCAGGGCGTGATCCTCACCGGCGACAACCCACGCGCCGCAGCGGCGATTGCCGGTGAACTGGGGCTGGATTTTCGCGCCAGCTTGCTGCCGGAAGATAAAGTCGATGCGGTACGCGCTCTCAACCAGCAAGCGCCGCTGGCGATGGTCGGCGACGGCATTAACGATGCGCCTGCAATGAAAGCCGCAACCCTCGGTATTGCGATGGGGAGCGGGACGGATGTCGCGCTGGAAACCGCCGACGCCGCGCTCACGCATAACCGGCTGATTGGTCTGGGGCAAATGATTCGCCTGGCGCGCGCCACGCACAGCAATATTCGCCAGAACATCGCTATGGCACTCGGCCTGAAAGCGATTTTTCTGGTGACAACGCTGTTGGGAATAACCGGGCTGTGGCTGGCAGTACTCGCCGATACGGGCGCAACGGTGCTGGTAACCGCCAACGCGCTGCGCCTGTTGCGCACTAAAAATTAATGGTTTTTACGCACTACATAGCGGTACGGCAAAGACTCGGTTTGCCCGGCGACCAGCTCGTGTTCCATAAAACGGCAAAAGCCGGGAATATCGCGGGTGGTTGCCGGATCGTCGGCGATAATCAGCAAAGTTTCGCCGATTTGCATATTGCGCACGGTTTTGCGCACCATCATCACCGGTTCCGGGCAGCGTAAGCCCTGAGCATCCAGCGTGTGGTCGGCGGTGGAAAACGGATCGGTCATCTTCATCTCGCAAGGGAAAAAACCGCATTAGTTTACGCCGCCTTTTTTGTGACGCAAGCAAGGTTAACGATTGCGCTAAAATTAACCATTGCATCCCACTCCGATTGCAGTATCATGCGGCGGCTCTGCTTGTCAGAGTATAAAAAGTACTGGGTTCCCTCACCCCATTTACCAAAAAGGTCACAATATGACGCACTTTTCAAACGCACAGCGCATGAAGGCGCTGTTCTGGCTTTCGCTTTTTCACCTGTTGGTGATTATCTCCAGTAACTATCTGGTGCAGCTGCCGGTTTCTATCTTTGGTTTCCATACCACCTGGGGCGCATTTAGCTTCCCGTTTATCTTCCTGGCAACGGATTTAACCGTGCGTATTTTCGGCGCGCCGTTAGCCCGGCGAATCATCTTCGCGGTGATGGTGCCCGCGCTGCTTGCTTCTTACGTTATTTCCTCGCTGTTCTACATGGGCAGTTGGCAGGGTTTCGGCGCGCTGGCGCATTTCAATTTGTTTGTCGCCCGTATCGCCACCGCCAGCTTTATGGCTTACGCGCTGGGACAAATTCTCGATGTGCATGTCTTTAACCGCCTGCGCCAGAACCGCCGCTGGTGGCTCGCACCTGCCGCATCCACCGTGTTTGGTAACGCCAGCGACACTATCGCCTTTTTCTTTATCGCTTTCTGGCGCAGCCCGGATGCCTTTATGGCGCAGCACTGGACGGAAATCGCACTGGTGGATTACAGCTTCAAAGTGCTTATCAGCATCGCGTTCTTCCTGCCGATGTACGGTGTGTTGTTGAATATGTTGCTGAAAAGACTGGCAGACAAATCTGAAATTAGCGCGTTGCAGGCGAGTTAAAGGTACGGCTTATCAGATGTGATAAGATGCGCCGATGAGCCGTTATGGCTGTTTATTGAAAGGAAGAAGTCAATGCGCAATCTGGTGAAATATGTCGGTATCGGCCTGCTGGTTGTTGGGCTGGCTGCTTGTGATAACAGCGACAGCAAAAAACCTGTTCAGGGTGCTGCCGCCGAAAGCAACGCCAACGGTCAACCGGTAACCCTGCTCGACGGCAAACTCAGCTTCTCGCTGCCTGCGGATATGACCGATCAGAGCGGCAAACTGGGCACCCAGTCCAATAATATGCACGTATATTCCGATGCCACCGGTCAGAAAGCGGTGATTGTGATTGTCGGCGACAACACGACAGAAGAGTTAAGCGCGCTGGCAAAACGTCTTGAAGAACAACAGCGCAGCCGCGACCCGCAGTTGCAGGTGGTCACCAACAAATCTATCGAACTGAAAGGCCAGAAACTGCAACAGCTCGACAGCATCATCTCCGCCAAAGGCCAGACGGCATGGTCTTCTGTGGTGCTGGGTAAAGTTGACGACAAACTGCTGACCATCCAGGTCACGCTGCCGGCGGATAACCAACAGCAGGCGCAAACCACAGCGGAAAACATTATTAACACCATCGCGGTGAAATAAGCCCCTCTGAACATGAAAAAGGGAACCTGACGGTTCCCTTTTTTCTACCCAGCAACCGCCACCGGCTTGTACTTCAGCCGCCAGGCCAGCAGTAAGGCTATTGCCACGAATCCTGCGGCAGCGAAATAGATAGCAGAGACTCCCGCCCACGCCATTAGCAACCCTGCCAGCGGCCCGGTTATCCCCAGCGATAAATCCATAAACACCGTGTACGTCGCCAGCGCAGACCCCTGGTTATGCTGCGGCACCGCTTTGACTGCCACGACGCCCAGCGCCGGGAAAACCAGCGAGAAACCGGCCCCGGCAAGGAACACGCCGAGCTTCGCCATCCACGGTTCCACCGCCAGGCCAACCAGCACCAGCCCAAGGGTTTCGACCACAAAACAGAGCATCGCCACATTTAAACCGCCGAAGCGATTAATCCCATTCGGGAACAGCAGACGCGCACCAACAAAGGCGCAGCTAAAAAGGGTGAGAGCGAACGCCGCATCCTCCCAGCCTTTCGCATCGTAGTAGAGGGTAATAAAGGTGGCGATGACGCCAAAACCGGAAGTACCCAGCGCCAGCGCCATCCCGTACAACCAGACGCGTCCCAGCACGGCGCGAAACGGCAGCGGCTTGCCTTTGCTGGCTTTCACCGCCGCACGCGGCAGCGCCAGTAATATTGCCAGCAGCGCCACACCCATAATGGTCAGCGAGAGCCCATGCAGCCCGCCGTACTGATAACAAACCACACCGAGCGGCGCGCCAATTGCCATCGCGCCATAGGTGGCAATACCGTTCCACGAGATCACCCGCCCGATATGTATCGACCCGACCACACCCACGCCCCAGAGCGTCGCGCCGGTTCCGGCGAAACTCTGGCCGATGCCTAAAATAACGCGCCCCAGACCAAGCAATATCAAGCCTAACACGCCAACACTGCCGCCAACGCCCGCCAGCAAATAGCTCAACCCGCTGAGAAACGCGCCGCACAAACCGAAGATCACCACTTTTTTCGGCCCCAGCAGGTCGGCATAGCGCCCGGCATGCGGTCGGCTCAACAGCGTTGCGAAGTATTGCAGGCTAATCACCAGGCCGGCCCAAAACGCGCTATAGCCCATCACATCATGGACATAGCCGGGGAGCACCGCCAGCGGCAGGCCAATAGTGAGATAACTGGCGAAGTTAAACATAACGACGGACAAAATCCGCAGATTGAGGCGCAATCCGCTTAGCGCCGGTTCGGCGGCGTTTTCAGGCATGGAGTTTTACTCAGCTTTTCACAACAGTGTTTCACTATTACCACGTGATGAAACAGAAAGCAGCATTCACTTTAAGAATATCTCTCGCGGGCGAAGGTGTGGCGGGGCACTACACTTAACGGGCCGATGACAAAAGGAATTAACCATGACACATCCTCAACCCGATCGGGCGGGTTTACATATTCTGTTAAAGCTGGCTTCGCTGGTGATCATTTTGGCCGGCATTCATGCTGCGGCCGACATTATTGTGCAGCTTCTTTTGGCGCTGTTTTTCGCAATTGTTCTCAATCCGCTGGTTACCTGGTTTCTTCGGCGCGGCATTTCGCGCCCGGTGGCGATCGGTATTGTGGTGCTGGTGATGCTGGTTTTTCTCACTGCGCTTTTCGGCGTGCTTGCCGCGTCGGTCAACGACTTTATGACGCTGCTGCCGAAGTACAACCGCGAATTCACCAGGAAATTTATGCAGTTGCAGGATGCGATGCCGTTTCTTCGTTTGCACATGTCGCCAGAACGTATGTTGCAACGGATGGACTCCGAGCGGCTAATGGGCTTTGCCACCACCATGGCGACCCAGCTCTCGAACGCAATGGCCAGCATTGTTCTGCTGGTGATGACCGTGGTGTTTATGCTGTTTGAAGTGCGCCACGTACCTTATAAGCTGCGCTTTGCGCTGCATAACCCGCAAATTCATATCGCCGGACTGCACCGCGCGCTGAAAGGCGTTTCCCACTATCTGGCGTTGAAGACTTTGCTGAGCGTGTGGACAGGCCTGATTGTCTGGGTCGGGCTGGTGTTTCTGGATGTTCAATTTGCGCTGATGTGGGGAGTGCTGGCGTTCCTGCTCAATTACGTACCCAATATCGGCTCGGTGATCTCCGCTATCCCGCCAATGATCCAGGCGCTGCTGTTTAACGGCACTTACGAATGTTTGCTGGTGGGCGGGCTGTTCCTTGTGGTGCATATGTTGCTTGGCAACATCCTGGAACCCCGCATGATGGGTCACCGCCTGGGGATGTCGACGCTGGTGGTGTTTTTATCCTTGTTGATTTGGGGATGGCTGCTTGGCCCGGTGGGAATGTTGTTGTCAGTGCCGCTAACCAGCGTGTGTAAAATCTGGATGGAAACCACCACCGGCGGCAGCAAACTGGCAATTTTACTGGGGCCAGGCAGACCGAAAAGTCGTCTGCCTGGGTAAAGTACCTACCAACCGGGGTAGTTTTATATCCGTAATCACAACTGCTAATATTAAGAAAATAAAAACGCCCATAAGATTATGGGCGTTTTTATTTTCAAATCCCGAATGAGATAAATCGCGAAAATTTACCTTAAGATGAGATAATAAACATAACAAATATATAACGCGGTTAAATAGCCAATTATTAATCAAGGAGCTTTGCGGTTATCTGATCCACGCATCAATTTGGTTATCAGTTTCCTAATAAAAGCTACCGTTGCGCAAAGCATAATGGTATTTTATCGTCCGCGCATTCATTCTCGTTCTGTAAATACTTATGATTCCAGCATAAAAATCAAGGTGGTACCATTTATTTTCAGAACAGCATCATTATTTCGCCTAAGTTTGCGTTATTAAATGTGTCACCAATCTTATATTTATTTGATACGGAGTTCTCATGAAAAAGATTGTTCAGTTACTGACTGCAATTGCTGTCGTAGGTACGCTAGCGGGTTGCGCGCGTACTGCCAGTATTCATAATATTAACACCCCGGTCAGTGCGGGCCATTCTCAGGCGCAGGTACGTGCTGCCATTCTGAAAGCCGGCCAACAACGCCAGTGGATCATGACAGATGCAGGTCCGGGCGTTATCAAAGGTCGCATGCAAAGCCGCGACCATACTGCAGAAATTCGTATTAACTACTCTGCAAATAGCTATTCAATTAACTATGAAAACAGCATGAATCTGAAAGCCTCAGACGGGAAGATTCATAAGAATTACAACCGCTGGGTTAACAACCTCGACAAAGATATTCAGCTGAATTTATCATCAGGTGCTGCGCTTTAATTGTCATCCAGCCTAAAGTCGGACCGGGAACGGTCCGATAATCAATGTGCTCTTAATTAAGGTTGTGCACACCATGTATGAACAAGATCCCTTCAGCGCGCTGGAAGCGATAGCTGAAGCGCAGCGTATTGCTTTTGCCCCCATGTTATTTCAGACCGCGGTTTGTCTGCGTAAATTCGGGTTGCTGGAATTCCTGGATAAGCAAGGCAAGCAAGGCGCAACGCTCGATGAGATTGTCGAAGGTTGCGAAGCTGATGCCTACGCCGCCAGTGTATTGCTTGATATGGCGCTGAGTGGACGGATTGTCACCCGCAGTGAAGAGCGTTTTTATATCGCGAAGATAGGGCATTTCCTGCTGCACGATCCGATGACGCGGGTCAATATGGATTTCTCGCAGGATGTTTGTTACCAGGGACTGTATTTCCTGGAGGATGCCTTAAAAGAAGGCAAACCTGCGGGGTTGCGCGTATTTGGTGACTGGCCAACGATTTATCCAGCTTTATCGCAATTGCCTAACCCGGCACGGGATAGTTGGTTCGCTTTTGATCACTATTATTCCGATGCGGCATTTACGGCGGCTCTGCCACATATATTCGCAAGCCAGCCTGTAAGCCTGTACGATGTCGGCGGCAATACTGGAAAATGGGCGATGACTTGTTGCAAATATGATGCAAATGTCGCGGTAACCCTATTGGATTTGCCTGAACAAATTGCACTGGCGCAGAAAAATGTCGATGCCGCAGGCTTCTCATCACGGATTCACTTCCATCCGGTCGATATGCTTAGCGAAGCACCGCTGCCTGGTGAAGCGGATATTTGGTGGATGAGTCAATTCCTGGATTGCTTTTCACCAGAACAAATTGTTGGCATCTTAAGTAAAATAGCCGGGGTCATGAAACCGGGTGCCAGACTCTGCGTTATGGAGCTTTTCTGGGACGCCCAAAAATTTGATGCTGCCGCTTTCAGCTTGAATGCAACATCACTCTATTTTACCTGCATGGCGAACGGTAACAGCCGTTTCTACAGCGCGGAGAACTTTCTACGCTACCTGGAAATGGCCGGATTCAGCATTGAAAAACGCCTCGATAACCTCGGGGTGGGACATACCTTATTGATATGTCATAAAAAATAAGACAGGGCGGCGACTGTGCCGCCATGATGCCTTACCGGCATCATTGGAAAAACCGTTTTTCGCGGATACGCGTTGATGAAATTTGCACTAAACATTACGGATTGGTTGGCCAGAGCGCCAGGTCTGAGCGAAACGACACAGTGGCAGCAATGGTCGCTGGGTAGTGGCGCTATTGATCCTGCGCTTGCGCAGGCGAAACTCGCCGCGCTGCCGATGATGACCGCGCGTCGCCTCAGTTCAGGCAGCCGACTGGCTGTTGAATGTGGCATAACGCTGATGCGCCAGCATACGGTGGATGCCGTTGTGTTTAGCAGCCGTCATGGTGAACTGGAACGCAACTATCGCATTCTTCAGGCGCTGGCGGCAGACCAGGATATCTCCCCTACCGATTTTGCTATGTCGGTGCATAACTCCGCGGTGGGTAACCTCACTATCGCCATGCAACAGCCGATTGCATCCTCCTCTGTTTCAGCCGGGCTTGACACATTCCAGCAGGGGCTGTGTGAAGCGATCTGTTTCTTACAGGCGGGCTATAAACGCGTATTGATGGTGGATTTCGACGGCACTCTTCCGGCGTTTTATCACCCGGGGTTGCATCCGGATATGCCCACCTGGGCCTATGCGGTTGCGCTCGTTATCGAAGCGGGCGATACCCTACAGTGCGTCAGCGAATCCGCGATATGTAACGGTGAACCCCATTTGCCGCAAAGTATGCAGTTTTTGCAGCATTATCTGCTTAATGAGTCTGAATTCAGCATTGCCGGCGAGCGTCTCAACTGGCGCTGGAGCCGTGCATGAGCCGCATTAACTGGCTATGGCGTTTACTCATGACCGGGTTGTGTTTTGCACTGTTCGGCATTGGTGGTTTGTTGCTGTCACTGGTGTGGTTTAACCTGCTGATCCTCGTGGTACGTAACAAAGCAAAGCGACGCATGTTGGCGCGCCGCAGCATTGCGGCCAGCTTTCGCCTGTTTTTAAACACCGCAAAGTTGACTGGCGCGCTGGATTACCGAATTGAAGGGATTGACGCGCTGCGCGGCGAGCGCGGTTGCCTGGTCATTGCCAATCATCCCACCTTGATAGATTACGTTCTGCTGGCCTCTGTGATGCCCGAAACAGACTGTCTGGTCAAAGGCGCACTGCTCAATAATCCCTTCGTTAGCGGGGTGATTAGAGCAGCAGACTATTTGATCAACAGCCAGGCGGATACGCTGCTCTCCGCCTGTGAAGAGCGCCTTCGGCACGGCGAAACCATTTTAATTTTCCCGGAAGGAACGCGTACGCGTCCCGGCGAAAAAATGACACTGCAACGCGGCGCGGCGAATATTGCCGTGCGCTGCGGTTGTGATTTACGCATCGTGGTTATCCACTGTAGTGAACATCTGCTGGACAAACACAGCCGATGGTATGACGTCCCGCCATGCAAACCTCTTTTTACCGTTAAGGTGCGGGAGCGCGTGGCGATAAAACAATTTTATGATGCGGAATCGCAAGAACCGGCACTGGCGGCAAGACAGCTCAACCGGCATCTTCTGCATCAATTAACATCAGGTTTTGCACCTTTTTAGGAACGGATGATGCAACAGCTCTATCTTGAAATTAAAAATCTTATTATCAGCACCTTAAATCTGGATGAACTCAGCGCCGACGACATCGAAACCGAGAGCGCGCTCTTCGGGGATGGGTTGGGGCTGGATTCTATCGATGCGCTCGAACTTGGTCTGGCGATCAAAAATCAATACGCGGTGGTGCTTTCAGCGGAAAGCGAAGAGATGCGCCAGCATTTCTACTCTGTCGCCACGCTGGCATCTTTTATTCAGGCCCAACGCGCATAAAAACGGATACGCTATGACCGAGAAAAACGAAATTTATCAGGAAGTTTCCGCTCTTCTTATCAAACTTTTTGAAATCGATCCGCAGGATATTACTCCCGAATCTCGTCTGTACGAAGATCTGGAGCTCGACAGCATTGATGCTGTCGACATGATTGTGCATCTTCAGAAAAAGACCGGTAAGAAAATCAAACCGGAAGAGTTTAAAGCGGTGCGCACCGTACAGGATGTTGTCGATGCGGTAGCACATCTGCTGCGGGAAGAATAAGCCACCGTGTACGGACCTCGCCTGGAAACGGGCCTGAAGCTGCTCGCCGCGCTATTGATGTTCTGTTGGCCTTTTGTGATCTGGTTCGGCCTTGCGCATAACAGTCTGCACTGGCTGCTCCCTTTGATGGCCGTCATGCTGCTTTTCCGTTTGCGGCAAGCCCGCCAGGGGCTTGCGCCGATGCGCTTTGTCACGCGCAGCGTTGCCCTGACCGGTATCGCGCTGTGCGCGGCAAGCTGGCTGTTAAAAACGCATCAGCTCCTGCTCTATTACCCGGTCGCCGTCAGTTTCATCATGTTACTGGTATTTGGCAATTCACTGTGGAGCGCAATGCCGCTGGTTGAGCGTCTGGCTCGCCTGCGCAGCCCCGACCTTCCTGAGGAAGCCGTACGCTATACCCGCCGCGTGACGCAAGTCTGGTGTGTTTTTTTCGTGTTGAATGGCGGGACTGCGCTATTTACAGCGCTGTATGGCGATATGCGTCTATGGACGCTCTGGAACGGCATGATCTCCTACCTGCTGATGGGTTTGCTGATGGCAGGTGAATGGCTGATACGCCGCCAGATGATAAAACGAGAGATGCAATGAAAACCCTTCCTTTCGCCGACTGGCTCAGCCATTCGCGGGCCAATGATACTCCCATCGCCTGGCTTGGTGTTCGGACGTGGACGCTGGAAGACCTGCGCAGCGATGTCGCCCAGCTTATGACCTGGCTACAGACGCAGGACGATGAACGCTGGGCGCTGTGCTTTGAAAATAGCTACCTTTTTATTGTCGCGCTGCTGGCTACGCTGCATGCCGGGAAAACACCTGTAATTCCAGGGCACTGCCGGGAATCATTGCTGGCCGAGCAAAAAACGCTCTTTCAGGGAGTACTCAGCGATCAGCCTTTACGCTGGGAAGGCCCGCATTGTGTGGTAAAGGCAAACGCACCAAACGCCGCGAAAGGCCACGTTTTTCCGCCCCTTCGCGAAGGGGCGTTTATCGAACTTTTTACCTCCGGTTCAACCGGGCAGCCGCGCCGGGTTATCAAACCGATAGCCTGTCTCGATCGTGAAGCGACGCTGCTCGCCGCGCGTTTTAGTGACCAACTGGCGGGCTGTCGCGTCGTGGCTTCGGTCGTGCCACAACATTTATACGGACTAACCTTCCGCATCTTTCTGCCAATGTCGCTCGGACTGCCGCTTCACGCCGCAATGCTCTATTACGCCGAGCAGTTGGCCGCGCTGGAAAGCCACCATCGCTATGCGTTTATCAGCAGTCCCGCGTTCTTAAAACGCCTTGATCCCCGGCTCGCACCACCGCCGATGGCGATCATTCTCTCGGCTGGTGGAATGCTGCCGTGGACAGATGTTCAGGGAACCGCTGACTGGTGCGGTGTTCAACCAGATGAAATATATGGCAGCACCGAAACAGGCATTCTGGCCTGGCGGCATCGCCAGCACGATAGCATCCCGTGGAAACTTTTTCCGGGGGTTTCGATCGTGCCGGAAGGTGAGGCATTTCGCGCGCATTCACCGATTATTCCCGAACCAGACGGCCTGTTGCTCGATGATATCCTGCTCTTTAATGACGGCGGGACTTTCCACATCGCCGGGCGTCGTGGCCGCGTTGTTAAAATCGAAGAGAAACGCATCTCGCTGAGTGAAATAGAGAGACGCGTGTTAGCGCTTGAGGGTATTCGGGATGCCGCAGCTCTCCCTGTATCCCGTGGCGGGCGCCAGTGCGTTGGCGTGCTGCTGGTGCTGGAAGAAGAGGCACATCGCCAGTGGCTTCATTGTGACAGCAAAGCAATGGAGCTTGCCTGGCGAAGAGCGCTGATTCCGTGGCTGGAACCGGTGGCGGTGCCACGTTACTGGCGCATCCTGGAAGAGATCCCCGTTAATAGTATGAACAAGCGTGTTTATGCTCAACTACAGGAGTTATTTCATGAAACCTCATGAAATTGCACACCGTCAGGTGTCACCGACGCACGCTGAAATCGATATCCAACTGGAGACGGACCTGTTCTGGTTCCGCGGTCATTTTGCGGTTCAGCCGTTGCTGCCAGGCGTAGCGCAACTCGACTGGGTGATGCATTACGCCACGTTAATGCTCACCCCGGGCTATCGTTTCCACAGCATTCAAAACGTTAAATTCCAGGCTCCACTCCTGCCGGGAAACAGAGTCACGCTGCGACTCGACTGGCAGGAACAGAAGCAGCAACTGAGTTTCAGCTACCTGCGCCATACGGGCGAAGAACGCCATACCTGTAGCAGTGGGAAAATTCGCTTATGTCAGTAACGTTTAACCCTTGTGTGGTCATCCCTTGCTATAACCACGGTGCAATGATGGCGCGCGTGGTTGAACGCCTGCAACCGACAGGCCTGCACTGTTTTATCGTTGATGATGGCAGTGATGAGGCAACGCAGCGGGTGCTGGAAACACTGGCCGCAGGAAATGAAATGCTTACCCTGACGCGGCTTGCGCAAAACGCCGGTAAAGGCGAGGCAGTGATCCAGGGTTTGCAAAACGCCTTACGCGCGGGTTTTACTCACGCCGTGCAGGTCGATGCTGACGGGCAGCATGCCATCGAAGATATTCCCAAATTACTGGATCTGGCGAGGCAACATCCGCAAGCGCTGATTTCAGGCCAGCCTGTTTATGATGACTCCATTCCCCGTTCGCGGCGATATGGCCGCTGGGTCACACACGTATGGGTGTGGATAGAAACATTGTCTTTGCAACTGAAAGACAGCATGTGCGGTTTTCGCGTCTATCCCATCGCCTCCACGCTGCGGCTTGCTGAACGTGTCACGCTGGGCAGGCGTATGGATTTCGACACAGAAGTGATGGTTCGCCTCTACTGGCAGGGAACTCCCAGCTACTTTGTCCCGACACGCGTAACGTATCCGCAGGACGGTCTTTCTCACTTTGATGCGCTGAAAGACAATGTTCGCATCTCGCTGATGCATACCCGCTTATTCTTCGGCATGCTGCCGCGCATTCCTTCCCTGCTGTTTCGCCGCGCTGATACGCACTGGGCGCAGCAGCACGAGCGGAAGGGATTATGGGGTATGCGCTTTATGTTACTGGTCTGGAGAGTGCTTGGACGCCGAGCATTCTCGCTGCTGCTCTATCCTGTTGTCGCCGTCTACTGGCTTAGCGCCGGTAACGCGCGGCGGGCATCGCAGCTCTGGCTGGCGCGTGTGCGCACCAGCCTGGCGCTGGGCGGGCTGCCGTCACCGGCAAAGCTCAGTAGCTATCGCCACTTTCTGCGTTTTGCCGAAGCCATGCTGGATAAAGTGGCAGGCTGGCGCGGCGAACTCCAGTTAGGCCGTGACGTTGAATTCGCACCCGGCGCTGAAGCCGCAATGGGGCTGGATGATAACAACGGCAAGCTCTTACTGGCATCCCATCTGGGCGATGTTGAAGCCTGTCGTGCGCTGGCGCAATTACATAACAGCAAAGTGATCAATGCGCTGGTGTTTCATGAAAACGCACAGCGTTTTAAACAGATCATGCAAGAGATGGCTCCCGAAGCCGGAGTACACCTTATCCCGGTAACGCATATTGGCCCGGATACCGCCATGTTGCTGAAAGATAAGCTCGATCGGGGCGAGTGGGTGGCCATTGTCGGCGATCGTATTGCGGTTAACCCACAGCGCGGCGGCGACTGGCGGGTGTGCTGGAGCACGTTTATGGGTCACGCCGCCCCCTTCCCGCAAGGGCCATTTATTCTGGCGGCGGCGCTACGCTGCCCGGTGCTGTTAATGTTTGCTTTGCGCCAAAACGGCAAATTGCGCCTGCACTGCGAACCTTTTGCCGATCCGCTGCCCATGCCTCGCGCAAATCGACAAGCAGCGCTGCAAGCGGCTGTCGACAACTACGCTGCACGCCTTGAACACTACGCACTGCAATCACCACTCGACTGGTTTAATTTTTTTGATTTCTGGCGGTTGCCTGACCACGCACCGCAAGCCACGGATAAGGAGTAACAGGTGTTAAACGATCCCCGTTTCACAGCCGAGGTTGCGCTAAGCGTTCCCTTTCACGACGTCGATATGATGGGCGTTGTCTGGCACGGCAACTATTTTCGCTACTTTGAGATAGCGCGTGAGGCGCTACTGAATCAGTTTGATTACGGCTACCGCCAGATGAAAGCATCGGGGTATTTGTGGCCGGTCGTGGATACGCGGGTGAAATACCGTGATGTACTGACATTTGAACAGCATTTTCGCGTACGCGCCCGAATCGAAGAGTTCGAAAACCGGCTGAAAATCGCGTATGAAATCATCGACGCCGCCAGCGGCAAACGGACCACCACCGGTTACACCATTCAGGTGGCGGTGGAGGAGAAAAGCCGGGAGATGTGCTTCGTCAGCCCGGCTATTCTGTTTGAACGTATGGGGGTCACACCATGAGATATTGGCCCCTGCTGGTTCTACTGTTCGCTCCCTTCGTCAATGCAGTGACGCTGGAGGAATTACAGCAGCGCTTTACCCAACAACCGGTGGTACGTGCGCATTTCACCCAGACCCGTACCATTAAAGACTTGCCGCAGCCGCTGCGCTCGCAGGGCGAAATGCTTATCGCCCGTGAGCAAGGATTATTGTGGGATCAGACCGCGCCGTTCCCGATGATGCTAATGCTTGATGATTCGCGGATGGTGCAAATCATTAACGGTCAGCCACCGCAGGTGATCACTGCGCAGAACAACCCGCAAATGTTCCAGTTTAATCATCTTCTGCGCGCCCTGTTTCAGGCCGATCGCGCCGTGCTGGAACAGAACTTCCGCATTGACTTTAACGATGCCGGGAAAGGCCGCTGGACCCTGAAGTTGACCCCAATCACCACGCCGCTGGATAAAATATTCACCTCCATCGACCTGGCCGGGGATCACTATCTCGACAGCATCCGCCTGAATGATAAACAGGGCGATCTCACCGATATCGCTTTTTCCCAACACCGACTCACGCCCACGACGCTGACTGATGACGAACGCCAACGTTTTGCAACGCACTAATTCCCCACGCCCGGCACTACTGTGGGGCGCAGTATGCCTGGTGATGCTGGGTATGCTGCTCGTGCTGCTTCCCAAAGCGCGAATGAACAGCAGCGTACTGGCGATGCTCCCGGCACAGACCATGGGCGCGCTGCCTGCGGCATTGAATGACGGCTTTATGCAACGCCTCGATAAGCAACTCGTCTGGTTGGTCAGCCCTGGTAAACAGGCCAATCCCGAGGTGGCGCAATACTGGCTGACGCTGTTAGGTCAATCGCAGGCGGTTAATCACCTGAAAGGCGCGATGGATGCAAAGAGTCAGCAAGCGTGGGGCGCATTTTTCTGGCAGCACCGTAACGCTCTGCTTGATAGCGCAACCCGCGCGCGTCTGCAAAACGGCGGCGAAGCGCAGGCACAATGGGTGCTGACTCAGCTCTACTCGGCCTTTTCCGGCGTATCGGGTAAAGAGCTGCAAAACGATCCGCTAATGTTGATGCGCGGCGCACAATTGGCGATGGCGCAAAATACGCAGCGACTGCGGTTAATGGATGGGTGGTTAGTCACCCAGGACAACGACGGCAACTACTGGTATCTGCTCCACGGCGAGCTGGCAGGCTCCTCCTTCGATATGCAGCAAACACACCAGTTTGTCGCCACGCTCGGCTCGCTGGAAACAGAACTTAAGAAGCAGTTTCCACAGACGCAATTGCTATCACGCGGCACGGTATTCTATAGCGACTACGCCAGCCAGCAGGCAAAGCGCGACATTTCAACGTTGGGGATCGCAACTATCGTCGGCGTCATGCTGTTGATTGTTGCCGTGTTCCGCTCCTTGCGTCCATTGCTGTTATGCCTGCTTTCAATCGCCGTTGGCGCGCTGGCCGGTACGGTAGTGACGCTGCTGGTCTTCGGCGAGTTGCATCTGATGACGCTGGTGATGAGCATGAGCATCATCGGGATCTCTGCGGACTATACACTTTACTATCTCACCGAACGTATGGTGCATGGCGCAGAGTCATCGCCATGGCAAAGCCTGGCAAAAGTACGAAATGCGCTGTTGCTGGCACTGGCGACGACCGTCGTGGCGTATCTGATCATGATGCTGGCGCCCTTCCCTGGTATTCGCCAGATGGCGATTTTCGCCGCTACCGGACTCAGCGCCTCTTGCCTGACGGTTGTCTTCTGGCACCCCTGGCTGTGCCGTGGTTTACCGGTACGTCCCGTGCCTGCGATGGTGCTGTTACTGCGCTGGCTGGCAGCCTGGCGGCGCAATAAAAAACTGTCGGTGGGATTGCCGCTGATAATGGCGGCGGTCTCTCTTGCCGGGTTGTCGACACTGCGCATCAATGACGATATCAGCCAGTTACAGGCATTACCGCAGAACATCCTTGCGCAGGAAAAAGCCATCACTGCTCTCACCGGACAGAGTGTCGATCAGAAATGGTTTGTGGTTTATGGCGAAAATCCCCAGCTGACACTGGAACGTCTGGAAGCGTTTATTCCACGTCTGGAACAAGCGCGTGAGAACGGCGCAATTTCGGGTTTTCGTTATGTGCCGATCAACTCGATCTCACGCCAGCAGCAGGATCTGACGTTACTCAAAAATGCCGCGCCCACCGTTGCTCATACCTTGCAGAACGCTGGTTTGCAGGCGGTTACCCCCGATCTCAGCCCAATGACGGTCACGGTTGATGAGTGGCTTGCCAGTCCGGCCAGTGAAGGCTGGCGTTTGCTGTGGCTGACCATACCAGACGGACAGAGCGGCGTTCTGGTGCCCGTTGATGGCGTAAAAGATAGCGCAGCGTTAAGTGCGCTGGCACAAGCGCAATCAGGTATTGCCTGGGTGGATCGAAAAAGCGCTTTCGACGAGCTTTTCGCGCTCTATCGTCTGGTGTTAACCGGCCTGTTGTGTGTTGCGCTGGCAGTGATCGCGGCGGGCGCCATACTTCGTCTTGGCTGGAAAAAGGGGCTTATCAGCCTTGTCCCTTCTGTGTTGTCACTCGGTTGCGGGCTGGCAGCATTGTCGCTAAGCGGCCATTCGGTCAATCTCTTCTCCCTGCTGGCGCTGGTACTGGTGTTAGGGATTGGCATTAATTACACGCTGTTTTTCAGTAACCCGCGCGGCACACCGCTCACCTCGCTACTGGCGATCTCGCTGGCGATGGTAACAACGCTCCTCACGCTGGGCATGCTGGTATTCAGCGATACCCAGGCGATTAGCTGTTTTGGCATCGTGCTGGTAAGCGGCATTTTTACCGCCTTTTTACTTTCACCACTCGCAATGCCGGGTAAAAAAGAGAGAAAACGATGATCCGCACCCTCTGGACCGGCATGGCGCTGGCCACTGCCCTACTGCTCACCGGATGCAGTTCCACCACCCACTCCTCCGACAGCGCCCGCCCGCAAGCATGGCTGGAGCCCGGCACGCGCGTGACGCTACCGGCACCGGGAATTAGCCCGGCGGTCAATTCCCAGCAGCTACTCACCGGGAGCTTTAACGGGAAAACGCAGTCGCTGCTGGTGATGATGACCGCCGACGAGAAAAAAATCACGCTCGCCGGGCTCTCCTCCGTGGGGATTCGCCTGTTCCTCGTCACCTACGACGAAAACGGTATTCATACTGAGCAATCTATTGTCGTACCGCAGTTACCACCGGCAAGCCAGGTATTGGCCGATGTAATGATCAGCCACTGGCCTGTCGCCGTCTGGCAGCCGCAGTTACCGAAAGGCTGGACGCTCACCGACACAGGCGACAAGCGCGAGCTGCGAAATGCGCGCGGAAAGCTGGTGACGGAAATCACCTACCTACAGCGCAAAGGCAAACGCGAGCCAATTAGCATTGAGCAGCACGTCTTTAAATACCACATCACCATTCAATATCTGGGTGACTGAGATGATCTACATTTCCGCGATTGGCATGATTAACGCGCTGGGAAACACCTGCGATGAAATCGCTGCCAATCTGAGCCGTGGCGTCGCGCCGGGCATGATCAACCGAAAAGGCTGGTTACAGGGCGATGCTGAAGTCATGCTCGGCGGCGTGGATACAGAACTTCCGCCGATGCCCGAGGAGTGGCAGGCGCATCGCAGCCGCAACAACCAGCTTTTGTTGGTCGCGCTGGAACAGATCCAGCCGATGGTGGATGAGGCGATTTCCCGCTATGGCCGCGATCGCGTTGCCGTCGTTTTGGGCACCAGCACATCGGGTCTGGAGGAAGGGGGTAGACACGTTAATTACCTGCATAACGGCGAAGAGAGCCTGGAATGGCGCTATTCGCAACAGGAGCTAGGCGATCCGTCGCGCTTTTTAAGCCGCTGGCTGGCTCTCGACGGCCCGGCATTTACGGTTTCTACCGCTTGTTCCTCCAGTGCCAGAGCGATCATTAATGGTCAGCGCCTGATTAATGCGGGGCTCGCGGATGTCGCCATCGTTGGCGGCGCAGACACCCTTAGTCAGATGCCGATCAACGGCTTTAATAGTCTTGAATCCTTCTCGCCGACATTATGCCAGCCATTTGGTCGTGACCGTTGCGGCATCACTATTGGTGAAGCTGCCGCGTTGATGGTTCTGACCCGGGAACCGCAGCCGCTGGCGCTGTTAGGCTGTGGAGAATCCAGCGATGCCTGGCATATTTCTGCACCGCATCCTCAAGGCGAAGGCGCGATCCGCGCAATAAACATGGCGCTCGCCCAGGCGGGTCTGACGCCAGACGACGTTGGTTATATCAATCTGCACGGCACCGCCACGATCCTTAACGATCAAATTGAATCACAGGTCGTGCATACGCTGTTTGGCGATCGTATCCCCTGTAGTTCAACTAAACATTTGACCGGTCACACTCTTGGCGCGGCGGGTATCACTGAAGCAGCACTGAGTGCACTGATTCTGCTGCGCGATTTGCCATTGCCACCGCAGGATTTCAGCCATTATCCGCGGGACACAACCTTGCCAGAGTGCGGCCTGCTAAGCGCCCCCCAGACGCTTTCACGCCCGGTGATTTTGTCGAACTCCTTCGCCTTCGGCGGAAACAACGCCAGCATTTTGCTGGGGAGAGTGTCATGAGCCATTACCTTGCACCCGGTGCCTATTTACCTCATGAGGCACCGATGATCCTGCTGGAAGAGGTCATTGCTGTCGGTGCCGATTGCGCCCACTGCCGCGTGACCGTTAACAAGCAAGGTGTCCTTGCACCGTTTATTGATGCCGAAGGCCACTTGCCTGGCTGGTATGCTCTCGAACTGATGGCGCAAAGTATTGGCGTCTGGTCGGGCTGGCATCGCCAGCAACGCGGTGAGGAAAATATCGCCCTCGGTATGGTGTTGGGTGCCAGAGAATTAACCTGTGCGGCGAATTCGCTGCCAGCGAATGCCGTGCTGGATATCCACGTCAGGCTCCTGATGCAGGATGAACGTTTCGGCAGCTTCGACTGCACCATTAAGGCTCAAACCGACACGCTGGCTTCGGGCCGAGTCAATACCTTCCAGCCGACAAAGGAAGAGTTAACGTCACTTTTTATTCAAGGAAAAACGGCATGAATCGTTCCGTATTGGTCACTGGTGCCAGCAAAGGCATCGGCCGCGCCATCGCCCAACAACTTGCCGCAGACGGTTTTACGATCGGCGTGCATTACCATCGTGATGAGCAAGGCGCGCAGCAAACGCTGCATACGATTGAACAGGCAGGGGGAAAGGGACGTCTGCTCAGTTTCGATGTTGGCAACCGCGAGCAATGTCGTGAGGTGCTGGAGAGCGAAATTGACCGCCACGGCGCCTGGTACGGAGTGGTCAGTAATGCCGGGATTGCACGCGACGCAGCCTTCCCGGCGCTGAGCGAAGATGACTGGGACATGGTCATCCATACCAACCTCGACAGCTTTTACAATGTGATCCAACCCTGCATTATGCCCATGATCTCTGCTCGCAACGGCGGACGCGTCATTACGCTTTCATCGGTTTCCGGCGTAATGGGCAACCGTGGCCAGGTCAACTACAGCGCAGCTAAAGCGGGGATCATTGGCGCGACAAAAGCGCTGGCTATCGAACTGGCGAAACGCAAAATCACCGTGAATTGTATTGCTCCGGGCCTGATTGACACCGGCATGATTGAGATGGAAGAGGCGGCACTGAAAGAAGCGATGTCCCTGATCCCGATGAAACGTATGGGCCAAACGCAAGAAGTGGCCGGACTCGCCAGCTATTTAATGTCCAATATTGCGGGTTATGTTACCCGCCAGGTCATTTCGATTAACGGAGGCATGCTATGACACGTCGCGTAGTTATTACCGGTATGGGCGGCGTTACCGCCTTTGGGCAAAACTGGCAGGAAGTCGCGAAGCGGTTACTGGCTTACGAGAATGCCGTACGGAAAATGCCGGAATGGCAAATTTATGATGGCCTGCATACTCTGCTGGGTGCACCCATTGATGATTTTGTGCTGCCGGAAAATTACACCCGCAAACGCATCCGCGCGATGGGACGCGTCTCGTTGCTCTCCACCAGAGCCAGCGAACTGGCGCTGGAGCAGGCAGGGTTAATCGATGATCCTGTTCTCACCCAGGGCCGAACCGGCATTGCGTATGGTTCGTCGACTGGCAGCACTGGTCCGGTAAGTGAATTTGCGACCATGCTGACCGAAAAGCACACCAATAACATCACTGGCACCACCTATGTGCAGATGATGCCGCACACCACTGCGGTTAATACCGGCCTGTTTTTCGGGTTGCGTGGTCGGGTGATCCCTACATCCAGCGCCTGCACTTCCGGTAGCCAGGCGATAGGCTACGCCTGGGAAGCCATTCGCCACGGTTATCAGGATGTGATGGTCGCGGGCGGTGCGGAAGAGTTATGTCCATCGGAAGCCGCCGTTTTTGATACGCTTTTCGCCACCAGTCAACGTAATGATGAGCCGAAAACCACTCCGTCTCCATTTGATGCCCGTCGTGATGGTCTGGTGATTGGTGAAGGCGCAGGAACGCTGATTCTGGAAGAACTGGAACATGCGAAAGCGCGCGGCGCCACCATTTATGGCGAGATTGTCGGGTTTGCCACCAACTGCGATGCCGCGCATATCACTCAGCCCCAGCGTGAGACGATGCAAATTTGTATGGAGCAGGCGCTTAACATCGCTGGGCTCAGCCCGCAGGATATCGGCTACATTTCCGCACACGGCACAGCTACCGATCGGGGTGATATTGCAGAAAGCCAGGCAACCGCCGCTATCTTCGGCAATACGGTGCCCATCTCCTCATTAAAAAGCTACTTCGGTCATACGCTTGGCGCCTGTGGCGCGCTTGAAGCGTGGATGAGCCTGCAAATGATGCGCGAAGGCTGGTTTGCGCCAACGCTAAACCTGACGACACCGGATGAAAATTGCGGCGAACTGGATTATATCCGCGGTGAAGCAAGGCATATTGATTGTGAATTCCTGCAAAGCAATAACTTTGCGTTTGGCGGAATAAATACCTCAATTATCATCAAACGTTGGGCGTAACAATGTATCGCGTTTTACTGGCTACTCTTTCTGAATTATGCACGCAGGAGATCCCACCCGAGCTAAAATCAGCGGCGCCATCCGGCGCTCGTCATAATAGTTGGCTTGCCGGGCGGCTTTTGCTTAACCGGGTGATCTCCCCGTTGCCGGAGATAGTTTATGGGGATCAGGGTAAGCCCGCATTTGCTGGCGATCTACCATTATGGTTTAGCCTGAGCCACAGCGGCGATCATATTGCTCTGCTGGTGAGCGATGAAGGAGAAGTCGGCTGCGATATCGAAGTGATACGCCCGCGTAACAACTGGCGTAGCCTGGCGAATGCGGTGTTTAGCCAGGCGGAACACCGTGAAATCGAGCGGGAGCATCCCGCGCAGCAACTGGACGCGTTCTGGCGCATCTGGACACGTAAAGAGGCCATTATCAAACATCGTGGCGGCAGCGCCTGGGAGATCGTCAGCGTAGACAGTTGCAACCCTCTCAATCTGCACCTTAGCCATTCTCACCGTGCGGGGCTAAGTCTCGCGGTCTGCACTCCCACGTCTTTTACTCTCGCTGCCGACCAGATCGAGAGCGTCGGGGAAGAAAAATAACCAGCACACCCGCCACAATTACCAGTACGCCTAAAGCGCCGCGCAGGGAAAACGGTTCGTGCCATCCGGGAAGCCAGATGGCCGCCGCCCACACCAGAATGTAGCTCAGGCTCAGCAAGGCATAAGCCTTACTCAGCGGCAAACGGTGCAGCGCAAAGTACCAGCAGCCCATTGATGCCAGATACCCAACCAGGCCCAACATCAGCGCCAGCGTACCTTTTTGCGGTTGCAGCAGCGCCGAAACAAAAGACCAGGAGAATGTCACCGGCGGCAGCGACACCATCGCATAACGCAACATCAGTTGTGCGCAGCTTACCAGCAACACACTGAGTAATGCCCAGTGCAGCCCCTTCATAGCGAGCTCCCCAGCAGCACAATGCCGATGATAATCAGCGCCACGCCGAACGCATGGCGAAGGCTCACTGGCTCACGCCAGAAAAAACGCGCCGCCAGCGTCACCCAGACAAAATTAAGGCTCAACATCGGATACGCCACGCCAACAGGAATGCGTTGCAAAACCAGCAGCCACAGCGCCATGCCCGCACCGAGCGCCATCAGCGCAAGCCCCAGCCACAGACCGAGATGCTTATTACGCTTATCCATCGGCACCGGGCGTGTCGCCTGCTTCTGGCACAGTTGGCCTGCGCAACTGAGCAGGCTTGCCAGCGCGAGCCAGAGCCAGCTGGTCATTGCAGCTTACTCATCATTGCGGAAAGTACTGAATAAAGACCATACGCCCCTGTACATAAACGTTGTCCGGTTTCGGTATCGGCATGCGGGTAAAGTCATCTTTTTTCGACTGGTGCAGCACCAGGGAAATAACCCCTTCCTGACGATGTTGTGACAGCCAGTCGGTGAAATCGTCTTCGCGTACAAACCGCCCTTCGCCGTCAGGATACGACATACCGTACGTTAACTCACCGCGCGTGCCAAACAGCATGATATCTGAACGTTTCAGCTCCCAGGCCAGACCTGCGGCAACACCGACGTTATCAGCCAGCACGTAGCGGCTCGGCGTCAGCGGATCATTGACAAAGTTGATCAAGAACTGTGGCTGCTTGGAATCCATCACCTTGTCCGGGATAACGATCCCCACCAGCAGCGCAATTGCCAGCGGGCACAGCGCCGCGTATGACCAACGATCGGCGCTGGCACGCAAGGTAAACACCCCAACCAGCGCCCACGCCAGAAAAGCAAACGCCGCCAGCGCCGCTTTGTAGACCTCAATTTGCGTCCATACCGGATGTTTCATGAAGCCCAAAGGCGACACCACCAGCGCGGCAATCACGCCAACCAGGCCAAAACTGATATTGATCCACGCATTGATGCGCAGCGCGCGCCCGTTGGTTTGCGCCATCTGCATGGCATAACGCGCCATCAATATCGCCAGCGGCGCGAAGCAGGGCAGAATGTAAGTCGGTAGCTTTCCTTTAGCGATGCTGAAAAACAGCAACGGCATGACTACCCAACCCAGCAGATAAAACGCTTCCCGAACTCCTTCTTTACGCGCCAGCCAGCCCGTTTTCAGCGCACCGGGCAGCAGCGCCAGCCACGGTAAAGAACCTAGAATCAGGAACGGTATGTAATACCAGAACGGCGCTTTGTGTTGTGCGTCCTGCTGCGCAAAACGTTGGATATGTTCCACCCAGAAGAAGTAGCGCCAGAAATCGGGTTCGCGCGACGCAATCGCCAGTCCCCACGGCAGCACCGTCAGTACGCAGCAGATCACGGCCAGCCAGCCCCAGAGCAGCACCTCTTTCCAGCGTTTGTGCACAATCACCCACGGCAGCACGCCAATCACCGGCACCGCCAGCGCGAGAAAACCTTTCGTCATCACGCCCATGCCACACGCCACGCCAAGCAGGACATAGCCGCCAAACTTACCGCGTAATGTGTTCGCCTGCGCAGCCAGCCAGAAGCTGAGCATCGCCAGCGTCATCCACAGCGTGATCATTGGGTCGAGCACAGCATAAGTGCCAATGCCGTACACCAGAAACGCGGTCAGGAAGATCACCGCCGAGAGCACGGCAGTGCGTTTGTCGCGCCACATTTTCCACGCCAGCGCGCCCACAAGCAGCGCCGACACAGTGATGGAGAAAACAGAGCCCAGGCGCACGGAGACGTTATTATGGCCAAACAGCCACTGCGCAATGCTATTGATCCAGTAACCGGCGATGGGTTTTTCAAAATAACGCAGGCCAAGGAAATGCGGCACAATCCAGTCGCCGCTGGTAAGCATTTCACGGCTGATCTCCGCATAGCGGGTCTCATCCGGCTGCCAGAGCAGACGATATTCCAGGGGAACAACATAGTAGAGGGCGAACAGCGCAACCAGCGCCAGACCATAGTGAATGGATTTCATAACCCAGGACTCAACAGTTGTTGGCAACCCAGCCAGCCTTCCCGGCCAGCCACTTCTCCGCGTACCACTTTGCCTGCTGGTAGCGTCTCTAACGATTCCGGTAACAGCTGGCTTAACGGGCAAAAAGCGATGCCTTCGCGCGCCGCCATGCTCAGCAGTTCATCGAAACCTTCCGCGCCGATAATGCCCTCCACCTCGGCGTGGATGGTATAAACCGGCGTGCCGCTATCCTGCTTCATCGCGTCGAGAATGAAACGGTTGTAGTGCTCCGCCGCCACCGAAATGCCAACGGCTTCATCCCAGGTGGGTAGCGTTACCGGGATTTGCGGTGCTGCATAGGTGTTCTCGGCGATGAGCGGGCGAAACGGCTGTGTGCCCCGGCAGTCGCTGTTATAGCGGAAATTGAAATTCGATTTGGCTTTCACCACTCGCTGATCGGCGCGCCAGCCCGCCACGGCGGAACAACTCACAGACCGGCCAATAATCAGCTCCAGCGCCAGTAATCCGCGCTCAATTTCCGCTTCGAGATGCGCCTGATCCCACACGCCGCTCCAGCGCTGCCAGCCGTGGTGATCCCAGGCATGCAGCCCCACTTCGTGCGCCTGCGCGGTTTTGCGGATAACGTCCGCGTTGCCTTCACCGATAAGCCTGCCGGGCCACGCAGTGCCCGCCAGTAAAATATCCCAGCCGTAGAGCGATGCCGCGCGCGAGCGCAGCATCTTCCACAGAAATTTCGGCTTAAGCAGGCGCCAGATGTGGCGCCCCATGTTGTCCGGCCCAACGCTAAAGAAAAAGCTCGCCTGAATGTTGTGCTTTTTCAGTAGCTCCAGCAGGCGCGGAACGCCGTCACGCGTGCCGCGAAAGGTATCGACATCAATACGTAAGCCGACGTATTTCATGCTTATTTCTCATCCGTCAGTTCAACGGTGCGCAGGAAAAAATCCAGCGTTTCGTCAATGGTCTGGCGCATATCCACGGTCGGTTCCCAGTGCAGGCAACGTTTGGCGTTACGAATACTCGGTTTGCGGTGTTCCACATCCTGGTAGCCTTTGCCGTAGTAGCTGCTGCTCTCCACTTCGCGGAAACCCGCGAAAGGCGGGAAGCGGTCGCGCAGCGGGTGTTTTTCAAAGCTTGCCAGCAGCATCTCCGCCAGCTCTTTAATGCTCGCTTCGTTGTCCGGGTTACCGATGTTGATGATCTGACCATCGCAACGCCCGTCTTTGTTTTCGATAATGCGGAACAGCGCTTCAATACCATCGCTGATATCGGTAAAGCAGCGTTTCTGTTTGCCGCCTTCGATCAGCTTGATCGGCGAACCTTCCACCAGGTTGAGGATCAACTGGGTGATGGCGCGTGAGCTACCGATACGCGCAGCGTTCAGGTTATCCAGGCGCGGCCCCATCCAGTTAAACGGACGGAACAGAGTGAACTTCAGGCCGTGTTTGTCGCCATAGGCCCAGATCACGCGGTCGAGCAACTGTTTCGACACCGAGTAAATCCAGCGCTGTTTGTTGATAGGTCCAACGACCAGATTCGAGTTGTCTTCATCGAAATTGTTGTCGGTGCACATACCGTACACTTCCGACGTCGACGGGAAAATGATGCGTTTGTTGTACTTCACGCAGTCACGGATGATTTTCAGGTTCTCTTCGAAATCCAGCTCGAACACGCGCAGCGGGTTACGGGTGTATTCGATAGGTGTGGCAATCGCCACCAGCGGCAGCACCACGTCACATTTCTTAATGTGGTATTCGATCCACTCGGAGTGAATGCTGATATCGCCTTCAACAAAGTGGAAACGCGGATTGTCGAGGAAACGGCTGATCGCATCCGATCCAATATCCAGACCGAAAATCTCGTAGTTATCGTCACGCAGCAGGCGTTCGGTCAAATGGTTGCCGATAAAACCGTTCACGCCGAGGATCAACACGCGGGTGCGGCGTTTTACCGCCACTACCGGTTTGCTGGTGAGCAACGCTCCGGCAACCAGGCCGAGCGATTGCGCCAGCTGTGCGCCCTGCATGTAGACGCCGTTGTCCATCTGTCCGGTGAGGATCTCCAGCGCGCCATCGCCACAGGCCACCAGCAGCGGCGAAACAGAGAGCACAGTGCCCGCGCGAGCCGGAGCCACGTCGGTGCGTACGCGGGATTTCCAGACGATAAATTTATGCGTACCGGCAAAGCTGTACGCGCCCGGCCACGGGTCAGAAACCGCGCGCACCAGATTTTGCAGCGTTTGGGCCGGTTTTTCCCAGTCCAGACGACCATCTTCCGGCGTGCGGCGACCGTAGTAGCTGGCTTTGCTGTCGTCCTGCGCCGTTTCGCTGAAGGTTTGCGTTTTAATCGTCGGCAGCACGCTGGCCAGCATGCCTTTTGCGGCTTCAGCTAATTTGCGATGCAGCGATAGAGCTTCATCGTTGTCAGCAATGGCGACGCGCTGTTGCGCGACAATCGCGCCCGCATCCGCACGGGAAACCATGCGATGCAGCGTGACGCCGGTTTCGCTTTCGCCATTTACCAGAACCCAGTTCAGCGGTGCGCGCCCACGATAGGCAGGCAGCAGCGAGCCGTGCAGGTTAAATGCACCGATCCGCGCGGTATTGAGAATGTTGTCGCACAGCAAGTTGCGGTAATAGAAAGAGAAAATGACATCCGCGTTCAGATCGCGAATACGGTCGACCCACAGCGGATGGTTGACATCTTCCGGGGCATAAACCGGAATGCCACGTTCAGCGGCAATACGCGCCACCGAGCCGAAAAAGTGGTTTTCATTGGCACTGTCGGGATGGGTAAAAATCGCCGCAATCTCGAAACCTGCATCCAGTAACGCCTGTGTACCGACACATCCCATATCGTGGTAAGCAAAGACAACGGCTTTCATTGATTTTTTTCCTCTTGCGAAACGTCATTTTCCTGACGAACAACACGTTGAATAAAGTAGCGGGGACGCGCGCGAACATCGTTGTAGATGCGCCCGATATACTCCCCAAGTAGCCCCATGCCGATAAACTGAGCGCCGATAAAGGTGAAGAGAATGGCGAAGAGCATAAACACCCCTTCTCCCGCCCACTGCGGGCCAAACGCCAGACGCAGCACCACCAGCAGCACGGCGAGCGAAAAGCCCAGCACGGCGATCACGCTGCCAAACACGCTGAGCAAGCGCAGCGGCGTGGTGGTCAGGCAGGTCACCAGGTCGTACATCAGGTTAATCAGGCGCATAAAGCTGTATTTGGAATCGCCAAACTCGCGCTCCGCGTGGTGCACGGGGATTTCCACCGCGCGACGGGCAAAGGTATTAGCGAGGATCGGGATAAAAGTGCTGCGCTCATGGCAGTGCAGCATGGCATCAACAATATGGCGGCGATATGCACGCAACATGCAGCCATAATCGCCCATCGCTTTACCGGTGGTGCGCTGGATCAGGCGGTTGATGGTGCGTGAGGCCATTTTACGAAACAGACTGTCCTGGCGGTTTTGCCGCACCGTGCCCACCACGTCATAACCCTCATTGGCTTTCGCCACCAGACGCGGGATCTCCTCCGGCGGATTTTGCAAATCGGCGTCCAGCGTGATGATCAAATCACCGGTGACATGGCTGAATCCGGCCATAATCGCCGAGTGCTGACCGTAGTTGCGGTTCAGCAGCACCGCGACAACGTGGCTGCCGGGTTGTTCTGCCGCTTCACTTAACATCAGCGCGGAGTTATCGCTACTGCCGTCATCCACCAGCAAAATTTCGTAATCAATGCCCAGTACATCGCAGCTTTCCGTGGTGCGGCGAATCAACTCCGGCAAACTCTCTTGCTCGTTGTAGACCGGGATCACCACAGAAACTTTTTCTACAGGCGGTAAATTAAACATATCAGCGCCCTGCAATGTTGCGGAGCGCGTGAATGACGCGGGTTGTGTCGTCATGGGTCATATCCGGGAAAAGCGGTAGCGAACAGATACGTGCACTGTTCCACTCCGTATTGGGTAAAGAGAGGGGGAAGTGTTCGCGATAGTACTTTTGCGTATGTGCCGCGCGAAAATGCAGGCCGGTGCCAATGCCTTGCGCTTTCAGGGTTTCCATCAATGCGTCACGCGAAATACCGCAACGTTGCTCATCGACGCGAATAATAAACAGATGCCAGGCGTGCTGGTGCGGCCATGACGGCAAGGCCAGCGGCTGAAACGGTGTATCCGCCAGTTCCTGCAAATACCGTTGCGCAATTTCCTGGCGGCGGGCATTCGCGGCGGGCAGTTTGCCCAGTTGCACCAGCGCAATCGCCGCGTTGATATCGGCGAGGTTGTATTTAAAACCGGGGGAGATCACTTCGGCCTGCGGGGCGCGTCCGTGAGTTTGACGGTCATAAGCATCGACGCCCAGCCCGTGAAATTTCAGGCTGCGAATGCGGTTTGCCAGTTGTTCGTCGTCCGTCACCACCAGCCCACCTTCCGCGCAGGTCATATTTTTAATGGCGTGGAAGGAGAAAATAGCGGTGCCGCGTGAACCAACATGCTGACCTTTGTAGTACGTTCCGGCGGCGTGAGCAGCATCTTCAATCACCGGAATGCCGTGCTTCTCGCCAATCGCGCGAATGGCGTCAATATCCACCGGTGCACCGGCGTAATGCACCGGGATAATCGCTTTGGTACGCGGTGTGATGGCCGCTTCGATCGCTTCCGGCGTGACCATCAGCGTCTCTTTATCAACATCGATCATCACCGGCGTCGCGCCGAGCAGCACAATCATATTGAGGGTGGAAACCCAGGTCAGCGACGGGGTAATCACTTCATCCCCGGCACCAATCCCCAGCGCCATCAGGGTGACGTGCATGCCCCCCGTCGCCGAGCTAACGGCGATGGCGTGGCGGTTGCCCGTCAGTGTGCAAAAAGCCTCTTCAAGCGCCTGATTTTTTGGGCCTGTCGTGATCCAGCCAGATGCCAGCACTTGCTGAATGGCGGCGAACTCTTCATCCCCCATTGACGGGCGTGAGAACGGTAAAAAATCACTCATCGTTTTTCCTTGGCGTCACTGACGCGTTAACGAACCGCCACAAAGACACGCTGCGGCTAGTGAGTAAAATGGCGGATGAAAGTTAAACCAAAATATAATGAATGCGCGTTTCCTGCATTTATTATTCATTACGGTTAGTCGGAGAATGCTACCAATTGAATATTAGGACAAGATTAAGAAAAGGGATAAATTCTAAGCTTAATAAATATAAAATAATTTACTTAAAACAATGCGTTAAAAATGAAAACAGCAAAATCCTAACGTGATGAATGTCAAAAAACTGAAATATTTAACGCCCTTGCAATGTATACAAAGGCGTTAGCGTAGTTATTTAAACGGTACATCAACGAATGCACGAAAATTAATATCATTATGCAATGAATTATTTCATTCGTTACAACCAAAATATATTAAATAGCGTGAAATTTTTATGACAAATTCTGCGGAAAACTGGCTGGTAATTCACTGGCGGCGCAGTCAATCACGCTGTCATTATTTTCGCCGCAATCACGCACAAAGGTTATGGTCGCGAACTCATCGATCACTTCGGTGGGATAAGCCGGGCCAGCCGCGCGATAAGACTCCATCAGCGGAATGTGATCGTTCTGGAAGCAAACCGTTTTTTCCGGGTTATTGATAACCCAACGCGGGAAGAAAATGGTGCCGTGGAACAGGCGATCGCCAAGGTTCACAATCAGGCTGACATCGGTGCCGGTCGGTTCAGTCCAGGAAATTTTATAGATACTTCCGCCTACGCGCACAATGTAGGCCTGCTGGTTTTTCACCCAACGGTTCGCCACGATACCGCTGTGGATCCGGTAATCAAGCGTCGTGGCGTTTTTCACATAAATCTCGTAATTCCAGCCATTATCGTAGGTATAAACCAGATGTTTGCCGACGAAACCGCTCAAATCATGTTTATCAAAGGTGCTCATTTTTTATCTCCTCTGGTGTTTGAAATGATCGTACGCCTGCAAAAAACGAATAAATAACGCTATATTTGCATCAAATTCATTCATTTTTTAGATGAGTTATGCACAAGACGACGCTGGAACAATGGACGCTGCTGCAAAAGGTGGTTGAGCTGGGGAGCTTTGCGAAAGCGGCGGAAGAGACGCACCGCAGCCAGTCATCGGTCAGTTACAACCTGGCGCTGTTGCAGGAGCGGCTCGGCGTTGCTTTGCTGGTACAGGAAGGGCGGCGCGCGGTACTTACCCCGGCGGGCGAGTTGCTGCTCAACCAGGTAAAACCGTTGCTCAAGGCATTCGACTGGGTAGAAACCCGCGCGGCCACGCTGCGCAATGGCATGCGCACTCGGCTGGATTTAGTCGTCGACAGCATTTTCCCCCGCGCACGGCTGTTTGCCATTTTGCGCCAGTTTCAGCAGCGTTATCCGCAAACGCAGGTGCGGTTGACCGAAGTGCTGGAAACCGCCTCCAGCGAGTTGCCGGTGCATGCGCAAGCCGATGTCATGATATTGACCCGCCGTCAGGATATGACCGGGCGCGGCGAATGGTTGATGAACATTGATTTTGTCGCCGTAGCGCATCGCGATCACCCACTGTGCGCGGCGGAACAGGTAAGCGAAGCGATGCTCGCCGGCTGGCCGCTGATTCGCATTGCCGAAAGCGACCATCGCCAAAGCCCGGTGGCGCAGGAGTCGTGGACGTTCTCCACCATCGATGCGGCGGTGGAAGCCGTGCTGTACCAGGTGGGTTACGGCTGGCTGCCGGAGGAGCGCATTCAGCCCTTGCTCGACAGCGGTGTGCTTAAAACGCTGCCGCTCAGCCACGGTACGCGCCGCGCCACACCGCTGCATCTGATTGTGAAAAAAGACCTCGCGCCGCTCGATGAGCAGGTAGAAATGCTGCTGCAACTGTTTAAGGGGTAGCGCTCTACCCCTGAATTTCTGCAAGCGGCTTTTTACGTCTCGCTCAATGCCTGCGCCAGACAAAGCGATAATCCTGACGAATAAATTGCCTTGCGCGCCTCAGGTGTTCCGCCCACCAGCAAGCAATCCACATCACGCGAAATGCGATAAATCCCTGTTAAAAACAGGGCCTTTGATCCAGAACATACTATTCGTATGATGAATTACTAAAATCGTCATACTTTTCTCGCCACCGACTTTTCGTCAGGAAACCGAACGTGTCTTTCTATCGTCAGGCTGGCGCTCTGCTTCTGCTCTGCGCATCCTTTGCCGTTTTCGCGGCACCAAACACGCTAACCACCGCCTGGCCGGTGAATGTTGGCCCGCTGAACCCGCATCTTTACACGCCAAACCAGATGTTCGCGCAAAGCATGGTTTATGAACCGCTGGTGAAATACCAGGCCGACGGCAGCGTGAAACCGTGGCTGGCGACAAGCTGGACGCATTCGGAGGATGGCAAAACCTGGGTCTTCACCCTGCGCGACGGGGTGACGTTCTCTAACGGCGAACCGTTTGACGCCACCGCCGCCGCGGAGAACTTCCGCGCCGTGCTGGATAACCGCCAGCGCCACGCCTGGCTTGAACTTGCCAATCAAATCACCGACGTCAAAGCTCTTAGCCCCAACCAGTTACAAATCACCCTGAAAAGCGCCTACTACCCTTTCCTGCAAGAGCTCGCCCTGCCCCGCCCGTTCCGCTTTATCGCCCCGTCGCAGTTTAAAAACCACGAAACCCTGAACGGGATTAAAGCACCCATTGGCACCGGGCCGTGGGTATTACAGGAATCAAAGCTGAACCAGTACGACGTGCTGGTACGAAATGAACACTATTGGGGCGCAAAACCGGCACTTAGCAAAATTATTGTCAAAGTGATCCCTGACCCGACCAGCCGCGCGGTGGCATTTGAAACCGGCGATATCGATCTGCTCTACGGCAACGAGGGCTTGCTGCCACTGGATACGTTTGCCCGTTTCAGCCAGAACCCCGCCTGGCGCACCCAGCTCTCTGCGCCAATGGAAACGGTGATGCTGGCGCTGAACTCCACGCATACGCCAACCAATGAGTTAGCTGTGCGCGAAGCGCTGAACTACGCAGTGGATAAGAAAACGCTGGTCGATGGCGCGCTGTATGGCACGCAGCAGGTTGCCGACACGCTGTTCGCCCCTTCCGTGCCGTATGCCAATATCGGCCTGAAACCGCGCCAGTACGATCCGGCGCAGGCGCGCGCGCTGCTGGATAAAGCGGGCTGGCTGCTGCCCGCCGGGAAAAGCATCCGCGAAAAAGCGGGGCAACCGCTGCATATTGAACTGGCTTATATCGGCACGGATGCGCTGAGTAAGTCGATGGCCGAAATCATTCAGGCCAATTTGCAGCAGATAGGCGTCGATGTCGCTCTGATCGGCGAGGAAGAGAGCAGTATTTATGCCCGTCAGCGCGATGGCCGTTTTGGCATGATTTTCAACCGCACCTGGGGCGCACCGTACGATCCGCATGCGTTTATGAGTTCAATGCGCGTGCCGTCGCATGCCGATTACCAGGCGCAGTTAGGCCTGCCGGACAAAGCGATTATCGACAAAGAAATTGGCGAAGTGCTGACCACCAGCGATGACAGCGCGCGCCAGGCGCTGTACCGGGATATTCTCACCCGTTTGCACAACGACGCGGTTTACCTGCCCATCAGTTATATCTCGATGATGGTGGTGGCAAAACCGCAGCTCGGCACCATTCCGTTTGCCCCGATCGCCTCGGAGATCCCGTTCGATCAGATAACCCCGGACGCCGCGCAATGAGCCGCTTTTTACTACATCGACTGCTGTTGTTGATCCCGATGATCTTAGCCGCCTCGGTGGTGATTTTCCTGCTGCTGCGTCTCGGCGCGGGAGATCCGGCAATGGATTACCTGCGCCTGTCAAACCTGCCGCCAACACCGGAGATGATTGCCGCAACCCGCATTCAGTTGGGGCTGGATCAGCCGCTCGCCAGCCAATATCTCCACTGGCTGTGGCGCGCGCTGCATCTTGATTTCGGCATTTCGTATGCCACGCAGCGTCCGGTGCTCGACGATGTACTGCATTTTCTGCCCGCGACATTGCAACTCGCAGGCGCGGCGCTGGCGCTGATCCTGCTCACCTCCGTACCGCTTGGTATCTGGGCTGCGCGCCACCGCGATGGTTTGCCGGATTTTCTGGTACGCGCAGTGGCGTTTCTTGGCGTGTCGATGCCGAACTTCTGGCTGGCCTTCCTGATGGTGATGTTTTTTTCTGTGCATTTGCAGTGGCTGCCCGCGATGGGCTATGGCGGCTGGCAGCACCTGATCCTGCCTGCGGTGTCGATTGCCTTTATGTCGCTGGCCATCAACGCCCGTCTGCTGCGCGCCAGCATGCTGGAAGCCGCCGGGCAACGCCACGTGACGTGGGCGCGGCTGCGCGGGTTAAGCGACAAGCAGACCGAACGGCGACATATTTTGCGTAATGCTTCACTACCGGTGATCACTGCGCTGGGCATGCATATTGGCGAGCTGATTGGCGGCACGATGATCATCGAAAGCATCTTCGCCTGGCCCGGTATTGGCCGCTACGCCGTGTCGGCCATCTTCAATCGCGACTATCCGGTGATCCAGTGCTTTACGCTGGTGATGGTGATGGTTTTTGTGCTCTGCAATCTGCTGGTCGATCTGCTGAGCGCAGCGCTCGATCCCCGCATTCGCCACCATGAAGGAGCGCACTGATGCACTTTGTGAAAACGGCCCACTGGCCGGTGCGTTTCGCGCTGCTGATCCTGTTGTTACTGCTGTTGATTGCCCTGACCTGCCAGTGGTGGACGCCTTACGATCCGCAAGCCATCGATTTACCCGCGCGCCTGTTGCCGCCAGGCAGCCGGCACTGGCTCGGCACCGACCACCTGGGGCGCGATATTTTCTCTCGCTTAATGGCGGCCACGCGGGTATCGCTGGGGTCGGTGATGATGTGTCTGCTGCTGGTGCTGGCGCTTGGTTTAAGCGCGGGCGGCTGCGCCGGGCTGCTCGGCGGGCGCGTCGATCAGGCCATCATGCGCGTGGCGGATATCTTTATGACCTTTCCCACCTCGATCCTGTCGTTTTTTATGGTTGGCGTGCTCGGCACCGGGCTGACCAACGTGATTATCGCTATCGCACTTTCGCACTGGGCCTGGTATGCGCGCATGGTGCGCAGTCTGGTGATTTCACTGCGCAGCCGTGAGTACGTACTGGCGGCGCGTTTAAGTGGCGCGAGTTATCTGCATGTTTTTCGCGATCATCTGGCTGGTGCGGTCGTGCCTTCGCTGCTGGTGCTGGCGACGCTGGATATCGGCCATATGATGCTGCACGTCGCCGGGATGTCATTCCTCGGGCTTGGCGTCACAGCACCTACGCCAGAGTGGGGCGTGATGATCAATGATGCCAGGCAATATATCTGGACGCAGCCACTGCAAATGGTGTGGCCAGGGCTGGCGCTGTTTATCAGCGTGATGGCGTTTAACCTGGTGGGCGACGCGCTGCGCGACCATCTCGATCCTCATCTGGAAACGGAGCACGCCCACTGATGCCTGCACAACTGAGCCTGCAAAATATCACCCTGCACGCGGAACGACCACTGGTGCAGGAGGTGTCATTAACCCTGCAACGCGGGCGAGTACTGGCGCTGCTGGGCGGCAGCGGCAGCGGCAAATCATTAACCTGCGCGGCGGCGCTTGGCGTGCTACCTGCGGGCGTACGGCAAACGGCAGGCCGGCTGCTGGCGGATAGTCAGCCCGTCACACCGCAAACCCTGCGTGGTACGACGGTTGCCACCATTATGCAAAACCCGCGCAGCGCCTTTAACCCGCTGCGCACCATGGCCGGCCATGCACGGGAAACCTGCCTGGCGCTCGGTAAACCCGCCGATAACGCCACACTGCTGGCGGCATTGCAGGATGTCGGGCTGGAGGACGCCGAACGTGTGCTCACGCTTTACCCGTTCGAGATGAGCGGCGGCATGTTGCAACGCATGATGATCGCCATGGCGCTGCTGAGCGATGCGCCATTTATCGTAGCCGATGAACCCACGACCGATCTCGATGTGGTGGCGCAGGCGCGCATTCTCGATTTGCTGGCGCAGATTATGCGCGAGCGTCAGCCCGGCATGCTGCTGGTCACACACGATATGGGCGTGGTGGCGCGGCTGGCAGATGATGTCGCGGTAATGGATAACGGGCGCATCATCGAACAGGGCGCGGTGGAAACCCTGTTCAGCGCGCCACAACACGCAGTGACCCGCGAATTAGTGGCGGCCCACCTGGCGCTGTATGGACTGGAGCTGGCGCAATGAACCTTCTTGATGTGAACGGTGTGTCGCACACCTACCACCAGCGACCGGTGCTGAACAATATCTCTTTTCAGTTAAAAAGCGGGGAAACCGCGGCGCTGCTCGGGCGCAGCGGCTGCGGTAAAAGCACGCTGGCGCGGCTGCTGGTAGGGCTGGAATCACCAGACGAAGGCGAAGTGCGCTGGCAGGGCACACCGCTAAAACAGCTTAACGCCCGCGCCCGCCAGGCATTTCGCCGCGATATTCAGATGGTGTTTCAGGATCCGGTCAGCGCAGTGAACCCGCGTAAAACCGTGCGCGACATTCTGTGTGAACCGCTGCGCCATCTGTTGAAACTGCCCAAAGCAGAGCAGCAGACACGCATCACGCAACTGCTGGAAGATGTCGAGCTGGATACCTCCCTGCTCGATAAACGCCCCCCGCAGTTGAGCGGCGGGCAGTTGCAGCGCGTTTGCCTGGCGCGCGCGCTGGCGGTGGAACCCACGCTATTGATTCTGGATGAAGCGGTTTCCAGCCTGGATCTGGTGCTGCAAGCGGGCGTTATCCGGCTCTTACAGCGGCTACAACAGCGTTCCGGTGTGGCTTGTCTGTTTATCACCCATGATTTGCGGCTGGTGGAGCGTTTTTGCCAGCGCGTGCTGGTGATGGAGACCGGTGCGCTGGTGGAAACGCTCGACGTCACTTCACCGCTGCGCTTGCGTTCACCGGCAGGCCAGGCGCTACAACAGGCGGTGCTACCCGCCTTCCCGCTCTCATTACAAAGGACACAACCATGCAACGCGTAACCATAACTCTGGATGATGACCTGCTCGATACGCTGGACAACCTTAGTGCGCGGCGTGGTTACCACAACCGTTCGGAAGCGCTGCGGGATATTTTGCGCGGTGCGCTGGCGCAGGAATCTGTGCAGAACAATGAACAGCAGGGTTACGCGGTGCTGTCGTATGTTTATGAACATGAGAAGCGCGACCTGGCGAGCCGCATTGTCGCCACGCAACACCATCACCACGGCTTATCTGTCGCCACGCTACACGTCCATATCAGCCACGACGACTGCCTCGAAATCGCCGTGCTGAAAGGCAAAATGGGCGATGTGCAACACTTCGCCGATGACGTTATCGCCCAGCGCGGCGTACGTCATGGCCATTTGCAGTGTCTCGCCGCTGAAGAGTAACGTTGCCGCCGTCATATTGCGGCGGGTATTAACCCGACGCGCACATTTTATGAGCAACAATTGGCAACGCGCGCTGTGCCCCAACTGCTAGCCTTAATACATTTGTGAAATCCACTCAATTAAAGGGCAGACAATGAAAATCTCACTCGACGGTAAAGTCGCGCTGGTCAGCGCTTCGACGGGCGGTATTGGTTTTGCGATTGCCAAAGGGCTGGCGGAAAGCGGCGCAGAAGTGATCCTTAACGGGCGCAGCGAAGATTCGGTGAATAAGGCAAAAACGGCACTGGAAAAACAGGTGCCGGGTGCGAAGCTGCGTACCGCGATTGCCGATCTCGGCACAGCGCAGGGCGTGGAAACACTGCTGAAAGCGAGCGGTGAGGTCGATATTCTGGTGAATAACGCCGGGATTTACGGCCCGCAGGATTTTTACGCCACCGACGATGCGACCTGGGAAAATTACTGGCAAACCAACGTGATGTCTGGCGTACGCCTCTCGCGTGCGCTGCTGCCCACAATGGTGAAAAAGGGCTGGGGACGTGTGGTGTTTATCTCTTCTGAATCGGCGCTCAATATCCCGGCGGATATGATCCACTACGGTGTGACGAAAACCGCGCAGCTTTCGCTGGCACGCGGGCTGGCGAAATTTGTCGCTGGCAGCGGCGTCACCGTTAACAGCGTACTGCCAGGGCCCACCATGTCCGATGGTTTTGCCGGCATGATGAAAGAAGAGATGGAAAAAACCGGTAAGTCGCTGGAAACGCTGGCGAAAGAGTTTGTGATGGCGAATCGCCCAAGTTCAGTTATCCAGCGCGCCGCCACCGTGGAAGAGGTGGCGAATATGGTGGTCTATGTCTGTTCGAAACAGGCTTCGGCAACCTCTGGCGCGGCGCTGCGCGTGGACGGCGGCGTGGTGGATGATATCGTTTAACGGTTTTCCGGCTGGCCTCAGGGCCAGTTCGGATAGAAATGCGTCATCAGGATCATAAACAGCGGCGTGGTCACGGTCGACAGAAGCGTGGAAAGCAGCATGCTGGTCGCCGTCGCGCCCTGCAGCACCTGGAATTTTTGCGCCATCAGATAGACGTTAATCCCCACCGCCATTGACCCCAACAGCACCACCACCTGGCTCTCTTCGCGCGGCAGATGCAGCAACCAGGCAATCAGCCAAATCAAAGCAGGCATCAAAATCAGTTTCAGCAGGCAGATGGTCAAACTTTCCGCTAATCCTTTGCGGATCTGGTAGCGGGACAAGCTCATCCCGAGGGTAATGAGCGTTAATGGCGCGGCGACCTGCGCCACCATGCTTACCGGGCTATCGAGGAATGTCGGCAGCGGGCGATGAATCAAAAAACTCCAGGCGAAGCCGCTAAAGATACCGATGATAATTGGGTTGCGCAGCACGCTCACCAGCGTTTTGCCAATTCCCCGCGCTGAGAAACTGCCGTTTTGCGCCCATTCCACCGACACGGTCACCAGTGTCCATAAAATCAGGCTGTTAAACACCAGCACCAGTGCCACCGACGAGAGACTCGAAGCGCCAAGCAAAATAATGGCAACCGGAATGCCCAGCATAACGTTGTTAGAGAAAATGCCCGCCAGGCCGAACACCGAGGCCGAAACCGCGTCCATACGGAACAGGCTTTTCGCCGCGATGCGCCCAATCACATAGATGACAAAACAGGTGCCGAAGTAGGCAATCAGCAGCCGCATATCCACCGGCGGGCTTTCGAAGAATTTGCTCATCACTTTGAACAGCATGCATGGAATGGCCACGTTAAAGCAGAAGCGGTTGAGCCCTTCGTTGACCGATTCCGGCCAACCGGCGAAGCGCCCAAGGCAATATCCCAGCGCAATCAATAAAAAAAGCGGTGCAGAGAGCAGCAGTTGTTGCGCGAGCTGCGCGAAGAATTCAGCCGTATCCATTTTTTACCCTGTAAATGTAGCGAGCGGTTATTTTCTTTTGTTTTCCGCAGTATAGGGGAAGGTATCGTCGCCGTCAGCGTGCCTGACGCCGGCTTTGAGGTTTTAGCTGAAAAAACACGTGGTTTCATCTCACGCCCGCAGCACGGGCGTTAACACCTGGTCTTCCTCTATCTTCTGCTGCACCCATGCGCCTGAAGGGGTTGTAGCCTGGTCAAGCAGCTGCGATTGGTGACCGATAATTTGTGTATGAGGAGGGTAAGATAGCGTTGTTAATATCGATGTAAAAACTCCGTTGATTTTGTCCCCGGAGCTGAACGACCTCGGACATTATCAACGGAGTTTGCAAAGGGAAGCTTATTATTTGGTTACCCAGCCGGAATGATCGCACACATAAATTTCATTCAGCGATAAATCATGTGGAATTTGTTCAAGGGAATCTGCAATCTCATCGTATGGCGGCGGCAGCGTAAATGAGAGGCCGTAATCCTGGTCAACAATCAGCGCACCGTTCAGAATACGCAGGTCTTTGCTACGCTGAGAAAGTTCTTCCAGGGTAATACCGGCATACAATCTGTTTTTATATTTCCCGGCATATTTTTCATTGCAGCCGACTGAAACAATAATATCATCCGTAGTGGTTGCAATTATTAACGTGCCATTTTGCACAGAATAGGCATACCGGATTTCATTTAACGGTCCAGGCAGAGAATACTCTTTTATTTCCACAATGTAATTATTAAAAATATCATCCAGGTAAAGGTCAATCGACTTTCCAAGATGAACATTCCCTAATGATACAAAGCTCACAATATCTGCGTTAAAGTCAACCATAACCATCCTTCCGTAACCATTAAAATATCTCTGATGCACGATATATAAAATTAAATAAACCCAGAATGAACTAATGCTACATGCGAATAATTTCTTTTATCACTTCCTTGAAAGGATGAGCTTTTCTAAGGAGTGTAGCGCATACAATAACTTTTCTTTTATAAATATTTTTTCATCTAATCGTGGCTGTTATGTCCATAAAATAATGTACGACAAATCGTATACACTATATTTTCATTATAAAAACTACGGTTATTGGTAGGTAAACCTGTCTCGTTTTGAAAGCGTTTATCAGTGACATCACTTTCAAGACCGATAAGGAATTTCCGAAAGAGGTATATATCGCCTATGCTATCAATTACATTGGATGCAGAACAGTTAGCAATGTAATTAAGATCAGCAACATTGTCCCGGACCAGAAAATCTCGATTAATTTTTTTGATACTGAATGTAATTTGTTACATCGACACGGATGGAATGCGGTTTGCATATGAATGACATTATTCGAACATTAATAATTTTTGTGCTTCGGTATCATGCATATCCTCGACGTTAAGCGCTGTGCTAGAATAGCCAGGCAATATGTTTACTTAGGATGAGTACACGAATAATGAAAAAATACCAGGTAGATGAATTAGCTGACGAAAAGCAGTTAAGAGCATTCTACAACAACGATTTTATCCGCGTTTACCAGGCTTATTCCGACACCATCGCAGACAGCGCACTTGAGCATGGCACCCTCGTCTCACCGCCTTTCAGTATGACCCGCATGACATGGATTAAACCCTCTTTTCTGTGGATGATGTACCGCTCCGGCTGGGGGAAGAAAGATCCAAATCAGCACCGAATCCTGGCTATCGATTTGAGCCATGAAGGATTTAAGCAAATCCTTAATCAGGGAGTTTTGAGCCATCACCGGAACTCCGGCACAGAAGAAGCCGAGTGGCAAAGCAAAATAAAAGCGTCAGATGTGGTGATCCAGTGGGATCCGGAGCGTGATATCCATTTGAACAAACTGGATCACCGCACGATTCAGATAGGGTTGCGTAATCAGGCGGTCGCCGATTACTGCCAGAAATGGATTGTGAACATTAGCGATGTTACGGAGCTTGCCGCAAAAATTCATGAATTGGTGGAAAATGATCGCATCAGCGAAGCACTTGAATTGTTACCGGAGGAGCGGGTTTATGATATTTAATTAACATGGGTTATGTAAGAAATAGAGTCTAACAGTCGAAACAATACAGTCAGCCATGAAGACTGGATGTATTATCGAGATGTTGATTTTAGTGTTATTATTTATCCCCGGACACAGCTTTAACAATATTATTTGTTAACCTAAAAGCATTCCCTCAATATATTCATTGATTCTGGAGTTAAATACAGAGAGATAATTAGAGTCTTCCTTTAATGAATACTGAAGCATACCTTCCAGATTATCATGAAGAATAAAAAACGCATAAATTATTTTTTAGGAACAAGGTCTTCATCTTTATACGTATCATAAAAACCGTCTAACTCTCGATACAATGCATTTATCTCTCCCTCGTCAGGTGGATCTGCAATCCTGATTTTTACGACCACATCCATAATTAATTCATTTAAAATCGAGAAATCATCATTCATTTTATTACCAAAAAGGTTCTAAAGAATAAGCATTTACGATAATAACCTATAACAATTTCATAAAGTAAACTCAATCGTATCTCGCAAGAAAACAAGAGGTGACCGATTCATTGTTTATTGACTGAGCAGAGACATTTTCTATATTTTCTGATTCATCATCATCGGTAATAGAAACAAATAATACAGAAGTATTCAGTACTAAAGAAAGCTCACCACATTTTATTTTTTCAAGTGTATTGATAAGCGTTTGAATTAAATTTTTCTTAAATTGTGAAAAGTTCGCTCTGTCCGGAGATTCTCTAAGAGACGTACTAATATCAGTAAAAATTTCCGAATAAACTCCCGCATATGCCCACTCTGAAGTCGCCCATTTATAGTAATTCTGGTTTTCCTTACTTCTATCTTCTTCGTTATCAAGAATGGAGCTTACATACTGTTCAGAATTCGCGCTCAATGATACTGTCATCGCACTACTGTCAGTATAAAGTGAAAATGCATAAAAACTTTCCTCTGGGTTTTCAGCAAGAAGTTTTTTGATTGCTGAAACTGTGGCCTGCAAGCATTTGATTTCTAGTTCATCCCATTTCATATATATCGCCTTTCAATTCAGTTAATAACCATATAAAAAAACACTAATGTTATTTAATGATTGCCCTAAAAGGTACTGACAACCACGAACATAGATTGCAGATCATGAGAGATGCCGATAATTTTTTTATAAATGTACGTAATAAAAGGCCATTTTTGGATTCAATTAAAAGCTTAATACAAACCCAAGATATTAATAACAAAAAAACGATGCTATCGCTTTCTTTCAAGATAAAAATTCAGATATTTTTTTGGATACTCTTTAAATGGTCTTTCCTTACCATACATATAAGCAGCATTAAAGTTTTCATAAGCTTCATCAAGTTATCCAAGCTCATAGGAGGCCATCCCAATATCCATAAGAGGCCCCACATCAATATCCGAACTCTTATATTTTAACTCAATAACTGCCCAATGTTTTGCCTCTGCGAAATTGCCCAATGAAAAATATGCATTAAAATAACTTCCGCCCAGCCAAGCACTAAGCATTTCCCATTCAAATTTCGGCTCCGGTAAAATATTGTAAGCCTCATCATACTTATCAATCGCTGCTTTAAATTCTTTATTATCATCACATTCATTACCTTCTGTGATAATACCGATAATACGGTTTTCTAGATCGGCATTCACTTGCGATAACTCTTTCATTCTTTTCCCCTAAAAATATTGTTTACTTTTAGCAGACCAGGTCAAAACATGAGCGTTTCTATCGTTAGTTCTGTCCATTGAATGTAACAAACCGCTCCAATCCTCACAAATCGATCCAAACCTAAGTATCCGGGACATAAGCATACAAGTTAAGTCCACCCAGTAACCCTATTGTGGCTCTCTGGGTGAAGCGCCCACTCGTAAAGGTCTGTTGTAGTTCGGGTCTGTATCCCGGTCAAGAAAAGTACACAAATATGACGACCAACATACCCTTAATCGATAAAAGAAGTGCCGACTGAGTTTCTATCTTGCATTACCATTTTAATAACCATTTCCCAGCCATCATCAATCTCTTTCTTACCAGAAAAAACATATAAAACATTGCCCGGCGCGAGATTTTTATTAATGACTTCATTATCAGCAAATTCAATTTGATCAATAAAAATCATAGCCTGATCATCGATAAATCGCCAAGAAGGTTCCCTTATCCATTTTGGAGCAGACCTCATGAACAATAAATTTTCACAAAGCACCTTCTCCATCCATGATTTAGTTTTTTTAGGGATAGATTTAACCCATGATATCTCTGGAACAGGCAAAGAAGATTGCTGGTATTCTTTATAAATTCGCTCCAAAAAGAGCTCTGACTCTCTATTATTAATACCGGCCTTACAATTATCTTGCGCGACCTCTGATAAAGCAGCGCAAAACAGTACATAATTCTTATCCATTACCATGAGTTTACCCCCGTTATAACTTCTATAAGTTTTATGCCAGAATGGCGGTATTTATCAACATCCTGGTGCTGCCATGGATCTAACTCATCCAAATTACTCTTATTATGCACGCCGGGACCACCTTGACGCTGCGGAATATTTTTGTGATGCAGTTCATATGGTATATCTCTGGTCTGTATCTGACCTGTTTTGATTATCTGTACCTTAGCAGTAAATTTTGGATCGCGACCTGCTAACATTTCTAAAATATCCTTTACGAATAAAGGCCTGATGGGTTTGCAAGTTTATCGGCGACCTGATCCACTAACATAGTGAGCCTCACCACTATCCGCAATTGCTTGTGCGATTTTCAAGAACAAGTCATCATTCATACATTAATTCACCGGTAGACTGGAGCACTTACTTCATACTACTTTTTCACCCGCCAGAGCGAGACAGTGGCCCCGCAACACTTTTTTATCCATCTAACAGCACATTAATGCAGTATTCCACTACACTGCTCTCTTAACTGTAATCGGGTAAACCACTGTTCTGTTGGCTAGGTCACTTTTAATAAATCCTCAAAACGACCATTTGTGATATTAAAAAAATTCGAGATATTATAAGTTAATAATCACCAACCAGCCCAGGCATCATATTTAAAATTCTCATCAATAGGCTTGAATTCAACTCGTTTTAAATTGAACGTCTCAAACTGTTCTTTAAAATATTTTGAGCATACCGGCTTTGATAACTCCTGACAGAAAAAGAGATTGTTTTTTAATTCTTTTCTCACTATAAATAAATCAATCGTGTCATAATATGTTTTATCCAGACCTCGAGTTTCTGGTGTGTTCAGTAAACCTGATTCGATGTCCTGAGAAATCGTATAGTTAGATTTTTCTTTATCAAGAATCTCAATGTAATCCAGTAAAAAAACAAATAATATTCTTTCTTAGGTTGTTTCTTTTTAAGGAGTAAGACCTCAACGGGAATATGAATGCTACGTACCTGAGATTCTTCACATAGTTTCAAAAAATCAAATGAAACGAGGTTATCATTAACCAGAAAATCACTATCAAGTTGTGTGGTACTCGCTCTTAGACAATATGCAGGAGAAAAGTCAGTGGCACTTGGCTGAGCAGTAAAGATATCATAGTACGGCAATTCAGGGGACCACTCCTTATCCATAAAGTACGGAGAGCCCGCATCATCTGGCAAATACTCCATAACGTAAAATTGTTCAGTTGTATTATTCATAATAAATCTCCTAACATCCTGATCAATTTGATATAACAATAACTCTGCTTCCCAAGCTAACATCAAGCCGTGATACTTATCGCACGTGTATAAGACGATTTATCAAGTACCGCAATGGTTAATGATTAATTAAAAGTTACGTAGACATGCGCAGCGTCCACAGTAATAAATGGGGAATATCCCCCCATTTATCGGAAAAAACATTTATAATACTTTAACTATTTTTTTGAAAAATTTTGCTTCCACGAAATTAGAACACCAGCATCACCAAGAATTTTACTTGCTGGTTCAATAAGTTGCTCATCTATAGCCCAGCACCATAATTCATCATTAAGCTTAATTAATTCGCCAAAGTTATTTCCAATTATCCATTTATCCAATGTCAGACCATCAACCTGGATATTTAAATGTTGTCTGTTTATTAAGTTAAATGGATATATCATCCGTAATTTTGAATGTCTGTAGGTTTCGACTCCATTGAAACGCCCTGGAGTATCCCTTTTAAACAACGACGGATTTTCATAAGGGTATATCGAAACCAAGTTATCACCTGTAGAGTAATAAAATGCCTTACTAGCTTTATCACATTTATATATAATTCCATATTCGAACGAAACTGAAGATGTTATTTTTCTTATTATTGAATTAACAATATCATCAGTAATAATAGGAAGCTGAATATCAATGTGATGAAAACTACCGAAGTCATTCGTTGAAAGACCAAATGATGCACACCATGGGGTATGTCCTGCTTTTTCATCATATATTCTAAAAGAGTTAACTTCACCGCTAGAAACAGCATTCTCTAGTTCCGGGAGAGTAACGTCTACAAAGTCATGATCTCCCTTATGATCTCCATTTTTAAGATATTTATTATATCCGCATCCTACAATGGAAAAACCTAAAGATTCAAATATAGAAACGCCTAGTGAAAGTGCACTCGATGCATTCGTCTGCTCTGTGCCATATAATGAAATACCTGTATACATATATCACCTATATGCCTGAAATAACGTTATCCAGCATCGATTTTATCTCAGATGCATTATAAGGATGTTCAAGAACAATTATCTCACCCTGCTTCGTTACAGGAAGATTACTCATTGCCGTTTCATTACGCGAAATTAAAGTGGGTGATTTGCGTCCCATATCTGTTTTCGATGCTAACTCTATCGAATGAAATTAGCGAAGCTATAAGAACAACTGATGTATACTCATTTAAACTTTATATATATTGTAAACTTATTTGTAATGATTTCAGAGAAAATATATCCAAGAATACTAACCCCACGCTTTATACCTTAAAGGTGATTACACCATCAATATGGTAAATAAAACAGTCATCATATTAGAATGTATATCGACTAAGTTAAAATTATTGACATCTTATAATATAAAAATAAATGCCGATGTAAGTTATTATTCACCGGCATAAGACGGCCTCATGCATTAGCTGTTAATATATTATCAATAAGTTCAAAGCCAAATACTTCCATTGACGTGTAATTTTGGTATTCAGATACTGGTATTCGACTAATTTCTTCCTCTCCATGATACAACCCTCCGGCAAAGTTAAAAATCTTAAGTTTTTCTTTATCCTCGTTTAGATCAACGTGATCTATAATCTCCCACAATCCTTTATTAAGATTTTGCTTTCCCGAGAATATGACTTTTATTTCATTTCCCATATCGATAAGAGCCATGGGAATTAATTTCCCATCATTGCGAAATTCTTTGTCATTCTGTATAAACAGCACACAAAACCCAATAATTTTCTGAAACTTTTCATTTGGCGAAAAAACTATTTGACATATGGCAAACTTACCATTTCTCATTGGGATAACAAAAATATCACCTTCGTTATAAGTTAATTTCATAAACCTTTCCCCTTTAAAATTGACTGAGCATCATTTAATACTTGAGTTCCCCATAGGTCGCTATGTCCAGCTATATCATATGTACTGGAATTAGGGTTAGTGGGGCTATAAGACCTTATTTTGTTCAGCAAATTTGTGACCGGATTTGTAGACTGTGCACCACCATTCAGATCGATAATTCTTTGCTCTAAATATTTAGCCTCAGCTTTAGTTAGATTATTATCAAATACAGTTAATTGCCTCAAATGGGATTTTCCTGGAGTGTTTGCATGGATCCCAAGGCGAGATGGTGCATCACCCCGCCCGACATACAAAATATTTTTCCCATCATGTAAAACATACAAACCTTGACCGTTTACTGGATCATAATGTTTGCCTGTCCCTCCAGCTTTACGTGTGGAAGGTAAACCCTTGCATGGAGTTAAACCCCATGGATCCACCCACACCAGCGGATCCACGACATACGTATAGGTATTCAGTCCACCCAGTAACCCTATCGGGTCCATCTGGGTGTAGCGTCCGCCGCAGGGGTCGTAGTAGCGGAAGGTGTTGTAGTGCAGTCCGGTTTCGCGGTCGAGGTACTGGCCCTGGAAGCGCAGGTTCTGCGGCACATCCCAGTCCGCGTTGCTGTTTTCCCGCTCGCTGCGTCCCCAGGTGGTGGAAACGCCCTGCCAGACGATATCGCCGCTGCTGTCGGTCACTTTTTCCGGCAGACCGTTCAGCTCCGTGTGATACCAGTAAACCTCCGCGTGCCCGCCACGGCTGTCGACGCGGGCCAGCGGTTCGTAGCTGTTTTCCGTGTAGATATACTGCACGGCCGCGTCCGGGTTGCTGTCGCTGCACTCGCCAACCATCTGCAAGCCCGACCATGCGTACTGCGTGCGTTCCGCGTTGCGGGTATGGCGTCGCCACACCTGTTTTTCCGTGCGGCGACCGAGCGCGTCATAGCGGTATTCGGCCCGGGTGAACTCCGCGTCGCCCTCAATTATCACCTGGCTGATGCGATGTTCATCGTCATAACTGAAGCGCTGCACCGTGCCGCGATGGCTGTCGTGGCGTTCGGTCATGCGCCCGAAACCGTCATACTCCCAGCGTAAGCCCTCCAGGCGTTTCAGCAGGTTGTCCCACACCGGCGGTAAATCCGGCGTGGTGCGGTTGTCCGCCGCGTCATACCAGAAACGTTCTTCGCCGGTTGGCTGAATGCTCTGCGTCATGCGCCCTGCGGCGTCGTAGCCCCACAATGACTGACGGTATTTCTCCGCAGGGCTTGGCGGCGCGCCGTCGGTATACATCTGGCGGATAATCTGGTCGGCGCGATCCCACTGGTAGCGGCGTTCGAAGACCAGCCGGTCGCGCACATTGTCCATGCAGCGGCGCTGCGTGATGCGCCCGGCGATATCGTACTGCGTCTCCAGCTCCAGCGCGCCCAGCGTGCGATGGGTTTCGCGGTGCAGTTTGTCGCGCTGGTAGCCGGTGATGGGCAGCGTTTTGCCGCCAAAGACGAGCTGCATCTCCAGCAGATGCCCGGTGCCGTAGCGCAGGTATTGCATCTGCCGACCGTCCGGGAACGTGGTGGCGCTGAGGTTACTTAATGCGTCGTACTGGTGTACGAATTTGCCAGCGTGGTTCTCCTCGCTCACCAGATCACCAAGTTTATTGCGCTGGAAAACAATCACTTCTGCGTTTTCCGGTTCGCGCATATCAATCGCCGCCTGACGCCACTCGCTGTAAACATAGCGGCGCACTTCCGTTGCCAGTTCGCTATAGCGGTACTCGGTGCGGTGCTGCTCGGTTTCCCGCGCGACCATGCGCCCAAGCGCGTCATATTCGTAATTCATCACCTGCGGCGGCAGGTTGCTGCCGCTAACAGGGTGGCGCACCAGCGTGGCGACTTGTTGCAGAGCGTTGTACTGATATTCGGTTTGCCGTCCGGCGTAATCATACTGGCGCGTCAGCAAACCGGTGGCGGTGTAATCAAAGCGCCATTGCTGATTGTTGGCGTTGGTCAGCGTTACCAGACGACCCGCGCGGTTAAAGCGGAAACGGGTAACATGCCCGGCGGGATCGATGGCTTCGGTTACTTGCCCGCGCGCATTAAGCGTCACTTTCCGCTCGCTGACGCCATCTACGCTCTGGCCGCATAACAGCCCGGCTTTGTTGTACCTGAACAGAGTTTCGCGGCCATCGGCGCGGATGAACGTTTTGAGACGACCCGCCGGGCTCCAGATATAGCGTTCGGTGTTGCCCATCGGATCGGTAGTCAGCACAAGCCGACCGGCATCGTCATACTGGCGGCGGCTCAGATTACCGGAACAATCCTCTTCGCGGATCAACTGCCCCAGCGCATCCCACCAGAAGCGGTGGCTGTTTTCCAGCGCATCGATACGGCGGAGTAAATCACCCTGGTCGTTCCACTCAAAGCGCGTTACACCACCTTCCGGGTCAGTCAACGACACCACATCGCCCGCCAGGTTGTACTCATAGCGCCAGCTTGCACCGTCCGGTAACACCTCGGTCAGCGGGAAATCGTACAGCGGGTGCCAGGTTTTCAGCGTCGCGCGATCGAGCGGATCGCGCTCCAGCGTCATGTTGCCGCGATCGTCCCACGCATATTCCCAGCGACCGCCGTCCGGCTGAATCACAGCAAGCGGCTGCTCGGATTTCCCCGACCAGCTAAATTGCCAGTTGCCACCGTGCACATCGGTATAATCCGTGATGCGGTACAACGCATCCCAGTGGTGCTCACTCACCACGCCTTCATCGTTGCTGACGCGCGCGTAGCGTTTGGTTTCATCAGCGTCGATACGCCAGTTTTCCAGCACCGCGCCTTGTTCGTCATGCACCTGATAGCCGCTCACGCGCCAGTGGCTGGAATCGGCTGCGGGACGCCACTGGTAATGGACGGTTAAGCCGGTCGAAAAGCCATGCCAGGCCAGCATATCGCTGGCGCGATCCCAGCCGAACTGGCGGGTGACAATATCATCGGCATCGGTAACGGCAATCAGTTGCCCTTGTTCGTTATAACGATAGGACACCAGCAGATGGCGTGCGCCGCCGTAAACCTGGTAAACCGCACGCAACCGCCCGAACGCTGCTTCGTACTCCAGTTCTACGTCCAGCGCTTCGTTATCGCTGGAGATACGCGCCAGTTGACCTTGTTCATTCCAGCTAAAATAGTGGGCGTTTTCGTGGCGGTCATACAGACGGTGCATGCGCCACTCACCGGGACGCGTTGGATCCGGCTCATAAATCTGTTGCTCGCCGTCGCCGGTTTGAATAACCATCGCCCCGTTCGGGCTGCAAAACAGTTTCAGACCATCTTCGGGGTAGGAGATCATATCGCCGCTGAGCACTTCGCCCAGCCCCAGCTCGCGCCCGCTCATATCGCGGAAGATCAGCTGATTATCGGCCAGACGCAGCAGCCGTGTTTCAAACGGCAGCATCCAGCCGGTGCCGAGCATGCCGGTGGCGCGGTTGCGGCTGTGATAGATACGCTGCCAGTAAAGCGGCATGCGGTCTGGCAGCACAAAATCGAGATCCTCTTCTTTGGCGAGAACCTTTGCCCCGGTAGGAATGTTTACCGGGAAAGCAGTACTCACCGCGTTGATGGCCGTTGCGGTAAGAACCTGTGAAACGGCCATACCGCCGAGCGGGCAAATGATCTCTTTGAGCAGGCCGCGGATAAGCTGGCGCTCACAGGCCATTTTTATCAAACGCGACAGCGCGCCAATACCCAGACTCCCCAGCAGGTTGCCAATCAGGTATGCGAGCTGGTTTTTGCCGCTGCGGATGTCGCGCACGGTAATGGTTTCGCCGCCGATGCGCACACGCGGATCTTCTTTGACTTTGATTTCGGCTTCGCAGGTACTTTTCTCGCCGTTGCGCGCGGCAGGCTGGTTGTTGATTAAAACGGTTCTGGAACCCTGGGCGACAAAGTTACTGCTGGTAACCATGTGCCCTTTTTTACAGTCGACGTTATCTTTCGGCATCGGTGTGGCATGCGGATCGGCGCTCTCCACCATCGGCTGCGTCAAGTCATCCCACAGGTTAGAGCCCCACTTTTTCATGTCGTCGAGCGTAAGATGGCTGGCACGTTCGGCCACCGCCAGCAGCGCTGCACTCGGGTTCAGGGCGGTTTTCATCACCGCGGCTGCACCAGCAAGGGCTAACATGCCGATAGCCGCCCAGTCGATGCTGTCATCGGCAGGCGCGGCGGCAAGGTTTTGTAAATAGTCCCTGTCCACCGTCGCGGCGGCGCGCGCCGCCTTTTTTTTCATGATAAAGACATCGTCCGAGCCGGATACGATATGCGCATCCGGCGGTCCGGGGTCGATGAGCGCATCCACCATTTTCCCGGCCGCATCGCCAATTTTGCCCAGCGTACCGCTGACCATCAGCGCGCCAATCGCCACGGCGCCCACCACGGCGCCAATGCCCGTTCCGGCGACGAACACAATCCCCAGGACAATCGCCCCTTCTACCAACCCACTGACCATATCCGCCAGCGCAGAGCTATGAACCAGCGGGTCTTCAATGCGGGCCGCGATGTAATCCGTCATCCTTACGCCCTCAGCTGTAAACCTGTACGGATTGATGTCCAGAACGCGTCGGCGTCCGTATCAAACGGCATGGTACGGCTGAGCGTCAGCACCAGCAGATGGTCGTCAATGCGGGTCACGGTGAGTTTTTCATATATCACTGCGCCCTGGTTTTCGAAACGCAGCGACACTTCGCGGGCGGGCTGCCCGGCAACCGTGCTGTCCTGCGTTTCCCCGGTCACCACTTTGCGCATGCTGCGTTTCACTTTCGCCAGTTGCTGGTTAAGGAAACTCTCTTCGTCGCCGGGTTTGATATCCCACGCGCGGGTGATCACCAGCGTGGCGTTGTTCTCTTTGAATTTCAGCACGTTAATGCTGCGATCCTGGTAAGCATCCGGCAGCGTGAGTTCGCCTTCGGAAAGTACAAATTGCGCCGTCGCCATTATTTATCCGTCCCTTGATTAAATGCCGCTTTTACCGCCGCCTGGATCTGCGCAATGGTGGGTTGCGCATCTTCACCTTTTGTCGGTTTTGTCAGGTTTAAATCCAGCAGGCCCGCGGTGTTGATAGCGCCCGAACCGATAGCATCGATCTGAAAGTCCACGCATTTCAGCGTCACTGTGCCGTTTGCGCCCAGCGTCAGCACCGATTGACCCGCCACCAGTTGAATGCTGTTGTCAGAAGCCTGCACCAGCGGCCCTTGCACCATCTGTGTAAAGCCGCCACCAACCAGTTGTTCGTGCGAAAGCTGCGTTGCCTGGGTATGTTTGCCCGCCACCGAACCGGTGTAATCTCGGGTGACGCTCACGCTTTGTGAACCGCCGACGCTGTGCGTCTCGTCGTTTTTGACGTGCGTATCCATGTTACGTTCCGCCTGGATCCACACCTGCTCTTCGCCCGCTTTGTCTTCAAAACGCAGGGCGTTGGCGTTATCGACCGAGCCATCTTTTGAGCGGCTGAGAAAGCCCATTTGCGTAGCGGCAGCGGGCAGCGCCCACGGCGGCATACTGGCTTCGTTATAGACACGTCCGGTGATAATCGGTCGGTCCGGGTCGCCGTTGATAAAGTCGATAACGACTTCGTCGCCCACGCGCGGGATCTGCACCCCGCCGAAGCCCTGCCCGGCCCATGCGCTGGAGACGCGCACCCAGCAGGAGCTGGTGTCATCGCCTTTCGCCAGCCGATCCCAGTGAAATTTCACCTTCACGCGGCCATATTTATCCGTCCAGATGCTTTCACCCTGCGGGCCAACGACGCGCGCAGTTTGCGGGCCGTAGGTTCGCGGCCACGCGGTTTGTTGCGCCGGACGGAACACCACCGAGGAAGGAATAACGCTGAAATCAATGCGGTGAATGGTTTCGCTGTCAGCACCGCTGGCATAGCGGTTCTCTTCAAAAAAGTAGTTCGCCGCCGTCACCAGATATTCGCCGTTATCGTTAAAGAACGCCGCATTGGTCAACTGGAACGTGCTGCCCGGCACAATGCCAATTGCCGTCGCCGTGCCTTCAATTTGCTGATGCTCCACCTGCCAGCGTTCCTGGCGGATGCGGGCGTAAAACTCGCCGTGACCGTGTTCGACAAAGCGGCCTGGCCAGTCATAAACATCGATGGTACCAGGCGAGGGTGAACTCGGATTTTGCCGCGCCTGGAACAGCCACGCGTTGGGTTTGCGGAAATCGTAGTCATCAAGACTATAAAGCCCCGGCGTTACGCTATCTTCCAGCGCCCACTGGCTGATGCCCTCTTCGTCGGTGCTGCCACCGGAAGGGGTCTGGTGATAAGGGATCGTTTCGTAACCGCTGAAGGGATCATGCTGAGTCGCCGCATCCGTCAGCACCAGCGTGTGTTTGTCCGCTTCGTGACGGAAGTGGTAAGCAATGCCTTCCAACTCCATCAGGCGGCTGATGAAATCAAAGCTGCTCTCCTGGTACTGCACGCAGTAGTCCCAGGTGCGATAGCTGCCGGTCAGTTTGTCTTCAATGTTGACCTGGTATTCGCCGAGCAGGGTTTTCACGATTTGCGGTACTGTCTGGCCCTGGAAGATGCGCAGATTGCGGTCGCGCTTCATCGGCCAGAGATCGGGTTCAACAGTGAGTTGATACACCGCGTAACGGGTGCCGGAAAGTTCAATAGCGCTCACCGCCACGCGGGTGATCTTGCCGTTAAGGTAGCGCGGCGCGCCGGTCAGCGTTTGGGTTGGAATAGCGACAGTCACCGATTTACCCAGCAGCGTGCTGCGGTCCATTCGCGCGTCGGTGCCCAGCAACTGCAGGTTAAAGGTGAAGGCTTCGGACAGCGCTTCCCGTCCGGAAATCTTCCAGAAAAGCAGTCCTTCGACGGGTAACTGAACAGTAATTCGATTGCTCATAAATCGGATCCTGACGTAGGGACATGCACGATTCCGGGTGCTGTCCAGAAGTTTAACGTTACGGGTTTGAGAAAAAGCTACCGCACGATTGCTGTAAACAAAAAGATCAATATTGTCTGGTTTTTCGCGTCAAGAAATGCCAGGAATTATCCTAATCCGCGATTAACCTACTAAAAAAAGAGTCATTTTTTTACAAGCAGACGGGGAACAATCGTTAAAAAATGACACTTAGGCCAAATCTTATGCCGCTAAATTGCTATTGCGCTGTTGCAACCGTGTTATTCAAAAGCGCTAAGTTAAATTATGCAATACATGTTTCGCGATTATTATCCCACTTTCACGCGAAAGCGCAGACACGCCAGATGAAAAGCAGTATAAGTTTTTAAAACACCCGCCGTTATATTATTTGCGTGATTATATAAAGTCTCATAATTATATGCCGATAAAATATAGCTCTATATGTCATTGCCATTTAACACCCATTAAATAAGAGTTAAGCAGGATTAAAATCGTAATAATCAGGAGGGGATAATGGAATTTTTTAATCAGTATGGACAGCGCATTGGTCAGGAGATCCAGGACTGGACAAAACGCCCGCTGCCAGAAAAAATTTCGCTTAAAGGCCGTTACTGCGACGTTATACCGCTTGTCGTGGATCACGCGGAAGATCTCTTCCCGGAATGGCAAAGCATTGATGATGACCGGGACTGGACCTACCTTGAAGATCCCCGGCCGAAAGATATGACCGCATGTTATGCCTATCTCAGAAATCTCGCGTCACGCCCTGACAGGATCTATTTCGCGGTACAAGATAAAGAGGATAAACAAATAAAAGGTATTTTTTATACCGGGAAATTCGATCAGGAAAATGGTTCTTTTGATATTGGCGACGTTAACTGGACGCCGTTAATGAAAAGAACACGCATGAGTACCGAAAGCCTTTATCTTGTTTTGTCTTACTTTTTCGACCAGTTGAAGTATCGCAGATGTGAATGGCGCACCGGCAGTTATAACGCGGACGCGATTCATTCGGCGGAACGCATTGGTTTTGTGAAAGAAGGTATTTTGCGCGAGAAGAAAATTCGTAAAGGCCGGCTGAGCGATATTACGGTGTTCTCGATTACCGTGCGCGAATGGTCGGGTCTCTCGTCGATGATGAATAGCTGGCTGAACGAAGACAACTTTGACGGCCGTGGTCGCCAGTTGCATAAACTCTCTTCATTCCGCCGCTACTGATAGCGCCATGCGTTGATTCATACCTCAACATCAACGCATGGCACTTGCGAATAACGCTTTTACACGCTCTGCATTGCCTGCACCGGCAGGTGAAAACCCGCCTGGCGGTCTGGCTAACGGTTGTGCCTGAGCCAGCCGGCTCAGGTTTACGTTTGACTAGCGTGTGACTTCAATATTGGTCACTTTCACCGGTACCTCTTTGCCTTTTACCCACTGGGTTAACGGCATAAAGACGTTCAGATCAGACAGCCAGGCCAGTGTCTCTTTTCGCGTTTCGCCATCGCTTTCAATCTCGCAGGCGACTTTCCAGTAACGTCCGCTGAGCACGCTGCTTACCTGGCGCGCGTCATCACTGCCGGTCACTTCGCAACGACGATTGATCACCGTGTTCTTCTCATCTTTGCCCGTTTTCGGCGCCACCGTATCAAAGGTGAATGTCTGCCCCTGGTGCAGCGGGAAGCGCAGATTGGTGTGAAGTTCACTGGTTACCGTTGGTGTGTAACTCAGACTGATGGCTCCTTTTAACTGCCCAAGGTTGCCCATCGTCAGGCGCTGCGCCTTGAACATTTTGTAGTTTTCCAGCAGCAGCATAAGGCCGTTGGGTTGCACATCGAGTTGCATCGGTACGACATCGTTATCGCTCCATTGCATGTTCCATGTCAGCTTTTTAAAGCGCGGTGTGGCCCACGGATTAACGATTTGCAGAGCCTGTTTTTCGATATCTGCGTGCAGCGGGAACTGAGCCATCCATTTCGGTGAATTATTGGTGAAGTCTGGCAGACCCGGGCCAAGGAGGGTGGAGACGCTTTTTTTCTTCGTTGACGGAACATACACCCCTTCCCCTTTAAACGCAGTAGGCGTGCTCATGGCGCAAAGCTGTTTGAACGCAGCGGTGGTGGCTGGTGTGTTGACAAACGTGTCCGCTCGACGCTGTGCCGCTTTACCAGTCAGGCTGTCCGAGACATAACCTTCGGGCGTGATATCCAGCCCGGCAATCACATTGTCATGCTGGGTTTCACAGTTATAGCCATGTACTTCAAGTTTCAAATCGTAGGGCGCGTCATACGGCGGATCGAAAGTGATTTCGCTGTATTCAAAGCCAATTTTAGCGATCACTAACTCATTAACCCGCAACACAGAAGCCGTATCCAGCAGGATTGGCGTTTCGTATTTCGACATTTTCTCGATATAGACCCAGCCTGGGTTTTTCAGTCGGGAAGCCTGGCAAAGATTTTTAGCAATATCATCCAGCGCGCTTTGGGGTTTTGGCTCTGCGTAACGGTCGTAGCTGTCGCCGTAGAAGCGGCGAACCACCGCGTCTTTATCATCCAGCATTTCCCAGTACAGCTTCACCGCTTTGTTGGTGGTGCAATCAAAACCATCCCAGCGGTTAATGTGTTGCCCGTCGTCAAACACCACCTGATTCATGGCGGAAATGCGGTCGTTCACGCGCAGCATTAACAACGGGTTTACCGTGTTGCTGACGATTTTTTTGCCCTGGATTTCAGGGTAATCAGTGGCTTGAGCGCTAATAGCGGTGGCAAGCAGTGCAGGCAGAAGTAACGTGCCGGTTTTCATTCTCATTCCTTGTCAGAGATATTTTCAGTCATTGCGCAACAGAGGGCGTGCTGAGGTTATCGGCAGAGGACGGCAAACATTAAAGGTGTAAAAACAGTCGGCTCCACAAAAATTGACGCGGCTTTATTTTAATTCCGCGACCTGTATCAAACCGGGCGAACGATTTTGAGATTTTCCTGATGAGGGGTAAAGGCAAGACAAAGTGTAAAATATGTAACGGCGTGTGAGTCTTTATATCAAATTTATCTCCTGCTCATAGTGCTAATGCAACGTGCCGTGAGGAATTTCTTAATGAAGAGCATAACTCAGGATATATCATGTATATGATCTAACTTTATTATTATGGCTGGGATAATTTATCTTCTCTGTAAGAAGAAATAGTTATCACCAGACTATCACTCAAGTTTTCTTATTTTTAAAATCCGCAAAATGGAAGTAATAGCGGATGTCACACATTCGTCCGTCATTTACTGACCACGGTCAATAAAGCGAATTTCTTTATTTCACAACGCCTACGCAGTATAGCAACCCTGCGTCAGACAAGAATAAATATAACAATAACTTACCTTAACGCTGCACATACATTCAGAGGCAGCGGAATAGATAAAATCAGCAGCGATAAGGTGACTCATCGCTTTATTTGGAATGGTGTAATAACAACATGAGGTGCCCATGATGAAAGGCGAAGCCATTAAACAACGCGTGAGAGATAACCTCAAATCGCTGAAAAGAACGATGCGCAACCTGCATAAAAAATGGAAATATCGCAATAATTTCACTTCGCAAGTACTTTGGGTTTCATTGGGTGAGAATTGCCTTCCCGATGATATTCTTCGCCGACATAACCGAAAATCCTTCAGTTCCGTTTTTTCATCTGGCCGCTCGAATATTGAATATATTCTGCAAATGGAAAAAGACAATTATCGCCATTTGCTGGAAAAAGAGCATTTACAACATTTCCCGGATGGCGAGCATGCCGTTGTGCGTTCGACGTTTTACGAAAAATGCGTGGGGCAATACAGCGAAAGACATATGCTGGGCTTTGAATTCACCCATCATGACCCGCTAAGAATTAAAGAAGACAGCCGCGCATTTCAACGCCGCATTTCCCGGCAGCTACAATACCGGGGCAAAAAAGATTTTATATTTCTTTATCATCACAGAATCACCGAGCATTCGGATCTCTCCCTTTTACGGGAGCATCTCAACGAATTTCTGTCGTTGTACAACGCGCAAGGCTGCGACTGTAAGATCGTGCTTTTCTATCAACACATTATTGCGGCTAATAGCGCCAAACGGATCGATTTTAAGCCGCATGAAAACGGTTTGCTCGAATTTGTATGCCATACCCACGAGATATGGGGCGGGGATGATTTAGAGACATTCTGGGCGAAAAAAGACGATGCGCTTTTCGTCCAGATGTTCGAAACCGTGGACCAGTACAACCTCAGCAAACACCGCACGTTTCCTGAAAGCGCTATCGCCTCCACCGGCTCAGGCGTGCCGCTGTGACAAGAGAAACATGAGCGATTCACAGGCGATAAAAAAGCCCGGACAGGGCTTTTTTATTCATCGCAGCGCGGGCTCAGGCAGAAGGTTCTGCCGCTAAGGCTTGTGCGCAGGCCCAGGCACTCGACCACGCCCACTGGAAGTTGTACCCGCCAAGCCAGCCGGTGACATCCATCACTTCACCAATGAAGTACAGCCCCGGCACATTGCGGGCTTCCATGGTGCGGGACGACAACTCATGAGTATCGACGCCGCCGAGCGTCACTTCTGCAGTGCGATACCCTTCGGTGCCATTCGGCTGCACGCGCCAGTTCGTCAGCAGCGCAACCAGATTCTCCTGCTCGCGGCTATTGAGCTGTTTCAAGGTGACATCCGGGATCTGTCCAAGCTGTTGCAGACACTCCACCAGCCGTTTTGGCAACTGCAAAGCCAGGGTGTTTTTCAGGCTCTGATTCGGGTGCGCATCGCGCTGCTGATTAAGGAAGCCGTCCAGATCGGCATCGGGCAGCAAGTTGATGCTGACAAATTCACCCGGCTGCCAGTAGCTGGAAATTTGCAAAATGGCCGGGCCGGATAATCCCCGATGGGTGAACAGCAAGTTTTCGCGGAAAACCGTGCCGTCCTCGGCGGTGATCACCGATGGCACCGAGACGCCGGAAAGCGTCTGCATCTGCTCCAGCAGTGGCTTATGCAGGGTAAAAGGCACTAACCCGGCGCGCGTTGGCAGCACCTTTAAACCGAACTGCTCGGCGATTTTATAACCAAACGGCGAAGCGCCCAGCCCCGGCATCGACAATCCACCGGAAGCAATGACCAGATTTTTCGCCTGCACGCTTTCGCCGTTAAGCTGCAAGGTATAGCCATCGTCGTTGCGCTCAACGCTAAGCACTTCCGTACGCAGACGCTGGATAACGTTGCCCTTTTCGCATTCGGCCACCAGCAAATCGACAATTTGCTGCGCCGAATCATCGCAAAAAAGCTGACCCAGCGTCTTTTCATGCCAGGCGATGCCGTATTTACCGACCAGATCGATAAAGTCCCACTGGGTATAGCGCGCCAGCGCAGATTTGCAAAAATGCGGGTTTTGGCTCAAATATGCCGCCGGCTCGACATAAAGGTTAGTAAAGTTGCAGCGTCCTCCGCCGGACATCAAAATCTTGCGGCCGGGTTTTTTGCCATTATCCAGCAATAACACACGACGACCCGACTGCCCGGCCAGCGCCGCGCAGAACATGCCCGCCGCACCAGCGCCGATAACAATGGCATCAAACTTTTCCACAACTTCACCCTCATTGATAAATCGTGGCGGATTGTAAAGAGTTCATGCTGGTCGCACCAGCGTGAATACGCGCGAAAGGTAACAGGGCATTGAAAAATATAAATTAATTTTAAAATGTCAGTTTAATTTAAGAAATAATGTCAAAAAAAATCCATAATTCACTTTGCCGACGCTGCCAATGTCCCTGATAATGCGCCGCGTTCATGTCCTCAAAATGGCTTAACGACCTATGGTACATTTGTTTGCCGGCCTGGATCTTCATACCGGGCTATTACTCTTGCTTGCTCTGGTTTTTGTTCTGTTCTATGAAGCTATTAACGGCTTTCATGACACAGCCAACGCCGTAGCAACCGTCATTTATACACGCGCTATGCGTTCTCAGCTGGCGGTCGTGATGGCAGCGGTGTTTAACTTCTTCGGCGTTTTGCTGGGTGGGTTGAGCGTCGCGTATGCGATTGTGCATATGTTGCCGACCGATCTGCTGCTGAATGTTAGCTCTGCGCATGGTCTGGCGATGGTCTTTTCCATGCTGCTGGCCGCTATTATCTGGAACCTTGGCACCTGGTATTTGGGCCTGCCTGCTTCCAGCTCCCACACCCTGATTGGCGCGATTATCGGTATTGGTTTAACCAATGCGTTGATGACCGGCACCTCGGTGGTGGACGCGTTAAACATCCCGAAAGTGCTGAATATCTTCGCTTCGCTGATCGTTTCACCGATCGTAGGCCTGGTCTTCGCTGGCGGTTTGGTGTTTATCCTGCGTCGTTACTGGAGCAATACGAAAAAACGTGCGCGCATCCATATGACTCCTGCCGAACGTGAGAAAATCGACGGCAAGAAAAAGCCGCCGTTCTGGACGCGCATCGCGCTGATCCTCTCGGCGATTGGCGTGAGTTTCTCGCATGGTGCGAACGACGGTCAGAAAGGTATCGGCTTGATTATGCTGGTGCTGATTGGCGTTGCGCCTGCGGGCTTCGTGGTCAATATGAATGCCTCCGGTTACGACATCACCCGTACGCGTGATGCCGTCAACAACGTGGAAACGTACTTCCAGCAACATCCGGCGCTGCTGCAAAAAGCGACCGGTGTCGATCCGCTCATTCCAACGCCGGAAGAAGTGGCCACCCAACCGGGTGAGTTCCATTGCCATCCGGGCCGCGCCATTATGGCGCTGGATCGCGCGAAAACGATGCTGACCAACGTTGAAAGCTACGACAAACTGCCGGTGGAACAACGCAGCCAGTTGCGTCGCATTATGCTCTGCCTGTCTGATATCACCGACCAGGTGGCGAAGCAGCCGGAAGTCAGCGCTGACGACCAGCGTCTGCTGAAGAAGCTGAAAGGCGATATGCTGAGCACCATCGAGTACGCGCCAATCTGGATAATCATGGCCGTCGCGCTGGCGTTAGGCCTGGGTACGATGATTGGCTGGCGTCGCGTGGCGACAACCATCGGTGAGAAGATCGGTAAGAAAGGCATGACGTATGCGCAGGGCATGTCCGCGCAGATGACAGCCGCCGTTTCTATCGGTCTGGCGAGTTATACCGGGATGCCGGTTTCCACTACGCACGTGCTGTCGTCTTCCGTTGCCGGGACGATGATCGTCGACGGCGGTGGCCTGCAGCGTAAAACCGTGACCAATATTCTGATGGCCTGGGTCTTCACCCTGCCAGCATCGATTATTCTGTCCGGCGTGCTGTACTGGCTGTCGCTGCATCTGATTTAACGCGTTTCGCGCATGACAAAAAACGGGCCCGCTTGCTGGCCCGTTTTTTTATGGTTTCAATTCAGTGCCAAATCAGCAGCGCGATCAGGCTTACGACTACCAGACCGCAGAGCGAACTGGTTAAAATGAACAGACGGCGCACACGCTCGCAGCGGCGAATAAATTCATCATCATGATGGTCGCGATAGCGCTGGGCGTAGATATACCACACCAGCCGCATCTGTTTGCTCGGTTGACCGTGGGAAGTGAAAAAGCCGCCACCGTCCACGTATTGATAAAGTAGAGGGTCGCATCCGCGAAGTACTACTAACAGCGCACGCAGCGATGAGTAATAACGCGCCATGTTAACCACACATACGACACACAAAGCCCAAAACAGCGCAACAGTGCTGATTACCATATCCCCTCCCCGGCGACCGCCCACAGAGATTCGCTCCTGGACCCTCGCTCCCGGATACCCAACCAAGCCAAACAACGAAGAGTATTAATCGCCGTACGGGATGACAACACAGGCGGTGTCCCGCAATTGACTTCGCTTCCATGCGCCAGACAACTGAGGGACACCGTCTGTTTTCCGTACGGTTTATTTATAGTGTAGGAGATCAGTTTATTTTTTTGCCACAAGCATCACCATCATCAACGCATCTGGCTGTAAATCTGGCTTAAGTGAATCGTGATCCAGGTTGATTGACGGTGCTAAAAGAGCGTTATAAGGTAGAAATATCTTCACAATGAGATCTTTAAGGCCGGGCGCTACGCTCACGTGAAACGCAGGATGCGGGCGCAGTGCAACAGCATCAGGGGGTTTTAACCCCGATGGTCATCGACAACTTATGGAAGGAGTAACACTATGGCTTACAAACATATCCTTATCGCAGTCGATCTCTCCCCCGAAAGCAAATTGCTGGTTGAGAAAGCGGTATCCATGGCGCGACCGTACAACGCGAAAATTTCCCTGATTCATGTCGATGTAAACTACTCCGATCTTTATACAGGCCTTATCGACGTTAACCTCGGCGATATGCAAAAACGAATCTCCGACGAAACGCATCAGGCACTGACCGAGCTTTCCACCAACGCAGGTTACCCGATCACTGAAACTCTGAGCGGCAGCGGCGATCTGGGGCAAGTACTGGTGGATGCTATTAAGAAATACGATATGGATCTGGTGGTGTGCGGCCACCATCAGGACTTCTGGAGCAAACTGATGTCTTCCGCACGCCAGCTTATTAACACCGTGCACGTCGATATGCTGATTGTCCCGCTACGGGATGAAGAAGAAGATTGATATTTCGCTAACGGCTAAACGTTAGGCTAAATACCGCCCGGCTCGCGCAATGCGGCCGGGCTTTTTATTGCTTACGGAAAACCCCATGCGATGAGCGTTGTCATCAACAGGTTTTAGCTTCGCGTTGTCCGGAGATTTTAATCTCACAGAAATGGCACGTTTTTAGTACACCTTTCCGGGGCGCAATCCATGCTGTCTTCTGTGACCGCGGATGATTACTCGCCGGAACCTGGGTAAATATCGAAGCGATGACTTTTCGTGACGACCGCCGATTGGGTCGCGCACCCTGCCAGCGGCGGTGCATAATCCGGGCGTTTAACCACCACGCGTTTAATAGCGAGCTGGCGCGCGGGCTCAAGTAAACCGTCGGCATCCAGATCCGGGCCAACCAGCGACTGAAACACCCGCATCTCCTTTTTCACCAGCGCGCTTTTCTGCTTATGCGGGAACATCGGGTCGAGGTAAACCACCTGCGGGCGCGGTGTAATATCCGCAAGGCCGGTCAGGCTTGAGGCGTGAATCAACTGCAACCGTTCACGCAGCCACGGGCCAATCTCCGCATCGGCATAGCCGCGATTAAGACCATCTTCCAGCAATGCGGCGACAACCGGATTGCGCTCCAGCATCCGTACCCGACAGCCCACCGATGCCAGCACAAACGCATCGCGCCCAAGCCCCGCAGTCGCATCCACCACCTCCGGCAGATAGCTGCCTTTGATGCCAACCGCTTTCGCCACCGCTTCACCGCGCCCGCCGCCAAACTTGCGCCGGTGCGCCATGCCGCCGGCGACAAAGTCGACAAAAATCCCACCGAGCTTCGGTTCGTCGCGCTTACGTAGCTCCAGATGCGTCGGCGTGAGCACCAGCGCCATCAGGTTGTCGTTGTCCTGCTCCAGCCCAAAGCGGGCCGCAAGAACAGATAAGGCGCCGTCTCCGGCGCCTGTTTCATCCAGCAAACAGATTTTCAATGCATTAGCCTTCGATACCGTAATGCTCAAGCATCGCGTCAATCTGCGGCTCGCGGCCACGGAAGCGTTTGAACAGATCCATGGGCTCTTCCGAACCACCACGAGTCAGGATGTTATCGAGGAACGACTGCCCGGTCTCGCGGTTGAAAATCCCCTCTTCTTCGAAGCGGGAGAACGCATCTGCCGCCAGCACATCGGCCCACAGGTAGCTGTAGTAACCTGCCGCGTAACCACCGGCGAAAATATGGCTGAACGCATGCGGGAAGCGCCCCCACGACGGCCCCGGCACTACCGCAACCTGGCGTTTGATTTCTGCCAGCGTTTCGAGGATTTTCGCCCCTTGCTCCGGACTGAACTCGGCATGCAGGCGGAAGTCGAACAGGCCGAATTCCAGCTGACGCAGAATAAACATCGCCGCCTGATAGTTCTTCGCTGCCAGCATTTTATCCAGCAGCTCCTGCGGCAGCGGCTCGCCGGTTTCGTAATGACCGGAGATAAACGCCAGCGCTTCCGGCTCCCAGCACCAGTTTTCCATAAACTGGCTCGGCAGTTCGACTGCATCCCACGGCACACCGCTGATGCCCGCCACACCGGCGGTTTCAATGCGCGTCAACATATGATGCAGGCCATGACCAAACTCATGGAACAGGGTGATCACTTCATCATGGGTAAACAGCGCCGGTTTGCCATTCACCGGGCGGTTAAAGTTACAGGTGAGATAAGCCACCGGTTTTTGCAGCGAACCATCGGCTCTGCGCAACTGACCCACGCAGTCGTCCATCCAGGCGCCGCCGCGTTTGTTCTCGCGAGCATAGAGATCCAGGTAGAAGCTGCCGCGCAGCTCATTGCTCTCGTCATACAGTTCGAAGAAGCGTACATCCGGGTGCCAAACGTCGATATCTTTGCGCTCTTTGGCGGTGATGCCATAAATGCGTTTCACCACTTCGAACAGACCGTTCACTGCGCGCTCTTCCGGGAAGTACGGGCGCAGCTGTTCGTCGCTGATGCTATAAAGATGTTGTTTCTGTTTTTCGCTGTAGTAGCCAATATCCCACGGTTGCAGCTCATCCACACCGAACTCGGCTTTAGCGAAAGCGCGCAACTGCGCCAGCTCTTTTTCGCCCTGCGGACGCGCACGTTTGGCGAGATCGGTTAAAAACTCCAGCACCTGCGACGGGTTTTCCGCCATTTTGGTGGCCAGCGATTTAAAGGCGTAGCTTTCAAAGCCCAGCAGTTGCGCCAGCTCGTGGCGCAGCGCAAGGATCTCTGCCATCACCGGGCTGTTGTCCCATTTCCCGGCATTCGGGCCTTGATCGGAAGCGCGGGTGCTGTAAGCGCGATACATCTCTTCACGCAGCGCCTGGTTATCACAGTAGGTCATCACCGGCAGATAGCTCGGGATATCCAGCGTCAGCAGCCAGCCTTCTTGCTCTTTGGCTTCCGCTTGCGCTTTCGCCGCCGCCAGCGCGCTTTCCGGCATACCGGCCAGCTCCGCTTCGTCCGTCACCAGCTTGCTCCAGCCCATGGTGGCATCCAGCACGTTGTTGCTGTAGATGTTGCCGAGCTCCGAGAGACGCGCGGCGATTTCGCCGTAACGTTTCTGTTTCTCCTTCGGCAAGCCGATGCCCGACAATTTGAAATCACGCAGCGCGTTATCGACCGATTTCTTCTCAGCGACGCTCAGCGAAGCGTAATGCTCCCCGTCGCGCAGATCGCGGTAGGCGTTGTATAACCCTTCGTTCTGCCCAACCCAGGTGCTGTATTCAGAGAGCAGCGGCAGCGTTTGTTCGTAAGCCTCGCGAAGCTCCGGGCTGTTTTTCACCGAGTTCAGGTGGCTGACCGGCGAGAACAGGCGACCAAGACGGTCATCCACTTCCGCCAGCGGCTGGCAAAGATTCGCCCAGGTATACGGGCCGCCCTGCGCGACAACGCTTTCCACCGCGTTCCGGCAATCTTCCAGCGCTTTGGTCACGGCGGGAACAACATGCTCAGGAAGGATTTGAGAAAACGGTGGCAGCACGAAAGGCGTCAATAAAGGGTTGGTCATATGCGCAGTCCTTGGAATGAGGTGAATAAAGCGCTCAGGCGCTTGGCAATGTTTTCTAGCATGGGGTTAAGTGTAGGAGATTTCAATCCCGGACGTTGCGCTTAGCTGGGTATCGCTGCAATAAGCAGCAGCGAAGAAAAAGCCCGGCGACATTGCGCCATCCGGGCGTCGTTATGCGGGTAAGTCAGCGCGCTTTATGCGCCATTTCGAAGGCGGCGGACAAGTTCAAACGCTGCCAGAAATTTTGCTCATCTGTCGTGCCGGAAAGCGGGTAACCCGCCGGTAAGGCCGTTTTCACCATCAACGCACGGCGCTGGCTGGCAGAAAGGTTCGGCAGCGCCGCTTCCAGCAGCACTTCTGCGCCTTGCGGTACAGTCACCGCTTTCGCTGCCCCTTTCTGTTGTGGCAGATCGTAGGTCATTGTAAAGCGGTAGAAATCGCGCATTGCCGGGTCACGATAAGGATCGTCTTTACCGGCGGTCTGCGCGCATTGCGCCAGCGTCGTACCGCACTCTTTTTCCAGCGCGGCACGCAACTGATCGCGGGCTTCGTTAAACATCGCACGGTAAGCCGTATCGTTGAGGTAATGCGCCACATTGCGCTGCGCCACCATGCGCGACCCCATTACATCCAGCGGGTAATGCACGCCTAACACCACGCGCGAGTAGCCGTAGCGCGCACCGCGCGTCATCAGCGCATCAAAACGTTCCGGGAGCATTTCCGCCATCAGCAGCGCATCGGTATAGCCGGTATTGGTGTGGCCGCTCGGGAAAGAGCCGCCGTCTGCGGTGTAGGCTTTATTGTCTTTCACCACCACATCGTCCGCCACCAGGTGAATGGTGTTGCCCGCAATCAGGAATGGACGCTTGTAATCAAAGTGCTTTTTCGCCGCGCTGGTACTGATCTCCGTAGCTTTGATCAGCGCCGCGGCTTTACCCAACTCGCCTTTGTCATAGGCGGTGAGAAACGCTTTGCCCAGCTTTGGTCCCAGCGCATCGGCAATAAAGTAGAGATAGCTGATGCCTTCGGCATCGGCCAGCGCCTGGCGACGTAAACCTTTTGTCGCATTGAGGTTAATTTCCTCGGCAGTTTGCAGGTTGGCATCCAGCGTCGTTTTTGGCAGCGAACTAAATGCGGAAAGTAGTGCAATCCCGGCTTGCTGATTGGCTTTGACCTGGAAGTCATAACCCCGCGCTTTTAGCCACGCGTTGTCCGCTTGTTGATGCTGGGTTGAGTGCTCAAGTTGATCGCGCGTCAACGAGGAGGCACTTCCCTGCAACGCCTGGCGCAAGCCCGCCAGCGACTGCGCTTCCAGTGCAACATACGCCTGGCTTTCTGACGCAGGCGTCGTCGTATTCGCGATATCGCGCGCTTGCATAACGGAAATATCTTTCGCGCTCGCCTGATGAGCCAGCAGCAGCGCGGCAGTTAAAAGCGTGAGACGAATTTTCATTTTTTATCCTTTTATTCAAACAATTACCTTGTCTGAAAGCGACGCTAGCCCCACAGTTTGACATTTTCATGACACAGTTATGTTTTGAAACCTTTTGCGCCCCGCTGAAACAAGCGGGCGCGGGCTACGGTAATCTGCACCAATCTGCGGTAAACTGTGCGAAATCTCGTTTATTTTCCGGAATCTCAGTATCCATGCTCAGTTATCGCCACAGCTTCCACGCAGGCAACCATGCCGACGTCCTTAAACACACCGTTCAGAGCCTGATAATCGAAGCGCTGAAAGAAAAAGAGAAACCGTTTCTCTATCTCGACACCCACGCAGGTGCCGGGCGCTATCAGCTTTCCGGCGAACATGCAGAACGCACTGGCGAATATCTGGAAGGCATTGCCCGTATCTGGCAGCAGGATGATTTACCGGCTGAGCTGGAGCCGTACATGAACGTGGTGCGTCATTTCAACCGTAGCGAGCAGTTGCGTTACTACCCGGGTTCTCCGCTGATTGCCCGCGAACTACTGCGCGAGCAGGACAGCCTGCTGTTGACTGAACTGCACCCGAGCGACTACCCGCTGCTTCGCCAGGAGTTCCAGAAAGATAGCCGCACTCGCGTCGCGCGCGGCGACGGCTATCAGCAGTTAAAAGCCAAGCTGCCGCCGGTTTCCCGTCGTGGTTTGATCCTTATCGATCCGCCCTACGAAATGAAAACCGACTATCAGGCGGTAGTCAGCGGTATTCACGAAGGTTACAAACGTTTTGCCACCGGCGTTTACGCACTGTGGTATCCGGTGGTGCTGCGCCAGCAAATCAAACGTATGTTGCGCGATCTGGAAGCCACCGGCATTCGCAACATCCTGCAAATCGAGCTGGGCGTGCGCCCTGACAGCGATCAGCGCGGCATGACGGCTTCCGGCATGATTGTGATTAACCCGCCATGGAAACTCGAAGCGCAAATGAACAGCGTGCTGCCGTGGCTGCACAGCAAACTGGTGCCAGCCGGTACCGGGCATACGCTGATTCACCAGGTGGTGCCGGAGTAATCGCAGCCATTGGTGGAACCTTTTCGGCTGCGCGCTACAATCGCGAATATTTTCGACTTCGTTCAGGATTAAGGAAACAACCATGAGCAAACATTACGACTACATCGCTATTGGCGGCGGCAGCGGCGGTATCGCATCGATTAACCGTGCGGCTATGTACGGTCAAAAATGCGCGCTGATCGAAGCAAAAGAACTTGGCGGCACCTGCGTGAACGTCGGTTGCGTGCCGAAAAAAGTGATGTGGCACGCGGCGCAGATTTCTGAAGCGATTCATCTGTACGGCCCGGATTACGGCTTCGACACCACCGTGAACCATTTCGACTGGAGCAAACTGGTTGCCAGCCGTAGCGCCTACATTGACCGCATTCATACCTCGTACGATAACGTGCTGGGTAAAAACAATGTCGATGTGATCCGGGGTTTCGCGCGCTTTGTCGATGCCAAAACCGTGGAAGTGAACGGCGAAACCATCACCGCCGACCATATCCTGATCGCCACCGGCGGCCGTCCAAGCCATCCGAATATTCCGGGCGTTGAATACGGTATTGATTCCGACGGTTTCTTCGCACTGCCCGCGCTGCCAAAACGCGTGGCGGTGGTTGGCGCAGGTTATATCGCCGTGGAACTGGCGGGCGTGATCAACGGCCTGGGTGCCGAAACGCACCTGTTCGTGCGTAAACACGCGCCGCTGCGCAGCTTTGATCCGTTAATCACTGAAACGCTGGTTGAAGTGATGGCGGCAGAAGGCCCGACGCTGCACACCCACGCGGTACCGAAAGAGGTGGTGAAAAACGCCGACGGCAGCCTGACGCTGACGCTGGAAGATGGCCGTTCACAAACCGTGGACAGCCTGATTTGGGCGATTGGCCGCGAACCGGCAACCGATAATTTCAACCTTACGGTCACCGGTGTGAAAACCAACGACAAAGGGTATATCGAAGTCGATAAGTTCCAGAACACCAGCGTACCGGGCATTTACGCAGTGGGCGATAACACCGGCGCGGTAGAACTGACACCGGTCGCCGTGGCAGCCGGTCGCCGCCTCTCCGAACGTCTGTTTAACAACAAACCGGATGAGCATCTGGACTACAGCAATATTCCGACCGTGGTGTTCAGCCATCCGCCGATTGGCACCGTTGGCCTGACCGAACCGCAAGCACGTGAGCAGTATGGCGATGACCAGGTGAAAATCTACAAATCATCCTTCACTGCGATGTATACCGCCGTGACCACCCATCGCCAGCCGTGTCGTATGAAGCTGGTGTGCGTTGGCCCGGAGGAGAAAATTGTCGGCATTCATGGTATCGGCTCCGGCATGGACGAGATGCTGCAAGGCTTCGCGGTGGCGCTGAAAATGGGCGCGACCAAAAAAGACTTCGATAACACGGTTGCCATTCACCCGACAGCAGCGGAAGAATTCGTTACTATGCGTTAAGCAGCGCGCTACACGTATTTCCTGTGCGTTAAACACGAAGAGAAGCCCCTGCGGGCTTCTTTTTTTTACCGTCTTACCGGCGCGATGCTCTGACAAAATCGCAACATTATTCGGCAGCAAAAAAGGAGCCATTAATGGGCTGGGAAATGCATATCACCCGGGCGGAATGTTGGTCGGAAAGTGAAACGCAGCCGATCGGCAGCGAAGAGTGGGTTCAACTGGTGAATCATGATGAAGAGCTCGCTTTTGATCGGCGCAACGGTGAATTTTACGCGCTATGGAAAGGGCAAGAAACCTGCTGGCTGGAGTGGAATGATGGCGCAATCACCACCAAATAGCCCGCAGAACCGCTCTACTGCAAAATGCTGGAAATCGCTGCAGCCCTGAAGGCGCAAGTGCGGGACGATGATGACCGCCTCTATCTGCTGCCGGGCGATTTATTAAATCCGTCGTGGGCAATACCAGAGGCGAAACCGTCATTGATGCAAAAAATTACCGGCTTTTTTAAGAAGTGACCATCAGGCGCGACAATTAGCCGCTTTTTAACCCCAGCAAATGGCTGGCCACTCCCCAGCGCACTACCCGGCAGGTGTCGTCGTTAATCTCCAGCAGCGAATAACTGGAGTTGGGATGGTGGTAACGCGCCACATTTTCGAGGGAGGTTTCCAGCAACTGCGCTATCGCCGCCTGCATAATTTGTCCGTGCGACACCAGCGCTGCCGTGTGATGCGGGCAGATGTCCGGTAAGCGGTGTAAAAAGTCGAGCAACCGCTGCGCGGCCTGCGCCAGTGATTCGCCCTGCGGCGGTTGAAAAGCCTCATCATCACCGAAACGGGGATATTCCCGGCGAATATCGCTCAGCAGCCGACCATCAAACTCACCGAAATTCTGCTCCTGTAACGCCTCGTCGAGGCGGATATCACAGTGATATGGTTCCGCGATTAACAAAGCCATCTGCTGCGCCCTGCCGAGCGGTGATGAGAAAACAACGTCAGGGTGAATTCCCGCATCCCGCAGCCCGCGAACCAAAGCGTGGCCTTCTTCGCGCCCGCGCGGCGTTAGCGGACTATCGAGCCGCCCCTGGATAACCCCCGCCCGGTTCCACTCTGTTTGCGGATGGCGAATTAATAATGCTTTCATATTCCGGTATATCCATCCGAAAGTTATAAGAGAATCACAACCATTCGAGCCAGGCTCTTATAAAAAAGTAATGAGGCCGCATTTTACACACTGAAAGATCAACTTTGCAGAAGTAGTTTTTATCCTGCTTTATGCCTGCCAGTGAAATATCGTACCAAAGCGAAGCAACGGTCTCTTTTAAAACTCATTTTTATCAACCTTGATTACTGTTGCGCGCCCCTCTTTTATCTCAAAAGCGGTATCAAAACGACGGGTATTAAATTCAGTAGTTTTTGCTTTTTCTTTCGATTCCAGCGTGAAGCTCGCCACAAACTGCCCTTTACCGGGAAATTTATAAACACCAGGCGGAATACACATTTCACCGTTATTAACAGATAAGCGAGGATGTTGCTGATACCAACGCTCTTTATGAGGAGTGTGGCGCGGTGCAATGCTGATAAATACAGGCTGATAATCTTCAGCAGAGAGGATCCCAAAACATATTTGCTCATTCTTCAATGTGACCAAGGTGGTCTCCGCTGGCTTATATCGTTGGTCCAGCCGATCCCCCATTGGACAACCGCTAAGCAGAGGTAGAAACAAGAAAGGAACACATTTAGCGCATATTTTCATAATCCGTTCCCGGCAAAATAAAAACACATTTCCGCTCTTTTTAGGTGAGCATTCAAGCAATACGGTTTATGTGAAATCATTTTTCCCGCTAAATCCTCGCCGCCTTCAGTTCGTTAATCAGCCACTGCACCGCCGGCTGGTAGTCGAATAATCGATGGGTCAGCAGCAGCAAATCATACGATGGCGCGCCCTCCGGCAGTTGCATGATGCGCAGCGGCAACATTGTTGCCAGTTCCCGGGCAATGCGAAACGGCACACACATCAAATAGCCAGTCGCTACGGCCACGCGCCCGCCAACGGCGTAACTTTGTACTACCGTCGCCAGCGGCCGGTAGAGGTGTTGTTCGAGCAGCCAGCCGTCAATATGATCCGCGCCGGAGCTGACCGCCGGTAAATGGATTTGCGCTTCACTTACCAGATGTCTCATGGTGAGCTGTTCCGGCAAATCGGTGCGTTCGACGGAAGCGATAGCGACAAAGTGGTCGGAGATAAGCTTATGTTTATTAAAATAATGCGGGATATGCTGAACGTTATCGACGCCGATGAACGCATCCAGTTGCCCCTGCTCCACCCGCTCAACCTTAATGGTTTCTGAAAGAATATCGACCGACAGCCGGACATTCGGCGCAATAGTTTTAAACCGCGCGGTCAGAACCGGCATAAACATGAACTCGAAATAGTCCACCGCGCCAATGTAAAACGTGTGTGCGTCGCGCAGCGGATCGAAATGGCTTGGCCCGCGCGTGGCGGTATCCAGCTTGCTCAGCGCGCTCTCGATCACCGGAATCATCATCGCGGCGTAGGGCGTCGGTTCCATGCCGTTGCGCGTGCGGATAAACATCTCATCGTTGAGCTGCTCACGCAGGCGATTCAGGGCATGGCTAAAAGCAGATTGCGACAGATTCGCTTTCAGCGCCGCGCGAGTCACGCTCTTCTCTTTCGCCAGAATCGGCACCAGCCGCAGCAAATTCAGGTCGATCAATACTATGCATCCTGTTCATGTTTTCATGATAACAATACATTTTATGCATAACGTATTTCGTTGCTATAGTTTGCAGCAAAATAAGTGCTGACGATTTGCACTGCCTGAACCGAGAACAACGGGAGAGTTTTTTATGAGAAATGTAACCGTCGCCGCAACGCAAATGGCGTGTAGCTGGGATCTGGATAAGAACATTCAAAATGCTGAACGTCTGGTGCGTGAAGCGCACAGCAAAGGCGCGCAGGTGATCCTGATTCAGGAGCTGTTCGCCGCGCCTTACTTCTGCATCGATCAAAGCCCGGAACACTACGCACTGGCGCAGGAAGTGGCGAACAGCCCATTGATCAAACACTTCTCTGCGTTGGCCAAAGAGCTGGAAGTGGTGCTGCCGCTGAGCCTGTTTGAAAAGTGCAACAACGCCTATTACAACTCGCTGGTAATGATCGACGCCGACGGCAGCGTGCTCGACACCTACCGTAAAACCCATATTCCAAACGGCCCGGCGTACCAGGAGAAACAGTTCTTTATCCCTGGCGATACGGGTTTCAAAGTGTGGAACACCCGCTATGCGAAAATCGGCGTCGGCATCTGCTGGGATCAGTGGTTCCCGGAAACCGCTCGCGTTCTCGCCTTGCAAGGCGCGGAAGTGATTTTCTACCCGACCGCGATTGGTTCAGAACCGGCTTATCCGGATATCGACAGCCAGCCGCACTGGACGCGCGTTCAGCAGGGCCACGCCGCCGCGAACGTCATCCCAGTGATTGCGTCTAACCGTATTGGCACTGAAACCAGCAAATACATCGAAGGTCTGGAAATGACCTTCTACGGCTCCTCCTTTATCGCCGATCAGACCGGTGAACTGGTTGAGCAGGCAAACAAAACCGACGAAGCGGTGCTGGTGCACACCTTCGATCTCGACGCCATTGCCGCACAGCGCGCCGCATGGGGGCTGTTCCGCGATCGCCGCCCGAATATGTACAGCGCGATTGCCACCTCCGATGGCAGCGTAAGGAGCTAAGCGATGGTACAGCTGACCACGCCCGTGAAAGATGGTTTCGCCATGCCGGCGGAATGGGCGCCGCATCAGGCGGTGTGGATGATTTGGCCCTACCGCACCGATAACTGGCGTGCCGACGCCGCGCCGGCGCAGCAGGCATTTTCTGCGGTCGCCAAAGCGATTTCACGCAACACGCCAGTGATCATGGGTGTGCCTGCCGCCGAAATGGCCAAAGCGCGCGCCACCATGCCAGCGGAAGTGACGCTGGTAGAAATGGAAAGCGACGATGCCTGGATGCGCGATACGGGCCCGACCGTGGTGGTCAATAACGCCGGTGAAAAGCGTGGTATTAGCTGGACATTTAACGCCTGGGGCGGGCTGAATGGCGGTTTGTATGCAAGTTGGGATCGCGATCAGTTGGTGGCCGGGCAGGTTGCGGCTTACCACCAGATGCCATGCTATAACACCGATTTGGTGCTGGAAGGCGGCTCCATTCACGTCGATGGCGAAGGCACGTTGCTGACCACCGCGGAATGTTTGCTGAACCCGAACCGCAACCCGCATCTGAGTAAAGCGCAGATCGAGCAGCAACTGCGCGACTATCTGGGCGTGACGCAGATTATCTGGTTGCCGGAAGGGGTGTTCAATGACGAAACCGACGGTCATATCGATAACATGTGCTGTTTCGTTCGTCCTGGCGAAGTCGCTCTGCACTGGACTGACGACCAGAACGATCCGCAGTACGCGCGCTCCGTTGCCGCGCTTGAGGTGCTGGAAAACACTAAAGATGCGCAAGGACGCACGCTGAAAGTGTGGAAAGTACCATCTCCGCTGCCGCTGTTCGCCAGCGCTGAAGAGACCAGCGATGTCGAAAAAGGTACGGCGATTGAGCGCCACGAAGGCAACCGCCTGGCGGGTTCCTACGTTAACTACCTGGTCAGTAACCAGCAGATTATTTACCCGCTGCTGGATCCGGCGACCGATGGCGCAGCGCAAGCACTGTTCGAAGAGATGTTCCCGGATTTCGTCATTACTGGCGTTCCGGCGCGTGAGATTTTGCTCGGCGGTGGCAACATCCACTGCATTACGCAGCAAATCCCGCGTTAATCCTTACCCCGGCGGCGTTCGTCGCCGGGTTTTACACCGTGCGCGACATACGAATGTATTGCACTTCTTGTTTATAAAACGGTTCGCCTTGCGCCATAAAACCAAAGCGCGCGTAAAATGCCGCCGCCGACGTTCTGGCATCCAGTTGCACAAACTCAACGCCCGCCTGGACTAACTTTTCCAGCACGCCCTGCAACAGAAAGCGGCCATAACCTTGCTGCTGATGCGTTTGCAAGGTGGCGAATTTGCGGATTTGGCACCGCCGTTCATCAAGCATAAAAACCGATAAGCAACTGACAATTTGCCCGGATTCAAGCACACCAAAATGGCGGGCATCGTCATCACCTTCTACGCGCGAAGCATTGCGGGGAAAATGCGGCCACAGTACCGTATGGCGGATATCGAGACATTGCTCTAACGTAATAGAGACGAGCTGCAAAGGCTTTTCCTCAGTCATTGCGGGGGTACTGACCGGCTACACCCCATGATTAGGTTATGCGGGCGATTATTCACAAATCGTTGCAAAACGAATGCTCCTAATTTCGCCGCTGCGTTAAATGAGCTCCAGTACGTTTTATACACTATTAATCAGTAGGTTGTGGGTTTTGGCGTTCGTTTCTTACCACGCTAAAACGTGATCGACCGCACACTTCGTCCTTCACGGATCGAAGCGAATGTCTACGCTTAATAGATAGCCGGGCAACACCCGTAATTTTTTACGACGACATCCGGAGGCCATAATCCTTATGTTCAACCAGAAACTACAAAGCGCAGAATCCGTCGAGTTCGTGATTGAGGAAGAGATCGTCTACGAAACCGATCCGTGCGAGTTAAAACTGGATGAAATGATCGAGGCGGAGCCGGAGCCGGAAATGATCGAAGGGTTACCGGCGTCCGACGCGCTAACCCCTGCCGATCGTTATCTTGAATTGTTTGAACACGTGCAGTCGTCGCGCATTTTTGCCGACAGTAAAACCTTTCCCGACTGCGCGCCGAAAATGGATCCGCTCGATATTCTGATTCGCTATCGCAAAATCAAACGTAAACCGGAGTTCGATCTGCGCCAATTCGTGAAAGCGCATTTCTGGATGCCGGAGGACTATTCCAAAGCGTATGTCTCCAACCCGGAGAACTCGTTAAAAGAGCATATCGACCAGTTGTGGCCGATACTCACCCGCGAGCCGCAGGATCACATTCCGTGGTCCTCTCTGCTGGCGCTGCCGCAGGCTTACATTGTGCCCGGCGGACGATTCCGCGAGACCTACTACTGGGATTCCTACTTCACTATGCTGGGGCTGGCAGAGAGCGGTCGCGACGATTTGCTGCGCTGTATGGCGGATAACTTCGCGTGGATGATTGAGCGTTACGGTCATATTCCGAACGGCAACCGCACGTATTATCTGAGCCGCTCGCAGCCGCCAGTTTTCGCGCTGATGGTCGAGCTATTTGAAGAGGACGGCGTACGCGGTGCGCGGCGCTATCTTGATCACCTGTTAATGGAGTACGCGTTCTGGATGGACGGCGCCGAATCGCTGGCGCTGAACCAGGCGTACCGTCACGCGGTACGTATGCCAGACGGTTCGCTGCTCAACCGCTACTGGGACGATCGCGACACGCCGCGCGACGAATCCTGGCTTGAGGACGTTGAAACCGCGCGCCATTCAGGGCGACCAGCAAGTGAAGTCTATCGCGATTTGCGCGCGGGCGCGGCTTCCGGCTGGGACTACTCCTCGCGCTGGCTGCGCGATGCGCAACGGCTGGCGAGCATTCGCACCACGCAGTTTATCCCGATTGATTTGAACGCGTTTCTGTTCAAACTGGAAAGCGCGATTGCCAATATTTCCGGGCTGAAAGGCGACAGAGAACGTGAAGCGCTGTTCCGCCAGAAAGCGAGCGATCGCCGCGCGGCCGTGAACCGCTATCTGTGGGATGACGAGAATGGCTGTTATCGTGACTACGACTGGCGTCGTGAGCAGATGGCGCTGTTTTCCGCGGCCAGTATTGTCCCGCTGTATGTGGGTATGGCGACTCATGAGCAGGCAGAGCGGCTGGCGGACGCCGTAAAAGCACGCCTGCTCACGCCTGGCGGTATTCTGGCAACAGAGTACGAAACCAGCGAACAGTGGGATAAACCCAACGGCTGGGCACCGCTGCAATGGATGGCGATCCAGGGCTTCAAAATGTACGGTAACGACTCGCTGGGCAATGAGATCGCCCATAGCTGGTTGCAGACGGTGAATCACTACTATCAGCAGCATCACAAGCTGATTGAGAAGTACCACATCGCCAGCAGTACGCCGCGAGAAGGTGGCGGGGGTGAATACCCGTTACAGGATGGTTTCGGCTGGACGAACGGTGTGGTGCGCCGCCTTATCGGTTTGTACGGCGAACCGTAAGCTGCCGCTTCAGCGGCGCGCTATCACTTGATTGGCTATGCTGGCACATCCTGGTCGCTTACGTTTGTAAGCGCAAGGATGTGCCAGTTTGCTGTTCGTAACGCGAAAGCATGTGCCTGAGAAAATTAATCAATCACGTCATAAATCGAGGTTTGAATATCCGACCACTTGCGATTTTCATCCGACGGATCGGCTTCGAAACGTAACTGTGCTTGCTCCATCTCATACCGCTGGCGATCTACTACCGGCTTGACGGTACAAAACGCGCGTAAATAGTCGCGCGTAATCGAGGTCAGCTTTTTGTTGTTCACCGCCATTTCATGGGTCAGCGTCGCGATAAAACGGCGACAAGGGCGGTTCTCATCCATTTGCAAGCGATATCTCAGCAGCAGATCCAGCACATCGTTGTAATCCGCTATCACCGCGTTTTCCGTCCAGGAGAGTTTCCAGTTCATCCCGGTACGTAAAAACAGCGACACCACGCGCGTATCGTTGCGATCAATCGCCGCGCGGAAGTTATTTTCGTCGCGCGGCAGCCCCAGGCGGCTGAGTTCCTCTTTTGGTGAGGGGCGTTCGCGATCCTCGGCAATCGGCACGGTAACCCGGGCCTGGCGCGCCACCGGTCCAGACATCCCGCTGGTAAACATCCAGAAGGCGCCAATCACCATCAGCAACACCATCACACCGACCGCGCTCCACAGCACGCCAGAGAGCATCTGGTCGCGCTCTTCGCGGCTGCGCACCGACCGTTTTGCAGGTTTATCAATACTGTCACGCATCGGCATCGCATCACCTCCGGCAGCGCGATCTTTTTTCCGCGTCTGCTCCCAGTAAGCGTCTAAATCCCCGCCGGCCTCACGCAGTATTTCCGCGGGATTGGTTTGCGTGCGCCCCTCGTCGAACGCGCGCTGAACCGGTCCGGTAATTTGCGGATAATAGCTGTTCAATAACAGCAACTGATTAGAGGTGAGCGGCTGTCCTGACACCACGCTTGCGCGCATCTGGCGAATGTCATCCAGAAAGGTTTGCAACGTTTTGCGCGGTTCCAGTAGCAGGTTCAGCTCCGAGGCGTCATTAAACAGCCGGGCATAACGCTGGCTAAACTCTTTTTTATCTATCAGCAACAGTGCCAGCTCGCTAAACCGCATGCCGCTAAGTACATCATTGTGATCGCCAAGCCGTAACCAGCGCCGCACACGATCGGCACCAAACTGTGTTTTCAGGTGATTACGCAGCTTTTCGCTATCCGGCCACACCTGCATCACCAGCGATTTAATCATCGTTTCCATGGCGCGAAGCTGCTGTAGCCCTTGCCGCTGCTGCGCATCATCCGACGGCAAGACCGTGTTGTAGCTCAGCAACTTCTGCTTATTACGCAGGTTTTCCAGCGCGCTGATAAATCGCAGCGCCGCAATAAGCTGATTTTCCGTCACATTCTGCCCGCTCTCATATCGCGGAACGAGCTGCTGCAAGTGACGCAGCTGTAAAGTGAACTGTGTTAATTCCGCATCGTTGAGTTTGAGTCGTTTAGCCACCGCGCCCCAGCCACCCAAACTCAGGCGCGCAACATCCAGTTGTTCCAAAAACCAGCGCGGGTCTTTGCCTTCATCAAAATGCACATTCAGCAGCAATAAGATTTCAACAGACGCCTCGCGAATAATAGCAATGCATTTTTCAAACTGTTCACCCGTATTCAATGGGGCAGAAAGAGTCATTATTTTCCTTTAAGTACAACTGAAGAAACAATTAACTGGCCAACCTGAGCGCTTAATTTTTTCTTTATTTATGAGTAGCTAAAAGATAGCGCAGTTGACGATTATTATCAGTGATAGTGGTTTCAAGCCGAAAAAAAAACAGCAGGAGACATTCACTGTGTTAATACTTTTTACCCCAAGACTGACCTGCTCGCCAATAACAGAAGAGGCATGGTCATTCTTTATTTCGCTGCAACAAGATCCGCAGGTAATGCGCTATGTTGCCGATGCCCGCAGTGAACATGAGATCCGTGAAGCATTCGACGCCCGGCTGGCTCCCTGGTCCCCCGGCAGCCGCCACTGGCTCTGCCTGCTGGTACGCGACACGGCGACAAACGAACCGCTGGGCGTAACCGGTTATATTCACCGCGAGGATGATTGCGCCGAAGTCGGCTTCCTGTTCGCGACTGCCGCACAGGGCAAAGGTTATGGTCAGGAGTCGCTAAAAGCGCTGTGTGATTACGCCTTCAGCGAAGGCGGCATTCGTAAACTCACCGCTACCGTAACGGCGGGAAATCACGCATCCCGACACTTGCTGGAAAAAACAGGATTTATCCTCGAAGGCGAATTGCGCGAGTCCTACTGGCTGGGAGGACGCTGGCATAACGACTGGCTGTTTGGCTTACTGCGCCAAGAATATGACGAAAAACGATAATTCGTCAGCATAGTTCGCTATGCTCTGCCAGGCTTAAGGACGTGTTCTGGCAATATTCAGGAGAGGTTATGAAGAAAATTGTGCTTGCCGCCGGTCTGGTGGCGCTGTTCTCCATGACGGCATTCGCAGAAGATGCCCCCGGTCTGAAAGCGGACAAAGCGCCGCCACCGCCGCATAAAATGGATGACGGCTATCGCGGCATGGAAGATGCGCGCACCATGACCGTCAAACAGGCAAAAGCCCTGCATGATGGCGCGTCCGTCTCGCTGCGCGGTAACCTGGTTGAGAAGGAGAGCGGTGATCTTTACCTGTTCCGCGACAAAACCGATCAGATTCAGCTTTATATCCCTGTGGCGATATTTGATGGTAAATCCGTGTCGCCGGATGAACTGGTCGGCATCAGCGGTTCGCTGGATAAAAAACAACAACCGGCGCGTGTTCGGGTAACGCATTTTCAGAAACAGTAACACTGCACGCCCGGGAGCGAAAACGCCGCCGGGCGTGACCAGTTTTACAGGAACATCCCGCCCGACACTTCCACGCGCTGCGCCGTCATCCAGGCCAAATCGTCGCTCAGCAATGCGGCAATCGCATCGCCGATATCATCGGGCTGCCCGACGCGGCCCAGCGCGGTTTGCGAGGCAATGTACTGGTGAACCTGCTCATTATCCCGCACCACGCCGCCGCTGAAATCGGTGGCAATCGCGCCCGGCGCGATGATGTTGACGGAAATACCGCGCTCGCCTAGCTCTTTCGCCTGATAGCGGGTCAACACTTCCATCGCCCCTTTTACTGCGGCGTAGCTGGCACGACCCGGCTGGCAGAAACGCGTTAAGCCAGTCGAAACATTCAGAATGCGCCCGCCCTCTTTTATCAGCGGCAACAGCAACTGCGTCAGAAAGAATGGTCCTTTAAAATGGATGTTCACCATCTGGTCGAATTGCTCTTCGCTGGTTTCAGCGAAAGTTGCGCTGATACCGACGCCAGCATTGTTCAATAAATAATCAAATGTCTCGCGTTGCCACACCGATTTCAACTGTTCCTGCACATTACGCAAAAAAGCATCAAACCCGGTGATATCGCCGACGTTAAGCTGCAATGCTACCGCTTTCACGCCTTTTTGTTCAATTTGACGCACCACGTTCTGCGCTTCTTCGGCGTTACTGTTGTAGGTCAGGATAATACCCGTTCCCTTCGCCGCCAGCTTCAGCGCCGCGTTTTTACCCAAACCGCGGCTGCCACCCGTCACTAAAGCAATATGTTGTGTCATAAGAAACCTCGTTTCGCTGCTGTCAGACTGTGGAAAAAGCTTATTAGCTGACGAATAAACAATAAAGGTGCTAAATTACGCTTCACTGTTTCATTACAGGCAACAATCGAGCGTTATGATGGATAAAATTTACGCAATGCAACTGTTTATCCGCGTGGCGGAACTGGAGAGTTTCTCCCGCGCGGCGGATTCGATGGGGCTGCCTAAAGGTAGCGTATCGCGCCAGATTCAGGCGCTGGAGACGCACCTCGGCACCCAGTTGTTGCACCGCACCACGCGCCGCGTCCAGCTCACGCAGGACGGCATGGTTTACTACGAGCGGGCAAAAGATCTGCTGGCGAATATGGATGAGCTCGACGGCATGTTCCTGCATGATCCATCGAGCATCAGCGGTCGTTTGCGCGTCGATATGCCGGTCGGGGTGGCGAAAAACCTTGTGATCCCGCGCCTGCCCGCTTTCCTGCAACAATACCCCGGCATTGAACTGGAGCTCAGCAGCAGCGACAGGCTGGTGGATATTATTCGCGAAGGGTTCGACTGCGTCGTGCGCGTCGGCACGCTCAAAGATTCCGGCCTGATCGCCCGCCAGCTCGGTCGGCTGTCGGTCATTAACTGCGCCAGCCCCGATTATCTGGCGCGTTTTGGCTACCCCGAAACGCTCGACGACTTATCCTCCCACGCGCTGGTGCATTACGCCGTTAACCTTGGTACGCGCCCGCCGGGCTTTGAGGTCTGGCAGGATAAGCAGACACACTGGGTGAAAACCGGCGGCATACTGACGGTAAACAGCACCGAAACATACCACTCTGCCTGCCTGGCCGGATTAGGGATTATTCAGGTTCCGCGCGTGGGCGTACGCGAAGCGCTGCGGACGGGGAAACTGGTGGAGATCCTGCCGCAATATCGTGCGGAACCGATGCCGGTTTCGCTGATTTACCCGCACCGCCGTAATTTGTCGCGCCGCGTGCATCTGTTTATGGAGTGGCTGGCAACCGTGCTGAAGGATTACGTCGACCACTAGCAGCTATAATTTCAGTTACAACACATTCAGGAGAAGGAAAACAGACCTGATGACGCCGGAAAATCATGAAAAACGCCCGACGCAAGACCTCGACTACGAACCCGTCAGGAAGATGGCTGAGCAGCCCACCGAAAAGAAACATTCTGCCCCCACAGCCGCCAGTACAACGCTGGCATCACTCACCGACATGGTGCAAAAGATCCAGCGCTGGCCTGTGGTTGCGCACCTGATCCGCGCAACGGAACGTTTTAACGACCGCATGGGTAACCAGTTTGGCGCGGCTATCACCTACTTCTCGTTTCTGTCGATGATACCCATCATGATGGTGTCGTTTGCCGCCGCCGGTTTTGTACTCGCCTCGCACCCAACGCTATTGCAGGATATCTTCAATAAAATCCTGATGAGCGTGAGCGACCCGACGATGGCGTCGACACTGCAAAACACCCTCAATATTGCCGTGCAGCAGCGCACAACAGTAGGGATTGTCGGGCTGGCTATCGCCCTCTATTCCGGCGTGAACTGGACCGGCAACCTGCGTGAGGCGATCCGCGCTCAGTCGCGCGATGTCTGGGAGCGTAACGCGCAGGATGAAGAAAAAATCTGGGTAAAGTATTTCCGCGACTTCATTTCGCTGATTGGCTTGTTAGTCGCGCTAATCGTGACGCTTTCAATAACGTCGGTGGCGGGCTCCGCGCAGCAGTTGATCATCAACGCGCTGCATCTCAATTACATCGAATGGCTGAAACCAGCCTGGCGGCTGATTGGCCTGGCCATTTCGATTTTCGCGAACTATTTGCTCTTCTTCTGGATATTCTGGCGTTTGCCGCGTCACCGTCCGCGCAAGAAGGCGCTGATCCGCGGTACATTTCTCGCCGCAATTGGGTTTGAAGTGATCAAAATCATCATGACCTGGACACTGCCATCGCTGGTGAAATCGCCCTCCGGTGCGGCGTTTGGTTCGGTGCTCGGGCTGATGGCATTCTTCTACTTCTTTGCTCGTCTGACGCTATTTTGCGCCGCGTGGATCGCCACCGCGCAGTACAAAGGTGACCCGCGCATGCCGGACAAAACCCACCGCTAATCCTGCTATCGGGCTGAAGGAAATGGAATATTTCAGCCCGCTCGGCGATTTCAGCATGAAAATCCAGTCCGTAACTTTTATTTAACCAAAAACCAGTTTTATTCTCTAATTATTAAAAACTGTGAAGCATTTCATAGAAGGTAAATCGTGAGTCTGAAAATTATTCGCTTTTTGCCTGTTTTTTGCGCTAAAACCCGGTTTGTTACAGATTGAAATGTCGCTTTTGCTGTGGCTAATATGGTCGTTCGTTCGCGCAAAAATAAGAAAATTCTATGCAAGCTACAGCTACAACTTTCGACAACGAGCAGGAAAATCCGCCGGTAAATTCACGTAATAAAGTTGTCGTTGCGTCTCTGATTGGCACCGCCATCGAGTTCTTCGACTTCTATATTTACGCCACCGCCGCGGTGATTGTGTTCCCGCATATCTTCTTCCCGCAGGGCGACCCGACGGCCGCCACGCTACAGTCTCTGGCGACCTTCGCCATTGCTTTTATTGCTCGCCCGATTGGTTCCGCTGTGTTTGGACACTTTGGCGACCGCGTTGGCCGTAAAGTGACGCTGGTGGCGTCGCTGCTGACGATGGGGATTTCAACCGTGCTGATCGGCCTGCTGCCGGGGTACGAAACCATCGGCGTAATGGCACCGTTGCTGCTGGCACTGGCGCGTTTCGGCCAGGGTCTGGGGCTGGGCGGTGAATGGGGCGGCGCGGCGCTGCTGGCCACGGAAAACGCCCCGCCGCGCAAACGCGCGCTGTACGGCTCTTTCCCGCAACTGGGCGCGCCGATTGGCTTCTTCTTTGCGAACGGCACCTTCCTGCTGCTCTCCTGGTTACTGACCGATGAGCAGTTTATGGCGTGGGGCTGGCGCGTGCCGTTTATCTTCTCTGCCGTGCTGGTGCTGATTGGCCTGTACGTTCGAGTTTCGCTGCATGAAACACCAGTGTTCGCCAAAGTCGCCGCCGCGAAGAAACAGGTGAAAGTGCCGCTGGGCACGCTGCTGACCAAACATATGCGCGTTACCGTACTGGGCACCTTTATCATGCTGGCGACCTACACGCTGTTCTACATTATGACGGTCTACTCCATGACCTTCAGTACCTCGCCGCAGGGCCTTGGACTGCCGCGTAACGAAGTGCTGTGGATGCTGATGATGGCGGTAATCGGTTTTGGTGTGATGGTGCCAGTCGCTGGCCTGCTGGCGGACGCGTTTGGCCGCCGTAAAAGCATGATTGTTATCACGTCGCTGATAATCCTGTTCGCACTGTTTGTTTTCCCGCCGCTGCTCGGTTCCGGTAGCCCGGCGCTGGTGATGGCCTACCTGCTGATTGGCCTGAGCCTGATGGGGCTGACCTTCGGTCCGATGGGCGCGCTGCTGCCGGAGTTGTTCCCGACGGAAGTGCGTTATACCGGCGCGTCATTCTCTTACAACGTGTCGTCGATCCTCGGCGCATCGGTGGCACCTTATATCGCCACCTGGCTGCAGGCGAATTATGGTCTGATGTACGTCGGGATTTACCTGGCCGCGATGGCAACATTAACGCTTATCGCGCTGCTGCTGACTCACGAAACCAAACACCAGTCGCTGTAACCTTTTTGCCCTCTCTTCGCTGAAGAGAGGGCCACTTCCCGTAGTGCTGCTTAGTGTTTCATCTGTGACAAAATGGCCTGGCACTGATTCTGCTCGCCTTCTGATGGCGAGATCAACGCCAACAGTGCCGCCGCAGGGGTGACTAAGGTTGCCAGCGCTGCTGCCACCGCACCGCGCGCAATCAACGGCCCGGGTTTAACGCCCGCCTGCGGATTTTTAAAACTGCCACGCACATACAGCGGAGAACGCAGCGTGACAATACGCACGCCTTTGCTTTCAGGATCAATGGTTAAGTCGAGCTGTTCCGACGCCATGCTGGCGGTGCCGGTTATGTTAATCAGCGCGTTTTCCGTATCAAAAGCGAAGATTTGCGGACGCGCGACACCGTTGACCAAATCGAGGTTCGCAGCGGCGCAATTCACCCGCACTTCGTCATCACCAAACAGCTGACCGACAATATAGTTGCCGACGTTAAGGCCGAGAATTTCCATCAGGTTACGGCTGACCACACCGTCGTTCATCAACAGTTTCAGGTTGCCGTTGCTGGTGCCCAGCAGCGCCGCCACGGAGTTGCCCACGCCACGAAGCTCTGCGTCACCGTTCATCTCACCGAGGGTTTTCTGCATCAGTTCAACATCGGGCATCAGCTCTTTGAGCTTCAGCCGCCGCGCCTGAATCTCCGCCCGCCCTTGCATCGGTTTTTTATCCCCTTCGAGATGGATATTCGATGAGATGGTGCCGCCCGCAAGACCAAACTTCAGCGGTTGCAGGCGCAGGTCGGCATTTTTCAGCAGAATGTGGGTCGACAAGTCGCTGATGGGTAGCGTTGAGCCGTGCTCAATCCGGCGGCCTTTAAAGCGCACATCGGCATCCATTACGTCCCATTTGTCGGTTTCAAAGCGGTCATACGGCAGCACTTTGCCCGCCGGTTGCCCCGCTTTCTCGCCCTTTTGCTGCTCGGTGCGTTTTGACTGCTCAGCGCCTTTGCCGGAATCGACACCAATCAGCGGCCCTAAATCTGCCAGCCGTAACTGGCGCGATTCAACGTCGCCTTCCAGTTTTGGTCGCGGTTTGCCGGTGGTGTAGCGCAGCGCGCCGTGAATATCGCTCTCGCCGATATGACCATTAAAGTCGCGGTAATCAAATACCGAACCCTTTTCATTATTGAGCTTCGCGATGAGATGACCATCGGTTTCAAATGGCGGCGTATCCGGCAGCAGCACGCCGGTTAAGTCATACAGTTCGCCAAGGGAGTTACCACCGAACTTGAGTTGCAGGTCGGCACCGCCCATGTTCATTGGGTCGTTAATGGTGCCGACAAACGCCACGCGCGTGTTACCGGAGCGGAAATCGGCCTGCACCGGGAAAGGCGTCCCTTCGCTGCGCAGCGCCAGCATGCCGCCGATTTTGCCATTGCCGGAGAGCGGCTGGCCGTTGTAATGCCCTTTCGCCGTCAAACCAAAGACGTAATCCCCGGCTTTGACTTTGCTGTCGCTTTTGCCGGTCACTTCGCTAAACGGCAGCGGCTTGCCTAAGGGATTTACCAGAATCTCGATATCGGCGCGGTTGAGTGCATCATCAATCGCGATACGCCCACGATCAAAAAGAATATTATCCAGCCGGAATGACCAACTGGAAGGCTGCGCATTGGCGTCTTTGTTGGCGTCACTGGCGAGCGTGAAGGTCCAGTTATTGAGCTTTTCCGAGCGACGAATCAGCCTGGCATCGGGTTGTTGCAGTTTGATCCACGGCAGGTAAACGGTTTTGGTGAATAGCGCCAGCGGCGCGAGGGTGGCTTCAACGCGGGGTAAATGCACCATCGTCACTTCGTCGATGCCCGGCGGGTTGCCCAGGATAATATCGTCGGCGTGAACATGCGGCCACGGAACCCAACTGCGCCAGCCGGTTTCCTCTTTTTGCCGCTCCCACACCACGCCCAAATCGCCGCGAATAGCGAACGGACGGTTAAGCTCCATGGAGACTTTTTCGTTAATGGTGGGTTTGAGGCGGTTCCAGTCGAATGTGGCGATGATGATAATGGCGACCACAATCAGCACCAGCAACGTCGCGAAGACGGCAATAATCGCTTTACTCGTTTTTGTCATCGTTCTGCCTTTCCTTTAAAGCCTTACCTGTCATAAAGATAGTAGAGGCTCGCGGAAAGGGCTGCGGTTACAGTTCGAGTATCACGTGTTCAAGTTTGGCTAAAGGAACCGGACGGGAGAGAAAGTAGCCTTGTGCCGCGTAAGCAGGCGAATCCTGAACATCGCGCCACTCTTCCAGCGTTTCCACACCTTCGACAATCACGCCCTGGCAATAGCGGTTCATCAACTGCAACAGCATGGTGAACAGATTTTGCCCTTCCGGCGTTTTACGCAGCATGATGAACAGATCGCGCGCCACTTTGATGTAGTCGTAACGCACTTCGCTTAACGCAGAGAAATTCGCCATGCCGGTGCCAAAGTCGTCCAGCCACAGCGGGCCGATTTCGCTGATCGAGGCGAACGTTGAATCCTGCGGTAGACGGATATGTTCCACCAGTTCAAAGCGGATCCACGGCAGCGAATTAACCAGCGTCATCAGATCGGTATCCTGGCGCATCGCCAGCAGTGTTGGGCCGTCAACATTCACCGAGGCCAGCACATCATTGCTGAGGAAAAACGCTTTTTGTTCCGCCAGTAGCGCCACTTGCTCATGCACCACATCAACACGCTGGCGCACCGCCACTTCGGAAAAGTAGCGATCCGGCGCAATTCGCGTTTCCGGCTGCGACGGATGGGTAACAATGGTCAATACTTCAACAGCCATCAGACGACCATCGGTTTTATAGATGGGCTGATAAGTATAAGCACGTTCGCATTGCAGCCAATAACGACGCTCCTGCAAGCTTTCAATGCTTGCTTCCGGAATGTTTAGCTGCTGGATGACCTGCTTTAACTTCATTTCTGCTGTCCTGTCGAAGGCGATGACCGGGAGGAATTCGTCAATGAGTTATCGGCGGGCGTGTCGATAACTTTACGCTCCGTCTGCGGGCAAATTTAAAAACCGCCGACGAGAAATCTGCCAGGAACAGGCTTTAGCTCAAAAAAATACTGGAACGTTGTTTTAATATAGTTGACCACGAATCACCCACTAACGCACACTACCGTTAATTTATCTGATCCAGGTTGATGACTATGTCCAGGAAAATTGCCGTCATTGGCGAATGCATGATTGAACTGTCACAAAAAGGCACGGAAGTGAACCGTGGCTTTGGTGGCGATACGCTTAACACGTCTGTTTATATCGCCCGCCAGGTCAATCCTGCGGCGCTTTCCGTGCACTATGTTACCGCGCTTGGCACCGACAATTTCAGCCAGCAGATGCTGGATGCCTGGCAAAGCGAGGATGTCGACACCAGCCTGACACAACGTATGGAAAACCGCCTGCCTGGTCTCTATTACATCGAAACCGACAGCACCGGCGAGCGTACGTTCTACTATTGGCGTAACGAAGCGGCCGCCAAATTCTGGCTGGAGAGCGAGCAGTCTGCGGCTATCTGCGAACAGCTTGCGACCTTCGATTATCTCTACCTGAGCGGCATCAGCCTTGCCATTCTTAGCCCGACAAGTCGCAACAAGCTGTTGTCGTTGCTGCAGGCATGCCGTGCGAATGGCGGCAAAGTGATTTTTGATAACAACTACCGTCCGCGCCTGTGGGCAAGCAAAGAAGAGACGCGTCTGGTTTATCAACAAATGCTGGCTTGCACGGATATCGCGTTCCTGACGCTGGATGACGAAGATCTGCTGTGGGGCGAGAAACCGGTAGAAGAAGTTATCGAACGCACGCAGCGCGCGGGCGTAAAAGAAGTGGTTATCAAGCGCGGCGCAGACTCCTGCCTGGTAGCGATTGCTGGTGAAGCGCTGGTGGAAGTTCCGGCGGTGAAACTGCCGAAAGAGAAAGTGGTTGATACCACAGCAGCCGGGGATTCCTTCAGCGCGGGTTACCTGTCAGTACGTCTGACCGGTGGCGACGCAACAGAAGCGGCAAAACGCGGGCATTTAACCGCCAGCACGGTCATTCAGTATCGCGGCGCGATTATTGCGCGCGATGCCATGCCGCAATAACGGAGTTCACCCCTCTCCTTTACCGGAGAGGGGCAATTAAGCATCACTGCTGCGGGGGAATGTCCGAGACGTCAGAATGGCTTTCGTCACCACTGGCAGCAGGCGCTGCGGCGTTATCCGCTGGCGGTGCCATCACTTCATCCCACGTCGCCTGCAAATCCTTCATGTTGAACTCCGGCTCGCCTTTCGGCTGCAGCAATACCAGCGCCATATCCTGTGAAAGCTGCTGATGCAGATCCTGGTTCAGCATCTGCGGCGCCAGGTTGTTCAGGAAGTTCTGGCGCAGCTTTTGATACTGCTCCGGCGCAATATCCACCACCTGGTTCTGCAAAGAACGCATCCGCTGGCTGATCAGAATATCGGTACTGGCGCGCGCATAGGTGGCGAACAGCTTTTGCAGCTCAAGGTTTTTCTGCGCGATAAGCGCTTTAAATTCCTCTTCCGGCAGCCCTTTCTCACGCACTTTCGCCAGCTCACGCGCAATCACGCCGACGTTGGTATTGAGTTTGTCATTGGGTGAATCAACGTTAATGGCGCATTGCGCCCGCTGGAACAGCACCCGGCAGTCAAAACCGAGACCAATCTCTTTGGCGTTGTTTTTGCTCAGGTTCTGCTGGATATGCCAGAACAGGGCTTCACGTGCCAAATCCGCACGCCAGTAACGCTCAAGCGCGGCGGACTCGCGAATCGGTTGCCAGGCGGAATCCCACATAATCGACAAACGATCCTGGGTGACGCCTTCGGTCATCAAACTCACCGACTGGCGCGGCAGCGGCGACAGCGTCGCAACCGGCGCAGGCGTCTGGCGTTTTCCTTTCAGCTCGCCGAAGGTTTTACCTATCTGCTCGGCGATGGCGCGGCTATCTACGTTGCCGACCACAATCAGCGTCATGGCGTCCGGCGTATACCATTTTTCGTAGAAACCTTTCAGTTGTGCCGCATCAACCGGCTCTTTCAGCGTTCCGGCGGGATCGTGCCCCAGCAGCGGCGAACCTTTCAGCCGGTAGCGCCACCAGCTGTCTTTGGTGTCTGGCGGCCAGGTAGCAACCATATCGTTGCTGGCGAGGGCGTGATTGACCGTTTCCGGCGTGATGGTGAGATTGCCGGCGGCATCCGCCAGGTAAACCATCGCCTCTTTCAGCAGGTCGCTGCGGTTGTTCGGTATGCTGAGGTTATATTGCGTGTATTCGTAGGAGACCAGCGCCGGCGGCAGCGGGCGCTTCGGGTCAATACCTTGTTGCCACAGCGAGCGCACCTGGGAAGGTTCAAGCCGACCACTATGGGTCAACGCAACGCGGGGGATAAAGTGGCTGAAACCGCTCTGTTGGCTGCCTTCGGTGAGCGAACCGGTATCAATAGACAGGCGAATCTCAATGCGATCGCTGGGGCGCTGGGGCGTGGCCAGAACTTGCCACTGAAAACCATTTGCCAGCGTCCCTTGTTGCCAGGCCGGGTCAGGCTGGAGCGCATCTGCCTGCACATAACCGACAGCCGCCAGCATCAGCAAACTGCCCGTTAACAGTCGAATTTTTGTGCCCTGCATGTGAACCCCTAATCAACATTCCTGGTTAAAAAGTATGCCCGCACAAAGGGGCTAAAAGCGTGTTAAAACACTTCGCTTTTAGACCGCGGGAAATGCAAAACGTCACATCGCGACGTGAATTATCACGAAATTTCATCGTAAATTGTGACGAGCCCAGGAGGTAATTATGCGCAGGTACCCGCAGCCCGACAAGGGACTGCGGTCATAAGTCACGAAATTATGAAGAAATTCCGGGGGTTTTCGCCGCGCTGGAACGGTTATCCAGCGTGTCGACCAGCTGTTTTTGATCCAGCTCTTTTACCCACTTCGCCACCACGATAGTCGCGACGCCGTTGCCCACCAGGTTGGTCAGCGCGCGTGCTTCGGACATAAAGCGGTCGATGCCCAGAATCAGCGCCAGCCCCGCCACCGGCAAGTGCCCGACGGCGGAAAGCGTGGCAGCCAGCACTATAAACCCGCTGCCCGTCACCCCGGCGGCGCCTTTTGACGACAGCAGCAGCACGACCAGCAGCGTTATCTGATGGAAAATATCCATATGGCTGTTGGTCGCCTGAGCGATAAACACTGCCGCCATCGTCAGATAAATGGAGGTGCCATCCAGGTTGAAGGAGTAGCCGGTTGGGATAACCAGCCCGACTACTGATTTACGGCAGCCCAGGCGCTCCATCTTCTCCAGCATGCGCGGCAGCGCGGATTCAGATGAAGAGGTGCCCAGAACGATCAGCAGCTCTTCGCGGATATAGCGGATAAATTTGAAGATGCTGAAGCCTGTTGCACGGGCAATCGTACCCAGCACCACCACCACAAACAGAATACAGGTGACATAGAAGCAGATAATCAACTGCCCGAGTTGCACCAGCGTACCGACACCATATTTGCCGATGGTAAACGCCATTGCCCCGAATGCGCCAATCGGCGCAAGGCGCATGATCATATTGATGATGCCGAAGATCACCTGCGAGAAACTTTCGATAACGTTAAAAATCAGCTGGCCTTTATGGCCTAAGCGATGCAGCGCGAAGCCAAACAGTACCGCGAACAGCAGCACTTGCAGAATATTGCCGCTGGCGAAAGCGCCAATCACGCTCGCCGGTATGACATCAAGCAGGAAGGCGACAATCCCCTGCTGTTGCGCCTGCTCGGCATACACCTCCACGGCTTTGGCATCGAGTGTTGCAGGGTCGACGTTCATTCCGGCGCCCGGTTGCACCACGTTAACGATCACCAGCCCGATAATAAGCGCCAGCGTACTGACAATTTCGAAGTAAAGCAGTGCAACCGCACCGGTACGACCTACCGCCTTCATGCTTTCCATGCCGGCGATACCGGTGACAACAGTACAGAAAATCACCGGGGCGATGATCATCTTGATGAGCTTCACGAAGCCATCACCAAGCGGTTTCATCTGTGCCCCGAGTTCAGGGTAGTAATGACCAAGCAGAATACCGATGGCAATCGCGGTCAGAACCTGAAAGTAGAGACTTTTAAACAGGGAGGTTTTCATAAGGTGTCCTTGAGATTAAACCTCAGGCTTTGTAGGGTTTTCAGTTAGCCTGCGGTTTAAAAATAACACCCGTCAAACATGACAGAAATAAACTTACATCAAATCTGAAACAACAATGTTAAAAACTTTGAACTGACTCGCACAAGCCCGTAACAAATTACGTGTTTTCAGGCTTATCCGATCCAGCAAAGAACTGCTGTTCAAACGCCTCGGCAGACGCCGCGCGGCCAAATAAAAAGCCCTGCGCCACATCCACACCCGCGTCAGCCAGCCATGCCCGTTGCGCTTCATTCTCCACGCCCTCAGCGACGATACGCAGATCCAGACTACGCGCCAGGTGGATAATGGCGGCCACCATGCTGTTTTCATCCGGCAAACCTTCAACAAACATTTTGTCGATTTTCAGCACATCCACCGGCAGCGACTTCATATGATGCAGCTGGCGCAGCCCGGCATAGCCCATACCGAAATCATCCAGCGCAATGCGCACCCCGGCGTCACGCAGCGGGCGCAAAATCGTTACTGCTGCCTGGGGATCATCAATATGGCGGCTTTCTGTCACTTCGAGGATCAAGGTTTGCGGCGCAATACGGTAACGCTGCAACAAATCCAGCATATCGGCCAGCATGGTGGGATGCGTCAACTGACAGGCCGAGAGGTTCACCGAGAGCGGCAGCATAATGCCGCGCGATTGCCAGCCCGCCAGCAGACGGCAGGACTCTTCCAGCACCCAATACCCGACGTTGACCATCAATCCGCAGGACTCAATACGTTCGATAAGCCCTTCCGGTAATGCCCAGCTGCCATCTGGTTGGCGCAAACGGAGCAACGCTTCCGCGCTCACCAGTTCGCCGCTCGCCGCATCCACCTGCGGCTGCAACCAGATCGCGAAACGTCCCTCATCAAGCGCGGTAAGAATGTCGCTCTCCTGCGTCAGCCATTGCTGTGCCTGCTCCATCTGCTCGGGATCGAAGAACTGGATCTGGTTTTTCCCTTTGCGCTGCGCGCTGACAACAGCGGAAGCCGCCCGGTGGTAAAGCTGCCCGGCAGAAAGGTTGCCGTAAAACATCGCCACACCAATATTGGCATTGGGGCGCAGTTGAATGCCGTGCAGCGGCACTCGCTCGTTAATTACAGTGAGCACTTGCTTACCGAGCGTCATGGCGTGCCACGGCTCACTCACACCATGGGCGATAATCGCAAAGTCATAGGCGCTCACCTGCGCCAGCACCATGTTCGGCGTCAGTATCGATTTCAGTTTCTCCACCAGCGTCAGCAACAACATCTCGCGCTGAGACTCCTGCAGCACACCGGCGGTATCACGCAGCGTGTCGCAGGCGACAACCAGCAGCGCGGTGGGGTTTTGCCGGGTCACCGTTTGCTCCAGCAGCGCCATCAGGAAAGCTTTATTCGGCAATTCAGAAACCGGGAAATGCGTCGCCTGGGTGTTCAGCTCTTCTTGCTGACGCAGCAGCAACTGCTGGTTGCGGTTGTAGCTGCGCACCATGATGCCAATTTCATCATCATGATGGAGGCGAGGCACCGGCAGTTGATGCCCGGCAAGCTCCTGCGCCGGAAGATCATTAAGCGCCCGGGAAATTTTTCGCAGCGGGTGAACCACCAGCCGGTTGATACACCAGGTAAGCGCCACCGTGAGCATCAACGTTAAAAGTAAGTAAGCCGTCACTAACGTTGATAAAGTACTGATGACGAACTTATAAACCCGGTATGAATCCGCCTGCAGCACCAGGTAGGCCAGCGGTTGCGGGTTTGCCGGACGCTCCAGCGAATAGATGGGCAAGGAGATCTGTACGGGCAGTTCAAACATCCGGGTGATCATCACCGGAACCGGACGTTCCGGGATAAAACTCATGCGCAAGGCCTGAAATTGATTCGGCAGTACCACATCCGCGCGGCTGACAACGCCCGCCGGTTTAATCTGTTTGATAATCGCTTCTGCTTCGGGAATATCGGCTTTTAAAATCGCCGCTGAAAGCGGTTCACGTACGGAGCGGGCAATGCTTTCCAGTTGTGTAGCCGTGTTATAGCGATTCTGCTGTAAGAAATGGAACAGCAAAATGACGCAGAAAATAAAAACAAACACCATAGAGACAACAGCAACCATGGCCATTTGTTTAATGGTTAAAGAACGGCTGACACGCAAAATCACTCTCCAGAGACACAATGAGCGCAGAACAGAAAAAAAGGGTACTTAGCCGCCAGAGTATACTCTATCGCACGTCGCTTGAGATAAACCGCTAAGCAGAATCTCAATTCGCGGAAAACTGCGGGGAAAGAAGGTGATAACTACTTGAATCGCTGGCGGTTAACAACGGTGCGATTATCGCTTTATACCGTTATTTCCCGCCAGGAATACTCCTTTTTTACCAGTCGGCGTGCGGCACTAGCGGCTGGAGCGGCATATCCATATCGCCCTGCCAGCCCGCGCCGGAATAACGCACATAAATCAGCGCATGGCTTGGGGTGTAATCTTTGGCCTGCTGAATATCGACACCCGCACCGACAAACCAGTGGGAAGTCACCCGGCGTTCAATCAACGCTCGCGCGGTATAACCATAGCCATTACTGCTGCTGCCGGATTCGGTCTGCTCGCTTGCCAGGGTGCGAAAATCCGCCGGGATCAGGCTAAGCAGAGGGTAACGCGGCATCATTTTAGTGCGGGAGTGCGACCACGACACCGTACCGCCAAGTTCCCAGGACCAGTTCTCCGTACGCTCACGCCACAACACCGGAACCGAGAAAGAGAGGTATTCCTGCGGGCTGTAGTAACCGCCATGGCCTAAGGTGTAATAGCTCAAATCTTTGTCGTAGTGCCAGATCATATTGTTCAGGCCTACGGTAACGCGTCGGTTGTTCTCATTGATGAGCTTGTAGTAGTAACCGGTCATCCAGCGCACACGCCAGTTGTCGTCAACGTTTTTGCCTTCCAGCGTATCCGCCCCGAGGCTCGCCCACACACCGTTCGCTTCGCCCTTGTCATAACTGAGGCTCAGCGTGCCGCCGTTCGCCCGTACGCCACCCCAGGTTTTACCGGTGTTGCTGCTCGGATCTTTTTGCCCACCAAAGGCCAGCAATGAACTGGAAATGGGGCGGCGATGTAAATCTACGGTATAGCCAAACGGCCCGACATCGCTGCTGTAACTTAGCCCGCCCACCACATCCACAACATTAAAGCCCATCGGCGTGGTGCCAATATCCATCGACCAGGTATTGTTTCGCCATCCTACCGCAACGCTGGCACCGCTATCAGACTGGTGACGATTACCGCCAACGCAAGGAACATCAACACAGGTACCAAAGCGCGGGCGATAGGTGCCGTCATCGCGTTTACTGAAGGTTCCGACATCCATATTTATCACGTCAGTCCGGAAGAACATCCGCCCGTCCGACAGCGGCGCATCCACCTGCAACATGGTGTTATGCGCTTTCAAATCCGAGTAACCACCCGTACCGCTGGAGTCCGAAAACTCATGCTGCAATGTGACATTCAGATCCTGCTGACGGTAAAGATCGGCGGCATCGCTGCGCACGCCGCGTTTCAGCCAGTCATCTTTTTCATCATTGCGTGTCAGGCGGGTAAAGGTATCGTTATCCACCGGGCTCGTCGTCGTGACGCCAGACGCCACCATTGCATCTTTATAACTGTCCAGCGCCTGCTGCGGCTCGCCGTTTTGTACCTCAAAACGCGCCGCATCACGCAATACCAGCGCGCTCTCCATTGATGGCGGCTGAGATTTCGCCTGCGGGACAATGGTTGTGAAGATCCGTTTTGCGCTGGCGGTATCGCCCAACTGGGTTTGTACCAGCGCCAGCCGACGCTGGGTGTTGATTGATGGCGGCTGGGCGGGCGTCGTCGCAGGCAGTTTCGCCAGCGCGCCACGCGCGGCCATATGGTTGCCATCTGCGGCATACAGCTCCGCAAGGCCAAGCACCGCCTCTTCATTGGCGGGTTCTCTTTGCAGAACACGCTGGTAATAACGCTGTGCTTCGCCATTGTCGCCGCGCTGCTGCGCCCAGTCGGCCAGCGTTAAATCAATTCGTGAAGACGCCGGTTGCTGCACCAGCAATGCTATCGCCTGATCTTCATGACCGCCATCACGCAGACGGTTGGCGTTGTCCAGCAACTGGTTGGCCTGCAGCCTGTCGGCTAGCTCCTGAATATTGCTGTTCCACTGGCTTTTCGGCAGCGCATTGAGGTGATTCAGCGCCGCCATTTGCTGATTATTGCCGGAAAGATAGAGGCTATACGCGTAGACCTGTTCCGGGTCGCGCTGTTTGAGCGTGACCAGACGGTTCATCTGCGAATCGGCTTCGCCCCGCTGCCCTGCCTGGCGCAGATCGCTGGCCAGCCGGTAGGTTATCCATACGCTGCCGGGATCGAGCGCCAGCCGCTTGCGTTGCAATTCTGCCGCTTGCGCCCAATCACCTCTGTTTTCCAGCGCTTCTGCCTGCTGCGCGAGGCGGTCGTTTGTCAACCCGCGTTCAATATCATCAATGCTGCGCCGCTGGCTGGCAGAGAGCGACTGAATAAACTGCTCCGCTTTCTCCGGCGACTGCGCGCGGTAAATATTCGCCAGACCGCGCACCGCGTTGCTGTTGCCGCTATCCATGCGCAGCGCCTGGCGATAGAAACCTTCGGCAGCCGCGTTATCTTTGCGCGCCGCGGCGGCATCACCAAGACCCAGCACCGCATAGCTGTCAGTGTTATCCGTGTTGCGTGCCTGCTGGTAATAACGCTCCGCCTGCTGCACGTTGTTGGCTTTCAGCGCCGCATCACCCTGCTGAATCAACAACCAGTAGCGGTTAGTTTTCAGCAAGCTGTCCCACTTGCTGCGGTTGCCGCTGGTCGGATCCATGGCGATAGCTTTTTCCAGTTGCGCTACCGCGCGGGCGCGATCGCCGCTTTGCGAATAGGCTTGCCCCAGCGCCCCAACCGCTTCGCTGTCCGCGCGGTTAGCGTTGACAGCTTGTTGCAACTCGCCCACCGCTTTCGCGCCCTGCCCGGCATCCACCGCCGCAAGCCCTGTCGCTTTCGCGCGAAACGCCGGGTCAGCCAACTGTTTTTGCTGCGCGGCAAGCAGCGTACGGGCGCTGTCTACCGTGTCGCCAGAACTAAACAGCGTCAGAAAACGCTGAAGGGCTTTCACGCTCGCGTCGCTGGTCGGCATCGCCTGAATTTGTTGATACCAGATGCTCGCTGCTGCTGCGCGGCCATTACTGGTTTTCGCCATCTGTTCCAGCACCGCATACCCTTCCGCGCTGCGCCCATCGGCAAACAACAGTTGCGCCAGCCCGCCCTGCAACTGATCGTTGCCAGGATTCGCGGCATTCAATGCTTGCAAACGTTTAACCGCTTCCGCATGACGCGCGGGCACTTTTGCCACCAGCATCCAGTACTCCACCGCCAGATCGCCCTGCGGCGGATTACCTTTGAACAAGGCGTCGTAGGCCGCAAGCGCTTCCTGCGTATGGCCAGTGGTAGCCTGCAAACGCGCTTGTTGCAGCGCCTGACGACCTTCCGGCGTGGAGAGCGCCATGGTGGTCACCGCCGATTTATAGGTGCTGGAATCGGGTGCCAGCTGTTTCATGCGATCAAGCTGCTTTTGCGCGCCCGCGTTATCACCCTGACGCAGCAAATAACGTAAGCGCGCGGCGATGACTTCCGGGTCATCCGGCGCGATAAGCTCAAGGCGGTAGAGCGACTGGCGCACCAGATCCTCGCGCTTGGTGCTTTCGCCAAGGCGGACTTGATCAAGCAGTTGCTGCTGCGCGCCAGTATCGGCCGCAAGCGCTGCGGGAGCCAGCGCAAGCGCGAGTGAGAAACAGAGTAAGCTTACTGTGAAGTTGCGCATTCCTGGCCCCAGTCAGGTTGTAACTCACCGCGAGGGGTGAAGCGAAAACGGTGCTGGTCCCACCCCTGGCCAAACAGGGTCAGGACATAGCTATAGTAGGCATCGTCGCCGGGGAAATGATCGGCGACCCATTGCCGTTGTACGGCTTGCGCATCGCGATCCTGTAAAAAGGGCAACAGCGCGGCGGCAAACCCCACCGGGCCATCCCCAAGAATTTTTCCGCTCGCCACGTCCACTTTTTCCGGCACGCGGCCATTTTTCGCGGTCACGCTGGCCATCGGTTTAAATTTTTCCAGCAGGCGCGATTTCTGCGTGTCCCGGTCGTGCATCATGCCGACCCATAAATAAACGCGGATGGCATCATAACTGCTCACCAGCGTCTTTTCGGACTTAAGCTGCCAACCGCTCCCTTTTTGAAAACGTACCCAATCGGGTGCAAAGCCTTTCGGCGCGGTTTCCAGCAACAGGCGAAGATTTGTTTCGCGCAGCGTCGACCACGGTACGCCAAAGCGGCTGAAATAGCTCGCCAGCTGCGGCGGCAGATAGCTCGGGTTAAAACGCCAGGTGGTCGGTTCGGCAAAGCCGATTTTGCCCGGCAGCAGCATCGATCCCAACCCTGTCACCGTCACCACTTCTTCTTTGGCGACGAGGGTTAACAGCGCCTTACCCAATTGGCTGTACTCGTCGTTTTTCCATAAACGCCCCGCTTCGAGTAGCGACCAGGCAATCCACAGATCGGAGTCAGACGCTGAATTAGTATCGAGCACCGTCCAGCTATCGTCCTCTTTTTTGCCCCACAGCCAGGCGGGAAGATGGGTACTGAGCGAGCCTTGTGCCAGGTTGTTTTGCGTCCATTGCAGCACCCTGGCAAAGGTGTCGCGATCGTTAGCCGCCAGCGCGAAGAACAGCGCATAACTCTGCCCTTCTGAAGTGGTTATCTTGCGTTGATCGCTGGGATCAACCACCCGGCCACCGTCGCTGATATAGGCTTGTTTGAAGTGATCCCAGGCAGGCCAAGAGCAGGCGGCGCGCACATTTACCGCCACCAGCAACAACACCACTATCACCCACCAACGTCGCGTTCTCATTTTCGTTACTCGTGATCCGGGTCGAGGCGGCGACGGCTAATGATCCGCAGCAGACGCCACAGTACCCACGCCAGCAACACCACGCTGACCGCCGCCAGCACCGCCAGCAGCACCGGATGGTTAGCCAGCGCGTACCAGATGCGCTCAAACCACGGCAAGTGACCGACATAATAAATATCGCCCACGCGCAGGCCATTGACGCCAGATTCACGAATCACGGTCACCGAACCATAAATCGCCGCGCGCTTGCCGCTGTCATTCATCGCGCCATTTAGCAATTCATACCCGCGCGGGCTGTCTGCCAGCAGCGCGACCACACTGCGCTGATCGTGATACGGCGACTGGAAGCCGATAATCGCTGCCATCGGGCCATCGGACGTGATCCCGGTTTGCGCATCGGCCTGACGGTCGGCGGCATCCGGCACAATCGACGGGAACGGCGTCTGGCGCAGCGGCGTTTTCACCCAGCTTTGCGCCGCATTCACCAGCAGATCGATTTTCTTATCGTCTTTTAACGCCGGTGGAATGGTACCGATAATCATGATGTCGGCATCTTTATCCTTGATTTGATTACCGTCGTTAGTCAGCTGCACATTGATAGCCGGGAAACCGGTCTGTGCGCCCACCGCACCCAGCGAATCGAGCAGCGTGCCCATTTGCGCAGGTGTGGGCTGCGGCGGCGTGACGATGATAGTTTGCGATAAATCGGCCATCCGGCTAAACGGGAAGCCCGCATTGGCGAAGGCGCGTAAGTCCGGCATCGCAATAAAGTGGTAATACTTCGAGAAGTCGATGGTGGAGTCGTCGCCGATCACCACGCGGTTTGGCACCTGCTGGAAGGTCACACAGTTCTCAATAGTGCCGCCCGGCATCGGGTTCATATACTGGAAATCAAAGCGCAACTGGTTCACCGCGCCCAGCTTCAGCGCCGGAATAGAGACATCCGTTTTGTTGTCCAGCAGCCCCTGCAACACCGGGAGATGCAGCAGCAGACGGTTCGTGTCTTGGTTGCTGGTCAGGTTGAAATATTGCAGGAACTGGTTGTTGAGGCTGATATCCATGCGCGAGCTGTCTTTGGTCGGCGGCGCGGTGTAACGATAATTCAGGTTCATATCGATACCGGTACTGCGCAGCAGATAGAGATCCGGCGGAAGGTTCAGCGACACGTTAATCGCCGAGGGTTCCAGCCCGGTCGACTGCAACTGCTCTTCATAGGTTTTCAGTTCGCCAAAGGTGACCGGGCGGTCGGTACGTATCCAGTTCGGCGCATCGTAAGGCTGGCGCGCCAGCAGCGGTTTCACCTCATCCACCGTAACGCTATCGCCACGGAACAGCACGTTACCCTGAGCGATACCTTTCGCTGCCTGCATCAGGTCTTTGTCATCCCGCCCAGACACCACCAGCAGCTTCACATACGGATTATTCGGGTGGTTGATCATGCTGATGGTCGGCCCTTTCACCGCCGGTGCATCACGCAGGAAATCAGGACGTTTGTCATTGGTGGCGAAGACGATCGCGTTGCGGTCCGGCAGCGTGTTGTAAGTGACCGGGAAGCTCTGCCCACGCCAGCCAGTGCGGGAGCCAAACCAGGAAGCAATAACCGCAGCGGCTTGCTGCTGTTCAATGTCCGGTGCGCCAGCGAAAACCATCGGCAGCGTCAGCGCTCTGTTGTCACGCGGGTCGAAGAACGGGATCGGGAAGTGGGAGAGATCGTTTTGCACCGCCAGCTTCTGGTAAGTCAAATCCAGCGAGCTGCTGCGACCAATATCCAGCCATAACGTGCTGCTGGCCGGGTTTTCGCACACATCGCGATAATGGCCGACAAATTCCAGCCGCACCCGGTTGAAGTCGGTGATAAACAGCGGGTTGATCGGCACCTGCGCCAGCGTTTTCTTGCCGAGTTGCTCTTTGGTGACCGGCAAGACGCCCATCAGTTCATCATTCAAATAGACCTTCAACTGAGATTGCACCGGCAGCAGAGAGGGCGATGGTGTGTACTCAAGGTTGAGCACCGCTTTCGAAACCAGCTCATCGCTGCGCATACCAAACTCAACGCCGCCGTCCGGGTTGATACCGCGCAGCACCATGCTGCCCGGCGGCGGCGCGATTTGGGCGAAAGTCAGTTTCACATCGCGCGACGGCGCGTTGGCGGCGACCACCGGCGCATTCGCCCCCGGTACGCCCGGCATTACCTGTCCGACAACATTTTGGCCATCTGTCGGCGTGGTTGGCGTCAATGATTCCGTTTGTCCCGGCGCAGGCGTTGCCACCGGCTCAGTGGCGGGCGCAACAGCCGGAACCGTCGGGGCTGGCGCTGCATACGTCATCACCGGAGATAAAACACTCGTCCCCATAGCCACTGCACAAATCCAGGAAAGTTTTCTTTTCATCGCGTTTTCATCATTGTTGAGCCAGTCACGTCATCGGTTGCTGCACTGCCACATTCCGTTCCGGACGGCGCGGAATAAATGACACCACCCAGGACACCAGCGCGGTGAATGAGCGGAAAATCACTTTGACAGACGGTGGAGCAAATTCCGCGAGATGGCGATAGCCGCGGAAACCCAGTTTCAAAATATCCATCAGACTTTCCAGAGGCTTGTCTTCCGGGAAGCTGTCCTGCCACAACGCCCATGTGTCGGCGCGGGCAAAAGTACACTGCACAAAATCGATATGCTGTTTGGTCGTCAACGGCATCAATTGCAGGCCCACTTCATTACCGTGAACACGCGCCACGGTGGTGGGGAACGCATACTCCTGCTGGCCGCGTTTGAGCAGCAAATTCACTTTTTGCCCCTCAAGCACCTGTGCCTGGCCGTTAATTTTGATGCCAAGCCCGCCGTCGGAGAAATCATGTACGGTACAGGAGAAAAGATGCCCATCTTCGCGGGCAATCACCGCCGGCATCGACATTTCAACGCGATGCGAGCGACGAACCTGTTTACTCTCTACAGAGACCGCGACCGCACCGCCAAGGATAATCATGTTGTAGAACACCCACGCGATACTGACGAAGACGGTGAGTATTTCGTTTTCCGGGCCGTAGAAATAACGCCAAATCCCCACCAGGATCCCCACCAGGTTGAGCAGCACAAGGTAGATGTAAGGACGTGAAATCACCCAGTCCACATACTCTTCTTCCACCAGGCCGCCTTTGGCGGTGACGTTAAACTTCCCTTTGTGCGGGTTGATCAACGCCACCAGCGTCGGTGGCGCGATATACCATGCCAGCACGGTTTCGTAGATCTCACTCCAGAAAGAGTGACGATATTTGCCCTGAATCTTTGAGTTAGTCAGGCTGGCGTGAATCATGTGCGGCAGCACGAACAGCGCAATCATCAGCGCTGGCGCGTAAATGATGTAGGCATGCAGCAGCAAAAAGGCCAGCGGCGCGGTCAGGAAGATAAGCCGCGGTATACCCGATAAGAAATGGAACATCGCGTTGACGTAACACAGACGCTGCGCCAGTTTGAGCCCTTTGCCCATCAGCGGGTTGTCGAGGCGGAAAATCTGCACCATGCCGCGCGCCCAGCGAATACGCTGACCAATATGCGCAGACAGGCTCTCTGTCGCCAGCCCCGCCGCCTGCGGGATGCGCATATACGCCGACGTATGCCCAAGGCGGTGTAAACGCAGCGAGGTGTGCGCATCTTCGGTGACGGTTTCAACGGCGATACCGCCAATCTGATCCAGCGGCCCACGGCGGATCACCGCACAAGAACCGCAGAAAAAGGTGGCGTCCCACATGTCGTTACCATCCTGTACCAGCCCGTAGAACAGCGTGCCTTCATTCGGGGTTTTGCGAAAACGCCCCAGGTTGCGTTCAAACGGATCCGGCGAGAAAAAGTGGTGTGGCGTCTGCATCATTGCCAGCTTTTTCTCTTTTAAGAACCAGCCCATCGTCATTTGCAGGAACGAGCGTGTCGGCACGTGGTCGCAGTCGAAAATCGACACGAACTCGCCTTTCGCGTATTTAAGCGCGTTATTGATGTTGCCCGCTTTTGCGTGCTCATGCGTGGTTCGCGCGATGTACTCAACGCCGACGCTTTTGGCGAACTGGCGGAACTCTTCGCGCCCGCCATCATCGAGGATCCAAATTTTCAGTTTGTCTTTCGGCCAGTCGATACCCAACGAGGCATAAATGGTGTTTTTCACCACATTCAAATCTTCGTTATAGGTCGGTACAAAAATATCGACAGAAGGCCATAACGACATATCTTTCGGCAGCGGCACCGGCTGGCGATTAAGCGGCCATACCACCTGGAAATAGCCAAGCACCAGCACAATCCACGCGTAAGTTTCCGCAAACAGCAGCACCAGGCCACACACCAGGCTCACCGGATCGTCCCAGTTCAGGGTCGAAGTGTAGCGCCACCAGATATAGCGACAGGAAACGGTGAGCGAAAGGACGATGAGCATCAGGGCGGAGAAACGCCCCGGAATTCGGCGTACCAGCAGCGCCACGCCCCATAACAGCATCAGGAAAACAAACTGCGAAAGCGGGTTAAACGGCTGCGTAATGCACAGAATGGCGAGGATCAGCGAGAAAACCACATTGATGCCGAGAATAAAGCGGCGCGCACGCGGGCTGATATGCGCCAACTCTTTTTTATCATCCAGATGGCCGGTACGGTGCGTTACGCGCTCCGGCAGCGTATCCAGCCAGTGATACCAGCGCCCACGCAGCACGCGCGCCCGGGCAAAACGTTGGCGACGGGGCGACTTTCTATCACCCCAGGGGAGCATAACCAGCAACCACAAGGTTTGCAGCAGGTAACGCGCCGGATCGAGCGGCCGCGGTTTATCAGGATCAATATGCGGGAACCACAAATGCTGCTGCGCACGGAGCTGCTGCCAGCGCGGGTGCTCCAGCGGAATAAACATCCATGCGAGGATCGCCCAGAAACAGCCAGAGGCTGCGCTAAACCCGGAAGCGCCGTGTTCACGGTAACGCTGGTAGCGCTCGCTTAACCGCGCGCTCACCGGCGGGATCAGCAACCAGGCGGAAAGGCGGCTCATTGCGGGCTCCCTTCCTGCTCACCGGTTACTTCTTGCGTGTGTGCGCAGTGCAGCAGGCACCAGTTCGCCAGCGTTAATATCTCTTCCGCCGCCAGCGAATCCGCCCGGTATTCGCCCAATGGCTGTTTCGATGCCTGCGATTCCGCCATCGCTTCATCGCGGTGGATAAGGGTCGGGAGGATCTGCCGCTGGCTTTGCAGCCACACCTGCCAGAGATCGTCCTGCAACTGGCTGCCGATGCGCAGATCGTTAAGCAGAATATGCGCGCCCGCAGGCAACAATTGTTGATGCAAACGGATATGGCAGTTGGTGTCGGGTTTTACCACCGTAAATAGATGGTCGCACTGCGCCACAAACTGGCGCGTCAGCGGCGAAACGCCGTGCGGGAGATCGATTAATACCCACTGATAACTTTGCTGCGTTTTCAGCGCCTGCAAAATGGTGGTGAGTTGGCTAAGCGGTTCATGCAATAAATGGAGGTTTTCCCACTCATTTTCCGCCAGACGACCAAAAGGCAAGAGATCGAGCTGCGAGGTATAGCGCATTCCGGCATCACGCCAGTCTTGTCCATCCAGTACCGCGCGCGCCCAGCCGTGTTGATGTTCAAAGTCGACATTAAATGACAGGCGCAAAAGGTTATCAGGGCAGGCATCAATCACCAGCACCGACTCGCCTAAAATTTGTAATGACCAGGCCAGAGCCGCAGTGATCGATGTTGTACCCACACCACCGCGAATCCCCTGTAATCCCAAGATGGCCATCCTGGTTATCCCTTATTGTTGACGGGCTAATTCTGCCAGCAGCGGCCAGCGCTTAAATGCCGCCGCCAACTGTTCTCGCTGGGAAATATCGGCGTAATCAATTTCAGGCAATGAAAATGCCTTACTTAACGCCAGAAAATCATTTTGGAATGTATAGCCCAGAGTAGGGTCTGACTGCGTTTTGGGTTCATTGTTATGCATTCTGGCCCGATCCCTTCGAATAGAAATACATGTACAGATGTAGCAAGGCATCGTACCCGAGAAAATTCGTTTACATGCTAAATCTGATGTTCTTTAATTTCAATGTTAGGTTTATTTCTCGGCTTTCGCTAGTAAACTGAGATACAGACAATTTTGCATCAAGAGGGACATCGTGGAGCCCATATTTTCTATCGGCATTGAGTCGTTATGGGACGAATTGCGTCATATGCCTGCGGGCGGCGTTTGGTGGATAAATACCGATCGTGAACAAGATGCAATAAGCCTGATAAATCAAACGCTCGCGGCCCAGGATAAAGACGCGCTGGTAGCGGCAATCGGTATGGGTCATGACCTGCGCAAAATCATAAAGTTAGATAAAGAGCAGGGCCCGGATAAAATCAGAATTTTCACCATGCCAAATCAGAACAATGGTCTATACTTTTTTGCCCGCGACTTGCTTTGTTCATTTGAACCTGAAAATTATTTACTGATTCTGCTCTGCGCAAATAATGCCTGGCAGAATATATCGGCGCCTGATTTACAACAGTGGTTAGAAAGAACTCATGCCTGGGCGAAATATCATAAATGTTCCTTACTGGTTATTAACCCTGGCAACAATAACGACAAACAATCCTCCATTTTAATGAGTGAATATCGTTCGTTGTTTGGGTTGGCGAGTTTACGCTACCGAAACGATATGCATCTTTATGATGTTGCCTGGTGGTGTAATGAGAAAGGGATTAGTGCGCGCCAGCAATTAGTGCTTAATCATCATCAAGGTCGCTGGCAACTCGCGCAGCAAGAAGAAACGTCAGTGCAACCCCGCAGCGATGAGAAACGCATATTAAGTAATGTCGCCGTGCTGGAAGGCGCACCGCCACTGTCGGAACACTGGACGTTATTTGATACCAACGAAGCGTTATTTGAAGAAGCGCGCTCCAGCCAGGCGGCGACGTTGATTTTCACCCTTGCGCGAAACAATCAAATCGACAATATCGCACGCCAGGTGCACACGTTGCGCCGCCAGCGCGGCAGCGGGCTGAAAATTATTGTTCGTGAAAGCCAGGCCAGCCTGCGTGCTACCGACGAACGTTTGTTGCTCGGCTGTGGGGCGAATATGGTGATCCCGTGGAATGCGCCCCTTTCCCGCTGTCTGACGCTGATTGAAAGCGTGCAGGGCCAGCAGTTTAACCGCCTGGTGCCGGAAGATATCACCACATTACTGTCCATGACTCAGCCGCTAAAACTGCGCGGTTTTCAGCCGTGGAACGTGTTCTGCGACGCCGTCGGGAATATGGTTAATAACCCACTGTTGCCCGCCGATGGCAAAGGGGTTCTGGTCGCGTTGCGCCCGGTGCCAGGCATCCGCGTTGAACAAGCGCTAACGCTGTGCCGCCCAAACCGCGTGGGCGATATTGTCAGCCTCGGCGATAATCGTCTGGTGATGTTTTTGTCATTCTGCCGGGTTAACGATCTCGACACGGCGCTAAACCACATATTCCCGCTGCCCACGGCAGATATTTTCTCTAATCGCGTGGTGTGGTTTGAAGATAACCAGATTGCCGCAGAGTTAGTGCAAATGCGCACGCTGTCACCGGAGAAATGGGCAAAACCGCTGCCCGTTACCGCCGCCGGGAAGAAAATCATTAACGCTGAGCACGACGGCACAAGCTGGCGTCGGATCCCGGAACCGTTGCGGTTATTCAGTAAAGCCACGGAGCGCACATCATGATGTCAGTCAGCGATATTATTCAGCTTGTGGTGCTTTGCGCCCTGATCTTTTTCCCACTGGGCTACCTTACACGCCACTGGATACGCCCTATCCGCAGCGCGCTGCGCATACTGTTTACCAAACCACGCTATGTAAAACCGGCAGGTGTGCTGCGCCGGGAATCGTTCGTCAAGGCAGACCGAAAACATGACTAATCATACTATGACCACTTCAACACCTTCGCCATTGTGGCAATACTGGCGCGGTCTTTCCGGCTGGAATTTCTATTTTCTGGTGAAATTCGGTCTGTTGTGGGCGGGCTACCTTAACTTTCACCCGCTGCTGAATCTGGTGTTTATGGCTTTTCTGCTGATGCCGCTGCCGCGCGTCAGACTGCATCGTTTACGTCACTGGATTGCCATTCCCATCGGTTTCGGTCTGTTCTGGCACGACACCTGGCTGCCAGGTCTTGAAAGCATGATGAGCCAGGGTTCGCAGGTTGCGGGCTTCAGCGCCAATTATCTGTGGGATTTGGTGACGCGTTTTATCAACTGGCAGATGATTGGCGCAATTTTCGTGATGCTGATTGCCTGGTTGTTCTTGTCGCAATGGGTCCGCGTCACCGTGTTTGTCGTCGCGATTATGATCTGGTTAAACGTGCTGACACTGACCGGGCCGGCATTTAGTCTATGGCCGGCGGGCCAACCGACCACGACCGTCACCACCACTGGCGGTTCGGCGGCGGCAACGGTCGCAGCGGCGGGCGATACGCCGGTGGTTGGCGATATTCCCGCACAAACCGCGCCGCCAACTTCAGAGAATCTGAACGCGTGGCTGGCAAGTTTCTACGCCGCCGAAGAGAAGCGCCAGAGCACCTTCCCGGCGCAGCTTCCGGCAGACGCGCAACCGTTCGATCTGCTGTTCATCAATATCTGCTCCCTCTCATGGGCCGATATTGAAGCGGCCGGTCTGGCGTCGCACCCGCTGTGGTCGCACTTTGATATTGAGTTCAAAAACTTCAACTCGGCCACCGCCTACAGCGGCCCGGCGGCGATTCGCCTGCTGCGCGCCAGCTGCGGTCAGCCGTCGCATAAAAACCTCTACCAGCAGGCCAACACGCAGTGCTACCTGTTTGATAACCTGTCGAAACTTGGCTTCACTCAACAGTTGATGATGGACCACAACGGTGAGTTCGGCGGTTTCCTCAAAGAAGTGCGCGACAACGGCGGTATGCAAGCGCCGCTGATGAACCAGGCGGGGCTGCCGCCGGTGCTGCTCTCGTTTGACGGCTCGCCGATTTATGACGACACAGCGGTGCTGAACCGCTGGATGGAGTCCGACAGCTTTAAACAAGGCCAGCGCACCGCGACTTTCTACAACCTGCTGCCGCTGCATGATGGCAATCACTTCCCGGGCAATAGCAAAACCGCCGATTACAAACTGCGCGCGCAGAAGTTGTTTGATGAGCTGGATGCGTTCTTCACGCAACTGGATAAATCCGGGCGTAAGGTAATGGTAGTGCTGGTGCCGGAACACGGCGCGGCGCTACAGGGCGATAAAATGCAGGTTTCCGGCTTGCGCGATATCCCAAGCCCGTCGATTACCAACGTGCCAACGGCGATTAAATTCTTTGGTATGAAAGCGCCGCATCAGGGCGCGCCGGTAACCATTACGCAGCCGAGCAGCTTCCTGGCTATCTCCGAGATTGTTACCCGCGTGCTGGATGGCAAAATCTTTACCGAAGACAACGTCAACTGGCAGCAACTGACCAGTAATCTGCCGCAAACCGCGCCGGTGTCCGAAAACGCTAACGCCGTTGTGTTGCAGTACCAGAATAAGCCGTATGTTCGCCTGAACGGCGGTGACTGGGTGCCCTACCCGCAGTGATCCTGCCAACCTCTCCCCTGGCGGGGAGAGGTTATCGCTTTAGCGCTGTTGCGCCAGCCAGACCAGCATTTTCAGGCTGGCGGAGTAGTAATCATCCTGCGCGGTGATCTGTGGTTGTACGGGCGTTACACCCAACGTTAAATCCCGCACCGCCAGTAAACCGTCATTCATGTTGTACGGCGCGTTATCGTTGGTCGCCACATCCACCCATGCGGGAGTCTGGCTGCGGCCAAAACCCTGCCACCAGTTGCGCCACGGCGTTAACAACGCGCTATGCGGATCCTGCCAGCTCACATACAGCGGAATACGAATGGCGTCGTAGCTCATGCGCGGCGGCCACTCTTTCGCCGGGTTCAGTTTGCCGTCCGCCGAAAGTGAAACCCAGTCCGTTGGTAAGCGCGCTTTGCCAAACGTCATGTTGCCAAGCAGCGTTTGCCCGTCTTTGATCAAATCGCGCCACACCACCTGATGGCTGCGCTCAGCAAAAGCCTGCCATGCCGGGAAAATAAAATAGGACGGATTCAGGTTTACATAGGTGTTGAGGTTAAAACCGTTGGCACCCGGCAACATCACGCGGTAACCCGCAAAGCTGATAACCGCATGTTTGAGCACCGCCTGGGTAATCGCATCGGAAGCGGCAAGGTAAGCGGCATTATTCCAGCGCTCACCAGCTTGCAGCAGCGCCCAGGCTATCAGCACATCGCCATCGGTAGCGTCGTTTTTATCAGCGATGGGATCGGCTTCCACCGGGTTATAACGCCAGTAAAACAGGCCATTGGTTTTGTTCTTCAGCGTTTTATTGGTCCAGCCCCACATGCTGTCAAAGGCCGCTTTGTCGTCGCTGGCGACCGCCATCAGCATGGCGAAACCCTGGCCTTCGGTGTGGGAGACGTTTTTGTTGCCGGTATCGACAATGCGACCATCCGGCATCAAAAACCGCGCTTTATAACTCTCCCAGGCGCCAGCGGCCTGGGAAACGGATGCAAATAGCAGACTCACCATCACCACCGTTGCGGTGAAAACGCGCTTCAACATGGGCAAACTCACTGTGGGTTAGCGTAACGGAAGAGAACATCCGCCACAGAATAGAGCCTTTCGCGGGTAAACACGAGACTCGCCTCGCCGCCCTGGTTTTGCAGCCAGCGCGAATAAAGCCCTTCAAGAATGGCGCAAAACGCATAGCACCAGCGGGTCTGGTAGGCCTCTTCACGCGCCACCGGCAGCGCCTGATGGCGAAACGCCATGCCGTGCTCCGTGGTTTCGATATCAATAAACCCCCAGTTGAACACCGCCAGCTGCGCGTTAATATTCGCTTCCAGCTCGCCGACCGTTGCCGACGCCGGAAGCGGTACACGGTCCGCTAACGCTTCGCCCATCTGGCGCAGGAACGGCAGGCTTTCTGCTTCACCGACATTTCTCACCATGCCGTCAATCATCACGCTCAGCAAATCAAACCAGCCCGGCGGCGTTTGCTGTTGCTGGAAATAGCCAAGCAGCAGCGTGTTGGCAGTGTTGGTTGTCATTATTTATCCCCCAGCATGTACCGGAGCCAAACCCCGGCGGTGCTTTCGTTGTAGCTGCCGAAGGTGTCATAACCGACTTTTCCACCTACCGACATGTTTTTATTCACGTTGTAATCGAGTCCGGCATGAAAGTTATAGCCAATGCCATTCTGTGAACCGCCCTGGTACTGCGCCTCTTTCACAAAACCCATATCGGCGAGCTGTTGCAGCATCTTCTGTGCTTCCGGTTCTGTCGGGAAATAATTGCTCTTGTCCTGCGTGTAGGACTGGTAGCCCACCGCGCCGCCAATACTGAGTTTCCAGTTATCGATTTTCTGCGACAAATCAACCGGCAGCGACACGCTCACGTAGTTTTGCGGGCTGAAGTAACCGCCCTGGCCGTAAGTGAAGTAACTGAGGTTTTTTGAGTAGTTCATCCAGCCAACACTCAGCCCCGTCTGCAACTGGCGGAAATCGTCGTGCCACGGGCGCAGATAAACGCCGGCATTGGCATTCACGCTGGTGTTGCTCGCCACATCTTTACCGATATAGCTATACCCGCCGCCGCCAATGTAGAACCCGGCGTCGCCGTCGTCGTAGCTCAACTGTACGCTACCGCCGTTTTTTGTGACCTGCCCCCAGCGCTCACCGGAGTAAGCGTCCCGCAGCCCAACGTATGACAGCAAACTGTCGGTCACCGCGCGCCGCTCACCGGTAAGGATAAGCGTCAGATAATTGGTCAGTTTCGGCGACCATTTCACGCCGCCGACCAGCGAGGTTAAATCCTGCCCCAGCGGCGTGCTGCCGATATCCAGCTTATAGCTGTCGCCGCTCAGCGCCATATTCAGCTCAACGCCGCTGGCGTTTTGCGAATCGGTGGAGGACTTAATCGGATCGCTATAGTTGGTCTTATAGTTTGATTCGCTCAAACTCTTCAAACGGCTCGATGACAGCAGCGAGGTGAGGTTGTCATAACCCGTTTCGGTAAACGGTGACAGTTTGCTGGCATCGGCATAGCTCGCGAGATCGGTAAATTTATCGCTGCCGTCGGTTGCCGTGGATTGGTTAGCGTTTTTAATCGAGGTCGCAATGTTACTCACCCCATTCGCCAGCGGGTTCGCACCATAACGCCGCCAGGCATCCCCGTTAGCACTGCCGGAACTGAGAGAAACCGGCGTGGCGGTAAATTCAAAACGCGCATCGCCAAAGGGTGAACTGGACCAGGTGAGCGGCGCTTTGGCTTCCGTCAGCTTGCTGGTGCCGGTTTCTCCGTCGCGGCCACGAATTTCCACGCCGCCCTGCAACCACATGCCGGTTTTCTCGTTCATCTGTTGCATCATGTCGTCGACCTGGCGCAGCGTTCGCGTTTGCGCCGTTTCGACCGGCAGATCGGTACGCGTGGTACCCGGCAAGTTACTGCCCGGTTCGTGCGCCACCTGAGCGACTTGCCACGGCAGCGTTTGGCCATACAGCGACTGCGGCGCCGCGCTTTTACTGGTGGTGGTAAACGGGTTATCCGCCAGCAGCACACCGCCGATTGTCGGCGTTGCCGCGCTGTTATTCGACTCCAGCCCCACCAGCTTGCCGCGCGCGCTGCGCAGATAGGTCATCGCCTGCTGATGATTGCCTTTCGCCTCTTCCAGCCGCGCCAGCAGCAGTAGGCGATCCGGTGAAGTATTGCTGCGCAAGCCACTGGCTAAGGTTTGCGCTTTGTCGACGTTATTTTCCGCCAGCGCGACATCAATCGCGCCGACGCGCGCTGCCTGATCTTCGCTGTCGCGCGTCATCAGGTAGTCATACAGCACGCCGGCTTCTTTGTTCATCTTGCCGGACTGATACAAACGCCCCATCGCGAACATCAAATCCGTGTTCTGCGGGTCGTTTTGCAATGCGCGGATCAGCTTGTCATAGGCGGCGGCATAATTGCCCTGCTCACGCAGTTGATCCGCTTCGTTGATCACATAGCCATTACGCACCCCGGCAAGCTGGGCTGGCGTGCTGCGCGCCTGCACATCCGGGCGGGAAACAAAGGCCTGCGCCTCCTGGTTAAGCCCCGCCTGGTTCAACACCGCAACCTGATCGGCATAATCGCCAATATTGCCCTGCACGCCCTGTTTCATACTTTCACGCACCAGCGCAACGGCGGTGGTGGTATCGCCGGTCTGCGCCAGCATTCGCGCCAGTTTCCCGGCATCGACCGGGCTTTTCGGCGGTGTGGCCGCCAGCGCTTTCAGGGTATTGGCTGCCGCCGTCATATTGCCCTGAGCGAGGTAACGCTCAGCGGTCGCCATTTGCAGGTTGTAATTAACCCGCTGCGCAAGGTCGCGCATCTGGCTATTCTGGCTGGCGGGTGAAATACGTGACAGCAGCGAACTGGCCTGCTGCCAACCGCCATTTTCACTGGCGAACAGCGCGGCAGCGTACAGCGAACTGGCACCGGCTCGCGGGTTTTGTGCGGGCAGCATTACGTTCGCGGCTTCATTTTCCTGACCCGCTTGTTGCAGCAAACGCGCCAAATCAAGGCGCAACCACGGGTCATCCGGCAGGCGCGCCACGCCCTGGCGCAACACGGCAATGGCCTGCGAGGTATTTCCGCTGGCTGCCAGTTGTTGCGCTTGCCGACGCAGCGGGTCGCCAGGCGTACCCGTCACTACGCGCGGTTGCAGTTTTTCCTGCAAACTCGCCGGTAACGTGCGCAGCATGCTTTGCGCTTCTGCCGCTTTGTTTTGATCGCGCAGCACGTAGTAGAGATTTTCCCGCGCCGGCGCATTCTGCGGTTGCTCGTTCAGAATCTCGCGCAGGGCCTGTTCCGCCTGCGGGTAATCTTTGTTCTGGCGGAGCACATCAGCGCGGAACAGCTTGGCGGCGGTGCCGCGCTCACCGCTCTGCTGCGCCAGCGGCGCGGAAAGCGCCAGCGCCTGGCTGACATTGCCCGTTTTTAACGCTTGCTGTGCTTGCGCCAGCTGGCCATAAAATGCGGCGTCTTCCGCCTGCGCTTTACGTTCTGCTGAAGCCTCGCCTCCCTGGCTCGCCGCCCGGTTCAGATATTGTGCCGCCGCCTGGTAATCACCGTTGCGCTGGGCAATATACCCCATGCCTGCCAGCGCATCGGCGTCCTCCGGGTTGGTTTGCAACACCTGCTCAAACTGTCGTTTTGCGGCATTACTGTCGCCACTATTCAACGCGGTAAAGCCTGCGCCTTTCGCGCTGCCACCAACATTTTTACGGTAGTACGCCTGCATCTCGCTATCCTGCGGATGGCGCTGCAACCAGGTATCGTAAAAGCGTTCATCGCCAGCCTGCGGCGCAAGCCATAGCAGCGCCTGACGCAGCCCTTCATCTGCCTCTTTATTGCCGCTGGCCATCGGCTCCAGCAGCAAGATCCCGTCGCGACGCGTCGCTTCACGCCAGGTCAACATCTTGCCCAGCGCCACGCGGGCGGCATTATCCTGTGGATGCTGGGCAACGAAGCGCTGAATTTCCGCCAGCGCCTGCGGGTAGAGCGCTTTATCTCCCGCCATCGTCAAATAGTATTCCGGCGCGAGGCTCGGCGGCGGCGTGTCGCCATTGAACAGGCTGCGCCAGGTTTCCAGCGCCGCCGGAACATTGCCGCTGCGCGCCTGCTGGCGAGCAAGCGTTAACTGCCCTTGCGGCACCTGCGCCAGCTGTTTTGCGTTATCCAGCGCCTGTAAACCACTATCGTCCGGCGCGGTTTTCGCCAGCCTGGCTCGCCACTGCGCGGCGGTTTGCAAATCGCCATTTTGCTGTGCCCACAGCGCCATCAGGTACATCGCCTGAGTGTTATTGGCATCGACCATTAACACCTTTTTGAGCGACTCCATCGCCAGGTCGTCGTGGGACTTTTCGTGCCAGTAGTTAGCCTGATCAAACAGCGCCTTGAGCGCCGCGTCATTCGGCGCGGCCTGCGCGAGGCCGGAGGTCGCCAGCGTCAGCGCGCCGGAGAGGCAAATTGTTGTCAGCCGACGGGCGGTTTTTTTAGGCATTATTGTCACCCTTTTCACTTGCTGTTCCCCGCATCCAGACGTTTACGTTCGCGTTTTTTAAGCACGCGATACACCATGCCACCCACCAGCGACCCGACCAGCAGGCTCAGGATCGCCAGCAGCGCAGAGTGTTGGTTGGCGTACCAGACCACTTTCATCTGCGGCGGCATTTCGCCGCTGGGGAACTGCTCGCCGACGCGGAAGCTGCGCACACCGTTTTCATTGGTGATGATGGCAGCGTCGCCGCGAATGCCGGCGTTGATTTTTGCCGATGTCAGATCGTCATGCAGATGCGATAACTGCTCGTCGTTGCTGCCAAGCGCCAGCACCACCAGCCGGGTATCGTTCCACGGCGAGCGAAAGCTGATAAAGCCGCGCCACGCTTCATTGGAAGAGAAGTAGCGATCGGCTTCCAGCCCTTCTGCCGCCCAGTCGCCTGCTATCCAGCGCTGCACTTTCTGCCAGCTGGAAGGCTCACGTACGCCCAGCGTGCTGTCGTGGGTGACAAACGGCGAATTCGCCAGTAGCGCACGGTTAAAGTCATGCTGATCCATACCGCTTACCGCCAGCACATCGCGGTCACGCAAGAGCTCCAGAAAACTGCCGCCGGTCGGCACACCGAACACCACACGGTTATGACCGAGCGCGGTTCCAGTGGCGTTGCCTGAGCGCGCCGCCATATCAAACAGCGTGGCGATCTGCGTTTCGCTGGGGTTGACCGGCAGCATCAGGACCGTTTCTGAGTAATCCGCCAGGCGGGTAAACGGGAAAGAAGCCCCGACGAAATAGGAAAGATTCGGCAACAGCGCAAAGTGGCGGGTGTGGCTAAGATCGATCCACGAATCATCATCAATGCGGCTTTTAATGTTGTTATTCAACAACGTACTACACGGCGCGTTCTTTTTCGGCACGATGTTGAAATAGAGCGAAAGCTGGTTGTCGCCGTAAATCATGTACGGTTCCAGCGGCATATCAAACTGCTCCTGGCGCGCATCGCCACCGAGCTTGTGCCACAGCGTCTCCAGCGCCCCCTGCTTATTGACCGGCAGGTTGTGCAGGAACGTGTCGTTCAGGGTCATGCTCAGCCACGAACGTTGTTCGTCAATCCAGTTCTCCGTCGGGAAACGGTAACCAATATGCAGCGGGATGGTTTCACCGTCCCACAAGAACAGATCGGGTGCGGCGCGAAACGCTACCTGCAACGGCGGGTGCCAGATCCCGGTGGCGGTCAGACTTTGATCTTTACGGATCAGCTCCGATAACTTCACCGGACGATCGGTTGGGATCCAGCGCGGCGCATCGTACGGTTTGCTCAACGGGATCGTCTGCGCATCGACATCCACCGCCGGGGTTTGCAGCGCAAAGTTGCCACGCGTTAAACGCCAGGCCGCCGCGCGTAATTCGCTTTCGTCTTTCCCTACCACCAGCAGCAGTTTGTAAACCGGGTTCGCCGGGTTATCGATAATTTTCAGCAGCGGCTGGCTGGTTTGCGGCAGCGTTAAACCGCCAATTTGCTCGCCGGGGTGACCAATCAGAATGCCGTTTTTTTCCGGCAGACGGTCGTGGTAGGCCGCGAACGAAACGCCGCGATAATCGGCCTGAATCCCCAGCCACGAGGCGATCAGTGCCCCGGCGCTAATCGCGTCCGGGCTCAGTTTTGAGGCGAATGCCACAGCAATCGCCGCCGGAGACATCTGCATGCTGTCAAAGAAAGGGCGCGGGAAATGGCTCAGATCCGCGCCGATATCCAGCTGCTGTCCTTCCAGTTCAAAGCGCGAATCTGGCAGGATAGTGACACGATATTTGTCACTCAGGTCGCGCTGACACTGCATGGCATCGCCATCGTTAATCTTAAAGCTGAGGCTATTACTGGAGACCATCAGCGCGGCGGGAATATCAAGCTGGTAACGGGCCAGGTCGCTATCGGTCGCCGTCAGCGGCACAGTGCCGAGCGGTTGGCCGTTGAGCATCAACTGCATGGTGGCGTTACGCGCCGCCAGCGCCGGCGAGATGCGCAGGTTGAGCGCCAGCCGGGCGCTGGTCATTACCTGGTCGACCGGCAGGGTAAAATCAACGCCTCCCTGGAATTGCCCGCCGCTGAGGGTGATCCCTTGCGGTTGGCCCATCTGCGCGATGCTGACACTGCTCATCACCGAAGGTACAAATGTCGGTGTGGATTGCACCATCGTTGGCGGCGGCAGATTCAGCGGCAGCAGCGATTCAACCGTCGTTTCTTCACTGTGTAACGGCGCGATAAACAGCGCGCCGAGCAGTACCGCAAGCGTGTTTAGCCGTTTCATACGCCCTCCTCCTGCGCAACCTTTGCCGCATGCTGCGCACGTAAACGGCGGTTTTCGCGGCGTGATTTCCACGTCAGCCAGAAGAGGTCAAAGACACAACGCACAATCGTCAACATGGAGCGGAACGGGTTGTCCTGCGGCTTCGGCGGGTGGATCCATGCGTCGGCGCGGGAAAGCACCACACGCACCAGTTCACGGCGGCGCGACAGCGGAATATCGTCGAACATCAGACGGATATGCTGCTCGTCGCTGGCGACGGTTTGCACCGGAATACTAATCGCGCCGGATTGCAGCAGCAGTTCAATCGCTTCGATTTCATCAGTCAGATGACGATCGTCCGGCGCCACGATACGGCAGCCGCCCATCGACAAATCCGCTGTCTGGCTGCGCGACGTGATCCCGCTGGCGTAATGAATAAGCACCGGGATATCGACATCAATACGGATGGTTTTGCGCGTCTGGCGGGTTTCGCGCGCGACGGCAATCGCCGCCAGCAGGAAAATAAGGCTATACAGTCCCCAGCCCACGTTCAGCACAATAACGCGCGGATCCACACCAAAGTAGTCATGCGCGCAGGCGCGGACAATCCCGGCGACCACGCCCGCCGCCAGCAGCAAGGCAATGATCAAATGCGGGCGCACCACGCTGAAGTCGAAATAGCCGACATCCAGCAACCCACCTTTGTCGGTGACGTTAAACTTGCCGCGTTTGGGAAACAGCATGGTCACCATCGTTGGTAGCGCAATGTGAAACGCCATCACCAGGTCATAAATCTCGCCCCAGAAGCTGTAACGGAAACGGCCATTCAGCCGCGAGTTAACGTACACCGCCAGGAACAAGTGCGGCAGCGCATAGGCAAACACCAGGCTGGCCGAAGAGTGAATAATATTCAGGTTAAACAGCAGGTAAGCCAGCGGCGCGGTGACAAAGGCGATGCGCGGCAAAGCAAACTGGTAATAAAGCATTGCGCTCAGGTAACACAGGCGCTGCTGAATGGTCAGCCCACGGCCAAACAACGGGTTATCGAGACGAAAAATCTGCGTCATACCGCGCGCCCAGCGGGTTCGCTGGATCACATGCAGCACCAGACGCTCGGTCGCCAGGCCTGCGGCCAGCGGAATATCAATAAACGCCGAACCCCAGCCGAGACGCTGCATTTTCAGGGCGGTATGCGCATCTTCGGTGACCGTTTCTACGGCAAAACCGCCAATCTCTTCCAGCGCGCTACGGCGGATCACCGCGCACGAGCCACAGAAGAAGGTAGCGTTCCAGTTATCGTTACCCTGCTGAATTGGGCCGTAAAATAGCGCCCCCTCGTTGGGGATATTGCGCCCGACAGAGAGGTTACGTTCGAACGGATCGGGCGAATAGAAGTAGTGCGGCGTCTGCACCAGCGCCAGTTTCGGGTCTTTCAGGAAACCCCCGACCGTGGCCTGCAAGAAGATGCGCGTCGCGACGTGGTCGCAGTCAAAAACGCAAATCAGCTCGCCGTTGGTGAGCTTCATCGCATGGTTGAGGTTACCGGCTTTGGCGTGCGCGTTATCGTTGCGGGTGATGTAACCGACACCGGCATCGGCGGCAAACACGGCGAATTCACTGCGTTTGCCGTCGTCGAGCAGATAGATTTTCATCTTATCGCGCGGGTAATCCATGCACTGCGCAGCCAGCACCGTATCGCGCACCACATCCAGCGGTTCGTTATAGGTCGGGATATAGACATCGACCGTCGGCCACAGGCTCATGTCATCCGGCAACTGTACGAGTTCGCGTTTCAGCGGCCAGACCGTTTGCAGGTAGCTGAGCAGCAGCATTACCCAGACATAAACTTCCGCGAGAAACAGCCCCATACCGAGGATGGTTTCAATTTCGGAATTAAAGTGCAGGGTTTGTGTCAGGCGAAAATAGATATAGCGCGTCGAGAGCAGCACCGACATCACCACCATGATCACCGAAATACAGCGCTTTTTGCTCAAGCCCATTAAACAGAGAATACCGATGCTGATCAGGCCAAAAATGTACTGTTTTTGGCTGTCCATGGGGGTGATCACTACCAACAGGGCAACAGGCAGCACTGCCAGAACCAGCAAAATAGAGAGAAACTTTTTCATACGTTGCCCGAAGCGTTAGAAGCCTGACATGCGTGGTGAGTTGTGTACCGTGCCGTCACCGATTTTGACGCCCAAAATTCCGGCGACCCGTTTAGCAATCAATTCGATATCGAACGCCGCGGCGGACGCCGGGCTGAAATCAAATACCGACTGCTGTGAAGCATTGGCTTCGGCGACGCTTTCATCGCGGTGCAACACGCCAAGCAGTTGATTGCCCAGACGTTGTTCCATGAACGCAGTAACATCACGGCTGATTTGCCGACGGTTATCGCTCTGGTTGACCACAAAGTAGTGACCCGCTTTGCGGTTCAGCACATCGCCGGTAAGGCGGTTATTTTCGATATAGGGCAGCAGTGAGAGCGAGGCGGTATCGGCCAGCAGCGTGACTAAATGCACATCCGCGAGCCGCGACATCGCTTTCAGCGCCGCAGACGGGCCCGGAGGAAAGTCGGCAACGATAATTAAGCCCGGATAGTTGAGCAGCGTATTCAGGCCGCGCGTCAGAAAATGCTCGTCATTCGTTAAACGCTCATCAAAGGCGACGCGCTGCTCTTCTGTCACATCACCATATGGCAGCACGAAAATATTGCCGCCCGCAGTGAGCACAAACTGGCTCCAGTCAGAGGACTCCGCCGCGCGCGCCACATACCCGCGCCCGTCCGACAGCGGCACACCAAAATGCAAACGCAGCGCGTTTTGCACGTCAAAATCGAGCGCCAGCACTTTGCTGCCTGCGCGGGCAAGGGCGTAGGTCAGGTTTGCCGTCAGGGTCGTTTTTCCGACACCGCCTTTCGGCGAGCACACACAAATCAACGGCATGAAGCGATCCTTTCTAACAACGAGTGTAAGGGCTGATTTTTTTCCGCGCGGGGCTTCTCCTCCGTCGCTTTCGCTGCGAACAGGCGCGCATAGCTGACAGGAGCCGAAGAAGGATTTGCAGGCGATGGCATCTGCATAACCGGTGCAACGCTTGCAGGCGCAGGCGCGTAGGCTGCGGCGTTGAATGCCGGAGCCACTGCATCAAGCTGGCTGGCGACGTCTTTTAGCAGAGAAGTTGTTGACGCAGGCGCAGGTGCAATATCATCCACCACCGCAGCCGGCTCTTGCGCGGCAAAAAGCGCAGGATCGGCGGATTGCGGGACAGGCAGTGACACATGGCCGCCCATTGCCAGCACTGATTCATCCGTGGCAGGAGAAAGCTGGTTAATGATTGCCCAGTTGCTCTGGTCTTGTGCGAGGTTCTGTGCGGAGAGATCCTTAAAATCGTGCTTCTGATTGCGAGTCTTGTCCTTAAACCTCTGCAAATCATCGTAATGACCCATAGTTATTCTCATGATTTACAAAATAAAATTGCGTCCATCATCGTCAGGATCGGTGTCCTGATAGCATCAAGTGATGGTTTTTTTAATGGCGGCGGTGCGGTTTACGCGGATACGAAGTCATGCTTCAGCGATGGTTTTCAGCCTGGTTTTACGTGCCAAAGTTTAGTAGGGCTAAAACGCTGTTTAATTGCAGCAAATATATAAACATTGGCTATAGATGCGCCATCTTTTTTTCACGCGAAATCTATTAAAGTGTAAATGACGCCATTAAACAAAAATCACCCAGCAACATTCACACTTAAGATAAATTACTTATTTTAAATATCATTTTTAAATGTATAAAAAGGCAAATACGCTGGCATCTCTTAAATCATTGTTAATTTTTTATTACCACCTGAAATACTTAGAAATATATATAGTTGTATTAAAAAGGAGTATTTCTCTAACTCATTATTCCCGTTGAAATTATTTCACCACGGTGTTTCAGACTATTTTTTGGAAATTTCTAAATAAAACCGGAATGTTTATAAGGGAAGGCCATCAACAATAATGCCTGATGGCACCACGATCACCGGACCTACAACACTGCGTAGATCCGGTAAACACTGGGCCACCAGGCATAACGTGGAGATTAAACGTGCGGTTTTTCGCCGTTTTCATCCTGGTCGACAGCAAAGCAAGCAACCAACTGCCCGCGGTAGTCTTTCAACTGCGGTTGCAACTGCGTACAGGGGCCGAAACGACGGCTGCAGCGGGCGTTAAAGGCGCAGCCCGGCGGCGGGTTGAGCGGGCTTGGCAGCTCGCCGGTCAGTTTGATACGCTCGCGGCGCTCGTCCGGGTTCAGGCGCGGCGTCGCGGAAAGCAGCGCCTGCGTGTACGGATGACGCGGGTTCGAGAAAATCTGCTCCTTGGTGCCTTTCTCTACGCAGCGGCCGAGATACATCACCATCACTTCATCGGCAATGTGCTCAACCACTGACAAGTCATGCGAAATAAAGACGTAAGAGAGCCCCAAATCCTGCTGCAAATCCATCATCAGGTTTAGCACCTGCGCACGCACGGAGACGTCCAGCGCCGAAACCGGTTCATCGGCGATCACCACATCCGGATCCAACATCAGACCACGGGCGATAGCGATACGCTGGCGCTGACCGCCAGAAAACATATGCGGATAGCGGTCATAATGTTCGGTTTTCAGGCCGACTTTCGCCATCATCGCCAGCGCTTTTTCCCGACGCGCCTCTTTGCTGAGCGACGAGTTGATAAGCAGCGGCTCTTCGAGGATCTGTCCCACTTTTTTACGCGGGTTCAGCGAACCGTACGGGTTCTGAAAGACGATCTGGATTTTCTGCCGACGCAGCTTCTGCGCATGCGGATCGTGCTTCAGCAGATCCTGACCCTGGTAGTAAAGCTCACCACCGGTCGGGGTTTCAATCATCGTCAGCAGGCGACCCAGCGTGGATTTGCCACAACCGGATTCGCCCACCACCGCCAGCGTTTTGCCGCGCTCAAGGGTGAACGACACGCCGTCCAGCGCTTTCACCAGGCGTTCCGGGGCAAAAAGCCCCTTCTTCACCGGGTAGTGTTTTTTCAGGTCGATAGCCTGCAACAGTGGCTGTTGCGAGGTGGCCTCGTGCGTACTCATAGTGTCGGCCTCCCGGCGTCATCGAGTGGGTAGTGACATTTGGACTGACGCCCGCCATCGACGGTGTTCAGTTCCGGCTCCTGCTCGCGGCATTTGTCCGTGGCATACGGGCAGCGCGGGTTCAGCAGGCAGCCAGTCGGGCGGTCATATTTGCCCGGCACCACGCCCGGTAATGACGCCAGACGCGCTTTATCCTGCGCAAACTCCGGCAACGCGCGCAGCAGCGCCTGCGTGTAGGGATGACGCGGCGCGCGGAAGATATCCTTCGCTTCGCCGGTTTCCACCACCTGGCCTGCATACATCACAATGATTTTGTGCGCCGCTTCCGCCACCAGCGCCAGATCGTGCGTGATCAGGATCAGCGCCATATTTTCCTTTTGCTGCAATTCCAGCAAAAGCTCGATGATCTGCGCCTGGATGGTCACGTCCAGTGCGGTTGTCGGTTCGTCGGCAATCAGCAGTTTCGGCTGGCAGGCAATCGCCATCGCAATCATCACGCGCTGGCTCATACCGCCGGAAAGCTGATGCGGGTAAACATCCAGACGCGAAGCCGGATCGGGAATACCCACCTGGTTGAGCAGGTCAATCGCCCGCTGACGGCGGGTTTTCTTATTCCCGCCCTGATGCACCTTAATGGCTTCCATAATCTGGAAACCGACCGTGTAGCACGGGTTCAGGCTGGTCATCGGATCCTGGAAAATCATCGCCACTTCGGAACCCACCAGGCTGCGGCGCTCTTTTTCCGAAATGCGTTTCAGATCCTGGCCGTTAAACTCCAGTTTTTCCGCCATCACGCGGCCTGGGAAATCAATCAGCCCCATGATCGCCAGCGAACTGACCGACTTACCGGAGCCGGACTCACCGACGATGCCGACCACTTCGCCCTGGCTTACGCTATAACTTACGCGGTCTACGGCGCGGAATTCGGAGCCAACATCGCCGAAATGCACCGATAACTTATCTACATTTAATAACGCCATCTCGAGCCTCTTACTGCTTTAGTTTGGGGTCGAGCGCATCACGCAGGCCGTCACCCATCAGGTTAAATGCCAGCACCGTCAGCAGGATCGCAACACCGGGGAAGGTCACGACCCACCAGGCACTTTGTGCGAACTGCAACACGTCGGAGAGCATGGTGCCCCACTCCGGTGTTGGCGGCTGCGCACCCATGCCAAGGAAGCCAAGGGCGGCCATATCGAGAATGGCGTTGGAAAAACCAAGCGACGCCTGAACAATCAGCGGCGCAAGGCAGTTAGGGAAAATATTGACGAACATCTGGCGCATCGCGCCTGCGCCGGCCACGCGGGAAGCGGTGACGTAGTCGCGGTTCACTTCCACCAGCACCGCCGCGCGCGTCAGACGCACATAGTGCGGCAAGGCAACAAAGGTTAGCGCCAGCGAGGCGTTAACTATCGACGGGCCAAAAATAGCCACCAGCACCAGCGCCAGCAGCAGGCTTGGCAGCGCCAGCATGATATCGACGATACGCATGATGATGTTGTCGATAATGCCGCCGAAGTAACCGGCGACCAGGCCAAGGATAATCCCGGCGATCAGCGACAGTACAACCACCAGACAGCCGACCAGCAGCGACAGACGCGCGCCGAACATCAGGCGCGACAGCGTATCGCGGCCAACGTCATCAGTACCGAGGATGTGCGTCCAGGTGCCGCCATCCTGCCAGACCGGGGGCGCAAGCAGCGCATCGCGGAACTGATCCGCCGGGTTATGCGGGGCGAGGAAGTTCGCGAACACGGCGATGATCAGCATGATCACCACATAAACCAGCCCGACCACCGCGCCTTTGTTGCGTTTGAAATAGTGCCAGAACTCCTGCAGCGGGGTCATCGGCACCGGTGCGGAGACAACTTTATTTTCAGTGACTTGTGACATGATGGCCCCTTACTTCTTATGCCGAATACGCGGGTTCACCACGCCGTAAAGCAGGTCGACCAGCAGGTTGACGAGGATAATCATCGTCGCGACCAGCAATACCCCGCCCTGCACCACCGGATAGTCACGGCGTTGCAGTGCATCAATCAACCAGCGCCCCAGACCAGGCCAGGAGAAGATTGTTTCCGTCAGGATCGCGCCCGCCAGCAGCGTGCCGACCTGTAAGCCAATCACCGTCACCACCGGCAGCATCGCGTTGCGCAGCGCGTGAACGATGATCACGCGCATACGGGTCAGCCCCTTCGCGCGCGCGGTGCGGATATAATCTTCACCCAGCACTTCTAACATTGACGAGCGCGTCATACGCACAATCACCGCCAGCGGAATCGTACCGAGCACGATGGCGGGCAGGATCATGTGCGCAACGGCATCGATGAAGTTTCCGTCCTCGCCCCAGATGGCGGTATCAATCAGCATAAACCCGGTCAATGGGTTGCTATCGTCGAGGAACACCATATCGCTGACGCGCCCGGAAACCGGGGTCAGATTCAGTTGTACCGAGACCAGCATAATCAGCATCATGCCCCACCAGAAGATAGGCATGGAATAACCGGTCAGCGCGAGGCTCACGGCGGTGTGATCGAAGATGGAACCGCGCTTCACAGCGGCCATTACGCCCACCGGAATACCTACGGCTACCGCAAAAATCATGGCGCAGATGCCGAGTTCCAGCGTCGCTTTAAAACGCGGTACGAACTCGTCCCACACCGGAAGACGGCTTTTCAGCGACATGCCTAAATCACCATGCAGCACGCCCCACACATAGTTGACGTATTGCTCCCATAGCGGCTTGTCGAGACCAAGCTCGGCCAGCAACTGGGCGTGACGCTCAGGAGAGATACCACGCTCACCCGCCATGATCATTACCGGGTCGCCGGGGATCATATGGACAAAGGCAAAGGTGAGAAGGGTGATACCGATAAACGTTGGGATAACCAGCCCCAAACGTCGGAGAATGAACTGCAACATAACCCGGATTCTCAGTAGTGACGCTACGCCTGGCGACGGCGCGTCTGTATTGCTCACAAATGTAAATTCCCCCTCCCCAAAGGGGAGAGGGAAAAGGCACCGTGCTTATTATTCAACAGACACGTTTTCGAAGTGGTGTTTACCTAACGGATCAACCACATAGCCTTTGACTTCTTTACGCACTGGCTCATAAACGGTGGAGTGAGCGACGATCAGTGCCGGAGCCTGGTCATGCATCACCACCTGAGCCTGTTTGTACAGTTCAACACGCTTGTTGTGGTCGTCGGTGGCGCGCGCCGGTTGAATCAGATCTTCAAACGGCTTGTAGCACCAGCGAGAGTAGTTGGAGCCGTCTTTAGCCGCTGCGCAGCTGAACAGGGTCGCGAAGAAGTTATCCGGATCCCCGTTGTCGCCGGTCCAGCCCATCATTACCGCCTGGTGTTCGCCCGCTTTCGCGCGCTTCAGGTATTCACCCCACTCATAGGTAACAATTTTGGCTTGTACGCCCACTTTCGCCCAGTCAGCCTGAATCATCTCAGCCATACGGCGAGCGTTCGGGTTGTACGGACGCTGTACCGGCATTGCCCACAGCTCAACGGTAAAGCCTTTATCCTGACCGGCTTCTTTCAGCAGCTGTTTCGCCTTCTCAGGATCGTAGGTGTAGTCTTTAACGTCGTCGTTATAGCCCCACATGGTCGGCGGGATCAGGTTTTTCGCCGCAACGCCCGCGCCCTGGTAAACCGCTTTGATGATCGCTTCTTTGTTTACCGCGTAAGTCAGCGCCTGACGCACTTTCACGTCATCAAACGGTTTCTTCTCGGTGTTGAAGGACATGTAACCGACGTTCAGGCCAGCCTGCTCCATCAGATTAATGTTTTTGTCCTGCTTCATACGCGCAATGTCAGCCGGGTTCGGGTACGGCATAACCTGGCACTCGTTTTTCTGCAGTTTGGCATAACGTACGGACGCGTCAGGCGTGATGGAGAAGACCAGACGATCGATTTTCGGCTTGGTGCCCCAGAAACCTTCAAACGCTTTGTACAGAATGCGGGAGTCTTTTTGGTATTGCAGCAGCTGGAACGGACCAGTACCGATCGGGTCCAGGTCAACTTTATCCGGCGTACCCGCTTTCAGCATGTTATCGGCGTACTCTTTGGACAGAATGGACGCGAAGTCCATCGCCAGGTCAGCCAGGAACGGTGATTCCGGGCGAGTCAGCACGAACTGAACGGTGTTGTCGTCGACTTTCTTCACTTCGCTAATCAGGTCAGGCAGGCCCATGCCTTCAAAGTACTCGTAGCTGCCGCCAGAGATTTTGTGGTACGGGTTCTGATCGTTTTTCTGACGATCGAAGGAGAAGACGACGTCATCGGCGTTGAATTCACGCGTCGGTTTGAAATCTTTGTTGTCCTGCCACTTCACGCCTTTACGCAGGTGGAAAGTGTAGGTTTTGCCATCGGCGCTGATATCCCACTTCTCAGCCAGACCCGGAATCACTTCCGTGGTGCCGGTTTTGAATTCTACCAGGCGGTTATAGATTGGCACGGAGCTGGCATCGTAAGTGGTACCAGAGGTGAAAAGCTGTGGGTTAAAGCCTTCAGGCGAGCCTTCAGAACAATAAACCAGGGTTTTAGCCTGCACGCTTGCCGCGACGGTCATTGCCACCAGGCTAAGACCGAGCTTCAGCATCCCTGACTTCTTCAAGGAAATACTCATTGATTCTGCTCCAATGTGATATGTGTTGTTACCCATGCAGTGGGTATATCCGACAGCCCTTTATTAGATTTTTACCCGGTCTGGTCGGTTGTGCCCGAAGGCGTTATGAGAGATGGGGATTCCTTTCACAAGGTTGACTGAGTTGCAGTGCAGATTCTCCTTGAAATGCCCCTCACGCCCTACAATCTGTCAACAGAATGTCAAAACGTCAATACAGGTAACCGGGATTTACAACGACGGTGAGAATCGGTAAACAAAGTTTAAAAAAACTTCAGGCGCCTGTTTTCAGCAGGGAAATTTGTGCTAGCGGCAAGTAGCCAGAATAATGCGCTTATTAATTCGCCGTAATCAGTGATTAACATTCATGCATATAATGAAAAAATTCTTGCGAAATGCTGAATATATGAGCGATTAATGCCGCGAACGTTAAAACGCACAGGTGAAAATGCTGCCTCTATCCATAAGCAACGCGAAAAAAGATTCAAACATATATAAAAAAATACAATGGAATATCGCACAAAACAGTGAACTGGCAGCGGGAAATGGGGATAAGGGAGATTTCGGATGAAATGGCAGGTTTCGCTCTTCGCGTTATCTCTCTTTTTTGGAAGGTTCTCATCCTCTTTCGGCCGCAGAAAGCAAAAAACCCAACCTTGCGGTTGGGTTTTTCTGAATTTGGTCGGTGATAGAGGATGACTCGCCACTGCGTGGCTCGCCCTGCGGGCCGTTGCTGAAGCAACGTTCTCTCGCTACGCTCGAGTCGAACCTTTGCCCCCGGAGATTCTCATCCTCTTTCGGATGCAGAAAGCAAAAAACCCAACCTTGCGGTCGGGCTTTTTTGAATTTGGTCGGTGATAGAGGATGACTCGCCACTGCGTGGCTCGCCCTGCGGGCCGTTGCTGAAGCAACGTTCTCTCGCTACGCTCGAGTCGAACCTTTGCCCCCGGAGGTTCTCATCCTCTTTCGGCCGCAGAAAGCAAAAAACCCAACCTTGCGGTTGGGTTTTTCTGAATTTGGTCGGTGATAGAGGATTCGAACCTCCGACCCCTTCGTCCCGAACGAAGTGCGCTACCAGGCTGCGCCAATCACCGAATGCGGGGCGCATCTTACTGCCGCCGACATGCCCCGTCAATCCCTTCGTGTAAAAAAGCTAACTGACTGGTGATAAAGCCAGCAAGCGGCTTATTTCGCCGCCTGCGGCGGCAAATGACACCAGTTGTTGTTCTCATTAATCCCGCCGTTCGGCGAGGTATAACCCAGACATCCCATGATGGTGTCATACAGCTCAACATGGCGGCGCGGCGTTTTAAATGCCGCCTGCTGCTTGAGCTGCGCGAACATCTGCGCCTTCTGCGGATCCTGCAAATATTTGTCCGACATCCAGACCATCATCGGCACGCGGAATTGTTCCGGCGGCGCCATTTTGCGTGGTGTACCGTGCAGATGCTCTTTCTCATTGATCGACTCACCGTGATCGGCCGCATAGAACACAATCGCTTTGCGATCGCGCACCTTATCAATCACCGTATCGATAAAGTTGTCCACGTACGTTACCGAGTTATCGAAGGAGTTAATCAGCTCTTCCTTACTGCACTTATCATCCACGCTGACACATTCTGGCGTCCATTTCGCAAAGCTGCGCGGATAGCGCTGCGTGTAGTTAAAGTGCGAGCCTTTGGTATGCATAATAATCAAGCGCTTACCGGGGGTGCCTTTATCCAGAGAAGCCTGCATCTCATTAATCAGCAGCATGTCATCGACGTTTTTCCCGCGGTTGCGCGGCTCAGCGCCAATCTGCTCGCGGTACGCAATGTTGTCGGCCATGGTGTTGCTGTAGAACCACATCTCGCTCTGCATAGCATACAAATCGCTGGAAAAGCCGAGCTGCTTCAGTACCGCAAAGACGTTTTGCTCTTTCAGCGTGCGCTGCGGGTTATCATCCGCCCCGCCCTCACGCACAAACATACAGCGCAGAGAGAGCTTGGTCGCGGTATCACAGGAGTAACCACGGAACGCCACCAGGTTTTTCTCCTGCGCCAGTTTCGGCGTGGTATCGCGGGAATAGCCCAGCATCCCCATATGATCCCAGCGCGTGGTCTCGCCGATAATAAACACCACCATGGTGTCATCGATATCTTTCGGCGCGACATAGGTAAATTTTTTCGCCGGGTTGATCAGCGATTTGTAGTCGGACGATTCATCCACCTGCGCCCAGGCGTACAAGCCCAGCGCTGAAAGCCAGTTCGACGGCAGATAAGAGTTTGCCACCACGCCGCCGTAGCTCGGCATATCGACACCAGACGTCCGCTCCGAGTTTTTCTGCTGCAAATCAAGCAGGCGAATCGGTCCCCAGACCATTAAACCGGCCAGCAGCACGATGCTCACGCTGCGAATGCGCGCGCCCGGCGTGCTCAACTGGCGCAGCAATGTGTCACGACAGCGGTTACTCCAGATAGAAAGCAACGGCAGCGCGCTGACCAGCACTACCCACACGATAAGCTGCCAGCCCACCACCTCTTTGGAGAGATCGATATCCGTGGTCATCACCGAGGCGATAATGCCGTAACCAATCACCACGTTGAGAAACGTCATGTAATAGCTGGCGGCCGCGGAGAAAATAACCACCAGCGACGCCAGCACACGCCAAACCCGGCGGCCCAGCAGCGACAAAAGGCGGAGCAAAAAGAAGGTGACCAGCACCGTACCAATAAGCTCAACAACCGCAGAGAGTCCTTTCAAAACGGTGAACGCTTGTGCGTAACCATCGAATCGACGGTAGAACACAGCGCTATTCATAAACAGACCGATATATATCGCCAGCAGGAAGCTCAGCTTCTGCTGCGTCATCGCTTTGATAAAAGTCATGCAAGCAACTCTGAAGGAAGAAAAAAACACCTGGCGAGCGTTATTCGCTAACGTCCGCAGGGTGATAAGTCGCGCAGGAAGTTTTTCCCGGAAACTCCTAAAGCGCGCTAAGTAGACCATAGCGGCGGGAAAAAGTGTCATGAGGAAGTGCTAACCGGCCATATATTTACAAAAAAATATGGCCGGGGTCAGAAAACCGTAACAGAGATGGGCTATCAGGAGGTGATCACGTTCAGCTTCACATCAATATTGCCGCGGGTCGCATTCGAGTACGGGCAAACGATGTGCGCTTTCTGCACCAGCGCTTCCGCTTCCTGGTGATCCATGCCTGGCAGGTGAATATCCAGCTGCGCTTCAATGCCAAAACCGGTCGGCAACGGGCCAATGCCTACCTGCCCTTCAATATAGGCATCTTGCGGCACTTTCTTTTTCTCTACCGACGCAACATGTTTCAGCGCTCCAAGGAAGCAGGCGGAATAACCTGCGGCAAAAAGCTGCTCGGGGTTGGTCACTTCACCGCCCGCGCCGCCCATCTCTTTCGGCACGCCCAGCTTCACATCCAGCACGCCATCAGAAGAGGTTGCACGGCCATCGCGGCCCCCGGTTGCTTTCGCTTTCGCACGATAAACCACTTTTTCTAAAGACATTTGAGACTCCTTTAGTGGGTAGAACCTGACCAATAAGGATAGTCGCTCTGGCGGGAGTGTGCGGCAGATACAGAAAAACCGCCGACATTGCGGCGGTTTCTGCACAATTTTACTTTCAGGCGTGCGCTTCTTTGTAAACGCGGCGTTGCGGCTGGCGAATGGTGGTAGAGAGCGTCAGGGAAACAATCAGCAGGGCGAAGATGACGCAGAAGGTGACATAGAAGCCGCCAAACAGCGAAGCAATAATCGACCCGCAGATACTGCCGATACCGAAGCCCAGATAAATCACGCCGTAGTTTTTCGCCAGATTGTTCAGGCCGAAGAACTCGCTCACCAGCGACGGGAACACGGTAATAGTGCCGCCGAAGTTAAAGGCAACGCAGGCAATCGCCATGAAGAAGGTCATGGCATTCAGCGGTGCGAAAAGCAGCGCCGCCATACCGACCAGAGAAATCACCTGGCCCAGCGTAATCACACGGATGCGGGCAATTTTGTCAGACAGCACGCCAAGCACCAGGCGGCCGCTCAGGTTAGCGATGGCAATCACGGTTACCGCATTTGCCGCGGTCGCGACATCGAGATGCACCATCCCCTGCGCAATATCTTTCGCCACACCAATCACATACAAGCCGCTCATGCAGGCGGTCAGGAACATCACCGCCAGCATCCAGTACTGCGGTTTACGCATTGACTGCGCCAGGGTGAAGTCGTTTTCCACCACGCCATTCACCGTCGAGACTTTTTGCAGCGGCGCATCGGTCATCAGCATCGCGCCAAAAACGATCATCACCAGTACAATCGCGCCCCAGATCATAAATGTGCTTTCCAGGCCGACGCTGGCTAACAGCTGGCTGTCGATAAATTTAAAGCCCAGGCTGCCAAGGCCATAAGAACCGATAGAGAACGCGGAGATCAGCCCTTTGCGTTCCGGGAACCACTTCACGCAGTTGGAAAGCGTCAGCAGGTAACCTGCACCGTCCGCCAGACCGACCAACACACCGGCGCTCAGCCACAACATCAGCAGGTTGCTGGAGTGCGCAGTCAGGAAGAAACCCAGCCCCAGTAGCAGACCGGAAGCGATAGTGACGCGTTTAACGCCAAAACGTTCCTGTAATTTCCCGGCGACAGAAGAAGAGAGCGCCAGACCAAGGCTCAGCAGGCCAAACGAGAAAGCCACCTGGCTTACCGGCTCGCCCAGTTTTTCGGAAAGCGAGCTATTAAACAGGCTCCAGGTATAAACAGACCCTAATGCAAACTGCGTAATAATGGTGCCGAACAGTGTCAGCCAGCGAGTGCGATTAGCAGATGGTGTATTCATGGCAGTCGTCCTGCAAAGAAAGAGAAGGGATTCACTGCCGACAACAATAACGAAGCGCATTTCACGCCTGGTTAAAAAAGGCATGAAATGCGCGTCAGAAGGAATGAAATGCACGTAAGCGGGAATGAATGGCACGGGCACACGTCCCGCGCCGAATCATAAATGTGAGTTAGTACATACTATCGCGCTAAAAGGCGCGACGATTGTTTCTCAAGTGTAAAAATTTTGTTTTAAATAGAGATCAGAAACGTGCGCTTACGCCCATGCTGTAGAGATAATTTTGCCCAAAGGTGGCATTTTCCGACTGCGACATTGCCGCATAAGCCGCCAGATGCGGATTCAACAGCATGTCCGCACCGAGTGTCACATCCATCCAGTTACCGTATTGGTTGGCGGCGGTTAAGCGGTAAAGCCCGGACTGACTCTTCCAGACATTTTCGCCAAATTGCTGGTTGAAACTGATTTGCGCCCACGGGCGAAGGTCGCCAAATCGGCTATCCACGCGCCAGCCGAGCGAGCTTACGCTGGCGTGCCACAGCGGATCGCTGTACTGCATGGTGGTCGCGCTGTCGCCAAATTCGTTATACATTGAGGTCATTGAGCCATCGTAATGCCACGCCGCAACCGGGCCGGTGGTCACGCGGCTTGCCAGCGGAATATTCAGGCCAATGCTCATGGTGCTAATGGAATCTAGCGGGGTTTCATCGGGCAGATTAAACGCCACGCCGGGCAAATTTTGCGTCGAGCGGATGCGCTCTTCGAGAATGTCGTTATAGCGCGGCTGCCGATCGCTATCCCAGGTGTAGCGTTCGGCGGTCACATTCAGTTTGTCGCTGCCACTGTATTCTTGCTGCCAGGCCGCTGCCGTCTGGCAAAAAAGCAGACAAGCAGGCAGCAGCACCAGCGAAAGGCCACTGCGGTTTATTTTCATCAAGTTGCGACTCCAGAGAAGAGCCGAATTCGGCGTAATTGTTATCGTTGTTTGTTAGGGTCAAGACCCTTTAATAAATATTGTCTTTCTGGGGTGCGCGTCAAGACAGGCAGAGGTTTATTTTACATATCACAGACGGAGTAAGGATATGCAGCGTTGTGGTTGGGTTACTCAGGATCCGCTTTATCTCGCTTACCATGATACCGAGTGGGGGGTTGCGCAAAAGGACGGTAAAAAGCTGTTCGAGATGATCTGCCTTGAGGGGCAACAAGCGGGGTTATCGTGGATTACCGTTTTGAAAAAAAGGGAAAACTACCGCAAAGCTTTCCACCAATTTGATCCTGAGCGCGTCGCGGCAATGACCGCCGAAGAGGTAGAAATTCTGCTGCAAGACGCCGGTATTATTCGTCATCGCGGCAAGATTGAAGCCATCATCGGCAACGCCCGCGCATACCTGGCGATGGCGCAAAACGGCGAGCCATTTTCAGAATTTGTCTGGGGTTTTGTTGATAACACCCCGCAACTCACTCAGGCCGCCACGCTTGCGGAAATCCCCACCTCCACTCCGGCGTCAGATGCGTTATCAAAAGCGCTGAAAAAACGCGGCTTCAAATTTGTCGGCACCACCATTTGCTACTCATTTATGCAGGCGTGCGGGCTGGTCAACGACCATATTACCGGCTGTTTCTGTCACCCCGGAGGAAAGCATGATCCGCGCGTGGCGTAGCAAGGATCTGTCGCCGTTGCTCACGCTGTGGATGGAGAGCACAAGCTTTGCCCATCCGTTTATTGATGTGCGTTACTGGCAGGACAGCGAAGCGCTAGTGCGTGACGCGTATTTGCCGGTGGCAAAAACCTGGGTCTGGGAAGAGAACGGCGAGCTGCAAGGCTTTATCAGTGTGATGGACGCGCAGTTTATCGGGGCGCTGTTTGTGCGCCCCGCCGCCATTGGTCGCGGCATTGGCAAAGCGCTGATGGATCACGCCAAACAGCGCTTTAACTGGCTAAGCCTTGAGGTGTATCAGAAAAACGTGCGGGCAGTGAATTTCTACCATGCTCAGGGCTTTCGTATCGAAGATAGCGCCTGGCAGGAAGAAACCCGCCACCCGACGTGGATCATGAACTGGCAGGCGGATCAAACGCCGTCAGCGTAAGCGCCGGCCCCTGATATTTCTCGACCCACGCCAGCGCCGTATTCCCGGCGCAACCATTGCCCAGCCGTGAGCTGGGCAAATCTTTAGTGAGCACATTCACCGCACCGTTTTTACAGATGCCGCCCGCAGCAGGGTCCAGATCCGGCCACGCGCCTTCGTGAATACAAATCACGCCAGGTTTAATCCCGTCGGTTACCACCGCGCCCGCCAGCACCTGCCCACGCTGATTCCACACACGCACCACATCACCAGCAACAATCCCGCGCGCTTTCGCATCGGCAGGATGCAGCGTGACAGGTTCGCGACCAGCAACGGCATACGTTTCCCGTAAGCGGGAATAGTTAAGCTGGCTGTGCAGGCGATGCGCCGGATGCGCAGACAATACCTGTAACTGCTGCGGTTGTGCGTTGCCGTGCCATTCGTCCGGCTCCAGCCACATTGGGTGTGGCGGACAATCGGCATAACCGAAGCTGTTAATCCGCTCGGAGAAAATTTCGATTTTTCCACTCGGCGTTTTCAACGGGTTAGCGTGCGGATCGCGACGGAAATCCGCAAAGCGAACGAAGCGCGCATGCTGCTCGCTCTCCGGCATTTCAATAAGCTGATTCGCCTGCCAGAACTCGGCGAACGGCGGCAGCGTCACCTGCTGGCTGGCACCGCGTTCGGCAGCAATGTTGTAAAACGTCTCCAGCCATTGCAGATCACTTTTGCCTTCGGTAAAACGCGCGCGGCCGCCCGGTTCCCAGCGTTCGCTCAGCTCAGCAAATACTTCCCAGTCATCGCGCGCTTCATATTGCGGCGCGACCACGCGCTTCATCGGCACCAGATGCTGATTGCTGTAATCACCGGTCATGGTGAGATCGTTACGCTCAAACGAGGTGGTTGCGGGCAGCACGATATCCGCGTGTTTCGCCGCCGCTGTCCAGAAGCATTCGGAAATCACCACCAGCTCCGGTTTTTGCCAGGCGCGAATCAGCCGGTTGGTATCCTGATGATGGGTAAAGTTTGCGCCGCCCGCCCACCAGACAAAGCGAATATCCGGGAAGTGCCTGTCCATACCGTTGTGCTGATATGGCGCGCCGGGGTTTTCCAGCGCTTCAACAATGCGCGCAACGGGGATTTTATCCACCGCATCAATGCCGTCTTTCACCGTGCCCTGCATCGAGGCCAGCACCGCCGCGCGGCGCGTTGGGTTGCCGCCGTTGGCGAAATGATAAGAAAGACCAAAACCGCCGCCGGGTGTGCCGATTTGTCCCAGCATGGCCGCCAGCGTTACCAGCATCCAGTGTTTTTGCTCGCCGAACTGCTGGCGCTGCATTCCCCAGCCGGACATCAACATGGTGGTGTTTTCGTGGAAAAGTGCTGCCAGTTCGCGAATTTTGTCGGCAGTAATGCCGCAAATCTCTGCCGCCCACTCGGCGGTTTTTGCCACACCGTCACGCTCACCCGTCAGGTAGGCAGAGAACGTGTCGAACCCGACAGTGCAGCGGGAGAGGAAATCCGCATCCTGCCAGCCATTTTCCACCAACGTATGCGCAATACCGAGCATCAGCGCGACATCGGTTCCCATGTGTGGCGCAATCCACTCCATGCTGTCGCCAAAGAAATCAACGGTTTCCGAACGCATCGGATCGATACAGATCACCCGCTTGCCGCTTTTGCGCAGCGCGTCGAAATAGGGAATGCCCTGCTCGTCGCTGGCATTCCAGGCAATTTTCAGCGTGTTGAGCGGGTTAGCGCTCCACAGCACCACCACATCGCTATGCTCAAGAATAAGCGGCCAGCTGGTCTGCTGCTGATAGACTTCGTTGCCGCCAACGACATGCGGCATGATAGCCTGCGCCGCACCAGTAGAGTAATCGCCCAGATGCCCGGTATAGCCTCCGGCAAGGCTCATATAGCGTTGCAACAAGGTCGCCGCTTTGTGCAGCACGCCATTGGAGCGCCAGCCATAAGAACCGGCGAAAATCGACGAGGGACCATAGGTTTCACGGATGCGCTGGTGCTGCTGATGAATCAGCGTCAGCGCCTCATCCCAGCTCACGCGCACAAATTCATCCTGCCCGCGTACACCCTGTGGGCTGGAAGGCGACGCGAGAAAACCTTTACGCACCATCGGGTAGCGCACGCGCGTTGGGCTATGCACCTGATCCTGCACAACAGTTTGCAGTGAGTTGGGGTGACGCGTCGGCAGCGCACCGCGCGAAGCGAGCACGTTTTCGCCGTCGGTGTCGACCAGCATCGGCCCCCAGTGGGCAGCCGTGAGAACAGTTTTGATTGCAGAGTTTGCCAACGCGCGCTCCTGGATAGATTGCAGGTGGTGTCGATTTTGTTTTGCGCTCTATCATCCACAGCGGCAGCGCGATAGCAAAGAATTAAACGTCATTACGCTCACACTGCGGGTGATAAGCCTCGCTTAGTGCTTGATTGCGCGCTATTTCGCGCTAAGGTGTGGGCAACCATTCACGGCGAGGGAAGCAATCATGGCAAAAACGGCGCGGCCAACAATCAGCGATGTCGCGAAAGCGGCAAAAACGGGAAAAACCAGTATTTCACGCTACCTGAATGGTGAAAAACATCTGCTTTCCGCCGCGCTGCTGGCACGTATCGAGCAGGCGGTGGCCGATCTCGACTACCGTCCAAGCCTGATGGCGCGCGGCTTAAAGCGCGGTCGTACCCGCTTGATTGGCTTGATCATCGCTGATATCACCAACCCCTACTCTGTGCATGTGCTGAGCGGCATCGAAGCCGCCTGTCGCGAAAAAGGGTTTACCCCGCTGGTGTGTAACACCAACAACGAAGTGGATCAGGAGCTGCATTATCTTGACCTGCTGCGCAGTTACCAGGTGGAAGGCATTGTGGTGAACGCCGTAGGGATGCGTGAAGAGGGGCTAAACCGCCTGCAACAATCTTCACTGCCGATGGTGCTGATTGACCGCAAAATCCCCGATTTCGCCTGCGATGTGGTCGGGCTGGACAACACCCAGGCAGCGACCACCGCCACCGAGCACCTGATTGAACAGGGTTTTGAAGCGCTGTTGTTCCTGAGCGAACCGCTGGGATCGGTGAATACCCGCCGAGAACGGCTGGCCGCCTTTCGCGCAACGCTTGCCCGTTATCCCGGCATGGTGGCGGAAAACGCCGAAATTGTGCTGCATGAAGCCGCGCAACTCGATAATACCCTGCGCCAGTTCCACGCCAGCCACCGGGGTATGCGCAAAGCCGTGATCTCCGCCAACGGCGCACTCACCCTGCAAGTGGCGCGTTCACTAAAACGCATCGGCCTGAACTGGGGCAGCGATATTGGCCTGCTCGGTTTCGATGAGCTGGAGTGGGCGGAGCTGGCAGGTGTTGGCATCACCACCCTCAAACAACCGACCTGGCAAATCGGCTTTGCCGCCGTCGAGCAAGTCGTACGGCGCATTGAAAGCCACAGCGACACCGTTCGTGAACAGGTTTTTTCCGGCGAACTAATCGTTCGCGGTTCCACAGCGCGTTAAATAACCTTCGTGATGACGATCATACTTCCGGCACAGCGATCTTTTCTTTGGAACCGGTTCCATCTAGCGTTAAAGACATACGAAAGCGAGAAAGTCGCCCGGGAGTCGGACAATGCAGAGAAAAATTATCGTCGTCACCGCCGCTTACGGCCACACGCAAATCGAGGCGCTGGGCGGGCAAATTGCCCTGCTGCCTATTATCGCCGAAGCCGGAGCCGACGGCGTTGAGATCCGCCGCGAGCTGTTAAGCGAAGAGGCGTTAGCTCATCTGGCCTCGCTGGCCTTCGCCATCGACCTGCACAACCTGCAAGTCTGTTATTCCGCGCCGGAAGCGTTGTTCGAAGCGGATGGCGCACTGAACCCGCGCTTACCGGCCTTGCTGGCAGAAGCGCAGACACTGAAAGCTCAGTGGTTAAAAGTCTCGCTCGGCCACTTTCGCCACAACGCCGCACTGGAAACGCTGCGCGACTGGCTGGCGACCAGCCCGGTGCCGCTGGTGGTGGAAAACGACCAGACCGCCTGCGGCAAACTCGCGCCAATGCTGCGCTTTAAAGCCGCCTGCCACACGCTTGCCTTGCCGGTGAGCCTGACCTTCGATACCGGTAACTGGCTATGGGTTGGCGAACACCCCGAAGAAGCCGCACGTCAGTTAGCGCCAGCGGTCAGTTATATCCATGTCAAAGCCGCCGTGACACATGGCGACAGTTTCCGTGCCGTACCGCCGGATACTGCCGATGCCCGTTGGCTGGCGCTGCTGAATAACTTACCTGCCGATGCGCCGCGCGGTATCGAATTCCCGCTCGAGGGCGAGGATCTGACTGCCGTTACCCGTCATTACGTTAATTTGTTACGCGAGGAGCCCCATCATGCATAAACCGCTGGATGTCATCACGATTGGCGAAGCGATGGCGATGTTTGTCGCCAGCGAAACCGGCGATCTGGCCGATGCCGGGCAGTTTATCAAGCGGGCGGCTGGCGCGGAGTTGAATGTCGCCACCGGGCTGGCGCGCCTGGGTTTGCAGGTCAGTTGGGTAAGCCGCGTCGGCGATGACAGCTTTGGGCGCTTTATCCTCACTACGCTGCGTAAAGAAAACATCAGTACTGCTGGCGTGACGCTCGACGGGCGTTATGCCACCGGTTTTCAACTGAAATCTAAAGCCGAAAATGGAACCGATCCCATCGTGGAGTACTTCCGTAAAGGCTCGGCGGCCAGCCACCTCTCGACAGACGATTTTCACGCGGCGCTGTTTAACGACGCCCGTCATTTACACCTCAGCGGCGTAGCGGCCACGCTGTCCGTCTCTTCTTACACCTTGCTCGAACATGCGGCGCGGAGCATGAAAGCGCAGGGCAAAACCATTTCGTTTGACCCTAACCTGCGACCGGTGCTGTGGAAAAGCGAAGCGGAGATGGTGGAAAAACTCAACCGCCTCGCCTTCCAGGCCGACTGGGTTCTGCCAGGGTTGAAAGAGGGCTTCATCCTGACGGGCGAAAACACGCCGGAAGGGATTGCCGATTTCTATCTGCAACGCGGCGTCAAAGCGGTGGTGATCAAAACCGGTGCCGATGGCGCATGGTTTAAAACCGCCAGCGGAGAACAGGGCGCCGTTGCGCCAGTAAAAGTGGAGAACGTCGTCGATACGGTCGGTGCTGGTGACGGTTTCGCCGTAGGAGTAATAAGCGCCCTGCTGGAAGGCAAAACCTTGCCCGAAGCGGTGCGCCGCGGTAACGCCATCGGCGCGCTGGCTATCCAGGTGCCGGGCGACAGCGAAGGATTGCCAACCCGTGCGGAGCTGGGCGCGCTGTAACGCCCCCCGCCGCCAAACATGATTTACCGCACTGTACCCTACAAACAGGCGGTTACCACCTCAACCACAGAGGCAACCTTATGAACGCTACAAATTCAACAAAACGCTGGCTGTATATCATGCCAATCGTGTTCATTACCTACAGCCTGGCCTATCTCGATCGCGCCAATTTTAGCTTTGCTTCCGCTGCCGGGATTAACGACGATTTAGGTATCACCAAAGGCGTTTCCTCACTGTTAGGCGCGCTGTTCTTTCTTGGCTACTTCTTTTTCCAGATCCCCGGTGCGGTGTACGCCGAACGCCGCAGTGTACGTAAGCTGATCTTTATCTGCCTGATCCTGTGGGGCGGTTGCGCGTCGTTAACCGGCATGGTGAGTAACATCCCGATGCTTGCCGCCATCCGCTTTATCCTCGGCGTAGTGGAAGCCGCCGTGATGCCCGCGATGCTTATCTATATCAGCAACTGGTTTACCAAATCCGAACGTTCACGCGCGAACACGTTCCTGATCCTCGGTAACCCGGTGACCGTGCTGTGGATGTCGGTGGTGTCCGGTTATTTGATCCAGTCCTTCGGCTGGCGCGAAATGTTCATTATCGAAGGTATTCCGGCAGTGATTTGGGCGTTCTGCTGGTGGGTGCTGGTAAAAGATAAACCCGCGCAGGTGAACTGGCTGTCGAGTGATGAAAAAACCGCGCTGCAAACCCAGCTTGATAAAGAGCAGCAGGGCATCAAAGCGGTACGCAACTACAGCGAAGCCTTCCGCTCCCGCAATGTAGTGCTGCTGTGCCTGCAATATTTCGCCTGGAGTATTGGTGTCTATGGTTTTGTCCTGTGGCTGCCGTCGATTATTCGCAGCGGCGGTGAAAACCTGGTCATGGTGGAAGTCGGCTGGCTCTCCGCCGTGCCTTATCTGGCAGCGACGCTGGCGATGCTCCTCGCCTCGTGGGCATCGGACAAGCTGCAAAACCGTAAACTGTTCGTCTGGCCACTGCTGCTGATTGGCGCGTTTGCTTTTATCGGCTCGTGGGCGGTTGGCGCGAACCACTTCTGGGTCTCTTATTCACTGCTGGTGGTTGCTGGCGCGGCGATGTACGCCCCTTATGGGCCTTTCTTCGCCATTATTCCTGAAATGCTGCCGCGCAACGTCGCCGGTGGGGCGATGGCGCTCATCAACAGTATGGGCGCGCTAGGCTCTTTCTGCGGCTCCTGGGTGGTGGGTTATCTCAACGGCGCAACCGGCAGCCCGTCCGCATCGTACATTTTCATGGGGGTGGCGCTTTTCGCCTCCGTGTGGCTTACTTTAATTGTTAAGCCTGCTAACAATAAGCAGATTCCGGCAGGCGCACCATCACAAGGGAGAACCGCATGAAGCCATCCATCATCCTGTACAAAGCCTTGCCCGATGATTTGCTGCAACGTCTGGAAACGCATTTCACCGTGACCCGCGTGGCGAACCTGAAACCGGAAACGGTGGCGCAACACGCCGACGCCTTCGCCAGTGCGCAAGGGCTGCTGGGTTCCAGCGAAAAAGTGGACAGCGAACTGCTGGAAAAAATGCCGCAGCTACGCGCCACGTCGACTATCTCGGTAGGCTATGACAACTTTGATGTGGATGCGCTGAACGCGCGTAAAATCCTGCTGATGCACACCCCGACCGTGCTGACGGAAACGGTCGCCGATACCATCATGGCGCTGGTTCTGAGCAGCGCGCGCCGTGTGGTGGAAGTGGCCGAGCGGGTGAAAGTGGGCGAATGGACATCCGGCATTGGCCCAGACTGGTTTGGCATTGATGTGCACCATAAAACGCTGGGTATTATCGGCATGGGGCGCATCGGCCTTGCGCTGGCACAGCGCGCACACTTCGGTTTCGGCATGCCAATCCTTTACAACGCACGTCGCCACCACACCGAGGCGGAAGAGCGCTTCCAAGCCCGCTATTGCGATTTAGACACGCTGCTGAAAGAGTCCGATTTCGTTTGCCTGGTGCTGCCGCTGACGGACGAGACGCATCACCTGATTGGCAAGGCGCAGTTTGAGATGATGAAAAAATCGGCCATCTTTATCAACGCCGGGCGCGGCCCGGTGGTTGATGAAGCGGCGCTGATCGATGCGCTGAAAAACGGTGAGATCCACGCCGCCGGGCTGGATGTCTTTGAGCAAGAGCCGCTGCCGGTTGATTCGCCATTGCTGTCGCTGCCCAATGTTGTGGCGCTGCCGCACATCGGTTCTGCAACACATGAAACACGCTACAACATGGCGGAGTGCGCGGTAGATAACCTGATCGACGCGCTGAACGGCAAGGTTGAGAAAAACTGCGTCAACCCGCAAGTGGCGAGCTAACGGCAAGCGCAATAAAAAAGAGGCGAACATGTCGCCTCTTTTTTTTGCCTGCGCCAGATTACTGCTGTGTGGCAGCGACGGTTGCCGTCCAGGCCTGGTTGAACGCCTGATGCTGCGCCGCCAGCGGCGCAATCAGCGCGTTATACTGACTGGCCTGTTGCGACGTCGGGAACTGAATACCGTTGGCAACAAAGCTCACCTGCGTGTCCTGTTGAGCAATAAAATCACCCACCTGAACCAGTTGCTGAGTGAATACCTGTGCCGCCGGGATCAGCGGTTGCAACGCATTTGCCGGATTAGTGACCACTTTGGTAAACACCTGGTCATAAACCGGTTTCAGATCGTCAGCCTGTTTTAACGCGGCATGCGACGCATCGGCCTGCATTTTTGCGTTTTGCAGTTGCTGGCTCAGCACGCCCAACGAACCGTTGGCCTGGCGAAGCGGTTCACGCTGCGTCATATAATCCTGCGGCACGCGGATAGCATTAACGCTGTCCACCACCGGACGCAGACCGGAGTCCATCGCCTGGTTAACTTGCTGGGAATAGCCATAAATCACGGCATAATCAGAGACAAACGGGCCAAACTGTTTTTTCTGATCCGCCGTCAGCGCGGGCAGTCGTTCGCTGCTGCGCATGGCCGTATTTTGCAGGAAATCGATAAACGCCTTGCGCTGATCGCCCTCTTTGTCAAAACACCCACTCAGGCTTACTACCATTAATAACGCCGCAAGAGACGCGAACCAGCGAGAGCAGGACTTTCCTGTCGCCATTTTGTTACTCCTTTCACCCATAAAAGCGCATACCGGCACACGCGTGCCTGAAGGCTTACAAGGATAGTCCAGGTCTGCTTCGCAAGATACCCCTTCAATGCATTCTTAAACGCGCGAAACCGACCTGGCATGAAATTTTCCGCGAATCTGTACAGATTATTCTTAATCGAAAATTCTGCTGAAGGTTTACAAAAATATACTGAATAAATGCAGCCTGAGAGTAATCAAGCAATTAAGCGGTAACGGCGTGTCAAAACGTGTATTTCAACAGCATCAAAACGTTTCGACGCATAAATAATCACTGGCGCAACCACCACACCAGGAATTTTCACGACTATTCTTAATGAGCTGTATCACGATCCCGCTGTGTGATTTTACGAGGAGTGCTCGATGGAATATAAAGATCCAGAATTTGAGCTGCTAAGCAGCCTGGAACAAATTGTTTTTAAAAAAGACCTAACGCAGCCGGTAACCCTGAGCAAAAAGCCGAATTTCTTTAGTGACTTTGAACAATTGCGACGTGGAACCGGGCTTAAAATTGATGACTTCGCTCGTGCCATGGGAGTCTCAGTATCGATGGTTCATGAATGGGAATCACAACGAATAAAACCCACTGCCACCGAGATGAAACTGATGCGTCTGATTCATGCGAACCCAACGCTCAGTAAGCAATTAATTGAATAAATAGTGATGGTAGAACCCCCGCTAATCCGGGGGTTAATGTCCACCTTACTCCGCTTCGCAGTACCAGCCCTCTTCCCGCCATACCAGACTGTGCGTAAGCGTTAATCCCTGCAGAAATGACGCATCATGAGACACCACCAGCATCGCGCCAGGAAATGTCGCCAGCGCCGCTTCAATCGCCTGCGTTGATGCCAGATCGAGGTGGTTTGTCGGTTCATCCAGCAGCAGCAACTGCGTGGCATCGCGCCGCCACAGTACGCATGCCAGCGCCGCTTTTAACCGCTCGCCACCGCTCAGCGCCGCCAGCGGTAACACTACTTTATCTGCCCCCAGTTGCAGTTGCGCCAGACGGGTGCGCAGCAGGCCCTCCTCCATCGGCGTATCGCCAGCATTGAGATGCGCCAGCACCGACAGCGAGAGATCGAGCTGTGATAAATGCTGATCAAGGTACGCGCAGGTGACCGCGCGCTGACACCGACCGGCGCGGGGAGCCAGCTCGCCGAGGATCACTTTCAGTAGCGTCGATTTACCGCAACCATTCGGTCCGCGCACCGCCACGCGCATCGGGCCATCCATACGCCAGTTAAGCGGAGCAAGCGCCACGTGCGGCAGCAGCAAATCCTCCATCACCAGCACCTGCTTACCGTCAGGAAGATGGCTACCAGGCAGCGTAAACAGGACCGGCATTTCCTCTTCCACCCGCTCGCGCGCCTGGTTAACGGCGGTGTTAAGCGCCTCATTCTGGTCGCGGTGCTGCTTGCGCCAGCTATCGGGCCGCTCTTTCGCCGCGTTTTTGTATTTCACGCGTTCAAACGAGGCGATATTTAACGAATCGACGGTTCGCAGCGTCTGCGCCGAGCGCCGCTGGCTGGCATCATGCTCTTTCTGCATTCTGCTGCGGGTACGGCGACGCTCGTTGGCGGCGTGTTCAAGCATTGCCCGCGCGGCTTGCTGCTCCGCATCGCGCTGGCGCTGGTAGTCGTCATAATTACCGCCATAACTGCGCAACCCGGCTGGCGTGAGTTCAAGAATGCGCGGCATCAGCGCCAGCAGTTCGCGATCGTGAGTCGCCACCAACGCACCGCCGTTTCGCTGCGCCAGCTGTGCGTAAAACCACTCACGCCCCTGCCTGTCGAGGTGGTTGGTCGGTTCATCCAACAGCAGATAATCCGTCCTGGCGATAAACGCACTGCATAACAGTGCCCGCACGCGCTCGCCACCGCTCAGCGTAATGGCAGGTCTATTCGGGTCGAAAGCAGGAAGTCTGGCGTCAGAAAAAGCCACTGCCAGGCGTTCCGGCAGATCCCAGTAGCCTTCAAGTTTGTCGAGATCGTCGGGCTGGTAAGCGCCCTGTTCGACGCGCTCGCGGGCCGCGAAAATGTCTGTGTAACCCAGCAGTTCCGCAAGCGCGGTATGCGCAGAAACCGCATGCTGCTGTGCAACATACGTATGCGTGCCGAAGCGTTCGATATGCCCGCCGGCAGGTGTAGCTAGCCCGGCAAGCAGACGGAGTAATTGCGTTTTGCCCGCGCCATTGCGCCCCACCAGGCCGCACAGCGACGGTTCAAGGGAGAGGGTAAGCGGGCCAAAAAGCGTCTCGCCCGTCGCAAACTGACAGGTGAGCTGATGCAAAATAAAAGCGGGGATCTGGGCGCAATGAGCCATAAGCACTCCTGAATGAAATCAATATATCCCCTGCTGACGCCTGCGCGTTTAGCAAGGATCCGAGTTCATCAGTCGTGTTTGTTCATTTTCAGAGGGCGCTCCGGTGAGACGAGAGGTTCGTCGGCGCAAAGAATAGTCGCATCATCTCCCCTCTTCAAGATTAAATTTTCACCATCTCGTCATAAAGAGGCTAATCATTTGCATGTTATTGCCGATGAATATGGTGACTTAACTAAAAGTAGCAGGCCGTGCGTGTAAACCGGGAAGAGAATTTCACAAAGGAAACAACGAAACAGCGCGTTATGTGAAAACACAACGATGTTGAGACGTTAAGCCGCATTCATCAGGGAAGAGAGCCACCCCGGGCGCTTTGCATTGTCCTTTTCAGGCAATGAATAACCAGACGAGAATGAATGATGTCGAAATATATCCTGATTGTCGATGACAGCCGCCTGTCACGCATGATTTCACGCCAGTATGTGCTCAGCCTGCACAAGGACTGGAAAATCGACGAAGCCGGAACGGGCGAAGAGGCGATCGAACTGGCATCAACGCACACACCTTATGCTGTCTTGCTGGATGTAAACATGCCGGGTATTGGCGGCATGGAAACCGCTTCGCGCATCCGCCAGACGCACCCTGGCACGCATATCATTCTGCTCACCGCCAACGTTCAGCACTCCATCCAAACCGCTGCGCAAGCGCTCGGTCTTGGCTTTCTGCCAAAACCGCTGAAAGAGCCGCAACTCCACGCGTTGTTGAACAGCCTGGAGGCACATCCATGAGTGAATTGCCGGATATCAGCGAAATTGAAACCGACAGCCTGATGGAGATCTTCAACATCGGTGTCGGCCAGGCCGCCGCCGCAATGAGCAATATCGTCAATGAAGAAGTGCGGATGTCGGTGCCGACAATCCGCTTTACGCCGCGCTCTGAAGCTGCTGATGAACTAGGAGCGGGCATCTCGTTATTCGGTATTAGCCAGCACTATCAGGGCGCTTATGCCACCGAAGCGATTTTGATGTTTCCTGAAGCCGCCAGTTTTGAAATTGTGCGCATGATGGTGGGTGACCTGATCCCCGCGCATGAGTTGGGCGAGATGGAACGCGAAGCGATGAGCGAAATAGGCAATATTGTGCTCAACGCCTGTGTCGGGACGCTGGCCAATATGTTCCAGAAAGAGCTGCAAGGTTCGCTGCCCGTCGTTCGCGTGGGCAGCAGCAAGCAGATCCTCAATCCGAATAAAGATGACAACGACCCGCTGGTGATGATGCTGCGCATCGATTTTGCGCTTGAGCGCCAGCAGATTCAGGGATATCTCGCCTTTATCCTTGATATGTCCGCGCTGCGCGACTTACGTGAACAGATCCGGCTTTATATCAGCCGCGTAGAAACCGGCAGTGTTCCAGACGGAATGCATTGAAAATGAAAGATAAGTTGTTGTTTGATGCCTTTTCATCCTTAAGCCTCGGTGTGATCATTGTTGATGCACACTACCGTATTGCCCTGTGGAACGCGTGGTTAGAAACGCACACCGGGCGTGCGGCCTGCAATACGGTTGGCGAGGATTTTTTTAGCGTATTCCCCGACCTGGCGTATCACCGTGTCGGCGATGCGATTCGTCAGGCTATTGGCCACAATTTATCTGCCCTGCTTTCGCAATCTTTGCACCGTTCGCCCTTCCCGCTCTACGCCGAACCTTCACGCCCTGGCCCGCGCCTGAGCCAGGCGGTCACCATTGTGCCGTTAGGCGATGCGGAACGTTATTGCCTGATTCAGATAGTCGATGTTACCGCAGCCGTGCGCCGCGAATCCTTACTGCGTGACCAGGCGCATGAGCTGCTGTCACAATCGCTGTCAGATGGGCTGACCGGTGTGGGTAACCGCCGTTATTTCGACCTTTGCATTGAGCGTGAATGGCGCGCCAGCAAGCGCAATAACAAGCCGCTGTCGCTGCTGCTGATTGATGTTGATTACTTCAAACTTTATAACGACTGCAATGGTCACCAGCGCGGCGATGAGTGCTTGCAGCAAATCGCCACGGCGATGCGCGGCGCGCTGAAAAACCCTGCCGATGTCCTGTTCCGTTACGGCGGAGAGGAGTTTTGCGCCCTGTTACCTGAAACCCGCTGTGCCGATGCCGTTGAACTCGCCGAGACACTCCGCACCAGCGTACAACTGCTGGATTTACCCCACGCCAGTTCCCCCGGTGGAATCGTCAGCGTCAGTATTGGCGTCGCCAGTCTTTGCCAGAAAAGCCACACCGAGTACGGGCAGCTTATACAGAGCGCTGATAATGCGTTGTATGAAGCCAAGCGCGCAGGCCGTAACAACGTTCGCGTCAACGCCACGTTTACGCAGTTCGTCCCTTATCCCGGCGAGCAAAACACGCCGCAGCCCTGACGCCAGACATAAAAAAACCCGCCGCAGCGGGTTTTTTATTGCCATGACGATTACTGCAGCAGAGAGATATCCGCCACCTGCAGGAACAGTTCACGCAGTTTAGACAGCAATGTCAGACGGTTGATACGCACGTCTTTGTCGTCGGCATTCACCATCACGTTCTCAAAAAACTCATCCACCGGCTCGCGCAGCTGCGCCAGTTCGATTAATGCGTCCTGGTAACGACCTTCGGCAAAGTACGGCTGCAGTTTATCGCGCAGCACCACCAGGTTACCCGCCAGCTTGATTTCCGCCGCTTCTTTCAGCACCGAGGCGTGAACGATATCGTTCAGCGTCTCGTCGGATTTCGCCAGGATATTGGAAACGCGCTTGTTCGCTGCCGCCAGCGCCGCCGCTTCGTCGAGCGTACGGAAGTGCGAAACCGCCTTCATACGCGCATCGAAATCTGCCGGTTTGGTCGGACGACGCGCCAGCACCGCCTGGATGGTATCCACGCTGTAACCTTCGTCCTGATACCAGGCACGGAAACGACCCAGCATAAAGTCGATCACATCATCGACCACTTTCGCGTTGGTCAGCTTGTCGCCGTACAGACGCACCGCTTCTTCAGTCAGGGTTTGCAGATCCAGCGCCAGGTTTTTCTCAACGATAATACGCAGCACGCCCAGCGCCGCGCGGCGCAGTGCGAACGGGTCTTTATCGCCTTTCGGATGCTGGCCGATACCGAAGATGCCCGCGAGGGTGTCCATCTTATCGGCAATCGCCAGTGCGCAGGCAATCGGGTTCGACGGCAGTTCATCTCCGGCAAAACGCGGCTGGTACTGCTCGTTCAGCGCCACCGCAACGTCTTCTGCTTCGCCGTCGTGACGCGCATAGTGCATGCCCATCACGCCCTGGGTGTCGGTGAATTCGAACACCATGTTGGTCATCAGGTCGCATTTGGAGAGCAGGCCCGCGCGCGTGGCGTGATTTACATCCGCGCCAATCTGCCCGGCGATCCAGCCCGCCAGCGCCTGAATACGATCGGTCTTGTCGCGTAGCGTACCCAGCTGTTGCTGGAACAGCACGGTTTGCAGACGCGGCAGATGATCTTCGAGGCGTTTTTTGCGGTCAGTATTGAAGAAGAACTCAGCATCCGCCAGACGCGGGCGCACCACTTTTTCGTTACCGGAGATAATCTGCTGCGGATCTTTCGATTCGATGTTAGCGACGAAGATAAAGTTCGGCAGCAGTTTGCCGTCGTTGCCATACACCGGGAAGTACTTCTGGTCACCCTTCATGGTGTAAACCAGCGCTTCCGCCGGAACGGCGAGGAATTTCTCTTCGAACTTCGCAGTCAGCACCACCGGCCATTCCACCAGCGACGTCACTTCTTCCAGCAGACTGTCGCTCAGATCGGCATTGCCGCCAATCTTGCGCGCCGCTTCTTCAGCATCCGCTTTGATTTTCGCTTTACGCGCGTCGTAATCGGCAATCACTTTGCCGCGCTCCAGCAGGATTTGCGGGTACTGATCGGCGTTATCGATGGTGAACTCCGGCTCGCCCATAAAGCGGTGGCCGCGAATCACGCGATCGGACGCAATACCCAGAATGGTTGCCGGAATCACGGTGTCGCCCAGCAGCAGCGTGACGGTGTGAACCGGACGGACAAAAGTCACGTCCGACGCGCCCCAGCGCATCAGTTTCGGGATCGGCAGTTTGCCAAGCGAGTTAGCAATCATGTTCGGCAGCAGCGTTTCCACGCTTTCGCCTTTGACATGCGCACGATAGAGCAGCCATTCACCTTTGTCGGTGGTCAGACGCTCGGCCTGATCGACGGTGATGCCGCAACCGCGCGCCCAACCTTCAGCCGCTTTGCTCGGTTTGCCTTCAGCATCAAACGCCTGGGCAATCGCCGGGCCGCGTTTTTCAACTTCGCGATCCGGTTGGGAAGCCGCCAGTTTCGCGACTTTTACCGCCAGACGGCGCGGCGCGGCAAACCACTGCACGTCGCCGTGGGTGACACCCGCCGCATCCAGTTCAGCGGTAACGTTGGCAGCGAAGGACTCGGCCAGGCTGCGCAGGGCTTTTGGTGGCAGCTCTTCGGTGCCAATTTCCACCAGGAAAGTTTTCTCAGACATGGCCGCCTCTTATTTATTTCTGTTACACATCGGGAAGCCAAGGGCTTCACGGGAAGCGTAATACGCTTCAGCCACTGCTTTGGTCAGCGTGCGGATGCGCAGAATATAGCGCTGACGTTCCGTCACGGAGATGGCTTTACGCGCATCTAGCAGGTTGAAGCTATGGGCGGCCTTCAGAATGCGCTCGTAGGCAGGCAGCGGCAGCGGGTTTTCCAGCGCCAGCAGCTGCTGAGCTTCTTTTTCATACTGCTCGAAGCAGCTGAACAGGAAGTCGACATCCGCGTATTCGAAGTTGTAAGTGGATTGCTCCACTTCGTTCTGATGGAACACGTCGCCGTAAGTGGTTTTACCCAGCGGGCCGTCGCTCCAGACCAGGTCGTAAACGCTGTCCACGCCCTGAATGTACATCGCCAGACGTTCCAGACCGTAGGTGATTTCACCGGTAACCGGTTTACACTCCAGACCGCCAACTTGCTGGAAGTAGGTAAACTGCGTCACTTCCATGCCGTTCAGCCACACTTCCCAGCCAAGACCCCAGGCCCCCAGCGTCGGGTTTTCCCAGTTGTCTTCCACGAAACGAATATCGTGAATGGTCGGATCCATACCCAGCTCTTTCAGTGACCCGAGGTACAGCTCCTGAATGTTATCCGGAGACGGCTTAATCACCACCTGGAACTGATAATAGTGCTGTAAACGGTTCGGGTTTTCGCCATAGCGTCCATCGGTCGGACGGCGGGAAGGTTGCACATACGCGGTTGCCATCGGTTCTGGCCCCAGCGCGCGCAGGCTGGTCATCGGGTGCGATGTACCAGCGCCCACTTCCATGTCCAGAGGTTGAACAATGGTACAGCCCTGACGAGCCCAATAATCCTGTAAGGTCAGGATCAGACCCTGAAAGGTCCTGGTATCAAACTTTTGCATATTCTTTCGTGCTGGATACGTGTGGATTTAAAGGAAGCGCCCAGTATACCCGCTGGCTGCAAGATATACAGTACGAAACGGGTTTGTTTAAGGAAAATTGGGGAAAGCACGCGCCGCCGGGCGGGAATCTGGCGGTTTAGCGCATCGAAAGGTGCAAAAATTGGCCTTCCGCGTCAAAAGTGCAGACAAAGGCTTCCCGGCGCGGCGTCATACCTCGCATTTCATAGCTGCCCTGAAATTGCTCAAAGCCAGTGACATCAATTTGTTGTACGCCGGTGTTGTAACGGCGTGCGGCGTTTTGTCTGCATAAATTTTCCATATCCAGCGAATGTTCGGGGCCGGGTCTGGCTTTTTGCGCTTGCTGCGCGGGAATATCTGCAGAGGCGCTGCAGCCTGCTAATAGCAGCACCAGCGCGGGGGCAATACACTTCATCATTTTTATCACTGCCTGCTCGTGGGCTGTTATTTTTAAAGGCGGGGGACGCAAATTTTGCAAATCTGCGTAAAACGCACAAGCAAGAGCGGTAAAACTCAGAATTATCTAATGAGACAGGTAGATAATCTTACAGTCTGAGGGAGTTGTCTTTAACGTGAAAACAGAGGAACTGATGCAGTCGAAAATTTACTGGATAGATAATCTGCGAGGGATAGCCTGTTTAATGGTAGTGATGATCCATACCACCACCTGGTACATCACCAATCCTGCCAGCATTACCACTTTCGACTGGAATATCGCCAACATCCTCAACTCCGCTTCCCGCGTTAGCGTGCCGCTGTTTTTTATGATTTCCGGCTACCTCTTTTTTGGTGAACGCAGCGCACAGCCGCGCCACTTCTTGCGCATTGCGCTTTGTCTGGTGTTCTACAGCCTTATCGCCCTGCTCTATATCGTGCTGTTCACCTCAATTAACAGCGAGCTGTCGTTAAAAAATCTGCTGCAAAAACCGGTGTTCTATCACCTGTGGTTTTTCTTCGCCATTATCGTCATTTACCTGGTATCGCCGCTGATTCAGGTGAAAGCGCTCAGCGGCAAAATGTTGCTGGCATTAGTGGTGGTGATTGGTATTGTGGCCAACCCGAATACGGTGCCGCAGAAAATCGGCGGTTTTGAGTGGCTGCCGGTCAATCTTTATATTGGCGGGGATACGTTTTACTACATTCTGTACGGCATGCTGGGGCGCGCTATTGGCATGATGGAGACGCAAAAACGGGCATTAAGCTGGGCCTGTGCCGCCCTGTTTTTAGCCGCGGTATTGGTGATTTCACGCGGTACGCTCAATGAGCTGAAATGGCGCGGCAATTTCGCCGATACCTGGTATCTCTACTGCGGGCCGATGGTCTTTCTGTGCGCCATTGCGCTGTTTACGCTCATCAAAAACACGCTGAATAGCCGCACGCTGCCGGGGCTGACACTGATTTCTCACCATTCGCTGGGTATTTACGGTTTCCACGCGCTGATTATTCACGCCCTGCGCACGCGCGGCGTTGAAATCCACGCGTCACCGCTGCTCGATATCGTGTGGATTTTCACCGCCACGCTGCTGGCAAGCCTGGCGCTGTCGATGCTGGTGCAACGCCTCGACAAACGCCGTTTCGTCAGTTAATCGTACGCTGGCGCGCCCGCTGTAGCTGGCGCGGTGAGGAGAACCCGGCGGCAAGCGCGGCCTGCTCGGTGCTGCGCCCTTGCAGCAGATACTGTTCGGCAATCACCAGCCGCAACTGCTCCAGGTAATCACGCACGCTGATCCCGAGATGTTGCTGGAACAAGCGCGTTAAATGCCTGGGGCTGACGTGCGCCCGCTCGGCAATGTCGCTCAGTTGCCAGGCTTTTTGCGGCTCCGCCGTCAGCGCATCTTGTGCGCGATGCACCGCCGGATGCAGGTGGTTACGGTAGCGCAGCCACGGTGAAATTTGCGGATCTTCCCCGGAACGGCGGAACCAGACCACCATCTCCCGCGCTACCGCCAGCGCCGTCTCCGGCCCGCAAAACCGGTTAATCAGATGCAGCGCCAGATCAATACCGGAGGTGATGCCCGCACTGGTCCAGATGCTGCGATCCTCAATAAAAATACGGTTCTCTTTGACCAGCGCCGCAGGTGCCACCGCGCGTAAACGCGCAATAACATCATGGTGAGTGGTGCACTGAATGCCGTTCATCAGACCCGCTTTCGCCGCCAGCACCGCACCGGAACAGACGCACATCAACGTAATACTCTGGCTGTGGATCAGCGGTTGCAGGCGCATCAGCCAGTGCCGTACCGCGTTCGCCTGTGGTGTGTCGAATAACCGTGAGGAGTCTGACACACCAGGCAGCACCAGCAGGCTGCCTTCCGGCAAGGTGTCCGGTAACGGTGCGATATTGCCCATCGTCAGGCCAATCGAGGTCGACACATTGGCTTCCGGCCCAACGTAATGCAGGCGAAAGGCGTTACCTGCCAGCGCGAAGGTTTCCGCCGGGCCGGTCATATCCAGCGCCAGAACGCCGGGCAACATCACAAACCAGACATCTGTGGTCATTACAGTTCCAGAATTTCGTGGACGGTTTTAATGGCAGCGAAGCGGCCTTCCAGCACGGTTTCGGTGCGGTGGCGCAACGCGTTGCAATCCAGCGTAACCCCTTTATGCGTCATCGGGAAGGTCAGTGTCGCTTCGCTGACAAAGGTCACGCGATACCCCAGATCCGATGCGACGCGGGCGGTGGTTTCACAGCACTGCTCGGTGCGAATACCGCAAATAATCAGGTGGTTGATGTCGCGGCTGCGCAGCCAGTGATCGAGCCCGGTATCGGTAAACGCATTATGCACATGCTTATAAAACGTTACGGCGGCGCGGTGTTGCAGGAACGGCATCGGCGCGACAAAACCACTCTCCAGCGAAAACGGCCCGCTGTCGGCGACATGAAAGATATCGACTACCGGTACGCCGCGTACTTCACAGCCAGCGATAAGCGTGGAGATGGCCTGCTGAAACGCGGCGAAATCTGTTTCTTGCCAGTAGTCACGATGGAAAAAAGATTGCTGTGTGTCGATGTTAATCAGCGCGGTGCGGGACATTTCAGGACTCCTTGCTCAGTGAGGTTAACGCTATTGTGGCAAGGAGTTTTGCGCCTGCTAAGACCAAAAAAGGACAACATCATGGTGATTCCAGCCCACCTGAACAGTGGGCCGGATAAGCAGGAAAAATCAGGACATCAACGGCAGTAGCTGCTGATAGATACGGCGGAACGTTTCGCGGCGTGGCGCGTAATGGGCATGTCGGGCAGCATCCGGCGCGTGTTGTTGTTCAACCGGCAGTTGCGGCAGCAGTGTCGCCAAAGGCGTTTGCGGATTGACGGCAATTTGCGCCAGCCGCGCCGCGCCCAGCGCCGGCCCAACATCGCCACCGGTGCGGTAATCAAGCTGCAATCCGCTGATATCCGCCAGCATTTGCCGCCACCATGCGCTACGCGCACCACCACCGATAAGCGTAATGCTCTGCGGCGTGACGCCACAGGCGTGGACGACATCCATACCATCCGCCAGCGCGAAACCGACCCCTTCCAGCACGGCGCGGGCAAGTTCTTCACGGCCATGCTGATGCGTCAGACCAAAGAACACGCCTTTCGCCTGCGGGTTGTTATGCGGCGTACGCTCGCCGGAAAGGTAGGGTAAAAACCACAGATCCCCGGCGTTATCGTCCGCCTGTTGCGCGGCGTTAATCAATGCCGGAACCGACTCCAGCCCCGTTAGCTTCGCCGCCCAGTCCAGGCACGACGCCGCGCTAAGCATTACCGACATCAAATGCCAGCGGCCAGGTAGCGCGTGACAAAAACTGTGTACCGCGCTTTCGGGTTTACTGAGGAACCCTTCGCTGACGGCAAAATAGACCCCGGATGTGCCCAGCGACAGCATCGCCTGGCCTGCGTCTGCCATACCGACGCCGACAGCACCGGCGGCGTTATCTCCGCCGCCCGCGACAACCGGAACGACGGGCATCGCCCAGCGCCGGGCGATCTCGGGCAGCAATTCACCGGTGATTTCGCTGCCTTCAAACAGCGCAGGCATATGCGCACGTGAAAGCGAGCAGGCAGCCAGCATGTCATCACTCCAGTCGCGTTTCGCCACATCCAGCCACATGGTTCCCGCCGCGTCGGACATGTCGCTGGCGAATACGCCAGACATTTTCAGGCGCAGAAAATCTTTAGGCAGCAAGACTTTCGCCACACGAGCAAATATTTCTGGCTCATGACGCTGCACCCACAGCAGTTTCGGCGCGGTAAAACCGGGCATCATCAGGTTGCCGGTAATCGCACGGGAATTGTTGACCTTCTCTTCCAGCAGCGCGCACTCTTCGCCGCAGCGACCGTCATTCCACAGAATAGCCGGGCGCAACACCTGGTTATCCTTATCAAGCAGCGTCGCGCCGTGCATCTGCCCGGCGAGACCCATGGCTTTCACCTGCTGTAACGAGTGCGCCTCGCCCAATGCCAGAATGGCGCGGTCTGTCGCCTGCCACCACGCTTCGGGATCTTGCTCCGACCACAGCGGGTGCGGTCGCGACACGCTGAGTTTTTCCGTATGCGAGGCCAACACCTCGCCCTGCTCACCGAGCAGAATCGCCTTCACGCCAGAGGTGCCAAGATCGATCCCGATATACATAGTGACCACTCCTTTTTAGTGCGCCGCGTTATCGGCGGCGCAGAACGGTTTACTTATCAAACAGGTAGTAGTTAACCAGATTTTCCAGTTGCTCCTGGTGACCGCTCTGGTGGCGCGGCGCGATGTTCTGCTGTTCAGCGTACTTCGCCAGCTCTGCGAGGCTAAGCTGCCCCTGCAAAATCTGCTGGCCCAGCTCACCATTCCAGCCCGCATAGCGTTTCGCCACGCGTTTATCCAGCTCGCCCTCCTCCACCATGCGAGCCGCCACTTTCAGCGCCAGCGCCATGGTGTCCATCGCACCAATATGACCATAGAAGAGATCGTATTTATCAGTGCTTTGACGGCGCACTTTGGCGTCAAAGTTCAGGCCGCCAGTGGTGAAACCGCCCGCTTTGAGAATTTCATACATCACCAGCGCGTTCTCTTCGACGCTGTTTGGGAACTGGTCGGTATCCCAGCCGAGCTGCGGGTCGCCGCGGTTCGCATCCACCGAACCAAACAGCCCCAGCGCGATGGCCGTGGCGATTTCATGATGGAAAGAGTGACCAGCAAGCGTGGCGTGGTTGGCTTCGATGTTCAGTTTAATCTCTTTCTCCAGACCAAACTGTTTCAGGAAGCCATAAACGGTGGCAGCGTCATAATCGTACTGGTGCTTGGTCGGTTCCTGCGGTTTCGGTTCGATAAGCAACGTGCCGCGAAAACCGATTTTGTGTTTGTGCTCAACCACCATATTCATGAAGCGGCCAATCTGTTCACGCTCCTGGCGCAGATCGGTATTGAGCAGGGTTTCATAGCCCTCGCGCCCCCCCCACAGTACGTAGTTTTCGCCGCCAAGTTTATGGGTGGCGTTCATGGCGGTCACCACCTGCGTCGCCGCCCAGCTGAACACTTCCGGGTCCGGGTTGGTCGCCGCGCCCGCACCATAGCGCGGGTTGGTAAAGCAGTTCGCCGTGCCCCATAACAGCTTCACGCCGCTCTGCTGCTGTTTTTCCGCCAGCACATCCACCATCTGCGCAAAATTGTTCAGATACTCTTTCAGCGACGCGCCTTCTGGCGAAACGTCCACATCGTGGAAGCAGTAATAGGGCACATTGAGTTTATGAAAAAACTCAAACGCGACATCGGCTTTACGCTTCGCCATCGCGATGGCTTCGCCAGGCTGTTGCCATGGGCGATCAAAGGAGCCCACACCAAACATATCTGCGCCGTTCCAGCAGAAAGTGTGCCAGTAGCAGGCAGCAAAACGCAGGTGATCTTCCATGCGCTTACCGAGCACTAGCTCATCCGGATTGTAATGACGAAACGCTAAAGGATTCGTGGTTTTTGGACCTTCAAAACGAACCCGATCCAGCTGGTCGAAATAAGCTTGCATAATGAGCTCCATTGGCGAGTGTACAAATCTGACGTTAATACTGGATTCTCTCTCTGACTCGCTCAATTACGTTATTTCACACTGCTATTAAGAGAATGCACAAACGTGCGCTGGCTCGCAAAATAATGCTATCTGCCGCTGCGAGGCGCCTTCCTCTTTTTTATGCAAAATCGGTTTTGCTTTTTTTAAAATAAGATCGCGGTCATAAATCAGCAAATAAACCAAAAAACGTAACGCCCGGATAAAAATCTGTAATTGCCAGCAAAGAATTCTGCGTTAAGAATTTGCTCGTCTATAGCAGTGCATGTTTCTTTTATCTCGCCCTTCACCCTACAAAAGGTATTACTATTATGAAGATAAAGAACCTTTGCCTTACACTCTGCGCCTCCCTGCTGCTGGCAAGCGCTTTCGGCCATGCCAAAGAGGTGAAAATCGGCATGGCGATTGACGATTTGCGCCTTGAACGTTGGCAAAAAGACCGCGATATTTTTGTGAAAAAAGCCGAGTCGCTCGGCGCTAATGTGTTTGTTCAATCCGCAAACGGAAATGAAGAAACGCAGATGTCGCAAATTGAAAATATGATCAACCGTGGTGTCGATGTGCTGGTTATTATTCCTTACAACGGCCAGGTATTAAGTAACGTAATAAAAGAAGCCAAACAGGAAGGAATTAAAGTCTTGGCTTATGACCGCATGATTAATAATGCCGATATCGATTTCTATATCTCTTTCGATAATGAAAAAGTCGGGGAATTACAGGCGCAAAGCCTGGTAAGCAAAGTCCCACAGGGAAATTATTTTTTAATGGGTGGATCGCCGGTTGATAATAACGCCAAGTTATTCCGTGCCGGGCAGATGAAAGTATTAAAACCCTATATTGATAGCGGAAAAATTAAAATTGTCGGCGATCAATGGGTCGATGGCTGGTTACCGGAAAACGCGCTGAAGATTATGGAAAACGCCCTCACCGCCAACAATAACAAAATTGATGCGGTGGTAGCTTCCAACGATGCGACCGCTGGCGGCGCAATTCAGGCGCTGAGCGCCCAGGGACTGGCCGGAAAAGTGGCGATTTCGGGACAGGATGCCGACCTCGCAGGCGTGAAACGGTTGATTAACGGCAGCCAGACCATGACGGTCTATAAGCCAATCACCCAACTGGCGAATACGGCGGCGGAAATCGCCGTCGAACTGGGTAACGGCAAAACGCCTAAAGCGGACGCTTCACTGAATAACGGCCTGAAAGATGTCCCTGCCCGCCTGTTGACACCAATTGAAGTCACCAAAGACAACATCGACGCTACTGTCATCAAAGACGGCTTCCATCAGAAAAACCAGCTCTAAAACCGTCGGCGCGCCTGCGGGCGCGTCGGCTGCCATCTCTTTCAGGCGCTGTATATCAGCGAATGACGTGGAGCAGCCATGCCTTACTTACTTGAAATGAAAAATATCACCAAAACTTTTGGTGTCGTAAAGGCGATAGATAACATCAGCCTGCACCTTAACGCGGGTGAGGTGCTCTCGCTGTGCGGTGAGAACGGTTCGGGTAAATCCACGCTGATGAAAGTGCTGTGTGGGATTTACCCGGCTGGCAGTTACGAGGGAGAAATCATTTTTGCGGGCGAAACCCTGCAAGCCAGCCATATCCGCGATACCGAGCGAAAAGGTATCGCCATCATTCACCAGGAGCTGGCGCTGGTGAAACATTTAACCGTGCTGGAAAACATTTTCCTCGGTACGGAAATCACCCGTCACGGCGTGATGGATTATGACCAAATGACGCTGCGCTGCGAAAAGCTGCTTAAACAGGTGAGCCTGTCGATTTCACCGGATACTCGCGTGGGCGATTTAGGGCTCGGGCAACAGCAACTGGTCGAAATCGCCAAAGCGCTGAACAAACAAGTGCGGCTGCTTATCCTTGATGAGCCCACCGCTTCGCTGACCGAGCAGGAAACCGCCGTGCTGCTGGATATTATCCGCGACCTGCGTAACCACGATATCGCCTGCGTTTACATTTCCCACAAGCTGAATGAAGTCAAAGCGATATCGGACACCATCTGCGTTATCCGTGATGGCAAACATATCGGTACGCGTGATGCCGCTGGCATGAGCGAAGACGACATCATCACGATGATGGTAGGTCGCGAACTGACCGCGCTCTACCCCAATGAACCGCATGCGACAGGCGACGAGATCCTGCGCGTTGAACATCTTACCGCCTGGCATCCGGTAAACCGCCATATCAAACGGGTGAACGATATTTCATTCAGCCTGAAGCGCGGCGAGATCCTCGGCATCGCCGGGCTGGTCGGCGCAGGGCGGACCGAAGCGGTGCAGTGCCTGTTTGGCGTCTGGCCGGGGCGCTGGGAAGGGCAAATCTTTCTTGATGGCAAAGCGGTACAGATCCACAACTGCCAGCAGGCTATCGACTTTGGCATTGCCATGGTGCCGGAAGACCGCAAAAAAGACGGCATCGTGCCGGTAATGGCAGTGGGCAAGAACATCACGCTGGCGGCGCTTAGCCAGTTTACCGGCGCGTTAAGCAGCCTGGATGACGCCGCCGAGCAGGCGTGCATTTTACAGTCGCTCCAGCGGCTAAAAGTGAAAACATCCTCCCCGGAGCTGGCCATTGGTCGCCTGAGCGGGGGCAACCAGCAAAAGGCGATTCTCGCCCGCTGCCTGTTACTTAATCCGCGCATCCTGATCCTTGATGAACCCACGCGCGGCATCGATATCGGCGCGAAATACGAAATTTACAAACTGATTAACCAATTAGTGCAGCAGGGGATCGCCGTCATCGTTATCTCATCTGAGCTCCCCGAAGTGCTGGGATTAAGCGATCGGGTGTTGGTGATGCATGAAGGCAAGCTAAAAGCCGATCTCATCAATCGTAATCTGACCCAGGAGCAGGTCATGGAAGCGGCGCTGAGGAGCGAACATCATGTCGAAAAGCAACCCGTCTGAAATCAAGTTAACTACCGCCTCACCAGGGGCTTTTTCCGGGCTAAAGTCCCTTAACTTACAAGTATTTGTGATGATTGCCGCCATTGTGGTGATCATGCTGTTTTTCACCGGCATGACCGATGGCGCCTACCTGAGCGCGCGTAATATCTCCAACCTGCTGCGCCAGACCGCCATCACCGGCATCCTGGCGGTGGGAATGGTGTTTGTGATTATCTCCGCCGAAATCGACCTTTCCGTCGGCTCCATGATGGGGTTGCTCGGTGGCGCGGCGGCGATTTTCGATGTCTGGCTGGGCTGGCCGCTACCGCTGACCGTGGCGGTAACACTGGTGCTCGGCCTGCTACTCGGCGCCTGGAACGGCTGGTGGGTGGCGTATCGCAAAGTCCCGTCATTTATCGTCACGCTGGCGGGGATGCTGGCTTTTCGCGGCGTACTGATCGGCATAACCAACGGCACCACGGTTTCGCCCACCAGCGCGGCAATGTCGCAAATTGGTCAAAGCTACTTACCAGACGGCGTCGGTTTCGGCGTGGGTCTGCTGGGCCTGGTGGCTTTTGTGTTCTGGCAGTGGCGCGGACGTATGCGCCGCCAGACGCTGGGGCTGGCAACCTCTCCCTCCACAGCGGCGGTCGGCCGTCAGGCGCTCATCGCGGTGATTGTGCTTGGAGCTATTTGGCTGCTGAATGATTACCGTGGCGTCCCCACGCCGGTACTGCTGCTGGCGTTTTTGCTGCTGGCAGGCATGTTTATGGCAACGCGCACTGCGTTTGGCCGCCGTATTTACGCCATTGGCGGTAACCTGGAAGCGGCACGGCTTTCCGGTATTAACGTCGAGCGCACCAAACTTGCGGTATTCGCGATTAACGGATTGATGGTGGCGATTGCCGGTTTGATCCTCAGCTCGCGCCTCGGAGCTGGCTCACCTTCCGCCGGGAATATCGCCGAACTGGACGCCATTGCCGCTTGTGTGATTGGCGGCACCAGCCTTGCAGGCGGTATTGGTAGCGTCGCGGGTGCGGTGATGGGCGCGTTTATCATGGCGTCGCTGGATAACGGCATGAGCATGATGGATGTGCCGACGTTCTGGCAATACATCGTCAAAGGAGCCATTTTGCTACTGGCCGTGTGGATGGATTCTGCCACCAAACGGCGGGCCTGAAAGTTGTGAATTAAGGCGTGATCACACTGCCGGATCTTTTTTATTCATCAGTTTGATGAATATGATAATGAGATCGGATGGAAAGTCAGGAAGCAAACCAACATGTTTGAGAAGCGCCATCGCATCACGTTGTTATTTAATGCAAATAAAGCCTACGACCGCCAGGTTGTCGAAGGGGTCGGCGAGTATTTGCAGGCCTCGCAATCCGAGTGGGATATTTTCATTGAAGAGGATTTTCGCGCCCGCATTGAAAATATCAAAGAGTGGCTGGGCGATGGCGTGATCGCCGATTATGACGATCGGGATATTGAGCGGCTGCTGGCGGATGTTGACGTGCCCATTGTCGGCGTGGGCGGCTCTTATCACACACCGGAGCACTACCCGCCGGTGCATTACATCGCGACCGACAACTACGCGCTGGTGGAGAGCGCGTTTTTGCATCTGAAAGAGAAAGGCGTGCACCGTTTTGCGTTCTATGGCCTGCCGGCCTCCAGCGGCAAACGCTGGGCGGTAGAACGTGAGCACGCCTTCTGCCAGTTAGTGGCGCAAGAGAAGTACCGCGGCGTGGTTTACCAGGGGCTGACCACCGCGCCAGAGAACTGGCAACATGCGCAAAACCGGCTGGCGGACTGGCTGCAAACGCTGCCGCCGCAAACAGGGATTATCGCCGTGACCGACGCCCGCGCGCGCCATGTTCTGCAAGTGTGTGACCATTTACATATTCCGGTGCCGGAAAAACTGTGTGTGATAGGCATCGATAACGAAGAACTCACCCGCTATCTTTCACGCGTTGCGCTCTCTTCCGTGGCGCAGGGAACCCGGCAAATGGGTTACCAGGCGGCAAAGCTGCTGCATCGTCTGCTGGATAACGAAACCATGCCGTTACAACGATTACTGGTGCCACCGGTGCGCGTAGTGGCGCGGCGCTCGACGGATTACCGCTCACTGAATGACCCGGCGGTGATTCAGGCGATGCATTACATTCGCAATCACGCCTGTAAAGGCATCAAAGTGGATCAGGTGCTGGATGCTGTCGGCATCTCGCGTTCAAACCTGGAAAAGCGCTTTAAAGAAGAGGTCGGTGAGACAATTCACGCGGTAATTCATGCGGAAAAACTGGAAAAGGCGCGCAGCCTGCTGATATCAACGTCGCTCTCCATCAATGAAATCTCACAGATGTGCGGCTACCCGTCGCTGCAATATTTCTACTCGGTGTTTCGCAAAGAGTACGACAGCACGCCAAAAGACTATCGCGACCGCTATAGCGAAATCCTTATCTAGCACAAAGAAAAACGCCTTCCGGCTGGAAGGCGTTTACAGAGCTGATATTACATATGGGCGGCGATTAACTGCTGATTGTCCTGATACATGGCAAACAGGTAGTTGTTGTAACTCTCGCCACGGGTTGAGTAACCCTTCAGCTTGTGAATCATGTTGGTTGCGGTCACTTCCTGGTCCGCTTTACGCAACTGCGCACGGGATTTACGGAATGACGCATAGGCCGTGTGCGTATTCAGGTTGGTGACGTAAGCATCAACCGATTCCTGCAGGGAGTTGAAGTGAGAGTAACCTTTCACTTTGCCAGCCCCGTTTTTACAGGCACCTTTCGCACATTTCATGCCAAACAGATTGTTGTTGGTACGCGCCAGTTTTGACGTGCCCCAGCCACTTTCTGCCGCCGCCATGGTAGCAACCATGCTGTCCGGGATAATGTCTACACGCTCCAGCAGGGCGTTCCATGGAATACGACGCGTATTCCCGTTCCAGCTGATTTTGTAGCGTTGAGTAATATCCTTCAGACGCGTGCGCTCGGCAGGCGACCATTGGCTGTTGTACTGTTTTGACAGTAACCAGTTACGCTCGGCGGTAATCGCAGAGTTTTTGCTGGTGATATAAGGCATTACCGTCCGGAGAAACGCTTTTTTCCTTGGTGTTCCGGAAGGGTATTTTCGCAAATCAGGAAGTGAACTACTTTTTACACTATTGCGAGAATACTCTTGTTTACTGCTTGCCTGTTTTTTTACGCTTGCCTTAGTGACGTGGGCTTTGTGACTCGCTGTTTCTGTGTGCGTCTTTGCCAGCACCCCACCTGAAAATATCAAGGTGGAAAACATGAGTATCGTGGCCCCAAGTCGTCGCATGGGTATCGATATCATTAGGTCTCCTGGTCGGATATGAACATTCCAACACCTTCTTTTTTGCACGATTTTGAGAGCTGAATCTCAAATCATACCAAAAATAGCCTGCAAGAGCACGTACAGAAATAATCCAATTCTGAAATCATGTCACCAGGAAACTGCACACAAAACGGACAATCTCCTATAAATGTGGCGGTTATCGCAAATCCACATCAACGATAAGTGCGCGATCGCTCACCCTGCTCCCTCCTCCCTGGCGATTACGACCAGGGAGGAGTTTCCCCGCCAGGCGGAGTGGCAAACTGGGTAAAATCGCCATCACTGGGACATCCGATGAAACACTCCGCACTGTTACTGCTGTTGCTTCCCGGCATCGCTCTCGCCGACTGGTCCGCCGCCGGTTTTCCCCCTTTAACTGACGACGGCACCGGTCTCTGGCGCAGCCAGGCTGCGCTGAAAAAAGGCGAGCATTCGATCGCGTTACAGCAGGGTCAGCAATGCTGGCAGCCCGCCAGCGACATCAAGCTGAACCAAATGCTTTCGTTGAAGCCTTGCAGTGGGCGTACGCCGCAGTGGCGGATATTCCGTGATGGCGATTACCAGATACAACTCGATACCCGCTCCGGCACGCCAACATTGCTTCTAAGTGTTAAAAGCGAGGCCAGCGAAACACCGGTTAACGTTACGCGCCAGTGCCCTGTGCGTGACGATAAGCCGCTGACCGTGCCTGTTGGCAACACCTTCCCCGAAGGCAGCCTGGTACGCGATTTCTACAGCCAGCAAACCGCCACGGTACGCGACGGGAAAATCACCCTGCAGCCCGTGCCGGAAAGTGACGGTCTTTTGCTGCTGGAAAAAGCGCAGACGCAGGGCGCAGCCCCCTTTCAGTGGCATAACGCCACGGTCTATTTTGTCCTTACCGACCGCTTCGTGAATGGCAATCCCGCCAATGACAACAGCTACGGGCGGCACAAAGATGGCATGCAGGAGATTGGCACCTTTCACGGCGGCGACCTGCAAGGGCTAACCAGCAAACTGGATTACTTACAACAACTTGGCGTTAACGCGTTATGGATAAGTTCGCCGCTGGAGCAGATCCACGGTTGGGTTGGCGGTGGTACAAAAGGGGATTTCCCCCACTATGCCTACCACGGTTATTACACGCAGGACTGGACGCGCCTCGATGCCAACATGGGCAGCGAAGACGATCTGCGTAAGCTGGTTGATGAAGCACACCGACGCGGCATTCGCGTACTGTTTGACGTAGTCATGAATCACACCGGCTATGCGACGCTGGCCGATATGCAAACCTTCCAGTTCGGCGCGCTGTATTTGAAAGACGAAGAGCGTAAAAAGATCCTCGGTGAACACTGGACAGACTGGCGTCCCGCCGCCGGGCAAAGCTGGCACAGCTTCAACGATTACATCAACTTTAGCGATAAAAGCGCCTGGCAAAACTGGTGGGGCAAGAACTGGATCCGCACCGATATCGGCGATTACGACAATCCCGGTTTTGACGACCTCACCATGTCGCTGGCGTTTTTGCCGGATCTGAAAACCGAATCCACCACGCCTTCCGGGCTGCCGGTGTTTTATCGCCACAAACCGGATACGCGCGCGCGTGAAATCGCAGGGTTTACGCCGCGCGATTACCTCACCCATTGGCTCAGTGAATGGGTGCGCGAGTACGGCATTGACGGCTTTCGCGTTGATACTGCCAAACATGTCGAGTTGGCAGCCTGGCAACAATTAAAAACGCAGGCCACGGCGGCGCTCGCCGAATGGAAAAAGGCCAATCCGCAGAAAAAAATCGATGACGCCCCTTTCTGGATGACAGGCGAATCCTGGGGTCACGGTGTGATGCAGAGTGATTATTACCACCATGGTTTTGATGCGATGATCAATTTTGACTATCAGCAACAGGCCGCCGACGCAGTATCGTGTCTGGCAAATATGGATACCGTCTGGCAACAGATGGCCGACAAACTGCAAAGCTTTAATGTGCTGAGCTATCTCTCCTCGCACGATACCCGCTTGTTCCGCGAGGGTGGCCAGCAAGCCGCAGAGCTTTTGCTGCTCGCCCCCGGCGCGGTGCAGATCTTTTACGGTGATGAAAGCGCGCGGCCGTTTGGCCCGACAGGATCGGATCCGCTACAAGGGACGCGATCGGATATGAACTGGCAGGATCTCGACGGCAAAAGCGCCGCCAGCCTGCGGCACTGGCAAACGCTGGGGCAGTTCCGCGCGCGCCACCCGGCGCTGGGCATGGGCAAACAGACCACGCTTACACTGCCGCAGGGCTACGGTTTTGTTCGTGAACAAGGTGAGGACAAAGTGATGGTGGTCTGGGCGGGCGCGGTTCGCCACTGAGCCATAAAACAAATATCAGCACAATATATCGCTCAACTGCCATCGATAAGGATTAAGAGTGGAAAAGGCGCACCGGCGGCGATTTGCACCTCGCCGTTCGGAGCGCTATGGTTAGCCACTTTGATCCGCAGCCCGACAGAGCAGTAGCGATGACATTTTCACTTTTCGGCGACAAATTTACCCGCCATGCAGGCATTACGCGCCTGATGGAGGATCTCAACGACGGTTTACGCACCCCTGGCGCTATCATGCTCGGCGGCGGTAACCCGGCACAAATCCCGGCGATGACCGATTACTTCCACAACCTGCTTGCAGACATGGTGGAAAACGGCAAAGCGACTGATGCGCTGTGCAATTATGACGGCCCGCAGGGTAAAACGGAGCTACTGACGGCGCTGGCAGGTATGCTGCGTGAAGAGTTAGGTTGGGATATTGAGCCACAGAATATTGCACTAACAAACGGCAGCCAGAGCGCGTTTTTCTACTTATTCAATCTGTTTGCTGGCCGTCGCGCCGATGGAAGCACCAGAAAAGTGCTTTTCCCGCTGGCACCGGAGTACATCGGCTATGCAGATTCCGGGCTGGAAGAAGATCTGTTTGTCTCCGCACGCCCCAATATTGAACTGCTGCCGGACGGGCAGTTTAAGTACCACGTCGATTTTGAACACCTGCATATTGGCGAAGAGACCGGCATGATCTGCGTCTCACGCCCGACCAACCCGACCGGTAACGTGATCACCGACGAAGAGCTGATGAAGCTGGATGTGCTGGCGAATCAGCACAACATTCCGCTGGTAATTGATAACGCTTACGGCGTCCCTTTCCCGGGCATTATCTTTAGCGAAGCGCGCCCGCTGTGGAATCCAAACATCATTCTGTGCATGAGCCTGTCGAAGCTGGGCCTGCCGGGTAGCCGCTGCGGCATTATTATCGCCAGCGAAAAAATCATCTCCGCAATCCGTAATATGAACGGCATTATCAGCCTCGCGCCAGGCGGCATTGGCCCGGCGATGATGTGCGAAATGATTAAGCGCAAAGATCTGCTGCGCCTCTCTGAAGAGGTGATCAAGCCGTTTTACTACCAGCGGGTACAGGAAACGATCGCCACGCTGCGCCGCTATTTACCGGAAGAACGCTGCCTGATCCACAAACCGGAAGGGGCGATTTTCCTTTGGCTGTGGTTTAAAGACCTGCCAATCAGCACCGAGTTGCTGTATCAACGGCTGAAAAAACGTGGCGTGCTGATGGTGCCAGGCGACTACTTCTTCCCGGGTCTGGATAAACCCTGGCCGCACACGCATCAGTGTATGCGCATGAACTATGTGCCGGAGCCGGAGCTTATTGAAGCGGGCGTGAAAATCCTCGCCGAAGAAATTGAGAAAGCCTGGCAAGAAAACTAAAGCGAACACGCTGAATTAAGCCCTCTGTCGAGGGCTTTTTTTTCGCCAACGAACAAGGGCGCGCGTCACCTCGACCTGATGCCTTTGGGCTTAAGGCTTGCAGAACTGGCAACGGCTTTTCTTTATGATTTGCGAATCACTGCTTTCTATGGGGGGTGATTTTTAGTGCAATGCACGCCGATTTGCTGGCTAGAGCCGCTGGCTTTGCAGCCGGTTTTCACGAAGCTGCGCCGGGTTTATGCAACGCAGCGCGTTGGTCGGACAAGCCTCGACACAAGCCGGGCCGTTTTCGCGATGCTGGCACAGATCGCACTTCAGCGCCTGCGCCCGCTCCTCAACGCGCATCACCTGCATGGCACCAAACGGGCAGGCAATCATGCAGCTTTTACAGCCGATACAGCGCGATTGCTCAACCAGCACCGCACCGTTGGCCCGACCGATCGCGCCGACCGGGCAGACATTGGCGCAGGGCGCCTCTTCGCAATGATGACAAGTAACGGCAGTGGAGAAATCGCCTGTTTTCACCACGCGAATACGTGCGGAAAAGGTTGCGGGTTTCACACCCGAGCAGTCCTGATTATCTTCATGCGACACCACACACGCCACTTCGCAGGTGCGACAGCCAATGCATTTGGCCGGATCAGCGATAATAAAACGGTTCATTCCCCCACTCCACCGGACACGAAAACGACAAGAGTGCCAGAAAAAAGCGCCGCAATGCTTTGATCGCAACCGGGAAAGCCGCCAGTTTTGTCATTTGCCTGAACATTTCTGGCAATCTGTAGCACGCGTTCAAAATGCCGCTAAAGGTGTGCAGGAGCCGTTCGCCGGCGCATGTTGCGCCTGCTTATCACGTTCCAGAGAATTCGCACCCGTTGTCGGTTTTTTTGCGCTTAATGTCAGGTTTTCCGTTGAGTTCTGGACGTTATGGCAGGCTACGACCAGCGCTTCCTTGCAGTAAAAAGGTTTTGCGAGGGTTGATGCGGCTGGCGAAAAATCGCCAGCCTGAGGTTTAATCACTCTTTGAGGAATAACGCTTTGTCGCGCAGGATGTGGTCATTGCCACGGCGACGGGTAAAACCAATGCGGTCAAAATACTCGAGGATCTGAATCGCCAGTTTGCGGCCCACGTTCAGCGTATCGCGAAAATCTGCCGCGCTGGTCGAACCGCGCCCCTGATCAAGATCGCGGATCATGCTGGCAAAGGTCACGATGCGATCGTTACGGTAATAACGATCTTTAACGATCGCCGTAATCAGCCCCTGCTGTGCCGCCTGGCGCAGCACGCCGCGCATCACCTGTTCATCGACGCCGATTTCGCGGGCTAAATCCCGCACCCACCAGGGTTCGTCGCCAAACAGTGGTGAGACTTTTTGCCAGAGCTGAGCCTGTTCGTCGCTGAAACCGGCTTTATGCTCCGGCAAATGCAGCCAGCCGTGGTGGCTGTGGATATCGCCGCTCTCACGCATGCGTTCAATCAGCGTTAATACCAGCGCTTCATCTTCCATCGGCAGCGCCATGCGTCGCAGACGTTCGCGCCCTGGACCCGGCTCTTCGCGATGCTGTTCATGGTAAGTCGCCAGCGTGTCCAGCAGTTTGCGCTGCCAGCGTGCCGCCACCGGCGCATTAAGCAGGTTATCCCCCGCCCGGATAAAACCGGGGTTATCGAGTAGCGCCGCCAGACCGCTGCTGCTTAACTGGCGCGCCCAGCCAAATGCACGCAAATCCACCGCCCCGCGCGATAAATGCACGGCCAGCGCCTGGGCGTCATCTTTGGCCTGCGCCAGTTCACCAATCCACGCCAGGTAATCTGCCTTGCGCTTGCCGCGACGCGGTGAGTTCAGCGTCACCACGCGCGCGCCCGCAAGCGTCGTGCGCGCGGAGATATCGCGCAGCACCAGCAGGTCGTTGTCCGCCAGCCACAGCGGCGTATCAAGCACCAGTTCGGCAAGGCCATTTTCCAGCAGCGACACGCGCCCGGTAACGTGGCTGGCGGCATGGTGAATATGCAACGGCTGCCATTGCGTCAGCGGAACGTGAGTTTGCAGGGCGACAATCAGCCGCTCGGTGGGTTCGTCGGGCTGCTGTGACAACAGCCAGTCACCCCGACTGAGCGCCTCTTTTTCCGCAGCACCGGCAATGTTCAGCGCAATACGCTGCCCGGCATGAGCGTGCTCGACAGGTTGATTCTGCGCATGCAACCCGCGCACGCGCATCGGTGTATTCGCCCCGGTCAGCCACAGCGTATCGCCTACGCGGACATCGCCGGAAAGCGCCGTTCCCGTCACCACCAGCCCCGCACCTTTTACCGTGAAAGCGCGATCGAGCGCCAGGCGGAAACGCTGATGCTCCGGGTGCGCGCGTTCTGGCAACTGCAACAGGTGTTCGCGCAATTCAGCAATGCCGCGCTGTTCCGTGGCGGCGGTAACAAACAGCGTCGCCTGTGGGTAACCAAAGGCCTGGAGCGTGTTTTGGACTTCCGCGCGCACGTCGGCAATGCGTGCATCATCCACGCGGTCAGCCTTCGTTAGCGCTACCGTCAGCGACGGGTTACCGGTCAATTGCAAAATCGCCAGATGCTCGCGCGTCTGCGCCATGACGCCATCGTCACACGCCACCACCAGCAGCGCATGGTCAATGCCACCAACGCCCGCCAGCATATTAGAAAGGAATTTTTCATGCCCCGGCACATCAATAAAACCCGGCACGCGGCCATCCGGCTGCGGCCAGTAGGCATAACCGAGATCGATGGTCATGCCACGCTTTTTCTCTTCCGGCAGGCGATCGGCATTCACGCCCGTAATCGCTTCAATCAGGGTGGTTTTGCCGTGGTCGACATGCCCGGCAGTGGCAATAATCATTTCAGCAACATCTCCAGCAAGCGGGGTTCATCATCAACACAGCGACAGTCCAGCCACAGGCGACCATCGTAAATACGGCCAATCACCGGCTGCGGCAGCGCCCGCCACTGCGCGGCCAGCATCTCCAGGCGACGGCCACTGCCATTGCGCGGGGTAAACGTCAGCGCCGCGCCAGGCAGCCTGTCGACCGGCAGCGAACCGCTACCAATTTGTGACAGGCAGGTTTCCACGCGCAGCTCAAATTCGTGATAACACGCCGTCAACGCCGCGCATAAGCGCTGCGCCTGCTCGCGAATATCCGCCTCCGGACGTGTTAAGTAACGCAGCGTCGGCAGGCTCTCAATGAGTTTTTCCGGGTGCAGATAGAGGCGTAATGTCGCTTCCAGCGCCGCAAGGGTCATTTTATCCGCCCGCAACGCGCGTTTCAGCGGGTGCTGTTGCAGCTGTTCAATCAGCGCTTTTTTACCCACGATAATGCCCGCCTGCGGGCCGCCGAGCAGCTTATCGCCGGAGAAACTCACCAGACTCACACCGGCAGCAATCAGTGTCTGCGGCATCGGTTCCTGCGGCAAACCGTAGCGGCTTAAATCCACCAGCGAACCGCTACCGAGATCGACAACCACCGGTAGCGCATGTTCTTCACCCAGCGCCACCAGATCAGCTTCATCCACCGCTTTGGTAAAGCCTTCAATGTGGTAATTACTGGTGTGGACTTTCATCAGCAACGCGGTGCTGTCGTTAATCGCCTGGCGATAATCTTTCGCATGCGTGCGGTTAGTGGTGCCGACTTCATACAACACACAACCCGCCTGGCGCATCACGTCCGGAATGCGAAATGCGCCGCCAATTTCTACCAGCTCACCACGCGACACTACCACTTCGCGGCCAGCCGCCGTGGCCGCCAGCATCAGCAACACCGCTGCGGCATTGTTATTGACGATGCAGGCATCTTCCGCGCCGGTAAGCTGACAGAGAAGATCGGCCAGGGCGCGATCGCGATGACCGCGCCCCGCGCCGTCGAGGTCATATTCAAGCGTCACTGGCGAGCCCATCACTTGAGCGACGGCATCAATGGCAGCCTGCGGTTGTACCGCGCGGCCTAAGTTCGTATGCAGCACCGTACCGCTCAGGTTAAACACCGGGCGCAGCGCGCTGCTGTCGCGTTGTTCCAGCCGCTGTTGCGCCGCCGCTGCCCAGTCGAGGCACCAGGCGGGTAGGGTTTGTGCTTCACGGATCTGCGCGCGCGCCTCGTCCTGCAGCTGGCGCAGCGTTTGCGCCACGCGACTGTGGCCGAAAGCGGTTAATAAAGTGGCGAACGCCTCGTCACGTAACAGGCGATCGGTCGAAGGGATCTGGCTGTAAAGAGTTGTCATGAAAAGGCCTGGCTATGAGTTGCCCCCTCCCGTCAGGGGGTTTGACGTGAGGGGATTGTACAGTGACTTGCTCAGGCGGACATCATGCTTATCAAGCCTTCGGCGGTTCGGTGCGGGCGAAACTCTCGCGCTGGAACAGATTTTCCACCAGCTTTACCAACAAGGGGCGATCAACACACCAGCCGGGCGAAACATGGCGGAAATTCAGGTAACTAATAGCGCAGGCGATTGCCACCGTCGCCAGATTCAAGTCATCCACGCTCAGCGTGCCGTCTTTAAGGTAGCTTTCCAGCGCATCCAGACCGCGCGAAACCTTTTCTCGCTGGCGCAACAGTTCAGTTTCCGATTGCTGTTCGACCGGGCGCGCCAGCTCGCGAACCGAAACCAGCGCCGCATCCATAATGCCATCGGCCAGCGCTTCGAGTTGGCGAATTTTCAATGCCGCTTTGCGATCGGTGGGCAGCATGGCCGGAGCGATATTGAGCAAATCAATATATTCCGCAATGATCGGCGAGTCGTACCACACGTCGCCATCATCGGTTATCAGCGCCGGTACTTTGCCAAGCGGGTTGTACTGCGCCACGCCATTCACAGCGTTATAAGGCTGTTCATTGATAAATTCGAAGGTGATGCCCTTTTCCAGCAGGATCACTGAAATTTTGCGTACAAAAGGACTGGTATAGCTGCCGATCAGTTTCATTGCCTTCTCCGTTTTCGCCAACAAAAACCTAAGTATGAACGAGCGGGCGCAGATTGTTTCATCAAGATGAAAACTTCTGGCGCTACTGTGCATATCGCAACAGGCAGTGAAAGGAAGTTACAGGTTCTGCAGGTCGTCAAAAACACAGTTTGCTGACGATCACATCCGGAAAAGTCCTGACGAAAATATCTTGTGATCTATATCACAAATACATAACAAACCATCGCGCATAAAATGTGAATAACATCACACTTACAGGCTCATAACGCGTGTTTTTTGCGCTTTGTTCTTTTTTTACACGGATTTTTTGTGACTAATATCACACTAATAGGTGGCATACCCCCTACGTTAGTGTGATCTGAATCACACAAAAGCGCGCCATCTGGACAGCTACGCGATTCGGTGCGAGATTTCGCCTCACAGATAACCCAGGTCCGGCTACCTCTGCCGCCACGTTAACAAAAAACCTCGGGCTTCCGGCCTGTGCGATAGCAAACATAAGAAGGGGTGTTTTATGTCATCCGATATCAAGATCAAGGTGCAAAGCTTTGGTCGTTTTCTCAGCAATATGGTGATGCCGAATATCGGCGCGTTTATCGCGTGGGGGATCATCACCGCATTGTTTATTCCTACAGGGTGGTTGCCTAACGAGACGCTGGCGAAACTCGTTGGCCCAATGATTACTTATCTGCTGCCGCTGCTCATCGGTTACACCGGTGGTCGTCTGGTAGGCGGCGATCGTGGCGGCGTAGTCGGCGCGATCACCACAATGGGGGTTATCGTCGGTGCGGATATGCCGATGTTCCTCGGTGCAATGATCGCGGGTCCGCTTGGCGGCTGGGCGATTAAACACTTTGATAACTGGGTCGACGGTAAGATCAAATCCGGTTTCGAAATGCTGGTGAACAACTTCTCCGCTGGCATCATCGGTATGATCCTCGCCATCCTGGCGTTCCTCGGCATTGGTCCTGCGGTTGAAGTGCTGTCCAAAGTTCTGGCGGCGGGCGTTAACTTCATGGTTGCGCACGAAATGCTGCCGCTGGCGTCTATTTTTGTGGAACCGGCGAAAATCCTGTTCCTCAACAACGCCATCAACCACGGTATCTTCTCACCGTTGGGTATCCAGCAATCGCATGATCTCGGCAAGTCCATCTTCTTCCTGATCGAAGCGAACCCGGGTCCGGGTATGGGCGTGCTGCTGGCGTACATGTTCTTTGGTCGCGGCAGCGCTAAACAGTCTGCTGGCGGCGCGGCTATCATCCACTTCCTGGGTGGTATCCACGAAATTTACTTCCCGTATGTGCTGATGAACCCGCGTCTGCTGCTTGCCGTTATCCTCGGCGGTATGACTGGCGTGTTCACCCTGAGCGTGCTGAACGGCGGCCTGGTCTCTCCGGCGTCTCCGGGTTCCATCCTGGCGGTGCTGGCAATGACACCAAAAGGCGCGTACTTCGCCAACCTGGCGGCGATCTTCGCTGCGCTGATTGTCTCTTTCGTTATCTCTTCCATCCTGCTGAAAACCAGCAAAGTGAAAGACGACGAAGACCTGCAAGAAGCGACCCGTCGTATTCACGAAATGAAAGCCGAATCTAAAGGCGCAACCCCGCTGGCGGCGGGCGACGTGACCAACGACCTGAGCCATGTGCGTAAAATCATCGTCGCATGTGACGCCGGTATGGGTTCCAGCGCCATGGGCGCAGGCGTGCTGCGTAAGAAAGTGCAGGATGCGGGTCTGAGCAATATCTCTGTCACCAACAGCGCCATTAACAGCCTGCCGTCTGATGTTGACCTGGTGATTACGCACCGCGATCTGACCGAGCGCGCCATGCGCCAGGTTCCGCAGGCGCAACATATTTCGCTGACCAACTTCCTCGACAGCGGCCTGTACACCAACCTGACTGAACGTCTGGTTGCCGCACAGCGCCATACTGACAACGAAGCCAAAGTCACCAGCAGCTTGCAAGATAGTTTCGATGCTCAGAACAGTAACCTGTTCAAGCTGAGCGCAGAGAATATCTTCCTTGGCCGCACGGCGAGCAACAAAGAAGAAGCCATCCGTTTTGCCGGTGAAGAGCTGGTCAAAGGCGGCTACGTTCAGCCGGAATATGTGGATGCCATGCTGGAACGCGAAAAACTGACCCCGACCTATCTGGGTGAGTCCATCGCGGTACCGCACGGCACTGTGGAAGCGAAAGATCGCGTGCTGAAAACCGGCGTGGTGTTCTGCCAGTACCCGGAAGGTGTTCGCTTCGGTGAAGACGAAGATGACATCGCCCGTCTGGTGATTGGCATCGCGGCACGTAACAATGAGCACATCCAGGTCATCACCAGCCTCACCAATGCGCTGGATGACGAGACCGTGATTCAGCGTCTGGCGAACACCACCAGCGTTGAAGAAGTGCTGGCACTGCTCGGCAAGTAATCGGTTTTCCTCCCTCTCCCCACGGGGAGAGGGCTAGGGTGAGGGGAAATATTTGCGGTTCCTCACCCCAGCCCTCTCGGGTAAAAACATTGATGAAGGTTAAGACTATGAAAGCATTGCATTTTGGCGCAGGTAATATCGGACGTGGCTTTATCGGCAAGTTGCTCGCCGACGCGGGGATTGAACTGACGTTCGCCGATGTGAACCAGGTGGTGCTCGACGCCCTTAATGCCCGTCATAGCTATCAGGTGCATGTGGTTGGTGAAAAAGAGCAGGTCGATACCGTCTCCGGCGTTAACGCCGTGAGCAGCATTGGTGACGAGGTTGTCGACCTGATTGCACACGTTGATCTGGTGACCACGGCGGTCGGTCCGGTGGTGCTGGAACGTATCGCTCCGGCTATCGCTAAAGGTCTGGCAAAACGTAAAGCGCAGGGCATTAACACACCGCTGAACATTATCGCTTGTGAAAACATGGTGCGCGGCACCACGCAGTTGAAAGGCCATGTTATTGCCGCATTAGCGGACGCCGACAAAGCCTGGGTTGAAGAACACGTTGGCTTCGTGGATTCCGCCGTTGACCGTATTGTTCCGCCGTCTGCATCCGCCACCAACGATCCGCTGGAAGTGACGGTGGAAACCTTCAGCGAGTGGATTGTCGACAAAACCCAGTTCAAAGGCACGCTGCTGAACATTCCGGGTATGGAATTAACTGATAACCTGATGGCATTTGTTGAACGTAAGCTCTTCACGCTGAATACCGGGCATGCTATAACCGCGTACCTTGGAAAACAGACCGGCCATCAAACCATTCGCGACGCAATTCTGGATGCCAATATCCGTGCGGTTGTGAAAGGCGCAATGGAAGAGAGCGGCGCGGTGCTGATCAAACGTTATGGCTTCGATGCCGACAAGCATGCTGCGTATATTCAGAAAATCCTGGGCCGTTTTGAAAACCCCTATCTGAAAGACGATGTTGAGCGCGTAGGTCGCCAACCGCTGCGTAAACTGAGCGCGGGCGATCGTCTGATCAAACCGCTGCTCGGCACGCTGGAGTACAACCTGCCGCACGCCAACCTGGTGAAAGGCATTGCCGCTGCTATGCATTACCGCAGCGAGCAGGATCCGCAGGCGCAGGAGCTGGCTCAGCTTATCGAAGAGAAAGGCCCGCAAGCCGCGCTGGCGCAGGTTTCCGGCTTGGATGCTAACAGCCCGGTCGTTAACGAAGCCGTCAGCGCCTATAACGCCAGGGCATGATGCCGACGATGGCGCGGGAAACCCCGCGCCAGTTAACGAAATTGTCAGATATGCAGGCAATAATGGAAAAAACGCAGGCTTTCGAAAACCGTGTTCTCGAGCGTCTGAATGCTGGCAAAACCGTGCGAAGCTTTTTGATCGCCGCCGTTGAGCTACTCAACGAAGCTATCAATATTCTGGTGTTGCAGGTATTTCGCAAAGATGACTACGCGGTGAAATACGCTGTAGAGCCGCTGCTTGACGGAGATGGACCGCTGGGCAATTTGTCGGTGCGTTTAAAGCTGATTTACGGTCTGGGAGTCATTTCCCGTCCGGAATACGAAGACGCCGAGCTGTTGATGGCGCTGCGTGAAGAGCTCAATCACGATGGCACAGAGTACGCGTTTACCGATGATGAGATCCTCGGGCCATTTGGTGAGCTGCACTGCGTTGCCGCCCTGCCGCCAACGCCGGTGTTTGATACCAGTGACGCAAGGCTTTTGGCCATGCAAAAACAGCGCTACCAGCAAGTCGTGCGTTCAACCATGGTGCTCTCTCTGACCGAGCTTATTTCCCGTATCAGCTTAAAAAAAGCATTCCAGAAATAACCTTCGCCATAAATACTGTATCCTTATCGTTTTACTCCCCAACGAATTGAGCCCCATGAAAGAAGTCGAAAAAAACGAAATCAAGCGTCTGAGCGACCGCCTCGACGCGATTCGCCACCAGCAGGCGGATCTCTCCTTAGTTGATGCAGCGGAAAAATACGCTGAACTGGAAAAAGAGAAAACCACGCTGGAAAGCGAAATCGCCCGTCTGCGTGAGCAGTACACGCAAAAGCTGAGCAAAGAAGCGCAGAAGTTGACGAAAATGCCGTTTCGCCGCGCCATCACCAAAAAAGAGCAGGCCGATCTCGGTAAGCTGAAAAAAAGCGTCCGTGGTCTGGTGGTTGTCCACCCGATGACCGCGCTGGGCCGCGAAATGGGCCTCGATGCAATGACCGGCTTCGCCAACAGCGAGTTCTGATCCTCGCTTTAACAACCCTGGTCGCCTGCTAGCGCCAGGGTTATTTAATTGGCCCTACCAATTCCTGCCGTTACTCTCCCTGGTTCACAATTCCATCAAATCCCGTCACAGATATATTGCTTGCCAGCAACATCTGGATAACCATTCGTTATCACAACCCCTACACAACCCAACTGGCAGGACCACTTTTACAAAACATGTGACGCAGAGCTAAGCGCAGACTTGCCGCTCACCGGTTTTGTTGTGGTTCTCAGGAGACCTGCATGAATCTCTGGCAACAGAATTACGACCCGGCTGGCAACCTTTGGCTTTCCAGCTTCATTGCATCGCTACCGATCCTGTTTTTCTTTTTTGCGCTGATAAAGCTCAAACTGAAAGGCTATGTGGCCGCCAGTTGGACTGTCGTTATCGCCCTTGGCGTGGCGCTGCTGTTTTACCGTATGCCGCTCGATCATGCGCTGGCCTCGGTGGTTTATGGTTTCTTCTACGGATTGTGGCCGATTGCGTGGATCATTATCGCCGCCGTTTTTGTCTACAAAATCTCGGTCAAAACCGGGCAGTTCGACATTATCCGCTCTTCGATTTTGTCGATAACGCCAGACCAGCGCCTGCAAATGCTGATTGTCGGCTTCTCTTTCGGCGCGTTTCTGGAAGGGGCTGCAGGCTTTGGCGCGCCAGTCGCCATTACCGCAGCGTTGCTGGTGGGCTTAGGGTTTAACCCGCTGTATGCCGCAGGCCTGTGTCTGATCGTCAACACCGCGCCGGTCGCCTTTGGCGCAATGGGTATTCCGATTCTGGTTGCCGGACAGGTTACCGGGCTGGACAGCTTTGAAATCGGCCAGATGGTTGGCCGCCAGTTACCGTTCCTGACCATTATCGTGCTGTTCTGGATCATGGCGATTATGGATGGCTGGCGCGGCATAAAAGAAACCTGGCCGGCGGTGATTGTCGCGGGTGGCTCTTTTGCTATCGCCCAGTATCTGAGCTCCAACTTTATCGGCCCGGAACTGCCGGACATCATCTCTTCGCTGGTTTCGCTGGTCTGCCTGACGCTGTTCCTCAAGCGCTGGCGTCCGGTGCGCATCTTCCGCTTCGGCGATATGGGCGCATCGCAGGTGGATCTTGATTTAAAACGCACGCAATACAGTGGCGGGCAGATCCTGCGTGCCTGGTCGCCATTCTTGTTTTTGACCGCCACCGTGACGCTGTGGAGCGTGCCGCCATTTAAGGCGCTGTTTGCCCCTGGCGGTGCGCTGTATGACTGGGTATTCACCATTTCTGTACCACACCTCGACAAGCTGGTCGCGCGGATGCCGCCGGTGGTGAGCGCCGCCACGCCTTATGCTGCGGTGTATAAATTTGACTGGTTCTCCGCCACCGGCACCGCCATTCTGTTTGCCGCCATTTTGTCGATTATCTGGCTGCGCATGAAGCCGAAGGATGCCGTCACGACGTTTACCAGCACGCTGCGTGATCTGGCGCTGCCGATTTACTCGATTGGTATGGTGCTGGCGTTCGCCTTTATCTCTAACTATTCCGGGCTGTCCTCAACGCTGGCACTGGCGCTGGCGCACACCGGCAGCGCCTTCCCCTTCTTCTCACCGTTTCTCGGCTGGCTGGGTGTTTTCCTGACCGGTTCAGATACCTCATCCAATGCGCTGTTCGCCGCGCTGCAAGCCACCGCTGCGCAGCAAATTGGCGTGTCGGATGTGCTGATGGTGGCGGCGAATACCACCGGCGGCGTTACCGGCAAGATGATTTCGCCGCAGTCGATCGCCATTGCCTGTGCGGCGGTGGGGCTGGTGGGCAAAGAATCCGACCTGTTCCGTTTCACTGTTAAACACAGCCTTATTTTCACCTGCATGGTGGGGGTGATTACCACACTTCAGGCCTATGTACTGACCTGGATGATCCCATGAAAGTGTTACCCAGACGCCTGACAGACGAGGTTGCCGATCGTGTGCGGGCGCTGATTGCCGAACAACAACTGGAAGCGGGCATGAAATTGCCCGCAGAACGCCAGCTCGCCGTACAGCTTGGCGTGTCGCGTAACTCGTTGCGTGAGGCGTTATCGAAACTGGTCAGCGAAGGCGTGCTGCTCAGCCGTCGCGGCGGCGGCACATTTGTGCGCTGGCAACATGATGACTGGTCGGAACAAAACATCGTCCAGCCGCTGAAAACGCTGCTGCATGATGACCCGGATTACAGTTTCGATATTCTCGAAGCGCGCCACGCCATTGAAGCCAGCACCGCCTGGCACGCGGCGATGCGCGCCACCGAGGCCGATAAAGAGAAAATTGTGCTGTGCTTTGAAGCCACACAATCCGATGACCCGGATCTCGCTTCGCAGGCCGATGTGCGTTTCCATCTCGCCATCGCCGAAGCCTCGCATAACGTGGTGTTATTGCAAACCATGCGCGGGTTCTTCGACCTGCTGCAATCCTCGGTGAAACAGAGCCGCCAGCGTATGTACCTCGTTCCCCCCGTTTTTTCACAACTGACCGAACAGCATCAGGCGGTGATGAACGCCATTCTTGCCGGAGACGCCGATGGTGCGCGCCAGGCGATGATGGCGCACCTCGGTTTCGTGCATACCACTATTCGCAAATTCGATGAAGATCAGGCCCGTCAGGCACGCATCACCCGCCTGCCCGACGAGCAGCACACTCACTCCAGGGAGAAAAAAGCATGATTATTTCCGCAGCCAGCGACTATCGTGCGGCGGCTAAACGCATTTTGCCGCCGTTCTTGTTTCATTATATCGATGGCGGTGCGTATGCCGAATACACCCTGCGCCGCAACGTTGAAGACCTGTCTCAGGTGGCGCTGCGCCAGCGGGTGCTGAAAGATATGTCTGAATTGAGTCTCGAAACCACATTGTTTAATGAAAAGTTATCGATGCCGGTGGCGCTTGCCCCGGTTGGCTTGTGCGGCATGTACGCCCGGCGCGGTGAAGTGCAGGCGGCGGGCGCGGCAGATGCGAAAGGCATTCCTTTTACGCTCTCGACAGTTTCCGTCTGCCCGATTGAAGAGGTCGCGCCGACGATTAAGCGCCCGATGTGGTTCCAGCTATATGTGCTGCGCGATCGCGGCTTTATGCGTAATGCGCTGGAGCGGGCGAAAGCCGCCGGCTGCTCAACGCTGGTATTCACCGTGGATATGCCTACCCCAGGCGCGCGCTACCGCGATGCCCATTCCGGTATGAGCGGCCCGAATGCGGCACTGCGCCGTTATCTGCAATCGGTGCTGCATCCGCAGTGGGCGTGGGATGTCGGCGTTAACGGGCGGCCGCATGACCTGGGGAATATCTCCGCCTATCTCGGCAAGCCGACCGGGCTGGAGGATTACATTGGCTGGCTGGCGAAGAACTTCGATCCGTCGATTTCCTGGAAAGACCTGGAGTGGATCCGCGAATTCTGGGATGGCCCGATGGTGATCAAAGGGATCCTCGACCCGGAAGATGCCCGCGACGCGGTGCGCTTTGGCGCAGACGGTATTGTGGTTTCCAACCACGGCGGCCGCCAGCTCGACGGCGTGCTCTCTTCTGCCCGCGCGCTTCCGGCGATTGCCGATGCGGTGAAAGGCGATATCACCATTCTGGCCGATAGCGGGATCCGTAACGGGCTGGATGTGGTGCGCATGCTGGCGCTTGGCGCAGATTCCGTCCTGCTGGGCCGCGCTTACCTCTATGCGCTGGCGACGCATGGCCGCCAGGGTGTGGCGAATTTGCTCGATCTGATTGAGAAAGAGATGCGCGTGGCGATGACGCTGACCAGCGCGAAATCGATTCGCGACATCAGCAAAGATTCGCTGGTTCAGGGGCTGAACCAGTTACCTGCCGCGCTGGCACCGTTGTCGCATGGCGACGCCGCCTAGAGAGTGCTATCCTGCCCCCGCTATTAAGGGGGCAGTATGTTAAACATCGTTTTATTCGAACCTGAAATCCCGCCAAATACCGGGAATATCATCCGCTTATGCGCCAATACCGGTTTTCGTCTGCATATTATTGAACCGATGGGCTTCACCTGGGACGACAAGCGCCTGCGTCGCGCAGGGCTGGATTACCATGAGTTTGCTGCGGTAAAACGCCATCATGATTACGCCGCCTTTGTCGACGCCGAACAGCCGCAACGCTTATTTGCTCTCACCACCAAAGGCACGCCAGCGCACAGCGCGGTGAGCTACCAGGCTGGGGATTATTTGATGTTTGGCCCGGAAACGCGCGGCCTGCCAGCGGCTATCCTTGACGTGCTGCCGCCGGAGCAGAAAATCCGCATTCCGATGATGCCGGACAGCCGCAGCATGAACCTGTCGAATGCGGTGTCAGTGGTGGTGTATGAAGCCTGGCGTCAGCTTGGTTACCCGGGCGCGGTGTTGCGTAGCTGAAGGGGAATGGACGGATGACGGCGACACGTTAATCCGCCCTGCGGATAGCGATGCCTGTCATGACTGACGCATCTATTTTTCTGCGCTAACTGGCGAAGGCAGTAAAACACGAGCGGCGCGGTAAACCGGCGCGAACACGAAAGCCATGAGGATTATTCGCTTCACACCTTCTGCGGGTGTTTAACATGCTGTCGCGTTTTGCTCGCAGCCCTGGTTCATGCTGGCTAACAAAATAGCCAGACAATTAAATCCCGTCGCCGTACTCGAACCCGTGGTTTATCCCGTTGAAATGCTGATCCATATCCATTGACGGTTTATCGCTTTCCGGCTTACCGACAATGCGCGCCGGCACGCCTGCTGCCGTGGTATGCGGCGGCACCGGTTGCAACACTACCGAACCCGCGCCAATCTTCGCGCCGCGACCCACTTCGATATTGCCGAGAATTTTGGCGCCCGCGCCAATCATCACCCCTTCGCGGATTTTCGGATGGCGATCGCCGCTGGTTTTGCCGGTCCCGCCGAGCGTGACCGATTGCAGGATCGACACGTCATCTTCAATGACTGCCGTTTCGCCCACCACGATGCCGGTTGCGTGGTCGAGCATAATACCGCGACCAATGCGTGCCGCCGGGTGAATATCGACCTGGAAACTGACCGACACCTGATTTTGCAGGAAAATCGCCAGCGCCTCGCGCCCTTGCGTCCAGAGCCAGTGCCCAATGCGGTATGCCTGTAGCGCGTGGAAACCTTTCAGATAGAGCAGCGGCGTGGAGTATTTATCCACCGCCGGGTCGCGCGTGCGCACGGCCTGGATATCACAGGCGGCAGAGGCGATCATCTCCGGGTCGGCGGCGTAGGCTTCTTCGACGACTTCACGAATGGCGATCGCGGGCATAATCGGCGAGGCAAGTTTGTTCGCCAGCATATAGCTCAGCGCGCTGCCCAGATTTTCGTGCTTGAGTAATGTTGCGTGGTAAAAACTGGCCAGCATTGGCTCGCACTCCGCCAGTGCCCGGGCTTCGGCTTTGATATTTTTCCAGACCAGATCCAGTTCTTCACACGGCATTGCTTACTCCAGACGTGATAAGACGACAGGCTGGTCTGCGCCAGCCTTATCGTGAGTTCAAAAAGAGTCCCTGCGACTAAGGGGTTAGTGCTCTTCCTTGCGGGCACGACCTAATAGGGTCAATGCTGCCTCGCGCGCATTTTTTCCGCAATACAATACCTGATAAATTTCCTCGGTTATTGGCATTTCGACGCCAAACCGATGCGCCAGCGCGCGCACTTCTTTGGTATTGCGGTAACCTTCGACCACCTGGCCAATCTTGTCCTGGGCGCTTTGCACGTCCATGCCCTGGCCAAGCATCATGCCAAAACGGCGGTTGCGCGACTGGTTGTCGGTACAGGTCAGCACCAAATCGCCTAAACCCGCCATGCCCATAAAGGTGGCAGGATCGGCGCCCAGCGCGGCACCGAGACGTGACATTTCGGTCAAACCACGGGTGATCAGCGCCGTACGCGCATTGGCACCAAAGCCAATGCCATCGGACATGCCCGCGCCAATCGCAATGACGTTTTTCACCGCGCCGCCCAGTTGCACGCCGATGAAATCCGGGTTGCTGTAGACGCGGAAACTTTTGCCGCAGTGAAGGAGCTGCTGTAAATCCTCGGCGAACTGAGGATCAGCAGAAGCGAGGGAAATCGCCGTTGGCAGTCCCGCCGCCAGCTCTTTGGCAAAGGTCGGGCCGGAAATCACCGCCAGCGGAATATCCGGGCCTAACACCTCGCGCGCCACCTCTTCGAGCAGACGCCCGGTTTCGGCTTCCAGCCCTTTTGTCGCCCAGACGATACGCGCATCATCGCGCATGAGCGGCTTGATTTGCGCCAGCACATCGCCAAAGACGTGGCTTGGCACCACCACCAGGATATTACGGCTGGCGGAAAGCGCGCGGGCAAGATCGCTCTCTAATTGCAGCGTGTCGGGGAAAGGCACATCGGGGAGGAACGCGGCGTTGCAACGGTCGTGTTGCAGGGTCGCGATATGTTTTGGGTCATGGCCCCACAGCACAACCGGGTGGCCATTTCTTGCCAGCGTGATGGCAAGAGCGGTGCCGTAAGAGCCGGCACCGATCACAGTCATTGCAGCATTAAGTGCGTTCATCAGGCATCCTGATGTTGTTCGGCACCTTCGCCAGTCTGCTGTTGCAGGTAGTTCATGAACAGCGCATCAAAGTTCACTGGCGCAAGGTTCAGTTGCGGGAAAGTACCGCGGGAAACCAGGCTGGTGATGCACTCGCGGGCATACGGGAACAGAATGTTCGGGCAGTATGCACCCAGGCAGTGCGCCATCTGCGTTCCTTCGATACCGTCGATAGAGAAGATACCGCCCTGCTGTACTTCGCACAGGAAGCCAGTTTCTTCGCCCAGGGAAGCGGTCACGGTAACGCGCAGAACCACTTCATAAACACCTTCCGCCAGCTGAGTGGAGGCAGTGTCGAGATCCAGTTTCACTTCCGGCTGCCACTCTTTCTGGAAGATGTGTGGCGCATTCGGCGCTTCGAAAGAGATATCTTTCGTATAGATACGCTGAATCTGGAAAGTCATTTCGGTGTTGTTTTGTTCAGACATGAGTGAATAACCCTTAAGTGTTGTAGTGCTCTAAAAGCATTAACGCAACAGCGGATCCAGCCCGCCACGCGCGTCCAGCGCATATAAATCGTCGCAGCCGCCAATGTGCTGCGCATCAATAAAAATCTGCGGAACCGTCGTACGGCCACTACGTTGAATCATCTCTTCACGTTTTACCATGTCACCGTCGATCGGCAGCTCAGCAAACGCGACACCTTTGCTATTCAGCAGCGCTTTTGCGCGGTGGCAAAACGGGCAAGTCGCTTTCGTGTAGATCTCAATATTGGCCATATCTCTTCTCCGATGTTTACCCGTGGGTAAATTATTTACCGCGAACTAACGGCAGGTTTTCGCCCATCCAGCCAGAGATACCGTCTTTCAGCACAAAGACCTTCTCGAAACCGGCTTTCACCAGCTCGTTCGCCGGGGTCTGGGCCTGCATGCCGGTACCATCAACAACGATAATCGGCGCGCTTTTGTGTTTTTCAAGCTCACCTACATTATTGGCTTTGATCTCGTTTGGCAGCAAATTCACCGCGCCTGCAATGTGACCTTTACGGAAATCATCACGCTGGCGTAAGTCCACTACCACGGCATCTTCTTTATTAATGAGGCGCGTAGCTTCGCCGCGAGAAATCACTTTCACTTTAGACGCAATGCCCTTGAAAGTGGTAAACAGCACAGCACCGAATAACGCAATCCAGGCGATACACAGGATTGGGTTGCGGCCAATAAATTGCATAATTTCTTGCATCTGGGGTTACAACTCCGGACTTAGTGATTAAAAACCAGCAAGGAGTATACCTGCGCAGTGGGGCAAATACAGCCAGCGAGCGCGACGGAATGCATTTTCTGCGGAGTGTTACAGAAAAAATAAAGACTCGCGGCGCAAACAAGGGGCTGGTCAGCCGCTTTCTTTGATCTTCTGCGGCTATTTTATCGATTCAGCTGTAGTAAAATTACGCAAATTTTTTTGTCTTCTGAGCATGAGGTTGTCGCAATGTCGGTTTCTAAAAAACCTATGGTACTGGTGATTCTGGATGGCTACGGCTACCGTGAAGACCAGCAGGATAACGCTATTTTCAACGCTAAAACCCCGGTAATGGACAAACTGTGGGCAACCCGCCCGCATACGCTGATTGACGCATCCGGCCTCGAAGTCGGCCTGCCGGATCGCCAGATGGGCAACTCCGAAGTCGGCCACGTCAACCTGGGCGCAGGGCGTATTGTTTACCAGGATCTGACTCGCCTGGATAAAGAGATCAAAGAGCGCACGTTCTTTAGCAACCCGGTGCTGGGCGGTGCGGTAGACAAAGCGGTTGCCGCAGGCAAAGCCGTGCACATTATGGGTCTGCTCTCCGCAGGCGGCGTGCACAGCCATGAAGACCACATTCTGGCGATGGTGGAACTGGCTGCGGAACGCGGCGCGGAAAAAATCTATCTGCACGCTTTCCTCGACGGTCGCGACACGCCGCCGCGCAGCGCAGAATCCTCACTGAAAAAATTCGAAGACAAGTTCGCCGCGCTGGGTAAAGGGCGTGTTGCGAGCATTATTGGCCGTTATTTCGCCATGGATCGCGATAACCGCTGGGATCGCGTGGAACAAGCTTACAACCTGATGACCGAGGCCAAAGGCGAATTCACCTTTGATAGCGCCGTTGCGGGTCTGCAAGCGGCTTACGCTCGCGACGAAAATGACGAGTTTGTAAAAGCGACGGTCATCCGCGCCGCAGGCCAGCCCGATGCGGCAATGGAAGATGGCGACGCACTGATTTTCATGAACTTCCGCGCCGACCGCGCACGCGAAATTACCCGAGCTTTTGTGAACGCAGACTTCGACGGTTTCGCGCGTAAGAAAGTGGTTAAGCTCGGCGACTTCGTCATGCTGACCGAATATGCCGCCGATATCAAAACCGCCGTCGCTTATCCACCCGCTTCTCTGGCGAACACGCTCGGTGAGTGGATGGCGAAACACAACAAAACCCAGTTGCGTATTTCCGAAACGGAAAAATATGCCCACGTCACCTTCTTCTTTAACGGCGGCGTAGAAGAGCCGTTCCCGGGCGAAGACCGCATTCTGATCAACTCGCCAAAAGTGGCAACTTACGACCTGCAACCGGAAATGAGCTCCGCAGAGCTGACCGAGAAACTGGTGGGCGCTATCACCAGCGGGAAGTACGACACCATTATTTGTAACTACCCGAACGGCGATATGGTCGGTCATACCGGCGTGTTCGATGCCGCTGTCGCCGCTGTTGAAGCGCTGGATCACTGCGTTGCCGAGGTGAGCAAAGCGGTGGAATCCGTCGGCGGCCAGATGCTGATCACCGCCGACCACGGTAACGCAGAGCAGATGCGCGACCCGTCAACCGGTCAGGCGCACACGGCGCATACTAACCTGCCGGTGCCGCTGATCTATGTTGGCGACAAAGCGCTGAAAGCCGTTTCCGGCGGTAAACTTTCCGACATCGCGCCGACTATGCTGACGCTGATGGGCATGGAAATCCCGCAAGAGATGACTGGTAAGCCGCTGTTCATCGTGGAATAATCGCTCCCCATGAGGGGAAAGGCGATTTTTTCAATTACATGGGTCGGGATCCGGCCCTTTCTTTGCGCCAGCGCACTCAGCGCTGGCGCATTGCTGTGCGCCGTTTCCGCCCATGCGGATGACCGCGATCAGCTCAAATCTATTCAGGCCGATATCGCTGAAAAAGAGCGCGCGGTTCGCCAGCAACAACAGCAACGCGCGGGCCTTCTTGCCCAGTTAAAGGCACAAGAAGAAGCCATCTCCGCCGCCACTCGCCAGCTGCGGGAAACGCAAAACACCCTCGCTCAGCTCAATAAGCAGATCGCCGAGATGAACGCCTCGATTGCCAAACTGGAACGTCAGCGCACCACGCAGGAACACAACCTTGCGGCACAGCTTGATGCGGCGTTCCGCCAGGGGCCACACACCGGGATCCAGCTGATTTTAAGCGGCGAAGAGAGCCAGCGCGGCCAGCGTTTGCAGGCCTACTTTGGTTATCTCAACCAGGCGCGCCAGGAAACCATCGCTCAGTTGAAGCAGACGCGCGAAGAAGTTGCCACGCAAAAATCTGAGCTGGAAGAGAAGCAGAGCCAGCAACAAACGCTGCTGTATGAGCAAAAAGCGCAGCAAGCCAAACTTGAACAAGCGCGCAGCGAGCGGCAGAAAACCCTTTCGGGTCTGGAATCCTCCATTCAGGAAGGGCAACAGCAGCTAAGCGAAATGCGCGCCAACGAATCTCGCTTGCGCGATCGCCTCGCCCGTGCGGAAGCGGCAGCCAAAGCGCGCGCTGAACGCGAAGCCCGCGAAGCGCAAGCCGTGCGTGACCGCCAGAATGAAGCCAGCCGCAAAGGCACCACGTATAAACCTACCGAGAGCGAACGCTCGCTGATGTCCCGCACTGGCGGTTTAGGTTCGCCGTCAGGCCAGGCCGTCTGGCCGGTTCGCGGCCCGTTGCTGCATCGTTATGGCGAACAACTGCAGGGTGAGCTACGTTGGAAAGGGATTGTTATCGGCGCGTCGGAAGGCAGCGAAGTGAAAGCCATCGCCGACGGGCGGGTGATCCTCGCCGACTGGCTGCAAGGCTATGGCCTGGTGGTGGTGGTTGAACACGGCAAGGGCGACATGAGTCTTTACGGTTACAACCAGAGCGCGCTGGTAAGCGTAGGCACCCAGGTTCGCGCCGGTCAGCCGATAGCCCTCGTAGGGAGCAGTGGCGGTCAGGGCCGGCCTTCACTCTATTTCGAAATTCGCCGTCAGGGTCAGGCGGTCAATCCACAGCCGTGGTTGGGAAGATAAGGTTTGCTTCAATTTCGTCGTATTGTTTTGACGCTCGCCACTGCGCTGGCGTTTTCCGCTCCGGTATTCGCCGGGAAATTAGCCATCGTGATCGACGATTTCGGTTACCGTCCACAAACTGAAAATCAGGTGCTGGCCATGCCGCAGGCGGTTTCCGTCGCGGTGCTGCCCAATGCAACACACGCGCGGGAAATGGCGACCAAAGCGCACAACAGTGGCCATGAAGTGTTGATCCACCTTCCAATGGCGCCTTTGAGTAAACAGCCGCTGGAAAAAGACACGCTGCGCCCGGAAATGAGTAGCGCAGAGATTGAGCGCATCATCAGCGATGCCTTCAACAAAGTGCCGTATGCCGTCGGGCTGAATAACCACATGGGTAGTGCCATGACGTCAAGCCTGTTTGGCATGCAGAAAGTGATGCAGGCGCTGGAGCGCTATAACCTCTATTTCCTCGATAGCATGACTATCGGCAATAGCCAGGCGCTGCGCGCCGCTTCCGGCACCGGAGTGAAAGTCATTAAGCGCAAGGTGTTCCTCGACGATACGCAAAACGAAGGCGATATCCGCCGTCAGTTTGACCGCGCCGTACAGTTAGCGCGTCGCAATGGTTCCGCCATTGCGATTGGTCACCCGCATCCCACTACCGTTCGCGTGTTACAGCAAGTGCTCCCCAGCCTGCCTGCCGATATTACGCTGGTGCGCCCAAGCGACCTGCTCAATGAGCCGCAGACAGATACCTCAACGCCCAACGCCACACCGCCAGGTGGCACTATTCAGCCGCCGCGCAATCCGTTTCGCGGTGCAAAACTGTGTAAAGCGAAGCGCAAACCTGAACCGGTTTACGCCAGCCGCTTCTTTGGTGTAATCAGTGAAAGTGTTGGGGAAAGTACGCTGGTGCGTTATATGCAGAATCAGTGGCAAGGGTGGAAAACAACCCACCCTTAAGCATTAAAAAGGCGCCCACAGGCGCCTTTTTCGTCATTAATCCCAGCTCAGAATCACTTTGCCGGACTGTCCCGAGCGCATCGCGTCGAAGCCCTGCTGGAACTCATCAATGCTGAAACGGTGGGTAATGATCGGGGAAAGATCCAGACCAGACTGGATTAACGCCGCCATCTTATACCAGGTTTCAAACATCTCACGACCGTAAATCCCTTTGATAAACAGCCCCTTGAAGATGACTTTAGTCCAGTCGATAGACATATCGGACGGCGGAATCCCCAGCATCGCAATACGACCACCGTGGTTCATGGTGTCGAGCATCGTGCGGAACGCCGGCGGCGCGCCGGACATTTCCAGCCCCACGTCGAACCCTTCGGTCATGCCCAGTTCTGCCATCACATCTGCCAGATTCTCTTTGGCGACGTTAACCGCGCGGGTAACACCCATTTTGCGCGCCAGATCGAGGCGGTACTCATTCACATCGGTGATAACCACATGGCGTGCGCCAACGTGTTTTGCCACCGCCGCGGCCATAATACCAATCGGGCCTGCACCGGAGACCAGCACATCTTCTCCCACCAAATCAAACGAGAGCGCCGTGTGCACCGCATTACCAAACGGATCGAAAATCGACGCTAAATCATCAGAAATATTGTCGGGGATTTTGAAAGCGTTGAACGCCGGGATCACCAGGTATTCAGCAAAACAGCCCGGACGGTTGACGCCCACACCCGTGGTGTTACGGCACAGGTGCGTACGCCCGGCACGGCAGTTACGGCAGTGGCCGCAGGTAATGTGACCTTCGCCGGAAACGCGATCGCCAATTTTAAAGCCCTTCACTTCCTGGCCGATGCCCACTACTTCGCCGACATATTCATGCCCGACCACCATCGGCACAGGAATGGTTTTTTGTGACCAGTCGTCCCAGTTGTAGATATGCACGTCAGTGCCGCAAATCGCGGTTTTGCGAATTTTAATCAGCAGATCGTTATGACCAACATCCGGCTCCGGTACGTCGGTCATCCAGATGCCTTCTTCCGCTTTCAGTTTGGATAACGCTTTCATTTCACGCCCTCAGGCAATCACACCCAGTTGTTTACCAATGCGGGTAAAGGCAGCAACCGCACGCTCAATTTGTTCAGGCGTATGTGCCGCAGACATCTGCGTGCGAATGCGCGCCTGACCTTTCGGCACCACCGGGAAGAAGAAACCGGTGACGTAGATCCCCTCTTTTTGCAGTTCGCGGGCAAAGTTTTGCGCCACCACCGCATCGCCCAGCATCACCGGGATAATCGCGTGATCTGCACCTGCCAGTGTGAAACCTGCGGCGGTCATTCTTTCGCGGAACAAGCGGGCATTGGCCCACAGGCGATCGCGCAGCTCAGCGCCGGATTCAAGCATTTCCAGCACTTTAATGGACGCCGCAACAATGGCTGGTGCCAGTGAGTTGGAGAAAAGATACGGGCGGGAACGCTGACGCAGCCACTCCACCACCTCTTTACGCGCAGCGGTATAACCGCCGGACGCGCCGCCAAGCGCTTTGCCCAGCGTGCCGGTAATGATGTCCACGCGCCCCATCACGTCGCAATATTCATGCGTACCGCGACCATTGGCGCCAACAAAACCGACCGCGTGAGAATCATCGACCATCACCAGCGCGTCATATTTATCCGCCAGATCGCACACGCCTTGCAGGTTAGCGATCACGCCATCCATCGAAAACACGCCGTCGGTCGCAATCAGTACATGACGCGCACCCGCTTCACGCGCCTCTTTCAGGCGGGTTTCCAGCTCCTGCATATCGTTATTGGCGTAGCGATAGCGCTTCGCTTTACACAGACGCACACCGTCGATGATAGAAGCATGGTTCAGCGCGTCGGAAATAATGGCGTCTTCCGCGCCGAGCAGCGTTTCAAACAGGCCGCCGTTAGCGTCGAAGCAGGAGGAGTAAAGAATGGAATCTTCCATGCCGAGGAAATCGGCCAGCTTCTTCTCCAGCGCTTTGTGGCTGTCCTGCGTGCCGCAGATAAAGCGCACCGACGCCATACCGAAGCCATGGCTGTCCATGCCGGCTTTCGCCGCAGCAATCAAATCGGGGTGGTTGGCGAGGCCAAGATAGTTATTGGCACAGAAGTTAATGACATGGTCACCATTGGCCACGGTGATATCAGCCTGCTGGGCCGACGTAATAATGCGTTCTTCTTTAAACAACCCTTCCGCACGCGCGGTTTCCAGGTCGTTCGTTAACTGTTTATAAAAATCCCCACGCATCGCAATTCTCCAGACTGGGCAAATTTCGGCACATATTACCGAAAGGTATACGGTGATACGAGATGACACAGCATCCATTCTTCATTTTGTAGCATAAATCACGCATAGCCATATCGTTCACTGGGTGAATGGCTGAAGGGTCGTCAATGTGATGATATGATAAGAGACATTAGTGTCTGAGATCGTCTCAACGCTCCACTTTTCAAAGGTACAGTTATGATCATCGTGACCGGCGGCGCGGGTTTTATCGGTAGCAACATCGTTAAGGCCCTGAATGATAAAGGTATCACCGATATTCTGGTGGTGGACAACCTGAAAGACGGCACCAAATTCGTCAATCTGGTCGACCTGCACATTGCCGACTACATGGATAAAGAAGATTTCCTGCTGCAGATTATGTCTGGTGAAGAGTTCGGTGATATTGAAGCCGTATTCCACCAAGGTGCATGCTCATCCACCACAGAGTGGGATGGCAAGTACATGATGGATAACAACTATCAGTACTCTAAAGAGCTGCTGCACTACTGCCTGGAGCGCGAAATTCCGTTCCTGTACGCGTCTTCTGCCGCGACTTATGGTGGCCGTACTTCGGACTTTATCGAATCCCGCGAGTACGAAAAGCCGCTTAACGTCTACGGCTACTCAAAAATGCTGTTCGACGAGTATGTGCGCAGCATCCTGCCGGAAGCGAACTCACCGATCGTCGGCTTCCGCTACTTCAACGTTTATGGCCCGCGTGAAGGGCATAAAGGCAGCATGGCGAGCGTGGCTTTCCACCTCAATACCCAATTGAACAACGGCGAAAGCCCGAAACTGTTCGAAGGCAGCGATAACTTCAAACGCGATTTCGTCTATGTTGGCGACGTGGCGGCGGTGAACCTGTGGTTCTGGGAAAACGGGGTTTCCGGTATCTACAATCTGGGCACCGGTCGCGCGGAATCTTTCCAGGCCGTTGCCGATGCGACGCTGGCTTTCCACAAAAAAGGCAGCATCGAATACATTCCGTTCCCGGACAAACTGAAAGGCCGCTACCAGGCGTTTACCCAGGCGGATCTGACCAACCTGCGCGCGGCGGGTTACGACAAACCGTTTAAAACCGTCGCCGAAGGCGTAACCGAGTATATGGCCTGGCTGAACCGCGACGCGTAAGTATGAAAATTTTGGTCATTGGCCCGTCCTGGGTCGGCGACATGATGATGTCGCAGAGTCTTTACCGCACGCTTAAAGCGCGCTTTCCCCAGGCGATAATCGATGTGATGGCACCCGCGTGGTGCCGTCCACTTTTATCACGCATGCCGGAAGTCAACGAAGCGATCCCGATGCCGCTCGGCCACGGCGCGCTGGAAATTGGCGCACGCCGTAAGCTGGGCCGCAGCCTGCGCGAGCGCCGTTATGACCGCGCCTACGTGCTGCCCAACTCGTTTAAATCCGCGCTGGTACCGTTCTTTGCCAACGTGCCGCACCGTACCGGCTGGCGCGGTGAAATGCGTTACGGTCTGCTCAATGACGCTCGCGTACTGGATAAACAAGCCTGGCCGTTAATGGTGGAGCGCTATGTGGCGCTGGCCTATGACAAAGGCGTGATGCGCTCGGCGCAGGATCTGCCGCAGCCGCTGCTGTGGCCGCAGTTGCAGGTTAACGACAGCGAAAAATTACAAGTTTGCGCGGCGTTTGCTATTTCTGCAGAACGCCCGATGATTGGTTTTTGCCCAGGCGCAGAGTTCGGCCCGGCCAAACGCTGGCCGCACTACCATTACGCCGAGCTGGCAAAGCAACTGATTGACGAAGGCTACCATGTGTTGCTGTTTGGTTCAGCGAAGGATCACGAAGCGGGCAACGAGATTCTTGCCTCGCTAAGCACCGAGCAGCAAGCCTGGTGCCGTAATCTGGCCGGGGAAACGCAGCTGGAACAAGCCGTTGTGCTGATTGCCGCCTGTAAAGCGGTGGTGACCAATGATTCCGGTTTAATGCACGTCGCTGCCGCGCTTAATCGTCCGCTGGTGGCGCTTTACGGGCCAAGCAGCCCGGATTTCACCCCGCCGCTGTCGCACAAAGCCCGCGTGATTCGCCTGATTTCCGGCTACCACAAAGTGCGCAAAGGCGACGCCGCTGAAGGCTATCACCAGAGTTTGATCGACATTACCCCGCAGCGCGTACTGGAAGAGTTGAACGCGCTGTTGCTGGACGCGGAAGGATAACCGATGCGGGTATTGATCGTTAAAACCTCGTCGATGGGCGATGTGCTGCATACGCTGCCCGCGCTCACCGACGCCGCGCAGGCGATTCCCGGCATCCGTTTTGACTGGGTAGTGGAAGAGGGTTTTGCCCAGATCCCCTCCTGGCACGCCGCCGTTGAGCGCGTTATTCCGGTGGCGATCCGCCGCTGGCGCAAAGCCTGGTTTTCCGCCCCCATTACCGCCGAGCGTAAAGCCTTTCGTCAGGCGGTACAGGCTGAGCGGTACGACGCGATTATTGATGCGCAAGGGCTGGTGAAAAGTGCCGCGCTGGTTACCCGGCTGGCGCACGGTGTGAAGCACGGCATGGACTGGCGCACCGCGCGCGAGCCCTTAGCGAGCCTGTTTTACAATCGCCGTCACCACATTGCTAAACAGCAACATGCGGTTGAGCGCACCCGCGAATTGTTCGCCAAAAGCCTCGGTTACACCAAACCACAAACGCAGGGCGATTACGCCATCGCCCGCCATTTTGCCGTCGCCGACGCGGCGCATTCGCCCTATGCCGTGTTCTTACACGCCACCACTCGCGATGATAAGCACTGGCCGGAAGCGCACTGGCGCGAGCTACTTAATCTGCTGACAGACAGCGGCTTACGCATTAAGTTACCGTGGGGCGCGCCGCATGAAGAAGCCCGCGCGAAACGGCTGGCGCAAGGGTTGAATTTTGTGGACGTCTTGCCGCGGATGAGCCTTGAGAATGTGGCGCGGGAACTGGCAGGCGCGCGGTTTGTCGTCTCGGTTGATACCGGTTTAAGCCATCTTACCGCGGCGCTGGACAGGCCGAACGTCACGCTTTATGGCCCAACGGATCCCGGCCTTATCGGTGGCTACGGGAAAAACCAAACCATTTGCCGCCCGGAAAACTCTTCGCAGCTGAGCAGCCTTTCTGCCGCTGCGGTTTATCGCCAATTACAGCCTTTGCTGACAGCTGAGCGTGTCCATGTCTGATTTTTTCTCACCCGAACGCCCGCCGAAACGGGTGCTGATTATCAAGTTGCGTCACCACGGTGATGTCTTGCTGACCTCGCCGATGTTTACCGTACTGAAGAAAAACTGGCCCGGCGTCGAAGTGGATGCGTTGGTGTACGACGATACTCAGGCGATGTTAACCAACCATCCGTATATCGATCAGGTGCATACCATCGGCCGCAAATGGCGCAAACAGGGCTGGTTGAAACAGTTAAGTCTTTATCGCGGCCTGCGCAACCGGCTAAAGGCGCGCAATTACGATGTGCTGATAAACCTCACCGAACACTGGCACGGCGCGCGTCTGGCGCGCAAGCTGAAACCCCGCGTCTCTGTCGGCTTCAAACCGGATAAGCGCGGCGGCCTCGCCCGCTGGCGCTGGGTGAAATCCTTCACCACGCTCTACCCGGCAATTCAGGATAACAGCCGCCATATGGTGGAAGTGAACCTGGACGCCCTGCGCCGCATTGGCATCCACCCGGCCAACGCCGAGGACAAACGCACGTTATTTACGCCAGGCGAGGAAGCGGAAAACACCATTTTGCAAAAACTGGCGGGTTTTGGTCTCGCCAGCAAATCCTACATTCTGGTGCACCCGACATCGCGCTGGATGTTCAAAGCCTGGCAAATCGACAAGCTGGCGGCGACTATCGACACGCTGGCAGCCCGTGGCTTACCGATCATTCTCTCGGCCGCGCCGTCGAAAGAAGAGAGCGACTATATGGATAAGCTGCGCGCCGCACTGACACAACCAGTGTTTGATTTAAGCGGGCAACTGAATCTGAAAGAACTGGGCGCGTTGATGAAACACGCGCTGCTCTTCTTCGGCGTGGATTCCATGCCAATGCACCTGGCCAGCGCCGTGGGTACGCCCACCGTCGCCATTTTTGGCCCGACGGGTGCGATAAAATGGGCACCCTGGGGTGTCACTTACCGGGTCATTACCGCCGGTTTCACCTGCCAGCCTTGCGGCAAAGCGGGCTGTGGCGACAGCCAGGTTTCTGACTGCATTACCGCCATTACGCCTGCGCAGGTGCTCGGCGCGATTGATACTTTACTGCTGGAAAATCCCGCATGAAGCTGGCTATCGTCAGACAAACCTATAACCCGAACGGCGGCGCAGAACGTTTCGTTTCCCGCGCGTTGAATGTGCTGGCGCAGGACACATCGCTGGATGTCACGCTGATCGCCCGTGAATGGGAAAACGCCGCTGGCTGGCACACTCTGACGGTCAACCCGCCGTTTCGTAACCGCAAAATGCGCGAAGCGGGTTTTGCTGACGCCGCAGCGGCGCACTTTGCCGATTTCGATATTGTGCAGAGCCATGAGCGCATTCCCGGTGCGACCATTTTCCGCGCCGGAGACGGTGTACACGCCACCTGGCTTGAGCAGTACAGCCGTATTCTGTCACCGCTAAAACGCTGGTCGCAGAATTTCAGTCCCTATCACCACTACATTTTGCAGGCGGAGCGCCAGATGTTCGCCCATCCTGCGCTGCGCACGGTTATCTGTAATTCGCGGATGGTGCGCGATGATATCGCCCGCCGTTTTCAATTGCGCGACGACCAGTTAACGGTAATTTATAACGGCGTCGATACCGCCCATTTCCACCCCAGCGCGCGTGAGTTGTCTCTGCGAACAGCGCTGAGCATTCCCGCCGATGCCCCGGTGCTGGCGTATGTCGGTTCCGGTTTTACCCGTAAAGGCGTCGCGACGGCGCTGCGTGCAATTGTCGCGCATCCGTCCGTGTGGCTGTTGGTTGCCGGACGCGATAAGCACGCCCGTAAGTTTGAAAAGCTGGCGCGACAGTTGGGCGTGGCGAAGCGTGTGCGTTTTCTTGGCCCGGTGGCGGATATTCGCCAGGTCTACGGTTCGGCGGATGCGCTGATCCTGCCAACGCTCTACGATCCGTTCCCGAACGTCTGCGTTGAAGCGCTGGCTTGCGGGCTGCCGCTGTTCACCAGCCCAGGCTGCGGTGCTGCCGAATGGGTGGTCGAAGGGGAAAACGGCTGGGTGCGTGATGCGCTGGATAGCGAGGGTTACAGTGCGTCTGTCGGTGAGTGGCTGGCTGGCCGTACGCGCGGCGTGGATTATGCGGCGGCGGCGCGCGCCACCGCAGAACCCTGGACGCTGGACCGGATGGCCCAGGAGTTGCAGGCGCTTTACCGCGACCTGCTGCGCTGAGCGGCGTCGGCGAACACCTTTTCCATCGCCGCCAGCATACATTCGCGCGTTAAGTGGGCGCACAGGTAATCATAACCCTGTTGCGCCAGCGTATCGCGTAGCGCGGCATCGTCAACCAGGCGAACAATCGCACCGCGCAGGGCTTCCACATCGCGCTGTGCCACCAGCAAACCAGTTTGTTCATTGATAATGGCATCTGCCGTGCCCCCCGCATCGGTGGCGATAGTCGCGATGCGGCAAGCCAGCGATTGCAGTACGCCTTGCGGTACACCTTCCATATCGTGCGACGGACTTAACGCAATATCGAACGCCGGAAACCACTGCGAAGGATTGCTTTGATGGCCCGCCATCAGCACTCGATCCTGCAAACCTAGCTGAACGATTTCCTGTTCCAGCGTCGCCCGATGTGGCCCTTCACCGACAATCGCCAGTTTGATCGCCGGGTCGTTAATTTGTGCCAGCGCTTTGAGCAACACGCTATGCCCTTTGTTCGGGCGCAAATGGGACACCACACCCAGCCACAGGGCATCCTGCGCTAACCCGCATTGTTCACGCGCAGGCGTTTTATCAGCCGGATGAAAACGTCGGGTATCAACACCGCTTGGCACCGAGGTGGTTTGTTCCAGCGGCACGCCGATATTGACCATCTGATAGCGCAGCGCTTCTCCGGTACTGACAATATGCGCGCAGGCGCGGCGGAACAGCCAGCGCGTAGTCCAGTTATTGCGCGGTGTACCGGAAGCGTGGCGGGTACGCACCAGCGGCACCGGGCGCGACAGCGTAAGGTTCACCAGCGCCACCAGCCAGGTATCGGCGGAATTATGGCTATTAATCACATCAATGCTGTCGCGGTTCGCGCGCAACCAACGGCGCAGCGCACGCAGGTTACTGATATTTTTGCGTTTCAGCGGCATGGTCACCACCGTTAGCCCGGCATCGCTCGCCATCTGGTGCAGCGGCGCCGTTTCCGGACACAGGATAGTCACCTGATGGCCGCGCTCCAGCATGCCTAACGACTCATTGATAATCCGCAGCGGCTGCCCGCCTTTCCCGCCATCTGCTTCGGTGTGAACAATATGCATAGATTTCCTGTGACCTGGCTTACAGACGCCATAAGTGGGGGCATTATATACATCGGTAGCGCCGAAGTGCACGGCGAGCTATTTCCAGGAGAAAGCCCTGGTTACAAAGAAGCCACTTCTTAACATAATTTTTCTGTGGTAGTTTTCCCCGGGCTTCATCACACTGCCCTGGCGATCCTGGGGAATGCATTCTGGAACGTTAATTTGCCGATAAGGCCACAAATTTATTAATCAGCCTGAGAATTATGACTAAAACTCGCACTTTTTTGGCAGGGATCCTGGTCCTGTTTACCCTCGCTTTGTGTTTTGTCTGGCCAATGCCTAACGGTCAATTACCTTTCCACAGAAATGGATTCATCTATCCGGTTATCGCGCTGTCACTCGGCCTGTTTTTCACTTCTCCACAAGCTCGCGCTCAGTTGCACGGTAAACAGTTGCGCTTTGTCCTTTATACGCTTGGTGCGTTAACACTGTTCCTGCTGATCAACGGCTTGTTTGTCGCACCAGATTTGAAAGAGATGATCGGTACCTGGGATGGGCAATGGGTGCGTCCCGCACTACTTTTCTGTGCGGGTATCGTGTTGTTGCCTGCCGTACAATCGGCGTTTCCCCATTTTTCCGCTGCCCGGCTATTTACGTTGATCGTGCTCTCTTTCTGGGGCGTTATTCTCATTCACTTGCTGGATACGGTTTGGCTTTACTGGCGTGATGGGATAATCCATTGGGGTGAGACGCGTATCGTGTTTAACCGCACGCGCATGAGTTTCCAAATCAATATGATCACCGGTTTTATTCTGGCAGAGCTGTTGGCGCGCGGTTTAATGCACCAGCGTTTTCTGCGCCTGAGTACACCGGTGCTTGGCTTGCTACTGCTGTCTAACCTCGTCTGTACCGCATTAGTGGACACACGCTGGGGGACTATCGGCCTGGTTGGCGGCCTGTTTTCGGCCTTCATCCTTATCACGCTGCATAATATGCAACGCAGCCGGGTCGTGCTGACCTGTGGCATTTTAGTGGCAATTGTCGCGGCATCTGCGGCGCTGGGCTACGCTTCGTGGAAAACAGACCCACGCTGGCAAAGTCTGGAAAGCGATGCGATTACCGGCTGGAATGCCCCTTTTGACAGTTTCTGCTATATCAAGAGCGCAGCCGCCCCCATAAACGACATGGATACGCCGATGAACCACTCTAATGGCTGCCGGGCCAGCTTTTTCCATCAGGGATGGAAATTGGTCTTCAAGTACCCTGCAGGGATGGGCCCCCACAAAGAAGCTTTCAACTATATTTTGAATCGCGATTTACATACCGATCGCATTACCATCCCGCACAGCCACTACGGTTTGATTGAATTCGGTCTGCAAAATGGTTTCGCAGGTATCGCGGGTTGGTTAATTCTGTTGGCGGGATGTTGGTATATCGGCTGGCGGCACTTTCGCCATGGCAATACAATGATCGGCATGTTTTTGCTGCTATTTACCATTGGCTTCTTCTCACGCACGTTGGTTGATCATAACTTGCTGGATCACTATCTTGAGCAATACATGTTTCTAACTGGCCTATTGATTGGCATGTGTGCTTTACAGCCGTTGCGCTCTGGTCCCCCCAAAATCTAACAGTCTCCCCGTGCGCCAGTAGCTTTCTTTATCACTTCGTAGATAATGAGCACCGCTGGCGCAACCACCACGGAACAAATCTGCCGCTTCGATGGTCTTTAAAAGGCCATCAACTATCAGGGTAATCCCTCGCACAGCCCGCTTTTAACGGAGAAAGCATGTCCGATACACCGCAACTGAGCCTCGTTATTGCTGTTTATAATGGCGAAAAATTCCTCAGCGCATTCTTTGACAGTATCAAGGCTCAACAGCTTGAAAGCCTCGAGATGATTGTTGTTAACGACGGTTCAACCGATGGTTCTGCAGAAGTGATCGCGCGTTACGCCAGTGAGTTTGCTCACTTTCAGGTGATCAACCAGGCTAACCAGGGCGTTTCAGCAGCGCGAAATACCGGCCTTGCCGTCGCGCGCGGTAAGTATCTGGCTTTCCCCGATATCGATGATGTGATTTATCCCGGCATGTATCCGCGTCTGCTGGAGATAGCGACGCAAGGTAATTTGGATGTCGCAACCTGTAATGGCACTTACATCTATGATGACGGTCGTCCGGCAAAGAAAATTTTTCCGTCCGATAAACTCTCTTCGACAGGCGTACTGGAAGGGCCGGTTTGGTTGCAAATGGCGCTCTCATCGCGCAAATTTCTGCACGTCACCTGGCTGAATATTTATCGTCACGCGTTTATCAAAGAGCACGGTTTTACGTTCGAACACGGTTTGCGCCATCAGGATATTCCCTGGACAACGGAAGTATTACTTACCGCGAAGCGTGTTCAATATGTGGATGAAACGTTTTACGACTATTTGATCCATTCTGCGTCGGTATCACATATTCCAGGTACCAATGACACTCGCATGCGTTCAGCGCGTCATTATATGAAAATCCTCGAAATGCTCGACGCGATTAACCGTCGATATCCGGAACAAGTCAAGCGTGTTCCGGCTTGTCAGTGGCAAATCGCCAAAGAGGGGTTGGGCATTTTGCATGAGATTAACAACATTGATGATCTGGCAAAAAAACGTGAGATCACGCAGGAGCTTTTTGACCGTGGGATTTGGTCAATGATTTGGCAGAACGCACGTGGATTCCGTCAGCGCTGGCGGCTTGGGCGTCGCTATTTTCGGCTTAAAAAACTTATTAAATAACTAAACTATGACCAAATTTAGGTTACATATCGTCTCACATGACGACTTTATCGCGACGAATTTTGCCGATTTTCAGACCCTGATGGATGAAAGCGTCAATCCGGATGATATTCCCCAACGGTTTTATTGCGGAGGCCGGGGTGTATGGACATTTCAGACCATGCTCAGCCTGAATTATTACTACCCTGGTGAAATAGCTTTTTCATGGGGCACTGAGTGCCGTGCAGACGCCATTAATTTGCTGCATAACGATCATTTCGGTTATCGGATAAAACCGTGGAATGGTCTTACTGTTGTCGCAAGGACCGATCGCCCGCCCGTGCTCGGCGCAGATTATGTGGTTGAACAAAATCCGGCGGTCTTATTGACACCAGGGCGAATATTCATCCCGCATTGGCCTCAACCGGGTTTGCAACCACGTGAACGTGACGATAACACCGTGCGTACCGTTGCCTACTTCGGCAGTAAAGACAGCCTTCCGGAGGCATATCAGACCGAAGAATTTAAACAGCGGCTGGCGGATCAAGGTATTACGCTGCGCATCTCGTTTGATAACTGGACAGATTACCGCGATGTGGACGTATGTCTGAGTTTTCGCAAAAACCACGATCACCGGCTGGCACGTAAACCGGCCAGTAAATTAATTAATAGTTGGCTGGGCAAAACCGTCATGATCTGCGATGACGAACCCTCTTTCCGGGCTATACGCGAAAGCGAACTGGATTATTTGATCGCCAAAACGCCCGATGAAACCTTTGCCGCCATTATGAAGTTGAAAAATTCTCCTGACTTGTTTGCCCGCATGCGTGAACAAGGAGAAAAACGGCGACTTGCGCATTCCCATGAAGCTGTTGCAGCTAACTGGAATGCCTTGTTTGAAAGTATCTGGAAAAAAGGGCTACACAACCGCACTACCGCCGGGCGCGCTTTGCGCTTCGTATTGAGTAAGGCGATTCGTCCGCTTACCAGGAAGTTTTAATAAAAAGCCAGGTAGTTAAATGTTAAGTAAGTCTTTATCGGCCCACGGAAAATTGGGGCGCGATAGCGTACGGACTCTGCTCCTGACGTTATCTTTTGTAGTGCTTTTTTCTTTTTCTGAACTCATTGTTATCGCGAAGGATCATGTCTATCGCCCCAAAAGTGATGATATTGCGCTTTATCTCATTATTGCTCTGCTGGCCGCTATCAGTGCGCGTTTCATCATTACGCGTTTATTGCTGTCCGTGACCTTCATCATTCAGGTTACAGAGGCCATTTACTATCAATTTTATGGTCAGTTCTATGGGCCAAGCGAAGTCTGGCTGGCTTTCGTTGAAACAAAAGATATCGCCAGAGGCATGCTGGACAGCCTGGGTTCACTGGGGATTTTCTTTTCTATCCTGGCGATCGCGCTTGTCTTCATTCTCGGTTTTACTCGCCGCCTTGCGCCGCAGTGGCGAAATTCACTGGCGGTACCGTGCCTGTTAGCCATTACGGTGATGTTTGTCGGTCAGTTTTATAAGGCCAAAGATGGGCAAATGTACAAATTCAACCCGGATCTGCGCCACTCATTGCTACGTAATGGTTTGTCTGCGGTAAGCTTCAGCGCCATGCGCCTGATCCCTGAAGCCATATCCGGTGAGAATCAGAATATAGCGCGTTACGAGCCTTATCAGGTGACACCAAGAAGTGATTTCCAGTTTGGTAAATACTCAATCATTCTGGCGATTGGCGAAAGCCTGAATCCGCACCGTATCAGTGCTCTTGGCTATGAGCGCGATACGACGCCGGAGCTGAAGGCATTGATGGAGCAATATCATGGCAGTAGCAAACTGATCGTCTCCAACGCCGTTTCTACCCGTGTCGCGATCCCGATGCTGGTGAATAATTTGCGTGAGCCAGACAACTATTTTGCGTACAAGTCAAAAGCGACCAATATTTTCGCTAACGCGAACAAACAGGGGTTTGAGACTGCGTTCATTTCGGCGCAAGGGCTTGAAGGCTTGAGTAACTGGATTGGTATTCACGATATCGATCTCTGGGAAGACACGCAAATTCGCCCGGCACCCGACATCGGTGCGGATCAAGTGTTAACTCCGTCGGTTGAAGATGCGGGAATGAACTGGGATAAGCCATTCTTGATGGTTTTAAACAGCCGTGCACCACATATTCCTTACGATAGTAATATCCCGCAAGGGTTTGCTAAATTCTCAACGCCTGCGCACAGCGACACCGTGGCGCAGAAGAAAAATGAATATGACGACGCTGTGCGCTTTTATGACAAAGAGTTGGCATCCGCCATCCGTACCGTTATGGCGAAATCGAAGCTACCAGTGCTGGTCTTTATTACTTCCGACCACGGCGAGCGGGTTGGAGAAGGCGGTTTATTTGGACATTCGGTCGTTGAAATGCCGATCGCAGAGGTGCCGTTTATCTATTTCAGTAACGACCCCACAATGTCGCTAAGCGCTATTTCACCACAAGCGCCACGCAACCATTACCAACTGGCAACTCTGATAAACAAAATGATCGGTTTTGATGTGAGCAACCCCAATCAAAAAGATGATAGCTACTACATCACCGGGGGCGATATCCGCGGCCTTTCCGAAAAGGTGACTTATCATCTGGATTCCCTTTCGGACGTTAAACCATAATCACCGCGTTGGGCGGGCAGTAATGCCCGCCTTTTCTTAATTTCCCACCAGAATCATTTCCCTACAGGACGTTACGCCCTCAAAAGAAGTGGCTTGCGCGCCAAAGGTATAGCTTTAGCCGCCCTAAATGCTTAGAATTTGCCCGCCGAATCTTAAAAAAACGGATAGTCGCTTGGAATTGTTGTATACCACCCTGCTTTACTTAATTCAGCCTCTGGTGTGGTTGCGATTATTACTTCGCAGCCGCAAAGCCCCTGCTTACCGCAAACGCTGGGCTGAACGCTATGGTTTTTGTCGTAACAAAGTGAAGCCGGACGGTATTCTGCTGCATTCCGTCTCCGTGGGAGAAACGCTGGCGGCGATCCCGCTGGTACGCGCGCTGCGCCATCGCTACCCTTCGCTGCCCATCACCGTGACCACCATGACGCCAACCGGCTCGGAACGGGTGATGTCGGCGTTCGGCAAAGACGTACATCATGTTTATCTCCCGTATGATCTGCCCTGCGCCATGAACCGTTTTCTCAACAATGTTCGCCCGAAGCTGGTGATCGTGATGGAAACCGAACTGTGGCCGAACATGATCTCCGCGCTGAAAGCGCGCCAAATCCCCCTGGTTATCGCTAACGCACGGCTGTCAGAACGCTCGGCAAAAGGTTACGGCAAGTTGGGCAAATTTATGCGCCGCCTGCTGAGCAAAATTACGCTGATTGCCGCGCAAAACCAGGAAGATGCCGACCGCTTTCTGCAATTAGGCTTGAAGCGCAACCAGTTGACCGTGACCGGCAGCCTGAAATTTGATATCTCCGTGACGCCTGAACTCGCTGCCCGCGCAATAACGCTGCGCCGCCAGTGGGCACCACGCCGCCAGGTGTGGATTGCCACCAGCACGCACGACGGCGAAGAAGCCATTATTTTACAGGCGCACCGCAAGCTGCTGGAAACCTTCCCTGATTTACTGCTGATCCTGGTGCCTCGCCACCCGGAACGCTTCCCGGATGCGCGCAATTTGACGCAGAAAGCCGGCTTCAGTTACACCTTGCGCAGCTCGGGAGAAATCCCCTCCAGCAGCACACAGGTGGTGATTGGCGACACGATGGGTGAACTGATGCTGCTGTACGGTATCGCCGATCTGGCGTTTGTCGGCGGCAGCCTGGTGGAACGCGGCGGCCACAACCCGCTGGAGCCCGCCGCGCACGCTATTCCCGTGCTGATGGGGCCGCATACTTTTAATTTCAAAGATATCTGTGCACGCCTGCAGGAAGCGGAAGGGTTGATCACCGTCACCGATGCGGATTCGCTGGTGAAAGAGGTGTCGACCCTGCTAACGGATGAAGATTACCGTTTATGGTACGGCCGCCACGCGGTGGAAGTGCTGCACCAGAACCAGGGCGCGCTGGCGCGTCTGCTGCAACTTCTGCAACCGTATTTGCCTCAGCGGAGCCATTAATGTCCAAACGTTTGTCGGTGGTGATGATCGCCAAAAACGCGGCGGATCTGCTGCCCGATTGTCTGGCATCCATTGCCTGGGCGGATGAAATTGTGCTGCTGGATTCCGGCAGCAGCGACGACACGGTAGGCATTGCCAGCCGCGCGGGCGCCAAAGTCTTCACCCATACCGACTGGTCGGGTTACGGTGTACAGCGCCAGCTGGCACAGCGCTACGCCAGCGGTGATTACGTTCTGATGATCGATACCGACGAGCGCGTCACCCCGGAACTCGCAGATCACATTCGCGCGACGCTCGCCGCACCGCAGCCGGGCGCCGTTTACAGCATTTCCCGCCGTAACTATTTCCTTGGTCGCTTTATGCGCCACAGCGGCTGGTATCCGGATCGCGTTACTCGCCTGTACGAGCGCGATCGCTATCAGTACAACGGCAATCTGGTTCATGAATCACTGGATGCGCCGCAAGCGCCCGTCATTGCGCTCAGTGGTGATTTGCTGCATCTGACCTGCCGGGATTTCGCCAGTTTTCAGCGTAAACAGTTCAATTACGCCACGGCATGGGCGCAGGAACGCCATCAGCGCGGTAAAAAAACGTCGCTACCGGGGATTTTCGCGCATACTTTGGGCGCATTCGCCAAAACATTATTGCTGCGCGGCGGCGTGCTGGATGGAAAACAGGGCTGGCTGCTGGCAGTAGTTAACGCGCAGTATACTTTCAATAAATACACCGAGCTGTGGGCTCTGAACCACGGTTATTCAGAGAAAGAATAAGCGATGAGCACAAAAGCGATTTATCCCGGCACCTTTGACCCCATCACTAACGGGCATATTGATATTGTGACCCGCGCCGCCACGATGTTTGATGAGGTGATATTAGCGATTGCCGCCAGCCCAAGCAAAAAACCGCTATTTGACCTGCCAGAGCGCGTGGCGCTGGCGCAGGCCGCGACGGCGCATCTGCCGAATGTTTCGGTGGTGGGGTTTAGTGATTTGATGGCCAATTTTGCCCGCGCCCAGCAGGCAAATATTCTTATTCGCGGCTTGCGAGCGGTAGCGGATTTCGAATATGAGATGCAGCTGGCGCATATGAACCGCCACCTGATGCCGGAGCTGGAAAGCGTGTTTCTTATGCCGTCGAAAGAGTGGTCGTTTATCTCTTCTACGCTGGTCAAAGAAGTGGCGCGCCATCAGGGCGATGTCACCCACTTTCTGCCGCCTGACGTTCACCAGGCGCTGTTAGAGAAGCTTAAATAAGCTTCTGACCCTTATTTCTGGCAGCGTCGGCAGTAAAACGTTGAGCGCTGTGCATGCTTTGCGGCAACAATCGGTGCGCCGCAGACGCGACAAGGTTCCCCTTCCCGACCATATACCTGCAACTCCTGAGCGAAATAGCCCGGTTTGCCGTCGCTTTGCAAAAAGTCTTTTAGCGTGGTTCCGCCCTGTTCGATAGAGCGCAGCAGCACCGCTTTGATAACCCGCACCAGAATTTCGCACTCCTGTGCTGAGAGCGACGAAGCCAGCCGATCGGGATGGATCCCGGCGGCAAACAGCGACTCGCTGGCGTAGATATTCCCCACGCCGACCACCAGTTTGTTATCCATGAGCCAGGGTTTAATGGCGGTTTTCTTCTTCGCGCATTTCTGCTGGAAATAATCAGCGTTGAAAGCGTCGCTGAGCGGTTCCGGGCCGAGATGCGCCAGCACATTGTGACCTTCCAGCTCTTTCGTCCACAGCCACGCGCCAAAACGACGTGGATCGGTATAGCGCAGCACTTTGCCGTTGCTCATCACCAAATCGACGTGGTCGTGTTTTTCAGCGGGCAGCTCATGGGGAAGAATACGCAGGCTACCGGACATGCCAAGGTGAATAATGATCCAGCCATCGGGCAATTCGAGCAGTAAATATTTGGCGCGGCGCTGAACGCTCAGTACCGGTTTATCGCTCAGGCTGTGGATCTCTTCGGAAACCGGCCAGCGCAGTCGTCCGTTGCGCACCACCGCGTGAAGAATGGTTTCGCCAACAAGGTGCGGTTCAATACCTCTGCGGCTGGTTTCGACTTCGGGTAATTCAGGCATCTCGTCTCCGGTTTATGGGTGGTCAGAAATGCAAAAACCCCGACAGAGCGGGGTTTTTGTGCAAGAAAACTAAAATTATTTGATTTTAGCTTCTTTGTACAGCACGTGCTGACGGACAACTGGATCGAATTTTTTCAGTTCCAGTTTTTCCGGCTTAGTACGTTTGTTCTTCGTGGTGGTGTAGAAGTGACCAGTACCAGCGGAAGAAACCAGCTTGATTTTCTCACGAATACCTTTAGCCATGATTTATATCCTCTAAGTACTTAGTACTTTTCGCCACGGGCACGCAGTTCAGACAGAACTGTATCAATGCCTTTCTTATCGATTACACGCATACCTTTAGCAGATACACGCAGGGTGACAAAACGCTTTTCGCTCTCAACCCAGAAACGGTGAGAGTGCAGGTTCGGCAGGAAACGGCGTTTAGTCGCGTTCAGTGCGTGGGAACGGTTATTACCGGTCACCGGACGCTTGCCAGTAACTTGGCAGACTCGGGACATGTCTATTCTCCAAAAATCAAATTAGCTCGAGCTTCGTATGGGGTATCGGCGCCTCGTCAGGCTTTACAGCCCGGTCATCGCAGTTCTATGTGAACTCTCGATTGCCAGGCCCAAATGCCAAACCCGAGATTCTCAAAGGTGGCGTAGTATACGCTGAGTCGGCGGTGTGCTCAAGTCCCGAACAGACAAAGATCCCGATGGATCGCGCAAAGTGGTCTAAATCCAACCACGTTCGGCAAAAGAAACGTACTCACCGCGGCCAATAACCAGATGATCGAGCACCCGGATGTCCATGAACTGGCAGCATTTTATTACCCGTTCGGTGATCTGCCTGTCCGCTTTGCTCGGCTCAGCGTTACCAGAGGGGTGATTATGCGCGAGGATCACGGCGGCCGCATTGACTTTTAACGCTTCACGCAAAATTTCTCGCGGATGCACCTCAACCTGGTTAATCGTGCCGGTAAAAAGCCGACAGTGTTTAAGTATCCGGTTCTGGTTATCCATCAGGATCACCATAAAGATCTCGCGCTCTTCGCCCGCCAGTTGGCTTTGTAAAAACTCGCGCGTCATTTCCGGACTCAGCAGTGAGCTCTCTTCCAGCAGGCGCGCATTATAATAGCGCCGCGCCAGTTCACCGATACCCCGCAATTGGGCATATTTGGCAAGGCCAATGCCATGCACCTCCTTAAAATCATCGAGATCGGCGGAGAGCAGCGTATACAGCGAACCAAACTGCTTAAGCATTTCACGCGCCACGGTGAGCACGCTCTTACCCTGTGTTCCGGTGCGCAAAAAAAGCGCCAGGAGTTCCACGTCAGTCAGTGACTCAATACCGAATTTCATCATCTTTTCACGCGGTTTCTGAGGCGTAAAAACAATATCCATATTCATTTCTCCTTCACTCTTGCCAATGCTGCCATAGCCGCCGTTTCGCTTCGACGAGGAAGTCATATCTCTGCGTAGCGCCTCGCAAAGTGGTTTGTGGGCAACAGCACGACAACACCAGGATTGTGATAAAATGCCCAGCTTCTGGTGAAATCCAACAGGAAAGAATCATGATCAGTCTGGCGGGTAAAAAGATTGTCCTCGGCGTGAGCGGCGGTATCGCGGCCTATAAAGCGCCCGAACTGGTGCGCCGTCTGCGCGATCGCGGAGCGGAAGTCCGTGTCGCAATGACTGAGGCGGCTAAAGCCTTTATTACGCCGATGAGCCTGCAGGCCGTTTCCGGTTATCCGGTTTCCGATAGCTTGCTTGATCCCGCCGCCGAAGCGGCAATGGGCCATATTGAGCTGGGCAAATGGGCTGATTTAGTGATTCTCGCACCCGCCACCGCGGATTTAATCGCCCGCGTCGCTGCCGGTATGGCAAACGACCTGGTCTCCACTATTTGCCTTGCCACACCCTCGCCTGTCGCCGTTGTTCCCGCAATGAATCAGCAGATGTATCGCGCCGCCGCCACCCAGCATAATTTGCAGGTGCTGGCCTCGCGCGGGCTGTTGCTGTGGGGCCCGGACAGCGGCAGCCAGGCCTGTGGCGATGTGGGTCCTGGAAGAATGCTCGATCCGCTGACCATTGTGGATATAGCCGCCGCGCATTTCTCGCCGGTCAAAGATCTGCAACATCTGAACATCATGATTACCGCCGGTCCGACACGTGAACCTTTAGATCCGGTACGTTACATCACCAATCTCAGCTCCGGTAAGATGGGCTTCGCCATTGCCGCCGCCGCTGCAAGCCGCGGTGCGAATGTCACGCTGGTCTCCGGCCCTGTTTCGCTGGCAACGCCGCCGCTGGTGCAACGTGTGGATGTGACCACTGCGCTGGAGATGGAGGCCGCGGTTCAGAGTCGCGTTCAGCAGCAGAATATTTTTATCGGCTGCGCCGCCGTTGCGGATTATCGCGCCGCCAGCGTCGCTGAAGAAAAAATCAAAAAGCAAGGCGATGAAATCACGATAAAAATGGTGAAAAACCCGGATATCGTCGCCGGCGTTGCCGCACTTTCTGCTCATCGCCCTTATGTTGTTGGGTTTGCTGCCGAAACAAATAATGTGGAAGAATATGCCCGGCAAAAACGCGCCCGCAAAAACCTTGATCTGATTTGCGCTAACGATGTTTCGCAATCGAATCAGGGATTTAACAGCGACAACAACGCATTACACCTTTTCTGGCAGGATGGCGACAAACGCTTGCCGCTGGAGCGCAAAGAACTTCTGGGACACCTATTACTGGACGAGATCGTTACCCGTTATGATGAAAAAAATCGACGTTAAGATTCTGGATCCGCGCGTTGGCAAGGAATTCCCGCTGCCGACATATGCCACCTCCGGTTCCGCCGGACTTGACCTGCGCGCCTGTCTCGACGACGCCGTAGAGCTGGCGCCAGGCGCAACGACGTTGCTGCCGACCGGTCTGGCAATCCATATTGCCGATCCATCACTGGCTGCGGTCATTCTGCCGCGTTCCGGTCTGGGCCATAAACATGGCGTCGTGCTGGGCAACCTGGTGGGGCTGATTGATTCGGATTACCATGGTCAATTGATGGTTTCCGTCTGGAACCGCGGCCAGGACAGCTTTACCATCGTGCCGGGTGAACGCATCGCGCAAATGGTCTTTGTGCCGGTCGTTCAGGCAGAATTTAACCTGGTGGAATCCTTTGACGCGACCGAGCGCGGCGAAGGCGGCTTCGGCCATTCCGGGCGCCAATAAGCAGCCCTATTTAACGCATCACACGGCGAAATAACGCGATAACATCACCGCAAACGCACTCCGTTTGCGGTCGCCCTGTGGTTGCTCGCCTGACAAGTGCTTATTTTCAGGGGTATTTTGGAACATGGCAGAAAAACAAACTGCGAAAAGGAATCGTCGCGAGGAAATACTTCAATCTCTGGCGCTGATGCTGGAATCCAGCGATGGAAGCCAGCGTATTACGACGGCAAAACTGGCGGCGTCCGTTGGCGTTTCTGAAGCGGCGCTCTACCGCCACTTCCCCAGTAAAACGCGCATGTTCGATAGCCTGATTGAATTTATCGAAGACAGCCTGATTACCCGTATCAACCTGATTTTAAAAGACGAGAAAGACACCACTGCGCGTCTGCGTCTGATTGTGCTGCTGATTCTGGGCTTTGGTGAACGTAATCCGGGTTTGACACGCATTATGACCGGCCACGCGCTGATGTTCGAACAAGACCGCCTGCAAGGGCGCATTAGCCAGCTGTTCGAACGCATTGAAGCGCAGCTGCGCCAGGTGCTACGTGAACGCAAGATGCGTGAAGGCGAAGCCTACGCGACAGATGAAACGTTACTGGCAAGCCAGCTGCTGGCGTTTTGCGAAGGGATGCTGTCGCGCTTTGTGCGCAGCGAGTTTAAATACAGCCCGACCGAAGATTTCGACGCCCGCTGGCCGCTGTTGGCCGCACAATTACAGTAATACCTCATGCAGCCCTTGCGGCTGCATTCTCATTTCCCCGCACTCTGTGAAAAAGCCCAACGTAATTCGTTAAGATGCCAGATGTTGTGGCGTCGCGGATCCCCTACCCTCCCTCTGGCAGTATCTTTCTACTTAAGCGAAATATCCTCATAAATACCCTACAAATAAGGAGACGCTTGATGGCAACATCACGTCGGGAACTGCTTAAACTCAGCGGTATTGCCACCGCATCGTTACTTCTAAGCCAAAAGAGTATCGCCGCCTGGGCACCCTTGGCCCGCTATCCCGATCCCAGCATCGTCGCGCTGGATGACAGCTTTCGCGACTATATGGTTTCCAGCGCCAAAGTAGAACAGATAGCAACCGGATGCCGCTGGGCAGAAGGGCCCGTCTGGTTTGGCGATACCCGCATGCTGTAGTGGAGCGATATTCCCAACAACGCGGTCATGCGCTGGGATGAAGCCACCGGCGCAACCAGCATTTTTCGCCAGCCATCCAATAACGCCAACGGCCACGCCCGCGACAGACAAGGGCGTTTAATCAGCTGTGAGCACGATACCCGCCGCATTACGCGCACAGAGTATGACGGCACCATCACCGTGCTGGCAGACAGCTACGATGGCAAGCCGCTGAATTCGCCGAACGATATTGCCGTGAAATCCGACGGCTCCATCTGGTTTACCGATCCGCCATTTGGCATTGTCGGTTTTTATGAAGGGCACAAAGCCACGCCGCAATTACCACAAAACGTTTACCGCCTGGATCCTGCAACCCGCAAGCTGGAGGTGGTGCTGGGCGATGTTAAAGGGCCAAACGGCATCTGCTTCTCGCCGGATGAAAAAACGCTGTTTGTGGTGGAAAGCCGCGCGACGCCCAATCGCTTAATTCTGGCGTGGGATATCGAGGGTAACCAGCTAAAAAACCGGCGGGTACATATCGATTACGGCAACGGCACGGCAGATGGCATTGCCATCGATGTGCATGGCAATCTGTGGTGCGGTTGGGGAATGGGTACAGAGGAGCTGGACGGCGTGCGCGTGTTCAATCCGCAAGGCAAAGCGATTGGCATGATCCACCTGCCGGAGCGTTGCGCCAACTTGTGCTTTGGCGGCGAACAACGCAATCGCCTGTTTATGGCTTCCAGCACCTCGGTCTATTCACTTTATGTAAACACCCAGGGCGCGAAGCTGGTGTAAAACGGACCCGGCAGTCGTCTGCCGGGAACACATTTAAACGCCGTACTGTTCGCGGTAGGCGCGCACAGCGGCCAGATGATCGGCCATCTCCGGTTTCTCTTCCAGGTAGGCAATCAAATCTTTGAGCGTGACAATCGAAATCACGTTGCAGCCATAATCGCGTTCCACTTCCTGAATCGCTGAAATATCACCGCGACCACGCTCCTGGCGATCCAGAGAAATCAGCACTCCAGCAAGCGTTGCGCCGTTCGCCTGGATAATCTCCATCGATTCGCGAATCGCAGTTCCGGCGGTGATTACGTCATCCACCAGCATGACACGACCCTGCAACGCGCTGCCCACCAGATTGCCACCTTCGCCGTGGGTTTTGGCTTCTTTACGGTTAAAGCAATAAGGCACATCGCGCTCGTGGTGTTCTGCCAGCGCTACGGCCGTGGTGGTCGCGATAGGAATACCTTTGTAAGCCGGGCCAAACAGCAGATCAAAATCAATACCGGAATCCACCAGCGCTTCGGCGTAAAAACGCCCTAACAGAGCCAGATCGCGCCCGGTATTAAACAGCCCGGCGTTGAAGAAATAGGGGCTTTTGCGCCCGGATTTCAGCGTGAATTCGCCGAACTTCAGTACCTGCTTGTTAAGCGCAAATTCAATAAACTGACGCTGATACGCTTTCATGGATCCGCTCCTCATCTCACTTTTCATTATTTACAGATTACGCAAAATACGTCGCGCGACCTCGCGCAGACCACGTAAATCATACCTGGAGAATAGCGCAGGCATGACTCGCGACAGCCGAGAAAGAAGCCGCATGAAGTATAAAGCGCAAAAAAAAGGGCGACTCATTAGTCGCCCTTAAAATTAATTCTCTAGCGCCGCCTTCTGCGTCGCGATAATCGATTCGATCCCCCCTCTGGCCAGAGCCAGCAGGGTGAGTAACTCTTCATGGGAGAAGGGCTCGCCTTCCGCCGTACCCTGAACTTCAATCATGCGACCATCTTCAGTCATCACCACGTTCATGTCGGTTTCAGCTGCGGAGTCTTCCACATATTCAAGATCACAAATGGCTTCGCCATTAACAATACCCACGGAAACCGCTGCAACCATGCCTTTCATCGGGTTGGTTTTCAGCTTCCCGGCAGCGACCAGTTTGTTCAGCGCGTCCGCCAGCGCGACACACGCGCCGGTAATTGATGCGGTACGCGTGCCGCCATCGGCCTGAATGACGTCGCAGTCAAGCGTAATGGTGAATTCGCCCAGCGCGTTCAAATCAACCGCTGCACGCAGCGCACGCGCGATAAGGCGCTGGATTTCCATGGTACGCCCGCCCTGCTTGCCTTTTGCGGCTTCACGCGCGTTACGGGTGTGAGTCGAGCGCGGCAGCATGCCATATTCGGCGGTGATCCAGCCCTGGCCCTGACCTTTCAGAAAGCGCGGAACGCCCTCTTCGATGGACGCAGTGCACAGTACTTTGGTATCACCAAATTCAACCAGCACGGAGCCTTCTGCGTGTTTTGTGTAATTACGGGTCAGGGTGACGGGGCGCACCTGGTTGGCGCTACGGCCTGCTGGACGCATGATAATTTCTCCGGCTTATCGAATGTGGCTGCGCATTATACTGGCTTACCAAGGTTATTCCTATCCTGATAAGGCCACGAAAGCTATAATCCCCGCATCTCTCTTTGAAAACGGGAACGTCTATGATCCGCAGTATGACCGCCTATGCCCGGCGTGAAATCAAGGGTGAATGGGGCTCTGCCTCCTGGGAACTGCGCTCGGTTAACCAGCGTTATCTGGAAACTTACTTCCGCCTGCCGGAGCAATTTCGCAGCCTCGAGCCGGTTGTCCGTGAACGTCTCCGTAGCCGTCTGACGCGCGGTAAAGTGGAGTGTAATCTTCGTTTTGAGCCAGATGCCAGTGCGCAGGGCGAACTGATCCTGAACGAAAAACTGGCTAAACAGCTGGTGAATGCGGCGAACTGGGTCAAAATGCAGAGCGACGAAGGGGAAATCAATCCGGTTGATATTCTGCGCTGGCCAGGCGTAATGGCTGCGCAAGAACAGGATCTGGACGCCATCGCCGCGCAGATCCTCGCCGCGCTTGACGGCGCACTGGATGATTTTATCGTCGCTCGTGAAACTGAAGGTCAGGCGCTGAAAGGGCTGATTGAACAGCGTCTGGAAGGCGTGAGCACCGAAGTCAGCAAAGTCCGCGCTCATATGCCAGAAATCCTGCAATGGCAGCGCGAGCGCCTGGTCGCCAAGCTGGAAGAGGCGCAGGTGCAGCTCGAGAATAACCGTCTTGAACAAGAACTGGTGCTGATGGCGCAGCGCATCGATGTCGCCGAAGAGCTGGATCGCCTTGAAGCGCATGTTAAAGAAACCTACAACATTCTGAAGAAAAAAGAAGCAGTTGGCCGCCGTCTCGACTTTATGATGCAGGAGTTCAACCGTGAGTCGAACACACTGGCCTCCAAGTCGATTAACGCAGAGGTGACTAACTCCGCTATCGAGCTCAAGGTACTGATTGAGCAAATGCGCGAGCAGATCCAGAATATCGAGTAACGTTTCACGCGATCTCATAGAGTCTCATCACATCTCACCGTCTAAAAAAGCCATTGTAAAAAATGGCTTTTTTTGTTTTATATAGTCTCATATCGTATCACTACAGCGCATGTTTTAGGTGTACTTAAAGGTGTACTTACTCGGTTTTATGCACACCACTTTAAGTACACCCCATCTAGTAACGAGTGACATATGAGCAAATTGACAGACATACAGATTCGTACATGGATAAAAAACAAAGAACATTTCGCGGGACGCTCCGATGGAAATGGGCTATATATCTGTTTTCCAGAGACATATAGCGCCCCATTCTGGCGCTTTCGTTACAAAATGGCGGGTAAAGCCAGAGTGATGCTCATTGGCTACTACTCTAGCATTTCACTTGCCAAAGCGAGGGAAATCGCTAAAGAGCTTTCCGCTCATGTCTCTCTGGGCCATGACGTAGCGGGAGAGAAACAAGAACGCAAAGCAGAAGCGTTGAAGAAAATGGAGGAAGAAAAACACGCATTACGTGTTTCAGAGTTAGCCGCCGAATACTTTGAACGCCAGATCCTGACCCGCTGGAAACATCCGGACATTCTGCGCCGTCGCATAGACAAGGACATCAACCCTAATATCGGGCACCTCAGAATTGAAGATGTTCGTCCCTTCCATATTGATGACATGCTGCAAAAAATCGTCCAGCGTGGTGCACCGACAATCGCTAACGATGTGTTGAGATGGACTCGCCGCATATTCGATTACGGCATAAAACGACATATGTTGGAAACTAATCCTACTGGCGCTTTTGAAATCGCGGATGCTGGTGGACAGGAACAAAGCCGGGAGCGCTGGCTCAGTCGTGAAGAACTCGTGCAGTTCTTCCAGACCATGCCAAAGACAAAGGGTTTCTCACGTCAAAATGAGTTAACCATGAAACTTATTCTGGTTTTCTGCTGCCGAAAAATGGAGTTTTGCGGCGCTGCGTGGGAAGAATTCGACTTTAAAAATGCCATCTGGCATCTGCCTGCTGAACGGGTAAAAAACGGCGATGCGATCGATATCCCTATTCCTGCTCCTGCGCTTGCATGGCTACAGGAACTTCATTGTATGTCATGTAATAGTAAGTGGGTTCTTCCGGCCAGAAAAATGCAGCATCGAATGATCCCCCATATTCAGGAAAGCACATTATCTGTAGCGTTAGGAAAAATTAAAGCTAACATGCCTAACGTCCCTAACTTCACTATTCATGATTTCCGGCGTACAGCTCGCTCACATCTGGCCGCGCTGGGAATAGATCCCATAGTTGCTGAACGTTGCTTAAATCATCGTATCAAGGGCGTTGAAGGTATTTATAATCGTTACCAATATTTTGATGAACGTAAAGCAGCATTAGAGCTATGGATTAATTTACTCGTATCTTTAGAAAAAGGTGAAAATTATAACGTAACGCCATTAAGAAAGGATATTGCGTAAGCTTCCCTCTATTTTAAATCCCTTATTTCCAACCTGAATTATTTCAGGTTGGAAATTGGCATTCACACACTAATTACTTCTTCTTGTATTTCCCATCCATAGCACCTATAGCTGATACGCCGCAATAGTTGTCACATTTGTCAGTAATAATCTGTATAGTGCCATTTTGTTGTTCACTGATAACTACTGCGCACATACTTTCTTTATCGCTATACACCCATTGATTACGTAGCCCTTTCCCTGCCCCAATTGATATAGCTTCACCATACACTTCACATATTGATGTATCACCATGTGACGCATTAATATTGAATTCAGCAATCTCACCTCTCGGAGAAAGGGATAAAATACCATTACGTTTAACATATTCGCCAGCATGTGCCAGAGATACACTCGTGATTAGAATAAATGCTATCGTTAGCTTTTTCATCATCATTCCCTTATAAAATAAAAATATTTATCTTTTATATAACAAATAGTTACTGATAAGTTTTGGTACTTGAAAAGCTGGTTTTCCTTGTTTCTACCCCTTGCTCCTGATATGTGTCACCACAAACAACACAATGATATTTTCTGGTTACATCATATTTTTCTTCCGTCCAATTTTCATGTATTACAATATGCTTACCTTCACGATCACCTGATGTTACCCGACCTCCATTTTTGATTGCACTACGAGGTATAGCGGATAAAAATATCTCTTCTGTATCAATCAGCTCAATACTATATGTTGCATTGCAAGCCTCACATTGATAATCACCAGAGAGAAAATAAATAGTAACCTTAGTTGCAATAAAAAAAGATACCGTAAATACTATTAAGGACAAACCTATTCTCGCAAACATAGGTTCAATAGCAAAAATAAAATAAACAACACCCGCAATTAATAATGCGATGCCAGCGCCAGACCCGATAGCTCTAAGAACTATTTCATTCTTGATCTTTTTCTGTGAAGCAGAAAGATTCTCGCTCATAATCCACCCATTCAAAAATAGTTAATCTCTAACCCTTGTTAATTTGTCTTTTATCTTAAACGACAAATTAACTTTAATAAAACACGTTCTTTATTCAAAAAATATTGTTCATGAAGGCTCCAATCGTATAGGTTCGTGATATAAAAGGTGACTCGATAAGTTTAAAAGTTCCTGCACCAACGATATGATTCATTACTTTTACATTCTGGGAAGATGACTTTTCGTGTGATTGTGTTCGATGGTAAAATGCAGAATATGCAACCAACCCTTCCCCCCAACTAATATTTCTTGTTGGAGCAACAATTGCATTGCAGAAAGATTTATGCAGAGTAAATAATTCTGCTACTCCATTGCCAACAGAGCAACTTGAGAAACAAATACACTTACCTCGTAAAATTGGCCATGCAAGACGGTCGAAATCGCGCCACGTAACAATATCACCGTCAGTAAGAGTAAAACCTTCATCAAAACCGTGCGCACTAATATGAATGTATTTTATATTTTCTCGCTTGGCTATGTTTAAGGCTTTAATAAACATTTTCTCATTAACCACCTCTATGCTTTTTGCACTAACACCCTGTAATTGAAGGACGCGTTTTAATGTATCTCCTTCGCATCTGCCATCATAAATATCCTGATCACTGCGTGATTCGATAATCAATATTTCTTGTTTTCTCATCAGCCATGCCAAACAAGCTATTCGTTTAAGAGTTTGTTATAGACTTATCAAAAAGATCTCTTATTACGGGAACAAAATGAACTTTTGCTCCCGTAAAATCGGCTGATTACGAGGTATCCACTCTCTTGCTCCCTTCCCTTCACCAGTATAGCTATAAATGCGCAAAATACATTTATAATCTATAGATGATGTTCATACAAGAGCAAAATGAACACAAACTTCCATCTATAGACATATTATAGGTGAAGAGTGGTACGAATGGCTCAGTTATCTTCGGACAGCGCAGACAAACAGGTAGGCCAACGCATTCAAATGCGTCGTAAAGAACTGGGAATAACAGCTCAGTATTTAGCAGAACTTGTTGATATATCTCACCAACAACTATCGCGATACGAGCGCGGAACAAACAAGATCAACGTGGCGCATCTAGTGAATATCGCCATTACACTTGATACACCAATTAGCTGGTTTTTCATTGATTGTTTCACGGAACCAGATAGCCATAAACAGAAACAACTCGAATATGTACCAGTAAAGGATGCAGATCTGAAAAGCCGATTTGAAAAAATTTGGCCTCGGCTGACACATAAGCAGAGGCGTATATTGATTATGCTTCTTGATGAATATACCAAACAGTAATAAATATCAAGAGTTATTTCAGACAGGAATATTATTCTATTCCTGATGACTTAATGAGTAAAGATTTTTTAAAATCGCCATCTAATTTCTTTAACTTCTCAATTACCTTTTCTTTATCCAGTACTCTTTTTAGTGCTTTTTCATTCCACGAAAAATATTCCCCTCCATTGCTCACCGATAAGGGCGTGGGCATTTTATCAGATGTCATCTTTTTTATGATTTCATCATCAGAGTAATTCTTATCATGTTTTAAATGATTCACAATTTTATATAACCGATAAAGTTTTTTGGCCTCTCGTGATTTAGGTTTATAAATCAATGATTCCTTTTCAATACGAAGCAAGTGAATTAGACTCACTGAGTAACTTTCGATCAGGTTCCGTTTTTTTGCCTCAGGACGCTGGTATCCTAGAATTTCGCAAATATCCGAGAACGACTCATAATCGGCATCATTCAATCTTATTGTAATGCTGTGTTCACCAAGTCTTTCAAGTTTCTCTTTACGCTTTTTTTGATATTCAACATCTCTTTTTCTTCTAATCGTTAATTCATTAGCTCTTTCTGCTTTTGTTTTTTTCGTCATTCTTATTCCAGCCATGCGTTTAAAACATCAGATCTGAAAATCAGATTAATGTTCGATACACGATTGTCAAGACTGGATCTGATGATCAGATTAAAATCATTTTTCATAAATCTGACGATCAGATACTTACAACAAAAAAAACCACAAAAATAACATTTAATATCAATTAGTTAAAACAAAAAATCTGATTGTCAGACAATAAAAATCAGCATAAAAACGTCTAAATCGGAAACTGTAAAGAATCTTCGTATCAATCCGATACGCAAATCGAACAGGTTTTGAGATGAATTTTTCACGTTTGATCAAGATGAAAATGGTTCTTGAATTGTGCGCTATATCCCGTGCAACGCTGTATCGCCAGATCAAAGCAGGCCACTTCCCCGAACCAGTTCGCTTAACAGGTGGGACAAATGACCAAAGTAATTCTTCTCGTGCGATTGCATGGCGAGAGGAAGAAATACTTCAATGGATTATGAGTCGCCACAAAGTACCTTTAGCGCAGGAACAGACGAATTAACCCTCCCATAACTAATATACCGTTGCTCTAATAGCACGTTATATACACACACATAGTATATCTGAATAGAGAATATATCAGTTAAACATGCTTCAATAGCCATTAGGAGCATTTACACCCTATTAGGGTAAGTATCAACTGTCATTGTTCTCTATTCCATATATGGCTATTAGCCGTAAGGAATAACAATGCTATTAAATAAGCACAATATCGACTTTTGTTCTTCTATGAGAATTGGTAAAGACAATTTTGGACATTCATTAAAAATGCGAATTGATGGACTTGCAATTGTAAGTTGTTTTCTCAACAAAGCTGAGAAAAAGAGAGTATATTCTAAACTTAGAAAAATGAGAAAAGTTAACTATAAAAAATATAGAGTGAGATACATAAAAAACAAAACAGGTAAACCCTATCGTAACGCGTTATTAATCATGGGAATCAAAGAAAACGCTCCAGTCTTATTACGAATTGACTATTCACCAATAAATCATAACTCAGGAGGTATACGCTTAGATTTCCGCCCCCAACATCTGACTGCAAGTAAGATCGATCATCTATTATCGTGGATGAATCAACGATTAGGGGAAGTATTTTATCACCTATTGGCACGATCATGGATTACACGAATAGATGTTGCTGTCGATATTTATGGTTGTCAATTAGATAACTATATATGGGGATTAGAACGAGCAGGAAAAACATCGTACCGCAATAATAAAAAGAGTTTACCGAGTGTCAGGATCGGCAGTTCACGTTCTAATTTATATATTCTTTGCTATGAGAAGATAGATGCTCATGGAAGCAAACAACTCACTTTTCGGGAGAAATCCAGATTTATTAACATCAATCTGAATGAGCATCGGCAATTCTTACGTATCGAGTCCCGATACCAACCCAATGCCACGCCTACGAGCAAGAGCGGTAACGCCCTGATGCTGGCTCACCTTCTGAGTATGGGAAACCCCTTCGAACGACTTAAAGTCTACTCGGACGATTTAGCATATGAGCTACTAACTAAGGGATACATTCGCGTGATTCCAGCAGAACCCAGCATAGCGGCATTGAAACGCTCTATAGTGCGAAACATGCAGAACTCACGTTTGCCCCGTGAGGTCATTGGCATAATCGTTAAGCATGAAATTGAGCTACTCAATAAGAATACAATTTGGGAGCAGTGGTCGCTCTGTGTTGAGCAATTAAGCAGCATATTCAGCATAGCGTCTGTTTTCTTTCTGCACGACACAAGAAAAGGTTAAAAAAACATAAAATCAGTTACTTACTACTCATTACTATACTAGACAACAACTGTCTTCTCTGCAAAGTTTGTTCAAAGGCCTCAAGGATGGGGCCATCAACAACGTGGCTGTGGCGATCCATACAAAGAGATAGTACAGTATGAAAATGGACAATTAAACCTCATCATTTCAATGAATAAAGTATCCTATTATTATCTTCTTTTGCTTCTGATATGCTCCGTGCCACATGCTGTAAATGCTCAGAGAGCAGTGAAAGAAGGGTCACTGCCTAGCATCTCAACCCCAGCAGTGAGCACATACACTGAGAACATGGTGCATGAGGAAAAAGTAAATCAAAACCAAGAGTTACAAAATCAAAAATTATTAGTATTAAATTCTTTGATTGATGACCAGAAACAACAAATTCATTCCATGCAGGATAAAATCGATAAACTTGAAAACAGTAGCGGTCTCAATTTTGCAGTATGGACAGGAATTTTATTGGCTTCTGTTGCAGTAATCCTAACCGTCTTAGGGATCGTAATGGCATTATTCTCATTTTTGGGTTACAAGAAAATGATCAATAGTGCTCAAGATGCGGCAACAAAAATTTCTACGGAAAAAGCAACAGAAGTTACTGAGAGATTAGCGCCAGTAGTGACTGAGAGTGTATTGATCAAATTAATAGATAAAGGAAACTTTGACGCTGTCATTTTTAGCGCAGTGCAAAAAGTAACTTACCGAGGAATTGAATTTTCATCTGGCGATATGCTTGATGATAATAAACAGGAGGGAGTAGAATGAAATTTACAAATTCAAGTGAATGGGTTGCTCTCACCGAAGAACAAACCTCATTAATAAGAAAACATCAACTTCAATTCCCAATTGCCGTTGGAGCCATTGCAAAAGAATTAGGAATTACTGTAAAAAGGTCGACTTTAGCTGCTGGAATTTCAGGTGAAATAAAAGAAGAAGATGGGAATGTAGTAATTAGGGTAAATAGACATGATGTCAAAGAACGTCAGCGTTTTACACTTGCCCATGAGATTGCTCATTTTCTACTTCATCGAGACCGCATCGGCGATGGAATTACTGATGATATTTTATACCGTTCGAAGCTTTCGGATTTTATGGAGGTGCAAGCCAATCGTTTAGCTGCGGACATACTTATGCCGGGTCATCTTATTCAACCAAAGCTTAAAGAATTCACAGAACTCAGAGACGAGGAAAAATATGAGAAATTAGCTGATATAGCTGAGGTATCTACTACAGCTATAAAAATTCGTCTTGGTAAAATTTGAGGGTATGGGGATGTTTTTATTAGAAGATTTTTTCAATTTTAAATATGCACCTATTCTTTCTCTGAGCCCTGCGGAAACAGAAGCATTAGAGCAACTTCCTGAAAAAGATAAGGATTTGATCTTGCCTATATTTCCCTTAAAAGGGTGGATGAACTCTCAAACCATAGAGAATTCTTTAAAGAAAGTTAAAAAAACTATCGGCGATAGGAAGTGGATCGCATATTTTGATAAAGAGTATCTTTCTGGTAATAAAAAATTCTTACTTACAGGCACTTATCCTAGAGAGGTTTTTAATCAATTAGTAGAGTTAAAAAAACCAAATCAGGGATATAAAAACTGGTACAATTTTTTGAAGGAAATTCCAGAAGCTATTCCAACGGTTTTTTTTGATGACTTAGAGCAGCTTGAAAATCAGTTAACCAATTTAGCCAGTCTGGACAGGGGCTTAGTATTTATATTCGAAGTAAAAAAGTTAGCCCTGACATCATACCTTGAAATAATTAACACCATCACAAAACTAGAAATTAAAGATATTTTCTTTGTTTATGATTTAGGTTCAATTTCAAAAGAATATAACGACTACTATCAGCCTTTACTAAATTTGATAAATAGAACTAAAGGCATTATTCCATCAACTCGTATTGCTATTTCTGCCACATCGTTCCCATCTAGTTTTGCAGGTTCTCATAAGGGCGAAAATTCGATTTATGAAAGATTATTATTCAATAAAGTTAAAAATGCTATCAGTTTTTATCCAGTAATCTATTCTGATCGCGGAAGTGCAAGAATCGAAAAACAATCAGGTGGTGGAAATACCCCCCCGCCAAGAATAGATTATGCTTTAAAGAATGACTGGCGTTTTATTCGCCGCGAGTTTAAAGATCCTAAATCCCCAGAGGTTGGAGAAAAAGATTATCTCTACTGCCTTTGTGCCAGAGAAATTATGCAGCAGGATTATTGGTCAAAAACTTTGCATTTGTGGGGTACGCAGATGATTGAGTTAACATCAAAACAAGAAAAGTTCGGGATAAACTCCCCGCAAAAAGCTACTGCTGTTAGAATTAATATTCATCTTTATACTCAACTATATTACGATTATGTGCTTGAAGATATAGATACTGATGAGGAATGGGAAGATTAAAAATTAAAAGCCGAAGATTCTAATATTATAAACTATTTCTTCGGCTACTATTTACTTTAATTGCTCTAGAATGCTTCCTTTTACTAAAAAATGTGGTTTTGTTTTTTTAGAATAAGGGCTTAAAAATTCCAAATCATTGGTAGTTACTTTATTTAATACATTTATGTTTTCTAAAAAAACTCTCGATGTTAATTTAAATCTCTGTGAGATTATGGTTATAACAAAGGATTTTAATTTTTCATACGAAATTTTATTAATGTTATTAATTAAAATTTCCTTAGTTTCTCTTTTACCACTTTTACCTAATGGTATATTAAAAGAACTAGCCAACTTTCTCATATCTTGTACTCTGAGTAAATCAAGATAATTCACTTTACTCTGAACCCTCGAAGTCTTACCTCTTTTTTTTATGGTTATTTTTTGATCTACAACCTCCCAAACCTCAATATCATCAGTGACTAACTTCAATATATTATCTAGGTGTTTAGGTGTTGTGACAACAATAGTTTTATCAAAGTATTGACGGTATTTTTCCAGTTGACCTGATAGTCTGTAAAGAGTATCAGCGTCACTTTTTATTTCATAAGCTACTATCTTCTTATTAGTCAAAACTGCAAGGTCGACTCGTCTAGAAAAAGAATCAATAGTTAACTCATTAATTATAGTAACATCTTTATTTAATTTACTTTTATTAAGTAAATAATTTAAGACGGTTTTCTTTATTTCTTTTTCGAAGATGTTAAAATTACTCATACTACCGCCGTTAAAATAAACCTACCTTGTAAGTATCAACTAAAAATTCTCCCAAGCAAGCACTTTTACATCTTTTAAAGGGCTGTGATATGAGTTAAGTCTCTAATCCATATGCTATTTAAGCGCCCTACCTATCTTTCAAGACAATTCTCATACCCATGCCTCGCATACCTTTCCACATATGTTAGCTATGTTTTAATCCACATCGAGTTGGAGACTTCTTCATGAGAATGATATTCATTGTATGGCAGCAACCTGTCCCGTCAGTCTTCCTTTACCCCCAAGCTGTTTGATGTTCTTCTGTTAACCTGATTGCATTGGTTTGTCAGATTCTTAGCTTTAGAATCCAAATGGTGGAAATCTGCCCGCAGAATACACCTGATTCTGGTAAGGTCAGTTGATTTTTGGAAAAATACTTACCATCGAAAAAATCACACCATTCATGCCGTCAAACAGCGCAGCATACAATGCTGAGATATATTTCTCTCATAGTAACCTGCACCTATGTAAATTCATTACAGGATATAGCGATATTAGGTGTAGCTGTTTAGTTGTTAATCATGAGATAGCCCTGTTTAATAAACATACAACATGGATATAAAGATCGCACTTCGTTGACAAATTAAACAGCAACTCAGCATAGCGTCTGTTTACAGTGTACTTAAGGGTGTAGTTAACTGAAAGTTAAATTTCATAAAAACCTTATAAATCAATAATCCTATAGCCACACTCAACATTCAGATTCAACATCGAGTAATCTCTCTGCAGCAGCATGAAAAGGCCCGATGGGGCCTTTTTATTTATCATGCCGCCTGTAATTAACTTATGCTCAATTTTATTAATCGCTGCCGTTTACCAGCCATTTTCCATTCATTTTAAATTTTCAAATCATATAGATAAGCCCATTCAAATCCTGCACACCGCATTAGTGAAACTTATCCAAAACGCCGCTCCTTAGAAAATCTCAATCGTATGCCTGTGTATAAATCGCTACCCTGCCGCTTCTGATTTACGGGAGCGGGTATGCTGTTACATATTCTCTATCTGATTGGCATCACGGCCGAGGCGATGACTGGCGCTCTGGCGGCAGGCCGTCGCAGAATGGATACCTTTGGCGTGATAATTATCGCCACAGCAACGGCGCTGGGCGGCGGTTCGGTACGTGATATTCTGCTTGGCCACTACCCGATCGGCTGGGTAAAGCACCCGGAATATGTCGTTATCGTTGCCGTCGCGGCAGTATTAACGACTATCTTCGCGCCGGTGATGCCGCATCTGCGCCGTCTGTTTCTGGTGCTTGATGCCCTGGGGCTGGTGGTGTTTTCCATTATCGGTGCGCAGATTGCCCTCGACATGGGTGAAGGCCCGGTTATCGCCGTGATTGCTGCGGTAATTACCGGCGTGTTCGGCGGTGTGTTGCGGGATATGTTTTGTAAGCGTATCCCGCTGGTGTTCCAGAAAGAGCTGTACGCTGGGATCGCCTTTGCCTCTGCCGTGCTCTATATCGTTCTCGGTCATATGGTTCCCAGCCACGATATGGTGGTAATTGCAACGTTGCTGTTTGGCTTCATTACGCGATTACTGGCTATCCGCTGGAAGCTCGGCTTGCCCGTGTTCCACTACAAGCACAGCACTCACTGAAACGCTTTTATTCCTTGTTCGCCTAACCAAGCCGAAAGTTGTTCAATCTCGGGAGCATGCATAAAGGCAACGATCTGCCGGGCTTTTTCAGCACCAATTGCCGGGAAACGCTGCCACTCCTTTTCGTTACGTGTGCGCATTTGCTGCCATGTTGTGTCGCCAGTGACTTTCAGGGCAGACTGCGGCAGCGGTGTTCCCAGTGCAATAAGCCAGCGAATAAACGGTTTTTCTCGTACCAGCGAAAAGCGATGCCAGAGCTGTAAACCGCGTTCCGGCGAAATGCCAGGCGTCGACTGTAATTGCTCTTTTGTCAGCGCCAGCCAGGAAAAAAGATGTTCGAAGTGATGCGCCTGATTCAATCCCCGCCAGCCACTTTCGCCAAGCCCCTCAATCCCCAGCGCTTTTGCTGAGCTGAGCCATACCAGTCGAGCAATAAATTGCTCCTGACATTCCGCAGAAGCATAAAAACAGGTCAATGGGGTAAAACGTGGCGCAGGCGGAACAGGTTGATCGCGAACAAGTGAACGCCACGCCACACTGTCGATGCGCGGGATCCCTTGACCGGCAAGACTGATAGCGATTTGATCGCCAGGTGCAACATCCAGCTCTTGCCAGCGTCTGACAGAGCCCAAATTGACCCGCTGGACGCGTTTGTCATCGAGTTGTACCGGTTCCAGCAGAGCCACCACGGAAATTTTACCGGTACGCCCAATAGCAAACTGAATATCTTTTACCGTTGCAATTTCCTCGGGCGGTTCATATTTCCATGCCGCCACCCAATTACCCTGCCCCGGCAGCCATGTATTTCCCGCCGGTTCGGTTCCAGAGCGCACCACAACACCATCGGTAACGAAAGGTAATTCAGAGGTAAACCAAAGGCTGCGCAGCTTCTCCACGTCTTCTGCCGTGCTCACTGGCACGCTATATTGCACTTCGTCACTAAACCCCGCTTTGCTGAGTTCCGCTAACTTTTGTGCCAGCGTTGCCGGGCCGTCTGGCCAGGCCCAGACGAAAAACGCCAGATCATTGAGAATGGCGGGCTCGTCGCGGCGCATCATCGCGCCCGCAACTTTTGCTCGGGCGTTAAGCCCACCGGCCTGTTTCTGAATATGGTTTTCCGTGCGTAAAAACAGTTCACCCTGTAATACGCTATTCGCCAGCGCGCCACTCACTTTTTCAGGAATCGATGGGATTGCACGTATTTTTGCCGTCCAGTCTTCACCCGCCAGTCCATCTCCGCGACTGATTGCCTGCGTCAGTTCACCATTGCGATAGACTAACGTCACCGCGACACCATCCACTTTTGGTTGCGCCCACAGATCGGTTTTTCCTGCCATCCAGCGCTGTAGCGCTTGCTTACCTGCCAATTTTTGTACCCCTGTGTGTGCGACAGGATGTTTCACACTGCCGCCGGGTAAGACAGGTGCTGAATTTGCAGGTTCAAGCGCAAAACAGCGTTGCCATGCCGCCAGCCGTGCGCTGAGCTGGTCGTAAACAGCGTCGCTTACCTCACTTGCTCCCTGCTTCCAGTAGTGCTCATTCCACTGGGTAAGCTGCTGCTGAAGGCGGTTAACCTCATCTTGCGCTCTAGATGGCGACCAGACTGGACACACCGCCTGACTGGACAGGCTCCATAGCAACAGATACACCGCGAATCCGGTTCTTTTCCACATCATCCCTTCTCCTTGTGATAGCGCCGCTGTTATAGCGTAGCCAACGCTGTGCTGACGACATGGAAAGAGAGAGATTGCGAGGAGGATTCCGGCAATTCACTGCCGCTGTGAAAATTTGCAAATAAAACAGGAAAGCAGGCCGCAAAATGTCAAACTCAGCGGGAAAAAGTGTGACAAAGGCTACGTCACATAGCGCCGATGTGTATAATAGGCACGTATGTAAGTTTCCTTTCGCAATTCACATACAAAAGACTCTCATGGCTCAAGGCACGCTCTATATTGTTTCCGCCCCTAGCGGCGCGGGTAAATCAAGCCTCATTCAGGCTTTGCTAAAAACCCAACCGTTATACGATACGCAGGTTTCTGTTTCGCACACCACGCGCGCTCCGCGTCCGGGTGAAGTGCACGGTGAACATTATTTCTTTGTTAATCATGATGAATTTAAATCCATGATTGGCGAGGACGCGTTTCTTGAGCATGCAGAAGTCTTTGGTAACTATTACGGCACCTCGCGCGCAGCCATTGAGCAAGTGCTGGCAACCGGCGTAGATGTGTTTCTTGATATCGACTGGCAAGGTGCGCAGCAAATTCGCGCCCGTATGCCGCAGGCGCGCAGCATTTTTATTCTGCCGCCGTCGAAGCTGGAACTCGATCGCCGCTTGCGCGGGCGCGGCCAGGATAGCGAAGAGGTCATTGCGAAACGTATGGCGCAGGCAGTTGCGGAAATGAGCCATTACGCGGAATATGATTACCTGATTGTGAATGATGATTTCGATACCGCGTTGGGCGATTTGAAAACCATTATTCGCGCCGAACGTCTGCGCATGAGCCGCCAAAAGCAGCGACATGACGCTTTAATCAGCAAACTATTGGCAGACTGAGCCTGGTTTCAGTATCATGCCCAGTCATTTCTTCACCTGTGGAGCATTTTAAGTATGGCACGCGTAACTGTTCAGGACGCTGTAGAGAAAGTTGGTAACCGTTTTGACCTGGTGCTGGTCGCCGCGCGTCGCGCTCGTCAGATGCAGGTTGGCGGTAAAGATCCGTTAGTCCCGGAAGAAAACGATAAAACCACCGTTATCGCGCTGCGCGAAATCGAAGAAGGTCTGATCAACAACCAGATCCTCGACGTCCGTGAGCGCCAGGAACAGCAAGAGCAGGAAGCCGCAGAACTGCAGGCCGTAACCGCCATTGCTGAAGGTCGTCGTTAATTAACCTGCAGGTCACCCTTGTATCTGTTTGAAAGCCTGAATCAGCTGATTCAACACTATCTGCCTGAAGATCAAATCAAACGTCTCAGGCAGGCGTATCTCGTTGCACGTGACGCTCACGAGGGCCAGACACGTTCAAGCGGTGAACCTTATATCACGCACCCGGTAGCGGTAGCCTGCATTCTGGCCGAGATGAAACTCGACCACGAAACGCTGATGGCTGCACTATTGCATGACGTGATTGAAGATACCCCCGCCACCTACCAGGATATGGAACAGCTGTTTGGCAAAAGCGTTGCCGAGCTGGTGGAAGGGGTGTCGAAACTTGATAAGCTCAAGTTTCAGGATAAGAAAGAAGCGCAGGCTGAAAACTTTCGCAAGATGATTATGGCGATGGTGCAGGACATCCGCGTCATTCTTATCAAGCTCGCTGACCGCACCCACAATATGCGCACGCTGGGTTCTCTTCGCCCGGACAAACGCCGTCGCATCGCCCGTGAAACCCTCGAAATCTATAGCCCGCTGGCGCACCGTTTAGGTATTCATCACATCAAAACCGAGCTCGAAGAGCTGGGCTTTGAAGCGCTATATCCAAACCGCTATCGCGTCATCAAAGAAGTGGTCAAAGCCGCGCGTGGCAACCGCAAAGAGATGATTCAAAAAATCCTCTCGGAAATCGAAGGGCGTTTACAGGAAGCGGGTATTCCCTGCCGCGTTAGCGGTCGCGAAAAGCACCTGTACTCGATCTACTGCAAAATGGTGCTGAAAGAGCAGCGTTTCCACTCGATTATGGATATCTACGCCTTTCGCGTGATTGTTCACGATCTGGATACCTGTTATCGCGTTCTGGGCCAGATGCACAGCTTGTACAAACCACGTCCTGGCCGCGTGAAAGACTATATCGCCATCCCCAAGGCGAACGGCTATCAATCTCTGCACACTTCGATGATTGGCCCGCACGGCGTGCCGGTCGAGGTGCAGATCCGTACCGAAGATATGGATCAGATGGCAGAGATGGGGGTTGCCGCGCACTGGGCGTATAAAGAGCATGGCGAGAGCAGTACCACCGCGCAAATCCGCGCTCAGCGCTGGATGCAAAGCCTGCTGGAGCTGCAACAGAGCGCCGGTAGTTCGTTTGAATTTATCGAGAGCGTTAAATCTGATCTCTTCCCCGATGAGATTTATGTTTTCACCCCGGAAGGCCGTATTGTCGAGCTGCCCGCTGGCGCCACGCCGGTGGATTTCGCCTATGCGGTGCACACGGATATCGGCCATGCCTGCGTTGGCGCGCGCGTCGACCGCCAGCCGTATCCGCTGTCGCAGTCGCTTTCCAGTGGACAGACGGTAGAAATTATCACCGCACCGGGTGCACGCCCGAATGCCGCATGGCTGAACTTTGTCGTCAGCTCGAAAGCACGCGCCAAAATCCGTCAGATGCTGAAAAACCTCAAGCGTGACGACTCGGTGAGCCTCGGCCGCCGTCTGCTGAATCACGCGCTGGGCGGAAGCCGCAAACTGGCCGAAATTCCGCCGGAACATGTGCAGCGCGAGCTGGATCGCATGAAGCTCGCCTCGCTCGATGATTTGCTGGCAGAAATCGGCCTCGGCAACGCCATGAGCGTCGTGGTTGCGAAAAACCTGCAGCAAGGGGAAGCCGTGCAGAGCACGCAAGCACCGGCTGGCTCAAACGGTGGTCATCTGCCGATTAAAGGCGCAGACGGCGTACTGATCACCTTTGCCAAATGCTGTCGCCCCATTCCTGGCGACCCGATTGTCGCGCACGTCAGTCCCGGCAAAGGGCTGGTTATTCACCATGAGTCCTGCCGCAACATTCGTGGCTACCAGAAAGAGCCAGAGAAGTTCATGGCCGTTGAGTGGGACAAAGAGACCGCGCAGGAATTTATCACCGAGATCAAGGTGGATATGTTCAACCATCAGGGCGCACTGGCGAACCTGACGGCAGCGATTAATACGGCCTCGTCGAATATTCAAAGCCTGAATACCGAAGAAAAAGATGGCCGCGTCTACAGCGCGTTCATCCGTCTGACGGCGCGCGATCGCGTCCATCTGGCGAATATCATGCGCAAAATCCGCGTGATGCCGGATGTGATAAAAGTCACCCGCAACCGAAACTAACTTTATGAATTCTCAACGTTATGCGCGTATCCGCGAGATGCTCGCCAGGCGTCAGCCGGATCTGACGGTCTGCATGGAGCAGGTTCACAAGCCTCATAACGTCTCCGCCATTATCCGCACTGCGGACGCCGTCGGCGTACATGAAGTTCACGCCGTCTGGCCGGGCAACCGCATGCGCACCATGGCCTCATCTGCTGCGGGCAGCAACAGTTGGGTGGAAGTGAAAACCCACCGTACCATTGGCGATGCTGTCGGCGTGCTGAAAGCGCGCGGCATGCAGATCCTCGCGACCCATCTGTCCGACAAAGCCGTTGATTTCCGCGAAATAGATTACACACGCCCGACCTGCATTCTGATGGGCCAGGAGAAAACCGGGATCACGCAGGAAGCGTTGGATCTGGCGGATCGGGACATCATCATCCCGATGACTGGCATGGTGCAGTCGCTGAATGTTTCCGTGGCGTCAGCATTGATTCTTTACGAAGCCCAGCGCCAGCGGCAAAACGCCGGTATGTATGAACGTGAAAACAGCATGTTGCCGGATGGAGTTCAGCAACGCCTGCTGTTTGAGGGTGGCTACCCGGTGCTGGCGAGAGTCGCGAAACGCAAGGGCCTGCCTTACCCCCACGTAAATACGGAAGGCCAAATCGAAGCCGACCCAACGTGGTGGGCAACGATGCAGGCGGCGGGATAACCAATGAAAGGTAAGCTGCTCGATGCGGTGCCTTTAAGTTCGCTGACCGGTGTCGGCGCGGCGCAGAGCAGCAAGCTGGCGAAAATCGGCCTGCATACCGTTCAGGATCTCCTGCTTCATCTCCCGTTACGCTACGAAGATCGTACCCAGCTTTACCCAATTGCCGACCTGCTGCCGGGCATTTACGCCACGGTGGAAGGCGAGGTGTTGAACTGCAATATCACCTTCGGTGGTCGCCGGATGATGACCTGCCAGATTAGCGACGGTTCCGGCATTCTCACGATGCGCTTTTTCAACTTCAACGCGGCGATGAAAAACAGCCTCGCCACCGGCCGCCGTGTGCTGGCCTATGGGGAAGCGAAACGCGGGAAGTATGGCGCGGAAATGATCCATCCCGAATACCGCGTGCAGGGCGATCTCAGCACCCCGGAATTGCAGGAAACCCTGACGCCGGTTTACCCCACCACCGAAGGCATCAAACAAGCGACACTGCGCAAGCTCACCGACCAGGCGCTGGAATTACTGGCGACTTGTGCCATCAGCGAACTGCTGCCACCGGAGCTGGCACAAGGCATGATGAGCCTGCCAGAGGCGCTGCATACGCTGCATCGCCCGCCGCCGTCACTGCAACTAAGCGATCTGGAAAGCGGGCAGCACCCGGCGCAGCGCCGTTTGATCCTTGAAGAATTACTGGCGCACAACCTCAGCATGCTGGCCTTGCGCGCCGGCGCGCAGCGTTATCATGCGCAACCACTCGGCACCATAGATGAACTGAAAAACCGCCTGCTGGCGTCATTGCCGTTTAAACCAACCGGCGCACAAACGCGCGTGGTCGCGGAGATCGAGCGCGATATGGCGCTGGATATGCCGATGATGCGCCTGGTGCAGGGCGATGTGGGCTCCGGTAAAACGCTGGTCGCCGCGCTGGCAGCCTTGCGGGCAATTGCCAATGGCAAACAAGTGGCGATGATGGCGCCCACCGAACTGCTGGCAGAACAGCACGCCAACAATTTCCGCAACTGGTTCGCACCGCTCGGCGTGGAAGTAGGCTGGCTGGCGGGCAAGCAAAAAGGCAAAGCGCGCCAGGCACAGCAAGAGGCTATTGCCAGCGGTCAGGTGCAAATGGTGGTGGGCACCCATGCCATTTTCCAGGAACAGGTGCAGTTTAACGGCCTTGCGCTGGTGATTATCGACGAACAGCATCGCTTTGGCGTTCATCAGCGGCTGGCGCTATGGGAAAAAGGCCAGCAGCAGGGTTTTCACCCGCATCAGTTGATCATGACGGCAACACCAATCCCGCGCACGCTGGCGATGACCGCCTACGCCGATCTCGATACCTCGGTGATCGACGAACTACCACCAGGTCGTACACCGGTCACTACCGTCGCTATCCCGGATACGCGCCGTAGCGAGATTATCGACCGCGTACGTAGCGCCTGCACCGGCGAAGGCCGCCAGGCCTACTGGGTTTGTACATTGATCGAAGAGTCCGATCTGCTGGAAGCACAGGCCGCGGAAGCGACCTGGGAAGAGCTAAAACTGGCGTTGCCGGAGCTGAATGTTGGCCTGGTGCATGGCCGCATGAAACCGGCGGAAAAACAGGCGGTGATGCAGGCGTTCAAACAGGGCGAGTTGCATCTGCTGGTCGCCACCACGGTGATTGAAGTGGGCGTGGATGTGCCAAATTCCAGCCTGATGATTATCGAAAACCCGGAGCGTCTCGGCCTTGCGCAACTCCACCAGCTACGTGGCCGCGTTGGGCGCGGTGCGGTAGCCTCCCACTGCGTACTGCTCTACAAATCCCCTTTGTCAAAAACAGCGCAAAAACGTCTGCAAGTGCTGCGCGACAGTAACGATGGTTTTGTGATTGCGCAAAAAGATCTGGAAATTCGCGGTCCCGGCGAACTGCTTGGTACCCGCCAGACCGGCAACGCGGAATTCAAAGTCGCCGACCTGCTGCGCGACCAGGCGATGATCCCGGAAGTACAACGCGTAGCCCGCCATATTCATGAGCGTTATCCGCAGCTTGCCGAAGCGCTGATCGACCGCTGGATGCCGGAAACAGAACGCTACTCCAACGCCTGAGTTTTAGAACCTTATCCCGTAAAACGAACACCCCTTAGAAAAGTATGTTTTTAGCATAGCAACCGTTTGCTTTTACCAAACAGTCCGATAAAATCAGCGCTTTTCCATCCAGGGGATTGCTTGAGATGTCCGTAAACACCATCGAGTCAGAAAGTGCGCAACCGGTTGCGCAGACTCAACCCAGCGAACTGATCTACCGCCTTGAAGATCGCCCGCCGCTGCCGCAGACCCTGTTTGCCGCGCTCCAGCACCTGCTGGCGATGTTCGTTGGCGTTATCACGCCCGCGCTGCTTATCTGCCAGGCGCTGGGTTTACCGGCTCAGGACACTCAGCACATTATCAGCATGTCGCTGTTCGCCTCTGGCGTCGCCTCTATTATCCAGATCAAAGCCTGGGGCCCGGTCGGCTCCGGGCTGCTCTCGATTCAGGGCACCAGCTTTAACTTTGTTGCGCCACTGATCATGGGTGGTACCGCGCTGAAAACCGGCGGTGCGGACGTGCCCACGATGATGGCTGCGCTGTTCGGCACCCTGATGCTGGCCAGCTGCACCGAAATGGTCGTCTCCCGCATTCTGCCGTTTGCGCGTCGCATTATTACTCCGCTGGTTTCCGGTGTGGTGGTGATGATTATCGGCCTGTCGCTGATTCAGGTGGGTCTGACATCGGTTGGCGGCGGTTTTGCTGCGATGGGCAACCACACCTTCGGCGCGCCGAAAAACCTGCTGCTGGCAGGCGTGGTGCTGGGGCTGATCATTCTGCTTAACCGCCAGCGCAACCCCTATTTACGCATTGCGTCGCTGGTGATCGCCATGGCCGTTGGCTATGTGTTGGCGATGTTTATGGGCATGCTGCCGGCCTATAGCGCACCGGCAACTTCCTTTATGGTGCCGACGCCGCTTTACTACGGCCTGAGCATTGACTGGACCCTGCTGCTGCCGCTGATGCTGGTATTTATGATCACCTCGCTTGAAACCATCGGTGACATCACCGCTACTTCTGACGTTTCCGAGCAGCCTGTTGCCGGCCCGCTGTATATGAAACGCCTGAAAGGCGGCGTACTGGCAAACGGCCTCAACTCATTTGTTTCCGCTGTTTTCAATACTTTCCCGAACTCCTGCTTCGGCCAGAACAACGGGGTGATCCAGTTGACCGGCGTTGCCAGTCGCTATATCGGTTTCTTCATTGCGGTGATGCTGATGGTGCTTGGCCTGTTCCCGGCAGTCAGCGCTTTTGTGCAGCAACTGCCTGAACCGGTGCTGGGCGGTGCAACGCTGGTGATGTTCGGCACGATTGCCGCATCCGGTGTGCGCATTGTTTCCCGCGAACCGCTGAACCGCCGTGCGATCCTGATTATCGCGCTGTCGCTGGCCGTTGGCCTGGGCGTTTCCCAGCAGCCGCAGATCCTGCAATTCGCCCCGGACTGGCTGAAAAACCTGCTCTCTTCCGGCATCGCCGCAGGCGGGATCACCGCGATTGTACTGAATCTGATTTTTCCGCCAGAGAAAAACTGATAAACCCCGCGGCAACGGGGTGAAAACCGTTGCCGCCGTAACGCCCTTTCATCATTCCGCCCTTGAGCATTGCGCATAAATCGTGCATAACTGCCAGACTGGCAACTGGGGATGGAAGATCATGAAATTTCTTGGAAAGCTGCTCCTTGTCGTTGTTATCGCCCTGCTTGTGGCGGTCATCGCCTGCTATTTCCTGCTGCAAACCCGCTGGGGTGCAACGCAGGTCAGCAAGTGGGTAAACGACAACAGTGACTATCACCTCACTTTCGAAGCAATGGATCACCGCTTCTCCTCCCCTTCCCATGTGTTGCTGAAAGGCGTGAATTTTGGCCGCAAAGGCAAACCGGCAACGCTGGTCGCCAAAACCGTCGATATCGGTCTGAGCAGCCGCCAAATTACCGATCCTCTGCATGTCGATACCATTTTGTTGCAGGACGGCACGCTGAATCTATCCCCGGCGGCCGCACCACTGCCGTTCCAGGCCGACCGTCTGCAATTAAGCAATATGGCGTTTAACAGCCCGACCACCGGCTGGGATCTCAGCGCCCAGCGCGTCACTGGCGGCGTTGCACCGTGGCAGCCTGTCGCGGGAAGTGTACTGGGCAGCAAGGCGCAAATTCAGATGAGCGCCGGTTCGCTGACATTAAACGGCGTTCCCGCCAGTAACGTGTTGGTTCAGGGCAGTATTGATAAAGATGTCGTTACGCTGACCACCATCGGTGCGGATATGGCGCGCGGTTCTCTGACCGGAGACGCGCAGCGCGCCGCCGATGGCAGTTGGGTGGTGAATAATTTGCGGCTGAATGATATCCGCCTGCAAAGCGATAAGTCGCTGCTCGATTTCTTTAATCCGTTGACGACATTGCCGTCGCTGCAAATTGGCCGCGTTGAAGTGACCGATGCCCGTTTGCAAGGGCCTGGCTGGGCGGTCACCGATCTCGATTTGAGTTTGCGCAACCTGACGCTGATGAATGGCGACTGGAAAAGCGAGGACGGCAGGCTGTCGATGAACGCCAGCGAGTTTATTTACGGCTCGCTGCACCTGTTCGACCCGATCCTCAATGCCAATTTCTCGCAGCAGGGTATTGCGCTGCAACAGTTCACCTCACGCTGGGAAAACGGCATGGTACGCACGTCCGGCAACTGGTATCGCGCAGGCCACGCGCTGGTGCTGGATGATACCGCCTTTGCCGGGCTGGAATACACGCTGCCGGAAAACTGGAAGCAGCTATGGATGGATGATTTGCCAGCATGGCTGAACACCGTGACGCTGAAAAAATTCAGCGCCAGCCGCAATCTGGTGATCGATATCGACCCGGCTTTTCCGTGGCAACTGACGGCGCTGGACGGCTACGGCGATAACCTGCAACTGGTGCGCGAGCGCAAATGGGGTGTGTGGAGCGGAACGGCGAAGCTGAACGCCGCTGCCGCAACGTTTAATCGCGTTGACGTGCGCCGCCCGTCGCTGGCGCTGAACGCCAACAGCAATGTGGTCACTATCAGCGAGCTAAGCGCCTTTACCGGGCAAGGCTTGCTGGAAGCCAAAGCGGTGGTTGCGCAAACACCGGATCGCAGCGTGAACCTCAATCTGAACGGGCGCGGCGTGCCGGTGAATGTATTGCAGGAGTGGGGCTGGCCGGCGCTGCCCATCAGCGGCGACGGTAATCTCCAGCTCACCGCCAGCGGCAGTGTGCGCGCCGATGCGCCGCTTAAACCGTCGGTGAACGCCGAACTTTCTGCCATTAACGTGCAGAAACAGCAAATCAAACAGAATATGCATGGCGGTGTGGTTTCCGGCGGCGTCGTTGCGCCTCCGGCGGAATCCACATCAGCGCCTTCACCTCAGCCGACTCCCTGAACATGACATTTCCTCTCCCTCACGGGAGAGGAATATCGCGAAGCAAAAACTCACAGCGTAATCCGTATCTCCCCGTCTTGCGGCGTAATCACCACGCCTGACTCACTGCCAGATTGCGTGGCACCTTGTACACCCGCAATCTGCGCGATATTGCGCAGGCACAGCGTCCAGTTGTGACACTCTCCTTCGCTACGTACGGTAATCACACCCGCATCGCGTTTGGCCCGTAAACGGAAGATCACCGCACCGCTGGCATCCGGCACGTCGCATAACGCTTCGTGTCCCTCTTCCAGCGAAAACAACTGGAAAGCGGTACCGTCATGCCAGGTATAATCCGGACGCTGGTCGTTGCTGCCGAGCGCCAGCAGGGTGTTATCCCGCACGTACACCGGCAGGCTCATAAAGTCGTGGCGCTGTTTATGCCAGCGGTTGCCGGTTAATGTGTCGTTGTGCCACAGATGCGTCCAGCATCCTTCCGGCAGGTAAAACTGCACGTCACCCGCTTCACTGAACACCGGCGCGACCAGCAGCGCATCGCCAAGCATGTACTGGCGGTCAAGATAGTCACAAGCCGGATCGTCCGGGAAAGCGAGCATCATGGCGCGCATCATCGGCAAACCGGATTCGTGTGCCAGCGCAGCCTGGCGGTAAAGGTACGGCATCAAACGGCATTTTAGCTTCGTGAAGTGGCGCACCACATCGCAGGACTCGTCATCGTACGCCCACGGCACACGGTAAGATTTGCTGCCGTGCAGACGGCTGTGGCTGGAGAGCAAGCCAAACGCGCACCAGCGTTTGTAAACATGCGCAGGTGCGGTGTTTTCAAAGCCGCCAATATCATGGCTCCAGAAACCAAAACCAGACAGGCCAATTGATAGCCCGCCGCGCAGGCTTTCCGCCATCGATTCATAGTTGGCGTAGCAGTCGCCGCCCCAGTGTACCGGAAACTGTTGCGCACCAACGGATGCCGAGCGGGCAAACAGCACCGCGTCCTGCTCACCAACGGTTTCTTTCAGCACGTTCCACACCAGCTCGTTGTAGATGTACGCGTAATGGTTGTGCATTTTCTGCGGACACGCGCCGTTATGCCACACCACATCAGTCGGGATGCGTTCGCCAAAGTCGGTTTTGAAGCAGTCCACGCCCATCGCCACTAAATCTTTGAGTTTATTTGCGTACCACTGGCAGGCTTCCGGGTTGGTGAAGTCGTAAATCGCCAACCCCGGCTGCCATTTATCCCATTGCCACAGCGAACCGTCCGCGCGTTTCAGCAGGTAGCCCTTCTCTTTCAGCTCATGGAATACCGGTGATTTCTGGCCGATATAGGGGTTTATCCAGACGCAGATTTTCAGCCCGCGCGCTTTCAGACGTTTAATCATTCCGGCCGGATCCGGGAAGGTCACCGGGTCCCACTCAAAATCGCACCACTGGAAAGCTTTCATCCAGAAGCAGTCGAAGTGGAAAACGTGCAGCGGTAGCTGGCGCTCCGCCATGCCGTCAATAAAGCTGTTCACCGTCGCTTCGTCGTAGTTGGTGGTAAACGAGGTGGTGAGCCACAAACCGAACGACCAGGCTGGCGGCAACGCCGGACGACCGGTCAATTGCGTATAGCGGTTCAGCACGTCCTGCGGCGTTGGGCCATCGATCACGAAATATTCGAGATATTCTCCTTCAACGCTGAACTGCACTTTGGAGACCTTCTCCGAACCCACTTCAAACTCTACCGCTTGCGGATGGTTTACCAGCACGCCGTAGCCACGATTGGTGAGATAAAAGGGAATATTTTTGTACGACTGTTCGGTGCTGGTGCCGCCGTCGCGGTTCCAGGTTTCCACCATTTGCCCGTTGCGAACCAGCGCAGTAAAACGCTCGCCGAGGCCATATACCGTTTCACCCACGCCCAAATCCAGCCGCTCAAACAGGTAATTGCGGCCACTGTTGCCATCCTGCACGTAACCATTGTTTTTTAACTGGCTACCGGTAATACGCACGCCATCGCGCAGGAAATCGAGCGCCCAGTTTTCACCTTTACCAATGCGCACACTGAGCGCACCGCTTTGCAGCTCGGCAAAATCGTCGGTATTGCGCATTTCCACGTGGACGTCTTGCGCAACATTAAGCGGGAAGTGCGGGCCGTTATCTATTACTCCCTGAAAATGTTCGATGCGCACGCCAATAATCCCTTCCTGCGGCGAGAAAAAACGCAGGGTGAAGAGCGGCGTATCCAGTTGCCAGGTGCGCTCGCGCACATCGCGCGGGGCGGCATAGACCACCATCTCATTACCCTGTTGTTCGATTTCAAACACCTGCACCGGCTGGATCAATGTCAGACCCGGCTGGATAAGCCAGTTGCCATCACTGATTTTCATGCATGACTCCTTACAGTAACTCTTCCCGTGGTGAAACATGCCCAAACCGTTGCTGGCTACGGTGCTCGCCGCGCGCCAGCTGTTCCATGATCGTTTTGAGGAACGGTGTTTTCAGGGTGTAGTAGCGTTTGGCGATAAAGGCGCTCAGCAAGTAACAGGCCGCCGGAACCAGCGTAAACAGCGCAATGATGATGCTGATGGTGGCGCTGTTCTGGCTCTGCGCCGCGGCATTGTAACCACCGCCCGCCAGCGCCCAGCCAATCAGTGCGCCGCCGAAAGCGAGGCCAAATTTCAGCACGAACAACGTGCCCGCGAAGCTAATACCGGTGAGACGTTTGCCGTTGCACCATTCGCCGTAATCAACGGTGTCGGACATCATCACCCACTGGATCGGCGTGACGAGCTGATGCAGCACGCCGATGACAAAGATAAAGATGAACATGGTGACGCTGGCCTGAATCGGCACGAAAAACATAGCGATGCTAAGCACGGTGAGCGCAGCGTTGGTCCACCAGAAGATGGTGACTTTGCATTTCCAGTCGGTGAGCGGCTTGGCCAGTGCGCTGCCGATCAGGTTGCCGACGCAGTAGGTAGTGAGAAACGCGGTGAAAATGGCGGCATCGCCCATGATCCAGGTGACGTAATACATCATCGCGCCGCCGCGCACGCAGACTGCGAGAATATTCAGGATGGTTAGCAGACCCACGATGCGCCACTGGTCGTTTTGCCAGATATCGCGCAGGTCTTCACGCATGCCGGTGGTGCTCGGCGGCGCCTGGATACGCTCTTTGGTGGTGAAGAAGCAGAACGCCAGCATCATAAAGGCGACCACGGAGAGCACCGCGATGCCGCCCTGGAAACCGAAAACTTTGTCATCGCCGCCAATCAGTTTCACCAGCGGCATCATCAGCACGGTAGAGAGCATGCCGCCCGCCGTCGCCAGCACGAAGCGCCAGGATTGCAGCGAGATGCGCTGCTGCGGGTCGTTGGTGATCACGCCGCCGAGAGCGCAGTAAGGAATGTTGACCACGGTGTAAAGCAGGGTAAGTAACGTATAAGTGACAGCAGCGTAGATCATCTTGCCGCTGAGGCTGAGATCCGGCGTGCTGTAGGCCAGAACGCACACAATACCAAATGGCAGCGCGCCGAAAATTATCCACGGACGGAACTTGCCCCAGCGGCTGCGGGTGCGGTCGGCGAGCAGGCCCATGCACGGGTCCGAAACGGCGTCTAATGCACGCGCCAGCAGAAACATGGTGCCGACAAACCCGGCAGGGATGCCAAAGATATCGGTATAAAAGAACATCATGTACAGCATTACGTTATCAAAGACGATATGGCTGGCGGCGTCACCCATGCCGTAGCCAATCTTTTCTTTCACAGAAATAATCTGACTGTCCATTTTTGTTTCCTTTACGCATGAAAAATACGCAGAAAGCGGTTTCAGACGTTGTAAACGATTGGATTTCAGCCGGGTATTGCGAATTCTTGTTATCTGATTACGTTTATTCTTTTCTGTGATCGCGGTTCCTTTAGCGGGTGAAAAATTGCTAAGCCGTGGAAAAGTTGAGGATTTATCTTAAACAACCGTTTGCGGCGGGAGCACAATGAGAAAATTTATGACGGAAGTATGTGGTAAATGCCTGAAAGTAGCTATAATGCGCCCCGCCTCCATGTAGCAATGCAGGCGCGGAAGATCGTCATCTCCGGTGAGGTGGCTGGACTTCAAATCCAGTTGGGGCCGCCAGCGGTCCCGGGCAGGTTCGACTCCTGTGATCTTCCGCCAAAATGAACATCTACCACATATGCAAATAATTTATTAACGCACATCCTTTATTCCATCTACTTATATTTATTAAGCCCTAAAAATATAACTAAATTTATGTGAGATAGATCCAAATATCAGTAATTCAGCCAATTTTATATTCAACATTATCTGATAAATTACAGATTCACTCTTACAAGGATGAATATATGACTGCTGCTATTCGTTTTCGGGCCTCTTGCATCAAAACATTATCATCTGTAGAAGCAAATCCAGAAAAATCACACCAGCATGAGTTTAATGGAGTTAAAGAATTAAAAGCTTTATTAGGTATGGATGAATTTAAATGTGATGCGCAATTCTCTATACGCGGATCACAAATCTCAAAACTGGCACAAGTTACTTGGTATGACGCTCGTACTTCCCATCTGTCGAGATCAGAGTATCGGCTCTATTTTACGCCAAATGAAGTTATGGATAATGCTGCTGAAGGCGACAATATAATTATAGGGTATGATACGAATGATAACCTGCAGATTATATTAATAAAAATGGGAACTGCTTCGCATGAGGGATTAATTAAACATTGGCGAGCAAATTAGCAATTCATCTTTTTATTCACTGACGCCAGTATACTTCTGGCGTTAAAAATAATTACCTATTAATATTTAACAATATATTTATGGACGAAATATCATTAAGGATGAGATTTTTCTAATTCGTTTAGAATAAGAAAGTAGCATCTTTTATTCTTTTTCGTGTTCTGCCTCAAGCCGCATCCTACAGGCCTCTTTAACCCACTTACTAAAATTCCCTTTTCCGGCCGCTTTCTCAATCTGTTCCAAAAGATCATCCTCAAATCGGATGTTCTTCATCGTGCTTTTGGTGCGATCAAAATTTAGCTTCTTTTTCTCTTGCATGGTAGGTACCAATTCGATTACGTTATGTTCATGTGGTACCTACCACATGAAATTGGATTTCGTAAACAACGCTCCGAAAGTGCAGGAACACAACCGGAGCGTCTAACCATCCCCAACTATCAAGGAGTTGATAATGGCTGATCCGCATTCTACCTCAGACTTCACCATCGCCGGAACCGAGCACAACGTAATTGTGCGATATCGCCCGAATCAGGGTGACGCGAGCACACCGAGCATCACGCTTTCCGGCAAGTGGCTACGCGATGCCGGATTTAATACCGGGCAACATATTCTGGTGAAAGTGATGCAGGGCTGCATCGTGCTGGTGAAATACAGTGATAAAGAGGAGTGGCTGGCGACGGCGCTGGATAAAACGCGCAAGCAGCTCAGGGAAGTGAAGGACGTTATGAAAAAGGCGTATCTGCAATCACGGCCAGACTGAAACCTGTCGATTTGCAGCATGCCAAATACAGCCTGCCCACGGGCTGTATTTGTCGGGGCGGAAGGAAATGAAAAGACCAACCTGGAAGGTGTTTTACGGAGGGAAGAACGCGGTGAAATCGGCAGCATCGGTTCAATATTGCACGCAAAAAAACGCGTAAAAAGTCGTTCGTTTCCCTCTCTGCATCACCATTATTAAGGAGTAAGATAAGCGCCTCGAAATTCCACAGACAACAACCGATGAAGCGCTTCCTTTTTATTCTCTCCACCGCCTTTATTTTCAACAGCAGTTTTGCTGCCGCCCCGTTGCCGAAAGACGTTCAGGATTTCCGCAACCTTGCCGAAGAGTGCGAGCATTTCGCCGGCGAGCAGGATTCAGATCTCGACGAGCAGCGCCAGAAAGAGCTGGATGCCAGCCTGCAAGCCACTTGCGGCAAAGCCGTGGTGCAGCTTAAAACGCTGCGGGAAAAATACAAGAATGACGCGGCATTAATGAAAGTTATTAATGCCTATGATTTCTGACGGCGGTTTGCAGCACGCAAAAACGGGGGCATTTGCCCCCGTTGGTTATTACGCTTTCTGTAATGGATAATCAAGGTAGCCTTCTGCGCCGCCGCCAAAGAATTTCTCTCTGATCGGTTCGTTAAGCGGCAGGTTATGTTGCAGGCGGTACGGCAGATCCGGGTTAGCGATAAACGGTCGGCCAAAACCAATTAAATCCGCCCAGCCTTTCGCCAGCGCTTCTTCGGCACGTTCCGGCGTGTATTTGCCAGAGTAAATCAGCGTGCCGTGGAAAATAATGCGCAGTGCTTCTTTAAACGCAGCAGGCATCACCGGCGCGTCGTCCCAGTCCGCTTCAGCGATGTGAATGTAAGCAATGCCAATCGCATTCAGAACGCTCGCCGCCGCGAGATAAGTGGCTTCTGGCGTATCGTCGCGCGAGCCCATCAGCGTGGTAAGCGGTGCCAGGCGAATGCCGACACGCTCTTTACCAATCGCCGCAGAAACGGCTTCCACCACCTCTTTCATAAAGCGCAGGCGGTTTTGCAGCGAACCGCCGTATTCGTCATTGCGCAGGTTCGACTGCGAATCAATAAACTGGTTAATCAGATAGCCGTTCGCACCGTGTAGTTCGATGCCATCGAAACCGGCGGCAATCGCGTTACGCGCCGCTTGTGCGTAATCGTTGATGATAGCGGGGATTTCATCCACAGCCAGCGCACGCGGCATAGAGTGCTGCACCATATCGCCCACGCCGTTTTCCGGCCCGCGCCCTTCCACATCAACAAACACTTTTACGCCTTCGGCCTGAATCGCCGAAGAGGAAACCGGCGCTGCGTTACTCGGCTGCAACACGGTGTGGGAAACGCGCCCCACATGCCACAGTTGAGCAAAGATTTTGCCGCCCGCGTGATGCACGGCATCGGTCACTTTTTTCCAGCCAGCAATTTGCGCATCGCTGTAAATACCCGGCGTCCAGGCGTATCCCTGACCCTGCTGGCTGATTTGTGTGCCTTCGCTGATAATCAGCCCGGCACTGGCGCGCTGTGCGTAGTAATCCGCCATCATATCGGTTGCCACATCACCCGTTCCGGCGCGGGATCGGGTCATCGGTGGCATAACGATACGGTTAGTCAATGCGAGTGCATTCAGGGCGTATTTATCAAATAACATGGTGGCTTATCCTTTCTTGATTCGGTCAATGTGGTTGCGGTTAACAACCTGATGCGAAGCAGGATAGGCGCACAAGAGTTTTGAATAAACAGCAATAAAAGCAATAAACTATTGCTATGTTGTCAATAAATAATGCTGGCCTGCCCTTATCGCAGGTATGTGGCAGAAACTGCCAGAATAGAGTGGCGAAACCGCAGGTTCTGAAGCAGGCTTATTCGCGCGTCGTATCATCTTTAGCTCATTCGTCCCGATACGGGGAAGAAATATCGCATCCGCCATGACTTTTCCTTCGAAGCAACAAAAACAGTCGTTCCAGTTATTATAAATATGAATAAGCTCCGCCATACTGTTTAAACCGAGTTTACGCAGTATCGCGTTTTTGTAATTACTGACGATTTTTTTATCGATGTCCAATGCTTGCGAAATCGTATCGCTGGACTGGTACTCTAGAAACCGCAGCATAATTTTATACTCCGTCGCGCTAAAATGGACTTCGCGAAAGGAATATATATCCTCATGACCCTTAAGGAAATTAAGTATCTTTCTGATCTCATGCCGAAGCAAAGATACAGATGAAGATTTATCGATAGAGATAAATCGAGTGCAAATAAATGAATTAAACCCTTTTTCTTCACTTAAAATATAAAGCAATGAGTTCATGCTAAAAAATAATATTTTTCCATCTCCCCGATCAAATGCAACCAACGTGTGTGTTGCATGCGGATTAATGGCTTTAAGCAGCTTATCCATGCCCATGACAAAATAGCTATCCTGAGAGATGACATACATATCCAACCTCCGGAAAATATTATTTGCCAGCGAATTATAACGAAAACAAATTATGCCTTCGGTTAATTCAAAAGGTTATATAGCGTTTTGCAATAAGAGAAATGGGTGAATCAGGAAAAAATAAAGTCGCAAAAAAATGCTACCGCCCCTGGTTTTCACCAAAGCATACTGAGTCGTTCGATACTCGCCATAGCCAATAAATCCATAACAAAAGCAATTTAATCCATAAGAGAAATAATGGGTGCTGAAGATAAATTTCACTTAGGGGGGTGCAATGTTTTATGACTCAATCACCTGGAAGCATTATCTTTAATATAATAAATAACGTGGCAATAAATTTCGCCACATTTAAAATCATCTAAATATGTAAATAAATTAAGAAGTTATTATTTTTCAAATAACAACAGTAACACAGAGTAATAAAAAATTAGCCACTAAGGTTGCATAACGCAAGAAGGCTCACAATAGATTAGGAATTTTCATAAATGTCCAAACCTATAGCTTGAATAGCCTATACCAATCAAATTATTACTAAAGCAGAAAATAGTTGAATTAGAAAAAATATATCCTCTTAAATAAATATTTTTGGTTAAAAAGCCGCCTCGCTTCACAGTACGCAGAACAAATAGGTGGAGCTGCACTTATCAATGGCTGAAAACAGCGAACAGGCTGACTGCAAATTCCGACGGGAAGAGTAAGGTCTGCTAAGCCATGTTACCGTGAGGAAAAGCACATTTGCAGGGATAGTGAAGAACACTTACATTCAAAGACCCAACCTTGCTTTTCAACACGTTATTTTCGGGAAGCGTTATGCCGTTGATTGATCTTACCGCCGCTGCTGTGGTATGCAGGGAGTGCCGCTGATGGCGACACATGCGCCCTGGTTTCGCAACTGGTTACAGCTAATCGGTCTTTCATTGCTCTTCGTTGCTGTGATGGAACTGATTCATCTGCCCGCAGCGCTTCTGTTGGGCCCGATGTTTTCCGGCATTCTTCTCGCCATCTTCAACCGACCCGTTACCGTCAGTAAAAAATACTTCGCCGCTGCGCAAGCGGTAGTCGGCGCGATGATTGCGCATGCGATCCCGCCGTCCGTGTTTGGCCGCATCGCCGCCGACTGGCCGCTGTTTATCAGCTGTATTTTCTCCGTGATTTTTGCCAGCGCCATTCTTGGCTGGATCATGGCGAAATTGCAGGTTTTCCCGGGTTCAACAGCGATTTGGGGATCGTCGCCAGGCGCGGCGGCGGCCATGACGATTATGGCCGAGAGCTTTGGTGCGGACGTTCGCCTGGTGGCGTTTATGCAGTATTTGCGGGTGATGATCGTGGCACTGGTCGCGGTACTGGTGACCCGTATGTGGATGGGAACTGAGAGCGCGGATCACGCGGTCGCCACCTTTACCCTGTTTGGCCCGGTGCGCTGGCTGCCGTTCGCCGGAACATTACTGGTGATTGCCGCAGGTTTCCTGATTGCCCGCTGCGTCAAAATTCCGTCCGGGCCAATGCTGATAACGTTAGCGCTGGGGATAATGGTGGAAGATACCGGTTTGCTGACGCTGGAATTGCCGCCGTGGTTGCTGGCGCTCTCCTACGCGATGATTGGCTGGAGTATCGGTTTACGTTTTACGCGGGAGATTGTTTGCTACGCTGCCCGCGCGCTACCGCGCGTGCTGCTGTCGGTGCTGACGCTTGTCGCGGTGTGCTGCGGTTTTGCCTGGTTACTGGTGCACTTCGCCGGCATCGACCCGCTTACCGCCTACCTTGCCACCAGCCCCGGCGGCGCGGATACGGTGGCGATTATCGCCTCGTCAAGCCAGGTCGATATCTCGTTTGTGATGGCAATGCAGACCGGGCGGTTTATCCTGGTACTGATAACCGGCCCGGCGATTTCCCGCTTCGTGGCGAAACGGCTGGGGGCTTAACATTGCGCCCCCCCGCTATCTCAACCCGCTAACCGCAGTTGCTCGATCACTTCCGCTACCTCGCGGCGCGCATCGCCGGTGAGCGTCCGCAATGGCGCGGGCAAGCACGATGCGCCCGCTAAACCCAGCAGTTCCGCCGCCGTGGCCATCACCCGCAGGCTACCGCCGTAGCGTTTAAAGAGATCCCACAAGGGTTGCAGCGCATCAGAGTGGGCGCGCGCCAGTGTGAAATCTCCGGCCTGTGCCGCGCGGGAAATAGCCAGCGCCGCTTGCGGGAACACCCCACCGAGTACCGAATACCAGACACCGCATCCGGCGCGAAGACCGTCAACCGCGATGGCATCGCCGCTAATACCCAGCGTGATGCTCTGCGGCATTTGCGGGCGCAGGCGCGCAGCCCGCTCGGGTGCGGAAATCGGTGGGATTTTGATTGAGCCAATATTGGGCAACTGGGCAATACGAAGCAGCAACTCGTCGCTAAAGGTGAAATGGGTGGCGCCGGGGTTATCGTACACGCAGAGCGGCACAGAGAGTTCGCGCGTAACGGCGGCAAACAGGCTGAACACTTCCTCTTCGGTTAAGGCGTGGTAGGAGACCGGTGCCAGCAGCACAGCGCTAACGCCCGCTTTCTGCGCATCTTCCGCCAGCCACAGCACATCGCGCGTGCGCAACGCGCCAATCCCGGCAATCACCGGAACCGCGCCGGAGTGTTCCGTCGCCAGGCGCAGCGCATTGGCCCGCTCGGTACGGCTGAAATAGGGGTAGCACCCCGTCGAGCCCAGAGCGCCAATCGAATCGACTCCGGCAACACGCAGCCGTTCAATCAACTTCACGTAAGCCGCTTCATCCAGCCGTTCGTCGCGCAGCGGCGACAGCGGAAAGGCGCTCAATCCTGTGAAATCCATTCTTCCCCCTTCAGAGATCAAACCCGAGCCTGGTTTTTTCAACACGACAGCCCGGCATCATACGTTGCAATCCGGCGATCAGTTCGTCGCCTGCCTCACATAATGCGTCCAGCGGCATTTCCGGCAGGCTTTCGAGGATAAACCACATCTGGCTGTCGGCAGCGCTCAGGCGGGTACGCACGCCCTGGCGCCAGTTCCAGCGGCGGCACGTTACGCCCGTGTCATCACGCCAGATAACTTCCCCCGGCTCCGGTGATTCGTGCGCCAGCTCGCCCTCTTTCATCATGTCGAACAACTCCGTACCTTCGGCGAGCGTCAAACGCGGCGCGCCGTGATAGGCCGCAATGTTCTCACTACCGACCGGAATAGCGTAGCGCAGGCTGATGGCATTATAGAGATCCACCACCGGGTCAATTGCAGGTACCACGCCGTCGCGGATATTGTCGACATCGCCAGTTAACCGACACCGCACACCATTACGCCAATGAAAGCAGCCAACCCGTTATTTTCACCATGACGGTCAGCGAACGTCATTCATGAATCTGGCTCATAACGTCATTATGATTTAATGGCGTTATCATTTGTGCCGCACTGATTAAGATACCGTTCCGCCCTTGTCGGCGTTCCCTTCGTAACTTAATCAGGAATTTATGAACAACAAGCTCCACGGGCCGCTATTTCTCGCGATCCTCAGCGCGCTGATGGCCTTTACCTCCCTGTCGACGGATATTTACCTGCCCGCGATGCCATTGATGGCAAAAGAGTTACAGGGCGATATCGAACTGACCATCACCGGTTTTTTGGTCGGCTTCGCGCTGGCGCAGCTGGTTTGGGGGCCAATTAGCGACGCGGTTGGTCGCCGCACGCCGCTGTTTATTGGCATGCTGTTGTTTATCATCGGTTCTGCTGGCTGCGCGCTCTCCACAGAAATCCATCAGATGGTGTTCTGGCGCGTGTTTCAGGCTTTTGGTGCCTGTACCGGGCCGATGCTGGCGCGGGCGATGATCCGCGATCTGTTTGCCCGCACCCGCGCGGCGCAAATGCTCTCAACGTTAACCATCATTATGGCGATTGCGCCGATCGTTGGGCCGCTGGCGGGCGGGCAAATTATTCAAATCACCAGCTGGCACGCTATTTTTTGGTTGCTGGCCGGGATTGGCGCGCTGATGTTCATTTCGCTCTATTTCCTGCCGGAAACCTTGCCCGCTGAAAAACGCACCAAAGCCTCGCTGCCGGGCGCGTTTCGTAACTATCTTGCGCTGCTGCGTAACCGCGCGTTTATGCGTTACACGCTGTGCGTGACCTTTTTCTACGTCTCTGCCTATGCCTTTATTACCGGTTCGCCGTTCGTTTACATCCGCTATTACGGTATTGATCCGCAATATTATGGCTGGCTGTTTGCCGTCAATATTGTCGGCCTAATGGGGGTGAGCTTTCTGAACCGGCGGCTGGTGCAGCGCCATCCGTTAGATAAGTTACTAAAAATTGCCGTCACGATTGCCGCGCTGGCAATGGTAACTCTGGCGCTGGCGGTGAAGTTGCAGTTCGGCGGTATTGCTGCGGTGATCATTCTGGTGTTTCTGTTCTTTTCGATGAACGGTATTATCGCCGCCACCTCAACCGCCGCCGCACTCGACACTGTTCCCTCTATCGCCGGTTCTGCCTCAGCGCTGATTGGCTCGCTGCAATATGGCAGCGGTATTATCTCGTCCCTGCTGCTGACGTGGTTTCGCGACGGAACGCCGTGGACGATGGCGTGGATCATGGCGCTGTTTACCCTTGCCAGCGCGGTGATGGCGCTGCGCCGCCATTGATGAGCTTTACTCATAAGCTCATGCCGATTTACCCCAATAGTGCCGGTAGTCGGTGAGGATTATGATCGCCCTGTCACTTTTCCTTTCAGAGCGGATAGGGCGCAGAAAATCGGGTTTATTACCGGCGTTAGTCGCGGTTCTGGTCGCGAACCGGCGCGGTCTGCCTGCAACAATTTCTCGCCTGCCAGCTACGCTTTAAAACGTATTCAAACACGGGAGAACAACATGAAAATCATCCGCAGCGCATCGGTTCCCTCCGCGCAGGGGCCGCAAGATTATTTCACTGGGCGCGTACGTATCGACGCGCCATTTAAAGCTGAAGAACCCGCACGCGTTGGCGGTGCAACGGTCACGTTTGAGCCAGGCGCTCGTACCGCGTGGCACACCCATCCGCTGGGTCAAACGCTGATTATTACCCACGGTAAAGGGTGGATTCAGTGCGAAGGTGAAGCCGTCCAGGAGATGAACCAGGGCGATATCGTCTGGATCCCGGAAGACGTGAAGCACTGGCACGGCGCAACAGCCACCAACGCAATGACCCATATCGCTATTGCCGAATCACTAAACGGCAGCCCGGTTACCTGGCTTGAACATGTGACCGACGAGCAGTATCACGGCTAACCGCCTGAACAGCGTCCGCTTAATAGCATATTCGCGGCGTAGCCCGGTCTCACTGGCCGAACAGTGTAAGGTTTTAGGTCAGTAAGCGCGATAAAAGCGGGCGCTATCTCTGCGCCACGCCGTGGGCGTAGCGCAGGTGCAGATCCTGCTCGAACTGTTCGCGCAGCGACGCCGGAGAAAGAATGCCGATATCCGGCAACCAGTAGCGTAACCAGCGAAACAGCGTGTGCGGATCGGTGATGGCGGTGGCAAGCGTTAAGCTGCCGTCATCATGCTGTTCAACAATGCGTTGTGCCGGAAACAGCGCCCGACGGGTGACATACTCGGCGGCGTGCGCTGAGACGCGCAGCAGCGCTTCAACCCTTGAACCAAAGCGGATGCCGACGCTGTTTTCCAGCTCCGCCAGCACCTCGGCATGGGGTTCAAAATTAAGCGTCGTGCTTTTCAGATTTTCGATTCGCGCCACTTCAAATGCTTTCAGCCGCCCATTCTCTACCGCCGCCAGATACCAGAGACCGTACTGGTTAATCAGCCGATAAGGCTGCGCGCACCGGGGTTTATCGCGATAGTGATATTCCACTTCGCAATGGCCGGTAATGGCGTGATTAAGCTGATTAATCAGATCTTCGATTTGCCGGTTCTCCCGGCTACTCGGCGCGTGAAAGGTAATATTGCTGCGGTGCTGCATACTGTTACGCAGCGATTGACCATCATTACGCGGAAAAAGGTGCGCCACGCCGGTAAAATCGGCGAACTCCGCCAAATGGCCATTATGCAAGGCAGGAAGAAGATGGACGCTGAGTTTATACCGGCCAGGTGAAACCTGATCGAGAATATGCCCAAGCCGTGCCAGATCGCGATAAGCCGTACGTTCAGTGATACCGAATTTTTCGCACAGCCACGCCTTATCAATGATCTTTCCCTGATACAACGCCGCGAAGATCTCGCACAGCCGCTCAATCAACGGGTCGTGTTTTCTGTCGTGACTTTCCTTCATTGTGACGGGTTCCGGAATACAAAGTCTCAGAAGACGTTAACGGTTACGGCCTGACCCTCGCGCCACGGCCCTGCTATCCAGGTAAAACCTTGTTTTTTCATAGTGGTTAACGGCAGTAATGCGAAAAACTAAAATGAAATTTCTGCCCAAAGCGCAACAATTACACAATGCCATGATTTCGCTCAGGGAAAGATAAACGATCGCCCTGACAGGGCGTGTCACTCAGGTGTTTTTTGCACGTTACCGCTGCGTTTACTTCAACAAAGCATCAACAGATCCGCCGCGCTCATGGCGAAAGGTATCCGCGTCACCGACGCCGGTTCAATCGGCAACGTGATAGTTCAGGGCTAGGCCCCGGCGTTCACCAAAGCGCAAAACCCGTGCCGCACGCGCCGCCAATAAGCGATTTGCTTCAGGTTGTTTTTAAAGAGGGTACTGGAATCTGGATGAGTGCGCGCTTATCGCTCAACTGCGCATAAAGTTATACAGCCCGGCAACTGGCGCCGCCGGGCGATGGGATCAGGCACCCGCTTTATTCAGCGCGGCGATTTCATCTGCGGAGAGGTTTAACGACACGGCGGTGACAAAGCTGTCGATATGCGCCAGTTTGGTGGCACTGGCAATAGGTGCGGTAACGCCCGGTTGCTGGATCAGCCACGCCAGCGCCACTTCGGCGGGTTTCACGTTGTGGCTGGCCGCCACGCTTTCCAGCGCCTCAACAATGGCGAAACCTCGCGGGTTCAGATATTTGGCGATGCCCTGCCCACGCTGGCTTTGGCTCAAATCTTTTTCGCTGCGGTATTTACCGGACAAGAAACCGGACGCGAGGCTGTAATAGGTCACCACGCCAATGTTTTCCCGTATCGTTAAATCCTGCAACGCGCCTTCAAAGCTGGAACGGTCATAAAGGTTATATTCCGGTTGCAGCACCTGGTAGCGCGGCAGACCTTTGGCGTCTGCCACTTTTAGCGATTCGCCCAGTTGCTCAGCATTAAGGTTGGATGCGCCAATGGCGCGGATTTTCCCGCTTTTCAGCAGTTTTTCATACGCGCCGAGCGTTTCGTCATAGGCGGTTTCGCTGTCCGGCCAGTGTGAGAAATAGAGATCGATATAGTCCGTTTGCAGGCGGCGTAACGAATCTTCCACCGCCTGGGTGATCCAGCGCGCGGAAAGGCCTTTTTTACCCGCTTCGCCCATATCCGCGCCGACTTTGGTAAACAGCGTGACTTTGTCGCGCGCGCCAGGATGCGCCGCCAGCCAGTTGCCAATAATGGTTTCCGATTCGCCGCCTTTATTGCCCGGCGCCCAGCGCGAGTAAACATCGGCGGTGTCGATAGCGCTAAAACCCCTTTCCAGCAGCGCATCCAGCAAGCTGAAGCTCTGCTTTTCATCGACCGTCCAGCCAAAAACGTTGCCGCCGAAAACCAGTGTCGGGATCTGTAATCCTGTTGTACCCAGTGAACGTAAAGCCATGTGCTGATACCTCCGTAAGAGTGCGCAATGAGCTAAGCAAAGAGGTTAATCCTGGCGCGCAGTGGCGTATATTTTTTGGTCATCCGTGCGGTTTAAAAGCCGGGTGAGTGTGCAGCAACGCGGTGATCGGCCGCAGATGTTCGCGCAGCACGCTATGCAGATGGCGAATTGCCGGGGAAAACTGTTTGCGATGCGGGCAAATCAGATTCAGCGGCGTGGCTTCGCCGGGGTGTTGTGGCAACAACACTTCCAGCCTGCCTGCCTGCACATCGGCGCTGATATCGATCCACGATTTATAAATAATCCCCATGCCTTCCAGCGCCCAACGGCGGGCAACATCGGCGTCGTCGCACAGCATCCGGCTTTTGACGATCAACTGGCGGCGCATGCCGTTTTCCGGAAAGCTCCATTTGTCATACACCTGGCTGTTCATGGTGAAGAGTAAACAGGGGTGATTGACCACGTCATCGAGCGTTTGCGGGCGTCCGTGCTGCGCCAGGTAAGCCGGTGACGCCGCCAGCACACGACGGTTATCCTCCGCCAGCGGCAAGGCGACATAGCTGTTGTTGTCCAGCACGCCGTAACGAATGGCGATATCGACCGGATCGCGAAAGACATCGCTGATTTGATCGGACAGCGAAAGCCGCAGCGACACTTTGGGGTGCTGCTCGCAAAAGCGCGTAATCAGCGGCAGCAGCACATTGCGGCCTATATCGGAAGGCACCGCCACGCGCAGTTCCCCCTGAATCTCTTTATCGCCGCTGTGCAGACTCTCTGCGCCAGCGGCGACAACCGCCAGCATCTCCTGGGCGAAAGGGAGATATTTTTCCCCTTCGGCGGTGAGGCGCAGACTGCGCGTGGATCGGACAAACAGCCGTTTATCCAGATCGCGCTCCAGCCGGTGTACCGCCGCGCTCACCTGGCCTGGCAACAGCCCGGCTTCGCGCGCCGCGTTTGAAAAACTTCCCAGTAGCGCTGAACGGACGAACAGCGTGACATCTTCCAGCCGAATCATGGTTTCTCCGCAGGGTGAATAACAGGCGAGTGGCTCCTTTGTTTTGCCAGAAAACAGCGTCCTGGCAAACACCATTTTCACTCGCCGAGTGAAAGTGCTGCCTTTTTACACCGATTTATCTTGTGCCGCTTTCTGTTTATTCTCGTCACACTCTACGGGACGGTTCGCCCCGAATTTTTCATCTATTGCGCAGGAGAACGACAATGACACTTGATGATGCTGTAATTGCCCGCCATACCGTGAAAGCCTTTGAACCCGGCAAAACGCTGCCGCAGGATAAAATCGACACCTTGCTCAACGTGCTGCAAAACAGCCCCTCTTCAGTGAACTCGCAACCGTGGCACTTTGTGGTCGCCTCCACGCCGGAAGGCCGCGCGGCAATGGCGAAATCCGCCACTGCGGCGTTCATCTATAACGAGCCGAAAATCGTCAATGCGTCTCACGTTATCGCCTTGTGCATCCGCAGCGATCTTGATGAGCAGCACCTGCAAAATGTACTGGAACAAGAGCAGAAAGACGGTCGTTTTAAAGACGAAGCGGCAAAAGCGGGTCAGGATAAAGGCCGCCGTTCGTACGTAGCGATTCACCGTTATGAGCAGCGCGATCTGCCGCAGTGGATGGAAAAACAGGTTTATCTGGCGCTGGGCGGCCTGCTGCTCGGTGCGGCGATGCTCGGTATTGATGCCACACCGATGGAAGGTTTCGACCAGCGCGAACTGGATCTTGCCCTCGGCCTGCGTGAGAAAGGGCTGACCAGCGTGGTGCTGGTGTCGCTCGGTGTTCGCAGCGACAACGATTTCAACGCCGCACTGCCAAAATCGCGCCTGCCGCGCGACGAGATTTTCACCTTTATTTAAGTCTCCAGCGCTTCGGCATGCCTCTCCTCGCCGGGAGAGGCATGGCACGTCTTAGCAATTCCCGCGGGTGTTAGCAAAAAAGCGACAGGTCAAATCGTCGCTTTTTGTGCATTCAGGTCCGGCACAAGGATCACTTTACGGCAATCTTCGGCATGTTTATCGAAGATCTCATAGCCGCGAGCGGCCTCTTCCAGTGGCAGGTGGTGCGTGACGATCTCTTCCGGTTTCAAATGACCAGACTCAATCAGCGGTAACAAATCCGGCAGATACGCATGCACATGCGTCTGGCCCATTTTGAACGTCAGCCCTTTGTCGAAAGCATCGCCAAACATAAACGCATGGATAAAACCAGCATAGACACCGGGCACGCTGACAATCCCTCCGCGTCGCGTAGCGGCGATCGCCTGGCGGAGCACTTTCCCGCTACTGCCTTCGATTTTCAGCGTGCTGAGCACCGTTTCGGTGGTGCTGCCTTTGGCTTCAAATCCTACGGCATCGATAACGGCGTCAACGCCACGGTGTCCCGCCGTATTTTCGATTATCCAGGCGGCGGGATCGTCATTTTTATCGAAGTTAATCGGTATTACGCCATAGCGATCGCGGGCAAAAGCCAGCCGGTAATCGCTGTCATCAATCATAAAGATCTGTTCGGCTCCCTCCAGACGCGCGCAGGCCGCCGTGAGTAAACCGACCGGCCCGGCACCGTAAACCGCCACGCTGGAGCCGGGTTTCACCTCGGCGTTTTTCACCGCCTGCCAGGCAGTAGGCAGAATATCGGAGAGAAACAGCACTTTCTCATCGGCCAGTGTGTCCGGCACTTTAAACGGCCCGGTGTTCGCTTTCGGCACGCGCACATATTCGGCCTGGCCGCCGGGAATACCGCCGTATAAATCGCTGTAACCGAACAGCGCCGCAGGCGGCGTGATGCCCTTGCGGTTCAGCGCCGCGCCTTTGCCGGAATTGGTTTGCTCACAGGCAGAGTACTGGTGAAGTTTGCAGAAGAAACACTCCCCGCAGGCAATGACAAAAGGGATCACTACCCGGTCGCCTTTGCTGACAGCATGGACGCCCGGCCCGGTTTCCACCACTTCGCCCATAAACTCATGACCGAATATATCGCCGTGATTGGTGCCCGGTATTTTCCCGTGATAAAGATGCAGATCGGAACCACAAATTGCCGTTGCGGTAACGCGAAGAATAATATCGTCTGAAGATTCGATAACCGGGTCGGGGCGGTTATCAACGCTAACTTTATGCGCGCCGTGATAAGTCAGTGCTCTCATATATCCTGTTCCTTATAAGGTTCAGACAGAACTGATAAGCATAGAACAGACCAGAGCAGAGAAATAAAATAAGCAGTAATTCTTAATGTCAGCGAAACGGTTATTTTGGGTTACAACAACATTGCCTATGGAATTACCGTTTCGCTTGTCAGGAGAAAATAAAAATAGTTATCGCCGGGCAGAGAGTTATTTATCGTAATATTTTAGTAATGCGGTTAAATAATCAAAGCCAATACTCTCGACTAACCTTCTCTCTCGCTGACCGCTCCCATTTAGCCAACCCTTGATGATCTCGCAATCGACAAAGATGTCATAAATCGTGTCATTCAGCGCCGATAAGTCCTTATCACTGTTAATCCCCAGCACGCCGTTTTCGACAGGGGTATTTTGAAATAGTGCCCACTGCTTCTGCGCATCCACGATGATAAAGCCGCCATACTCGCGGCTATCATGCATCTGTTTGCTCAACCCGGCGATGTTCACCAGCCAGTCTTCGCGAGAATCTATTACGCCTAAATACGTATAGCTGGTGCTGGCGAAAACATGCGCGCAACCTGTCGCGCCAAAGCAGGCACGAATAATTTGCTGCGTTGCCGTTATCAACCAATCTGATGTACAGATGTCGTTATCAAAAAAGAAATAGCGGGAAAATTTCTGTGTAAAAAGGGGGCCAGGAAGATTCGCCCCCTTTGTTATCGTGTCGAATGGATGTTGCATTATGTGCGCCAGGTTAACGAAGAGTGCTCAACAATACCCCTTACGATTGCTGTCACTCAATCCTTCCCACCAAATGACACGCCACATGATGTCCTGGTTCCACTTCACGCAGCACCGGGATTTCAGCGCGGCATTGGGCGGTCGCCAGCGGACAGCGCGACGAGAAACGGCAGCCGGACGGCGGGCGCGACGGATCGGGAATTTCCCCCTGCACCACAGCGACGGGTTCGCTATCCGGGTCGAGCGTTGGCACCGCCGCCAGCAATGCCTGGGTGTAAGGGTGCAGCGGCCGGTTAAACAACGTGTCACGGCTGGCGGTTTCCACCAGTTGCCCGAGGTACATCACCGCGACGTCATCGCACAGGTGTTCCACCACGCCCAAATCATGGGAGATAAACAGGAATGTCACGCCGCGATCGTCGCGCAGGTCGGCAAAGAGATTAATGATTTGCGCCTGAATAGAGACATCCAGCGCCGAAATCGGCTCATCGGCGATGATGAAATCCGGGTTGAGGATCAACGCGCGCGCAATGCCAATACGCTGGCGCTGCCCGCCGGAAAACTCGTGCGGGAAACGGTTGTAATGCTGCGGTGCAAGTCCGCAAATCTTCATCACCTCCAGCACCTTGAGCATAAGCTCTGCCCGGCTGCACAGCTTATGCTCAAGCATCGCTTCGCCAATCGCATCGCCCACGCGAATACGCGGATTCAGCGAACTGTAAGGGTCCTGAAACACCAGCTGGATTTTCGGGCGCAGCGCGCGCATCTGTTTCGCGCTCAGGTCTTGTAGCTCCTGGCCACGATACTTCACACTGCCTGCGGTTTTGTCGTACAGCCCGAGCAAGGTGCGGCCAACGGTGGTTTTACCGCTGCCGGACTCGCCCACCAGCCCGAAAATCGTCCCCTGGCGAATCTTAAAACTGACGCCGTCCACGGCGCGTAACTCCCCGGTTTGCTGACCAAACAGCCCGTCACGCAACGGGAAGTGCTTTTTCAGCCCTTCCACTTCAATGACATATTGCTGACTCATGCTGTTGGCTCCAGAAGCGTACTGTGAATACACGCGGCTTGCCGCGTCTGGCCGATAAGCGGCGGAATGCCCGCGCGACACGCCTCGGTCGCCCGCTCGCAGCGATCATAAAAGGCGCAGTACGGCGGCAGCGCGGCGAGATCCGGCACCTGGCCGGGAATGGAGTAAAGCCGACGTCTGCGCTCGCCCGGAATGGGACGTGCTGCGATCAGCCCTTTGGTGTACGGGTGCAGCGGGTTACGCAGCACATCGGCCGTCGGGCCTTGTTCAACGATGCGTCCGGCGTACATCACCACCACATGTTCCGCCATCTGCGCGATCACGCCTAAATCATGAGTGATCAGCATCAGCGCCATCTCATGCGCCCGCGCCTGGTCGCGCAGCAGCCGCAAGATTTGCGCCTGCACGGTAACATCCAGTGCGGTGGTCGGTTCGTCGGCGATCAGCAGTTTTGGCTGGCAACTCAGCGCCATGGCAATCATGATGCGTTGCAACATGCCGCCGGAAAGTTGATGCGGATAGCTGCTCATCAGGCTCTCCGCCCGTGCAAGCCCCACCTCGGTAATTAACTGCGTGGCATGCGCCCATGCCGCTTTGGGCGTTTCACCGCGATGGCGAATCAGCGGTTCGCAAAGCTGCTCGCCAATGGTCAGCACCGGGTTAAGCGCGGTCATTGGCTCCTGGAAAATCATCGCCAGTTGGTTGCCGCGCAGATCCGCCATTTTTGACGGCTTCAGGCGCAGCAAATCAGTGCCCTGAAACAGGATTTGCCCGCCGTCAATGCGGGCCGCTTGCGGTGGTAACAACCCCATCAATGACATGGCGGTGACGCTTTTGCCGCAGCCGGACTCACCCACCACGCCGATAGTTTGCCCGGCGTTGATGGTGAATGACACGTCCTGCACGGCGCGCACGCGCCCCTGATCGCCGGCAAAAGAGAGGGACAATTGATTAAAGGTGACCAGCGGTTCGCTCATTTCACGCTCCGTTTCATCTTCGGATCCAGCGCATCGCGCAGGCCGTCACCCAACACGTTAATCGCAATCACGGTAATAAAAATGGCGATACCCGGCGGCATCCACAGCCACGGGCGTCGCTGAAAATCGATCAGGCTGTTGGCGGCGTCCATCATGTTGCCCCACGATGGCGTGGGCGGCACCACACCAAGACCAAGGTAGCTCAGCGCCGATTCCATCAGGATGGCGTTTGCCACAGCCATCGTCGCCATCACCACCAGAATCGGGATGGTATTCGGCAATAAGTGACCAAACAGACGGCGACGCGACGACAAGCCCAGCACCTGCGTCGCCAGCATAAAATCGCGCTCGCGCAGGGAGAGAATTTGCCCGCGCACCAGCCGCGCCAGCTTCGGCCACTCCAGCAAACTGAGCATGATCACCACCATGTAGATGCGTGATTCAGCGGAGAAATCGAGTTCCGACAGCATCGCACCGGCGACAATCAGCAGCGGTAAACTCGGAATGGTCATCACCAGGTCCGCCAGCCGCATAATCAGTTTGTCTGTCCAGCCGCCCGCATAACCGGAGACCGCGCCCAGCAGATAGCCGAGCGCCACGGAGAGCAGCATGGTCAGCAGACCAATAATCAACGAAATGCGCCCTGCCAGCAGCAGGCGGGTATAGACATCGCGGCCCAGAAAATCGGTACCCAGCCAGTGTTCCGCACCGGGCGGTTTGTTGATCATCAGCGCGTCGGTGGCGTCGTTTTTCCACGGCGACCAGAGCGGCCCAATCACGCACCAGATTGTCATCACCACCAGCAAAAACAGGCATAACATGGCTAAATGATTATGGCGCAGCGCTTTGCAGGCTTGCCGCCACGGTGAAGGCGTGGCCTGCGCCAGCGCCGGGATTTCCGCTTTACGCAGGCGGCGATTGGTTGAAAAAAGCGAACCGAACATCACGACCTCACCCGAATACGTGGATCAGCCCACGCGTAAAGCACATCGGCAATCAGGTTGCCGAGAATGGTTAGCACTGCCAGGAACAGAGTAAAGCCCATCAGCACAGGGTAATCGCGCGCCGCCAGCGAATCGATATGAATATGCCCCGCGCCCGGCCAGTTAAACACTTTTTCGGTGATGATCGCGCCCGAAAACAGCCCCGGCAGTTCAAAACCGAGCAGGGTAATGATCGGCAACAATGCATTGCGCAGCGCGTGTTTAAAAATCACCGTCCTTTCGCGCAGCCCTTTGGCGCGCGCGGTGCGGATAAAATCCATCTTCACCACGTCCAGCATGCTGGCGCGGAAATAGCGTGTCAGACTGCCCGCCTGCAACATCACCAGCGCCAGCACCGGCAGCACCAGGTGCGCCGCCACCTGCATCACCCACGCCCAGCCGCCTTCGTCGCTACCGGTATTGGTCATGCCGCCGACCGGCAGCCAGTGCAGATCCACCGCAAACCACTTAATCAGCAACAGGCAGAGGAAAAAGGTCGGAAAAGACATGGCAGCGAACACCACCACGCTCACCAGGTGATCGAACAGCGAGTTGGGTTTCAGCGCCGAGGCGATACCCACCGCCAGGCCGATGCCCCAGTAAAATACCAGCGCGACGCTTGCCAGCAGGAACGAGTTCCAGATGTACTGGTTCAGCAACTGGCTCACCGGGATTTGATATTGCAACGAGAAGCCTAAATCACCGCGTAACAACTGGCCGAGCCAGTGCAGATAGCGGGTGAACAGCGGTTGATCGAGGCCATAAATGGCTTTCAGTTCCGCGGCGCGGGCGGCGGTCAGCGTGACGTTGCCGTCAATAAAGTCGCCCGGCGTTTTGGCAAACAGCATGAAGATAATCAGCGAAGCCAGCAGCAGCATGGGAATGGTTTGCAGCAGCCGCCTCAGGATAAAATTTCGCATAGCGTTCTCATGGCAACTGCCGGGAAGCCCCGGCAGTTGTGATGGTGTTACTTAACGATTTTCACATCCGGCAGGCTGCCGGTCAGGCCGTTGTAGATATCCGGTTTAAAACCAGTGACGCGGGCGCTGCTGGCCGACAAAATCTCGCGGTTGCCCAGCAGGATCACCGGCGGATCATCCGCCAGCACTTTATACAGCTGGTGGTAAATCGGTTTACGTTTTTCCACATCCAGCACCGCGTTACCTTCGTTAATCAGCTTATCGACCTGCGGGTTGTTATAGCCGGACTCTTTCGCTTCCGTGCTGTAGTAATCCCACACGCCGTCATGCGGATCGTTTAACGTGCTGGTGCTAAAGGAGGCGAGGTCATAATTGCCAGCTTTACGCTGCGCCATCAGGGCGTTGAAGTCGACAACCTGTGGTTTGAGCAGCACACCAATCTGTTGCCAGTTCTCTTTGGCAATCGGGATCAGCGCGTCGTTCAGCACTTTTTTGCTCACCAGCAACGTCAGTTCCAGGCGTTTGCCGTCTTTCACGCGGATGCCGTCCGGCCCCGGTTTCCAGCCCGCTTCATCCAGCAGTTTTTTCGCTTGCGCCGGATCGAATTTGTACGGGTTAACCCCGTCAGTGTTATAGGCCCAGGAGATCGGCGCGATTGGTTCAATCGCCACTTTGCCGTACCCCTGATACACCACATCAATCAGCTTCTGGCGGTCAAGACCGTAAATCAGCGCCTGGCGCACTTTCACGTCCTGCAACGCCGGGCGACGCACGTTGAATTCCACTTTGCTGTAATCGCTGGAGCCGTACAGGTTGATATTGGCGAAGCCGAGCATTTTCAGCTGTTCAATATCATCCGGGCGCGAGGTGAACGCGTCATAGTCCGTCTCGCCGGTCTGGAACAGCTGGAAGTTGGTGGACGGGTTGGTCACGCGATAGATAAAGCGCGGCGTTGGCGGTGTGCCACGGTAGAAATGGGTGTTGGCGTGGAAACGGATCTCCTGGCCCGGAATGTATTTCTCATAGACATACGGCCCGTTGCCCAACGGTTTGCCGTGCAGCGTACGCAGGTAATCCAGGTTGCCGCGCTGATAGCCCTTGCCGTAATAGGCTTTGGACAGCACCGGCCCGCCGATTTTCGCCAGCGTCGTCGCACCCGGTTGGGTGGTGGTGACTTGCAGCGTTAACGGATCAATCACCTTCAGGCCGCTGACGCTGTCCGCTTTCCCGGCTTTGTATTCCGCGCCGCCCGCGATATTCGCTAGCGTGATATCCGTGTCGCCATCATATTTCGGATCGTAAAGCACCGTCAGGGTAAAGGCCACGTCTTCAGCGGTCAGCGGCGAGCCGTCGCTGAAAGTCAGGTTCGGGCGCAACTTGATGGTATAGACCTTGTTGTCCGGGCTAACCGTCCAGCTTTCGGCAAGACCCGGCACCAGTTTGCCATGGCTGTCCCAGTCGATCAGGCGCGAGAAGATGACGTTGGTGACGTTTTCATCCCAACCATTAACGAAGAAGTACGGGTTAAAAATCCCCTGCGGTTCCGAAATACCGGCTACCACCGTGTCTTTGCGCAGCTTCGCCGCCGCCGGGATCTGGCTGGCGTCTGTCGCCGGTGTGATGCCTTCTTTCAAGATCTCATCGGCGAACGAGGCAGACGAGAACGCCACTACGCTGCTGAGTAACGCGATTTTCAGCGCGAGGGTGAAGCGCGTGGGTTTTGTTTTTAAGCTATTCACGAAGCTGGCCAAAATTGCTCCCTCATCAAATGATTGCGTGGAATTTACAAATAATGACGAACGATAAGAGCCACACTGCACCCTGTCTAACAACGAAAACGTATGGCTTATAGCTAAACGTCCTTAGCAAACTTATGGCTAACGATTGGCGGGATTTAGCTAAGTCGCGTCTTTTCTGGCTTACAAACCCATCTGCGCACGCGAACGCTATCGGAGGAGGAATCATAATAATGAGGACAACACAGTAAAGTGAGTATCACAAAGGAATGTTCATTAACATGAATGAGGAAATACAGTGCATAACCATAAATATTGTTTGATATTATCCCCTGCAAAATATTACCCAAAATTCTACATCCTATTCTATTTTTAATTATAAAAACCAGAAATCATGCGTATATAGACGCTTTGACTAATTAAAATCGCCCTGAAAAATCTCTCAATGCTATATTGACATATTCTGTATGATCAAAATATCTCATAAGAAAATCGAAATCAAAGAAAGGCGATTTTATTTTATTAAAGACCTCATGTTCAATGAAAGTATCTCTTTGTTTATTGAATATCTCTTGTGATTTATTAATTATTTTAACCTCTTCCATATTGAAAGTGCTTTTATAATCTTGCATTTGCAATAGAACATCCTGGTCTTCGAACTGAAGACTTAAGCTATCCGAGAAAAATATATACAATCCTATATTGGAATCCGTGTAATCCAAACTCTTTCCAGATAGCCAAACATATTTGCTTCCAGTAGAAAAAGATACTGGAAGAGTGTGATAAATTTTTTCTGTCCCATTATCGAGACATACGCAATATGTAACATCCCCTTCGGCAACTATTTTCGCCCTTCTCAACAAGAATGATGCTACTGAATCTTCGCCATCATACCTATCAGCAAATTTAGCAATTACTCCTTCAGGATTTTCAGCAATGGCATGACAACACCAAAGATCTTTATCAGCATTTATTTCAAGATTTTCTACACTCACAACGATCTTGTCATTCTCACTACAGGACTCAATTGCAAAGTAAGAATACAACCCAGATGTATTATCCAGGTTAAGCAAAGCCGGATACCCCTCGGTGATATTGATATTGTAATTCATTACTGCCCCCTTACTTTGAAGAAATACACCTGAAGATATTTCACTATTGATTGGTATTATTCTATCTAACGGAGTGTGAGTTTGATACTGAAGCAATTCCTTTCAGAACTAAATCTGGTCATTTTTGTGATCAATTCGCAAATTTAACTTAATAATGCACAATTAGTTTCTGAGAATAGACACTAGCGCTACGATAGTATGATTCTGAATAAGCGAAAGCAAAAAAATTAGCATCTTCAATAATGCGTTGCAGTCGGCTTTTTAAATATTAAAAAACAGTAAACCTTACTTTATGATCAATAACGTGACTTTTAATCGCTATATTATTATTTTCGCTATAATTAAAATAGCGAGAAAGGTATGAATGATCATGAAAAGGACTTTGAATACCATTTAAATGCAACGCATCAAAATCTCTTTTTTTGAGATCAATAAATAACTCCTGAGCTTTATTTAATGCTTTCGCAGACTCAATAGTTATGTTGTTATCAAGTTCGATGGATTGAGAAATTATATCGAACTCATCGAATTCCAGGAGTAATTTTCCTGTAGCAACAATTGTTAACCATACCATGGTGTTATGGTAGTCTGCACTTCTCCCAGCAAGAAAAATGTATTTATCACCAATATCAAAACCACAATCATCAGAGTGATAATGACTTTCGCCTCCTTTTTCCAACAACATAAAGACACTTCTTTTATCCATCAGCACCCTTGCCCGCTTTAATACAACAGTGAATATGCACTCCGGCTGACTAATATCCACTTCTTTTAACAATGTAGCTATTATGCTATTTGGATTCTGATTTAAAATTGGAGAAAACCAAATATCTTCATACATATTTATTTCGATATTTTCTAGGGTTACAACAAATTTCTCATGCCCCCATGAAGATATTTCAGGGAAGGTAATGTAATTATGTAATCCAACATCACTATCCATACAGATAAATCGTTCATAACTATCTGTTATATCTAATACATATCTCTCCATTTTTCACTTCCTTTTAAAGTTGCACTCTCTAAGTTCATCTCTGGTAGTCAGACTACCATCAGACGGCTTATAGCAATTATTTTCAATAATCTTGTTTTAACTATAACAAAGCCATTTTTTTCTGCGATTTTTTCAAGCTTGCTAATATTTACATTATCCCATGTTCTTTTAACAACAATGATTCCATCATCAGCTAATACACGCAACACTTCGTTATTAAATGGCTTAACTCTATACAGGTTGTCCATAACGAACTTTGCGAACCTGAGGCTGTCTGTGACAGATCAGTCGCATCTCCCGCATGAACGCCAGTTACCACAGCAAGTCTGGACTCGATATGTTGTATGCATCTGCGATGGGTCTGTTCCCTGCGCCTATATTTAACGTTCCTCCAGCCTGCGGGACGGATCAGAATCCATGAGAAAATACCTAACTAAAAAATGCCAATTTAGGTTAAATCTCATTTGATTATCCGTTTTGAGTATAATCCTACCAGATAAATTACAAAGCAACATCCTTCGGCGTAAATATTATATCCGAATTAAAATTTAAGATTAGAGAAAGATATATCAACTTAACAACAGCTAACGTCGAAAAGAATAGACTCTATACATCAATAAAAAAGCCCCCGACCGGAGGCTTTCAAAAAAGCGATTAGCGTTTACTGACATCGGGAATAATTAAATCCCCGCGCACCCGGTAAGCCCCCAGCACGCTCTGCGTTTTTTCATTTAACCAGGCGACAATGCGCGCTGCCATCGCGTCCATCGAATATTCGATAGCCGGAATGGTAGGAATGCCTGGCAAATGCAGTGAACCGGCGAGGCTGAAGACCATAATGTCGCCCGGCACCGATTTATTAAACGCCTGCAATTGCGGGATCACGCGCTGGGCTTCCTGCTCGTCCGCCACCAGCAACGCGTTGAAATTCAGAGTGGTGGCGTTATTGAGCAGCACCTGCAACGCAACAGAGGACGTGGTGTCATCCATAAACACCAGGTTGCGGTTAAACGGCAGGAAATTATTTTCCAGCGCCAGCTTATAGCCGTGCAGCACTTGATCGGCCGCGGCGGTGCGCGGGTGGATCAGCGCAATTTGTCGGCGGCTCTGGCTAATCAGGTAGTTACAGGCCGTTTCGGCGGCGAAGGCGTGATCAAATTGAATACAGTTGGGCGTGGCGTCGGCAGACTCAACGCAATCCACCAGAATGACGTTTTCGTCGTCAATTTTGAGCGGGAAACGCGCGCCGATGATCAGCACATCGTCGCACAACCCGCAGGTCAGCTCATCCAGCGCGCTCATCACTTCCGCTTTGGTGTTGGCGAAGCGCAGCAGCAGATGTTTCTGGCTCTGGCTTAAATGCTTTTCCAGCGCGTAGAGGTAGCCGGTGGTTTGGTTGATATTGTCCTGGGCGCAGATAACACCGATGCAGCCTGTCGACTGGCTGAGCAATGACTGCGCGATAACATTGGGCCGATAATTCAGCTCTTCGACCGCTTTCAGCACCGCGAGGCGACTGGCTTCCTTAACGCCGCGCGAACCGCTCAACACCCGTGAGACTGTGGCTTTCGACACCCCAGCTAAACGTGATACATCGTTGATTGTAGACATCTTTCTCCCCTGACAGACGCACATTGCGCCCGCAAAATCTAAATACTTCAACGGCTAATATATAACCACACGCAGTATAACGGTTTCGCTTTTTGATGGAAACCGATTTTCCGTTTTGCGCTTTTTGTTCTCAATAGAGTGCCAAATTCCGTGACGCAAATCCAATTACGGCATCAGATAATTCATAGACATTGACAGCTATCACACTTCTGCGGCGAACAAATGGAAACCGGTTTCCATATGATATCCAATCGACCCCGCAATAACTTTTTACACTTCGAGGATGGTTAACGATGTTCAGGATTATGTTGTGCTGTTCAGCCGGTATGTCCACCAGCTTACTGGTGAGGAAAATGCTGGAAGCCGCGAAGGAACGCGATATACCGGTAGAGATCGACGCGTATGGCGTCGCGGAGTTCGACATGCAATTTCCGCGTTACCAGGTCGTGCTTCTCGGACCGCAAGTCAAATACATGTTAAACACGCTGTCAGAAAAGGCCGCCGCTCAGGGCATTCCGGTCCAACCCATCAACCCGATGGACTACGGAATGCAACGTGGCAATGAGGTACTGGACTATGCACTGTCGCTCATAGAAGCGGCGCATTAAAAAGGTGTTCTTATGAGTTCCTTATATCAATCAATGATTACGGTTATTGAGCAAAGCATTACGCCGCTGGCCGGTCGCCTCGGGCAACAGAAGTACGTTATCGCTATTCGCGACGGTTTTACCGCCGCACTGCCGTTTATGATCATCGGCTCGTTTATGCTGGTGTTTATTTTCCCGCCGTTTTCCGCCGACACCACCGTCGGTTTCGCCCGCGCGTGGCTCGATTTCTCCACCGAATACCGCGCGCAGCTGATGCTGCCGTTTAACCTCAGCATGGGGGTAATGACCTTCTTTATCTCTGTCGGGATCGGCGCGAGCCTGGGTCGCCAGTTTAACCTTGACCCGGTGATGACAGGCCTGCTGGCGTTTATGGCGTTTTTGTTGGTTGCCGCACCGTATGCCGATGGCAAAATTTCTACCCAGTATCTCTCCGGCCAGGGCATTTTCACCGCGTTGCTGACATCGATTTACTCCACCCGCGTTTACGCCTGGCTTAAGCAGCACAACATCACCATTCGCCTGCCAAAAGAGGTGCCGACCGGCGTTGCCCGTTCGTTTGAAATCCTCATTCCGGTACTGGTGATCATTGGTACGCTGCACCCACTGAACCTGTTTATTGAAGCGCAAACCGGCATGATCCTGCCGCAGGCGATTATGCACGTGCTGGAACCGCTGGTTTCCGCGTCTGATTCCCTGCCTGCCATTCTGCTTTCCGTGCTGCTGTGCCAGATCTTCTGGTTCGCCGGTATCCACGGTTCGCTGATTGTCACCGGCATCATGAACCCGTTCTGGATGGCAAACCTCTCCGCCAACCAGGCCGCACTGGCTGCGGGCGCCGCGCTGCCGCACGTTTATCTGCAAGGTTTCTGGGATCACTATCTGCTGATTGGCGGCGTCGGTTCCACCCTGCCGCTGGCGTTCCTGCTGCTGCGTAGCCGCGTCGCACATCTGCGCACTATCGGCAAAATGGGCGTCGTACCGAGCTTCTTTAACATCAACGAACCGATTCTGTTCGGCGCGCCGATCATCATGAACCCGATGCTGTTTGTGCCGTTTGTCTGCGTGCCGTTGGTTAACGCCGTGCTGGCTTACACCGCCACCAAAATGGGCCTGCTGGCGCAAGTCGTCTCCCTGACGCCGTGGACAACGCCTGCCCCTATCGGTGCTTCCTGGGCGGCGAACTGGGCCTTTAGTCCGGTGGTGATGTGCCTGATTTGTATGGTGATGTCCGCCCTGATGTATCTGCCGTTCCTGCGTGCTTACGAGCATTCATTAATGAAAGCAGAAGAAGAAAAAGCGCAGAGCAGCGCGCCGATGACGGAAACCGTCCGCAGTAACTAAGCCGTAATGCATTAGCAGTAACGAAAAGGAGTCGGTAATGAAATACGTATTTCCCGCAAACTTCTGGTGGGGCAGCGCCTGCTCTGCGCTGCAAACCGAAGGGGAAAGCCAGCAAGGCGGTAAAAGCGCAACCACATGGGATGCCTGGCATGCCAGCCAACCGTGGCGCTTTCACCAGCAAATTGGGCCGCAAGAAACCTCGACGTTTTATCGCCACTGGCGGCAGGACATCGCGCTGTTAAAGCAGCTCAAGCACAACAGCTTTCGCACCTCGATCAGTTGGTCACGGCTGATCCCGGATGGCGACGGTGAAGTGAACCCGCAGGCGGTGGCGTTCTACAACGAGGTCATCGACGAGCTGCTGGCGCAGGGTATTACGCCGTTTATCACGCTGTTTCACTTTGATATGCCGATGGTGATGCAGGAAAAAGGCGGCTGGGAAAGCCGGGAAGTGGTACAGGCTTTCAGCCGCTACGCGCAAATCTGTTTCGAGCTGTTTGGTGATCGGGTGCATCACTGGTTCACCTTTAACGAGCCGATTGTGCCGGTAGAAGGCGGTTATCTGTACGATTTCCATTACCCGAACGTGGTGGATTTTAAACGTGCGGCCACGGTGGCGTACCACACGGTACTGGCGCATGCCGGCGCGGTGAGAGCATTTCGCGCCGGGTTTTACGCCGGTGAGATTGGCATTGTGTTGAACCTGACGCCGTCGTATCCACGTTCGCAGCACCCGGCAGATGTGAAAGCGGCGCACTATACCGATTTGCTGTTCAATCGCAGTTTTCTCGACCCGGTACTGCGCGGCGAGTATCCCGCTGACCTGGTGGCGCTGCTCAAAGAGTATGACCAGCTGCCCGCCTGCCAGCCGGACGATATTGCGCTGATTGCAGAAGGGAAAATCGATCTGCTCGGCATTAACTATTACCAGCCACGGCGGGTAAAGTGCCGGGACAGCGCGGTCAATCCCGATGCGCCGTTTATGCCGGAGTGGTTGTTTGATTATTACGAAATGCCAGGGCGCAAAATGAACCCGTACCGCGGGTGGGAAATTTATGAGCCGGGTATTTACGATATTCTCACTAACTTACGCGTCAATTACGGTAACCCACGCTGTTTTATTTCCGAAAACGGTATGGGCGTCGAGAACGAACAGCGTTTTATTGAAGATGGGCAAATAAACGATAGCTATCGTATTACGTTTGTTCGCGATCATCTTATCTGGCTGCATAAAGGTATTAGCGAAGGGTGTAATTGTCTTGGCTACCATATGTGGACATTTATTGATAACTGGTCATGGTGTAATGCCTATAAAAACCGCTACGGTTTTGTGCAATTAGATCTGGCAACGCAAAAACGTACCATTAAGAAAAGTGGAGAGTGGTTTGCCGCCACCGCTGAAAATAATGGTTTTACTCAGGATTAAATGACAATGATTGAACTCGAAGAAGCGGTAATGGAAATTATCGTCAACGCCGGACAGTCACGCAGCCTGTGCTTTGAAGCGCTGCGCGCGGCAAGGGCAGGCAATCTTGACGAAGCGCGCCAGTTGCTGAAGGAGGCGGATGGCTACTCGCGCCAGGCGCATCACATGCAAACCAAATTAATCGAACAGGATGCGGGCGAAGCCCGACAACCGATGACATTAATTATGGTACACGCGCAGGATCATTTAATGACGTCATTATTAGCGCGTGAGTTATCCGAAGAGATAATTCAGCTTCACACTTTATATCGGCAATAATTAACGGAGAATTGATTACGGTAAATCTTAATTAAGCTGTACCCGCATTTATAAAATAAAAGCAGTTCGTAATGGTGATGGCAATAATCTCTGCCCGGTCACCCGGGATGGTTATTGTCTGAGAATAACTTACTAAATTGAGATAACCATGAGAATTAATAAAAAACTTCCAGTGGCGCTGGCGGTTGCGGCCACCCTTTGCTCTGGCTCCGTCTTCGCACAAGAGTTTACCCAAGAGCAAATCGATGCCATCGTCGCCAAAGCGGTGGATAAAGCGCTGGCGGAACGCCAGGCGAAAATGGATGCCGCCGTGAATAAAAAAGCGGATGTGGTGGTGGAACCGCAAAGCGCGGCGCAAACCCCGGATTTGGCGGTGCCTTACGGCCTGAAATTTAGCGGTTACGCCCGCTACGGCGCGCACTTCCAGTCTGGCGATCAGAAATATGTTGGCGTTGATGGCTCCTATAATGGCGCGTCGGCGATTGGTCGTCTGGGCAACGAAGGCAACGGCGGTGAATTCCAGCTCTCCAAAGCCTTTAAAGGCGACAATGGCGCTATCTGGGACGTCAACGTGATGTTCGATCACTGGGGCGACGAAGTTAACCTGAAAAAAGCCTATGCCGGGGTGACCAACCTGCTGGCGTCCAACCCGAACGCCTACTTCTGGGCGGGTCGTGATTTCCACCAGCGTCCACAACAGGGCATCAACGATTACTTCTGGATGAACCACGACGGCCAGGGCGCCGGGGTGAAAAACTTCGATATCGGCGGCGTGCAGTTTGACGTTGCGGCTGTCGGTTCGGTCGCATCCTGTAGCCCGGAAGTACTGGAAGATGAAGCCAACCCGTCGCGCATCACCTGTACTGGCGGCTCCAACGTCGGCGATAAAGGTAACTATGCGGTGACCTCCAAAATCCACGGTATGAAAGTCGGCCCGCTGGATCTGGAAATCTACGCTAACTACGGTTTTGATTCGAAAGCGATTGAAAGCGATGCCCGTCTGAAAGCCTGGCAAGGTGGCGCGGTGCTGAGCCACACCTACGACCACGGTATTAACAAACTGATCGCGCGCTATTCCGATAACGCGGATAACAGCGTATTCAATAAAACCGACGATTTGACCGCGATTTACGCCAGCTTCGAAGGCAGCTACAAATTCTCCCGGCAAACGCAGGTGGACTACCTGCTGGCGTACCACGACTACGACAACAGCGCCAACAAAGCGGATAACCGCCGCAACTATGGCGCGATTGTTCGCCCGATGCACTGGTGGAACGATGTGCACTCCACCTGGCTGGAACTGGGTTATCAGCGCGTAGATTATGATGACGGCGGCGATAACCACGGCTGGAAAGCGACCCTGTCGCAGAACATCTCTATCGCGATGGGACCGGAGTTCCGCCCGATGCTGCGCTTCTACGTGACCGGCGGCGAAGTGGATAACAAACGCACCGCACGCGTGAACGGCACCAATGACTCGACGCTCGATTCGTTTAACATCGGCGCGATGTGGGAAGCCTGGTGGTAAGGTAACAAAACCGGAGGCGGTCCCCCCGTGCCACCTCCGGTTAAACTCTGTACATGTGTTATGATGCGCGGCCTCACGATAAGTCATCAGCATCACAGCGTTGGGTTAGCACATGGGTTCGAGCAAGAAAGGGATGTTTTACGTCCTGGCCGCCGCCGTTTTATGGGGCAGTTCCGGGGTTTGCGCGCAGTACATCATGCAGAAAAGTCATATCTCCTCGCCGTGGCTGACCATGACGCGACTGCTGTTCACCGGCGTGATTTTGTTAACGCTGTCGTTTGTCCACGGTGACAAAATTTTCGCCATCCTGAAAAACCGCAAAGATGCCTTTAGCCTGCTGTTCTTCTCGCTGTTTGGCGCGCTGACCGTGCAGCTCACTTTCCTGCTGACAATTGAAAAATCCAACGCCGCCACCGCGACGGTGCTGCAATTTCTCTCCCCGACCATTATCGTGGCGTGGTTCGCGCTGGTGCGCAAAGCGCGCCCCACCTTCCCCGTGGCGTCGGCAATTGTCACTTCGCTTATCGGTACATTTTTACTGGTGACGCATGGCAATCTGACGTCGCTGTCTATCTCGCCTGAAGCGCTACTGTGGGGCATTGTCTCGGCCTTTGCCGCCGCGTTTTACACTACCTATCCTTCGCAGCTGATCGCCCGTTACGGCACGTTGCCGATTGTCGGCTGGAGTATGTTGCTGGCGGGATTGATGCTGACGCCGTTCTTTGGCGGGCAGGGAAATGATGTTGTGGTGAATGGCCGCCTGCTTATGGCGTTCTTCTACCTGGTGGTGATAGGCACCGCGCTGACGTTTAGCCTCTATCTGAAAGGCGCGCAGATGATTGGCGGGTCGAAAGCCAGCATTCTGAGCTGCGCCGAGCCGCTGAGCAGCGCCCTGCTGTCAGTGGCGCTGCTCGGCGTGGCGTTTTCGCTGCCGGACTGGCTCGGCACGCTGCTGATTGTCTCGTCGGTATTGCTGATTTCCTGGGATTCGCGGCGCAAGATACGCGCCGCCTGAGCCGGCGGGTTTACGCTTTTACCCGCACTTTCGCGGCCACCAGCAGCGCCGTTAACAACATCAGGCTACCGGAAAGCACCAGCGGCGAGAGTAAACCGTAGTGATCCAGCGCAAAGCCGCCAATCGCCGCGCCGCAGGTGTTGGCAAGCTGGATCACCGCCACCTGAATGGAGCCGGCTTTTTCTGCCTGATCGGCAAGCGTGCGGGTGATCCACGTTGACCATCCCACCGGGATCAGCGCAAAACCCAGCCCCCAGATAATGGCGATGCCCGCCGCGACAACCTTATCGCTGCCCCACAGAATCAGCACCAGCGCGCTAATGGCCAGGGTTAATGGCGCAAGCGCTAACGCCAGTTTCACCGAGCGCTTCATCACCACCGAGGAGAACGACGTACCGACAAAGCTGGCGATACCGAAGCTCAGCAGCACTAACGTCAGCCCGTCGACGTCAAACCCGGCGAGATTCATATAAACCGGGCGAATATACGTGAAGAACGAAAACTGCCCGGCGAAGACCATAAAAATGGCGATCATCCCGGCCAGTACGCCAGGGCGCTTGAGCAGGCCAAACATGTTCTCGTGGTGCTCGGTTTTCCCCGGCAGCGATGGCAATGCCCGCCATACCCAGATGATACAGACCGCGCCCATCAGCGCCGCGCCGTTAAACACATTGCGCCAGCCGATAATGCCGCCGAGAAAACTGCCGAGCGGGGCGGCGATCACCAGCGCAATCGACACCGCGCCAAAAATCACCGACAGCGCTTTTGGCACAACGCGCATCGGCACCAGCCGCATGGTCAGTGACGCCGACATCGCCCAGAAACCGCCTAACGCCAGACCAAGGCAGGCCCGACCCAGCAGCAGCAGGGTGAAATTAGTGGCAAACGACACCAGCAGGCAGGAAAGCGTAAGCAGCACCGCGAACGCGATCACCACATAGCGGCGGTCGGCGGCACGGATAACCGTGGTGATAAACAGGCTGGCGAACATGGCGACAAACGCCGTCACGGTGACGGTTTGTCCGGCCAGACCTTCCGAAACGCCCAGGTCCAGCGCCATTGGCGTGAGCAGGCTTACCGGCAAAAACTCCACGGTAATCAGGCAGGCCACGCAAAACGCCACGGCGAAAACCGCCGACCAGTTCGGGCGACTTACCGTATCCGTAGAAGATTGCGTTACAGATTGCTCACTCATTAGTTACCTGCTTAGTTTTTATTCGTGAAGGTCGCGCAGTGTAACATTCAAAATGTGTGACGCAATTAACAATTTGGCAACTCTGTGGCGGTGATGAATTCATCCGCCAGGCAGAAAGCCGTGTCCGCCAGTGCGCATACGCCACCGTGGTGTCGCGGCATAACGGCGGCGGGTTTTATGCCGCGTCACCAGCACCAGGAGCTATTTAACCCGTGCGTTACGCGCCGCCGTTGCCAGGCCAACAATCCACTCCTGGTGAGCATTGATCATCGGGTTTGGCACCGCGCTCGCCAGTTGCTTTGCCGGAACGCCGGTTTGCGATTCCTGGGTCAGGATGCGCACGCGGTTACCGGGTAAATCCTCAAATAGCCAGGCGTGAATCGCATCCAGGCGCGATTGCGCATCCCCTTCCACCCAGCCGTACCAGGCGATACGCGCGGCCTGTCCTTCAACTGGCGGAACATATTCACACACCTGCGCCTCGACCGGAAAACCAAAAGTGGTGAAACAAAAACGGGCACTGGCGCTTAATAACGGGCCGCTCCCATCGTGGAAACGGATATCTTGCGCGTTGCTGTAGTAAGTCGGCCACAGGCGGGTGTCGTTCAGTTGCGCCCAAATGTCGTGTGCCGTTAGCCCGGCGACAATGATTTCGTTAGAGGCAAAATTATCGGTGGTGCCTGGCAGGTAATCCTGCGGCCAGACAATGGCGCTTTGTGTCAGAGATTGATTCATGGTGTACCTCGTCATGGATGAACGAGGCCACTTTGCGCCGGCGGGTGTTATAAATCTAATGACTATCTTTGATGAACGTCATCACGCTGCGTGATATCAGTGCAGCCAGTGAACACCTTCTTCGGGCATAAACAAAGTGTTATAGCGCATCTGGAAATTGTTGAGATCGGCTCTGTCCGGTTCCAGTTCGCGCAGAAACCCTTGCGCCAGGCGGATTTGCGCATCGGTGACAGGCGTTGCCAGCCGCGCTTTTTGCAGCAACCGGTGCCAGTAAACCAGGTTTTGTTCGCTACTGTCGACAATAGACACCTGCCAGATGAGTAACACTTGGGCGGCGTTTTGCAGGTGCGCTTCGTCCGGGCGCGTCAGGTAGCTCAGGTATTCGTTACCCGCGCTTTTGCCCATCTGGTCGATCATCGATTCCACCGGCACGGGCTGGATGTTGAGTCGGTCGGTGAGGCGGCGAATCGCACGGCGAGAATCAGAGGTTAATACCCTGAAACCAATCACAAAAACCACCACCAGCGTTGCCAACATCAACCAAATCATAACCGCTCCCGAGGCGCAAAAGAGGCTCATCATACGGGGAAATTACCCGCTACGGACAGCCGTAAATGCGATAATCTTTATTATCGCTCTGGCTGGTCACTATCATGAATAACGATATCAGAAACCTCGATCTTAACCTGTTGAAAACGCTGGATGCCCTGCTTGATGAACGCAATGTCACGCGCGCTGCCGCTCGCCTTTCGCTGACGCAACCGGCGGTGAGTGGCATGTTGACGCGTCTGCGTGATTATTTTGCTGACCCGCTGTTTATCCGCGCGCCACATGGCATGGTGCCCACAGCACGTGCGCAGGCACTGGCGGCACCGGTTAAACAGATTCTGGCGGATATCGACCGCTTGCTGAAACCCACCGCCTTTGACCCGCTCAGCGCCACGTTTATCTGGACGCTGGCGGCGACGGACTACGCGCTGAAAGTGGTGATCGTGCCATTTATTGCCGAGCTGAAAAAGCACGCGCCGGGGATCCGCATCCGCGTTGAACCCGTGGAGCCGCAGCGGCTGGTGAGCCAGCTTGAGCGTGGCGAAGTGGATGCGGCGTTAATGACCCCGCACAGCACGCCGGAAGCGCTGCACAGCCGGGCGCTGTTTGATGAGCGTTTTGTCTGTATGATGCGCGCCGACCATCCGGATGCGGCGCAAGGAACGCTGACACTTGAACGCTTCTGCGCGCTGGAGCATGCGCTGGTGTCGTGGGATGGCGAGCGCTTTCGCGGTGTGGCGGATAACGCGCTGGCCGCAATCGGCAAAAGCCGCCGCGTGGGCGTGTCGGTGAATAACTTCCTGATCCTGCCGGAAATTTTAACCGTCAGCGATATGATTGCCGTGGTGCCGCAACGCCTTGCCAGCCTGACGCCGGGCATGTGTATGCGTGAAGCGCCTTTGCCGATACCGGGGTTTACCAAAACCCTGGCCTGGCACGAACGCAGCCACCGCGATCCGGCACATCAGTGGCTACGCAACCTGCTGTTCGACATCAGCCAGCGTTAAGCGCGGCGATTACTCAAAGAACAGACCGAGTTTGTTGAACACGCCGGGATCGGTCTGGTGGCGGATAATCTGCACCACATCTTCCAGCTTATCGATCTGGCTTATCATCTGTTCCAGTCGCTGGTCGTTCGCCACCTGGAGCCAGATGCGGCTCTGCTCGCCGCTTTGTAGCGGCAGACAAAGGATGCCTTCGACGTTGAACGCGCGGCGGGCAAATAGCCCACACACATGCGTCATCACGCCCGGATGGTTGCGCACGGTGAGTTCGAGAATGACGTTATCAGTTGTTTGCATGGCTTATTCCCCCACCATTTCTGTATTCGCCGCGCCCGGCGGCACCATCGGGTAAACTTTTTCTTGCGGGTCGATACGCACATGCACCAGCGCCGGGCCCGGACGGGAGATTATCTCCTGCAACGCGGCCTGCGGGTTGGACTCTGCGTTTAAATCGCAGGCGTGCAGGCCAAAGCCAGCGGCAATCTGCATAAAGTTGATCATACCGGGATAGGTTGCGGCAAAGACGCCGGACTTGTAGAACAGGCTTTGCTGCTGATGCACCAGCCCCAGCGCTTCGTTATTCATCAGGATGATTTTCACATCCAGATTATTTTCCGCAGCGGTGGCCATCTCCTGGATGTTCATCATCAGGCTACCATCACCGGAAAAGCAGATGATTTTACGCTCCGGGTTCGCCAGCGCCGCGCCAATTGCCGCAGGCAGGCCAAAGCCCATGGTGCCCAGCCCGCCAGAAGTCAGCCACTGGCGCGGACGGTTCAGCGGATAAGCTTGCGCCGCCCACATCTGATGCTGGCCAACATCGGTGGTGATAATCGCACTGTCATCCACGCAGGCGGCGACCGCATTGATCAAACCGTAATGCGTGAGCGGGTCGCCCGCTTGCGGGATCGCGCCGGGAAACTCTTTTTGCAGCTGCTCGACGGTGTTGCGCCAGGCGTGGCGGGAATGGGCTTCGACTTGCGGGATCAGCGCATCGAGCACTTCGCCAACGTCGCCCTGAATTGCCACATGCGCCTGCTTCACTTTGCCCAGCTCCGCGCGGTCGATATCCACATGAATAATTTTGGCATTCGGGCAGAACTGTTCAGTTTTGCCAATCGCCCGGTCATCAAAACGTGCGCCAAGCACCACCAGCAGATCCGCTTCCTGCAAAATGTAATTGGTGCTGCGCGCGCCGTGCATTCCCAGCATACCGAGCGACAACGGGTGCTGTTTCGGTAACATGCCGAGCGCCATCAGCGTCATGGTGGTGGGCAAATTGGCTTTTTCTGCCAGGTGGCGGATTTGCTGCGGTGCGTTAATCACCCCGCCGCCCAGGTACAGCACCGGGCGCTCGGCGGCATTGATCATCTCTGCGGCGGCGTGAACATCCTGGGCATTCCACGCTGGAGCGGGCGCTTTATGACCCGGTTCCGGCAGCTCGCTGAGGGAAATTTCCGCCGTCTGCACATCTTTAGGAATATCTATCCACACCGGGCCAGGGCGACCAGACTGCGCAATGCGAAACGCATCGCAAATCACCTGTGGCAGTTCGCTGATATCGCGAACCAGATAGTTGTGTTTTGTGATGGGGATAGAGATGCCGTAAGTGTCCACTTCCTGGAATGCATCGGTGCCAATCATCGAGGCCGGAACCTGGCCGGTAATGCAAATCAGCGGGATGGAATCAAGACGCGCGTCAGCAATGGCGGTCACCAGATTGGTCGCCCCCGGCCCGCTACATGCCAGACAAACCGCCGGTTTGCCCTGCGTACGCGCCATACCCTGCGCGATGAAGCCCGCGCCCTGCTCGTGGCGCGCCAGCACATGGCGAATCTGTTTGCTTTGGCTTAGCGCGTCGTATAACGGCAAAACGGTGCCGCCGGGGATGCCGGTCACGGTGGTGATGCCCTGACGCTCCAGTAAATGAACAATCAGTTGCGCGCCTGTGTAGCGCGTGGATTGCGATGTGCTGCCCGAACTTGCCATGCTCCAGTCCTTTTCTTCTGAGCCGGCTTTCCAGGAGGGGCTTAAACGAAAAACCCCGCCCGGTTTGCGCCGGCGGGGTTTTGGAATCGTGTGTTGTTCCGGACCCTACGGCGCATTGCCGACGACCACCACCACACGCACGACGACCACCGCGGCGTTATGCGCGGTTTTTAGTAGGTTCATCGGATTGGTGGAAGCGTTCATTAGGGGCCTGTCTGTTGTGTTATTAACGAGATTTATACAAACACAGGAATCATTCGCCGACAACTGCTTTTTACGCACCCGCAGAAAACTGCGCAATCGATCACGTTTATTTGTCTGGCGCCTGAAAACAAAAAACCTCGCCGGAGCGAGGTTTTTGTCAGCATTTTCGCGGTTGGTGGCCGCAAAACACACTGCGTTACGTCAACCACGCAACTATACGACGAATCCTGCGGATGCGCAATTTTCAGGCGGTTTTTCCCGCATTGAGTATGGATCAATGTCGAAAATTCCGCCAATAAATACTGTATATATAAACAGTGTTAATATATAATGACCTTGCGAACCAGCGTGAGGGGCCGCGTTCTACGGCGCAAGAATTCCTGGCTGAAACGGGTGGTGCCGTCAGTGCCTTAACCCCTCAAGAGCACACTGCGTTACGCCAACAACAAGGCTGGCAACAGGTAGCGGAAAGGTACGCCAGCCGGTGCTCCTTGACCAGAGGAGAAGCGTATGGGCGGAATGGAGATGTTTATTCTGATCCTGAAACTCATTGTTGCCTTGTTGCAACTGCTTGAAGCTGTCCTGAAGTTTTTGCGGTAATTCAGGTTCAAGTCGCACCAAAGAGGGGCGGGAAACCGCCCCTCTTTTACGCTTCTCAGGCTGGCTCTGGCTCGCGATTTTTCAGTTGCTGTAGCTGGTTGTAAATATACGCCGTGTGGGCAATCGCCTGGCGTGGAATGGCCTGCCCACTCTCATATTGCATCAGCAGATGAACCAGCGGCGGCGCGTCGATAACCGGAATGTTCAACGCGCGGGCGTTATCGAGAAGCCCGAATACCGCGTCTTTGCCCTGCTGTTTAAAAAGAATATGCGGCAACGCGATGTTCTGCTGTTCGTAACGCAGGAGAACCGCCCGTGATGCGGCATCATTCAGCACCACATCCGCCAGCTTTAACATCTCCCCGGGCTGCGGCACGTCGACGGGCACCGGCGGCGGGCTCATCATCAGGCTTCTGCGGTACGATTTAATATGCGGATCGCCTTCGGTATCTTTGTTTTCCCGGCGAACCTCCTCAAGGCTCATCCTTTGCGTCTTGATAAACAGATATTTTTGCAGGCCGAAATCGAGCGCCGTCCAGACAGCAAGCAATATCAACATGTGGTGAAAGATGTCGCTAACCAGGTTACGCAGCACCTGCGATAAGCGCATCAGCGGGCTTGCCGCCAGGAAGACGATTTCGTTGATATGCGGATAAACCGCGCTGTAGCTGGCATAGACAATTGTTAAGAATTTCAGCAGGCTACTCACCAACTCTGCAAGCTCCCTGGAGGAGAACATTTGCTGAATTTTTTGTAGCGGGTTTAGGCGTTCAAATTTTGGCATCGCCGATTCAGGCGCGATGAGAAAGCCAAATTGCAGCCAGTTTCCTAATAACCTTGCCCCTATCGCCACACCCAGCACAGGCGCCAGGAAAATACTCAACTCCACTGCCAGCAATTGTGTTAACCGCTTTGCCGCTGTAATAAAAGGCAGCGTCATGAAGCTCAGCGCCACAGTAAAGAGCTGCTGCAGGCGAGCAATTCCGCGCTCCATCATCATAAAAATGAATTCCATCGCCAGCGTGATCAGCAGCAGCAACGGCACACCTTCATTTTTAAAAACATTCCCTTTCTTACGCTCATCACGGATTTTTTTCGGTGTAGGTTGCTCGTTTTTTTCCGCCATCGCTTAATTCGCTTTCAGATTAAGCGTGGAAGAAATCATCGGGACGACGCGCGCAGGCTGCAATAATTGCTGCTCAGCGAGATGCAGTAATGTCGGGATATACACCACCAGGAAGGACAAACCGATAATAATTTTTAACGGGATGGTCACGGTGGTGACCTGCATTTTCGGGCTGTAAAGGCTCAGGATCGCCACGCTAAATTCGATCATCAGCATCAGCACCGCAAAAGGTGCGCTGTAAATAACAATAAAAGAGAATATTTCTGCAATAAAAGATAACCATTGTTTAAAGGTTGCCGCTGTGTCAGTGAAGAAAAGTTTATCTATCGGCCAGAAGGTGTAGCTGCGCCAGAGAATATCAATAAGATAAGTAAAACCGTGAAAATGAATAAAAATCAGCAGAAAAACACTTTTAAAGACATAGCCAAAAAATGATCCGTTGTTGGTTATTGCCGGGTTAATTTGCTCACCCATTTGTCCGCCGCTCTGATTATCAAACAGAACCCCCACGCTTTCGAATAACCAGAAAGGCACAACTAACAGAAAGCCTAAAAAAATACCCAGCAGCGACTCTTTTATCATCATGATAATAAACATGATGCCTTTGATATTGCCAAAATCGGGTTGCGCATAAAAGGTGGTTGCGGGAATCAAAGTAAACACCAGCGCGATACTGTAGAGCACCGCGCCTCTGATCTCCTTGAAAGAAAAAGCAATAATAATAGCCATGCAGGGATAAATGCGCGCACAGGCACTCACCAGAGCCATTAGCGCCTCACCTAACCAGTCGAAAGAGACAAACGTCATTGCCAGGCTCTTATTTGGCTGATTAAGTCAAAACAGTTAATACTTAGTTGCACTGTTTTTTGCAGCATCCAGTGACCGGAAAAAGCCAGTGTGACGCCAACAGCCACCATTTTCAACGCAAAAGGCAATGTTGCATCCTGTAATTGCATGACCGATTGCAGCAGCGCAATGATAATACCCGCCACCACTGCGGTCACCACCGGAGGAACCGATATCAACATTGCCAGCACTAATCCCTGCTTGAGCAGTTCGACAATATACATATTTATTCTCATCGCTAAATGTAGCTGTAAAATAATCCTTCGAGTAAACGACTCCATCCTTCAATTAAAACAAAAAGCAGTAATTTAAGCGGAATAGCAATAAACATGGGTGCCACCATTTGCATTCCCAATGCCATCAGCACTGTCGATACAACGAGATCTATCACTAAAAAGGGTATATAGATTAAAAAACCAATTTTAAACCCGGACTGTAATTCCGAAAGGACAAACGCGCTTAATATCAGCGCCGGGTTATCGCGCGTTATTGGGTTACTCGCCTGATCTTTCCACAGCTTTTTTGCCGCTTCCGTCAAACGAACATGGGTATCTGCATCAATATTGCGCTGTAAAAAATTTTGCAGCGGCGCAATTACCGTCGGGTAGTGAGCATAAATCGCGGCGACATCTATTTTGTCCGGTGAGATTTGTCGCACGCGCTGGGTTATATCATTAAACACCGGTCCCATAATAAACAGCGTCGCGGCAAGCGAGATGCTGTAGATCACCATGTTGCCGGGCACCTGCTGTATGCCCAACGCGTTGCGTACAATCAGCAAGACAACGGAAATTTTAAGAAACGAGGTGGAGATAATCATCAGCAAGGGCAACAACGTCAGCGCCGCGATAAACAGCGCCAGCGCCGCGGGATTGATCTGCTGAATATCCATCAGAAATGCTCCATGCGGGTAATTTGCAGCCCCAGCACGCCTTCAACATCCACCAAAGTGCCCTGCGCCAGCGGGCGCTCGCCATAATAAATCGCCGCCTGACCGGGGGTAAAATCCGTGAATGTCAGTATCGAACCCGTCCGCAGCGACTGCAGCGCGTCGAGCGTCAACGTTAGCGTTCCGGCACGCAGCGTTATCCGTAGGGGGACAGATGAAAGATCCGGCATTTCAAGGGGTTGTGACGGGATCTCGCGCGACAAAGGCACCGGGGGAATCGTCGCGTCCGGATGCGGAAATGCCGTATCAACAGGGGTGAATTCCATTTCAATCTCCTTATGGGAAACAATCGTAAAGCTGTGCGCCAACGGGGCGCATTGCTGTAAAGAGAAGCACTGTGCGCCGATTTGCAGTTGTCCTGATCCTGCCGGGTTAAAGAGCCGGTTTTCTGGCAGCACAATATCGCCAACGCGCAAATGCCGTAACGCCGACGCCGCAAGCTCCGTTGAGGCCAGGATCAACGGGAAAGAGAGTAAAAAATGCTTATTTTGCTGCGTCGGGGAAAAGTGCCATGCCGGATGCTGAAGCAGGCGAATTAAAGTTAACGGCGACAGCGCCATTAACCCTTTTTCATGTTGCTCGCTGTTTTTTATTTCAATCCAACAATAAATTTCCGCTTCATGGCTTTCCTCAGCAGGCTGTAAGTAACCCAATATATGTTTAATTTCCGGACTGAGCGCGGTGTTATATACATCCCAGTACCACTGTGCCGAGGAGTTATTATTTTCGGATAATAACGGACAAAGCGATAACAGGTTCAGCAAAGGTTCAGCATTATAAAGGCGTAATTTGCCATATTGACTGGCAAAACATATCGGTTTATTCGGCAGTCGTTCACCCGCCTGCAAAGGAAATAGTCGCAACTGCCCTTGCTGGCCATTAAGTTGAAAATTCAATATCGGTTGTCGATCCAGATATTGCCGGGCAATGACCTCATCTTTACTGACAGGAGGAAATAACAGCACAGCTTTATTCATCAATAATAGCTCTTTGCCCAACACTAAATGGCATACAGATGTTCAAGGATAAAACGAAACTTTTCCTGCCGTTTTCTTTTCCCGACAACCAACTGAAAATGCGCGGCGACCTTATCGCACTGGCGCAGATAATCTGTTTCTTGCTGCTTAATCCGCAATATGGCGTCCTGCTGTTGCTGCACCATTGCCTGTTCTTTTTCAAGCCATTTTCGCATATCAATTAACGATAACGCGCGCTGTGTATTACGGTCGCTCATCGCACAAAAGTAATCACGATTATATTGGTCGATGTGTTGTGAATGGCGATTAAGAGCATCAAGTTGTTGCGCCATTTTTACCATTTCTCGCTGCTGCTTTAACCACGCCAATTCCGTTTTTACCGTCCGATAATGATAAAGCGATAATAACTGGCGCAGCAGCGAAGTTAATCTTAATGATTCATCTGCGGCGTTTTCATCCTCTTCGCTATAAAACACCTTGCGGATCCGGTGCATTTGCCACGACCTCACGTAATTGATTTAAGGTTATTTCAGGCGCTCGCGGCGCGCGCAATAATTGTTTGAGAATATTATCCAGTGCCGGTTTAACCGCAACCGCGTAATCGGTAAAGGGATCGCTGCCGGTCTGGTATTCTCCCAGGCGAATTAACATTTCGATATCGGCATAGGCCGTCATTAATTGCCTTATATGTGTGGCAATAGTTTGCTGTTCAGTTCCCGCAATATTATTCATCACCCGGCTCAGACTGGCGGCTACATCAATGGCCGGATAATGCCCCTGATCGGCCAGTTTGCGCGAAAGGATAATATGCCCGTCCACTAAAGAGCGCACTTCGTCGGCTATCGGGTCTTGCATCGAATCTTGTTCAACCAGGACCGAATACAGCGCGGTGATGGTGCCTTGCCGGGTACGCCCACTGCGTTCAACCAGCCGCGAGAGCAAGGTGTAAACCGAAGGAGGAAAACCATTGCGCCCCGGCGGTTCACCACTCGCAAGCCCGATTTCACGTTGTGCGCGGGCAAGACGTGTCAGCGAATCAACAATGAGCAATGTGGATTCCCCTTGCTGGCGAAACCCTTCAGCAATGGCGGTGGCAGTAAACGCAGCACGCACACGCTCCATGCTGCTGCGATCCGAGGTGGCGCACACCAGCACGGTGCGCTGGCGAAGCGCTTCATCAAGCTCCCTGTCCATAAACTCACGTAGTTCGCGCCCGCGTTCACCCGTCAGGCAAAACACGATAGTGTCGCAGGGGATGTTTCGCGCCAGCTCCGCCAGCAGCGTTGTTTTACCGCATCCCGCCCCGGCAAATATCCCCGCCCGCTGGCCTGCACCCAGCGTCAGCAAACCGTCGATACTGCTTAGCCCGGTATAGAGCGGCGCATCAATACACAGGCGATCGGTCGCCAGCGTGGCGTTATGCATGACGGGCACGGCTTGTGCAGTTAAGGTGTCGACGAAAGCAGCCCGACCCTGCCCACCAAGAGCACGACCAAACCCATCGAATACGCACCCTTTCAGTGCGGGCGAGACCTGAATACTGTGCGGCAAGCCTAAAGGGTGGACCGCTGAACCTGGCTTAATTCCTTCCAGCGTATCCAGTGCGGCAAGTGAAACCTCTTGCGAATCAAAGCCAATCACTTCAGCCATAATCGGGTCGCCCGATGCGCGCGGCAAAAAACATAAGTCTCCTAACCGCGCGCCCGGAAGATAACACTGTAAAACGATGCCGCTAATCCCGGTCACCGAGCCGATAATGTTTACCGGCTCTGTCTGCTCAAGCTGACGTTGTGTGGCCTGCTGCCAGCGAGCAAGTTCCTCTTGCCAGCCGTCGCTCACCAGGGCACCTCGAACCGTGTTTCGCCCTGAAAGATCAGCTTTTCTTCGTTAATAGCGAGAAGTTTGATGCCATTAATCTCGTCATTAATAAACACCCGCAGCCCTTTGTCGGTCACGATATAGGGGGATTCACCCTTTACCACAAGGGCAATGCGAAAAGGCAGCGGTGGCGGCGGCTGAACAATATCCACTGAGATTTGCGCAGCACTCTGGTACCGCCGGTCAAATTGTTGCAGTAGCGCCTGCGTTTCAGCCTGTAACTTATCATCGCCGACCAGATGCAAAATGATGTCGTCACTGCCGGTTATTTCCAGATCGACACGTTGCCCTAAACCGGCCTGCTGAAGCAGCGAAGCCAACATTTCGCGGGTTTGCGCGGCAGATTCAAGAAACGTTTTCTGCGGTTTCGGCACCGGCGTTGAAATCGCTGTCGGTTGCTCGTCCTTGCCGGAAAAACCGCCCAGCCCGAACGCGCCTATCGCGAGGAAAAAACAAACTGCAGCCACGGCTTTATTTAGTCGACGGCGCGGTCTTTCAGCCACAGGCGCGTGCGAACCTGCCTGGCTGTCTGCTTGCGCCGCGGGAGAGCTTTCCGTTTCCCACGGCGTGTCGGACTGCGCCACACATAACCAAATCCCCGCCAGCGAGAATGGCGTACCGGGTTCGAGGTTATCAATGTGTTCGACCCGCCGCCCTTCATTCGTCAGCACTGCGCCTTGCAGGGCTTCCACCTGCCAGCCATTATCCGTCGCTCGCAGCTGGCAATGGTTTTGCGCAATCGCCGCGTCGTATAAAACCATGTCCGCATCGGGCGATGATCCAATTAACCACTGTGTACCGGTTAAAGGTAACAGTGCCCCGCTATTCAGGCCGCTAAGCACTCTCAGTTCATAGAGCACGATACTTTCCCTCAATCTGCTGCATGTTCTGCGGGTTCGTGGGTTTCTGCTTCAAGATCGATCCGCCCCTGGATCTGGACTTTTATCGATGGAATAAGCTCCGAAAAGGCGAGTACCGGAACAGACGTGGACGACTCCCGTAGCAGACCGGCAAGCGGGCCACGCAACTCAGGCTCGACAAGCAGCACGCAAGGTGTCTCTTCATCAGTGGGAAAGCACTGCGCTAAACGGGAAAGTAACGCCTCATGCATTACTGAAGAGAGCGTCATCGGCTGCGCATCCGCCGCGTTTAATGCCTGGCGGAACACCGCTTCCGTGGCAGGCGCCAGTAACCAGCTATTCAGCGTTGCATTTTGGCTGTACTGGTAACAAATCTGCTCTCTCAGCGCGTGGCGAACCTGCTCGGTTAACACCATCAGGTTGGATTCATGGCGGCTATTTTTAATCAATGTCTCGGCAATCAGGCGCAGCGGTCGCAGGGTGACATGTTCAGCGGCCAGCCGCTGCAATACCGCCGAAAACCAGGCGATGGGTAAACATCTTTCGAGTTCATCGGCCAGTTCAGGCTGCTCGCTTCGTAACCAGTCGGCCAGCGATTTGCTCTCTTGTAAGCCGACAAATTTCCACCCCGTTGACAGAATAGTCCGCTGCATCCTGGCGAGGATCAGATCGCCAGACGTGCGCTTTTCGTTCTCGTACTGAGATAAGCGGTGATCGTCAACATCAAACCATCGCAAGGCTTGCTCTTCGCGCTCTTCAAGCCCGGGCGTACCGTCATCTTCAGCGACCAGCCCGGCATTGACGGCGCATTTGTTCGGGTCATACGTTGCGCGAATAACCGGCACTTCATACACGCAGAAACGAAATTCATCGGGCGCCAGCTGCTCATTACCCTCAAGCTCGAATGAGGGCAGCGTGAGGCCATATTCAAAAACAGTGTCGTTGCGTAAGGCATACATGCGCTGGAGCAGTTGTTCAAACGCCGGCTGTTGCTGATGCTGTGGGTGAAATTGCATCAGGTAGGGGCGCAGCGGAAAAAAGCGGCGAACATTTTCATAACCCATTAATTCTGCTGCATTATCTTGCTCAGCGCCGACAAAAGAGGGATTAGGCTGCCCGGCCATTTCCATCATGCTCTTTTGTTGCCGGGTAAGCAGGAAGGCTAACGTCAGGCAGAGCAAACTCAGGGTGGTGAAAAGCATTGCTGGCATGCCTGGCACCACCGCAAACAGCGCCATAATGATGCCGCAATAGATCCAGGCTTTCGGGTGGCGCGTTAACTGCCAGATGATCTCACCGCCAATATTGACGCTGGAAGCCGCATTATCAGAATTAACGCGCGTAATAATAATGCCCGCCGCGAGCGAGATCAGCAGCGCCGGGATCTGCGCCACCAGGCCATCACCAATGCTTAAAATCGAGTAGATATGCATGGCGTCGGCGGCGGGCATGCCGTGCTGCAAAATGCCGACGGCAAAACCACCGATTAAGTTAATAAAGACGATGATAATCCCGGAAATGGCGTCACCTTTGACGAATTTCATCGCCCCGTCCATCGCGCCAAAAAGCTGGCTCTCTTTCGTCAGTTGTTCGCGGCGAACTCTCGCGTCTGCCGTATCAATCAGGCCCGAGCGTAAATCGCTATCAATGGCCATCTGCTTACCGGGCATCGCATCCAGATTAAAACGTGCCGACACCTCCGCAACGCGCTCAGCCCCTTTCGTAATGACCAGAAAGTTAACAAGCGTCAGGATCAAAAAGATAACCACCCCCACCGCAAGGTTGCCGCCGGCGACAAAATTACCAAAAGTTTCAACAACATGACCTGCATCATGCTGCAATAAAATCATGCGCGTCGTGGCGACAGATAACGCGAGGCGAAACATGGTTGTCAGCAATAAAACGGCCGGGAACGTCGAAAATGCCAGCGGGTGGGGCATAAATAATGCCTGGATGGCCAGCAACGTGGCAATACAGATATTCAGAGAGAGGGCGGTATCAATAATAAAAACTGGCAGCGGTAAAACCATCATAAAGACAATCGTCATGACAATAACCGCACCAATGAGTTCCGTCTGGTTAACCATTCGAACGGCCAGTTTCGTGAAAAGCATTCTCATGAAAACCACATATTTTCATATTGATCGAATAAGTAATTTTTATTAACCATCGATAATCATCTCAGTATTAGATAACGCGTCAGCAATCGACATTTTTCAAATAAATCAAAAGGCAACACCTTTACATTAGTGTTCTTAACACATGAATCCGCACAAAAGAAAATACCTAAAAACGCATCACGCATTGTTGAGAACGCATTACCTCTCCACCCGTGCACATAAAAACAGATCACTTATCTGAAGATTCATTTGAAATATTCTGCAAATTGACCAGGCAGATTTTAACTTAATAGCCACTCATAAGTGAACAAGGAATAGATGGATAATATAAAGGGAATTTTTATGGGGAAGTTACCCATCAGTATTAATAATGAATCAAAGTATAAAGGCGCATTCGATATAGATGAGTTAGTCGCAAACACCTCGACCAGACTCAAGAAATTTATCAGCCGTCGGGTTTACAATCAAAGTGATGTCGATGATCTTGTGCAAATGACTTACCTTGAAGCATTTCGCAATCAACATAAGTTTATTGGCGCGTCCAGTAAAGAAACCTGGTTATTTGGTATTGCTTCAAATCTGGTGCGAAATCATTTTAAAAAGACATTTAGTAAACCTGAGATGGTGGCACTGGATGATGTCACGTTCTTAATCTCCGATCAGATATTTAACCCTGATTATATAAACGAACATAAAATACAACTTTCTGAAACCATCGCTGTAGTCGAGAGTTTGCCGCTCAAAATGCAAAGCGTCATATACCATATTATGGATTCAGACAATAGCTATAACGACGCCGCCGAGCAATTAGGTATTCCTATTGGAACAATACGTTCTCGACTTTCCCGTGTGAGAAAAATTCTTAAAAGTAATTTAGAAAAAGGGTGATCAATGGATATCAAATTGGATGAGAGGGTTTTAAAACGACTGCCTCGCGGGCTGAGGGTTGCGCAAAAAAGCGATATAGAAGCCATGACCATGATTTTTAATGAGACAGCAAATACCGGCGCTAATTCTCCCGTAACAAGGCTGATCACCGTTAAAGAACTTGGGTTTTATATTGAGCTTTATCAACAAGATAAATTGCCGGTGTATGTGCTGGAACGCGAAGGTGAAATCGTCGCCTGGCTGTCAATCAACCGCTTTAGCTGGGGAACGTTAGCTTGCCGGCAAACCGGGGAAATTGCCTTATATGTCCGCGCGGATCGCTGCGGCAGCGGCCTTGGCGTGCATCTTGGGCTGGCGGCATTGCTGCTTGGCCGTGAATATGGGTTTGAAACCATGGTCGCCTGGATTATGGCTTCTAACCTTGCCAGCCAACGAATTGCTAAATATCTCGGTGGAGAACAATGGGCTTTCTTACCCAGAATTGCCCGTTTCGGTGAACAACGCGCCAGCGTTATGCTTTTTGGTTTCCGGCCTGATCTGCGTCTTTATAAATAAAACAGGAATAATTGTAATGCTAAAAATGGAATCTGTGCGTAGCCAGTTAGATAGTAAATTCAAACAAGCCAGCAGTGATTTTCAGACCTCTGCAAAAAATATGAATGGCATGTCAATGGGCGACTGGCTCACGTTTCATCAGCAGATGAAAAAATATTCTTCAGCCACCTGGGCTGCTAACCAGGAAGTGACGCTCAATCACAATCTGGCTCGTTCAATTATCAACGATGGCCGATAAACTAACAGGTGGCATGTATGAAATTATACTGGCGTGTCTTTTATTCACCAATGTCGCATTGCGCCAGGCAATATAAACGATGCGCAACGCTAGCCCTGATATTCTTAACAGTTCTGATACATCAACATGCCGTGGCGGCTGTGCCTGCCATATTAAACAGTGGTGAGTTCTCTTATCAAAACACTCCAGCACCGTTAAATAAAGTGCTGGAGGATTTTGCCCATGCATTTTCGCTACGTTTGGTTATAGACCCAAAGATATCGGCAGAGGTAAAGAATAAACTACGCGCTGCTACGGCCCAGCAATTTATTGAACGTCTGTCGCTCGAATATAATTTACAGTGGTTTATTTTTGAAGATAAATTATACGTTAGCAGTAAAACGGATCAGCAATCTCTCAAAATAAAAGTTTCTGGCGAGTCGATTGACAGCCTTAAAAAGGCGTTAACGGATATAGGTCTGTTGGAAAAACGATTTGGCTGGGGAGAGCTGCCGGAGAGCGCCGAAATATTGGTAAGTGGCCCAACCGAATATGTCAATTTAATAAAAATGTTTGCCGAGCAGCCTGATGCCAGTAAAAACAAAGAGGGCGCTTTCGAAACCATGTTCTTTCCTTTACGTTTCGCAGAAGCGGCCGATATCCGGGTTGAATATCAGAATGAGCTGATCACCATTCCGGGTGTTGGCACAATATTATCGGAGCTATTAGATGCAAAGAAATCCTCACCACAGCTTCAGCGATACAATTACCCAGTTGCGCTCGATGCGGGTAATGGCAAAACCCCGTTTAATAACCGATTAGGCGCTTCGTTTTCAGCCCTGACTGACCGTGTTTCACTGGCGCCCGCACTGCCCGCGTCCAACGATGACAAACCGAAAATCGTGGTCAGCACACGCAGCAATGCCATCCTCATTCAGGACAACCCCGCCAAAAGGGGTGAATATGCGCAGCTCATTGAAAAACTCGATGTGCCACTGAGATCGGTCGCCATCGACACCCTGGTTATCGACGTGGATAACCGCCAGGTACTCAATACCGGCATGCAGGAAAAACGTTTAAGCCGCCGAGGCAGCGTTTACGATGAGGTTATTAACGGCAGCAAATCTGTCCTTAACGCACAGGAGATGAAAAAATTTCAGGATGAAATTCAAAGGATTGTCGAACAAGGCGGCGCGTCGTTAACCGCTCGCCCTTCACTGACAACGATGGAGAATTTTCCGGCAGTCTTTAATTTTAGTAATCAAAATCGACAAGCGACAAAAAATGACCCGCTCTCTACTGCATCCAACGGTGCGGTGTTGCAAATCACGCCTCGTGTTATCACCAGTGACAAACACCAAGCGCTGCAGATAAAAGTCAATATGTATAACAAAGGGGCAACGCTATCGCCTGAAGATAACAACAAGACGGGCAATCTCAGCACGCTGGTAACGGTCGATGAGGGTGATTCGTTAATTATTGGCGGTTTATCTGTCCATGAAAAAAAGAACACTACCTTCAACTTGCGGGAAAGTGAAAATCGGCAACGGTTTATTATCATTACGCCGAAAATAATTCAAAAAGATGCTAATAAAGAAAAAATCAGGGCGATAAAAACCGCATCAGAATATGGCGGTTCGTTTTCTAAGAAAATGTACAAGCGGATCTTCGATGATATTACCAGACTATCCAGCGGTACTATTTCACCCGGCACATCATCAACTATCGATGATATAACCATTGAGGATGTCTGCGATATTAACTGGCCACTGACCGTTCTGGCTGGAAACGTTAAATCGCTGGCAACGCAGGAATATACTATTTCTTCATCATTAATAAAAAACGCAGGGCAACAGTCCGTTTTATTTCATGATGCCGATTGTGATAACGATGAAAACTTAATGATCATCCCTTACCCCAATGCGCCTATATCACCCGGTGCTTATATCGAAGTTTATATTGCCAGAAAGACCGAAGCACAGAAATAACCTCGTCCGAAGTTCGTGAAGGAGCCCTACAATGAAAATCAACCCATTAACCCCTGCTATTACTAATACACCGGTGGAGAACAAACAAGATCCTGGCATTGAGAAACGGGACCGCCGTGATATTCCCACCGGCTCGTTATATACAGGCCCGCAAAACAACAATGACGACCGACCTGTTCGCCCGGATGCCCGCTCGCTGGCCTTTACTCCCGATCCCCGTGGCGAAGGGTATCCCTCCATTGAGAAACAGATTGCCGGGCAGATGATCCGCCAGCGCGAAGGGCAGACCAGCGAATCCGGCTTTACCGCCTCCTACGGCGCGCCTTACGAGGCGCGAAAATCCCTCCTCGCTTACGGCCTGTCGGCGGCGGGCATTCACGATCCGGCCAGCCTTCCCGATGGCGGGCACACCCAGACGACAGCGCTGCTGGACAAAGTGCGCGAGCAGTATGCCGCCTCCCCGCAGACGCACTATGACGCGCAGGGCAACACCCGCACACCTTCCCTGCTGGTGGCGGCGGCGCGGGATTTTTTCGACCAGCAGATCAATACCGGTGCGCAGTACAAAACCAACACCCACGATGACGTTCCCGGTCTGGACGGCAGGGCGCTGGCGCAGTACAGCGACCGCGATAAAGTGCAGTCACTGCGCCATTTTGCCGGGCAGCCGCTGCGCACCGAACAGAATGAGCCCACCAACGCTGAGCTGGTGATGAAAGATATCGGCGCGCTGCTGATGCTCGACGGCATTGCCGCAGAAGCCGGTGCCATGGCGGAGTTTTTTACTGAAAAAGCGGTGACCACGGAAGGCCGGAGCGCGCTGGCCACGCTGCGCAACACCTCTGAGCAGGCGGCCGCCGGGGAAGCCGGCGCGACAATGGCCGGAGCAACCGGTACCGCAGCGGCGGAGATGGCAATGGCCGGTGAAGCCAGGGCCGCCGCCGCCGGAGCCGCTAAAGGGGCACTGGCAGGGGAAACCACGGCGGCAGCGGCCGGGGAAACCGGAACGGCAGCAGTAAACCGGCTGCGTCCTTCGCTGGCGGGTGATATCAGCCAGTACGCGGTAAAAGATGGCGAAGCGCTGCTCAACGAGAGCCGCGCCAGTGCCGGGGGCATTCATCAGGTTAAGGACGCGGCAGGAAATGACCGCTGGCTGCTGCGTTACCGCGATGGAACAGGTGACAGCAAGGTGTACGAAGTGGGACAGGATTTCCGGCCAGGCGAAGGACGGGCGCGGATTATCGACCCGCAGACCCGCCAGCCGGTGCTGACAGTGCAGTCGGGCAACGGCGAATGGCAGCGCAGCGCATTACCCGGCGGGGTCAAACCACGCACCAACACCGAACCGCAAACCAGCGTTGCAGCGAGCGCCGGAGCATCCGGCGGCAGTGCGCTTTCCTCTGCTCGCCAGGAGAGGTTTTCACCAGTCAGCGAAGAGCTTCGTGAACTTTATATGAGGCCTGATGAGGGGCAATACCGGGCCAGAACACCGAAAGAAAAAGCAGCCGATGAAAAAATCCTTCTGGATTTGAATTCGGTAAAAAACAGGCAAGAGTCAGCTATTCTTGCGGAATATATTGAAGGGGGAGATGGGACTTACCGCACGATAAATAACCATCTGCGGCATATTAGTCCTTCAGCCGAAGGGGAGACGCTGGCAACAGAATTAAAAGCAGCTGTATCAAAATTAAAGGATTATGACGCACCGGCATATCGGGCGGCGACTGTTCCCGCTGGTACGTATGGTAATAAAATAAAAGTCAACGATGTGGTGACCGACGCAGGATTTATGTCGGCATCTGCATTACCACAGAATTCAATAAACTGGCTTGAAACCTGGACTGGACAATTTGAAAAGCAATCTACCGACAAAGTGTTTTTCATTTTAGACCAAACCACGCCAAAAAAAATGGCTGCCGGAGGAATGCTCCCGGATCATATTTTAGTTAACCCCAACACGCCTTTAAAAGTTAAAGAGATTCACGCCCTCGAAGGAAATGCATCACGCGATCCCATAACCATTGTCAGATTGAAAGATGCAGAACACCCTTTCAGGCATGATATTAAGAATATTTTTTCCGGAAATATTGAATTACCCGCCGTCGAAGTGCCATTCCTGAAAAAATTAGGTATCCGTCATTAATTTGGCGACCTGAAGTACGACATCTTTTTTATTTGTGCAAAAGAGGTGGTTATGAAAATCGATTCTCTATCCGTTCCTGTATTTCCCCAGCCGATACTTCGCGAGGAAACCTCCGCCAAAAACAAACGTGATATTCCCACCGGCTCGTTATATACCGGCCCGCAAAACAACAATGACGACCGACCTGTTCGCCCGGATGCCCGCTCGCTGGTCTTTACTCCCGATCCCCGTGGAGAAGGGTATCCCTCCCTTGAGAAACAGATTGCCGGGCAGATGATCCGCCAGCGCGAAGGGCAGACCAGCGAATCCGGCTTTACCGCCTCCTACGGCGCGCCTTACGAGGCGCGAAAATCCCTCCTCGCTTATGGCCTGTCGGCGGCGGGCATTCACGATCCGGCCAGCCTGTCCGGGGGCGGGCATACGCAGACGACAGCGCTGCTGGACAAAGTGCGCGAGCAGTATGCCGCCTCCCCGCAGACGCACTATGACGCGCAGGGCAACACCCGCACACCTTCCCTGCTGGTGGCGGCGGCGCGGGATTTTTTCGACCAGCAGATCAATACCGGCGCGCAGTACAAAACCAATACCCACGATGATGTTCCCGGTCTGGAAGGCAGGGCACTGGCGCAGTACAGCGACCGCGATAAAGTGCAGTCACTGCGCCATTTTGCCGGGCAGCCGCTGCGCACCGAACAGAATGAGCCCACCAACGCTGAGCGGGTGATGAAAGATATCGGCGCGCTGCTGATGCTCGACGGCATTGCCGCAGAAGCGGGCGCCATGGCGGAGTTTTTTACTGAAAAAGCGGTGGCCACGGAAGGCCGGAGCGCGCTGGCCACGCTGCGCAACACCTCTGAGCAGGCGGCCGCCGGGGAAGCTGGTGTGGCGATAACCAGCGAAGCCGGTACAGCGGCAGCAGAAATGGCGATGGCCGGCGAAGCCAGGGCAGCCACCGCCGGAGCCGCTAAGGGGATAATGGCAGGGGAAACCACGGCGGCAGTGGCCGGGGAAACCGGAACGGCAGCAGTAAACCGGCTGCGTCCTTCGCTGGCGGGCGATATCAGCCAGTACGCGGTAAAAGATGGCGAAGCGCTGCTCAACGAGAGCCGCGCCAGTGCCGGGGGCATTCATCAGGTTAAGGACGCGGCAGGAAATGACCGCTGGCTGCTACGTTACCGCGATGGAACAGGTGACAGCAAGGTGTACGAAGTCGGGCAGGATTTCCGGCCAGGCGAAGGACGGGCGCGGATTATCGACCCGCAGACCCGCCAGCCGGTGCTGACAGTGCAGTCGGGCAACGGCGAATGGCAGCGCAGCGCATTACCCGGCGGGGTCAACCCGGGTAATGCGCCAGCAGGTAAAATGTATGGCAATCCACGCGCAGACCTTCCCGAGCAGCCACTCGACCTCAGGATCTCCCGGCCAGCATCAACCTCGCGTCCATCGCCGATGGACGTTGATTCACAGCCAGGCCCTTCGACAGCGCGTGACACAGCAGAAACAGAACGCCCTCTTGATCTGAGTATGCCGCGCCGCTTACCGGATAGCCGATCGCCGGAAAACAGCCTGCCACCCACGCCCGGCACGCCTATATTCACACCGGCGAGCAGCCGTGCGCCAACACCTGTTACCCCCTTCTCACCAGCAATGTCAGAAAGCTATTCCGCAACGGGTCTCCCGCGAACACCTGGCGCATCCCTGTTTGGCTCAGAGGGCAGAAGTTCTCCCCTTTCCAGGCCATTAACACCAGGCGCGGAAAGTGAGTCATCGGCCGTCGAAATGCGTTCGGGAAACAGTTCAAGGAGTAGCACCCCCTCATCTGTCGCCACATCCGGCGCCGGGCACACGCCTTACGCCGACGATGCGATTAATTTCAACCCCTGGGCAGATAACGTTCAGTTGCCACCTGGAAGCTATCTGAACGATCGTGGCTACATTGAGAGAAGGGATTTTAATAAATTGTACCGCGTTGAACAGGCAGATCGGGTCGACCGACGTGGCGATCCACAGAACGTTGGCTTCAGGGACGGCAATTACTTTGCCGGTGTAGAGAAGATGATGTCCGGGCCGGTGGTATTCGTTGCGCGAACCCGTGAGGGCGCAGAACGTTTTGGCCGTGGCGAGCTAATAAACGGTTTTCATCTGTATGAAATTGATGCGCAGGGCATACCCGGCGTCTCACTTCGGGAAAATATTGAACACAATGAGCAATATATGGAGCTGGCAAACACCATGCAGCCCGGATATGTCGCCGGCCTGCGCAGCGTCAATCAGCTGGAAAGATTTGGCGATTACGCCTGGTCTTTCGATGAGGTTCATCTGGCCAATGACCAGGTCACGCCGGATAAAATAACCAAAATCTATTAACGCCCGCAAAATAAACGGAGCTATTACCGCCGCGTAATGGCTCCGCAATGACTTTACTCTCCCCCTTCGGTTTCATTTTCCTCGCTGGCGTTCACCGCGCTTTCCGTGATGGCAGAAAGAAAAGTGTCGGTTAATGTCTGCCAGCCGATCGTATATTTCCCGTGAGGGCTTTTCAGACACAATTCGTCTTTGGCCTGCTGAGGATCACTCACCAGCGTCCAGGGCGTATCGCCTTGCGCGCCTAAAAATTGTTCGACCTGTTCATATTGTCGCGGATTAACGATTAGCATTGCCGCATGGTTAGCGTCAGGATGCTTTTGCAACTGTTTGAAAAGTGCGTGTATACGTGCTTTGGCGGGCTCTTTGGCAAGAGCAAGGCGCAGCGCCTGGGTAAGCAACTGTTTTGCGCACTCGACCGTCTGCTTACGCATCTCTTCCCGCTCTTTTTGCCAGTCATCCAGTAATACCTGTGCCTGTTTCCATAGCGTCTTCGACACCTCTTCATACGCCTGATCGCGAATTCGCTCTGCCGCTAATTGCGCATGTTTTATCGTCTCGCTGGCGCGCAGATTGGCAATGTCGCACGCCTGTTGCGCGACAAAAAAATTCGCTATCTCTTCCCTACGCAGCACCGGTTGTTGCACAAGAGAATTCCCGGCGAGCAGATTAATTTTATGTACCGTTAACATGACCGTTTTCCCGTTGGCGTTCGCGCTGCATCCAGGCGATAACTGCCATCCACAGCGTGGAGATCTTATGCGCTGTGATAGTGATGGCTGGCTGGCGCTCGACCTCTTCGACTTTTTCTTTCGGCAGAGAAAAACGCATCCGCGACCAGACAGGCTCACCCACCCAGCCACGAAGCAGGATGATTGCGGTAATTTCCGGATCAGGAGAGAGAGGCGGTGTCCACAGCCCAGGTTTTAACCCCATAGCCAACCGGCGGCACCATTGCAAAGCACCTGAAGACATAAAACGATAGGCCGATTGTGGATGATCCACGCAGACACAAAAAAGGACTTCAAATAATAAAACGCGCTGGTGTTGTAATAGCTCAATGACGTTAATAAACGCCTCTGTTGGCTCAGGAATTGCCGTAGGTTTGACGCCAAAAAGGCTATCGATCCAGTGTCTTTGATGTGCTTCAGCATGAGTGATAACCGCGTGGATAATGTGCAACTCTTCCGGCAACGGCCAACTGTGATGACGTTTATGGCGCCAGCCATCGCGCCACCAGTGAATCCATCGCAGCATGAAAATCCCTTTAATAAAATTGGTTTTATTTTTTCTGTATAAAGAAATAAAACGATGCAAGTAAGCAGAGACAACCGAGAAAATACAATATCATGGTATTTGGTTTTTTATCTTCCGGCGCAACACCCTGCGCTTTATATTCCGCCGTGGGGATAAAAGAAATAGAGAGCTTTTTATCATCGGCATTAACCATTCCCGGAATACTGCTGAGCGCCATGCGCCTAATAACAGGCTGTAATTTTTCCACATCAATATCCCGATTATATTTAATAAATACCGCAGCGGATGCGGGTTGTATTGGCTCGCCCGCTGAGATACGTTCCGGCAGGACAATATGCACCCTTGCCATAATGACACCATCTATTTGCGATAACGTAAACTCAAGTTCCTGAGACAGGGCATAAATATAACGAACACGTTCTTCAAGCGGTGATGAAATCATACCTTCCTTACGAAAAACATCTCCCAGGCTAACATAGCTCTGGGAGGGCAATCCTGCGGAATGTAATATTTTCACAGCTTCAGGAAGATCGGACATAGCTATCGAAACGGAATAACCTGTTTTATCCGACTGCTTCGCGGCTTCAATACCTTTGTCCTTGAGTTCTGCAACGATGGCGTTAGCCGCTGGCTCAGCAAGCCCCTGATATAACGCCAGTTCACCCTGACACCCGGAGAGGAAGATGACCAGGAATAACAGGGCGATGGCGTTAATTGCTCTTATTAACATAATGGGTTTTTATCGTTATTGGAGGTTTGTCATTCGCTCCACGCTGTTGGTCATTTTACTGATCACTTTCGAGACAAACTGATTATTTAAATAATAGTTTGACATCGAACGGTTGGCTTTCAGCACATCATAAGGATCATTGCTACCGGAAGCCGATTTTAAATCCCGTCCCGCCTGTCTGGAGAGTTTTTCTAACATATCAGATAACTGCCGCAGGATAGATTTCGTATCGGTATTGCAATCATTGCGGTCATTTCCCGGCCGATAGTGATTATTTGAACCGGAGCAGTTATTCCCGTTATTGCCAGGTCGATTGCAACCATTCCAGTTATTATCAGGGCGATTGCAACCATCCCAGTTATTATTTGGTTTATGACAGTTGTTGTTGGGTTTATTGCAGTTATTCCAGTCGTTGTTTGGCTTGTTGCAATGATTCCAGTCATTATTGGGTTTATTACAGTTTTTGCCATCGTCTGGTTTACAGCAGGTATTATTATTTTCAGGCGGTTTAGGGGTGGAACCGCAGCGCGTTAACACGTTATTGGTGTTGTTGTTATTTTGCTGAAAAACAACCTGTGGGTTGCTTACCATATTTAAAGCTGCTCTGGTAATAAAACACATAAAATACTCCTTTATCGCACAGTGTTATTTTATTGATGCCATTCAATATTGAATGGCTTTACCCGCCTGTTGCATTGAGTTTTGCGCTTTCGTTGATGAATCGATGAACGAACTGGTAATACCGTTAATGGTATCGGTGATCATTTTGGCTGACTGCGCCTGGGCGTTCATCATGGTTGTTGCGGCGGAAACCATATCCAGTTGTCCCATGGAAGCTAAAGACGCTCCCATTGAAGCTCCTCCGGCCATAACGTTTTCTCCTTATTGATGAGTAGTGACTTGGGGTTGCTACGATTTATTGGTGGCGCTTTTTTATAAAACTGTTCACTTTTCGCGGGACGTTTTTAACTGTTTAGCGCGCCGTTTGCGCGGGTCTGGTTAGCTGGCTTCCATTACGTTCATCATGTTACATTTTGGTGACATTCCACCCATGTGTGCCGCTATGACCCTCTCTGTGTTTTTCATTCTGTTGTTCGCCGCGCTGCTGCATGCCAGCTGGAACGCGATAGTAAAAGCGGGCAGCGATAAGCTCTATTCGGCCATTGCCGTCAGTGGTTCCGCGGCATTAATCGCACTGGTTTTGCTGCCTTTTTCTCCGCAGCCAACGCTTGCCAGCGCACCTTATCTCATTGCCAGTTGCGCCTTACAGGTGATCTACACGGTGTTGGTCGCCAAAACCTATCAAGTAGCGGATATGAGCCAGACCTACCCGCTGATGCGCGGTACCGCGCCGCTGCTGGTGGCGATAATCAGCGTGCTGTGGCTTGGCGATTCCCTCTCCAGCGTGGCATGGGGCGGAATTGCGGTGATCTGCCTGTCGATTCTCGGCATGGCGTTCAACGGCCGCAGCCAGTCGCGTAAAGGCATCTGGCTGGCGTTACTCAACTCCTGCTTTATCGCCGGTTACACGCTGGTGGATGGCACTGGTGTGCGCCTCGCCGGTTCGGCGCTCGGCTACACGCTATGGACATTCTTTATGAACGGCTTCTGCCTGCTGCTGTGGGCAATGCTGGCGCGCCGACAAGAAGTGACGCGTTATCTGGCGGTAAACTGGAAAAAGGGATTGCCCGGCGGTATCGGCACGATGGGCTCCTATGGGCTGGCATTGTGGGCCATGACACAAGCGCCGCTGGCGGTAGTGGCGGCACTGCGCGAAACCTCGATTCTCTTCGGCGCGCTGCTGGCTTTTTTGTTGCTGAATGAGAAAGTCGCCGGACTGCGTATCGTTGCTGCCTGCGGTATTGCCGTTGGGGCAATTTTACTGCGTCTTTCATAAGACAAACTGGCAACAAAAGTTGCCGAAAATCGTTTACAAAACCTGCCTGGCGCAGCATTGCCATTGCTGTGCCGCATAGTGGTTCTGTCATCTGACTGTGCTAGATTTCTCCCGCATTAAGGCTTAATTGCAGCCATATATTCTTTAATTCCTCAATTTTTTAAAGTAATCATCGAGATGAAAAGGCAAAGAAACGTCAATTTGCTGTTGATGCTGGTGCTTCTGGTCGCCGTCGGACAAATGGCGCAAACCATTTATATTCCGGCTATTGCCGATATGGCGCGCGATTTAAACGTGCGAGAAGGCGCGGTACAGAGCGTGATGGCGGCTTATCTGCTGACTTATGGTTTCTCGCAGCTGTTTTATGGTCCGCTGGCGGACAGAATTGGTCGCCGGCCGGTGATCCTCGCCGGGATGAGCATTTTTATGCTGGCGACGCTGATTGCTATCTCCACGCACAGCCTGGCGGTGTTAATTCTGGCCAGCGCCTTGCAAGGCATTGGTACCGGCGTCGGCGGCGTGATGGCGCGAACCCTGCCGCGTGATCTTTACGCCGGTACGGAGCTGCGCCACGCCAACAGCCTTCTGAATATGGGGATTCTGGTCAGCCCGTTACTGGCTCCGCTGATTGGCGGCGTGCTGAACACGCTGGTGAACTGGCGCGCCTGTTTTATTTTCCTGCTGGCACTCTGTGCGTTTGTCACTTACAGCATGGCGCGCTGGATGCCGGAAACTCGCCCAACAGACGCGCCGCGCATCCGGCTTATCGCCAGCTATAAAACGCTGTTCGGCAGCGGCGCCTTTAATTGCTATCTGCTGATGCTGATTGGCGGTCTGGCGGGGATTGCGGTGTTTGAAGCCTGTTCCGGCGTGCTGATGGGCGGCGTTCTTGGCCTCAACAGCATGACGGTCAGCGTGCTGTTTATCCTGCCGATTCCGGCGGCGTTTTTCGGCGCATGGTTTGCCGGGCGGCAGAATAAGCGCTTCACCACGCTGATGTGGCAGTCAGTGATTAGCTGCCTGGCGGCCGGTATTCTGATGTGGATCCCCGGTTTGCTGGGCGTAATGAATATCTGGACGCTGGTGGTTCCCGCTGCGCTGTTCTTCTTCGGTGCCGGGATGTTGTTCCCGCTGGCAACCAGCGGTGCGATGGAGCCGTTCCCGTTTCTCGCCGGAACGGCGGGGGCGCTGGTCGGTGGGCTACAGAATATCGGCTCCGGCGGACTGGCGTGGCTTTCGTCACAGCTGCCGCAGACCAGCCAGTTTAGCCTTGGGATGCTGATGACGCTGGCCGGGCTTTTGATCCTGCTGTGCTGGCTGCCGCTGGCGTCGCGTTTTGCTCGCCACGAACCGGCGATTTAACCTCATGATGGCCCGGCTTCGCGTCGGGCTTGCAGCAATCTGGCGCTATCATCACCTTCAGTAATGGCTCCGGTGCGGGTCGCCATGCGCCCTCTTCACCGTCATAAAATTGCGTATCGGTGTTAATCGCGTAAGGGATTTTCACCTTGTTCAGCTCGCAAGCCATAAAACGGGCAAATGCCAGCTGCGACTCGGTTGGCGCGCTTTTCATTGACTCGCCGACGGCCCAACCGCCAACCCAACTGGTATGGCCCGTTTTCTGCTGCCAGCGTACAGCGGTGTTGATACGTGCGCGAATGGCGGCTTTCTCCGCCGGCGTGCCGGAGGTCCAGGGGTATTTGCCGTTCGCTTTTAGCGGTCCCCAGGGAAAGATGTGCCATTCGGCGAGCAGGAAGTTCTGACTATGCGGTGGCAGCCTCAGCGAGGGCAGATCTTCAGGAGCGGCGCGCATTCGCGGCGCGATAAAAATCATGCGCTGCGGATCGATATCATGCAGCGTTCTGACAACGTTTTCATAGGCGCGATTTAACGCAGAAAGGTCGTGGTTAAGTTTATCGGCCGGTTCATAAATCACATCAAAACCGAGCGTCGGGTGATCAGTGCCAAAAAAGGTGCCGACTGTTTTCCACCACACCACCAGTTGCGCTTCATTTTTGGCGTCGGGATCGGCTTTAAAGCTATCCGCCTGGTAAGCAATAATCGGAATTACGCCATACGCTTCGCAGGCTTCCACCAGTTTTCGCAGATGGATCAGACGCGCTTCGGTCATGTTATCGGCAACGCGAATACGCACATGGCGAATGCCCGCCTCGTAGAAATCACGCACCACCAGCGGGTCAAACTCACGAATTCCCCGATCGGTACGCGCCCAGTCGACATCCATCCCCACACCCAACTGCTGCGCATAATGCGCCGCTGTCAGCGGAGTATCAGCGGCAAACGCAGAGGTTCCCGCCAGCAGCATAGCAACAGCAATCAGTGGCTTTAACACAGTTAACCTTGTGAAAATTGGGGGCGAATACATGTATTTAGCATGCTTTACGCCACAACGTGTAGCGGCAAAACGTAATAAATTCTCACCACGTCTGCACACTTGCACCGACGGCGTATTCCTGTTTTCTTTAACCATCCGCTTTCGATGATGAAGAACCGATGAAAAACGCCGACCTCCAGAAGCTCATCCAGCACGACCCGCTAGTGCAATGCCTTATTGATTTGCAAGAAACGCGCTGGTTTAACCCTAATACTACCTCGGTTGCCGAGGCTTTGCCGCATGTTGGTCTGACACAGCAAGATGTGAGCGACGCGCACGCCCGCCTGGCGCGCTTTGCGCCTTTTATTGCGAAGGCGTTTCCGGAAACCGCCGCCAACGGCGGCATCATTGAATCCGATGTGGTGCCGATCCCGGCAATGCAGCGCCGTCTGGGGCACAGCATCACCGGTGAGCTGTGGCTGAAAAAAGACAGCCACTTGCCGATTTCGGGATCTATCAAAGCGCGCGGCGGCATTTATGAAGTGCTGACCCACGCGGAAAAACTCGCTTTCGCCGCCGGGTTGCTGACGCCACAAGACGATTACAGCCGCCTGCTCTCGCCGGAATTCACCCGCTTTTTTAGCCAGTACAGTATCGCCGTCGGTTCGACCGGTAACCTCGGGCTGTCGATTGGCATTATCAGTGCGCGCCTCGGTTTTCGCGTAACAGTACATATGTCTGCTGATGCCCGCGCCTGGAAAAAAGCACTACTGCGCGGCCACGGGGTGAACGTGGTGGAGTATGCCGAAGATTACGGTGTCGCCGTTGAGCAAGGCCGCCACGCGGCGCAAGCGGACGCGAACTGCTTTTTTATTGATGATGAGAACTCGCGCACGCTGTTCCTCGGCTATGCCGTCGCCGGGCAACGGCTAAAAGAGCAGTTTGCCCGCATAGGTAAAGTGGTCGATAAAGACCATCCGCTGTTTATCTATCTCCCCTGCGGCGTTGGCGGCGGCCCTGGCGGCGTGGCGTTCGGCCTGAAGCTGGCGTTTGGCGATGATGTTCACTGTATTTTTGCCGAACCAACGCATTCGCCGTGCATGCTGCTTGGCGTGTACACCGGTCTGCATGATGGCATTGCGGTGCAGGATTTAGGCATTGATAACCAGACCGCCGCCGATGGGCTGGCCGTCGGGCGCGCGTCGGGTTTTGTTGGCCGTGCGATGGAACGTCTGCTGGACGGCTTTTACACCGTCGATGACCAAACACTTTATAACCTGCTGGGATTACTGGCGCAGGAAGTGAACATTTTACTGGAACCGTCGGCGCTGGCAGGCATGCCGGGACCGAAACAGATCAGTGAAGCGCGCGATTACCATCAGCTTCACGGCTTTAGCCAGGCGCAACTGGCGCAGGCCACCCATCTGGTGTGGGCGACGGGCGGCGGTATGGTTCCGGCAGAAGAGATGGCGCAATACCTGGCGAACGCGCGCTGATTCAGCGGTGGTTGCGCATAAAAGACATTAACTCCATCGGTGAACGCCGCTGTTTAAGCAGGTCACGCATAACGCGCATATGCGGCGCGGTATGGCTGAAAAAGTGAAAGTAGCCGTGGCATAACGCGCTTTTTCCCTGCACAAAGCGGTGCTTCGGGCAGTCGCCCTGACAAAAGCGCAGCATATCGCAGCGTTGGCAATCATCGTGCAGGGTGCTCTTTTTGTTTTGCCCAAAAGCGATAACCTCGTGGCTGAGATTCATCTCTTTGATCGGAATATGGTGCAGGTTGCCAAGCCGGTAGGCCGGGTAAACGTAGTGATCGCACTGATATATATCGCCGTTCGCTTCCAGCGCGAAGGCGTGACCGCAGGTTTCGCCAAAGGTACACATTTGCGACGGGTAACCGCTCCATACGCCCAGCGTTGAATCAAAGAGCTGAACATAAACCCGGCCAATATCCTCGCGCACCCAGCAATCAAAAACCGTGGTCAGGAAACGCCCCCACGCCTCGCCGCTCACCGATTCCGCCGTTAAATTTCCCCGCTCATCCTGTTCCACCAGCGGGATAAACTGCAAAAACGGCGTACCGAGCGAGCGCAGGTACTGGTATAAGCGCTGCGGCTGCTGGCTGTTGAGGTTGTTGACGACACAGAGCACGTTGTATTCCACACCGTGTTTCGCCAGCCGTTGAATGGCGTCGATCACGTTATGGTGTGACGGCTTGCCGCTACGGTTAACACGGTAAGCGTTATGCATTTCTGCCGGGCCATCAATAGAGATACCGACCAACCAGCCGTGCTCGCGAAAGAAGCGACACCAGGCATCGTTGAGCAAAATGCCGTTAGTTTGAAAGGCATTTTCGATTCGTTTGCCGTTGGCGAACTGCGTCTGAAGCGCGGCGACCCGACGAAAAAAATCCAGCCCGCTGAGGGTGGGTTCACCACCTTGCCAGGCAAACGGCACGACATTGCCCGGTTGTGCGTCGATCTGCTGGCGAATAAACGCCTGCAGCGTGGCATCATCCATGACCTTTTGTTGCGGCTTTTCAATGTAAAAGCAGTAGCAGCAGTTAAGATTGCAGCGAGAACTGGCGGGCTTGGCCATAACGTGGCAGCCGGGCATGCGGTGTTCCTCAGAAAATCAGGAGTAATTGACGGATATGCGTTACAGCAAACAGTAATGCGAGGGAGAGCACCGCGAGGGAGATCAATAATTTGTCACGAACCGCGCTGGATAAGACGAAATCACTTTTGTTCACATCCATTAAGATACGTTTATGTGTGTAGCGCCAAAGCAGAAACGCCACGCACAGCAGCACCGCCAGCGAGATCCAAAACGGCAGCCCCGAATGCTGCCAGTTATGTCTGACGGCCAGCGCCATCAGCGCGCCGTAGCCGAACAACGTGCGCAGCCACGCCAGCGACGTGCGTTCCGGCTGCAGGCCGGGATCTTTTTCGCGGCGTGCTTTACGATTATCCGCCATAGAAAACCAGCACCATGACCACCAGCGCAACCGCCAGCAGAATAACGCTTATCACCAGCAGTGCACGGGTGTAAGGCAAATCCTCTTTCAGGCGCATCGCTTTTTCATTGCCTAACCAGCGCAGATAACCATACAACGCCAGACCGCCTGCGAAGAGACACAGCAGCAGCGCCAGCACTTCGCGAATCATCGGCGTGGCAAATTCCGGTGCTAACTGATCCAGACCCACACCGGCAGCCAGAAAACCAAGCGCCGTGCGGATCCACGCAAGAAAAGTACGTTCGTTCGCCAGCGAGAAACGATAGTCCGGCGCCTGGCCAACGCGAGAAATTTTCATCAGTGCTCCTTGTTGGTGTACTGGTCAACAAAGTAGCGGATACGGTGAATTTTTTCGACACGTTTCAGAGTAAGGACCGGCATCCTGACGATGCCGGTCGCGGGGATTAATGCAACTCAGGCCAGAACGCTTTATTGGCTTCGACTAAATCATCCAGCATGGCTTTGGCGACAGAAGCGCTCGGAACCGTTTTGGACAAGGTTATCGCCTGCCATAACTTCTGATAAGAGCGCTGCTCCCAGGCATCGACCACCAGTTTTTCCACGGCAACCTGCTGACTCATCAGCCCCTTCTGGAAATGCGGGATATCGCCAACTGTTAACGGTTGTGGGCCGTTTTTACCCACCAGGCAGGGGATTTCCACCATCGCGTCAGCATCAAAGTTATGGATCGCGCCGTTGTTCGGCACAATCAGCAGCATGCGCTCCTGGGTGTTAAAGGCAATGGCGGTTGCCAGATCGACGATGTACGACGCATGTTCGTCAATTTCCAGCTCACCGGCCGATGATTTACCCGCTTCGATAATGGCGCGACAGGAACCAAACACCTGTTTTTCACGGTGATCCATCACTTCATTGGCGCGCGTACGCTCAGGGTTGGAGTGCGCCACCACATAATCCGGGAAGAGGTAATACTTCAGATAGGTGTTCGGCATCGTATCCGGATCTAGCGCCTGCACATCTTTCGCTTTGGCGAAGGTATCGTTCCAGCTCGCTTCGGTATGCTCATCTTTTGCAGGTGGTACATAGCCATTTTTCGCTACATATTCGCGTAATTTCGGCATCAAATCGTTGCCGTCCAAATCTTCAATCGATGTCCACCAGCCAAAGTGGTTGAGCCCGTAATAGCGCACCCGCATCTGTTTGCGATCTTGCAGGCCCACAATCTGCGCCATGCGCCCTTCTATACCGATCGGCATATCGCAGATATTGAGGATTTTGGCCTGCGGACGTAGGCGGCGCGTCGCTTCTGCCACGATTGCCGCCGGGTTGGAGTAGTTCAGCATCCAGGCATTCGGGGAATATTTTTCCATATAGTCCACCAGCTCCAGCACGCCGCCAATCGAGCGCATGCCGTAAGCAATGCCGCCAGGCCCACAGGTTTCCTGGCCGACAACGCCGTGGCGCAACGGGATTTTTTCATCCTGTTCGCGCATCGGATATTTGCCCACGCGGATGTGCGCCATCACAAAGTCGACATCGGTAAAGGCCGTTTTCGGATCGGTGGTGTAGCTAAATTCGATATCCGGTGCCTGCTCCCGCAGGATGATTTTGCAGGCTTCGGCGATGGTTTCCTGGCGCGCGCCGTCATTGTCATAGAACTTCAGCGCCCGCAGCGGAAAACGCTCGCGATTAGCCAGCAGCATTAAAACAATACCCGGCGTAAAAGTGCTGCCGCCACCGGCAATAACAACGGAGAATTTTTTCATGATACAGCCTCTGTCATGGTAGAAGGTTCGGGGGTTAAAGGGGTTTTCATTAACGATTCGATTTGGTCGCGCACCTGAGGGACATGCAGCCCGACAATCACCTGGATGCCGTTGCCGCGACGTACCACGCCGTGCGCGCCCAGTGCTTTAAAGACGTCATCACTTTGCGTTTTCGCCATATCGACCAGCGCGATACGCAGCCTTGTGGCGCAGTTATTCACGCTTTCAATATTCGCGCTGCCACCCAGCGCCTGCAGGAAACCGGCGGCCTGACCGAGTTGGGTATTCGCTGCCGCCGCCGTGGTTTGCCCGCGCGCGGCTTTGTAGTCGGCTTTGCTGTAGAGCTTGATTTCGCTCTCTTCCCGGCCAGGCGTTTTCAGGTTAAAGCGCACAATCAATGTGCGGAAAACCACGAAGTAGAGCGCGGTAAAGCACAGACCAATGGCGATTTGGGTGAACACCATCGCCGCATGGTTATGGAACATCGGGATCCAGTTTTGCGGCAGAAACTGGTCGAGCAGTCCGCCGCCCATGTTGCCGACTACGCCGAAGCTGTACATCACCGTCGCCATGGACGCGGCGAGTACGGCGTGAACGGCGAACAGCAGCGGCGAGATAAACAGAAAAGTAAACTCCAGCGGTTCGGTGATCCCCACCAGTACAGCAGTGAGCGTGGCGGGGATCAGCAGGCCGGCAACTTTGACGCGGTTTTCCGGCGCGGCGGTGTACCACAATGCCAGCGCGATACCGACAGAACCGAACACTTTGGAATTCCCGTGCAGCGCAAACCCGCCTTCCGGGAACAAGGCTTTCAGCGGCTCAGTGCTCTGGCTGAATTCTTGTAAGTGCTGCGCCCAGTAAACCTGGATCCCGCCTTCCACCGCCGCCGGGCCGAAGATAAACGGACCATAGACAAAGTGGTGCAACCCGGTCGGGATCAGAATGCGTTCGAGGAAGGTATAAACCCACACGCCCAGCGCACCGGCAGAGCGTAAAAAGGCCTGTAAGGACTCAATGCCCAACTGCACTTTTGGCCAGCCGAGCAGGGTTAACCACGCGCAGGGGATCATCACCAGAAACGCGATAATCACCACAAACGACGTGCCCTGGAAAATCCCCAGAAAGACCGGTAATGGCTTTTCAAAAAAACGGTTATGAATGGCGGTCACAATGCCGGAAATCACAATCGCGCCAATAATGCTGGTATCGAGCGTTTTAATCCCGGCAATCAGCGTTAAGCCACTGCCTGCCGTCGGTTCTGCGGAGAAATCCACGCCAAAGAAGTGACCCCAGGTCATTCCCATCGCGTTGATAAAGTAGTTCCAGGTCAAAAAGCTGATCAGCACAGCCAGGCAGGCGCGCCCCTGTGCTTGCTTTGCCAGACCAATCGGTAAACCCACGGCAAACAGCAGCGGCATATTACGAAACACGGTCCAGCCGCCCTCTTCGATAATGTGCACAATCTGCGCAAAAAGGTTATCGGGTGCGGTTAATGCTTCACCGACGAAAAGCGGGTTGCGCAGCATAATGGCGATGCCCACCACCATGCCCGCGAAGGGAAAAAGCAGCACCGGGGTAAACATTGCGCCGCCGAAACGTTGTATTTGACTGAGCATAGTTAAATCCTCATGAAACAACCTGTAGGGGGAGAGGCCTTGTTTTGTTTTAGTGGCCTGAAATGAGCATAAGAATTCACCTTCTTGCAGGCAGGACACGCCGCTGCGTTCCGTGATCCCTTTCATGGTTTTATTTCGCCCCTTCAGGTCTACTTTTTGAATTAAAAATGGACATGTCAGTGATGACTGTTCTGATAAAGAGGCGTAAAGAGGTCTACAGGTGATCTATAAATCGATAGCCGAGCGGCTGCGTCTGCGGCTCAATTCATCGGATTACAACGTTGGTAGTCCTTTGCCGGGTGAAAAAACGCTGGCGCAGGAGTTTGGCGTAGCGCGAATGACTATCCGGAAAGCCATTGATCTGCTGGTGGTGTGGGGGTTGGTGGTGCGCCGTCACGGCAGCGGTACTTTTGTCGCGCGCAAGGATGTGCACCATGAAACCACCAATCTTACCGGGCTGGTGGAGGTGCTGCGTCAACAGGGCAAAGAGGTGTACAGCAAAGTGCTGCTGTTTGAGGTGATGCCTGCGCCACCAGCGATAGCCAGCCAGTTACGCATCCAAATCAATGAACGCATCTACTTTTCGCGACGGGTTCGCTATGTCGAGGGCAAGCCGTTGATGCTGGAAGATAGTTATATGCCGGTGAAACTGTTCCGCACGCTCTCATTGGCGCACCTTGAAGGGTCAAAGTTTGATTACATTGAAAAAGAGTGCGGCATAACGATTAGTGGCAACTACGAAAGCCTGACACCGGTACTGGCGGATAAACAACTGGCGCAAACATTGAACATCCAGGAGCAAACGCCACTGCTGCGCATCACCTCCCTTTCCTACAGCGACAGTGGCGAGTTCCTTAACTACTCAGTGATGTTTCGTAACACCCGCGATTACCAGGTGGATTACCATTTGCGGCGTATCCACCCGGAAACACCGTTAGCCCATTCCCCAGAAGATCACCGCCAGTAATTGCGGCGTGATAATGCGCAAAAACATCACCAGCGGATAGACCGTCGCATAGGCGAGTGCCGCCGCGCCGCTGGTAGGGTGCAGCGCGTTAGCGAAGGCCAGTGCGGGCGGATCGGTCATCGACCCGGCCAACATGCCGCATAAAGTCAGGTAGTTCATCTTCGCCAGCATCCGCGCCAGCAAACCGACGGTTATCAGCGGAACGGCGGTAATGAAAATGCCGTAACACATCCATTTCACGCCATCGCCGTGGGTCAGCGTGGCGATAAAATCTCCGCCTGATTTCAGCCCGACCACCGCCAGAAACAGCACAATGCCCAGTTCCCGCAGCGCCAGGTTGGCGCTGGGCGGCATAAACCAGTACAACTTGCCGATACTGCCGATACGCCCAAGGATCAGCGCCATAATCAGCGGCCCACCGGCCAGACCCAGTTTTAGCGCCGCAGGAAAACCGGGAATAAACACCGGTACCGATCCCAACAACACACCGAGGCCAATACCGATAAACACCGGCAGCATCTGCACTTGTTGCAGTTTATGCTGCGCATTGCCAACTTCATTGGCGACGGCGTCAATCGCCGAGGGTCGCCCTACGAGGTTGAGAATATCGCCGAACTGCAGGCTGGCATCGCTGCTGGCCACCAGCTCAACCCCGGCGCGGTTAAGGCGCGAGATTACGACGTCGTAGCGCTCTTTAAAGTGCAGATCGCGGATTTTTTTCCCCAGCACCTTTTCGTTGGTGACCACCACGCGCTCTACCCGCAAATCCGTACCGCGCGTGGATAACGAGACATCAACTTCCTGACCGATAACCAGTTGAGCGTTATGCAGATCTTTCGGTAACCCCACCAGATGCAGCAAGTCTCCGGCTTCAATCAGCGTGCCCGGCGCAGGCACCATCAACAACTCACCGCGTTTTAAGCGTGAGCAGATGATTTTATCGCTGTTGAGGATCGGCACGTCCTGAATCGCCATCTTGTTGAGATTCGGGTTTTCCACGCGAATATTAATGGTGCGAATCAGCGATGTACCGTTACTGAGCGTGGCATCGTGCTTACGTGCTTCCTCATCCACATTGATGCGGAACAGTATGCGCAGTAACCACATGCTGAGCAAAATCCCGCAGATGCCGAACGGATAGGCCATCGCGTAGCTCATGCCCATCTGATCCAGCACCGGACCTGCTATGCCCAAATCACGCAGGATTTGTTGCCCTGCGCCGAGCGCCGGGGTGTTGGTGACCGCGCCGGAGAAAATCCCCAGCACCACCGGCAACGGAATGGCGAACAGCTTATACAAAATGGCGGTGACAAGGCCGCCGAGAAGCACGATCAGAATAGCGAACAGATTCAGCCGCAGGCCGGAGACGCGTAACGAGGCGAAGAAGCCAGGCCCCACCTGAATGCCGATGGTATAAACAAACAGGATCAGGCCGAACTCCTGCACAAACAACAACATTGGGCTACTCAACGGAATGCCCAGTTGATCCACAAAGTGGCCGACGATTATCCCACCGAACAGCACACCACCGATGCCAAACCCGACGCCGCGAATCTTCAGGTTACCTATCCATAACCCGACGACAGCAACGAGTGCCAGAACGCTTACGGTTAACGCGATATCACTCATGATCTTTTCCCTGTACATGATGACTACAGGAATATTGGCAGAAGCTGTAATAACTGTATGGGTGATGCTGCACAAAGTGCAGGGATTTTCTCTGCTTCGTGATGTGGCGAAAATTGCACCAGCAAACGACGGTTGCCCCGAATCAAAGCAGTGCTATTCGCCTGTCTGACCGCTTCTTGATTGGCTCAAACCCTATGCCTGCTAAGCATCGGCGCAATCCCAACCGCAACAATAAGTTATGGCATAGTTAATGCAAAAGACCACTTTTGTTAACAACAGGGTGGCAGAATGACAAATACAACATTGAGCAACGTGGTGGTAGCAAGCCCGAAAAAGTGGATGCAACTGGCGCTGGGCCTGGTGTGCATGGTTTCCATTTCCAGCCCGCAGTATGTCTGGGCACTGCTGACGCGACCGTTTATGGAAAAACTGCACGTACCCCTGGCGGAAATACAGCTCACCTTTTCGCTGCTGATTATTCTGCAAACCTTCTTCTCCCCCTTTCAGGGGCGATTAATTGATAAGTTTGGCCCACGCCGGTTGATTGCCATCGGCACGGTATTGAGCGGCGTTAGCTGGATGCTGACCGCCACCATCAGCAGCCTGACGGAACTCTATCTTTATTACGGCGTACTGGGCGGCCTTGGCACCGGCATTGTTTATATCGGCGTGGTTGGCCTGATGGTGCGATGGTTCCCGGAAAAACGCGGATTTGCCACAGGGATGGTGGCGGCGGGCTACGGTATGGGCGCGATCCTGACGACTTTCCCGGTGACGCAATCACTGGCCGCCAAAGGGCTGGAGAATACGCTGTGGCAATTTGGCCTGCTGATGGCGGTCATCGGATTTATCGCCAGCCAGGGACTGCGGGCACCGTACAGCAGCCGAACAGAAGACGTTACCCGTAATCTGAAGATGAGCGACAGAAGTTTTGCGCCGAAAGAGATGCTGCGCAAACCACTGTTCTGGTTGATGTTTTCGATGATGACCATGATGTCTACCTCAGGACTGATGGTGACGTCGCAGATGGCCATTTTCGCTGAGGATTTCAGCATCACCGCCGTAACGGTAATGGGCATGGCAGCGCTGCCGCTGGCAATGACTATTGACCGTTTTATGAATGGGCTGACGCGCCCGGTGTGCGGTTATATTTCTGACCGGATTGGCCGGGAAAACATGATGTTTATCGCCTTTGGCCTGGAAGGCTGCGCAATGGCGCTGTGGTTGCTGTGCAAAGACGATCCGCTGCTGTTTGTGCTGCTTTCCGGGGTAGTATTTTTCGGCTGGGGCGAGATTTTCTCCCTGTTTCCCGCCACGCTCACCGACACGTTTGGCACGCAGCATGCCACCGCGAATTACGGCTGGCTCTATATTTCACAGGGGATTGGTTCGATTTTCGGCGGCCCGCTGGCGGCATTGCTGTATCAGCAAACCGGTAGCTGGGATCTGGTATTTGGCTGCGCCATTACGCTGGATATTCTCTGTGCGCTGTTGGCGTTTTTTGTGCTGAAACCTTGGCGTCACCGCTTCTTGCAGGGCGTGCGGGCATAAACAAAAAAGGCTCCGCATGCGGAGCCTTTTCGTTACTGACCGTTAGCTGTTTAACGCCGGGCGATTGCTGATGGCAATGCGCTGTGGCGCGGCACTTTCCGGCACGTTACGCAACAGATCGATATGCAGCAGGCCGTTGGTGAAGGTCGCGCCGGAGACTTCCATATAGTCGGCCAGCGTAAAGCTCAGGCTAAACGGCTGGATCACCAGCCCCTGATGCAGCCATTTCGGCTCATTGGCCGGTTTTTCCGGCGTACCTTTAACGGTTAAGCGCCCGTTTTCCAGCTGGATATCCAGCTCTTCCTGGCGGAAACCGGCCAGCGCGAGGGTAATGCGGTAGTGATTGTCATCGCCCTTCTCAATGTTGTAGGGCGGAAATGCCTGTTGCTCATTGGTGGTTTGCAGGGCGTTAGCCAGTTTGTCGAAGCCGATCCATTGACGCAGCAGCGGGGATAAATCGTAGTTACGCATTGTGTTTCTCCTTCTAAGAAGCGAGTGAATACCTGCGAGCGCGTAAGCTCACATATGCTCCCTGTCGGCGAGCATGTTTGGGACGGGCCGCCAGTCGCGACCCTGCATAATTAGTTAATTTCGATACGACGCGGTTTTTTCTCTTCCGGGATCACGCGTTCTAAATCGACATACAGCAGGCCGTTGACCAGATTGGCACCTTTAACGTGGATATTTTCCGCCAACTGGAATTTGCGCTCGAAGTTGCGTTCGGCGATGCCCTGATAGAGATAAGTGCGCTCTTTTTGTTCGTCGGTATGGGAACCTTTCACCACCAGCAGGTTGTCCTGGGCGGTAATTTCCAGCTCGCTTTCAGCGAAACCGGCCACAGCAATAGCGATGCGATAGTGGTTTTCATCCACTAACTCAACGTTGTACGGAGGGTAACCGCCATTGCTCTGGTTCTGGTTGTTTTCCAGCAGGTTAAACAGACGGTCAAAACCAATGGCTGAACGATAAAGCGGGGAAAGATCGAAGTTACGCATAGTTAAAGCTCCTGAAATCAGCGAGATTTTTATGCCTTCCACAATGGACAGGCAACTAACGTAGCCGAACACCCTTCCGGCATGTTCCCGGGCTACATTCCTAAAATGTGGCTGAAGGAGAGGTTTTCAAGCCCACAATTCGGACTTTTTTTTGCACTTTCTGGCACAACGCATAGACTGGGGTTGCAGCACAAAAAGTTAAAGTGCGAATGCCGCCACAGAGCGGAGCTCGAATGCTGTCGCTTTCTCGTTCGGGAGGCTATAACCCCCCGGATAGCATTCAAACGATAAACAACGATGACAAATCGAAAATGAAAACGATTCTGATAGTTTCTGCATTGCTCAGCGGGATGGTGTTGTCGGGATGTTCAAGCGTGATGTCGCATACTGGCGGCAAAGAGGGGACGTACCCCGGCACACGCGCCAGTTCGGCGATGCTGTCTGATGATGACACCGGCATAGGCACGAAATCACTGGTGGCGCTGGATATGCCCTTTACAGCCATCCTGGATACGCTGTTGCTGCCGTGGGATCTTTTCCGCCGCGATAACTCTCTTAAATCGCGGGTGGAACAGAGCGAGAAAGCCGCGCTTGCGACCGATTCGGTGATCCCACCCGCCCCCATGCCGGCGCATTAAATTACCAGCCGGTTTCCGTCACCCATAGCTGGCGGAAACCGTTCACCTCTTCCATCCAGGCAATCTGCTTCCCATCCGGCGAAAACACCACCGCATCTGCCGACGGCGGGTTTGCATGATCGGCGCTCAAAAAGGTGATATCGCCATACTGCGCATCGCACATCGCGAGGCGATTTTCCAGCACAAACCCCAGCGCCTCGCCGGAAGGATGCCAGTTAAAAGCTGACTGAATTCCGTTTGTGGTATGCGTTAACTGGCGCGGTTCGCCGCCGTCCGGGCTTATCAGCCACAATTGCACAATGCCATTGTCGTCACGCATCAGAAAGGCGATTGCCGTGCCTTGCGGATTGCTGCGCACCCAGTGACGCGGCACATTCACTAATCCTGGGTAGCGGCGGTGATGGGTAAACGTTAGGCGTTTTTGCATCACACCTTTTGGCGGCGCGGGCAGGGTTTTTTCGCTGCCCGCTAATGGCGCATCGCCCGGCGTTTTCCAGCCCTGTTCATTGCCGGGAAGCGCAACAATAAACAGCTCCGGCACTTTTTCACCGCTGTGCGACAAGGTATCGCCGATAAACGCCAGCCGCTGGTTGCCCACCCAACCCTCTTCATACGCGCGATTGATCTCATCACTGCCCGGTTGTGGCACGGGCGTCGTGCGGCTGACCAAAACACTCCAGTGACTTCCGCTATATTCGCGTGGATGCGTACAAGGCGGCGTTACCGGGCCAAACGGCACCGCAACGCCGACATTGCGTAAATCCAGGGCCGGATCGCGCTCGTGCAATACATGGTCGTTATACGTGAAGCTCACAAACTCGCCATTCGGGCTAAACACATGCACATGTGTGCCGCCGCGTAACGCACCGGGCGTGTAAGGCGCGGTAATGTCCAGCGCATCAAGATTACGGGCGATACCGTTCGCCAACATCACACCGCGCCGATGGTGAAAATCATACTGCCAGCTGGCGTCCGGGTTTTCCGGACCGTGGATAAAGACATACTCTTGCGCTCCAGGATTCACCGTCACCACTCCGACATGCGCACCGTGTGTTGCGGTATACAGCACCTCAATGTCACCGTTGCGCACATTGACCCGCTCAATGGTTTTACCGGTAAACGATGCGCCAGAAGGACGAACATCAAAAACCAGCCACTGGCTGTCCGCCGTCCAGGTGTTGATATTGGTAAGTTGATGATTGCGTGGGGCAAAGGTGAGCTGTTTCATGGAAAGACCCTAAAGCCATAATGTCGCCTCAGGGTATCGCAATGCGCGGGATCCGCCTACTCTGCACTTCACGGTCTCTTCACAGACACGGTTTAGCCTTCCTCGCTCGACACAGGAGGAAATGATGCAGCATTTTGACGTGGCAATAATCGGTCTTGGGCCAGCAGGCGCGGCGCTGGCGCGACAGTTAGCCGGGAACCTGAGCGTTATCGCGCTGGATAAAAAGCAGCAGCAGGGCAATCGCGGCTTTAAAAAACCTTGCGGTGGGCTGCTGGCACCCGATGCGCAGCGGGCGTTTATCCGTGCAGGTATTACGCTTCCGGTGCAGGTGATGGCCGATCCGCAGATTTTTAGCGTGCGTACGGTCGATGTGCAAAGTGGCCTTACGCGAAACTACCAGCGCAGTTATCTGAATATCGATCGCCATGCGTTTGATTTGTGGATGAAATCGTTGATTCCACCTTCGGTCAACGTTTACCACGATGCGCTGTGCCGAAAAATCTGGCGTGAAAACGATCTCTGGCATCTGACATTTTGCGCCGAAGGTGCGGAATCCACTGTGACATGCCGCTATCTGGTGGGTGCAGACGGCGCAAATTCGATGGTGAGGCGGGTTATCTATCCGGCGCATGAAATTCGTAAATATGTCGCGTTGCAACAGTGGTTTAAAGACCAACATCCACAGCCGTTCTACTCCTGTGTTTTTGATAACGCGACCACCGATTGTTACGCGTGGAGCATCAGCAAGGAGGGCTACTTTATTTTCGGCGGCGCGTTTGCGTTGAAAAACAGCCGTAAAAATTTTGAGGCACTGAAAACGCGGCTGGAAGCGTTCAATTTTCGCTTCGGCGAGGTGGTGAAAAGCGAGAAATGTACGGTGTTATGCCCGTCGCGCTGGGGTGATTTTGTCTGTGGAGAAGATAATGCGTTTTTGATTGGTGAAGCGGCTGGTTTTATTAGCGCCAGCTCGCTCGAAGGCATCAGTTATGCGCTGGATAGCGCCGAAATCCTCAGCGGCGTGCTTTGTAATGCACCGGATAACGCGAATACCGTTTATCGCCGAAAAACGCGGGGATTACGCGTAAAACTACTGGGAAAAATCTTCAAAAACCGCATTCTGACCACACAATGGTTACGCAAATGGATCATGAAAAGCGGTGTTGCGCATATCCCACTGACCGCAGAAAAACCGACAACAGCGGCAAGGGCGTAGCGCCCTTGCGCATGTTACGGCTTAGTTCAGCGCAAATTTCTCAATCGCGTAGGCAACGCCGTCTTCCAGGTTCGATTTGGTGACGAAATTCGCCGCCTCTTTCACCGAGGGAATGGCGTTATCCATTGCCACGCCAACGCCGGCGTATTCAATCATCGCGATGTCATTTTCCTGATCGCCAATCGCCATAATCTCCTCTTGTTTGATATTCAGCGCATCGGCCAGCGATTTAACGCCGGTGCCTTTGTTTACACGTTTATCGAGGATTTCGAGGAAGTACGGCGCGCTTTTCAACACGGTATATTTCTCTTTTACTTCCTGCGGAATACGGGCAATGGCCTGATCGAGAATGGTTGGTTCATCAATCATCATCACTTTCAGCAACTGGATTGCCGGATCCATTTTTTCCGCTTCACAGAACACCAGCGGAATAGTGGCGACATACGATTCATGCACGGTGTAGTAGCTGATGTCGCGGTTAGCGGTGTAGAGCGTATTGCGATCCAGCGCGTGAAAGTGGGAACCCACTTCGCGGGAGAGTTTTTCCAGATAGCGGTAATCATCATAGCTCAGCGCAGTTTGCGCGACAGTGCTGCCATCGCTGGCATTCTGTACCAGTGCGCCGTTATAGGTAATGCAATAATCTCCTTCCCGTTCCATATGCAGCTCTTTCATGTAGCTGTGTACGCCCGCGTAAGGCCGACCGGTGGTCAGCACCACGTTAATACCGCGTTCGCGTGCGGCGGCGATCGCGTTTTTAACTGCGGGAGAGATGGTGTGGTCCGGCAGTAGCAGCGTGCCGTCCATATCGATTGCAATAAGTTTAATAGCCATGAGATCCCCAGATGAGATATTTCCAGGCTCATGCTAACGCGATTCCGCTCAAAAAACAGCACGGAGATGGCGGGAAAAGGGGGATAGAAACGGGGCGGGAACTGCCTCTTTTAGATTTCCCCTCTCCAGATGGAGAGGGGAAACAGCGGATCAGATATCGATGTTCGCCGCTTTCAGGGCGTTTTCTTCGATAAAGGCGCGACGCGGTTCAACCGCATCGCCCATCAGCGTGGTGAACAGCTGGTCTGCAGCAATCGCGTCTTTAACGGTCACGCGCAGCATACGGCGGCTGTCCGGATCCATGGTGGTTTCCCACAGCTGATCCGGGTTCATTTCGCCCAGACCTTTATAACGCTGGATAGCGAGACCACGACGGGACTCTTTCACCAGCCAGTCCAGCGCCTGCTCGAAGCTGGCAACCGGCTGACGGCGCTCGCCGCGTTCGATAAAGGCGTCTTCTTCGATCAGACCACGCAGCTTTTCACCCAACGCGCAGAGACGACGGTATTCGCCACCGACAACAAACTCGTTATCCAGCGGATAATCCGTGTCGACGCCGTGAGTACGTACGCGAATAATCGGCTCGAAGTGGTTCAGCTCGCTATTAACACGCACATCGTACTTCCACTGGCTACCGTGCTGCTCTTTTTCGTTAAGCTCAGTAACCAGGGCATTGACCCAGCGCGTCACTTTCTGTTCGTCGGAAAGGTCGGCTTCGGCCAGCGTCGGCTGATACACCAGCTCTTTCAACAGCGCGCGCGGGAAACGGCGCTCCATGCGACCAATCATTTTCTGCGCTGCATTGTACTCCGCAACCAGTTTTTCCAGCGGCTCACCGGCTAATGCTGGCGCACTGGCGTTGGTATGCAGGGTTGCGCCATCAAGCGCGATAGCGATCTGGTATTGATCCATCGCTTCATCATCTTTGATGTACTGCTCCTGCTTGCCTTTTTTCACTTTGTACAGCGGCGGCTGCGCAATGTAGACATGGCCACGCTCAACGATTTCCGGCATCTGACGGTAGAAGAAGGTCAGCAGCAGCGTACGGATGTGCGAACCATCGACGTCCGCATCGGTCATGATGATGATGCTGTGATAACGCAGTTTATCCGGGTTGTACTCATCGCGGCCGATGCCGCAGCCCAGCGCAGTAATAAGCGTCGCCACTTCCTGAGAAGAGAGCATCTTGTCGAAACGCGCTTTCTCAACGTTCAGGATTTTGCCTTTCAGCGGCAGAATCGCCTGGTTTTTACGGTTACGGCCCTGCTTCGCAGAACCGCCCGCGGAGTCCCCTTCCACCAGGTAGAGTTCGGACAACGCCGGGTCGCGTTCCTGACAATCCGCCAGCTTGCCTGGCAGGCCGGCAAGATCCAGCGCGCCTTTACGACGGGTCATTTCACGCGCTTTACGTGCTGCTTCACGCGCACGTGCTGCGTCGATAATTTTGCCTACCACGATTTTCGCGTCGGACGGGTTTTCCAGCAGGTATTCATTGAGCAGTTCGTTCATCTGCTGTTCTACCGCTGTTTTCACCTCGGAAGAGACCAATTTATCTTTGGTCTGCGAGGAGAATTTCGGGTCCGGCACTTTCACAGACACGACCGCAATCAGGCCTTCACGGGCATCGTCGCCAGTGGCGCTGACTTTGGCTTTCTTGCTGTAGCCCTCTTTATCCATATAGGCATTCAGCGTACGGGTCATCGCCGCGCGGAAGCCTGCAAGGTGAGTGCCGCCATCGCGCTGCGGAATGTTGTTGGTAAAGCAGTAGATGTTTTCCTGGAAACCATCGTTCCATTGCAGCGCAACTTCGACGCCGATACCGTCTTTTTCAGTGGAGAAATAAAAGATATTCGGGTGGATCGGCGTTTTGTTCTTGTTGAGGTATTCAACAAACGCCTTGATGCCGCCTTCGTAATGGAAGTGATCTTCTTTGCCATCGCGCTTGTCACGCAGGCGGATAGACACACCAGAGTTCAGGAATGACAGTTCACGCAGGCGCTTCGCCAGAATCTCATATTCGAATTCAATAACGTTGGTAAACGTTTCATAGCTCGGCCAGAAACGCACCATCGTCCCGGTTTTTTCGGTATCGCCGGTAACCGCCAGCGGTGCCTGCGGAACGCCATGCTCATAAATTTGGCGGTGAATTTTGTTATCGCGCTGGATAACCAGCTCCAGTTTCTGCGACAGAGCGTTAACCACGGAAACACCCACGCCGTGCAGACCACCGGAAACTTTATAGGAGTTATCGTCGAACTTACCGCCTGCGTGCAGAACGGTCATGATCACTTCCGCAGCGGAAACGCCCTCTTCAGGGTGAATACCGGTAGGAATACCACGACCATCATCCTGTACGGAGACGGAGTTATCGCTATGAATAGTGACGATAATATCTTTACAGTACCCTGCGAGCGCTTCGTCGATAGCGTTATCTACCACCTCGAATACCATGTGGTGCAGACCGGTGCCGTCATCCGTATCGCCGATATACATGCCCGGGCGCTTACGTACCGCATCCAGCCCTTTCAGGACTTTGATACTGGAGGAGTCATAAGAATTCGACATCAACGTTTCTCGCTCATTTAATCTTGGGTTAATCCGTTATTTTACCCTTTTCCACGGTGAACATCTTCGAATTTTTGTCCGACATGTCCATCACGTGATCAGCGCTGATAGCGCTGACGAAAACCTGCGACTGCGTCGCTTTTAAGCGGCTGGCTAACAGCCCGCGCTTCGCGTCATCAAGTTCTGAGGCAAAATCATCTATCAGGTATAAACAGCGTCGTCCGCTCTCGCGCGTTAAAAACTCACCCTGCGCCAGACGCAGCGCGCACATCAGGAGTTTTAGCTGCCCGCGCGACAGCGTATCTTCTACCGGCGCGCCGTCCGCACGAATGCGGAAATCCGCCTTGTGCGGGCCGTGTGCGGTGTAGGTCAGCATGCGGTCGCGCTCAAAATTGCGCTCCAGCACGTCGCCGTAGTCCGTCTCTTTCTCCCATCCGCGCTGGAAAGAGAAGGTGAGAGAGAACTCCGGCAAAAATTGTTGGCAGGTATCCGCCATATCTTCAGCGATAGCGGTGCTGTATTCCCCACGCCAGCGGCTGATTTGCTCGGCCAGCGGGATAAGTTCTTTGTCCCATGGACGAAGCTGCGCGTAGTGGCTCACCTGGCGCAACGCGGCGTTACGCTGTTTCAGCAAACGCTTGAGATTGCTCCAGGCGGTGAAAAAACCGGTTTCGTTGTGAAAGCATCCCCAGTCAAGGAACGCTCTTCGGTATTTGGGGCCACCGTTGAGTAAAGTAAACCCCTCCGGCGTGATCAGCTGCATCGGCATCAGCAGCGCCAGCTCCGCGACTTTGTGGCCGTCGGTGCCATCAATGCGCACTTTGCTGTCGCCGAGCTTGTCTTTGGTCAGGCCAATCGCCGTTTCCCGCTCCGCGCCCTGTAAACGCCCGTGCAGCACAAAAGATTCCTGCTCATGACGGATCACACGACCGATTTGCAAACTGCGAAACGCCCGCCCATGTCCGAGCGTATAGATCGCTTCCAGCACGCTGGTTTTGCCGCTGCCATTAGCACCAACCAGAAAATTAAAACCAGGGGAGAGCGCGAGATCCGCATTCTCGATGTTACGGAAGTCTTTAATAAGAAGGCGGGTCAGTGACATAGTTCAGAGCATCAGTCCAGGGGCGTGTGTGTCACAGCCAGTTCGTCTACCGCCAGCGCACAGAAAGCGTAGCGTACACGAAGTACGTGAGCATTTCGAGCACTGCCGGAAGGCGAAATGGCAAGTAAACCAGCCCCTTTTAATCACTACAAACGCATTGGCATAACAACATAGGCTGCGCTTTGGCTCGCCGCATCCTCAATCTGCACACTCGAAACCGAATCCGTCAGCAGAATGCGCACATTTTCACATTTCAGCGCATTCAGTACGTCCAGCACATAGCTGACGTTAAAGCCGATCTCCATTTCGCTCCCGCCGTAGGTGACGTCGAGAAACTCTTCCGCTTCTTCCTGCTCCGGGTTGTTGGCGGTGATTTTGATCTGGTTCTCACTGACATACAGACGCACGCCGCGGAATTTCTCGTTAGAGAGGATCGCCGCGCGGGCAAATGCCTGTTTCAGCGAATCGCAACCCGCTTCGAGGGTCTTGTCCGGGTTTTTCGGTAATACGCGGCGATAATCCGGGAAACGGCCATCAACCAGCTTGGAGGTAAAAATGAAATCGCCAACGTGCGCACGGATGTTATTGCTGCCAATCTGTACGCGCAGCGGCGTATCACCGCCGTCGAGCATACGCATCAGCTCAATAACCCCTTTACGCGGCACGATCACCGAATGGTTCGGCAACGCCTGACCAATCGGCATCGAGCAAACCGCCAGACGGTGGCCGTCAGTGGCAACCGTGCGCAACTCTTCGCCTTCGGTTTCAAACAGCATGCCGTTTAAGTAGTAACGTACATCCTGATGCGCCATCGAAAACTGTGTCGCTTCGATCAGGCGTTTCATAGTGGCCTGCGGGAGCGTGAACTCCACTTCGCTTTGCCAATCGTCCAGATTCGGGAAATCTGCAGCAGGCAGTGTAGAAAGAGAGAAACGGCTGCGCCCGGAACGGATCAGCATACGCTCGCCTTCCAGCTGCACGGCGATTTCTGCGCCTTCCGGCAAACCGCGACAGATGTCGAAGAATTTACGCGCCGGTACGGTGGTCGCTCCCTGTTCATGCGGCTGGACTAACGCAAGACGCGCCACCATCTCCATTTCGAGATCGGTACCGGTCAGCGACAACGCGCCTTCAGTAACCTGCAGCAGCAGATTACCGAGGATAGGCAACGTCGGACGTCCGCCCAGCGGGCCGCTTACCTGTTGCAGCGGCTTTAATAAGTGTTCACGTTCAACGGTAAATTTCATAGCGTCACGAAGATAATGTTCTGATTAAATTGGAAAAATCTTCTTTGATATCATGGCTTTCTTCACGCAACTGCTCAATCTTACGGCAGGCGTGCAGCACGGTAGTATGGTCGCGACCACCAAATGCATCGCCGATTTCCGGCAGACTATGGTTGGTCAGCTCCTTCGCCAGCGCCATCGCCATCTGACGCGGGCGGGCTACCGAACGGGATCGACGCTTCGACAGCAGATCCGCTACCTTGATCTTGTAATACTCCGCCACCGTCTTTTGAATATTGTCGATGGTGACCAGTTTTTCCTGCAACGCCAGCAAATCGCGCAGCGCCTCACGGACAAAATCGATAGTAATCGCGCGGCCAGTAAAGTTGGCGTTGGCGATAACGCGATTCAGCGCCCCTTCCAGTTCACGTACGTTAGAACGCAGGCGCTTAGCAATAAAGAAGGCCACTTCACCCGGCAGACGAATATCGTTTTCGTCAGCCTTTTTCATCAGGATCGCGACGCGAGTTTCCAGCTCCGGCGGCTCGATCGCCACCGTTAACCCCCAGCCGAAGCGGGATTTCAGACGATCCTCAACGCCGTTGATCTCTTTTGGATAACGATCCGACGTCAAAATGATCTGCTGATTGCCTTCAAGCAAGGCGTTAAAGGTGTGGAAAAACTCTTCCTGGGATCGTTCTTTATTGGCAAAGAATTGAATATCGTCGATCAGCAGGGCGTCAACAGAGCGGTAGTAGCGTTTAAACTCTTCGATCGCATTGTTTTGCAGGGCTTTTACCATGTCCTGGACAAAACGCTCGGAGTGCATATACACCACTTTCGCGTTGGGCTTTCGCGCCACAATGCCGTTACCCACCGCATGCAACAAGTGCGTTTTACCGAGACCGGTTCCGCCATATAAAAACAAGGGGTTATACGCACCGCCGGGGTTATCCGCGACCTGGCGAGCCGCCGCACGAGCAAGCTGGTTAGACTTACCTTCAACGAAGTTATCAAAGGTATGTTTCACGTTAACGTTTGAGCGGTAGGTCGGTTCTGCCGGCGCCGGGACATTATCCCAACCAGGACGAGCCGCAGGTGCCGCACGCTGCACAACCACTTGCGCCGCCTGCGCGGGCGCAGCGACAACGGCAGGTTCTTTCAGGGTCTGGCTAACCGGGCGGGTGCCCACTTCAAAACGCAGCTGCGGAACATCCGTGCCGCAGAAATCATTCAGCAACCCATTAATATTATTAAGGTATTTGTCCCTAACCCAGTCGAGGACAAAACGGTTTGGCGCATACAAAGCCAGCGTGTTATCGCTCAGTTCCGCCTGCAACGGGCGTATCCACATACTAAATTCTGTGGCTGGTAACTCATCCTGCAATCGGGCAAGACACTGCTGCCAAAGCGAAAGTGACACGGCGGACTCCACTCGAACGAAAATCGATAAATAGTAAAGACAGAAACATTAATGTTTTTTGACACACGTCGATAAGACCCAACCGGGTGACGTGCGAACCGCTATTTACGGTTTTTTGCCCTGCTCACGATCCTGGATCGCGATCGGGACCGCGGATCATAGCGTAAACCGAGGCAGAGATCTTGTGTTTCTCACAGATTCTTCACTATTTATCCACAGGGCGATTCGGAATCGGGTAAGTGTAAACGATCCGACCAGACGTGCGAGACGATTTACGCCGCATATTGGAAAATTTAATGAGTAACGCCGATTTATTGCTTAAACGATCTAATGAAGATCCTGGAGGATCCTTGCGCTTTGCTGTTGGCTCCGTATAATTCTGCCCCCGGCGCGTCTTGCTCTTCTTCGGGCGTCGAATGCTGCTTATTTTTTGTGCGGATCTGTGCAAAAATAGGAGCGCAATAAGGAAAGAGAATTGACTCCGGAGTGTACAATTATTACAATCCGGCCTCTTTAATTACCCATGGCTTGCGCGCCAGTCGTTCGATATCCGTTCAGGCATACGCAAAAGTCAGTGAATTTATTCAAGTTTAGGTAGAAACCGCCATGAAACGCACTTTTCAACCGTCTGTACTGAAGCGCAACCGTTCTCACGGCTTCCGTGCTCGTATGGCTACTAAAAATGGTCGCCAGGTTCTGGCTCGTCGTCGCGCTAAAGGCCGCGCACGTCTGACCGTTTCCAAGTAATAAAGCTAACCCCTGAGTGGTTAAGCTCGCTTTTCCCAGGGAGTTACGTTTGTTAACTCCCACTCATTTCACTTTCGTCTTCCAGCAGCCACAACGGGCTGGCACGCCGCAAATCACCATCCTCGGCCGCCTGAATTCGCTGGGGCATCCCCGTATCGGTCTTACCGTCGCCAAAAAAAACGTCAAACGCGCCCATGAACGCAATCGGATTAAACGTCTGACGCGTGAAAGTTTCCGTTTACGCCAGCATGAACTGCCGGCAATGGATTTTGTGGTGGTGGCGAAGAAAGGGGTTGCCGACCTCGATAACCGTGCTCTCTCGGAAGCGTTGGAAAAATTATGGCGCCGCCATTGTCGCCTGGCTCAAGGGTCCTGATAGCCCTCATTCGGGTCTATCAACGCCTGATTAGTCCGCTACTCGGGCCGCACTGCCGTTTCACTCCAACCTGCTCTCACTATGGAATTGAGGCATTGCGCAGGTTTGGAGTGATAAAAGGCAGTTGGTTGACAGTGAAACGCGTATTAAAATGCCACCCTTTACACCCGGGTGGAGACGATCCCGTCCCGCCAGGACCTTCTAAAACCAGAGAACACTAACGATGGATTCGCAACGCAATCTTTTTATCATCGCTTTGTTGTTCGTGTCTTTCATGATCTGGCAAACGTGGGAGAAGGATAAAAATCCTCCTCCGGCGCAGCAGCAGACCACGCAGACTACGACCACCGCAGCGGGTAACGCAGCCGACCAGGGCGTTCCGGCCAGTGGCCAGGGGAAACTGATTACGGTTAAAACCGATGTGCTCGAGCTGACCATCAACACCCGTGGTGGTGATGTTGAGCAGGCACTGCTTCCGGCTTACCCGAAAGAGCTGGGTTCCAGCGAGCCGTTCCAGCTGTTGGAAACCACCCCGCAGTTTATCTATCAGGCGCAGAGCGGCCTGACAGGTCGTGATGGCCCGGATAACCCGGCGAACGGCCCACGTCCGCTGTATAACGTGGAAAAAGATGCGTTTGTACTGGCTGATGGCCAGAACGAGCTGGCTATCCCGCTGACCTACACCGATGCGGCTGGCAATACCTTCACCAAAGTCTTCACCCTGAAACGCGGTGAATACACGGTGAACGTCGGCTATAACGTGCAGAACGCCAGCGAAAAACCGCTGGAAGTGGCAGCCTTCGGTCAGCTGAAGCAATCCATCAATTTGCCGACTCATCGTGATACCGGCAGCAGCAACTTTGCGTTGCATACTTTCCGTGGCGCGGCGTACTCCACGCCAGACGCGAAGTATGAGAAATACAAATTCGACACCATCGCCGATAACGAAAACCTGAACGTCAGCTCCAATGGCGGCTGGGTTGCGATGCTGCAACAATATTTCGCTACCGCGTGGATCCCGAACAGCAACACTGCCAATAACTTCTACACCAGCAATCTGGGTAATGGCGTGGCCGCTATCGGCTACAAATCCCAGCCGGTGATTGTTCAGCCGGGTCAAACTACCGCGCTAAACAGCACTCTGTGGGTAGGTCCGGAGATTCAGGACAAAATGGCTGCTGCGGCACCGCATCTGGATCTGACCGTGGATTACGGTTGGTTGTGGTTCATCTCTCAGCCGCTGTTCAAGCTGCTGAAATGGATCCATAGCTTCCTCGGCAACTGGGGCTTCGCCATCATCGCCATCACCTTTATCGTACGTGGCATCATGTACCCGCTGACTAAAGCGCAGTACACCTCCATGGCGAAAATGCGCATGCTGCAGCCGAAAATTCAGGCGATGCGTGAGCGTTTAGGCGATGACAAACAGCGTATGAGCCAGGAAATGATGGCGATGTACAAAGCAGAAAAAGTGAACCCGCTGGGTGGCTGTTTCCCGCTGCTGATTCAGATGCCAATCTTCCTCGCGCTGTACTACATGCTGATGGGTTCCGTTGAGCTGCGCCACGCGCCGTTCGCCCTGTGGATCCACGACTTGTCCGCGCAAGACCCGTACTACATCCTGCCGATCCTGATGGGCGTAACGATGTTCTTCATTCAGAAGATGTCGCCGACCACCGTGACCGACCCGATGCAGCAGAAGATCATGACCTTTATGCCGGTCATCTTCACGGTGTTCTTCCTGTGGTTCCCGTCAGGTCTGGTGCTGTACTATATCGTCAGCAACCTGGTGACCATCATTCAGCAGCAGCTGATTTACCGTGGTCTGGAGAAACGTGGTTTGCATAGCCGCGAGAAGAAAAGCTCCTGACAGTAAGTCATAGCTCTACGGAAGGCGGTCAACTGACCGCCTTTCTTATTTTGAGATTTCGGAAAATAAACCATGAACCACAACGACACGATTGTCGCCCAGGCAACCCCACCGGGACGCGGTGGCGTGGGCATCTTGCGTATTTCAGGCAGCAAGGCACGCGATGTAGCGCAAGCGGTGCTGGGCAAGCTCCCGAAACCACGTTATGCCGACTATCTGCCGTTTATGGATGTCGACGGCACCGCGCTGGACCAGGGCATTGCACTGTGGTTCCCCGGCCCGAATTCTTTCACTGGTGAAGACGTGCTGGAGCTGCATGGCCACGGCGGCCCGGTGATCCTCGATCTGCTGTTAAAACGCATCCTGACGCTGCCAGGGCTGCGTATCGCCAATCCTGGCGAGTTCTCTGAGCGCGCATTCCTTAATGACAAGCTCGACCTGGCGCAGGCCGAGGCGATTGCCGACCTGATTGACGCCAGTTCTGAACAGGCGGCGCGTTCGGCGGTTAACTCATTACAGGGTGCGTTTTCCGCGCGCGTGAATCATCTGGTGGAAGCACTCACTCACCTGCGCATCTACGTCGAAGCGGCAATTGACTTTCCGGATGAGGAGATCGATTTCCTCTCCGATGGCAAAATCGAAGCGCAACTGAATAACGTTATCGCCGATCTGGACGCCGTACGCGCCGAAGCGCGTCAGGGTAGCCTGCTGCGCGAAGGGATGAAGGTCGTCATTGCCGGACGCCCAAATGCCGGGAAATCGAGCCTGCTGAACGCACTGGCCGGGCGCGAAGCGGCAATCGTCACCGATATCGCCGGTACCACTCGCGACGTGCTGCGCGAACATATTCATATTGATGGTATGCCGCTGCATATCATTGATACCGCCGGGCTGCGCGAAGCCAGCGACGAAGTGGAGCGCATTGGTATCGAACGCGCCTGGCAGGAGATCGAGCAAGCCGACCGTGTGCTGTTTATGGTGGATGGCACCACTACCGATGCCGTTGACCCGGCGGCGATCTGGCCTGATTTTATTGCCCGTTTACCAGCGAAACTACCGATTACCGTGGTGCGCAATAAAGCCGACGTGACTGGCGAACCGCTGGGTCTTAGTGAAGTGAATAATCACTCACTTGTTCGTCTGTCGGCACGAACCGGTGAAGGTGTGGATGTGTTACGTCAGCATCTTAAACAGAGTATGGGTTTTGATACCAGCATGGAGGGCGGCTTCCTCGCGCGTCGTCGTCATTTACAAGCGCTGGAAACGGCTGCAGAGCATCTGCAGCAGGGCAAAGCGCAGCTGTTAGGTGCGTGGGCGGGTGAACTGCTTGCCGAAGAGTTACGCCTTGCACAACAAAACTTAAGTGAAATCACTGGCGAATTTACTTCAGACGATTTGCTGGGGCGAATTTTCTCAAGTTTCTGTATTGGTAAGTAATGACATGGCGGCCGTTTTAACGGCCGTTTGTGTTACTACGGTGGATTTTCCTAAAGTGTTTCGGATCAGCGAAAGAAAGTGTAAATATCCCCATTAGGACTTTTCAGATGCGAATTTCCGCATTAAAACCTATGCAGTATGGGCGATAATATTGATTATCGATTCGATCAACTCAGACCATTATCACGGAGAGAAAAATGGCGACGCACTTTGCAAGAGGGATCCTGTCAGAAGGGCATCTCATCTCTACCCGGTTACCACTAACCTGCCACGATACGGCGCGCCAGCTTCCAGAACATCGCCGCTCACGCTTTCTCGCTTCCCGCGCGTTACTCGCCGAGATGCTGTTTATGCTTTACGGCGCGAGTGAACTGCCGGAAATAGAAGTTGAGCCAAGCGGAAGACCGAGGTTTGTCGACAACAGCCTGCCGCACTTCTCACTGGCGTATGCCGGGAACATGGTCGGTGTGGCGATCACTACCGAAGGCGAATGCGGGCTGGATATGGAGCTACAGCGCGCAACGCGCAGTTTCCATAGCCCGCATGGGCATAAACACACGTTCACCAATAATGAACAGTTGTGGATCAACAACCAAAACGATGCTAACGAAGCGCAAACCCAGCTTTTGACCATACGCCAGAGCGTAATGAAATTGCTGCACCAGATGCAGGATGAACCGGGCCAGCTACAGTTATTGCCAGGATCCGGGCGTCTTCGCGCCGCGCAGCTGTCGCAGGTGGAAGTGATGTGTGACGCGGAAGATGTGCTGATTTGGTCGGTCGCGGTGAGTCCGGCAATCGAAAGCCTGAAGATCTGGGAATTCGACAGTCAAAAAGGGTGGCGTTACCTTTCAGATGTGCAAACGCGCGCTAACGATCCCGCATCCCGCTTAATGCGATTCACCAGCCTGCCTGCGGAAAAAGCCCTGATCCTTAATTGATCCCTACACAGGAGTCATTATGTCTGCTGAACTCAAGGTTGTGACACTTCTCGGGAGCCTGCGCAAAGGCTCATTTAATGCCATGGTTGCACGCACGTTACCGAAACTTGCTCCGGCAGGAATGGAAGTGACGCCGTTGCCTTCCATTGCTGATATCCCACTGTATGACGCGGATATCCAGCAAGAAGAGGGTTTCCCGCAAAGTGTGGAAGCAATCGCGGCACAAATCCGCGCAGCGGATGGCGTGGTCATTGTGACGCCCGAGTATAACTACTCCGTGCCAGGCGGCCTGAAGAATGCCATCGACTGGCTATCGCGTCTGCCTGAGCAACCGCTGGCTGGAAAACCGGTTTTGATTCAGACCAGTTCAATGGGCGCGATTGGCGGCGCACGCTGCCAGTATCATTTGCGTCAGATCCTGGTGTTCCTGGATGCAATGGTGATGAACAAGCCGGAGTTTATGGGCGGCGTGATCCAGAACAAGGTGGATCAGCAAACGGGAGAAGTGGTTGATCAAAGTACGCTCGACCATTTGACCGGGCAGCTAACGGCTTTTGGTGATTATATTCAGCGCGTTAAGCGGTAGTGGTAACTCCCTCTCCCTTGCGGGAGAGGGAGAAAGATTAATGCGCGTCAATAAAGATGATTTTCAGCAGGAACAGCACCGCAACCACCAGCACACACGGGCTCAGATCGCGCAAACGACCGGTGCCAATCTTCATCACACAGTAAGAGATAAAGCCGAGCGCAATACCTTCAGTAATCGAGAAGCTAAACGGCATCATCACCGCAGTGATAAACGCGGGTACGGCTTCTGTCATATCTTCCCACTTCACGCGCGCGAGGCTGGAAGTCATCAGCACACCAACATAAATCAGCGCACCTGCAGCGGCATACGCCGGAACCATGCCCGCAAGCGGCGACAGGAAGATAACCAGCAAGAACAGCAGGCCAACCACCACCGCGGTCAGGCCGGTACGCCCACCGACAGACACGCCAGAAGATGATTCGATATATGCCGTCACGGAAGAGGTGCCGATAAACGAACCGGCAACCGAAGATATGCTGTCTACATACAGTGCCTGCTTCATGCGCGGAAATTTGCCGCTCTCATCCACCAGCCCGGCTTTATCCGTCACGCCAATCAGCGTACCGGAAGAGTCGAAGAGGTTTACCAGCATAAACGAGAAGATCACGCCAGCCAGACCGATGTTAAACGAACCTGCCAGGTCAACGTTGCCGACAACAGACGCAACGCTCGGCGGTGCGGAAACGATGCCGTGGTACTGCACATCACCCATCAGCCAGCCCAGCAGCGTTGTCACAACAATAGAAATCAGCACTGCGGCGTGAATGTTGCGCGACGCCAGGATCGCGATGATAAAGAAACCGAGCACACCCAGCAGGACACTGTGAGACGTCAGGTTGCCAATGCTCACCAGCGTGTCTTTGTTGGCGACGATAACACCGGCGTTTTTCAGCCCCATCATGCCAATAAACAAACCAATACCGCTGGTAATACCAACACGCAGGCTCACCGGGATATTGGCAATCATCCAGTAACGGACGCGGAAAATGGTCAACAACAGCAGACCGACCGCCCCCCAGAAAATCGCCCCCATGCCAATTTGCCAGGAGAGGCCCATCGCGCCAACCACCACGAACGCAAAGAAAGCATTCAGACCCATGGCCGGAGCCAGTGCGACCGGCAAATTCGCCACCAGCCCCATCAAAATGCTGCCAAAAGCGGCAATCAGGCAAGTTGTCACAAATACTGCGCTGGTATCCATTCCGGCGACGCCCAGAATCTGGGGGTTAACAAAAACGATATACACCATCGTCAAAAACGTCGTGAAACCGGCGATCACTTCGGTGCGTGCCGAAGTACCGTGCTCGCGCAGTTTAAACACGCGGTCAAGCAACCCCTGGCCTGAAGCCTGGGTAGTGTGTTGTTGGCTCATTATCAATTTCCGGAATAGGAGGGAAAATTCGTCGCTATCCTATACCAAAATGAGACAATGTTGACGGTTATCACACACTTTTTTTCATTGAATTTGCTTATACGGCAACGATTGCGTCCCGTAATCTGCGTTAAGTAAACGTTAAACTTGCAATAAAACAGGAAACGGCATGTCCCACATTGAAGCGGTATTTTTCGACTGTGACGGCACCCTGGTCGACAGTGAAGTAATTTGTTCCCGCGCGTACGTGCATATGTTTGAAGCGTTTGGTATTTCGCTCGATCTGGACGAAGTTTTTAAACGATTTAAGGGCATGAAACTGTATGAAATCATCGATGTTATCGGCGAGGAGTACGGTAAACCGCTGGATAAAAGCGCGCTGGAGCCGGTGTATCGCGCAGAAGTGGCGCGTCTGTTTGACAGCGAGCTGGAAGTGATTGCCGGCGCGAATGCATTGCTGGACGCGGTGGATATTCCTATGTGCGTCGTTTCTAATGGCCCAGTCAGCAAAATGCAACACTCTTTGGGCAAACTTGGAATGCTACATCACTTTCCTGAAAAACTGTTTAGCGGCTATGACATCCAACGCTGGAAGCCCGATCCGGCGATAATGTACCATGCAGCTAAAGCGCTTAATGTCGATCCGGCAAACTGTATTCTGGTGGATGATTCCACCGCCGGGGCGCAATCTGGTATCGCGGCAGGGATGGAAGTATTTTACTTCTGCGCCGATCCGCATAACAAACCCATCGACCACCCAAAAGTGACTACGTTCACTGATTTGGCGCAGTTGCCAGAGCTGTGGCGCGCTCGCGGGTGGCATGTTACGCGTTAATCTAAACCACTAAACAGGATGTTTTTATGGCCCAGACACATCGCCCTCTACCGGTATTTAAGTATCACCCGCAGCCTCTGGAAACCGGAGTGTTCTCTGAAGACAAAACGGTCACCTGCGCCTGCTGTCAGCAGCCGACCAATGTCTACTACACTAATCCGTTCTATACCCAGCAAGATGTCGACTATCTCTGCCCATGGTGTATTGCAGATGGTGCAGCCGCAGAGAAATTTGGCGGCAGCTTTCAGGATGAATCCTCTCTGGAGGGTATAGAAAGCGAGTTCGACGACGAAGGCGAATTTACCGGCTTTAAAAATCCCTGGCCGGAAGCCAGCGTGATTGAATTAACCGAAAGAACGCCGGGATATTGTGGCTGGCAGCAGGAGTTCTGGCTGGCGCACTGTAATGATTTTTGCGCCTTCGAGGGTTACGTTGGCTGGAAAGAGATTGCCGACAAGCTGGACCAATTTGCCGATCTGCAGGCCGACTGCGATGCGTTTGGCATTGATTACGAGAAGCTACCCGAATACCTGCTCGACGGCGGTGATTGCCAGGGTTATCTCTTCCGCTGTCTGCATTGTGGGAAACTGCGGCTGTGGGCCGATTTCTCCTGATGGAGAGCGACAGGAGCACAACAGATGTCTGAATTACTTGCACGTTATCAGGGTAGCCTGCTTGGGCTGGCCGCAGGAGATGCGGTTGGTACCACAGTGGAGTTCAGCGCGAAGGACTCCTTTCCACCCGTGACCGGGATGGAAGGTGGCGGCCCGTTTCATTTACAGGCCGGGCAGTGGACTGACGATACGTCAATGGCGCTGTGCCTTGCGGAAAGTCTGGTCACCTGTAACGGGTTTGACGCAAAGGATCAGATGAACCGTTATCTGAACTGGTGGAAGTGGGGCTATTTAAGCTCTACGGGTCACTGTTTTGATATCGGCATGACCGTTGCCAGCGCGCTGCAGAAGTTCGCCAATGATGGCGAACCGTTTGCCGGTTCCAGCAACCCGCGAACGGCCGGCAACGGCTCGCTGATGCGTCTGGCGCCTGTGGTGCTGTGGTTCTTTCCGGATCAAGCGCAAGTGCTGGAATATGCACAAGCCTCTTCACGCACTACGCACGCCGCGCCGGAAGCACTCGCCAGCTGCCGTCTGTTCGCGCAACAGCTTATGAATGCCTTACAGGGCAAAAGTAAGCGGGAAACGCTGACGGACATCGCGCAGTTGCCGGAGCAAGAAAACCTGCGCCATATCGCTGAAGGTCGCTATCTGCAAAAAACGCGGGCGGAGATTTTTGGTACCGGTTACTGCGTGCAGAGCCTGGAAGCTGCGCTGTGGTGTTTCGCCAAAGGTAACGATTTTGAAGAAACCATCCTGCTGGCAACCAATCTGGGCGATGATGCGGATACGACTGCCGCCATTGCCGGGCAACTTGCTGGCGCGTTTTACGGGATAAGCGGCATTCCACAAACGTGGCGCGACAAACTCTGGCAGTACGAGGATATTGATACGCTGGCAAGAAAACTGCTGGCAAAATCGGCCTGAAAAAAACCCCCTCGTCGCTGAGGGGGTTTTCACATCACTCTTTGGGGTCTTTTCCCGCCAGCAGCTTATCCAGTTCGTCTCCACCAACGTGACGGAAATCCTGCCCCTTCACGAAGTAGAAGATGTATTCACAGATATTCTGGCAACGGTCGCCGATACGCTCGATGGAACGGGCGCAGAACAGCGCGGTCAGTACGCTCGGAATGGTGCGGGAATCTTCCATCATGTAGGTCATTAACTGACGCACAATGCCTTCATATTCCTGATCCACTTTTTTATCTTCGCGGTAGATACGCACCGCTTCGTCCAGATCCATACGGGCGAAAGCGTCCAACACGTCATGCAGCATCTGCACGGTGTGACGGCCCAGCGATTCAAGGCTTACCAGCAGCGGCTGATGTTGCTGGGAGAATTTTTCCAGCGCGGTACGGCAGATTTTATCCGCCACGTCGCCAATACGTTCCAGCTCAGCGATGGTTTTGATAATTGCCATCACCAGACGTAAATCGCTCGCCGTCGGCTGACGCTTAGCGATGATACGCACACAGGCTTCATCAATGGCGACTTCCATCATATTGACCTGTTTATCGCCCTCAACAACGCGCTTTGCCAGCTCGCTGTCCTGGTTGTGCATGGCGGTGATCGCATCAGAAAGCTGCTGCTCCACCATTCCACCCATGGTCATTACCTGAGTGCGAATGCTTTCCAGCTCAGCGTTGAACTGCCCGGAAATGTGTTTGTTAAGGTTGAGATTGTCCATGGTGCACTCCAAATGCCCGACAGATTTCACGTTGTAACAGGGTTGCTGAGACCTTTACGACTCGGCAAATCAACCATAGCGCCCGGTAATGTAGTCTTCCGTTTGCTTCTTCTTCGGCTTCGTGAACAGATCATCTGTATTGCTGAACTCAATCAACTCACCGAGGTACATAAATGCCGTGTGATCGGAACAGCGCGCCGCCTGCTGCATGTTGTGCGTTACGATAACAACGGTGTAATCCTGTTTCAGTTCCGTAATCAGCTCTTCAATACGACCGGTTGAGATCGGGTCGAGCGCGGAACAGGGTTCATCAAGCAACAGTACTTCCGGGCGGATCGCGATGCCGCGGGCGATGCACAGACGTTGCTGCTGACCACCAGAAAGAGAGTACCCGCTCTGGTGCAGTTTATCCTTGGTTTCGTTCCATAATGCGGCCTTAGTCAAAGCCCACTGCACACGCTCGTCCATATCCGGGCGTGAAAGCTTCTCAAACAGGCGCACACCGAACGCGATATTGTCGTAAATCGACATTGGAAACGGCGTTGGCTTCTGAAACACCATCCCCACTTTCGCGCGCAGCAGCGCAATATCCTGCGTGTTAGTCAGAATGTTGTCGCCATCCAGCAGGATCTCGCCTTCCGCGCGCTGCTCAGGATAAAGCTCAAACATTTTGTTAAACGTACGCAGCAGCGTGGACTTACCGCAGCCCGACGGCCCGATAAATGCCGTCACCTGATTTTTGGCAATATCCAGGCTGATGTTTTTCAATGCATGGAATTTGCCGTAATAGAAGTTCAAATCGCGAACCTGAATCTTGCCCGGCGTCGTTTCAACCATACTCATTTATCTCTTTCCTCAACTCGACGCCGCTTTCGCCGCGTCGCAAAAATTAACCGTGTTTACTCTTCGCGAAAATGACGCGCGCCAGAATATTTAACAACAGTACGCAAAGAGTGATGATCAGCACCCCGGCCCAGGCCAGTTGCTGCCACTCGGCAAACGGGCTCATCGCGAATTTAAAAATCGTCACCGGCAAGTTAGCGATAGGCTGCATCATATCTGTGCTCCAGAACTGGTTGGAGAGCGCAGTAAACAGCAGCGGCGCCGTTTCACCCGCAATGCGCGCGACGGCCAGCAGAACACCGGTCATAATCCCGGAAACCGAGGCTTTCAGGGTAATCGCGGAAATCATCTTCCACTTCGGTGTTCCCAGCGCATAAGCCGCTTCACGCAAGCTGTCCGGCACCAGTTTCAGCATGTTTTCCGTGGTACGGATGACAATCGGCACTTGCAACAGCGCCAGCGCAATCACACCAGCCCAGCCAGAGAAGTGCTGCATCTGCGCGACGACAATGGTGTAAACGAACAGGCCGACCACGATCGAAGGTGCTGAAAGCAGAATGTCGTTGATAAAACGAATAATTTCAGCAAGCCAGGATTTACGACCATACTCCGCCAGATAAATCCCAGCCATAATGCCCAGTGGGGTACCGACAACCGTCGCCCAGAGAATTAACAGGCCGCTGCCCGCCAGGGCGTTAGCCAGGCCACCGCCCGCCGTATTTGGCGGCGGCGTCATTTCGGTAAACATCGCTACTGACATACCATCAAAACCGCGCGTAACCGTCGACAGCAGGATCCAGATCAACCAGAACAGACCAAAGGCCATGGTCGCCATCGACAATGTCAGGGCAATACGGTTTTTCAGACGGCGGCGCGCCTGCATTTTACGGCGCGATTCAGCCAGCTGTGCGGTGCTTTGCATTTCAAGCGTAGCCATTAGCGTGCCCCCTCGTTTTTCGCCAGGCGCATGATCATAAATTTAGAAATGGCCAATACGATAAAGGTGATCACGAACAGGATAAGCCCCAGTTCCATCAATGCCGCGACATGCAAGCCCGATTCGGCTTCGGCGAACTCGTTCGCCAGCGCGGAAGTAATACTGTTGCCAGGCATAAACAGTGAAGCACTGTCGAGCTGATAGGTGTTACCGATGATAAAGGTCACCGCCATGGTTTCACCCAGTGCGCGCCCCAGCCCCAGCATCACGCCGCCAATCACCCCGTTTTTGGTAAATGGCAGCACGATACGCCAGATAACCTCCCAGGTGGTGCAGCCAATGCCGTAGGCCGACTCTTTCATCATCACGGGTGTTTGTTCGAATACATCGCGCATGACCGCCGCAATGTACGGAATAATCATAATGGCGAGGATCACCCCGGCGGCCAAAATGCCGATACCAAATGCGGGGCCGGAAAACAGCGCGCCGACAAAAGGAATGTTGGAAAGGACATTGCCCACCGGTTCCTGGAAGTAAGTCGCGAACAGCGGAGCAAAAATAAACAGCCCCCACATGCCGTAAACAATACTCGGGATCGCCGCCAGCAGCTCAATAGCAATACCCAGCGGACGTTTCAGCCAGTTTGGCGACAGCTCCGTCAGAAACAGTGCGATACCAAAACTCACCGGAACCGCGATAAGCAATGCAATGACCGAGGTAACAATGGTGCCGTAAATCGGTACCAGCGCCCCATAGACATCATTCGGTGCATCCCACTCTTTGGTCCACAGGAAAGAAAAACCAAACTTCTGAATGCTTGGCCATGAGGAAAAAATCAGGGACACGATAATGCCGCTGAGCAGCAATAACACAATCAGCGCAGCCAGTCTTACCAGTGCGCTGAATAACATGTCGCCTTTTTTACCCGGGGGATTAAATGCCGGCTTGGTTGCAGCCATAAATTACTCTTCAGTTTAACGTCTTACGAATTTGCCCGCAGGCGCTTGCGCTTGCCGGCCTACAGAAGATCTGTAAGGCGGATGGTGTAAGCGCCATCCGCCATGTTCTTCAAAAACGTGTGCTTAGTACAGTGCTTTACCGCTGCTGTCTTTCACGTTGGCTTTCCAGGCAGCACGAACTTGTTCAACAACGCCATCCGGCAGAGTTGCGTAGTCGAGATCGTTAGCTTGTTTGCCGCCTTTTTTGTAAGCCCAGTCAAAGAACTTCAGCACTTCAGCGCCTTGTTCAGGTTTAGCCTGCTCTTTATGCACCAGAATGAACGTGGTGGAGGTGATTGGCCACACATCCGCACCTTTCTGGTTAGTCAGATCCTGCGCGAAAGACTTGCTCCAGTCGATATCTTTAGCCGCGTTGGAGAAGCTGGTTTCCGTCGGGCTAACCGCTTTACCATCAGCAGAGAGCAGCTTGGTGTAGGTCAGGTTGTTCTGTTTAGCGTAAGCATATTCAACGTAACCGATAGAGCCCGGCAGACGCTGAACGAACGCGGCGATACCGTCGTTACCTTTACCGCCCAGGCCGGTCGGCCAGTTAACGGTAGAACCAGAACCGACTTTAGATTTCCACTCTTCGTTCACTTTCGCCAGGTAGCTGGTGAAAACGAAGGAGGTGCCGGAGCCATCAGCGCGGCGAACCACAGCGATGTTCTGTGAAGGCAGTTTCAGGCCTGGGTTGAGTTTGGCGATAGCCGCGTCATCCCATTTTTTGATATTACCCAGGTAGATATCACCCAGGGTTTTGCCGTCCAGCACCAGCTCACCGGATTTAACACCCGGGACGTTGATTGCCAGTACGATACCGCCGATCACGGTCGGGAACTGGAACAGGCCTTCCTGAGCCAGTTTGTCATCAGCCAGCGGGGCATCGGACGCACCGAAATCAACAGTTTTAGCAGTAATTTGTTTAACGCCACCAGAAGAACCAATACCCTGGTAGTTAATCTTGTTACCTGTTTCTTTCTGGTAGGTATCAGCCCACTTGGCATACACCGGCGCCGGGAAAGTTGCGCCCGCGCCTGTCAGGCTGGCAGCTGCGTTTACAGCAAATGCACTCAGAGAAAAGGTCGCGGCGACAACAGTTGCGACAGTGGTACGCATAACGTTCATAATGTCTCCTGCAAGAATCGTAAATCGTTGTTTAGTGGCTACGATGAGCAAAATAGGACACTTTGATGACAGTTATATGCAATGATTGTTACTGTTTGATGACAGCAACGAATTACGGTCAGATTTAATGAATGTCGGATGATTTATCAGCGAGATAAAAAAGCTGATGACGATAAGATGTCAGAAAAATTTTAGTTTTATGACATTAAAAACGTAGCTGAATCTGACAAGAAGTCCTAACAAAACGCGAGAAAAAGCCACTGCTTATCACTTTATTTACGCTTCGATTGCGTCAACGCCTGACGCCGGAATTGAGCGATTTTAAGCGATATACGCCACTGCACTAATTTCGTGAGTTCCGGCCCGTTCATCACTTTTCGTGTAAGCCATAACAGAACAATACCAATCCCCCAAAAAACCAGAGACAGTGTGGAAAACGGAACAATGAGAAGCCATCCTGCCACTGGCACGTTGCAAACACATAACAACAACCAGACAGCCAGAAATAATTTTAAGGAGAGCGTGCGCCCTTTTTCTATGCCGATAAGCGCCACGACCAGGATAAAAAATACCGCGACACCGACGATGAAACCCAGGCCGCCAATGGCGGTTTTCACCGTCAGCGCAAGGCAGACATAGCTCAGTAACAAGGCATAAAACACGACCGTTACGCTGCCATAAAATGTCATCCCGCCTCTGCCTGCAGGATAGGCCTTTGGCATCTCTTTAAATGCCTCTGCAGCCAGCTTCAATTGCGCCAGCTTGCGACCCGCGATTCCCGCATCAACGCCCCGGCAATAATAGATGAGTGCATACAATCTCGCACCCGCCATTTTTTCCAACAATCCCATGTATATCCTTAAAAAAAGAGGCTGCCATCAGGCAACCTCTTTCTACACTATGACAAGCTTAAGACCTTATTCCACGGTAACCGATTTCGCCAGGTTACGCGGCTGATCCACGTCGGTGCCCTTGATCAGCGCAACGTGGTAAGCCAGCAATTGCAGCGGCACGGTATAGAAGATTGGCGCAATCACCTCTTCTACATGCGGCATATCGATAATGTGCATATTGTCGTTGCTGGTGAAACCGGCATCCTGATCGGCAAAGACATACAGCACGCCGCCACGGGCGCGAACTTCTTCGATGTTGGATTTCAGTTTTTCCAGCAGTTCGTTGTTTGGCGCAACGACAATTACCGGCATATCAGCATCAATCAGCGCCAGCGGACCATGTTTCAGTTCACCTGCGGCATAGGCTTCAGCATGAATATAGGAGATCTCTTTCAGCTTCAGCGCGCCTTCCAGCGCGATCGGATACTGATCGCCACGGCCAAGGAACAGCGCATGGTGCTTGTCGGAGAAATCTTCTGCCAGCGCTTCAATGCGTTTATCCTGCGACAACATCTGCTCAATGCGGTTCGGCAGCGCCTGTAAACCATGAACGATATCGTGCTCAATGGCCGCATCCAGCCCTTTCAGGCGGCTCAGTTTCGCCACCAGCATCAGCAACACGGTGAGCTGAGTGGTGAACGCTTTGGTTGATGCAACGCCGATTTCCGTACCGGCTTTGGTCATCATCGCCAGGTCGGATTCGCGCACCAGTGAGGAACCCGGAACGTTACAAATTGCCAGCGACCCCAGATAACCCAGCTCTTTCGACAAGCGTAGTGCCGCCAGCGTATCCGCCGTTTCACCAGACTGCGACAGCGTGATCATCAGGCTATTGCGACGTACCGCAGATTTGCGATAGCGGAACTCAGAAGCGATTTCGACATCGCACGGAACACCTGCCAGCGCTTCAAACCAGTAACGGGAAACCATACCGGAGTTGTAAGACGTACCGCAGGCAACAATCTGAATATGCTCAACTTTCGCCAGCAATTCGTTGGCATTCGGCCCCAGTTCGCTCAAATCCACTTCGCCATGGCTGATACGGCCGGTCAGGGTGTTTTTGATGGCGTTCGGCTGCTCGTAGATCTCTTTCTGCATGTAATGGCGGTAAATGCCTTTATCGCCAGCGTCGTATTGCAGATTAGATTCGATATCAGGACGTTTAACCTGCGCGCCAGATTTATCGAAAACAGTCACGCTACGACGAGTAATTTCAGCGATATCGCCCTCTTCGAGGAAGATAAAGCGGCGGGTAACTGGCAGCAACGCCAGTTGATCGGATGCAATAAAGTTTTCGCTCATGCCCAGACCGATAACCAACGGGCTGCCAGAGCGCGCTGCCAGCAGCGTGTTAGGATCGCGGGTATCCATAATAACCGTGCCATATGCACCGCGTAACTGCGGGATCGTGCGCAGCACAGCTTCACGCAGCGTGCCGCCCTGCTCCAGTTCCCAATGCACCAGATGCGCGATAACTTCGGTATCCGTTTCAGAAACAAACACATAACCGCGTGCTTTTAACTCTTCACGCAGCGGTTCATGGTTTTCGATGATGCCGTTATGCACCACAACAATATGGTCAGAAACATGCGGATGCGCATTCCCTTCCGATGGCTCACCGTGTGTTGCCCAGCGGGTGTGCGCAATACCGGTTCCACCGTGCAGAGGATGTTCTTCCGCTGCCTGAGAGAGCATCTGCACTTTACCGAGACGACGCAGACGGGTCATGTGACCTTGTGCATCAACCACTGCCAGACCAGCAGAGTCATAACCACGGTATTCCAGACGACGAAGGCCTTCGAGAAGGATTTCAGCTACATCACGTTGCGCGACTGCGCCAACAATTCCACACATATTTTTTGATTCCGATTTTGGCATTATGCCTTTTGTTGTCGGTCAACCTGTTTACACGTCATTCTTCGACGCTGCCTTTGTACAACGCGAATTATTGAGTGTAAGTGTCCGATTACCGGACTCCCCGAGCCTTGTAGAGAGTGGGGTTATTTTTATAGGTACTGCATTTGGGCGGGGGAATTATCTTTCCCCTCGTCCCTGAAATCGTTACTTCTTCTTCACCGGACGCTGCCAGCCCTGTTTTTGCACCTGCGGCACGCGGCTTAAAACCAGTTCATTTTCGTTAACGTTGCGCGTCACCGTAGTACCGGCGGCAATCGTCGCGCCTTTACCGACCGTGACAGGCGCCACCAGCTGCGTATCAGAACCAACAAACACATCGTCACCAATGGTGGTTTTATGCTTGTTCGCGCCGTCATAGTTACAGGTGATAACGCCTGCACCGACGTTCACGTTGTCGCCAATCTCCGCATCGCCCAGATAGCTCAGATGCCCGGCTTTCGAGCCTTTTCCCAGACGCGCTTTTTTCATTTCCACAAAGTTGCCGACATGCGCGCCAACCAGCAATTCAGCACCCGGGCGCAAACGCGCAAAAGGCCCGATGGTACATTCCGCTTCCAGACGAGCATCTTCCACAACGCTATACGGGCTGATTTCGCAATCGTCGCCAATTTCGCTGTTTTTCAGAATGCAACCGGCACCGATCTTCACGCGATCACCAAGCTTAACGTGACCTTCAATGATGACGTTAGCATCGATCTCAACATCCCGCCCGTGCTCCAGCGTACCGCGCAGGTCGAAACGCGCAGGATCGCGCAGCATAACACCTGCCAGCAGCAATTTTTCGGCTTGTTCAGACTGGTAAGCGCGTTCCAGGCGTGACAACTGAAGACGATTATTAACGCCTTCCACTTCGCTCAGGCGCTGCGGGTGCACTGCGACGATTTCACGCCCTTCCTGATAAGCCAGCGCAATGATATCGGTGATGTAGTATTCACCCTGGGCATTATTGTTGGTGAGCTTACTAAGCCAGCGTTTCATATCGCCACCATTAGCGATCAAAATACCGGTGTTGATTTCATTAATCTTACGCTGCTCTTGACTGGCATCTTTCTGCTCAACAATACCCGTCACGACGCCGTTTTCGCGCGTGATGCGGCCATATCCAGAAGGGTCATCCAGAACCACAGTTAACAAACCGATCCCGCCTTGCGGTTTTGCAGCACGCAGACGTTCCAGTGTTTCCACCGAAATCAGCGGTACATCGCCGTAGAGCATAAGAATATCTTCGTCATCCGCAAAGAACGGTGCAGCTTGCTGCATCGCATGGCCAGTACCCAGCTGTTCAGCTTGTAAAACCCAATTGAGTTTATCGTCAGAAAGGCGTTTTTTGAGCAGATCGCCGCCGTGGCCATACACCAGATGAACGTGGTTCGCGCCAAGAAAAGTTGCAGTATCAATGACATGCTGAACCATCGCTTTCCCTGCAAGCGTATGCAGCACTTTGGGAAGATCGGAATACATGCGTGTGCCTTTGCCCGCAGCAAGGATCACCACACTCATTTTTGTGTTCAACATATGCGTCCTGACTCTATTTTGGGAAAGAAGTAAACCTCTTTCACGTTGAAAATTCTACATATTTTGTAGCATGAAATGGGTTGCCGACGAAACGCTCAAGTTCCGCTGTTACAGGCCATTTAAAGTCTATTTGGTGCGCAGAGTAAATCAGTTTGCTGCTGAAAAATAGCGTCATTTCCAGATGATGCTAATTCATACAATGAGTTAGCCATTTTTTTCATCCTGAATAAAGATCGCGCAAAAACAAAACATTGTTTTAATCATCAAAGAGTGTGACGAACAAAAAAGAAACAGCGTTTCATCTTTATAATAATGGCAGGCAATTATCAATCAGGAGAATAGAATGAATTATAAAATACCTCTGGCCCTCACGGTTTGCAGTTCACTTATTTCCGTTCCTGCGTTGGCTGCAACAGCCCCTGTCTGGAAAGCTATTACTTTCGGGCAATCTACCGACGTGAATTTCACATCGAATGTGTTACCGGAAAAAATAGGTGTCAATGATGTCACCATCGCCGGTAAAAAGCTCTCTATCACGGATGAGGCAACGTTAACCAATCCGATCACTCTTGAAAGCCGTGGCGGCAAAATTGCCAATTCCCACGACGGGCTGACGTTTTTTTATACCCAGCTTCCCAGTAACGAAAATTTTGTCTTACAGGCGACCATTACTGTTGAACAGTTCGGTCCGGAAAACAGTGCAAAACCCGCCGCGCAGGAAGGTGCAGGTTTGCTGGTACGAGACGTGATAGGTGCTCCGCGCCAGCAGCCGCTGAAAGAGGGTTATGAAGAGTTTCCGGCGGCATCGAATATGGTGATGAACGCCATTATGACGCAGGATAAAAAAGATAATTTCCGCGTGAAGATGCAAGCGATTACCCGCGAGGGGATCAGCCAACCGTGGGGGAACGCCGGCGCCACGATCTCGAAACAGAGTTATCAGGAAGAGGTTGATCTTCGCCAGACGCCAACCTTCCGCCTGAAATTAGAACGTACCAATGACGGTTTTATCAGCGCATGGGCACCGCAGGGCAGTGATCAATGGGTCAGCCGCAGCGTGCCGCGCGCCAATTTGATTTCGGTGCAGAATAAGGATCACTATTACGTGGGTTTTTTTGCCTCACGTAACGCCAAAATCGTGGTCAGCGATGCCACATTGACCACCGGCAAAGCCCAGACCATCGACTCGAAGCCCTGGCAGGCTAAGCCGTTGCCGGTTGTCGTACAAATAGCCTCTCCCACAGAAAGCATTGGCGAAGCCTACACGGTGCAGGCACGCGCTAATTATGATGGCTTGTTTAGCGTTCGGCAGAACGAAGTGGTGATCGGTAATGAAAAACCGGTGAAAGCGGGTGAAATGTATACTCTGCCAACCCACCTGTCGGCAGAGAACACCTTTGCACTGACCTTTACGCCGACAAGCGGCAAAGACACCACTCCCATCTCGCAGACATTCACTGTCGAAAGGGTTGCCGGAACGATGGCTTCTACTCTGTATGCCGCAGCCGATGGTAAAGCGGATGGTGAAGGCACAGCTGCATCGCCTCTGGATTTGCCGACAGCAATCTCTCTGCTGCCACCAGGCGGGACAATTAACCTGAAAGCCGGCGATTATGCCCGGGCAGAAATCCCACTCACTGCCAGCGGCTTACGTGATAAACCAAAAACGCTGCAAGCCGATGGCAAAGCGGTGATCCACGGTTTACTGGTTGATGCAAGCTACTGGCATATCAAAGGTATTGACGTTACCGACAAGAGCCTGCGCGTGCTGGGTAGTCATAACGTGATCGAAAAAGTGGTAGCCTGGCGTAATGACGATACCGGCATTCAAATCTCCTCACCGGAAAACATCGGTCGCGCATTGTGGGCGAGCCATAACCGCGTGATCGATGCTGAGTCATGGGGGAATGAAGATCCAGGCAAAATTAACGCTGACGGTTTCGCGGTGAAGATGCGCGTCGGTGACGGTAACCGCCTGGAGAGATGCTACTCTCATGACAATATCGATGACGGTTTTGATTTGTTTAACAAGATTGAGGACGGCGGGAACGGTGTTGTGGTGATCGAGAATTCTATTGCCAGCAACAATACCAGCAACGGTTTCAAACTGGGGGGAGAAGGGCAACCAGTCGCGCATCAGGTGCGGAACAGTAAAGCGATTGCTAACCATCTGGACGGTTTCACTGACAATTTTAACCCCGGCGCGCTGGTGGTAGAGAACAATATCTCTGCGGATAATCAACGGTTTAACTTTATTTTCCGCCCAAGCCCCTACGGTGATGCGTCTACTCAAGGGAAATTCACCAATAACAAATCCGTGCGCAGTGCACCGGGCAGCTATGACGATGCGGTGACCGGAAATATTGATGAGACGAATTATTTTATTGCGAAAGGGCAGAGCGTGAACAATAAAGGAAAAGTGCTGGATAGCGGGGCAGTGCTGGCGGAACTGAAGATGTAGCCAGATGGCGCTCGCTTATCACACAACGGTAAGCGTGGCGCCACTCGGCATATCAGCAATTAATGATTGAACGTACCGAAAGAGATGTTCATGTTGCTGAAGAGAGCGATGATTTTGTTGATCAGTTTCATAATGGTTTCCTGCTTTGACTGAAGGTTATTTTCTGTGATGAACTTCACAAAAAAGAGTCTACGCCTCATTTTTTAACCGATCAACATTTTTGTGACTTACATCACAAAATAATAAAACACACTTTCAGTTTCATATTTACTGGAACGCAGCCATAAAAAAAGCCAGCCTGGAAACCAGACTGGCTTTTTAACGTTCAAGCCGGTGTTACATCGCTTTTTTGGTCAACTCGATAACACGCAGTTTCGCGATGGCTTTCGCCAGCTCCGCAGACGCCTGAGCGTAATCCACGTCACCGTGAGAGCTATTAATGTGCTCTTCTGCTTTACGCTTCGATTCCAGGGCTCGCGCTTCGTCGAGATCCTGGCCACGAATAGCGGTATCAGCCAGAACGGTCACGCTGCTCGGTTGCACTTCAAGAATGCCGCCGGACAGATAGATAAACTCTTCATGACCGAACTGTTTTACGATGCGGATCATACCAGGCTTAATGGCGGTGAGCAGCGGTGCGTGACCCGGGAAAATACCCAGTTCACCTTCACTACCCGTTACCTGGATTTTTTCGACCAGACCAGAGAACATTTGTTGCTCTGCGCTGACGACGTCCAGGTGGTAAGTCATTGCCATATCACCCTCCGATTAAGGCGTTAAAGTTTTTTGGCTTTTTCCACTGCTTCTTCGATGGAACCAACCATGTAGAACGCCTGCTCCGGCAGGTGATCGTATTCGCCTTCCATAATGCCTTTAAAGCCACGGATGGTGTCTTTCAGGGAGACGTATTTGCCCGGAGAACCGGTAAATACTTCCGCTACGAAGAACGGCTGGGACAGGAAGCGCTGGATCTTACGTGCGCGAGCTACCACCAGTTTGTCTTCTTCAGACAGCTCATCCATACCCAGGATGGCGATGATGTCTTTCAGTTCCTGATAACGTTGCAGCAGAGACTGTACGCCACGCGCGGTGTCGTAGTGTTCCTGACCAACAACCAGCGGATCCAACTGACGGCTGGTGGAATCCAGCGGGTCAACGGCCGGGTAGATACCCAGAGACGCGATCTGACGGCTCAGTACCACGGTTGCGTCAAGGTGCGCAAAGGTGGTGGCTGGTGACGGGTCAGTCAAGTCATCCGCAGGTACGTATACCGCCTGAACGGAGGTGATAGAACCGGTTTTGGTGGAGGTGATACGTTCCTGCAGAACGCCCATCTCTTCCGCCAGCGTCGGCTGGTAACCTACCGCTGAAGGCATACGGCCCAGCAGTGCGGATACTTCAGTACCGGCGAGGGTATAACGGTAGATGTTGTCGACGAACAACAGAACATCACGACCTTCGTCACGGAACTTCTCAGCCATGGTCAGGCCGGTCAGCGCAACGCGCAGACGGTTTCCCGGCGGCTCGTTCATCTGGCCGTAAACCAGCGATACTTTATCCAGAACGTTGGAGTCGGTCATTTCGTGGTAGAAGTCGTTACCCTCACGAGTACGTTCACCCACGCCAGCAAACACAGAGTAACCGGAGTGCTCGATCGCGATGTTACGGATCAGCTCCATCATGTTTACGGTTTTACCTACGCCCGCACCACCGAACAGACCGACTTTACCGCCCTTGGCGAACGGACACATCAGGTCGATAACTTTGATGCCGGTTTCCAGCAGTTCCTGAGAGCTGGAGAGCTCTTCATAGGAAGGTGCCGCGCGGTGAATCGCCCAACGCTCTTCTTCACCGATGTCGCCTTTCATGTCGATCGGCTGACCGAGCACGTTCATGATACGACCCAGTGTTGCTTTACCTACCGGGACTTCGATCGGGTGCGCAAGGTCATTAACTTCCAGACCACGACGCAGACCGTCGGAAGAACCCATGGCGATGGTACGTACGATACCGCCGCCGAGCTGCTGCTGAACTTCCAGCACCAGCGTCTCGTTACCATTTTTAACCTCAAGAGCATCGTACACGCGCGGTACGGCATCCTGAGGGAATTCGACGTCAACTACGGCGCCGATTACCTGGACAATTTTTCCAGTAGCCATCATGAATCCTCTACGAATTAACCTGGTTATACCGCGGATGCACCACCGACGATTTCGGTGAGTTCCTGAGTAATGCTGGCCTGACGAGCTTTGTTGTATACCAACTGCAGCTCTTTAATCAGGCTGCCGCCATTGTCGGTCGCGGCTTTCATCGCCACCATACGTGCGGCCTGCTCGCTGGCCAGGTTTTCCACAACACCCTGGTAAACCTGAGATTCAACATAACGACGCAGGAGAGTATCCAGCAGCGCTTTTGGATCAGGTTCATACAGATAATCCCAGGATTTACGCTTCAACTCTTCATCTTCTGCAGCCGGTAACGGCAGCAGTTGAGTGATGGTCGGAACCTGAGACATAGTGTTGATAAATTTGTTGCTAACAATATAAAGCTTGTCGAGACGACCTTCGTCGTAGGCTTGCAACATCACTTTTACCGGGCCGATCAGTTCTGACAAGGACGGGTTATCACCCATGCCTGTCACCTGAGCGACAACGTTGCCACCTACGGAATTAAAGAAAGAGACGCCTTTAGAGCCGATCATCGCGAGTTCGCTCTGAACGCCTTTATCGGACCATGCTTTCATATCCGCCAGCAGTTTTTTGAACAGGTTAATGTTCAAACCACCGCACAGGCCACGGTCGGTCGACACCACCAGGTAGCCCACGCGTTTAACGTCGCGTTCTTCCAGGTATGGGTGCTTATATTCCAGATTACCGTTTGCAAGGTGACCAATCACTTTGCGCATGGTATCTGCATAAGGACGGCTGGACGCCATGCGATCCTGCGATTTACGCATTTTGGAAGCGGCGACCATCTCCATCGCTTTAGTGATCTTCTGCGTGTTCTGGACGCTTGCGATCTTACTACGTATCTCTTTTGCGCCGGCCATGAGCTTCTCCTCAATGCCTTGCGGCCTGCCCTAAGACAAGCCGCCAGACGTTACCAGGATTGGGTTGCTTTGAAGGAATCGAGGAGGCCTTTCAGCTTGCCTTCGATTTCGTCGTTATAGCCACCGGACTGGTTGATCTCTTGCATCAGCGGAGCGTGATCACGGTCAGCGAAAGCCAACAGAGCGGCTTCGAAGCTACCGATTTTCGCCAGTTCCACATCTTCGAGGTAACCGCGCTCAGCCGCGAACAGCACCAGGCCCTGCTGTGCAACAGACATAGGGGCATACTGTTTCTGTTTCAGCAGCTCGGTCACTTTCTGACCGTGGCTCAGCTGTTTACGGGTCGCTTCATCCAGATCGGAAGCGAACTGAGAGAACGCCGCCAGTTCACGATACTGCGCCAGTGCAGTACGAATACCACCGGACAGTTTCTTGATGATCTTGGTCTGAGCTGCACCACCCACACGAGATACGGAGATACCCGGGTTAACCGCCGGACGAATACCGGAGTTAAACAGGTTGGTTTCCAGGAAGATCTGACCATCGGTAATAGAAATTACGTTGGTCGGAACGAACGCAGAAACGTCACCCGCCTGGGTTTCGATGATCGGCAGCGCGGTCAGAGAACCGGTTTTACCTTTCACTTCACCTTTGGTGAAGTTTTCAACGTATTCAGCATTAACGCGGGATGCGCGCTCCAGCAGACGAGAGTGGAGATAGAATACGTCGCCCGGGAATGCTTCACGTCCTGGCGGACGACGGAGCAGCAGGGAAACCTGACGGTAAGCGACTGCCTGTTTAGACAGGTCATCGTATACGATCAGCGCATCTTCACCGCGGTCGCGGAAGTATTCGCCCATTGCGCAACCGGCATACGGCGCCAGGTATTGCAGTGCAGCAGATTCAGAAGCGGTTGCCACAACAACGATGGTGTTGGACAGAGCGCCGTGCTCTTCCAGCTTACGTACCACGTTCGAAATGGTAGAGGCTTTCTGGCCGATAGCGACGTAAACGCATTTGATGCCGGAATCGCGCTGGTTGATGATCGCATCGATTGCCATCGCGGTTTTACCGGTCTGACGGTCACCGATGATCAATTCACGCTGACCACGGCCGATTGGGATCATGGCGTCAACGGATTTATAACCCGTCTGAACCGGCTGATCGACGGACTGACGATCGATAACGCCCGGGGCGATAACTTCGATTGGCGAGAAGCCATCGTTATCAACCGGACCTTTACCGTCGATCGGCGCGCCCAGGGTGTTGACCACACGGCCAAGCAGGCCACGGCCAACCGGAACTTCCAGAATACGGCCAGTACACTTAACCTTCATGCCTTCGGCGAGGTCAGCGTACGGACCCATCACAACCGCACCTACGGAGTCGCGCTCCAGGTTCAGTGCGATAGCATAACGGTTACCCGGCAGAGAAATCATCTCGCCCTGCATACAGTCGGCCAGGCCGTGGATGCGGATAACACCGTCGCTTACAGAAACAATAGTACCTTCGTTGTGAGCCTCGCTCACAACACTGAACTGAGCAATGCGCTGCTTGATCAGTTCGCTGATTTCGGTGGAATTCAGTTGCATGCTCCAGTCCCCTTAAGACTGCAAGACGTCTGCAAGGCGTTCAAGACGGCCGCGTACGCTGCCATCAATGACCATATCACCCGCACGGATGATTACGCCTGCCATTACAGACTTATCGATATTGCAATTCAGCTTCACTTTGCGTGACAGACGTTTTTCCATCGCGGCGCGGATCTTCGAAAGCTGTTCTTCACTCAGTGCGGACGCGGAAGTCACTTCGACTTCTGCGATAGCCTCGCTGGCTGCGCGTAACTGAATAAACTGCTCAAGAACATCAGGAAGCACTTTGATTCGACCATTTTCAGCCATCACCCGGATCAGGTTCTGACCTTTGTCGTCAAGTTGCTCCCCACAAACTGCGATAAACGACTTAGCGAGCGTTTCCGGTGCTAACGCGCCGGAAATAAGCTCTGCCATGTCTTCATTTTTCGTCACCTCGGCGGCGAACGCCAGCATGTCCTGCCAGCGGTCAACGCTCTGAGTTTCGACGGCAAAGTCAAAAGCTGCTTTGGCGTAGGGGCGAGCTACCGTTACAAATTCAGACATCAGCCCCTCCTCCTTACAGTTCAGCGACCAGTTTATTCACGATGTCGCTGTTAGCAGCTTCATCCACGGAACGCTCGATGATTTTCTCGGCGCCGGCTACTGCCAGCAGAGCCACTTGCTTACGCAGCTCTTCGCGGGCGCGTTTGCGTTCGGCGTCAATTTCCGCCTGCGCCTGCGCCACGATTTTGGTACGTTCCTGCTCGGCTTCTGCTTTTGCTTCGTCCAGGATCTGAGAACGACGTTTGTTCGCCTGTTCAATGATTACCTGAGCTTCAGCTTTCGCTTTTTTCAGCTGGTCGGTCGCATTGGCCTGTGCAAGGTCAAGGTCCTTTTTAGCTCGTTCTGCGGAAGCAAGACCGTCAGCAATTTCTTTCTGACGTTTTTCGATGGCAGCCATTAACGGCGGCCATACGTACTTCATGCAGAACAGAACGAACAGGACAAACGCGATGGCCTGGCCGAGGATTGTTGCGTTTAGATTCACAGCACAATGCCTCTTATCTGGTTAACGTTCTAAATAATTGCTTGAAAAGCAACCCTTACTACGCGACAGCAAACATCACGTACAGACCCAGACCCACAGCGATCATCGGGATAGCATCCACCAGACCCATTACGATAAAGAACTGAGTACGCAGCAGAGGAATCAGATCCGGCTGACGCGCTGCGCCTTCCAGGAATTTACCCCCGAGGATGCCGATACCGATCGCAGCACCGATTGCCGCCAGACCCATCATCACAGCGGCAGCCAAGTACAGCAGATCCATATTCAGGTTTTCCATGACAGTCTCCAGTTTGTTTCAGTTAAAACGTAGTAGTGTTGTTAAAAATCAATGCTCTTCGGATGCCATCGACAGATAGACAATCGTCAGAACCATGAAGATAAAGGCTTGCAGCGTAATGATCAGGATGTGGAAAATGGCCCAGGGCACATTCAGAATCCACTGTGACCACCACGGCAGAAGACCCGCGATCAGAATGAAAATCAACTCACCCGCGTACATGTTGCCGAACAGTCGCAGACCGAGTGAAACCGGTTTGGACAGCAGGCTCACGCCCTCAAGGATAAGGTTTACCGGAATAAATACCGGATGGTTGAACGGCTGGAGAGTCAGCTCTTTAGCGAAACCGCCAATACCCTTCATTTTGATGCTGTAGAACAGAATCAGGATAAATACGCCCAGCGCCATCGACAGGGTGATGTTCACGTCAGCAGACGGCACCACGCGCAGTGCAGGCAGACCCAGGACGTGCTCGCCAATCCACGGAAGGAAGTCGATAGGCAAAAGATCCATCAGGTTCATCAGGAATACCCAGACGAAAATCGTCAGGGCCAGTGGTGCGATAAGCTTGCTTTTGCCGTGGTACATGTCTTTGACGCTACCATGAACAAAACCAATCACCAGCTCAATCGCCGTCTGGAATTTCCCCGGGACACCGCTGGTGGCTTTTTTCGCTACGCTACGGAACATCACCAGGAACAACAGACCCAGAACCACTGAGAAAAACATGGAGTCGATATTCAGCGTCCAGAAAGTGGCCGGGGGGTTATGCGGATCCACCAGTGAGAAGGTACGCAGGTCAATCTGAAGGTTATTCAGATGGTGACCGATGTACTCCTGCGGTGTTGAGTATTCTCCTGCAGACATGATGCCTCTTACCCTTTGTTGTTAATTACAGCAGGTGCCAGTATCTGAACTACCAGCACCGAAACCCACGTGACTATCAGCGGCAAAAAAGCCACCTTGAAAACCGCCAGCGCCACCACCAGTAACACGAATGTCATCAACACCTTGAGCGCTTCACCGAAGGCGAAGGTCCAGGCCACGCGGCCTTTAGCGGGTGTATGCGCCTGATGACGCCAGGCAAAAATCATAAACAACATATTCGGCAGTAAGACTGCCATACCTCCGCACACGGCGGAAATGCCCCAGAAGGGGTCTTTGAGGCTAAACAGCAATCCACTTGCCATTACTGCCAGAAACTGAATAAGCAGAAGCCTGCGAGCAACGTTTCGACTATAGAGCGACACGGACATTGCGTTTCTTAACTCCTGCTCCCTTTGAGGTATGCCGCGTGTCGTATAAAACGTTCTTTGGGGCCCGGAGTCAAGCATCAAAAAGCGGTCAAATTATACGGTGCGGCCTCGTGATTTCAAACAATAAGTAGCGAAAAGGTGAATAAATGTTTAAATATTTTTCCCAAGGGCTATTTTTAAACTTTTGCAGAAACTGTGAACCTTCAGACAAAAGTGCAAATAACGCGAAATTCCTGATGGTAAAGCGTGCACTCGGTCACAAAATAAACATTTATGCGCTTGCCACATTTATCGCAGCAGGAATTTGATACTTTTCATCTTTCTGATATTTAAGCCGATTTATCACAACTCTTTTTAAAACACTCACATCTACTATGAAAACGATTTATTGACATTTTTAATAATTATTTAACATCAATATTTCGTTATCGAGGCCGATTTTTAGCGGGCTGATATTTTCACAGTTGATTATTTTCAGCGTTAATAAAATTCTCATCGTTAAATGTCAGAAAAATCCTGGTAAAAATACGGTTAAATGTAACCGAACGTATCATCGTTTTTAATGTCATTTTTTAACATCGCGGCAACCGCACGAATGATACATTTTTTGATAAAAATTAAACTTTATTTGCTTTAACGACGACCAAATGACGCTCGCCATCCAGGTGCGGAACATGCAGTTTAACAATAGTTTCTACACACAAATCAGCGGGTAACAGCGCGATTTCCTCTTCCGGCACTAAACCTTTAAGCGCATAGAAACGCCCTTCTGCGCCAGGCAAATGTCGGCACCAGCTCACCATGTCGTTCAGCGAAGCAAAAGCGCGGCTAATAACGCCGTCAAATGGAGGTTCTGCCGGAAAATCTTCTACACGGCTCTGCACCGGTTCGATATTGCTCAGTTTTAACTCATGCTGAACCTGGCGTAAAAACCGCACCCGTTTACCAAGGCTATCAAGCAAAGTGAAGTGCGATTCAGGGCGTACGATAGACAACGGAATGCCTGGCAATCCGGGGCCGGTCCCGACGTCAATAAAGCGTGAGCCTTGCAGATAAGGGGCAACCACAACGCTGTCGAGGATATGGCGGATCAACATCTCGTTGGGATCGCGTACGGAAGTCAGGTTGTACGCTTTGTTCCATTTGTGCAGCATTTCGACGTAAGCCACCAGTTGCTGTTGCTGGTGATCGGACAACGAAATACCTGCTTCATCGAGCAGACGAGAGAGTTTGTTAAGCACGGTTGTTACCTGTGGAATTAAAATACCCGGTAAAAACCGGGCAGATAAGTAAGATTAGGCGCTGCGGCGCAGCATACCTTGTTTTTTCAGCCACACCAGCAGAATGGAGATAGCCGCCGGGGTGATCCCGGAGATACGTGATGCCTGGCCAATGGACGACGGCTTATGATCGTTAAGTTTGGCGATCACTTCGTTGGACAGCCCGTTAACCTGGCGGTAATCCAGCGTTGTGGGCAACAGCGTATTCTCATTTCGCTGCTGTTTTTCGATCTCATCCTGCTGACGCGCGATGTAACCCTCGTATTTCACCTGAATTTCTACCTGCTCGGCAGCTTGTTGATCGTCCAGGCCCGGAGCGAACGGAGCCAACTGAACCAGTTGCTCGTAGGTCATCTCCGGACGACGCAGCAGATCTTCTCCGCTGGCTTCGCGCGAGAGCGGTGCGGTCAGATGTTCATTGACCGCTGGCGCATGTTCAGAGGCTGGCGATACCCACTGAGATTTCAGGCGCTGACGTTCACGCTCGATAGTCTCCAGTTTCTCGTTGAAACGCTCCCAACGCGCGTCATCCACCAGACCCAGTTCACGACCCGCTTCCGTCAGGCGCAGATCGGCATTGTCTTCGCGCAACATCAGGCGGTATTCCGCGCGAGATGTAAACATGCGGTACGGCTCTTTCGTCCCCAGGGTACAGAGATCATCCACCAGTACGCCGAGATAAGCCTGGTCACGACGCGGGGCCCAACCCTCTTTCTCGGCAGAGAAGCGCGCAGCGTTAAGCCCCGCCAGCAGCCCCTGGGCCGCAGCTTCTTCATACCCAGTTGTGCCGTTAATCTGTCCGGCAAAGAACAGACCCTGAATAAATTTGCTTTCAAGCGTTGGTTTGAGATCGCGCGGATCGAAGAAGTCGTACTCAATGGCGTAGCCAGGGCGAACAATCTTCGCGTTTTCCATCCCCTGCATAGAGCGAACAATTTGCATCTGCACATCAAACGGCAGGCTGGTGGAGATACCGTTCGGGTAAATTTCGTTTGAGGTCAGTCCTTCTGGCTCAAGGAAGATCTGATGCTGATTGCGATCGGCAAAGCGCATGACTTTATCTTCGATCGACGGGCAGTAACGCGGGCCGATCCCTTCGATAACACCGGCGTACATCGGGCTGCGATCGAGGTTATTGCGGATCACATCGTGGGTTTTTTCATTGGTATGCGTGACGTAGCACGGCACCTGACGCGGATGCTGCGCTGCGTTGCCCATAAACGAGAACACCGGCATCGGGTTATCGCCATGCTGCTGAGCCAGGACGCTGAAATCGATGGTGCGTGCGTCAATACGCGGCGGTGTACCGGTTTTCAGGCGGCTGACGCGCAGCGGCAGTTCGCGCAGACGACGCGACAGCGGAATCGATGGCGGATCGCCCGCACGACCACCGCTGTAGTTATCAAGACCAATATGGATTTTACCGTCGAGGAATGTCCCTACTGTCAGCACCACCGCTTTAGCACGGAATTTGAGCCCCATCTGGGTCACTGCGCCAACAACACGATCGTTTTCGACGATCAGATCTTCAACCGCCTGCTGGAAGATCATCAGGTTCGGTTGGTTTTCAAGCGCCGTACGCACTGCCTGACGGTAAAGCACGCGGTCGGCCTGCGCACGTGTCGCGCGCACTGCCGGGCCTTTGCTGGCGTTTAGTATCCTAAACTGGATGCCCGCCTGATCGATCGCCTTCGCCATCAGCCCGCCGAGCGCATCCACTTCTTTTACCAGGTGTCCTTTCCCAATACCGCCGATCGCCGGGTTGCAGCTCATCTGCCCCAGCGTGTCGATATTGTGTGTCAACAGCAGAGTCTGCTGACCCATACGCGCTGCGGCCATCGCGGCCTCAGTGCCTGCATGACCCCCGCCAATGATAATGACGTCAAAAGGATCCGGATAAAACATGGTGGTATGCCTCGCCTGAGCGGTTAGAAATTGGATTGAAGCCTGGGCCGTGGATTCTACTCAACTTTAGTCCAGTGAGAAAGGATCGGATCCCGGCTATTAAAAAGAAGATCTTTTATATGTAGAGATCTGTTCTATTGTGATCTCTTATTAGGATCGACAGGTGCTGTGGATAACCCGGATCATCACTTTAAGATCAATTCATTAGGCAGGATCATTAGCTGTGAATGATCGGTGATCCTGGACCGTATAAGCTGGGATCAGAATGGCTAGTTATACACAAGTCAAAAACTGAACTGCAGTTGTTAATGGGATAACTACCGGTTGATCAGTGCTTTTAAGCATAGTTATCCACATCTGATCGCACGATCTTTAATCGTTATTGAGTAAATTTTTCCAGGATCCCAGCCATTCTTCCGCTGGATCTTCCGGAATATCGTGATCAAGGATGTTGATCTTCAGCGTTTCGCCGATCTGTTTTGCTCCGCACGCCTTTAATGAAGCTTCCAGTTTTTCGATTGCCTGACAGAAGGTGTCATATTCGCGGCTACCGATACCGATAGCGCCAAAACGTACGTGGGACAGATCCGGCTTTTGCTCATTCAAATCGTCTAAAAGCGGTTGCAGGTTCTCGGGCAGATCGCCCGCACCATGGGTGGAACTGACCACCAGCCAGGTACCCTGCAAAGCGAGATCCTCTAAAAGCGGGCCGTGCAGCGTCTCGGTTCTGAAACCCGCGTCTTCCAGCTTTTCTGCCAGATGTTCCGCCACGTATTCCGCGCCGCCAAGGGTACTGCCGCTAATAAGAGTGATGTCTGCCATGAAGCCCGCTCCGTTTTACTCGCCATTCGGCGATAAATAGGGGGGCATTGTACGCTGTGAATGGGCTGGGATCTACCTGTGGACAATGCGGGTATTATTTGAGGATGAAAACGCCCGGTTAAGGGCGGATCGTACGCATGATCGGGTTTTGCAGGGAGATTAGCGTCTCCGTGGACTGAATTTCATCAATTGTTTGGATCTTGTTGATAAGTACCTGCTGCAAGGCGTCGATGGATCGACACATCACCTTAATAAAGATGCTGTAGTGGCCGGTGGTGTAATAAGCCTCGGTCACCTCCTCCAGACTTTCCAGCTTCGCCAGCGCGGAGGGGTAATCTTTCGCGCTTTTCAAAATGATGCCGATAAAGCAGCAGACGTCATAACCCAATTGTTTCGGACTTACGTCAATGCGCGCACCGGTAATGATCCCTGCCTGCTTCATTTTCTCTACGCGAACGTGAATGGTACCGGGGCTGACGCCGAACTGTTTGGCCAGCTCGGCGTATGCAGTACGCGCATTTGCCATTAACGCGTCGAGGATGCCGCGGTCCAGATTGTCGATCTGATAATTTTCCATAGTATTTTCTTATGAAGAATAATGATTCTTTCTATTTTAGCTTGCTGTTTTGACGAATCAAAAGCGTTACCGGCTTTTTAATTGCAGATTATTGAGTTGCTGTGATGTTTTATTGCTTAATGAACAGCAACAGGACACAGGAGTAACATAATGAAAATCGCTTACATCGCAAAACAACGGCAGATTGCTTTCGTGAAATCTTTTTTCTCTCGCCAGCTGGAGGAGAAACTGGGTCTGATTGAAGTTCAGGCGCCGATCCTTAGCCGCGTTGGTGATGGCACGCAAGATAACTTGTCGGGGTGCGAAAAAGCGGTACAGGTCAATGTGAAAACGCTGCCGGATGCCCGTTTCGAAGTGGTGCATTCACTGGCTAAATGGAAACGTCAGACGCTGGGCCAGCACGACTTCAGCGCCGGCGAAGGGCTCTACACGCACATGAAAGCCCTGCGCCCGGATGAAGATCGCCTTTCTTCTATTCACTCCGTTTATGTGGATCAGTGGGACTGGGAACGCGTGTTGGGCGACGATCAGCGTCAGCTGGCAACCTTAAAAAGCACCGTTGAGGCGATTTGGTCAGGAATCAAAGAGACCGAAGCCGCCGTGAGCGAACGATTTGGCCTGGCACCGTTCCTGCCAGAACAGATCCACTTTGTTCACAGCGAAACCTTGCTGAGCCGTTTCCCGGATCTCGATGCCAAAGGGCGCGAGAGAGCGATCGCGAAAGAGCTGGGCGCAGTGTTCCTGATGGGCATTGGCGGCAAGCTTAGCGACGGCAAGCGCCACGATGTGCGTGCACCGGATTATGATGACTGGAGCACGGCGGTGGAAGCCGGTTTCAGCGGTCTGAATGGCGATATTCTGGTGTGGAACCCGGTACTGGAAGACGCACTGGAACTATCGTCGATGGGCATTCGCGTCGATGCCGAGGCCTTAAAGCGCCAGTTGAAGCTGACCGGCGATGAAGATCGCTTACAGCTGGAGTGGCACCAGGCGCTGCTGCGCGGTGAGATGCCACAAACCATCGGCGGCGGTATCGGTCAATCGCGCCTTACCATGCTGCTGCTGCAATTACCGCACATCGGGCAAGTGCAGTGCGGCGTATGGCCTGCGCAAGTTCGCGAGCAGGTTTCCGGCCTGCTTTAACGCCGCCAGCGTCGTAACAGGCGGCTGCGCATCCCGGTATCGAAGCGCCAGATATGGTCGAAGATACGCATGATGCCGGGCTTGCCGTGCGACGACATCGCCACCGCGTGAAAGCGATGTTGATGAATGTGCTGAAGTTCTTTTACTTTACTGACAACATCGTCCGGCAGGCGCTGGGCGATGAAATCAGAAATCACCACCGCATCCGCGTCATACCACTCTCCGCCCTGCATCCGTTCTATGATCGCGCGAAAACAGCTTGCCAGATCGGTGCCACCGCGAAAGCGCTGACTAAGAAAGCGGATCGCCTGCTCCAGCCCCTGAGCACTGGTAAGTTCATAGCGCACCACTTCGCTGGAAAACAGCATAATAAAACAGCGTCGTTTGTCCGCCAGCGCCACGCGCATCAGTGCCAGGCAGAACGCTTTGGCGCACTGTTCGTTGAAACCGCCCATAGAGCCGGAGGTATCGACACAGACAATGAAAGGGCCGCGCGGCTGCTGGTCAAAATCCTGGTGAACGACCGGGCGTTCCGTCACTTTTTCCCGCCAGGCATCGCCATGCAGGCGGTAAGTCAGCAACTGTTTTTCCACCAGCCGCCGGTAAAACTCATACTCCAGTTCGGTGATACCCAGCGTTGCCAGCTCTGGCGGTAATAAGCGCAGGATATCGTCGCTCTGATGCAGCCCGTCAACCTGCTCCGGTACGATTGCCGGTTCGCGCACCATGGTGTGGAAAGTTTCCATCGGCGCATCTTTCCGCGGCACCGACCTGGCTTCCCGTGAGCGGCCAAGTTGTTCCGCGAGCTGCTGGAGTTCCGGTTGCTCTTTGAGAAAATCACCGTACTTAACGATCAGTTGATAATCACCGCGTTTGAGCTGCCCGGCGCTCATATCCCATAGCCTGCCTGCGGCATTTTCATTTTCGATCAGGACCGGCTCCAGCTGGCCGCTGAGCGTCATGCGTTCCTGCACTTCGCTGAGTAGTTGTTCGCGCTCCTCTTCCAGTAACTGCTGATTGAATGCGGTGGTTTGCACCACCAGACTCAGCCGCCAGCGTTGCAAAAACAGGGTATGCAGCGCGGGCGTGAAGACCGGGTTATCGGCGACCATTTGTCGCGCCTGGGTGGCGAAAGGGGATCGCAGCTTATCCAGTAAATCCAGGATTTGCGGAAGCTGAATGGTAAATTGCGAGGTTGAAAGCAGCTGGCTTTGCTGATAGCTCAGTACTTCTTGCGCCAGTTCCGGCGGCACCTCGGTCTCTTTCAGATGCTTTTTCAGTGCCTCGCGCCAGCGCGGCACATCTTCAGTGATCGCATGTTTGAGTTTGGGGAATTTTTCGAAAAACAGCGCCAGTTGCGGTGAAGCCAGCAGGAGGACGATAAGTTCTTCAACCAACGCCTCCTCACTGATGGTGAGCATTACATTCAGTGTTTCCAGCGTTAGCATTGTCGCGCCTGTTGGATCTGCGCTCTGACATCCTGCAGGCTGGCTTCAATGCGACCTAACCAGTCGGCGGCGATAAACAGGCATTTTTGCTGCTCGCTAAAACGGGTGTGCTGCTGGTGCCAGGTGTTATCCAGTGCTTCCAGTTGTTGCTTGATCTCTTCTGGCACATTTTCAGTGGCACTGCCGCCGGGCAGAGCAAGACGCGATCCTTGCAGGCTGACGTCGCGGATCAACAGATGCAGGCTGGTATCCACTTCCAGATTCAGCACTTGCGCAAAACCTATGCCGTTGAGTTTGCCGCGGATCTCACCGCCTTTCGCCAGCCACTGCTCCAGCGCACCGCGTTCAATGGTGACGTGAATAACCTGCAAATCATGCAGTTTTAACGGTTGTTGCAGGAGGAGTGTCAACACCGGTTCGGTTAAACCGGCGGGTAACTCATAATGCGGCTTACGGCTGAACATCCCGCCCTGACGGCTTACTTTGAGTGCCGTTTTGTCGCTTTGTTGTTGCTGAAGTTGCAGGTGGCGCTGCGAAATCGTGGTGAGCTGCGCAATCATCGATTGTTGCTGCCAGGCGTGCCCGGTCATCAATACTTCCAGTTGCTGCTCCAGCAGACGCATGCCTTCCGCGTCGTGCCACAGGCAATCTTTCAGCAAGATTAAATCAATCGGCGCAACCGCATCGCGACCGCTAAAAAAGGCGCTGGCCTGTAACAGGCGGATAGCTTTTTTCCAGCGACGATCGGAAACATACGGCGCGCTCGGCAACGCATCAAGCTGCTGGCGCAACGTATAAATAAGCTCAAAGACATTATCCGGCAGTTTGACCTTGCTGATTTCCTGTTGCCAACTGGCGTACTCTTCATCGGTTATTTGCAACTCAGCGGGCACCGGGTTGTCGTTCTCATCCTGTTGGCTAATCAGCATCGAGCGGAAATTGCCCTTCTCCTGCACTTTGTCGAGCCACAGACGAATCAACATGCGGTCATACAGCGCTTCAAGGCTGCTATCCGCTTCCGGCAGCTCGTTAGAGGCGGCCACCAGCAGACGCATGGGGATTTTCTCTTCACTGGCACCATTGCGAAAACGCCGCTCGTTAATCGCCGTCAGCAGCGTGTTGAGAATGGCCGGACCGGCTTTCCAGATTTCATCCAGAAAGACAATTTCAGCTTCCGGTAAATAGCCGCTGGTTAAGCGCTCGTAGCGTCCTTCATCTTTCAGTGCCTGGATAGAAAGCGGGCCAAACACCTCTTCCGGCGTGGAGAAACGGGTCATCAAATATTCGAAGGCGCGGGCATGTTTGAAGGCAAACTTCAGACGGCGAGCAATCAGGCTTTTGGCGATGCCCGGTGGACCCAGAAGAAACACACTCTCACCGCTTAGCGCCGCCAGCAAACACAGGCGAATGGCGTGGCTGCGCTCAAAGAGTCCTTTTTCCAGCGCGCTGCTTAAGCGGGAAATTCTTTCTGCTAATAAATGTGAGTGAGCCATAATAGATTTGCGTCCTTTCGCCGTGTTATCCGGCTTGCAAAAGCGAGTATAGACGTTCCTGAAAGGGCTTGTAATAGACTGAAGAACGGCTTTATTTTCTTTGCGCCAGATTAATGTGGCCGCATTTAGGGGTACGATTTCATAAATAATCGTGCATACTGTGCGCTTTTTGTGGGCCAAGGGACTAAGCACACATTTTGGCATTCAATCAAAAGATTAGTCTATGAGCACTGAGAATAAGCAATCATTACCTGCGGTTACGCTTGCGGCGATTGGGGTTGTCTACGGTGATATCGGCACCAGCCCACTTTATACACTTCGTGAATGTTTGTCTGGTCAGTTTGGTTTTGGCGTTGAGCGCGATGCCGTGTTCGGCTTTTTGTCGCTCATCTTCTGGCTGCTGATTTTTGTTGTCTCCATTAAGTACCTGACATTCGTCATGCGGGCGGATAACGCCGGTGAAGGCGGGATCTTAACCCTGATGTCGCTGGCCGGGCGCAATACCTCCGCAAGGATGACCTCAGTGCTGGTGATCATGGGGCTGATTGGCGGCAGCTTCTTCTATGGTGAAGTGGTCATCACGCCCGCCATCTCGGTGATGTCGGCGATAGAGGGGCTGGAAATTATCGCGCCTTCGCTCGACGCCTGGATTGTGCCGCTGTCGATTGTGGTGCTAACCCTGCTGTTCGCGATTCAGAAACACGGTACTGGCCTTGTGGGGAAGCTGTTTGCGCCCATTATGCTGGCGTGGTTTTTGATTCTCGCGGTGCTTGGTGCGCGCAGCATTATTGATAATCCTGAAGTATTGCAGGCGCTGAACCCGATGTGGGCGGTGAACTTCTTCCTGCAATATAAAGCTATCTCCTTTGTGGCGCTGGGCGCGGTGGTGCTGTCTATCACCGGGGTGGAAGCACTGTATGCGGATATGGGCCACTTCGGTAAGCTGCCGATCCGCGTGGCGTGGTTTATCGTTGTGCTGCCGTCGCTGGTGCTGAACTACTTTGGCCAGGGCGCGTTGCTGCTGAAAACGCCGGAAGCGATTAAAAACCCCTTCTTCCTGCTCGCGCCGGAATGGGCACTGATCCCCATGCTGATTATCGCCACGCTGGCGACTGTGATTGCTTCGCAGGCGGTGATTTCCGGCGTGTTCTCGCTGACGCGCCAGGCCGTGCGTCTGGGTTATCTGGCACCGATGCGCATCATCCATACCTCGGAGATGGAATCCGGGCAGATCTATATCCCGTTCATTAACTGGCTGCTCTACTTTGCGGTGGTGCTGGTTATTGTCAGCTTTGAGCACTCCAGTAACCTGGCGGCAGCGTACGGTATCGCCGTAACGGGCACCATGGTGCTGACCTCGATTCTTTCTACCACGGTGGCGCGTAAAAACTGGCACTGGAACAAAGTGCTGGTGGGGTTGCTTCTGCTCTTATTCCTCTCTATCGATGTGCCGCTGTTCTCGGCGAACCTCGATAAAATCGTCTCCGGCGGTTGGTTGCCATTAACCCTGGGGCTGGTGATGTTCATGGTGATGACCACCTGGAAGAGCGAGCGTTTCCGCCTGCTGCGCCGTATGCATGAACACGGTAACTCTCTGGAGGCGATGATCGCCTCGCTGGAGAAATCACCGCCGGTGCGCGTGCCGGGCACGGCGGTCTATATGTCGCGTGCGTTGAATGTTATTCCGTTTGCGATGATGCATAACCTGAAGCACAACAAGGTGCTGCATGAGCGCGTGATCCTGCTGACACTGCGTACTGAAGATGCGCCGTATGTGCACAATGTGCGCCGCGTGCAGATTGAGCAATTGTCGCCAACCTTCTGGCGCGTGGTGGCGAGCTACGGCTGGCGCGAAACGCCGAACGTGGAAGAAGTGTTCCATCGTTGCGGGCTGGAAGGGCTGAACTGCCGTATGATGGAGACCTCGTTCTTTATGTCGCATGAGTCGTTGATTCTGGGCAAACGGCCGTGGTATCTGCGTCTGCGCGGTAAGCTTTATTTGGTGCTGCAGCGCAACGCGCTGCGCGCGCCAGACCAGTTTGAGATCCCGCCAAATCGGGTGATAGAACTGGGAACGCAGGTCGAAATTTAATGCTAATAAAACCCCTCTCCATGAGGGGTTTTTTGCTATTAATTGCTGACTATTTCACTTAAAACAGGAAAGCTGTTTTTTTCATCAATTCGACAAGCGAAACGTTTCGATATCGATCACACTTCTGTAACGGCAAGATAGTTTTCTGCACATTCTTCGTACTACACTGCATACAGCGAAACGTTTCGCTGATGGAGCATAAAAAATGAAAAAAGGTCGTGTGCTGAACGCTGACATCTCGTCAGTCATCTCTCGTCTTGGTCATACTGATTCGCTGGTGGTGTGTGATGCCGGGTTGCCGGTGCCGCGTAACACGCAACGTATTGATATGGCATTAACGCAGGGCGTGCCTTCCTTTATGCAAGTACTGGAAGTGGTGACGGCGGAAATGCAGGTTGAGTCCGCGATTATCGCCTCGGAGATTAAACAGCATAATCCGCAGCTCCATGAAACGTTGCTCAAGCATATTGAGCAGCTGCAGCAACACCAGGGAAATAACATCGAGGTGCGGTACGTTACGCACGAGCAATTTAAAAAACACACCGCGGACAGTCATGCGGTGATTCGCAGCGGGGAGTGTTCCCCGTTTGCGAATATCATTCTCTGTGCTGGCGTGACCTTCTGAGGCCATCATGGACGCGTTACTACAACTCAAAGGCATCGACAAAGCCTTTCCCGGCGTAAAAGCCCTCTCCGGCGCGGCGCTAAATGTTTACTCTGGCCGCGTGATGGCGCTGGTGGGCGAAAACGGCGCTGGCAAATCAACAATGATGAAAGTGCTGACGGGCATCTACACCCGTGATGCCGGTTCGCTGCTGTGGTTAGGCAAAGAAACCACTTTCACCGGGCCGAAATCCTCTCAGGAAGCCGGTATTGGCATCATCCACCAGGAACTGAACCTGATCCCGCAACTCACCATTGCCGAAAACATCTTCCTCGGTCGTGAGTTTGTGAATCGCTTTGGCAAAATCGACTGGAAAAAGATGTTTGCCGAAGCCGACAAACTGCTGGCGAAGCTGAATCTGCGCTTTAAAAGCGAGCGGCTGGTCGGCGAACTGTCGATTGGCGATCAGCAGATGGTCGAAATCGCCAAAGTGATGAGCTACGAATCGCAGGTCATCATTATGGATGAGCCAACCGATGCCCTGACGGATACCGAAACCGAATCGCTGTTTCGCGTCATTCGCGAGTTGAAATCGCAGGGGCGCGGTATCGTCTATATTTCTCACCGCATGAAAGAGATCTTCGAGATTTGCGATGACGTGACCGTCTTCCGTGACGGGCAATTTATTGCCGAGCGCGAAGTGGCCACGCTGACCGAAGATACGCTGATTGAAATGATGGTGGGCCGCAAACTGGAAGATCAATATCCGCGGCTGGATAAAGCGCCGGGCGAGATTCGCCTTTCCGTCGATAACCTGTGCGGGCCGGGCGTGGAAAATGTCAGTTTCACGCTGCGTAAAGGCGAAATTCTTGGCGTAGCCGGATTGATGGGCGCCGGGCGCACCGAGCTGATGAAAGTGCTGTATGGCGCACTGCCGCGCACCAGCGGTTATGTGACGCTTGATGGCCATGAAGTGATCACCCGCTCACCGCAAGACGGGCTGGCAAACGGCATTGTTTATATTTCGGAAGACCGCAAGCGCGACGGGCTGGTACTCGGCATGTCGGTTAAAGAGAACATGTCGCTGACCGCGCTGCGTTACTTCAGCCATGCGGGCGGTACGCTGAAACACAAAGATGAGCAGCAGGCGGTAAGTGATTTTATTCGTTTGTTTAATGTGAAAACGCCTTCTATGGAGCAGGCCATTGGTTTGCTCTCCGGCGGGAATCAGCAAAAAGTGGCGATTGCCCGCGGTTTGATGACCCGGCCGAAAGTGTTGATCCTCGACGAGCCAACGCGTGGTGTCGACGTTGGGGCAAAGAAAGAGATTTATCAGTTAATTAACCAGTTTAAGGCCGATGGCCTGAGCATCATTCTTGTCTCCTCCGAAATGCCGGAAGTGTTGGGCATGAGCGATCGCATAATGGTGATGCATGAAGGGCATCTCGGCGGGGAATTCACGCGCGAGCAGGCCACTCAGGAAGTGTTGATGGCTGCCGCTGTGGGCAAGCTTAATCGTGTGAATCAGGAGTAAAAAAGATGACTACCCAGGCTGTTTCTGGTCGCCGTTATTTCACCAAAGCATGGTTGATGGAACAAAAATCGTTGATTGCCCTGCTGGTGCTGATTGCGATTGTCTCGACCATGAGCCCGAACTTTTTTACCGTCAATAACCTGTTAAATATCCTGCAACAGACCTCGGTGAACGCCATTATGGCGGTCGGTATGACGCTGGTTATTTTAACGTCGGGAATCGATCTGTCCGTCGGTTCTCTGTTAGCGCTCACCGGCGCGGTTGCCGCCTCGCTGGTGGGCATGGAAGTTAACGCGCTGGTGGCGGTTGTCGGCGCGCTGGCGCTCGGCGCGGCTGTTGGCGCGCTGACCGGTACGATTGTCGCGAAAGGCCGCGTACAGGCGTTTATCGCTACGCTGGTGATGATGCTGCTGCTGCGTGGTGTGACGCTGGTTTATACCAACGGTAGCCCGGTGAATACCGGTTTTACTGATAACGCGGATGTGTTTGGCTGGTTCGGTATTGGTCGTCCGTTCGGTATTCCGACGCCGGTGTGGCTGATGGCCGTCGTCTTTATCGCGGCGTGGTATCTGTTGCATCACACCCGTTTGGGCCGCTATATCTATGCATTAGGCGGTAACGAAGCGGCGACGCGCTTATCCGGTATCAGCGTTGATAAAGTCAAAGTTATCGTTTACTCCCTGTGCGGCCTTCTGGCTTCGCTGGCGGGCATTATTGAAGTGGCGCGTCTTTCCTCGGCGCAACCTACTGCGGGAGCGGGTTATGAGCTGGATGCTATCGCTGCGGTTGTTTTGGGTGGGACCAGTCTCGCAGGTGGCAAAGGACGTATTGTCGGCACATTAATCGGCGCGCTGATCCTTGGCTTCCTCAATAATGGATTGAATTTGTTGAGCGTTTCCTCCTATTACCAGATGATCGTTAAAGCAGTGGTTATTCTGCTCGCGGTGCTGGTAGACAACAAAAAGCAGTAATTACCTACACAACAGGACTCATGAAAATGAACATGAAAAAACTGGCCACTCTGGTTTCTGCTGTTGCACTGAGCGCCACCGTAAGCGCGAACGCGATGGCGAAGGACTCTATTGCTCTGGTGATTTCCACGCTGAACAACCCGTTCTTCGTTTCCCTGAAGGATGGCGCGCAGAAAGAAGCGGACAAACTGGGTTATGACCTGGTGGTGCTGGACTCGCAAAACAACCCGGCGAAAGAGCTGGCGAACGTGCAGGACCTGACCGTGCGCGGCACCAAATTGCTGCTGATCAACCCGACCGATTCCGACGCTGTAGGTAACGCTGTGAAAATGGCAAACCAGGCGAAAATCCCGGTGATCACCCTTGACCGCGTAGCGTCCAGCGGTGAAGTGGTAAGCCATATTGCTTCTGATAACGTGCTCGGCGGTAAAATTGCCGGCGATTACATTGCCAGAAAAGCGGGTGAAGGCGCGAAAGTTATCGAACTGGCGGGTATTGCCGGGACTTCCGCTGCGCGTGAACGTGGCGAAGGCTTCCAGCAGGCAGTTGCTGCGCACAAATTCAATGTACTGGCCAGTCAGCCGGCTGACTTTGATCGCACGAAAGGCCTGAACGTGATGCAGAACCTGCTGACCGCGCATCCAGATGTGCAGGCTGTTTTCGCACAGAACGATGAAATGGCGCTGGGTGCGCTGCGCGCACTGCAAACGGCCGGTAAATCCGACGTGATGGTGGTGGGCTTTGACGGTACGCCAGACGGCGTGAAAGCGGTTAACGACGGTAAACTGGCGGCGACTATCGCTCAGTTGCCGGAGCAGATCGGCGCGAAAGGCGTGGATACCGCAGACAAGGTGCTGAAAGGTGAAAAAGTCTACGCCAAAAACCCGGTTGATCTGAAACTGGTTATCAAGCAGTAATTAGTCATTCTGGTGGAGGGCAAACACCTTTCGCCTGAGGGACAATGCAAAAAAGAAAAGCATGGCACGCGCCACCGAAAGGTGGCGCATTTTACGGACAAGCTCATCATGAAAACCGCAGGCAAACTCGTTGTCCTTGGCAGTATCAATGCCGATCACATTCTTAACCTTGAATCTTTCCCTGCTCCGGGCGAAACCGTCACGGGCAGCCAGTATCAGGTGGCTTTTGGCGGTAAAGGGGCAAACCAGGCGGTAGCCGCCGGGCGCAGCGGTGCGAATATTGCGTTTATCGCCTGTACCGGTGATGACGATACCGGTGTGCGCGTGCGTAAGCAGCTCGAGAGCGACAATATTGATGTTGCGCCGGTGAGTGTTGTTGTGGGTGAATCCACCGGTGTTGCGCTGATTTTCGTCAACGCTGAAGGTGAGAATGTTATCGGTATTCATGCGGGAGCGAATGCGGCGCTCTCAGTTGATCGCGTCAACGCGCAGCATGACCTGATTGCACAAGCTTCTGCTCTGTTAATGCAACTGGAATCACCGGTTGAGAGCGTACTGGCTGCGGCGCGTATTGCGCATCAGAACAATACTCTCGTGGCGTTGAATCCGGCACCGGCGCGCGAGCTTTCCGATGAACTGCTGGCGCTGGTGGATATCATCACGCCAAATGAGACCGAAGCGGAAAAACTCACCGGAATTAAGGTATCCAGTGACGAAGATGCCGCGCGGGCTGCACAGGCGCTTCACGCCAAAGGTATTAAAACGGTGATTATTACCCTTGGTAGCCGTGGTGTGTGGGCCAGCGTTAATGGCGAAGGCAAACGCATACCCGGTTTTAACGTGAAAGCCATCGATACGATTGCGGCGGGTGACACGTTTAACGGTGCGTTGCTGACCGCGTTACTGGAAGATAAACCTCTGGATGAGGCGATTCGTTTTGCTCATGCGGCGGCGGCGATTGCCGTCACGCGTAAGGGTGCGCAACCGTCTGTGCCGTGGCGCAATGAGATTGACGATTTTCTCTCTTCGCAGGGGTGACGCTTGGCGACCATGAAGGATGTTGCCCGCCTGGCGGGCGTTTCCACTTCAACCGTTTCCCATGTGATTAACAAAGATCGCTTTGTCAGTGAGGCTATCCGCGAAAAAGTGGAAACGGCGATCAAGACGCTGAATTACGCGCCTTCAGCGATTGCGCGCAGTCTGAAGATCAACCAGACGCGTACGATTGGCATGCTGATCACCGCCAGTACTAATCCCTTTTACTCGGAACTGGTACGCGGCGTGGAGCGCAGCTGCTTCGAGCGGGGTTACAGCCTGGTGTTGTGCAACACCGAAGGTGACGAGCAGCGGATGAACCGCAACCTGGAAACATTGATGCAAAAACGCGTCGATGGGTTGCTGTTGCTGTGTACCGAAACGCACCAGCCTTCGCAAGAGATCATGCAGCGCTATCCTTCAATTCCTACTGTGATGATGGACTGGGCACCCTTCGACGGCGACAGCGATCTGATTCAGGACAACTCGTTGCTCGGCGGCGATATGGCGACACAATATCTGATTGGCAAAGGGCATACGCGTATCGCCTGCATTACGGGTCCGCTGGATAAAACGCCTGCACGTTTGCGCCTGGAAGGGTATCGCGAAGCGATGGCTCGCGCCGGGTTGGTGATCCGTGAAGGGGATGAGATCGAGAGCGATTTTGAGTTTGGCGGCGGTTTCGACGCGATGCAGGCATTGCTGGCAATGAGCGAACGCCCGCAGGCGGTATTTATTGGTAATGATGCGATGGCCGTTGGCGCGTATCAGGCGCTGTACCAGGCGGGGCTGAAAATTCCGCAGGATATGGCGATAGTGGGTTATGACGATATTGAACTGGCGCGTTATATGACGCCGCCGCTCACCACTATTCATCAGCCGAAAGATGAACTGGGTGAGCTGGCGATTGATGTGCTTATCCACCGGATTGCGGAGCCTGGCTTGCAACAGCAGCGTTTGCAGCTCACGCCAATATTAATGGAGCGTGGCTCAGCCTGACTTTTTGTGCCGTTCTTTAATCAGGTTGCGGCCATCTTTTGCTTTTAACAACATAAACACTAACGCGGAAACCAGCGTGATCGCACCCATGGTTATAAAGGTGTAGTGGAATTGCTCCACTGTGTTTGTGCCGTCAAATCCTTCATAGAAACGCAGCACTGCTGCGCTAACCGCCACGCCGAGGCTAATTGACAGTTGCTGTGTTACTGCCAGCACACTATTGCCGCTGCTGGCGTTATCGTCGGTTAAGTCTGCAAGCGTAATGGTGTTCATTGCGGTGAACTGCGTGGACATTGCCATCCCGAGGATGAACAACGGTAATACCAGCATCCATATTGCCATCGACGGTGTTTGTAAGGCGAACTGGGCAATCATCAAACCAATAAACAGTGTGATACCCACCAACGTTTTACGGTAGCCAAGCCGGCGCAATATCTGGGTTACCATCGATTTTGCGAGAATAGAACCCAGCGCGGTGGGCGCCATCATGCAACCGGCGATCAATGCCGGATAACCGAACCCAACCTGTAACATTAGCGGCATTAAAAAGGGCACACAGCCGGTACCCAACCGCGAAGCAATATTCCCGGCAACGCCAACGGAGAAGGTGCGGGTGTTAAACAGATTGAGCGATATCAACGGCGTTGGATGGCGGCGCGCGTGGCGGATGTAGGCCAGTAACAGCAAAATGCCGCTCAGAATGATAGTAAAAGCGATCCAACTGGCGACCAGCTTCTCACCGAATAACTCCATACCGCTTGAGAACAGCACCAGGCTCAAACCGAACAGGAAAAAACCGCCCATATCGAAACTGCGTCGTGGCGTGGTGAAGTTCGGCATGTATTTGCGGGCATAAAACAGACCGGCGAGGCCAATCGGAATATTAATTAAGAAGATCCAGTGCCAGCTCGCCCAGGTGACTAACACGCCGCCCATTACCGGGCCCAGAATCGGCCCGACCAGCCCGGGCATGGTGACGAAGTTCAGTACCGGCAGCAATTCGCTACGCGGATAAGCCCGAAGCAATGCCAGGCGTGCGACCGGCATCATCATTGCGCCACCGATCCCCTGAATCACTCGGAACACGACCAGCATCGATAATGAATTAGAAAGCGCGCAGGCCAGCGAACCAAGAGTAAACAGGCTGACTGCCAGCATAAAGACGCGCCGGGTACCGAAGCGATCGGCCAGCCAGCCGCTCATGGGGATAAGCATGGCGACTGTGAGTGTGTAGCTGATAATCGCCGATTGCATCGCTAAAGGGGAACGACCAAGGCTTTGTGCTATTGCAGGGAGTGCGGTGTTAAGGATCGTGGCATCCAGTGCCTGCATAAAAAAAGCCATTGCCGCAATCCACGGCAGGCCGGCCATACTGCGTGCTTTCTTCTCTGTCATACCTTGTCCTGTTAATTCGGCGTATTCAGTAACAGCTGGCACGCCCGGAGCGCGCTGTCGCCATCGCTCTCCTGGATGGCGTCCACAATCGCCTGGTGAAGGTCGAGTTTGATCACTTCATTTTGTGTAATAGAGGTAAAGTAGGTGTGATAGATAGAATGAAACAGTGTGGAGAACGAAATAAGAAACGGGTTATCGCTCATCGCATAGATATGTTCATGCCATGCCATATCGACTTCTACCCAGCGTTCGCGGTTGAAGTTCTTTTTCAGGAACACCATCTCTTCCATTAATGTATTGAGATACGCTTTTTGTTCCGCGCTACCCAGCGTGGCGGCGAGCAGACACGCCTGAGGCTCAAGACTGCTGCGCATAATGAGAAAGTGTTGAACAACGTCCTGGAAATTATCCTCATGCATCCACCAGGAGAGCAACTCCTTATCAAGGAAGTTCCAGTTTCCGCGTGGCATAACGCGAGTACCGATACGTGGGCGAGGGAGCACCATCCCTTTTGCGGTTAATGTTTTTACTGCTTCTCTGACAGCGGTGCGGCTTACGCCAAACTTCTCACCCAGTTCCATCTCCCCCGGCAGAATACTTCCTGGGGCATATTCACCTTTCAGGATTTGTTGCGCCAGTTTCTCAGCCAGAACCCAGGAGATGTTTTTCTGCGCGGCAAGTTGTTGTGCGTTTAGCGGCATATTTTACTTCCTTATCTCTTTATTTCACTGGCTAGTATGCCATTCGATACCTTTCAGTGGTGGTAAAAACAGCGAAATCGGCAATTCATGCCGCTTTTTAGCACGCTTTGTTGAAAAAAGAGACGGTTGAAAAGTTTTTTGAAATTAGGGGTTGTCAGCGGAAATTAACTCCCTATAATGCGCCTCCACTGACACGGCACAACGGCAAACACACCGGCCTGTCAGGTGAAGAATTCTGAAAATAAACAGTTGACTTCACGGCGGGAAAACGTAATATACGCAACCCGCG